>Ga0316224_1000112_pt1 | contig 130096 bp, 110 predicted proteins | sample TBH18013metaG_FD_206254 | JGI IMG/M metagenome (GOLD analysis project Ga0316224, IMG submission 206254) | Freshwater microbial communities from Trout Bog Lake, Wisconsin, USA - TBH18013 | ecosystem: Environmental > Aquatic > Freshwater > Lake > Hypolimnion/Profundal zone | place: USA...
CTGGAAAACCTCCCAAAATTGCCCTTGTCGCCGTCATGCGCAAGCTCCTAATCCTTGCCAACGCATTGATCAGAGATGATCGAATGTGGGCTGAAACGAGGGCTTGCGCATAACGGATACTCTAGTGTCCCGATTCGGAAATTCGTTATACCAATTTGGTTTCCCCGTGAGCGTCGTCGCACACAAGGATCGGGGCCTTTCTTCAACAACTCCAAGGGCTCGATAAATCCGAAAAGCCATGCTGTCAGCGCATCCGAAGCCTTTAACGTTACGATGAAAGTGAATCAGGTCAGAACCACCGCTGTCGGGAGTTTTTCGAGATGCCGTATCTCTGCTGCACCCGGTATAAAAGAGAGTGCTCTTCCCATTCATTGCGGTTCGTCCTTGGGCGGCAGGTCGGGTGGGGGCAAGGGTACAAGGTCCACGGTTCTGGATTGTCCGCCCATGAAAGACGGGTCCAGCAACCCGCCGCCCGAGGGGTCGCCGCCGGGTGGGGCGCCGTTGTCGATTTTGGTTTTGGAAAGGTCCTTGATGCCCATACGGTCGCTGACGTTGAAAAATTGTGCCCGTCCTCCTTGCAAATGGCCTTTTTTGATTTCGGTCTCGGCGTTCTTTGCGCGATAGGCCAGTGCTTCGGAATAGGGCAACAGATAGGCGCGGGGTTTGCCGCTGGGCACGTTGGCGTCGTTGACCGCTTCCAGCCACAGATGGACCGCGCCCGGTTTGTTGCGGGCCGGATCGGGCTGTACCACCCGGACCCATAAAATTTGGAACTTCTCGGGTACGGCCACCGGAGCCGACCAGCCCAGCAACCCCTGGGACCAATAAAATTCGGCAACGAACAAAACGCAGGTGATCAGGATGGCCCCGATTGTGATCCGACGCGGCCAAGACTGTCGGATCAGGCACAGCAACAGCAGGACTCCAAGGGCGACATAGCCGAAGGAATGAATCAGAATCTGGATGTAGGGTGTCATTGGTCCCCCATGATGCCGCGTTGTTTTTTGAAAGCCTGGACGATGGGTTTTTCGTCGCGGTTGGTGTCGACGATTTCGCCCTTGCTGTCCAAGACGAAGCGAACGGCGGTTTTTTCCATGCCGGCATTGTCCAGGGTAACGGTTTCGTGCAAAACCACTTTGGTGTTCGGGTTCAGTTTTTCGACGGTCACGGTCACCGGCACGGGGTGCCCGGATTGCGCGGTGAACAGATAGACGTTCACCGTGTATTCGCCCGGAATGATGCTGCGCATGGTGGCAACTTCTTCGCGGGTGGCGGTTTGTACTTTTTCGCCGTTGACCATGGTGAAGTCGTTGAGACCGCCCCGGTCATCCCGCTCCAGCACCAGAAACCCAGCTTCCCGACGGCGATACCAGACCACGTTGTCCACGGGGTCTTGCACGAACAAATCCACATCGTCGGGGCTGCCGTCGGGCCATGTCGCGCTGATCCGGAACTCGGCCTTGTTCGTTGTCTTTTGTTCCTTGGCTTCGGGCTTGATGGCCAGAAGAACGATGAAGAACAGAAAGGCGATGATTTGCAGCGCCTTGAACAATACGACGCTGAACGGGTCGAATTGCTCGTCCTTGGGCATGGAGTCGAAATCGCCGATCATGGCGCAAGCTCGGGCTGCGCATCCAATTGGGACACCACATGCACTTCGGTAATCTCGACCGCCAATGAAAACAACGACGATGTCGCCCCCTCCAGCATGTAGTACTGAATTTTCAGCAAAATGGACCCGGCCAACCCGGCTAGGGTCGTGTACATGGCCACGGCCATGCCGTCGCTCATCAGCGACATGGACGATTTCAGGGCACCCTGGTTGCCGGTGTCCAGACCGGCAATCGGTCCCAGCATCATGATGAAGCCGACGATGGTGCCCAGAAGCCCCAGCTTCATCAGCGTGTCGCTGGAAAAGGCCCCGATGGGATTGCTGCCCCGCAACTTGCCCGCCAGAACCCGCAGCAACAGGGATTGATCCAGTCGGCGGCCGTTCTGAAGTCGCGCTTTTGCAATCAGGTCATTGATATGGGTGGCGACAGAGCCGTTGACGGCGATCGGCCCTTTCAGAACCAGCGTCCGGTCTTGGGACAAGGTTTGGGCGATGTGACGGGCGGCTTGGGTTTCGCGGGATACGGCGGCGGTTCGGGTGAAGCAGTGAAGCGCCGTTGCGATGTAAAGCACCAGAATGACCGTGGAAATATGGGTCAGGTCGCTGGTGATCATTTTCTGGATCAGCCCGAAATACAGCAGCAGAAACAGGATGAAGGCGCTGACCCCTGTGAAGATCATCCAGTTGAACAGGGGGTCGCCGCCCGTTGCGTTGCCGCTGAAGCGCGTGACCGGGCATGTCTTTGTAGGGGGGCGGGTCATCTTTTGGCTCCATTCCAATTGTGTCTTGGCGGAACGATAAGGACTGGCGCGTTGGATCCATAGGGCAGGCTGCCCGACTGGGGTTGGGCATGGTGCCCGAATAACAAAAAATTCCGTAACAGTGTCGACAACGTTACGGAATTGAAGGTTGTGCGGGAGAAAAAGGGGGGCGGCGATTGCAACGCATCGCCGCCCGTGGGTTTAGACTGCGTTCAGCATCACCATTCCGGCCCAAACAAAGCCGATGGTGGACACGACAAAAGTGGCGGCCGTATAGATTTTGGCCCAGGTGAACTGCCAGAAATCGGGCTTCAGCATGGCGATGGCGAACACGGTGGGGTTGGTGAAGCCGCCGATGGCGATCATCCAGCAAGCTTCCATCGGCAGGGCGATCCCGCCTGCTTTGGCGACGGCGTAAACGATCAGATTCAGGCCCGCCATCAAAATATAATCGATGTGGGCTTTGACCAGCAGGCTGTAATCTTTGATAAGGCCGCCTTCCAAGCCTTTGATCGGGAACCAGCGGGCGAATGTGCCCAACCAAGCGCAGATCAGCGAACAGAAAACCAAATACACGCCCATTTTCAAATTGATATCCATTATGTTTCCTCCCTTAAGATCATTGGTTTTTTGCGTGGTGTCGTTGGATGCTGGCGATGATGCCGGGTACGTCTTCGCGGGTGATGCCGCGCCAGCTTTTGCCCGTGGGATAAAGCTGAACCACTGTGCCCTGGCTTCCTTGCAAGGGGCCGGTCGGGCATTTGCCGAGACAGGCGACCCGTTCCAAAGGCACCGGCAGACAGTTGTCGGCCAAGTGCCGCTCCAAGGCATCGGCGATATCGTGGCCGCCGCTGTTGCCGCACGAATTGGGATTGGGCGCATGGCGCTGCATGGTACAGACGATCAGCTTCACGATACCTTCCCCGTTCGATAACTTTTCCACCATATCCGTCGGACGCTTATGGGTACAGGGCACATTGCCCGTGGGGGATTGGGCATTATGCCCAACCTTTGACGCAAGGGTTGAAACCCCCTTGCCAGTTGGCAGGCTTGTTCCGCACAATGCATGCTCGATGTGCGGGCCGGAGACTTAATGCCATGAACCTGTTTGTCAATCTGATGGTGCGCTTGGTGGGCGTGGTGGTCATCTGTCTGGGGTGCGTCGTCGGTTGGGTGGTTGTGGACACCCATCGCGCCTTGGAAACCGAGACGGCGGCTACGGCGGATCGGGTGGTGCAAATCCTGGAAAATTTGTATTGGCGGCAGTTGCTGTGGAGCAGCGGTCTGCTGACCGATCAATTGCTGCCCATCCCGGAATGGCAGACGCTGGGCACCATGAAGGTGGTTTCGCCGGGGCTATGTGTGACCTTTCGGGCCGGAACGGAATCGCCCCGCGTTTTGTGCAGTCAATTGGATGCCATCGAAAGCCCTGCCCCCCACTGGTTCAAGCAGGTTTATGAAGCCGTTTACTCCTCGTATCCGGTTGTTCATCGGTCACTGACGCCGCGCATCAAGGATGCGGGAGCGATCATCGTGAACGCCGATCCCGGCGCGGCGGTCTGTCAGGTGTGGCGGCAGGTTTACATTGTGGTCAGCGTGGCCGCCATGCTGGCATGGGGCATTGGCATTTTGGCCGCTTTGGTGATTGGTTATTCCCTGATGCCGGCGCGTACCATCATCGGCGGGTTGCGCCGTCTGGAGCGGGGGGAGTACCGCTACCGCTTGCCCGGTTTTCGCACGGTGGAATTCAATCATATCGCTCGCGCCGTCAACGATCTGACCGGACGATTGGCCGAGACCACGGCGCAGCGTCTGGAACTGACCAACCGCCTGTTCCAGGTGCAGGAAGAAGAACGTCGCGCCTTGGCCCGGGACCTTCACGACGAGTTCGGGCAATGCTTGACCGGTGTTACCGCCTTGGCGGCGGCTATCGAGGCTGGGGCGGAAGAACGGCCCGATTTGGCCCAGGATGCGCGCTCCATCGCCACCATCACCAAACGGATGAGCACGACCTTGCGGGGCGCTTTGGCGCGGTTGCGATCGCAGGAAGTGGATGAATTGGGGCTGGAAGCCAGCTTGGCGCAGTTGGTGGCCGGGTGGAATGTCAAGGCATCGCCCCAATCGGTGTTTCATTTGGATGTTGTGGGAGATTTGGCCGATTTGCCCATGTCCATTACCTTAAGCATTTATCGCATCGCCCAGGAATGTTTGACCAATGCGGTGCGTCACGGTAAACCCCGCGACGTTCGATTGTTGGTCGAGCGGCACTGTCTGGGCCAGGGTGCCGTGTCGGTCAGCGTCGAGGATGACGGCGGGGGCAGTCCGGCGCAACTGAACACCAATACGGGGTTTGGGGTTCTTGGTATCCGGGAACGGGTTGCGGCGCTGGGGGGCAGTCTGTCCATTGGACAGGCGGGTAAGGGTATCCGCGTTTCTGCGCTGATACCCTTGATGCGGACAGCGCCGGAACCGGCATGAGCGATATAACCCTTTTGTTGGTGGACGATCATCCGGTGGTTCGGGAAGGCTACCGGCGTTTGCTGGAGCGGACGCCGGGTTATCGGGTGGTGGCCGAAGCCGATGATGCCATGTCCGCCTATCAGGCCTATCAGCGCACTTTGCCAAATGTGGTGGTGATGGATTTATCTTTGCCTGGTGTGGGCGGGTTGGAAGCGGTGCGGCACATTCGCCAGTGGGATCACAACGCCCGCATCCTGGTTTTTACCATGCACGACGGCGCGGGCTTTGCCTTGAAGGCGTTCGAGGCGGGTGCCGCGGGCTACGTAACCAAAAGCAGCGCGGCGGCGGAATTGATCCATTCGGTGGCGATCGTCGCCAAAGGGGGACGGGCCTTAAGCAACGACGTGGCCCAGGAAATTGCCGTGGAAAGACTGGCCAATCCGGTGTCGCCTCTGGATGATCTGGGGCCACGGGAAACCGAAATTCTGCGGCTTCTGGCGTCGGGCTGGACGGCGGAAGAAATCGCGGAAGGACTTCATCTAAGCCTGAAGACGGTTCGTAATTATCATTATCAGATCAAGTCTAAGGTTGGAGCCCGCAATGACGCCCATCTGGTGTGGCTGGCCTTCGGGGCGGGAATCATCAAGATGAATGACGGGGCTTAGGCGTTTACCAGAAGTAATCCATTGAAATTAAATTATTCGTTGGCGGCGCTGTCGTTGGGTGGCGTCCGTGGTGAAAGCGAGAGAGCCATAATTCTTAGAGCCTTCGCTCGTGATATCTTGTTCCAGGAAAAGTGATCACAAGCGGAAAAGTCTCTCGGCCAACTTTTCCGCGATTTCAAACGTAGCAACGCTTCGCTTGAAGCGGTTGTTCGCAAGGAGTTCGTGTGGAACAACCAAAAACGCAGCGACAGGCCGCCTTTAGCACGCATTCCTCCTTATAAATCAATGTTAAAAAGGATTCTAAGCGTCAGCGAAGAAGCTGTAGGTCGACGCGGATCTGTAACTTTTTCACATCTGACGAATGGGGAATACAGGGTTATAACCAGATCCGTACCTTATGCCCAAAACTACAGCCGCTAAACGTCCAGATCCTGGACGAACTTTGCGTGTTTCTGGATGTAGTGGAAGCGCAATTCCGGTTTGCGGCCCATCAGGGTTTCGACCAGATCGGCGATGGATTTGGCTTCTTCGTGGTCTTCTTCGGTGCGGCCCGAAGGAACGGTCACCCGGATCAGCGTGCGCCGCGCCGGGTCCATGGTGGTTTCCTTCAATTGCGCGGGCGGCATTTCGCCCAAGCCTTTGAAACGGCTGATTTCCACGGTCTTTTTGGCGCCGAACACGGTGCGGATGATCTCTTCCTTGTGAGCGTCGTCGCGGGCGTAGATCACCGTCTGGCCGTGGCTTAGCCGGTAAAGCGGGGGCATCGCCAGAAACAGGTGGCCGCCTTGGATCAGGCCGGGCATTTCCTGGTAGAAGAACGTCATCAGCAGCGAGGCGATATGGGCCCCGTCCACGTCGGCGTCGGTCATGATGATGATGCGCTCGTAGCGCAGCTTTTCCTCGTCGTAGGAATCGCGCACGCCGCAGCCCAAAGCCTCGATCAGGTCCTTGAGTTCCTGGTTCTGGCGCATCTTGTCGGCGGTGGCCGAGGCGACGTTAAGGATTTTGCCGCGCAACGGCAGAATGGCTTGGGTCTCGCGGTTGCGCCCCTGCTTGGCCGAACCGCCAGCCGAGTCGCCTTCGACCAGAAACAGTTCCGTGCCGATCTTGGACTGGCGCGAACAATCGGCCAGTTTGCCGGGCAGGCGCAACCGTTTGGTGGGGGTCTTGCGGCTGGTTTCCTTGGCCAGTTTCTTGCGCTGGCGCTCCTCGGCGCGGTCGATGGCGTGGGCCAGCAGCGCCTTGCCCGATTCGGAATCGCCCGACAGCCAGTGGTCGCAATGGTCCTTGATGGCGTTTTCCACCAACCGGGTAGCTTCGGGCGAGGACAGCCGATCCTTGGTTTGCCCCTGAAACTGCGGGTCCTTGATGAACAACGACAGCAACAGCCCAGACCCGCCCAGCACGTCGTCGGCGGTCACTTGCGCGGCGCGCTTGTTGCCGATCATTTCGCCATAGGCTTTAAGCGAGCGGGTAAGCGCGTTGCGCAGGCCGGTTTCGTGGGTTCCGCCCTCGGGCGTGGGCACGGTGTTGCAATAGGTGTTGGTAAAGCCGTCGTCGTTGTCGTCGGGCCATGCCACCGCCCATTCCACTTGCCCCATATCCTCGGCCAGCGGCGCGGTTCCGGCGAGAAACCCCCGGGTCACCAGCGGGCGCTCGCCGATCACGGCCGTCAAGAAATCGACCAAACCATTGGGAAAATGCAGGGTGTCCTCGGCCGGGCATTCGCCGTCGTCCAGCAGACTTTGAGGGCAGGTCCAGCGGATTTTGACGCCTCGGAACAGATAGGCTTTGGACCGGGCCATGCGGTATAAGGTGGCGGGACGGAACCGGGACCGTTCGCCGAAGATGGTCGGGTCGTGGTGAAAGGTCACGGTGGTGCCCCGTCGGTTCTGCACCGGACCGGCGGCTTGCAGCGGTCCCAGCGCCACGCCCTTGGAAAAGCTTTGTCGGTAAAGTTGACGGTCGCGGGCAACCTCGACCACCAGAGATTCGGAAAGCGCGTTGACTACGCTGACTCCGACCCCGTGCAAACCGCCCGATACTTTGTAGGCGTCGCCGCCGAATTTGCCGCCCGAATGCAACGTGGTCAGAATGACCTCCAGAGCGCTTTTATCGGGAAATTTAGGATGGGGGTCGATGGGAATGCCGCGTCCGTTGTCGCGCACGGTTACACCGCCGTCCTCGGTCATTTCCAAATCGATGACGCTGGCGTGGCCGGCGATGGCCTCGTCCATGGAATTGTCCAGCACTTCGGCGACCAGATGGTGCAATGCCCGGTCGTCGGTGCCGCCGATATACATGCCGGGACGGCGGCGAACCGGTTCCAGCCCTTCCAGGACTTCGATGTCCTTGGCCGAGTAGTCCTGGCTTTTGGGGGCAAGTTGTTGAAACAGGTCCGACATGGCGCGCATTATAGGAAGCTGGAATGCCGATGCAAGCGCGGTAAAAAAAACGGGCAAATCGGCGTGGAATAAAAAATATTTCATAAACCGCTTGGTAACTACTTTCATGGCAGAGTCCACATTAGGCGGAAGAGAAAGCGTCGGCATCGACCCGGTCCCCCCCTCTATCCGGTTCAAGTCAAAATTCTCTTCCGCCGTTAACGATTGACCCCCGTGGTTGCCCTCCCATGACCGCGGGGGTATCTTTATCCGCAAAGCAAAATGAGAACGGGACGTCGTCATGCGGATTTTACTGATCGAAGATGATTTGGAAGCCGCCGCCACCATGGTCAGGGGGCTGAAGGAGCTTGGCCATTCGGTTGAGCACGCGGCCACCGGTACGGACGGTCTTGCCTTGGCGCAACGGGGGGGGCACGACGTTTGGATTGTCGACCGCATGCTTCCCGGCATGGACGGTCTTGCCGTGATCGGTGCGTTACGGGCGAAAGGGGTACGGATTCCGGCCCTGGTTCTATCGGCGTTGGGCAAGGTGGATGACCGGGTCGAGGGACTGAAGGCGGGTGGCGACGATTATTTGGTAAAACCCTATGCGTTCGCCGAATTGGTTGCCAGGATCGAGGCCCTGGGGCGTCGTCTGGGCACGGAAGCCGCGCAGGAAACCAAGTTGAAAGCCGAGGACCTGGAAATGGATTTGCTGACCCGAACGGTCACCCGGGGGGGCAAAGACCTGGACCTTCAGCCTCGGGAATTCCGTCTTCTGGAATATTTGATGCGCAATGCCGGACAAGTGGTGACGCGGACCATGTTGCTGGAAAATGTTTGGGAATATCATTTCGATCCGCAGACCAATCTGATCGACGTTCATATCTCCCGGTTGCGGCAAAAAGTGGACAAGGATTTCAAAGTGTCCCTGATACAAACCGTTCGCGGCTCCGGGTATATGTTGCGTGCGTCCGTCTGAGCTTCTCCGCACCACATCGTTCCGCCTAGCGGTTTCATATTTGGCGGTGTTCATCGTCTCGTCGGCGGCCGTGGCCGCTTTCGTTTCGTGGAGCGCCGCGCTGCTGATCGAACATCAGGTCCAAGACGTGGTCGATTTGGAAGCGGGAGGATTGTCCGACCGCTATCGGGAACATGGCGTTAGCGGATTGGCCGAGATGATCTCAGAACGCTTGCGGCAAGACAGCGACCGCCGCAGCGTGTACCTTTTGCTGGGGCCGGACGGCATCCGCCTAGCCGGTAACCTTTACGGTTGGCCCTCGCGCCAAGCCGAAGCCGACGGATGGGTCAAATTTACGGCCGAACGCATCGGCGACCGTCTGCCTGCCGCCGAGGTCATGGCGAGAGCCTATTCCTTGCCCGAAGGTTACGATCTTATGGTCGGCAGGGTTCTGATCGATGCCAAGCGGGTGGACAAGGCTATCAACCGGGCTCTGGTTTGGGGGCTGGGCTTTACCATCATTCTGGGGATGCTTGGGGCGTTCATCTCGGCCAGACAGCTTGTTCAGCGGGTGGATTCCATGAGCAAGACCGCTCATAGCATCATCAGCGGAGATATGAAAAGCCGGATGGAATTGTCGGGCAGCCGAGACGAATTCGATCGTCTGGCTCAATCCTTCAACGAGATGATGGATGAAATCGAACGTTTGGTAGAAAGCATCCGAACCGTGACCGACAACATCGCCCACGATCTAAGAACGCCTCTTACGCGGCTACGGTCGCGCATCGACGTGGCCCTTTTGGAAGACACGGGCGCCAAGGAACTGCGCGAGGCGATGGAGGCGGCGATACAAGACGCGGATCGCCTTTTGGGAACGTTCAACGCGGTGCTGGCTATTTCCCAGGCCGAATCGGGAGCAAGGCTCAATCGTTTCGAAGTCTTGGACCCGTCCGTTTTGGCCCAGGATGTCGCCGAATTGTATGAGCCGCTGGCTCAGGAAAAGAATCAGGTCTTAAGCGTGAGGGTTGAGAAAGCATTGAAGATTTCCGGAGACCGGCATTTGCTGTTTCAAACCCTGGCGAATGTGGTGGACAATTCGGTCAAATACACCCCATGCGGCGGACACATAGAAATTAGCGCGGTCAAAAGTGGCGACGGTGTGGTCGTGGCCGTCGCCGATAGCGGGCCGGGTATTCCCCATTCGGAAAGAGAACGTGTATTGGAGCGCTTCGTCCGATTGGATGCGACCAGAACAAGTCCCGGAAATGGCTTGGGTTTGTCTTTGGTGCGGGCCGTGGCGGATCTTCACGGCGCCGATTTGTCGCTTGAAGACAACGATCCGGGGTTGCGCCTTAGTTTGACCTTTCCCAAATTGACCAACGCCCGATAGGTATGCGACCTTTCGTGGTTGGCGGCCAAGATTTCCAATTCTGATGTGCGGTATCATATCTCTGGCTATAACATAACTTGCAAAACCTATCTTATACGGGTTAATACATAAGGGTAGGAGGTTCCGGGGAATGCGCGTTATTTTAGCTGACGATCATGTGATGATCAGAGATGGTCTGCGACCCTTTGTCGAGAAACTCGAACAGGGAGTCGAGGTTTTGGAAGCTGGGTCCGTGACCGATGTCATGAAACATTTGGCGGCGGGTCCGATCGATCTGGTCATTCTGGATTTGAAAATGCCCGGCATGAACGGATTTCAAGGGTTGACCGCAATCAGGGATGCCTTTCCCTCGGTGCAGTGCGTCATCCTTTCGGCCGTAGCCGACCGCGAGCACGTTCTTGAAGCCATCCGTATAGGCGCCGCCGGATTCATTCCCAAATCCTTGTCTGGCGCGGCCATGGTTTCGGCGCTGCAATTGATCATGTCCGGCGAACGTTTCATTCCCGCGATGCTGGTTGATTACAATTTTCGGCAGAACAATTCCGCCGTGGACAGGTTGCCCGAGGAACTGATCGCCAAACTGACGCCGCGCGAACGGGATATCCTGCGGTTGTTGCGCGAAGGACTGCCCAACAAAATGATCGCCACCAGATTGGACGTCAGCGAAGTCACGGTGAAATCCCATCTGGGCAACGTGTTTCGTAAACTACAGGTTCAGAACCGCTTGCAAGCCATGCGCATGCTGGTCGACAGCGAGCCGTTCTGATTTAAACTCAACTGATCGCCGACCAAACGGTTTGTTGCGCGCTTGTCATCTCGGCGATTTGCGTCGTCGAGAAAGCGGCCGCTTGACTGGTGTTCATCGCCGAGATGTCTTGCGTGGACAAGCTGACCACTTGGCGCGCGGTCAGCGCCTGGATATCCGCGGTGCTAAGACCGGTTATTTGCGAGGTCGCGATGGCGGCGATGATATTGGTAGTCAGCACCGGAACCTGGGTCGAAGTCAACGCGGCTACCTGATAGGTCGACAGACCCGCGAATTGGGTTGTACTCAAAATCGATATTTGACGGGTGTTGAGCGAAGCGATTTGGGTATTGGACAAATCGGAAACTTCCTGCTCGGTCAATCCACGGATTTGGAGGTTGCTAAGCGAGACCAGTTGCGTGGTGCTGAACCCCAGCAATTGCGCCGCGCTTAGCGCCGATAGTTGCAGGCTGCTCATCCCGGACAGTTGCAAAGTGGTCAAAGCCGACAATTGCGCGGAACTCAAGCCTCCGACCTGATCGGTGGTAAGGGCCGCTATGGCATGCGTGGAAACGGATACGATTTGAGTGGCGGTCAAGACCTCGATACCGGCGACCGTAAAGCCCTGCATTTGCGCATCGCTCAGCGCCGTTATTTCCGTGGTTGTCAGCGCGGCGATCTGGGCCGTTTGCAATGCTCCGACATTGGTACTTGCCAGCGCCGCCAGTTGGACCGTGCTGAACAAGGCGATGGCGGTGGTGGAGAACCCTTGAATCTGACCGCTGGTCAAGGACGCGATCTGGGTTTGGCTCATTACGCCCAATTGAGTCGTCGACAAATGTCCGATTTCATCGGTGGTCAGTCCCGGGATTTGACTGGTCGCAAAGGCCGCGAATTCCGTTTTGGTCAAAGCCAACAATTGGTCGCTGGTAAATGCCGATACGTCGGCGCTGGCGATCGCTCCGACTTGCAGGGGCGACATGCCGCGGATGGTGGTGGTGGTCAAGGAAATGATCTGGCCGGACGTCAGACTGGATATTTCCGACGTGTTGAATCCGCCCAATTGCGTCGATGTCAGAATGGACAAATCCTGAGTGCTTAGTCCGGCGACGTTCACTGTGGACAAGGCTCCCATTTCCTTCGAGGTCAGACTCGAGAACTGCGTCGTGGTCAGCGACGCCAGCGCGTTCGCGCTTAAGGTGGCGAACTGACTGTTGAGCAGACTGCTGATCGCCGTCGTGCTGAACGCCGCCAGTTGAACCGATGTCAACGCCCCGACCTGCGTGGTTGTCAGCGACTGGATTTGCGACGTGGACAGAGCGACGATTTGCAAAGTTTGCAGGGCGCTGACGGCATCCGAGGACAGTCCGCAGATTTGCGTGGTTCTCAACTGCGAGATGGCGGTGGTGCTGAACGCCGAAACGGCGGTGCTGGATATGGCCGAGAATTGCTGCGTATTGAGGCTGATCAACTGGGTGCTGGCAAGACTGTTTAAGACGCTCGATGTCAGGGCCGAAATCTGGTCCGTGGTCATGCCGATGATTTGGGTCGAAGCCAAAGACTTAATGTTCGTGGTCGAAAGCGACAGAACCTCGTCCGTCCCCAAGGCGCCGATTTGACCAGACGTAAAGGCCCTTAGCGACTTGGTGGTGATGGATACGGCTTCCGTTGTGGATAGCGTGGCGATCTGCGCCGTGGACATCGAGCCGATTTGCGTGGAGGTCAGATTGTTGAATTGCGTGGTGCTTAGCGAACCGACGATGCTGGTGGACAATCCGACGATTTGGGCGGTACTCAGCATGATCAGTTCCGCCGAAGTCAGCGCGCCGAAATCCGAAACCGAAAGGGCGCCGATGGCGGTAGACGTCATTCCCGCGAATTGGACAGAGCTTAAGCTGGCGATTTGAGTGGTATTGATTCCGCCGATTTGAGTGGTGGTGAACCCTGAAATTTGGGTCGAGGATAACGCCGCGAATTGGGCGATGCTCAACACCGCAAGGTCGCCGGTGCTTAGACCCGATATTTGGGCCTTGGTTAAAGCCCGCATGTCGTTAAGAGAGAGCGAAGCGAAGATATTGGTCGTCAGCGCGCCGATTTGGGACGAGGTGAACGCGGTCAATTGACTGGTGGTCATGCTCGACAGTTGGGTCGAGCTAAGGATCGCGATGGCGTCCGTGGAGAAACTCTGCAATTGCTGGGATGTCAACGACACCATTTGAATGGGCGTCAAGGCGCTGACCACCGTCGTTGTCAGCGACCCGATGGCGGCCAAGGACAAGCCGGCGCGTTGCTGTGTGGAAAGAGCGACGATTTCGGCGGCGGTAAGGGCCAGGACGGCATCGGTTCCCAAGGCCCCCAACTGCGTTGCCGCCATGATGCTGATTTGAGTGGTGGTCAGGGCGACAATGTCGCTAGCCGTGAAGCCGGACAAGGCTGTCGTTCTTAAGGCCTTGATCTGGCTGGTATACAAGCTGCCCACGGCAGTGGTGCCGAAAGCGGCGAACTGCGCCGAAGTCATGCTGCCGATCTGGGTGGTGTTCAAGGATTGTGCCCTTGTCGCGCTCAACGACGCGATTTCGTCGGTGCCGATCGATGCGAACGCCGACGATGACAATGCCGCGAATTGCGAGGTGGCCAGCGCGGACAACTGGCTAAAGGTCATCACGCCCACTTCCGTGCTTGTCAGGACGCGAATCTGAGATGTGGCCAGCCAACTCATTTCGGTGGAGGTCAGCGCCATCGTCTGATCGGTGGTCAGCGCCGTGATCTGCGAGGATGCCAAGGATTTGATGAGCGTGGCTGACAATCCGGCCGCTACGTCGGTGCCGATGGCCGCGATTTGCGAAGTGCCGAAGGCCGATATCTGCGTCGAGGTGATATTCTGGAACTGCGTTACGGTCATCGCTTGGATTTGATTGGCGCCCAACGCCTTGATCTGCGTGGAACGCACCGCCGACCATTGCGCGGAAGACAGCGCCGCGAATTGATCGGACGACAGCGCCGCCACGGCGGTCGACTGCAAGGCGGTCATTTGGGTCGAGGTCAAATCGGCTATTTCATCCGTTGTCAGGGCGGACACTTGCTGGGACGTTAAACCGCTGATCTGGGTAGTGGCGAAAGCCTGGAGTTGAGAGGAACTCAAAACTTGCAAAACCAGCGTCGACAACCCGGCGATTTGAGAGGACGCCAGCGCCGCGACTTGAGTGGTCGACAAATAAGCCACTTGATCGGTGGTCAAGGCGCCCAGTTGATTGATCGACAGCCCTCTGATTTCGGTTGTCTTGAACGCCGTCAGCGCCGCCGAGGTCGCGGCGCCGATTTGATTGGAACTTAGGCCGCCGATTTGGGTGTTGCCGAACGCGCCGATTTGCGTGCTGGACAGCGACCAGATCGCGTCGGTGGACATTCCTTGAATCTGTCCTGCGGTCAGCGAGACGATCTGGGTCGTGCTGATCGCTTTCAATTGGGTCTGGGACATACTGTTAAGTTCGGTATTGGTCAGGCCCCGGATTTGATTGGTGGCAAGCATTGCGATCGTGGTCGTGCTTAGGGCGTCGACTTGATCGGTGCTCAACGACGCGATCATGCCGGTCGAAAGGCCGCGTAACTGCGTGGTCGTGAAAGAATGAATCTCGTCGGTGGTGAACGCTTGGATTTGAGAGCTGGTCAGGGCGTTGATTTGCGAACTGGTAAGAGCGCGGAGCGTAGTGGTGCTTAGAGCGGCAATGGCGTCGGAGGTAAGTCCGATCAACTGGGTCGAGGCCAACGCCACCAAGGCCGTCGTCGGTAAGGCGTTGGTTTGACCGGTCGTCAAGGTGGCAATGCTCGCCGTGGTCAATCCCTTGACTTGGGTAGAGGTCAGCACGGCGATTTGACTGGTGCTTAGCGAACCGACCTGATCCGTGGTCAAGGCAAGAATTTGCAGCGACGACAGGCTTTTGAACTGGGTCGCCGTCAAGGACGCAAGATCGGTGGTGGACAACCCCAGCATTTGCATCGAGCCCAACGCGGAAAGTTGCGCCGTGGTAAGGCTGCGAATCTGGGTAACCGTCAAAGCTCCCAATTGATTTACGGAAAAGGCGCCGATTTGCGAACTGGAAATGGCGGCGAACTGGGTCGTGGCTAAATTCAGGATGCCGTTGGCGCTGATGCCTCCAATCTGGGCTTTGGTCAAAGCCCGAATATCGGCCGTCGATAGGGAGGCGACCACGTCGGTGGACAGGGCCTGAATTTGCGACGACGTTAACGCCGTGATTTGGCTGGTGGTCAGATTGGCCAATTGCGACGAGGTCAGGACGGCAATGGCGTCGGTGGAAAAAGCCCTTAATTGCGACGTGGTCAAGGACGTCATTTGGATGGGCTTCAACGCGCTGACCGTGGTGGTCGTCAGAACGCTGATGGCATTTACCGACAGTCCTGCCCGTTGCTGGGTGGTCAGGGCGATGATTTCGGTTGCGGTTAGCGCCAATACCGCATCGGTGGTCAAAGCGCTCAATTGGGTCGAAGTCAGCGTGCCCATCTGGGTGGTGGACAAAGCGATGATCTCGTCCGTCGTCAGTCCGGAAATGGCGTAAGTTTTCAACGACTTAATTTGATTTGTGGACATGGCGACCACATTGGTGGTGCTTAACGCGCCGAATTGATCCGACGTCAATGCGCCGATCTGCGTCGAGGTTAACGACAGTATCTCGCTTGTCGAAAATGCCGCGATTTCCACGGTGGTCAATCCCGTCAACGATGTCGACGAGATCGCGGTGATTTGGGTTGAAGACAGGAACGAAAATTGCGTCGTGCTTAGCGAAGCGGCTTGGGCGGTGGAAAGACTGCGGATTTGCGAGGTGGTCAACCACATGATTTCCGCGGTGGACAGAGCGGAAATTTGCACCGTGGAAAGATTGGTGATTTGAGACGTGGCAAGCGCTTTCATCTGCGTTTGGGCCAACGACGACAACACGTCGGTGGTAAGGGCGTTGAGTTGCTGGGCGCTGAAGCTTTGCAATTGGGTCGAAGCTACGTTCTGGAATTGGCTTTGACTGAATGCGCCGAATTGATCCGTGGTCAGGCCCTTGATTTGCGTGGAACGCAAACTGGCCCATTGCGTCGTCGACAAAGCAGCCAGTTGATCGATGGAGAGAGCGCCCAAAGCGGAAGAACTGACGCCGACCATCTGCGTCGTCCCCAGTACGGCGATTTCGCCGGTTGTCAAGGCGGCGGCTTGGGCGGTGGTCAGGCCGGAGATTTGCGTCGACGCGAACCCTTTAATTTGACTGGATGCCATGGCGGCGACGGCGTTGGCCGTAATGGCGGCTATCTGGGTGCTGGTAAACGCGCTCAATTGCGTGGTGGACAGCAACAGGATTTGATCGCTGGTCAGCGCTTGAATTTGATTGGAAACAAGCCCTCTGACCTGGGTGGTATTGAATGATCCGATGACGCCCGACGGCGCGGACGCGATTTGATCCGTGGTCAGACCGGCGATTTCGGTGCTGGTAAGGGCGGCGATCTGTTTGGCGGTCAACGACCAGACGGCATCGGTCGAAAGGCCGCGAATTTGGGGCAGGCTTAGCGACGCGATTTGGGTGACGGAAAGCGCGTCCAATTGCGAGACGCTCATGCTGTTGATTTCGTTGGCGAGCAGGCCGCGAACTTGCGTGGTGGTGAAAGATGAAACCTGCGCCGTGCCGAATGCCGTCAGTTGGTCGGAAGTGAACATTGAAATGCTGGCGGTCGAAAGGCTGCGCAATTGGGTCGTCGACAGGGAAACGGTTCCGGTGGTGGTCAGGGCCGCGATCTGCCATGTGGCGAAAGCATTCAACTGAGTGCTGCCGAAAGCGGCCAATACCCGCGGAGACAAAGTCGCGACGGTGTCCGTGGTCAGAACGCCGATTTGCGCGGACGAGAAGCTGGAAATATTCGTGGTCGACAATGCGTTGAATTGATCGGTAGACAGCGCGGCGATTTCGGTGGAAGAGATTGCCCGAGCCTGGGTGGTGGTCAGCACTCCGATCTGACTGGTGGTCAGGGACGCGATTTGGTTGGTGGTCAAGGAGACCAGTTCCAGGGAATTCAGCGCCCGGACCTGCAGGGTCGACAGGGCGGATAAGGCATCCGTACCGATGCTCTGAATCTGGGGAATGGTGAGCGCGCCGATCTGCGTGGTGGAAAGCCGCTGAATCTGGCTTGCAGTCAATGCGGAAACCACCATCGTGCCGATGCCTCGGATTTGCGAGGTGGTGAGTGAGGCAAGCTGGGTGGACGACATGACGGCGAATTGATCCGTCGTTAGCGCCGTCATTTCGAGTGCGTTCAGACTGCGCAATTGGGTGGTGTTCAATGCGGCGATTTGGTCGGTTCCGAGACCGGCGATTTGCGTCGTCGTCAACGACGTCCATTGCGTGGAGGTAAATGCCAGCAAAAGCGCGGGATTGACGTTCAGGATGTCTTGATCGCTCAGGCCTTTGATTTGCAACGCGCTTAGCGATATCACCTGGGTCGTGGTCATCGCCTCTAGTTGGTCCGTTCCCAACCCCGCGATCTGCGCCGAGGTCAAGGCCTTGATCTGGCTGCCGACCAAAAGCGAGAACGATTGGGTGGACAGGGCGTTGAGCTGGTCGATCGACAGGACGGCGATCTGGGTCGAACTGAAGCCGGTCAATTGAGTCGCGCTCAATACCTGCATGTCGGCGGTGGTCAAATGAACGATTTGATTCTGCACAAAAGCGCCAAGCTGGCCGGAGCTTAGCGATTTGATTTGATCGGTGGTCAGCACGGGGATGGTGGCGGTGCTGATGCCGCGAATTTGGCTGACCCCCAATGCACCGAAATTCGTCGTCGTCATGGCGGCAAGCTGTTCGGACGTCATGACGCCCAATTGGGCCTGGCTCAGCCCCTGCAATTGCGCACGAGTCAACTGAGCGATTTCGGCATCGCTCAAATAGGCGATCTGCGGCGAACCCAGCGCCCCGATCTGCACCGAGGTCATTGCGGCGAACTGAGAGGACGTGAACAGCGGAATCGCGCCATAGGGCATCGCCCGGATCTGCGCGGTGCCAAGGTTGCCGATCTGGCTGGTGGTGAATGCCGTGGCCTGATCGGCGGTAAAGGCCTGAATCGCGGTTGTGGCAAGAGCTTTTAATTGCGCCGTCGTCAATGCCTGAATCTGATCCGTCGTCAGCGCCAAGGCTTCGCTTGTGGTCAGCGCGGCCAGATTGGAAGTGCTTAGGGCTTTGATCTGCGTTAAAGCCAATGCCGCGAAATCAGCGCCGGAAACGGCGTCAAACTGGGCGGTGCTTAGGTTGGCGATCTGATTCGTCGTCAAAGACGCGATTTGGTCCGTGGTCAGGACCATGATGCTGGCCGTGGTGAATCCCAGCAATTGCGACGACGAAAAAGCCTGGAGCTGCGATGTGGTCAGCGCCAATACTCCGTCGCTGGTAAGCGTCGCCAGATTGGAGGTGGACAACGCGCTGATTTGAGACAGGGACAACGTCGCGATTGCCGACGTACTCATCGATCCCAATGCGGTCGTAGTCGTTGTCATGATGATTCCGGTCCCAAAAAGAATATCCCGCCTCGGTAGGAGCAAGGGGTGTGCCATTGATTCCTTGTAGAGAATCAATGGCTTGGTATTCTTTATCGGAGGGATGGGAAAAATATGCCGGTCTGAAGTTGCCGGATTGAAGCAAGTTCTTCCGTTGGCGTCACAACTCTATTTTCAAGCGTTCGAGAAATTCGCCCAAAGCCGTCAAAGTGTGCTCGCCATAGCGGGCGCCAAGCCGTTCGGGGTGAGTGGTCATGGCTTGTTCCAGATCGGTGAACAGGGCGCGCATCAATTCGGAAAAACAGTAAGGGGTCAGTTGCCAGTTGGCGAGCACTTCCTCGTCGTCGGCGGGGGAGGCGAGATTGCTGTTGACCAGTTCCATGAACCAAGTCCGGCGGCGGGCGAACTCCGAGAAATAATGGGCCACAACAACCAAGACATCGTTGGTCAGGGCCAAACAGTCCGGGTCGGCGTATACTTTGTTCCAGTCGCAACCGCCGCTTGCGGTGGCGTAGCGATCCATGATCGCGCGGGTTTTGCGCTGGCACTGTTCGTACAGCATGGGGCCGATCATTTTGTTGATGGCCAGATTGAATCCGGGAATGACTCGTCTCGACAGCACGTTCCGGCCGCCGTCGTCACCGTTTCTGGCCGGAAATAACGAAGAGAATTTTTTGGTTAATATTCTGTCGAAGGGTTGTTTGCGGATGCCTGCCCAGCGATGCTCCTCGCGGCGGCGGGTGCATTCGTCGAAACTGCGTTGGAACGTCGCTTTGAACATCGCGAGTTCGTCGGCGATGAATTTTTCTGCGGTGTCGCGTATCGCCGTTGCCGTCAGGGCGCCTTGATGTTTTCCGGCTTCCACTTCCAACCGGGTGATCAGGTGCCCAAGCATGACCGTGGCAAGCTGCTCGCCGCATAGGGTGTCGGATGAATGAGTGGATTTGGGCCGCTGAACCATGGATTGCATTCTACATGACCGGGGCGAGCAAACGCAACCCGACCGGTTTCGGACCAACCTGTGGACGCTGTCGCATTGACAGGGGTGCGCCCCTGCCGTAAGCAAGGTTCATGACTCATTCGCTTGCCATTTCCCTGGCCCAAATCAATCCGACCGTAGGCGATGTCGACGGCAACGCGGCTCTGATTCTTAAGGCGCGCGCCCAGGCAGAAGTCGATGGCGCCGCTTTGGTGGTGTACCCCGAATTGACCCTGTCGGGCTATCCGCCCGAGGATTTGGTTCTGAAGCAAGCGTTTCTGGACCGGATCGTTGCGCAGGCGGATCGTTTGGCGCAGGCGACCGCCGATGGCGGTCCCGCCATGTTGGTAGGCGCCCCTTGGCGGGTGGGAACCAAACTTCATAATGCGTCGCTGTTGCTAGATCGCGGGGCCATCACCGCCATACGTCTTAAACATCATTTGCCCAATTACGGCGTGTTCGACGAAGCGCGGGTGTTCACGCCCGGGCCATTGCCCGTGCCGGTCGGATTTCGCGGGGTTAAGCTGGGGATCATGACCTGTGAGGATATGTGGTATGCCGACGTGGCGGACACCCTTCATCAGGCTGGCGCCGAAATTCTGGTGGTCCTCAACGGATCGCCGTTCGAGCGCGACAAGCAGGGCAGCCGTTTGGTTCATGCGCGCTGCCGGGTGATGGCGACCGGATTGCCTCTGGTTTACGTCAATCAAGTGGGCGGTCAGGATGAATTGGTGTTTGACGGGGCATCGTTCGTTCTCGATTGTTCCGGATCGGAAACGATGCGACTGCATTCGTGGCGAGAGCAGGTTGCAACCACCGTCTGGACCGGTGACGCCAAGGGATGGGCGGCTGCGGGTCCGTTGGCTCCCCTGGCCGTCCAAGAGGAAGTGCTGTATCAGGCGCTGGTGACCGGCTTGCGCGATTATGTCGCCAAAAACAAATTCCCCGGCGTCGTGCTGGGGTTGTCCGGAGGCATCGACTCGGCTTTGGCCGCAGCCTTGGCTGCGGATGCCTTGGGCGCGGACCGGGTTTGGTGCGTGATGATGCCGTCGCCCTACACCAGCGACGAAAGCCTGGAAGACGCGGCGTCGGTCGCCAAGATGCTGGGGTGCCGCCTGGATACCGTTTCCATCGCTCCGGCCATGGCGACGTTCGATTCCATGCTGGCGCCGGTATTCGCCGGACGCCCGCCGGATATTACCGAGGAAAATCTGCAATCCCGCGCCCGCGGTTTGACGTTGATGGCGTTGTCCAACAAATTCGGCCCCATGGTCCTGTCGACCGGTAACAAAAGCGAGATGAGCACAGGTTACGCCACCCTTTACGGGGATATGTGCGGCGGCTACGCGGTCTTGAAGGATGTCTACAAAACCACCGTGTTCGATCTGTGCCGGTGGCGCAATGGCAATCGCCCGGACGGCGCGCTCGGCCTCGACGGGCCGGTTATGCCCGAACGGGTCATCTCCAAGCCGCCGTCGGCGGAACTGAAGCCGGATCAAAAAGACCAGGATTCCTTGCCGCCGTATGAAACCTTGGACGGTATCTTGGAATGTCTGATCGAAGGCGAGTTGTCGGTGGAAGACACCGTAAGCCGGGGATGGGACCAGGAAACGGTACGCAGGGTCTGGCGCATGCTTGACCGGGCGGAGTATAAGCGTCGGCAAGCGGCGCCCGGCGTCAAGATCACCAGCCGGTCGTTCGGCAAGGACCGCCGCTATCCAATAACCAACGGATTCACGTCACTTCTATGAACGCCATCGTCACTCTTCGCTTCGCCCCGTCTCCCACCGGACTCCTGCATGTCGGCAACGCCCGCGTGGCGCTGATCAACTGGCTGTTCGCCCGCTCGCAAAACGGTCGGTTCATTTTGCGCTACGACGACACCGACCTAGAAAGGTCCAAGGCGGAATACGCCGACGCCATCGGCCGCGATCTGGCGTGGCTGGGGCTGACCTGGGATATGTCCGCGCGCCAATCCGAGCGGCTGACGCAGTATGAACAGGCCGCCGACCGGCTGAAGCGGGCCGGGCGGCTTTACGCCTGCTATGAAACGCCGGACGAATTGGAAACCAAGCGCAAACTGCAATTGGCGAGGCATAAGCCGCCGGTCTACGACCGTGCCGCTTTGAAGCTGACCGAGGCGGAGCGGTCCCAGTTCGAGGCGGAAGGCCGTCGGCCGCATTGGCGGTTCCGGCTGGATCACGAGGACGTGCGCTGGGACGACGTGGTGCGCGGCGCCAGTCATGCCCAAGCCGCCAGCCTGTCCGATCCCGTGCTGATCCGGGCCGACGGCTCGTTCCTCTATACTTTGCCCAGCGTGGTCGACGACATCGACATGGGGGTTACCCATGTGGTGCGCGGCGAGGATCACGTCACCAATACCGCGCCGCAAATCCAATTGTTCAATGCGTTGGGCGCGGTTCCTCCCGCCTTTGCCCACCTGGCTCTGCTGACCGGGGCGGACGGGCAGGGGCTGTCCAAGCGGCTGGGTTCGGCGTCGTTGACCGATTTGCGCGACGAGGGCATCGAACCCTTGGCGCTGGCCAGTTTGCTGGCGCGCATGGGCACCTCTCAAGCGGTCGATCTGGCGGCGGATATGAGCGAACTGGCGGCGGAATTCACGTTCGAACGGATTTCCCGGGCGTCGCCCCGATTCGATCCGCGAGAATTGGATCATCTTAACGCCAAGCTGCTGCACGGACTGGATTGGAATGGCGTTCAGGGGCGTTTCAACGCCTTGGGCGTCGAAGGCGCCTCGCCTGCGTTTTGGGACGCGGTCAAAGGCAACCTGACCCGATTTGCTCAAGTGGCGGAATGGTGGGACGTGGTCAACGGGTCCTGTCCGCCGGTGATCGAGGATGCCGGGTTCATCGCCACGGCACTGCCGCTGTTGCCGCCCGAACCGTGGAGCGTCGAAACCTGGGGGCAATGGACCAACGCGGTCAAGGACGCCACCGGAACCAAGGGCAAAACCTTGTACCATCCTTTGCGTCTGGCGTTGACCGGACGAGAGAATGGACCGGAACTCAAGAACCTGCTACCCCTGATGGGCAGGGAAAAAGTCGTGGCGCGCCTGAACGGCAAGCCCTAATTCAAGGATCATCAAGCTTGGCGTTGTTTCTCTATAATACGTTGTCAAGGTCCAAGGAGGCGTTCACGCCCTTGGATGCCGCGCATGTGGGCATGTATGTGTGCGGTCCCACCGTCTACGATCGCGCTCATATCGGCAATGCCCGTCCGGTGGTGGTGTTCGACGTTCTTTACCGGCTGTTGAAGCGGCTGTATCCCAAGGTCACCTACGTTCGCAATATCACCGACGTGGACGACAAGATCAATGCCAGGGCCGCCGAAAGCGGTGAAACCATCGCCGTCATCACCGAGCGGACCACTCGGATGTTTCATCAGGACGTGGCCGAGCTGGGGGTGCTGCCGCCCGATTGCGAGCCCAGGGCGACCGCCCATATCCAGGCGATGATCGAGATGATCGAGCGTCTAATCGCCAAGGGTCACGCCTATCAGGCCGAAGGCCACGTTCTGTTCCATGTGCCGTCCATGCCGACTTACGGGGCGCTGTCTCATCGGACCTTGGACGAGATGATCGCCGGCGCCAGGGTCGAAGTAGCGCCTTACAAAACGCATCCCGCCGACTTCGTGTTGTGGAAGCCGTCGTCTCGGGATTTGCCGGGTTGGGAATCGCCGTGGGGGCGGGGACGTCCGGGCTGGCATATCGAGTGCAGCGCCATGAGCCGCCGCTATTTGGGCGACAGCTTCGATATCCACGGCGGCGGCCAGGATTTGGTTTTTCCCCACCACGAGAACGAGTTGGCGCAAAGTTCCTGCGCCAACGGCGCGCCGTTCGCCCGCTACTGGCTGCACAACGGCTATTTGATGGTGGAAGGCGAGAAAATGTCCAAGTCGCTTGGCAACTTCTTTACCGTCCGCGATTTGCTTGATCAGTCGCCGGGCGAGGCCATTCGTTTGGCCTTGCTGTCGACTCATTACCACCAGCCGCTGGACTGGACGGCCGAGGGACTGAAATCGGCCAAAGGGGCTTTGGATCGCATCTATCTGGCGTTAAGAAACGTCCGTGACGTCGAAGCCGTGGGGGATGACGAGGTGCCGACTCCGATCCTGGCGGCGCTTGAGGACGATCTGAACACGCCGCTGGCTATCGCCCACTTGCACGAGCTGACTGGCACGCTCAACAAAGCCGATGGACGAGAGGCCAAGGCCAAGGCCAAGGGCGCGCTTCTGGCCGCGGCCGGTTTGATGGGGCTGTTGCGCCATGATCCCGAGGAATGGCTGAAATGGCAGCCCCAGGACCAAGCGCAAGGATTGAGCGACCAACAGATCGATGCCCTGATCCAAGCCCGCATCGAGGCCAGGGCGGCAAAGAATTTCGCCGAGGCCGACCGCATTCGCTTGCAACTGACCGAATCCGGCATTGCCCTTGAGGACGGCCCCAAGGGCACCAGTTGGAGGCGCGGTTAGACAGTGAGACTCCACGGGGATGACGGCGAGGACCATGGATTGCGGCTGATCGCCGTGGTGGTGGTGGTGGCCTTGGTCATGATTGTGCCGGCATTCTGGAACGGCTATCCGCTGATCTATTTCGACAGCGAGGACTACGTCGAGATTTCGTTTACATGGCAACCGATCTTGTGGCGAATCATGACCTATGCGGTATTCTGCCTGATCGCTCAGCCGTTCGAACACCTGTGGCCGGTGGTGGTGGCGCAGGGCTTCATCGTCGCCTGGATGCTGCACGAAGCGGTTTTCGCCTTCTTGCCGCGCTGGCGGGGGCGCATTTATATGGCTCTGGGCGTTGTTTTGGCCGGATTGACCGGATTGCCCATCGTCACCTCGGAAGTGCTGGCCGACGTGTTCGCCGGATTGGCGATCCTTGGCGTCGTTACTCTGTCCTTGGGTTCCCCTCTGCCGCGGATCAGGAAAATCGTGTTGATCCTGTTGACCGCCATATCCATCGGCGTCCATATGTCCCATGTGGCGGTGACGTCCGGATTGATTATCGTGCTTGCCGTCATGGCGCTGGCGTCGCGATACGTTTTGGTGTTTCAGCGGCCGCGATTGATCGCCGCCGCAGTCGCCGTGGCGATGGGAACCGTCTGGGTTCCAGCCACCCATTGGCTGGCGACCGGCAAGGCTTATTTCTCGGAAGCCGGTCACGTGTTGCAACTGGCGCTGTTTATTCAAGACGGTTTGGTCAAGGATTATCTGGATGTGGCGTGCCCGGAAGGCGAGCCGCTGAAGTTGTGCGCGCACAAGGATGAATTGCCGCAAACCGCCGACGAGTTCCTATGGGGAGATTCGCCTTTCGACGATGTGGGCGGATGGAAAGCCATGCACGACGAAGCCGACCGTATCATCATCGGCACGATCAAGCGTTTTCCCCTTGAAGTGGCTCAGGCCATGATTAAAAACACATGGGTGCAACTGAACCTGATTGCCGACGGGGAAGACTTGGTGCCGATGACGTGGCATTTCGTCAAGACCGAGATTCAACGCTACCCACGGGATTACAGACGGTTCCACTTCGCCATGCAGCAGCGGGCGGAAGGGATCGATTTCAGTCCGGCCAATCGGATTCATGTGCCGGTGGCCATCGGCGCCGAATTGTCGATTTTTGGTTTCCTGGTTTTCGCGTTGTGGCGGAAGGACAAGGTTCTATCGTCGCTGATCGTGGCGGTGATACTGGCGTTCCTGGGCAACGCCTTTGTGTGCGGGGCGCTGTCCAATCCCCATGACCGCTATCAGAACCGTATCGTCTGGCTGGCGCTGTTTACGGCGGTGGTGGCGGCCGCCCGTCTGGACATGGTCAATACGCGCAGCGATGGGTAGGCTTTAATCCTCGACCGCGCCGCTGCGGCTGATGGGGATGTCGCGATGGACATGGGCGCACATCACCAGTCCGAAGCCGAACAGCAGGGACAGCATCGAGGTTCCGCCGTAAGAGATCAGCGGCAGCGGAACGCCCACCACCGGCACCAATCCCATCACCATGGCCGAGTTGATGAAGAAATACAGAAAGAACGTGGTGACAATGCCAAGCGCCAGCAAACGGCTGAATTGGCTGCGGCATCTTAGCGAAATGGAATAGCCCCAGGCGACCAGCAGCGAATACAGGAACAATAGGACGACCGCGCCCAGCATGCCCCATTCCTCGGCGAACATGGTGAAGATGAAATCGGTTTGTTTCTCGGGCAGGAAATTGAGGCGGCTTTGAGTGCCCATCATGAATCCCTTGCCCAGCAATCCGCCCGAACCCAGTGCGATTTTCGATTGGGTAATGTGGTATCCGGCGCCCAGCGGGTCCTGGTCGGGGTTCAGGAAAATGATCAACCGCTGGCGTTGATAATCGTGCAGGAACTGCCACGCCACCGGAATGGCGCCCAATCCTCCCGCCAGTGCGATGCCGAAAATCCATATCCTTACGCCGGCAATGAAAAACATGGCTCCCGAAGACATCAGCAGCATCAGGGCCGTGCCGAGATCCGGTTGCTTAAGCACCAGTCCCACCGGAACCAGCACCATGATCAACGGGATGAATAGGGAGGTCAATCTGCGGAAATCCTCTGGCGCCTGTCCGTGGAAATAGCGGGAAAGAGCCATGATCAAGGCGACCTTCATCAATTCCGACGGTTGTAACTGAATGAAACCCAGGTCGATCCAGCGTTGCGCTCCCATGCCGATAGTGCCGTGAATTTGGACGATCACCAGCAGGACCACCGAAACGCCGTAGAAAACGTAGGCGTATCTCATCCAATTGCGGATATCGACCATGGCCGCGGTCAATAACAACCCCATTCCCAACATGAACCGGATCATTTGTTTCAACGCCCAAGGTTCCAGCGAACCTTGCGCGGCGGAATAAAGCGTAAGAAAACCGATGCAGGCCACCGCCGTTATCAAGGCCAGCAACGACATGTTGATTTGACGGATTTTATCCCGCCACGACATTTCGGCGCGATTGAGCCCACCCACCGGGCGGGGAGGATGCAAAGGCCGTCTCATTCCCGTTTGCCCATTTCATTCAAGCGAGTCACTTCACGGCGCTGTACCTCGATCATGATGTCGCGGGCAATGGGCGCGGCTACCGCCGACCCGCCGCCGCCATGTTCGACCACCACCGAGATGGCGAAGCGGGGGGCGTGCTCGGGAGCATAGGCCACGAACAAGGCGTGGTCGCGCTCCTTCCACGGCAATTCTTCGTTCTTCTTCACGCCGGTTTCGCGCTCGTGCATGGAAATATGGCGTACCTGCGCGGTGCCCGTCTTTCCCGACAACCACATATTTTCCTCTTGAATGCGGGCACGGTAGGCGGTGCCGCCCGGTTCGTTCGACACGCCGAACATGCCGCGCCTGACCAGATCGATGGAATGCGGCGATACCTCGCACGACGGCCACTGGGGATGGTCGTCATGGGGTTTGACGATTCGTCCGTCGATTTCGTCGCGCGCAACGCGCGGCACCACTTGCAGGCCGCCATTGGCGACGCGGGCGACCATGGTGGCTAGCTGCAATGGGGTCGTTAAGCAATACCCCTGACCGATGCCGTTGACCAGGGTTTCGCCGGGGTGCCAGGGTTGTCCCATGGCGGCCTTTTTCCAAGCGCGGTTTGGGATAAGTCCCGGATGCTCTCCGGAAAGATCGATCCCGGTCGCCTGACCCAAGCCGAATTTAAGCGCCATGTCGTGAATGCGATCGGGGCCGATGCGCCGCGCGATTTCGTAGAAATACACGTCGCAGGAATTCTTGATGCCGCCAACCATATCCAAGGAACCATGCCCGCCCTTCTTCCAGCAGTGGAATTTGACCGAACCCAATTGCATGTGGCCGGGGCAGAACACCCGCATATCGGGGGAAATGCCGCCGCCTTCAAGAGCGGCCAAGGCCACCATCAGCTTGAACGTGGAACCGGGCGCGAACTGGCCGGAAATGGCTTTGTTGGTCAGGGGCGAGCGGGGGTTGGTATTCAGCTCGTTCCATTCGGCTCCCGTCAGTCCGCGATTGAAAGCGTTTGGATCGAAAGACGGGGTCGAGACCATCACCAGGACGTTGCCCGAGAATATGTCCATGACCACGACGGCGGCGCTTTCCTCGCCCAATCGCTGGGCGGCGTATTCTTGCAAGCGCAAATCAAGGGTCAAATTCAAATCGATACCGGGTTCGCCCTCGATGCGGTCCAATTGCTTGATGACTCGGCCAACCGAGTTTACTTCCATGGTGCTGCGTCCGCCTTTACCGCGCAGCGCCAGATCGTAAATCTTTTCCACCCCGGCTTTGCCGATGCGGAATCCCGGCAATTCAAGCAAGGAGTCGGCGGCCTGAGAGGCCAAGTCCTGTTCCGACGGCACCGAAACATAACCAAGAAGGTGCGCCCCCAGCCGCTCCATCGGGTAGTAGCGGCTTTGCCCCACGTCGATGGTAATGCCCGGTAAATCGGGGGCGTTGACTTCCACCCGGGAAACATCTTCCCAAGACAGATTTTCCCGGACGGTGATAGGAACGAAAGAACGGCGGCGGCGGGCGTCCTTGGCGATGCGGATGCGGTCGCTTTCGCCCAGGGGAATGATTTGAGCCAGCCGGTCCAGGGTAAAATTAAGCGACGGAGTCTGCTCGGGGATCACCAAGACCCGGTAATTATGCTGGTTGATGGCCATGGCGATGCCGTTGCGGTCCAAGATCAGACCGCGCGGCGGCGCCAGCAACTGGGTGCTGATGCGGTTGCCTTCCGCTTGCAGGCGGTAACGTTCGGCCTCCATGACCTGCAAATAGTACATACGGGCGACCAGCGACCCGACCAGAACCGCCTGCCCGCCCGCCAGCATGGCGGCACGGCGTCCAAACAGCCGGGCACTTTCGCTATTGTGGTACATTGAAGATCTTTCCGCTCATACGTCTTTTAACAGTACCATCTGAGTATAGGCCATAACGACGGTAACCGGGGGGAACAATCCCATAAGGATGACGTACTGCCAAAGAAGAATTTGCGGATCGACCGCCTGTCCTTGCAGCATGGCGAACAAAACCCAGTTCAATCCCATGGCGCCGATGGCGATTACTGCGAAGGCGGCCCAAGACATGGGAAAGGCGTTGGTCAGAAAAAAACGTCGTTGATTGACGACGATTCCACGGATCAGTAAATAAATCAACGCGTTGATGCCGATGGGGGTGTCGGCAACGATATCCGCGAGAACGCCGATCAAGAAGGCGTCCCACAACGGCATCAGGTCGGGGCGGTAAATGGACCAGTAAAATATACCCATCATCGGCCACGACGGAGCAACCTGCGCGAAACCGGGCAGCCTAGTGGGAATCACGGTAAGGATCACCAATCCCAAGGAAACGAGAAACGGCACCATCCGGCGCGCCGTCATGTCCAGACGCGCCAACAGGGTTGGCGTCAATTAGGATCAACCCCTTTGGCGTCAGCGCCCTTGCCGCGGCGAGGTGGCGCCGGAGGTTTGTCCTGGAAGGATTGAACGCCGCCAAGTCCATAATCGACGATGGAGACATATTCCAACTGATCGCGGCGGACAGCCGGGGCAACTCGGTAAATTCCATCGGAGACGCCCGATATCTTGCCGACCGTCAAGCCCGGCGGGAAGGCCTCGCCCGAAGCCGAAGTCACCACCAGATCGCCGACTTGTATGTTGGCGTTGCCGGACAGGTAATCCAAACGGGGCATATCGCGATTGTCGCCGGACAGAATGGCGCGGGTATGGGTGGAATCGACGGAAACAGGCAGATGGGCATTGATGTCGGTCAGCAGCAGCAAACGGGAAACGTGATCTGCGACTTGCGACACGTATCCGACCAGATACTCGCCGGACACTACCGCTTGGCCCTTGCGGACGCCGTCGCGGGAACCTGCGCCCAGCAGCAGGGATTGACCGAAACCGGAAGCCACGTCGCCGATGACGCGGGCGGTGATGAACGCCGGGTCGGGCTCGGGAACGAAATTCAATTGCTGGTGAAGGACGGCGTTCTCACCGGAAAGCTTGGTGGCAACGGTGTGCCAATGGGTCAAACGAATATTTTCCGCCTTCAGGCGTTCGTTTTCGGCGCGAAGATTGGTCAAATCGCGAAAGAATTCAAGGCTATTGGCGACAGCGGAAGTGGGGCGCGACAAAACATCGAAGACGGGAGTCAAGACATCGAGAACAATGACCCGGGTCCGTTCAACTACAACCCCTTCGTTTTTGCCCAAGACCATCAATATAAACGCGGCGCACACCAAAAAAGCGAACGCAAAACGATGAAATAGCGCCTTGACAAAAGTCAACCGGCCTGTCGCACCTAACGCCTTAATCCGCATAACCCCTGTCCTTGGCCCAAAAGAGCGCTACCAACCAGCCCCTGGTTAAGAATCCTACGCTATTCTTATGGGATAAGGAAAGGACGAAATGAATATTTTTGTCATTTCTTGATAAAAATATTCATCCCAGATCACTTCCTCTGTCGAGGGGCGACACAGTCTTTGTCGGGAAGCGGGGCAACAACGAACGAAAGTTAAGCACAAGAACAGAAAGAAATTAGTACATGCTGGTCAAGACGTTCCGTAGCTTCTGCATTTCTTCCAGGGCGCGACCGGTGCCAAGCGCGACGCAGGAAAGCGGATCGTCGGCGATCGAAACCGGCAGTCCCGTGGCATGGCGCAGCACGTAATCCAGATTGGACAACAAAGCCCCGCCGCCGGTAAGAACAATTCCCTTGTCGACAATATCGGCGGCCAGTTCCGGAGCAGTATGCTCCAGCGCGACTTTGACGGCTTCGATAATCGCGCCCACCGGCTCGGTCAAAGACTCGGCGATTTGCCGTTCGCTGACCACCAGTTCCTTTGGAACGCCGTTCATAAGATCGCGGCCCTTGATTTCCATGGTGCGTCCGTCGCCATCGGCGGGCGGGCAGGCCGAACCGATTTCCTTCTTGATCCGTTCGGCCGAGCCTTCGCCGATCAGAAGGTTATGGTTGCGGCGGATATAGGCGATGATGGCTTCGTCCAGTTTGTCGCCGCCCACGCGCACCGAGCGGGAATAGACGATGCCGCCCAGCGACAGAACCGCCACTTCGGTGGTTCCGCCGCCGATATCGACCACCATCGACCCGGTGGGTTCGGTCACCGGAAGACCGGCGCCGATGGCCGCGGCCATGGGTTCCTCGATCAGGAACACCCGGCGCGCTCCGGCGCTTTCGGCGGATTCCTGAATGGCGCGTCGTTCGACGGCGGTAGACCCGGACGGAACGCAAACGATGATGATGGGGCTGGCGAAGGAACGGCGGTTATGAACCTTGCGAATGAAATGCTTGATCATTTCTTCGGCGACTTCGAAATCGGCGATGACGCCGTCGCGCAGCGGGCGGATGGCGTGAATGTATCCCGGCGTGCGGCCCAGCATCATCTTGGCCTCGTCGCCGACGGCCAGGACTTTCTTTTTGCCTTTTTCTTCGGCGATCGCCACCACGGAGGGTTCGTTCAGAACAATACCGCGGCCCTTGACATATACCAACGTGTTGGCAGTCCCAAGATCGATTGCCATATCCGCAGAAAACCACCCGGTCAGATTGAACATAGTCCCTCGCGCGCTAATGGACCGACCCCTTGATCAAGGAGTCTGAAGAGTCTGTCCCTGTTGTTAGGGGAATTGACGGTTAATTTCAACATTTTGTGTTGCCCTTCTTCAAAAGAAGCGATCTTTTGAAGAAGGGCGGCATTACTGATTTAGGCGGTCATCGCCTCGGGGGCGGATTTCTGCCGTTTTTCCAACAACTTATTCAGGGCGTTGAGATAGGCTTTGGCCGAGGCCACCAGCGTGTCGGTATCCGCCGCCGAACCTTGCACGGTTTTGCCGTTTTCTTCGAGCCGCACCATTACTTCCGCTTGGGCGTCGGTGCCCTGGGTGACGGCGTTGACTTGGTACAATTGCAATTTGGTCTCGTGCGGGAACAGCGCCTTGATGGCGTTGAAGGTGGCGTCGACGGGGCCGTCGCCATGGGCGGTGACCGATTTGGTTTGCCCGTCGATTTCCAATTCCAGTTCGGCGCTGGGCGGATTGTGCTTGGTGCCGCACAACACTTCCAACTGGGCGAAGCGGATGCGGTCGTTGCCGCGCACCCCCGAATCGTCCAGCAGGGCGACGATATCCTCGTCGAACACGTCCTTCTTGCGGTCGGCCAGGGTCTTGAAGCGAGCGAAGGCCGCTTCGACCGCGTTGTCGCCCAAGTCGTAGCCCAGGTCCTTCAGCTTGGCGCGAAAGGCGGCGCGGCCGGAATGTTTGCCCATAACCAGATTGGATTCGGTCAGACCCACTGATTCCGGGGTCATGATCTCGTAGGTTTGAGCGCATTTCAGCATGCCGTCCTGATGGATGCCGGATTCATGGGCGAAGGCGTTCTTGCCGACGATGGCCTTGTTGGGCTGTACGGGGAAGCCGGTCACCGAAGATACCGCGCGCGACGCGCGGACGATGTGGGTGGTGTCGATGCCGGTGGTGAACGGCATGAGGTCGTGACGGGTGCGCAAGGCCATGACCACCTCTTCCATGGCGGCGTTGCCGGCCCGTTCGCCCAAGCCGTTGATGGTGCATTCGATTTGGCGCGCGCCGGCTTCCACGGCGGCCAGGGAATTGGCGACGGCCAATCCCAAGTCGTTGTGGCAGTGGACCGAGAAAACGGCTTTGTCCGAATTGGGGACGGTTGCTATTACATGACGGATCAACGCCGCGTATTCGTTGGGAACGGCATACCCAACGGTGTCGGGAATGTTGATGGTCCCGGCTCCGGCCTTGATGGCTGCTTCGACGCAGCGGCACAGGAAGTCGCGGTCGGTGCGCGATCCGTCTTCCGCCGACCATTCGACGTCGTCGGTGAATTGGCGGGCCAGCGCGACCGATTCGGACACGCGCTCCAATACTTTGTCCGGCTCCATTTGCAGCTTGAACTTCATGTGCAGGGGCGATGTGGAGATGAAGGTATGGATGCGATTGCGTCCGGCGGGGCGAATGGCCTCGGCGCAGCGTTCGATGTCGGCCTTGGTGGCGCGCGCCAGTCCGCAGACGATCGATCCGGTCACGGCTTTGGCGATGGCGTTGACCGCCTCGAAATCGCCGTTGGAGGCGATGGGAAACCCTGCCTCGATCACATCCACGCCCATCTCGGACAGAATGTGGGCGATGCGCAGCTTTTCTTCCAAGTTCATCGAAGCGCCGGGCGATTGCTCGCCGTCGCGCAGGGTGGTGTCGAAAATGACGACGCGGTTTTTATCGGTTGTAGTATTCATGATTTCAGGCCTTTACGGCAAGGAGTTGCGACAGTCTACGCTCGATCCCCCGAATCTCTGGTTAAAATGCAAAGATTCAGGGGCCGATAAGTCGCAACGCCCCATCCAGGCCAAGGAGTCCCAAAGACAAAACGACTGCGTTCGCCAAGTCATTGGCGCCGTCGTCGTTGGCTTTCCGTGCGGTATGCACGCTCATGGAATCCTCGTGACAAAGAAGTGATCTTTCTTATTACGCCCACAGGCTGCCATGGCGCAATGGTTAATTGGAGGGGGCACAGGGTAAAATCCTAATTCGTTAATTTAAGTTTGTACCCCCCTCACCCTAACCCTCTCCCCCAAATGGTGGAGAGGGAACCAACAAGAAGTCCCCTCGCCCCGAGAGAACGGGGAGAGGGTTAGGGTGAGGGGGCCAGAAGAAGATAAATAATCTGGTCATGTGAACCTCTCCCATTAATTTAGTGCACAGTCTGTCCGGGTTTCGATTCGGTGACGAATGCGGCCCACAGATCGTCCAAGGATTGGCCGCAGAATTGGCGGAACAGATCAGGGCTGTATTGGCCCTGGCTGATCGACAGGTTCAGATGGCGGACGATTTGGGGGTCTTTGCGCTGCTCCAGCCAGAACAGGAAAGTTGAGGCGATGGTGTAGGACCGCAAATATCCTCGGTCGGCAAGGCTGACGCCCGACTGTTGAAGGCCAAAGAAATACGGATCGATCGGGGCGTATCCGGTCAGTTGTGCGTTGGAGGTCAGGCGCAAAGTCGGTCGAATGTCCTTTTCGTAGAATTTATGCCGGACGTAATCGGCGATGCCTTCCACGACCCAGCTCATGTCCGGCCTTATCAGCGTATAGTGCTGATTGATGTGGGTCAGTTCGTGAATCATCATGGCGCGGAAGTCGTCGGGCATCCGCTTGATGTATTCCGAGTTGACGTGAAGCTCGTTGCCACGGGCGAAGGCCGGAGCGCCCTTGATGACCAAGACCGGTTCGAACACCACGTGGATTTCGCTGAAGGGCAGGGGGTGATCGGAATTGTACAGGATGTCGTTGATCCTGGGATACCACTCCATCAGCAAGGCGCTGGTTTTCAGGGCGTATTCCCCCGCGTCGGGCGCATGGGACACGTCAAGCCAGACATGCACGTCCGGCTGTTCGGCGGAAACGCCGGTCGGACCTAACTGACAAAACCCGATAACAGCGGCGACAAGCCAAATCAAACAACGTCGCATCATGCAGTCCAACCGAGGAAGATGCTTCCATTCTCCCCGGTTGGCGGCATTGTGGCGATGATTATTTGAAGTCGTAGGCGCGTTCTCCGTGTTCGGACAGGTCCAGTCCTTCGCTTTCCTCTTCGCTGTTGGCGCGAATTCCGGTGGCGGCAAGGATTTTGATCAGGGCGAAGGTGACGGCGGCGGACCACAAGGCGGTCACGCCGACGGCCAAGCCCTGGACCGAAAATTGGGACAGGGCGGTCATGCCCTCGGCAAGACCGGCGCCCCCCATTTGCGGTAACGCGGTAATGGCCACCAACAAGGACCCCAACATTCCGCCGACGCCGTGAACGCCGAAAACGTCAAGAGAATCATCGACTTTCAGAGTGATCTTAATCCAGCGGACCGCAAGAAAGCAGATCAATCCGGCGGCGATTCCGATGCCGATGGCGGCCATGGGGCCGGTGTGACCGGCCGCGGGCGTAATGGTGGCCAGACCGGCCACCAGTCCGGTAACAACGCCGACCGAACTGGGTTTACCGAAATGGCGCCACTCGACAATCATCCAGGTAACCGCGCCGGCGGATGCGGCCAGATGGGTGGCCAGCATGGCGTTGGCGGCCGATCCGTCGGCGGCCAGGGCGCTGCCCGCGTTGAAGCCGAACCAGCCGACCCACAGCATGGCGGCGCCGGTCATGGTCATGCCGGGATTGTGCGGAGGGTGGACATGACCGGGAAACCCTGTCCGCGGGCCGATCATGATCGCGGCCACCAATGCGGATATTCCCGCCGTCGTGTGAACCACGACGCCGCCGGCGAAATCGATCACGTTCCGCGCCGCAAGCCATCCGTTGCCCCACACCCAATGGGCGACGGGAACGTAAACCAGGAACAACCACAGAATTGAAAAGGCAAGGACGAAACCGAATTTGATCCGTTCGGGAAACGTGCCGATGATCAACGCCGGCGTAATGACGGCGAAGGTCATCTGGTACATGACGAACAAAGCTTCGGGGATGGCGCTGGGGCCGTGGACGGACTCCAGGCCGTTCAGGAACAGTTTGTCCAGATCGCCCAGATAGGCGGCGGTTCCCGAGAACGTCAGGCTATACCCGGCGATCGCCCACAGCAACGACACCACGGTGGCGATGGCGAAACAGTGAACCAGAACCGACAGGACGTTTTTGGATTGAACCAACCCACCGTAGAACAGGGCGAGCCCCGGCACGGTCATGAACAGAACCAAAGCGGTCGCGGTCAGCATCCAGGCGGTGTTGCCCGAATTGATCGCGGGCTGGGCGTCTTCGGCTAGGGCGGGAAAGGCACAGACAAGCAAAAGCGCCGCATAAAATGCGGTGCTGGCATAGTGGCGGACGGACACGAACTACCCCCCTTGTGTGGCTATGGCTCTCCCGTTCTTCGGGATGTTGCGCCGGTTGTTTTATAAAGCGGTTTCGTCGGTTTCGCCGGTGCGAATGCGGATGGCGTGATCGATGTTTTGAACGAAAATCTTACCGTCGCCGATTTTACCGGTATGGGCGGTTTCCCTGATCGCTTCCAGCACCCGCTGGACAACGTCATCGCTGACCACCACCTCGATTTTGAGCTTGGGAACGAAATTGACGATGTATTCGGCGCCTCGGTAAATTTCCGTGTGTCCGCGCTGGCGGCCGAAGCCCTTGACCTCGGTGACGGTCAATCCTTGGATGCCGATCGAGCTGAGGGCTTGCCTAACGTCGTCGAGAATGAAGGGTCTGACCATGGCGGTGATTAGCTTCATCGTTGCAAGTCCCCCGTATTGGTTGGTTTCGGTTTGAACGTACCGCCGTTCAGGATAACGGAGTGTTATCCTTAAACGGCGATAAATCCAGCATTTAGTTTTTGTTCTTGTCGACCAGTTTGTTTTTGGCGATCCACGGCATCATGCCGCGCAACCGTTCGCCGACCTGTTCGATCGAGTGTTCGGACTCGCGGCGGCGGGTGGCTTTGAAGCTGGGCTGACCGGCTTTGCATTCGGTGATCCAATCGCGGACGAAACGGCCCGACTGAATGTCTTCCAGCACCCGCTTCATTTCCTTTTTGGTTTCCTCGGTGATCAGGCGGGGGCCGGTGCGGTAATCGCCGTACTCGGCGGTGTTGGACACCGAATAGCGCATATTGGCGATACCGCCTTCATAGATCAGGTCGACGATCAGCTTCACTTCGTGCAGACATTCGAAATAAGCCATTTCGGGGGCGTAACCCGCTTCCACCAAGGTTTCGAACCCGCATTTGATCAACTGGGTCAGGCCGCCGCACAGGACCGATTGTTCACCGAACAAGTCAGTCTCGCATTCCTCGCGGAAGCTGGTTTCGATGATGCCGGAACGCCCGCCGCCAATGGCCGAAGCGTAGGACAGGGCGATTTGCAGGCCGTTGCCGGTGGCGTCCTGAGCTACGGCGACCAGACAGGGCACGCCGCCGCCTTTCAGGTACTCGCCGCGCACGGTGTGACCGGGGCCCTTGGGGGCGATCATGAACACGTCCAAATCGGGGCGGGGCTCGATCAGATTGAAATGGATGTTAAGCCCATGCGCGAATGCCAGCGCGGCGCCTTGGCGCAGGTTGGGGGCCAGATCGTTTTTGTAAAGATCCGCCTGCAATTCGTCGGGGGTCAGGATCATGACGATATCCGCCCACTTGGCGGCAAGGTCCGGGGGCATGACCTTCAGTCCCTCGCCCTCGGCCTTCTTGATGGTGGCCGAACCGGGCCGAAGCGCGACGACAACGTCCTTGACTCCTGAATCGCGCAGGTTCAAGGCGTGGGCGTGGCCTTGACTGCCATATCCGACGATGACGATTTTTTTGCCTTTGACCAAGTTGACATCGGCATCCCGATCATAATAAACGCGCATATCTGCTCCTTTTGCGATAAATTTGTTTCTGATTAAGCCGGATTTTGTCCGCGTGCAATGGCGGCGACGCCGGTTCGCGAAACTTCGACCAACCCCAGAGGGACCATCAGGTCGATGAACGCCTCGACTTTCTCGGTCGCGCCCACCACTTCGAAGACGAAGGACTCGCTGGTCGTGTCGACCACGCTGGCCCGGAAGATGTCGCCGATGCGCAAGGCCTCGACCCGTTTTTCGCCGGTTCCCGCCACCTTGATCAAGGCCAATTCCCTGGCCACATAGGGGCCGTCGGTGGTTAGGTCCGAAACCTTGTGGATGGGAACCAATCTGCGCAATTGGTTTTTGATCTGCTCGATGATCATGGCAGTGCCCGAGGTGACGATGGTGATCCTGGACAAGGCCGATTGGTGATCGACTTCCGCCACGGTCAGGCTTTCGATATTGTAGCCGCGCCCGGAAAACAGTCCGATGACGCGGGCCAGAACTCCGGCCTCGTTGTCGACGATGACGGCGATGGTGTGTTGGGAAATTTCTTCTGCGTCGCGGCTCATATCAACACCATTCCGTCCTCTTCGATGCCGGCGATGCCGGCTGCTTGATCGTTGGGGCCCAAAACCATTTCGTTGTGGGCTGCTCCAGGCATGATCATTGGGAAGCAATTTTCCTTGGGATCGATTCTAATGTCCATGATAACCGGGCCGGGCGTGTCGATCATTTCCTTGATGGCTCCGTCCAAGTCTTGCGCCTTGTCGACGCGCAGTCCCAGCGCGCCATACGCATCCGCCAGTTTGACGAAGTCGGGATGAACGAACATCTCGGATTCGGAATACCGGCTGTCGTACATCAGTTCCTGCCACTGCCGGACCATGCCCATATACTGGTTATTAAGGATGAACACCTTTACCGGCAGGCGGTATTGGCACAAGGTCGCCATTTCCTGGATGTTCATTTGTACCGACGATTCGCCGGAAATATCCACCACCAGGGCATCCGGATGGGCGACCTGGGCGCCCATGGCGGCGGGCAGGCCATAGCCCATGGTGCCCAATCCTCCCGAGGTCAGCCAATGATTGGGTTTATCGAAGCGATAATATTGGGCTGCCCACATTTGATGCTGTCCCACCTCGGTGGAAATGTAGGTGTCACGTCCCTTGGTCAGTTCGAACAGGCGTTCAATGGCGTATTGGGGCTTGATGATCGAGTCCGATTTCGCATAGGCCAAGCAGTCCCTGGCTCGCCACAAATCGATATGGGTCCACCATTCCTTAAGCGCATGGGCATCCGGTTTGGCCTGCCGGGCGCGCCAAACGGTGATCATGCTTTCCAGAACGTGGGCGGCGTCGCCGATCACCGACAAATCCGCCAGGACGTTCTTGTTGACCGAACTGGGATCGACGTCGATGTGGATCTTGGTGGATTTGGGCGAGAACGCGGCCAGTCTGCCGGTGACCCGGTCATCGAACCGGGCGCCGATATTGATCATGACGTCGCAATCGTGCATGGCCAGATTGGCCTCGTAAGTGCCGTGCATGCCCAGCATGCCCAGATATTGCTTGTCGCTGGCCGGGTAGGCGCCCAAGCCCATCAATGTCAAGGTGATGGGATATCCGGTCATGCGCACGAATTGCGTCAGAAGCTGACAGGCGGCCGGGCCGGAATTGATGACGCCGCCGCCCACGTAGAAGATCGGGCGTTTGGCTTGGGCGATGATCTCCACCGCCTTCTCGATGGCCTTCATGTCGCCCTTGATCTGCGGCTGGTATTTGGATTTAAGGGGGGCCGGACCTTGATAGGCGCTTTTGTTTTGGATCACGTCCTTGGGCAGATCGACGAGCACCGGACCGGGGCGGCCCGAGCGGGCGACGTGGAAGGCTTCATGAATGGTGTGGGCCAGATTGGCGGTGTCCTTGACCAGATAATTGTGCTTGGTGCAGGGGCGGGTGATGCCGGTGATGTCCGCCTCTTGAAAGGCGTCGTTGCCGATCAGGTGGGTGGGAACCTGACCGGATATGCAAACCAGCGGGATCGAGTCCATCAGGGCGTCGACCAGACCGGTCACTGTGTTGGTGGCGCCGGGGCCGGACGTAACCAGCACGCATCCGACCTTGCCGGTCGAGCGGGCGTAGCCTTCAGCGGCATGGACGGCGGCTTGTTCATGGCGGACCAGAATGTGGCGCAGGCGGTTCTGCTTGAACAATTCGTCGTAAATGGGCAGCACGGCCCCTCCGGGGTAGCCGAAAATCACCTCGACACCTTGGTCCACCAGGGCCTTGAGAAGGATTTCCGATCCGGTAAGCGTTTCCTGTGCCATCAAACACCTAAGCAGCAATGGAGAAAACGGGTTTTCGAAGACCCGCCAAGGGCTGGCAAACTAGCGCCAGATCATTACGAGGTCAATATAAACTGACGAATAAACGAAAAGATTTCTTCTAAAAGACTTTCCGAAAATTGCTCGCCAATCGTATGCGCCTCGGGAATCTGGTGGCGGAACCATGTCCCCTGACGTTTGGCGTAGGCCCGGGTCGTCCGGGTGGCCATGGCGATGGCGTCTTCAAGGGAATGCCGCCCCTTCAGATATTGGATCAATTCCGGCAGACCCAAGGCCTTGGCGGCGGGAAAATCGCCGCTAAGGTTCAGTGCCGCCATTTCCGCCGCTTCGTCCAATGCGCCGGTTTCGACCATGCGGACGAACCGTCCGTCGCAAGCGGCGTTCAATTGTTCTCGCGGCGGGTCGAGCACCACGGTGAACCATCGGGCGGCGACCGCGCCTTGGCATGGTTCGCGTTGCCAATCGGCCAGGGATCGCCCGGTGGCTTCCAGCACTTCCCAGGCCCGCGACAGGCGCTGCGAATTGCCGGGATCCAGTCGCGCCGCCATTTCGGGATCGCGGCTGGCGAGCAAGGCGTGAAAGTCGTGATTCCCCCGTTGAGCCAACAGAGCGCGGGCCTGCTCGCGGACGGACGGGGGTATGGCGGGGATCGGCGAAAGGCCTTCGGTAAGGGCGCGCAAGTACAGGCCGGTTCCGCCCACCACGATCGGAAGCGCGTCCGCTTGCCAGGCATTACGGATTTCGTCGGCGGCCATGTCGCGCCACCGCGCCGCCGAGCAAATTTCGGCGGGCGGCAAAACCCCGTATAGGCGGTGGGGAACGGTGGCCTCGTCCGCTGGGGAGGGGCGCGCGGTCAACACCCGCATGGTGCCGTAAAGCTGCATGGAATCGGCGTTGACGATCCATCCGTTCAAACGCTGGGCCAAGGCCAAGGCCAGTCCCGATTTACCCGACGCGGTGGGGCCGGCGATGACGATGGCGGGGTTCAAGGGGGCGGACATATGGGCGCGTCTTTCAATATCTGTCGTTTTGAACTGTATCCGATGTTGGAAGAAATTTGAGATCGAATATCGCGAACCGGGACCATGTGCGTAAAGGGATAACTCTATGATTTAGTATAAAATAGGATGCTGCATATGTTGGAATTTGCGTCGTTAAAGCGGATAAAAAGCGCGGAATGGATATGGGGACGGTTGTTCCGAGGGCGGAAATGACAGCAGCATCGGTCCAGCAAATCGGGGGCTAAATCCATCCCCGCCCTGTTCCTCTAATAATGGGAAACCGTCCCGATGACAGAAGATTCAACCGTAGCGACGGCTCTTGGCGACGTGGCGGCACGGCAGCTTGCCAACGCGACCAAGACCGTTCCGCAGATGTCCAGCATCACCCCGCGATGGCTGGTTCATTGCTTGCAATGGGTGCCGGTCGAGGCTGGTATTTTCAGGCTCAACCGCGTCAAGGACGCTTCGCGCATTTCCGTCGATTGCTCGGGACGCGACGAACGGACCTTGCCGCAAACCTTCGTGGATTACGAGGAAGCCCCGCGTGAGTACATGCTGAACGCCGTCAACAGCGTGGTCGACATTCATACCCGGGTTTCCGATCTTTACAGCGTGCCCCACAATCAGATCGCCGAGCAACTGCGTCTGACCATCGAGGTGATCAAGGAGCGTCAGGAAAGCGAGTTGATCAACAATCCGGAATACGGGCTGCTGAACAACGTCACGGCGACGCAAAGAATCAAGACGCGGGCGGGCGCGCCGACTCCGGACGATTTGGATGAATTGCTGACGCATGTGTGGAAGGAACCGGCGTTTTTCCTGACCAACCCCTTGGCCATCGCCGCCTTCGGCCGGGAATGCACCCGCCGCGGCGTCCCTCCGCCAACCGTGTCGTTGTTCGGGTCGCAGTTCATCACCTGGCGCGGCATCCCGTTGGTCCCATCCGACAAGGTCAAGGTCGAGAACGGCAAAACCAAAGTATTGTTGCTGCGCACCGGTCAGGCCCGGCAAGGGGTCATCGGCCTATATCAGCCCAATCTTCCCGGAGAGCAAAGCATCGGTCTTTCCGTCCGCTTCATGGGCATCAACCACAAGGCAATCGCGTCCTATCTGGTGTCGCTGTATTGCTCGCTGGCGGTGCTGACCGACGACGCGCTTGCCGTCCTCGAAGATGTGGAAGTGGATAAGTACCATGTCTATAAGTATCCCTGATATTCTGACGGCTCCCCACGATCTTGAGCTTATCGCCAAGATCGCCGGGGAAATCTTTCGGGAGACCCCAGGAGGGGGGGGATTGGGCGGTTCGTCGTCCCTTGTTTCCCCCTCGTCGGTTCCCCCGGCGGGAACCGGCGCACCTCCGGGCGGCGTTCCATTGGGCGGCATGGGGGCGGCGGCGCCGTCCCATCCCGCTCTCCCCGTCGATTCTCTGTCATCGGGCGGGGCCCCGTTGGGACGTGTCGGAGCAACGCCGCCAACCTCCGGGTTCAATTTCGGATCGATTCCGCCGTTATCGGCCTCGTTGCCGGGCGAGGCGGAATTGAAGGCCCTGCTGGCGCCGAGTCGGCCGACCAGTCCCGGGGCAATTCCCACCGATGGCGGCAATGCGGCTCCGTCCTTTTATTTCGTCGAACAAACGCTGCCCGCTTCGGCCGCCGAACCGACATTGCCGATTGAAAGCGATCATCCGGCATTCGATGCCGCCGCTATTCGCGCCGATTTTCCGATTCTGCAAGAACGGGTCAATGGCCGTCCGCTGGTCTGGTTGGACAATGCCGCCACCACGCAGAAGCCCAGATCGGTGATCGAACGGTTGAAGTATTTTTATGAACACGAAAACTCCAACATCCACCGTGCCGCCCATGAGTTGGCGGCTCGCTCCACCGACGCTTATGAAGGGGCTAGGGAGACGGTGCGCCGATTCCTGAACGCCGGTTCCAAGGACGAGATCGTGTTCGTGCGCGGAGCGACGGAAGGCATCAATCTTGTGGCGCAAAGCTGGGGGCGCCGTCATATCGGCGCGGGCGACGAAATCGTCGTCTCCTGGCTGGAGCATCACGCCAACATCGTGCCGTGGCAAATGTTGTGTCAGCAAACCGGGGCCAAGCTTAGGGTCGCGCCGGTCGACGATCGCGGCCAAGTGCTGTTGGACGAGTACGAGAAACTGCTGAACGACCGCACCAAATTGGTGTCGTTCACTCAGGTCTCCAACGCGTTGGGAACGGTTACTCCCGTCAGCACCGTGGTGGAGTTGGCGCGCCGTTGGGGCGCTCATGTGCTGGTGGACGGCGCGCAGGCGGTGTCGCACATGCCGGTGGACGTGCAGGCATTGGATTGCGACTGGTATGTGTTTTCCGGCCACAAGGTGTTCGGACCCACCGGGATCGGGGCGGTTTACGGCAAGGCCGACGTTCTGGAGTCCATGCCGCCGTGGCAAGGCGGCGGCAACATGATCCGCGACGTGACCTTCGAGAAGACCGAATATCATGGAGCCCCGGCCAAGTTCGAGGCGGGCACCGGCAACATCGCCGACGCGGTCGGCTTGGGCGAGGCCTTGGATTACGTCATGCGGATCGGCATGGAGAACATCGCCCGGCATGAACATGAATTGTTGACCTACGCCACGTTGCTGCTGTCCGACGTTACCGGACTAAGGATCATCGGGACGGCGGCGGAAAAGGCCGGAGTGATTTCGTTCGTTCTCGACGGCATCCCGCCGGAAGAGGTGGGGCGGGCGCTGAATTCGGAAGGCATCGCCGTGCGATCTGGGCATCACTGCGCTCAACCGATTTTGCGGCGTTTCGGGCTAGAGGCGTCGGTGCGCCCGTCTTTCGCCCTGTACAATACCTTTGCCGACATCGACGCCTTGGCGGCGGCGGTTCGTCGGGTCAGATCGGGAACTTTGCCGGTGAATTGATTTTTAAAGGGGAATGCGATGCTAAGACCTGTGATGGGCCGTTTGACGCTGGTGGCGGGCGGGTCTGAGGCGGAGCGGTGGGATCAGCAGGCCTTGGCCGACGCCCTGTGGGCGAAGTTGCGCCAAGAGGCGAAGGAGGCCTATGCCCGCGCGCCGATGCTGGCTCCGTTGTTCGTCGATTCCATTCTTAACCAGCCGTCGTTTCAGTCGGCGGTGTTTCATCGCATCGCCGCGCGGCTTAAAAACGACGTGGTCGGCTTGGGGGTGATCGTCGACGCCTTCAATCGCGCCAGCGAATCCGATCCCGATATTGTCGAGTCCTTGCGCGTCGACATCGCCGCCGTAGTCGAGCGCGACCCCGCCTGCGAACGCTTTATCGAGCCTTTTCTGTACTTCAAGGGATTTCACGCCATACAAACCCATCGGTTGGCCCATTGGTTGTGGATTACGGGCGAACGGGACTTTTCCCTTTATCTGCAAAGCCGGTCTTCCGACGTGTTCCAGACCGACATTCATCCGGCGGCCCGTTTCGGCAAGGGCATCTTTCTTGATCACGCCACGGGGCTGGTGGTGGGGGAAACCTGTGTCATCGAGGATGACGTGTCTTTGTTGCAAAACGTGACCTTGGGCGGAACCGGGAAGGAATCCGGCGATCGCCATCCCAAGGTGCGCAAGGGGGCCATGATCGGTGCCGGTGCCAAGATTCTCGGCAATGTGGAAATTGGCGAAAGCTCTCGGATCGCCGCCGGGTCGGTGGTGCTGCGCCACGTTCCCGCGTTTGCGACGGCGGCGGGCGTTCCCGCCAAAATCGTCAAGGTCGATGAGTCCGGATCAAATCGGACCATGGAGCAGGCGCTTAACGATCTGGCTTATGTTGCGTTTGACTACACCATTTGATGGCGCTCGAATGATTAATTTTCTACAGTCTACTAAAATATAGAATATTCATTGACGCACCTTGTTCCAGCCCGTATGCTTCGTCGGTGTCATAACGGCACGACGAAGGGGGGGCGCGCGGCATGCGGATATCCTTGGTGACATCGAATGAACGTCAATACGATGATGCAGAGCCGGAGGTGGAAATATCGACGCTGGTCGGCGAGAATCTTCGCAAGCTGAGAACGCGGCAAGGGTTGTCCCTGGAGCGTTTGGCGAAGGCTTCGGGGGTCAGTCGCGCCATGTTGGGGCAGATCGAATTGGGGCGTTCGGCGCCATCCATCAATTTATTGTGGAAAATAGCACGGTCCTTGAATGTGCCGATCAGCGTGTTTGTCGCCAGCGGTGTGGACAGTGACATTATGATTCAACGAGCCCATCGCGCCAAGGTTGTTAATAGCGCCAACGGACGGTTCAGCATCCGTTCGGTGACGCCGATCGACAGAACCAATCGGGAGGATTTGGCCGAGGTCCGTCTGTCGCCCAAGTCTCTGGAAGAGGAAGACGCGCATCCCGCCGGTTCGACCGAGCTATTGGTGATTATCCGAGGCGTTCTCGAACTACGGGTGGGAGGGTCTTGGCATTGCTTGGAAAAGGGCGATTCGGCGTTATTCAACGCCGATGTTCCACACGCCTATCGAAACCCCGGATTGGATGAAACAACCTTCTTCATGATGACGGTCAATCCGACTTTGAAGGGGTAGGCTTCAATCCGTCTTTTTTAAGATTTTCGACAATTCGGATTGGCTGATCGCGCCTGGGCGCGGGGCTTCGTTCGGCGCGGTGGAATTAGCGTCGGGATGCGGGACGACTGGATCGGTTTTGCGTAGCGCCATCCGATCCGTCGTGCGGCGGTACGGTCCCGCAAGCCCGCTGAATTTGCCGACACGCCGGTCGGGTCCGCAATACGACGCGGACATCACGAAGTATCGTTCCGAGTATATGGCTCTCATAAGCCGGGTGAACAGGCTATGAACCGTCATTTCCGAATAGATGACCCCGGTTACGCCAATGTTCCGGCATTGAAGAATCGAACTCTCCGTCCACGCTTTGCCAAGGACGATGATCGGCATGGCGCGATCGGAAGAGCGCTCGTCCCAGCGAATAAACTTGATCATATCCAGGTGGTCGTTGCTTTGGTTGGAAATGTCGCAGACGAATACGTCGCAGCTTAATCCGTTTCTGAAAAACAACTCCACTTCGTTCGACGTAAGCGCCATGTTGATGCGATCGACTTTGCATTCTTTTAACAGTCGCTCGAAAATTTCGCGCAACGATTTGTCCCGGATGCAATACAGGAATCCGCTTTCATTTATTTTCTTGGGCCGTCGTGGAGGCAGAAGAACCGGCTTATTGGTCATCGCGGGCCGTCGGTTGCGGTTTCAACGTCATATCCGTTTGATGTCAGGCATTCTTTCACAATATACCTGACGATGACGTGGTCATCCGCGATCAAAACCGTTCCTGATGTTTTTCCGTTCATCGTCTCTACTCCGAGATCGACCGGTTATCCTGTCGTCAATCCCAATTTACGCCATCATCTGGCGGATCAGATTTGAAATGCCGTTAAGACGCTGTTCGATCGTTTCGGTAAGCGGGGTCAAGATTGTACCATCCGCGTCGTTAAGGATAGCCTTTTCCAATTGATCGGCCAGTTCTGAAATTCCCGTAATGCCGAGCATCGCGGATCCCCCTTTCAAAGTATGGGCGACGCGCGCAGCACCGTCCTTGTCTCCGGCAGAAAGAAAAGATTGAATGGAAGATGCCGAATCGCCGCGAACATTGGCGTATTCGTTCAGAATCTTGATGTAGCGACTGGCTAGGCGGTTATATTTCAAGCCCAGATCCAGATCGATCCACGGACAGTCTCCAAGCTCGCGGCGCAGACGGGTTTCGTCATCCATGGGCGGGGGGGCCGCGGAAGAGGGAGGCGGAGGCGTTGCCGCCGGCGCCGATGTTTTATCCGTCGTTTCGGTATTCCGCGATGCCGACAACCACTTCAATAGGGTGGCGTAGAACACTTCGGGGAGAACGGGCTTGCCCAGATGGTCGTTCATGCCTGCGTCGATGCATTTTTGAAAATCCTCATCATAGGAATTGGCGGTCAGCGCCACGATGGGTACGGTCTTGCAACTGGGGTAACATCGAATCATTCGGGCCGCCGTCAACCCGTCCATGATGGGCATTTGCATATCCATCAAAATTAGGTCGAACACTCGCGTTTCTAATGTATCGACGGCTTGCCGACCGTTTTCGACGACGACGGCCTTCATGCCGACATCGTCCAGCATGCCGATAACGACGTCTTGATTCGTCTTGTTGTCCTCGGCCATCAAAATTCGGGCGTCCTTGAATTGTTCGGAAAGCGTTCGCTCCAGAACGGCAATATCCGTATAAATCTCGGCGGAGTCGGATTGCTCGACCGGAACGCCCAACTTAACATCGAACCAGAACAGGCTTCCTTTACCGGGGCTGGAGCGAAAGTCGGCATTTCCCCCCATCATGATTGCAAGCTTTCGCGTAATCGCCAATCCCAATCCGGTTCCCCCGAACTTGCGATCGGTCGTGTTTTCCGCCTGCTCGAAGTCGGAAAACAGTCGTTTTTGCGCACCAAGCGGTATGCCGATCCCGGTGTCCTCGACCTCGAAACGGATGGCGATGTGGTCTGGTTTATCGTTTGGCTGGTCGAGTTTCCGGACTCGCAACGTAATGGTTCCGCGTTTGGTAAATTTCACTGCGTTGCTTAAATATTTTATAAGGCATTGCTTGATCCTGATGTGATCTCCTGTAACATATTCAGGAATATGTGATGATATTTCAGATATAATTTTAACGTTTTTGTCGTCTATCGGCGATGATGTCATTGATAGAGTGGTGTTTAAAACATCTTTTATTCTAAATGTATCGGTTATTATTTCCATCTTACCGGATTCTATCTTGGAAAGATCGAGGATGTCGTTAATGATGGTGAGCAGATGTTTTCCCGATTGGGCGATTTTTCTTAGTACCTCCACATTGTCGGGATCGGTTATGCGGCGCTGCAACAAGGTGGTTAGGCCGATCACGCCGTTCAGGGGGGTGCGTATCTCGTGGCTCATATTGGCAAGGAATTGACCCTTGGCGATGTTGGCCGCGGTGGCCGCGGTAAGAGCTTTTTCCAGTTCGGTGTTGGAATCGCGAAGATCGAATTCGGCCTTCTTGAGTTTGGTGATGTCACTTGTCAGAACGAAAATTCCCACGACATCGCCATTCTTAACATCGGGAATATAATGAGTGTAGCTGTATTCGATTTTGCCCGGTCTGGAGTGTGTCTCCGTCTCGAAAGATTGTGGTTCTCCCGAAAATGCTGCTTCTATTCTTGCCATGCGCATCTCCAAAACAATTTTGTTTTTCGCATCCGACATGCTTTTGCCGATCATTTCATGCGAATCGAATCCAAACCACTTCGCATAGGAACTGTTGGCGAAATGGCAAATCAGACCCCGATCCCAGTATGCCACCCTGCTTGGGATGTTGTCGGCGATGGTCGTCAGAAACTCTTCATGCTCAAGCAGGCGGTCCTTGCTTTCCCGAATGATCGCCACATGTTCTTCGGCCAATTCCTTCGCCTGTTGAAGTTCGGCGGTGCGGACGGCGACCAGATCTTCGAGATGTTTGCGATAGGTATCAAGTTCCTCGAGCATGATCAGTTTTTCGGTCACGTCTTCCTGAATCGACAGATAATGAACGCCCTGTCCATCGGCGTCTTTGATCGGCCAGATATGTGAATCCACGCTAATCATCCGGCCAGATTTGGTTTTGTTCTTGAACTGGCCTTTCCACGGCTTCCCTTGCCCTAGCGATTCCCATAATTCCTTATAGACATGCGCCGGGGTTTCACCCGATTTCAGAATTTCGCGCACGCTTCGACCGATAAGTTCGTTCACCTTGAACCCAGTGATGTTTTCAAGAGCGGGGTTGACGTACTCGATGATGTTTTCCTGATTGGTCATGATCATGGCGTTCGGGCTTTGCTCTACGGCAAGCATAAGCAGGTTCAGGCGGTTGTCGGTTTTTACCTGTTCGGTGATGTCTGAAAACACGACGACTCCGCACGAAGAAAATTCGTCTTTTTGTTGGGGGGGTATGGTTAACCTTACGGGGAACGCCGTGCCGTTTTTATGCAGGAACGTTTCGGTTATGTGCACGGTTTCCCTGCCATGCAAAAAATCGATGATTCTTGACGCGTTTGGGATTTGGCAATGTTCGTCCGTTTTCGCCGGGGCCGCGAAATCGAACAGATTCTTTCCCAGCAAAAAATGCGGATCGTGACCGAGAATTTTACATCCGGCTGGATTGATGAACTTGATTTCGCCGCGCATATCGACACCGCAAACCCCGTCGCCGATTGTTTCCAGAATCATGTTCTTGCGCGTCAAAGTCTGCTGATTTCTAAGGTGAAATTGAAGAATGACAACCGCCAACGACAAAAACAGCAAGGCGGCGACAACGCCCGCCACGGCAACCGCAATCGTCAGGGGGCTTATAACGTTGATTTGGTTCAAGGACGCATCCGGCATAAAATAGGCGGCGCGCATGGCAATGTAATGCATGGACGATACAGCGGCGCCAAGAACGGACCCGCCAATTAATGGAAAGTATTTTTCTGAATCAAGCTTGAATACATGTAGAATATTCTTCATGCTTACTGAAACAAATGATAGAGAAATCGCGGAAATAATTGACAGCACAAACATTGTTTGGTCATACTTCAGGTGGCCGTCCAATCGAACCGCAGCCATTCCCGAGAAGTGCATTAGACCGATACCAGATCCCATGATGACGGAACTGAATGCCAGCTTATGCAGACTGACATCGCTCTTGGTGCTTATGTGCAAGGAAACCGCCGCGGCCAAAACTGCCGGGAGGACCGAGAACGCGGTGATTTTAGGGTCATACGTCAGTCCGCAATCGATTTTAAACGCCAGCATGCCGATAAAATGCATCGCCCATATTCCCGTGCCCAGGACGATTGCCGCACCAGCCGACCATGCAAACGAGTTTTTAGTCATCGCAAATCTCTGCGATATAACTAAAGATAGATACGAAGAAAATATGGCGACAGCTATCGATAGAGTGGCGATGCTATAATTAATTGTTTCATGATATGCTCTATATATATTATCGTTTTCTTGAAGGAATGTTATGCCTAATTCATGGGCCATCCACATATCTCACCTAACCTATAGCTTAAGTATAGGTTCAGAAAAGTAGATTACCTACTCTGATTTGTCAATAGTGCATTAAAATGCGGATATGACGGTTCACTGGGCGTTAGGAGAGGGCAGGGCGCCGCCGGGAGCGAAACGTTCAAAGTCCCTAAGAGGCAACGGACGGCCGAAGAAATAGCCCTGATAGGCGGTACAGCCGGAAGCGTACAAAAAATCCCTCTGGGCTTCGGTCTCCACACCTTCCGCAATCACGCTCAGCCCCAGGCTGTTCGCCAATGCGACAATGGTCTTGGCGATGACCGCGTCATTGGAATCCGTGAGTACATCGCGAACGAAGGATTGGTCGATTTTCAATTGGTCGAGGGGAAGGCGTTTCAGATAGGCCAGCGACGAGTACCCGGTGCCGAAATCGTCGAGCGAGAAATTGACTCCTTCGGCCTTAAGCGCAGCCATCTTTTCGATGACGTCCTGAACATTTTCGACCAGTAGGCTTTCGGTCAGTTCCAGCTTTACCATTTTCGGATTGACGCCGGTTCTTTTGAATATGGCCAGAACGCGATTGACGAAATCGGCGTGCCGAAATTGGCGGGCGCTGACATTGACGGCCACCGTAAGATGAGCCATCCCAGGCTGGTCGGCCCACCGGACCAGTTGGGCGCAGGCGGTTTCAAGCACCCATTCCCCCAGCGACAGAATAAGTCCGGTCTCCTCGGCCAGGGGTATGAATGTAGCCGGCGGAACGATGCCGTCCGTCGGATGCAGCCAGCGAACGAGAACCTCCGCGCCGAATCTTTGTCCGTTCTTGTCCACCTGCGGCTGGTAGTAAAGGAGAAACTGGTTTTCTTTGATCCCACGGCGAAGGTCGGCGACCATCTTGGTGCGAGCTTTGATTGAGTTTTGCAAATCCGTATTGAAGAACCGTATCGTGTTTCCTCCGGCAGTTTTGGCTTGGTACATGCCGATGTCCACTTGCTTAAGCAGCTCTTCCGGGTCGCCTGGTTTTTCTCCCAAAAGGGTAGCGCCGATGCTTGCGCCGGTTTGATATTCCTGGGACCCAGGAACTTGCAGTAGACACAAGGCGGCAAGAATCTTTTCGCCGACGATTTTGGTAAAGGCGGCGGCCTCAAGCGGATTCGGGCTCAAATCCTCGAGCAACAGCACGAATTCGTCGCCGCCCAGGCGGGCGACCGTATCGCCGTCGCGCACGCTGCCGATCAGCATCGCCGCCACCTGAAGAAGGAGTTGGTCGCCCATCCCGTGACCGAACGTATCGTTCAGGATCTTGAAGTTGTCGAGATCGATAAGCATCAATCCGGCCATGCGTTTATTGCGCATGCTCGACGCCAGCGCCTGATGCAGACGGTCCAGCAGAAGGCGGCGGTTGGGAAGCCGCGTCAGCGGATCGTAGAAGGCCAGGTCCTCGATCCGCTCCAAGGCCTGTTTGCGTTCGGTGATGTCTTCCTGAATCGCCACATAATGGGTAATGCGCCCGTCGGGCTGGTGCAAAGGCGCGATAATCGCCCTGTCGGGATACTCGCTTCCATCCTTGCGCCGGTTAATGAACTCGCCTTGCCAGACCTGCCCTTTGTTCAAGGTGAACCACAGGGCTTCGTATGTTTGTTTCGGGGTCTTGTACGACTTGAGAAAATTCGGGTTGCGGCCCAGGATTTCATCGCGGCCGTAGCCCGACTTGTCCACGAACGCGTCATTCACATACTCGATCTTGCCGTCCAGGCCGGTGATGATGATGCTTTGCGGGCTTTGCTCCACTGCCAAAGACAGCTTGCGCAGCATGCTTTCCTTCTCGCGTATAGGCCGCAAGTCCACATAGCTTGCCACCAGCCCCACCGGGACGCCTTTTTCATCCCGGATCGTCCCAAGATTGATGAGAACCGGAATGCGTTCGCCGTCGCGGGACATCCGCTCGGCCTCGAACGAATAAGAACCGCACGCCAGAACTTGGTCGATCGCTTTGGCGTGTAATGATTGTTCGTCCTCGGTTGGCGGCACGAAATCGACAATCGGCTTCCCCACCATATGGTCCAACCGATACCCGAACAGCCGGGTAAAGGCGGGGTTGACGTAGGTCGCCCAAGCCTGGGGGGTTCCCAACAGCAACGGCTGCGAAGTCTGTCGCAGGGCTTCGTTGAGATAGTATTGCTTGGCTTCCGCTTTCTTTCGCTCGGTCAAGTCCCGGAACGAACCGTAGAAATTGCCGTCGGGCAGGCCAATGGCATTGAGTTCGACGAAGACCAGACTACCGTCCTTTCGTTTGCGGTAGAATTCGATTCTCAGGAAGCCTTCCGTCAACAGTTTATCGAACAGCGAGGCGGTAGCCGCCATATCGTCATCCGGGGTAATTTCCTTGATGCCGATCTTGAGAAAATCGCTGGGGTCGTACCCCAGTAATCTGCCCGCCTCCCGGTTCGCGTAAATGAAACGCCCCTGCCGATTTACGACCATGACGGCGTCCGCCGCCCCCTCCAGGATGACGCGGTAGAGTTCCTCGGCGTCGCGGCGAGCCCGGCGTTCATGGGCTTCGTCCAGAGCGCGTTGAATGGCCGTGGTAAGGCGTACCGGGTTGTCCTTGAGAATGAAGTCGGCCAGCCCCAAATGCAGCAACTCGACCGCCGTCTCCTCGCCGACGCTGCCCGATACCAGAATGATCGGCAAATCCGGATTCAGGGAGTGGATTTTGGCAAGGGTGTCGGTAAATGCCATGCTCGGCACGTTGTAATCCGAAAGAACGAGATCCCACGGTTCCGTCAAAGCCGCGCTCAATTCTTCTTCGCTGCCGACGCGGCGGCACAAGGCGGTCATGCCGTGCTCGCGAATATGCCGTTCCAGCAAAAGAAAGTCGGCCAGAACATCCTCGATAATCAGAAGTTTTAACGGGCGGGTCATCGCACCTCCATCATCTTGGCGGTGGTTCGTTGGTCGCCAGCCAGTAGATGCCAAGCCGGGCGACGGTCTCCGCGAATTCGGTAAAGTCGAGAGGCTTCCTGACGAAACTGTTGGCGCCGCATTCGTAGCTCCTAAGCCGGTCTTTTTCCTCGTCGGACGAGGTCAATATCACCACCGGCAACAGGCTGGTCCGCTCATCGGCCCGCAACTGCGCCAGCACGTCCAAACCGGAGATGCGCGGCAATCCGATGTCGAGCAGCACGACGGCGGGCAGTTTGGTCTTGGAGCGGTCGGCGAATTCCCCCGCGCCGAACAGGTAATCAAGCGCCTGCTGCCCGTCACGGGCCACATCCACTTCGTTGATCAGGTTCACCTTGCGCATGGTGCGCAGGATCAGCATCTCGTCTTGGGGGTTGTCTTCAACCAGCAAAATGGTTTTGGGCATCATGATCGTGCCTCCGTGGCTTGGTTCGACAGAGTAAAGCAAAAAGTGGCGCCTCCTCCAGGCCGACTTTCGGCGCATATTTCCCCGCCATGACGGTTAACGATACGCTGAACCGTCGCCAGTCCGATGCCGATGCCTGGGAACTCTTCCTCGCGGTGAAGCCGCTTGAAGGGCTGGAACAATTGGCTGGCGTGGGCCATATCGAATCCGGCGCCGTTGTCGGCAACACAGATGCCGCGCAGCTTGCCGACTTCGCCGATAAACACGCGGATGGCCGGATCTGGAGTTTTGCCTGTGTATTTCCATGAATTCCCCAGCAGATTCTCCATAACCGCCTCGATCATTCTGGGATCGCCCGCGGCATGAATGTCCGGTTCGATCAGAAAGGATACTTTCCGCTCCGGTTCCCGGCAGGCCAGATCGTTCAGCACGCGGCGGGCGATGGCCGAGATGTCGATCGTTTCGTTCTTCATTTGATTGCGAGTGCTTCGGGATAGAACGAGAATGCCGTTGATCAATTCTCCCATTCTGGCGCTGGCGAACGAAATCTGGTCCAGGTAAACTTTGGCCTCGCCGTCGAGCTTGTCGCCGTAATCTTCCATCAGCGCTTGTGAAAACCCGCTCATGGCTCGCAAAGGCGCTCTCAGGTCGTGAGAAACGGCATAGGCGAAGCTGTCCAGTTCATTGACGGCCGAGGTTAGTTCTTTGGTGCGTTCGACGACACGGCGTTCCAAATCAATGTTGAGCCGGTTGATTTCGTCTTCAGCCCGTTTGCGCTCGGTGATGTCTTGCGCCGTACCGCGCACGCCGATAACAGCACCCTTCGCGTCGCGTATGGGCTCGCCGCGCAGAACCACGAAACGGCTGCTGCCGTCGGGGCGCACCACTTCGACGTCGCAAACGTAAGGACATCCCTCGCGAACGGCCTTCGCCCGGGCGGCGGCGACCCGCTCCCAGCTTTCCGGCGTGAATAGTTTCGCGCTCTCCAACAGGCTGGGAGGAGGCAGGGAATGTGTCAGTCCGAAGATTCGATACATTTCCTCGGACCATGCCGGTCCGTCGGGCGACAAGTCGACGGTGCACCAACTGCCCACTCCGGCAAGGCGCTGGGCTTCTTTAAGTTCGGCCTCGCTTCGGGTCAGTTCTCCCAGCGTGCGCCGCCGGGAAGCGACCAAGCCGCCGACCCGCGCCAGAAGTTCCACCGTTGAAAACGGCTTATTCAGATATCCCTGAATGCCCTGTTCGAACAGTGATACCCGCAAGGAATCGTCGGCCTTGGCGGTCAGCATGACGATGGGCACGTTATTCATGCTTGGCTGTTTGCGCAGTTCAACGACCATTTGGTCTCCGTCCAAGTCCGGCATCATGACGTCGCTTAGGATCAGATCGGGCGGGTTCGCCAGGGCCTTTTCCAAGCCCTCGCGGCCGTTGAATGCACTAAGGACGCGATAATGCGGACGTAGCGTGTCGGCGATGAACGCGTTCATGTCGGCATTGTCCTCGACCACCAGAACCAAGGAAGCATCGCCCTCGGAATCTTGGTCGGACGCCGAGGTGCGTCTTCGTTCGACCGGCCGCAACTCCTCTTTTATCTGCCGTTCGACGGCGGGATCAAGGCTGCGAGCCGTATCGTGAACGACGGCATCGGGCGGCGCGAGCACGGGCAGAAGGATGCGGAATAGGGCTCCGCCGCCCGGCGCCTCGGTCACGGTGGCGCTTCCGCCATGCAATTCGGCGAATTCCTTGACAATGGACAGCCCCAAGCCGGTGCCGCCATAGCTTCGCTGCGCGCTATTCTTGATCTGGTGGAAACGTTCGAAAACGGTTTCGCGCTGATTGGCGGGAATGCCGGGGCCGTTGTCTTGGATATCGAGGATGGCCTGACCTTTGTCTTCACACAGTCGGACCTCGATTCGGCGGCCATCGGGAACGAACTTGAAGACGTTCGAAAGAAGATTGAGCAAGATGCGCTGAACTTTTTCGCCATCCGCTTCGACGATCAAGCTTGCGGGGACATCGATCCGATAGTCGAAATTCTTTTCCCGCGCCAGACTGTCGAATTGCGAGGCGGTCGACTGGACCAGTTCGCAAAGGTTAACCCGCGCGTAATCAAGGGACATTCGCCCCGCTTCAAGCTTCGCCGCATCCAGCAGGTCGGTAACATGGCGATATAGCAGGCGTGCATTGCGCAACATCATTTCGTCTTGACGCAGAACGGCTTCGGGCAAATCCGCCGCCGCCAAGCGCTGGGCCAAGGGGCTCATGATCAGGGTCAGCGGCGTGCGCAGCTCATGGCTGACGTTCGCGAAGAACTGATTTTTCAGTTCATCCAGTTCCAGCGTTTTCCGGTATAGCACGTTGATCTTGTCCAGCGCCTCGTCGGTACGGCGCTTGGCCAGCTTTAGACGCTCGAAGACCCATGCGAACAGCGCTCCCATCACGATGAACAGAACGACCGAGGCTCCGGCCGCGAGGTTGTGCATTTGCAGCGATATCTGCTGTGGGATGAAGACGAACCAGACCAGCAGCGCGCTGATCAAGGTACTTGCCAAGCCGCAACGCAATCCGCCCAGCCAGGCGCTGAAGAACGCCGCGGGAAAGAACAGAAACCAGACATAGGGCTTGATGTAGGACTCCCACAGAAGCCACTGCGCGCCGCATGCGATGAATGGCAGCATGATGGCGAGAAAGATGCGCAGACGTGGATTCATTGCGTAGCCTTTCAGGCTTCTGCTCGGAAATCACCGAATAAGAAGTCATGGACGATAAACGCGAAAAAGAAACCCTACATACGCTAGAGCGCGATGACATTGGATCGACGCGCACGCGTCCTGATCTAATGTCTGAATCGCCCTTTAACTTATTGAATAGAGACGGATTCAGCTTTTCGGTGAATCGCATCGGCGATTCAACCTCAAAGCATCCGGCTCTAAGCCGCTGCGAACGTGACGTGAACCCGCGTTCCGTTTTCAAGGTATTCGATGGTGTCGAAGGAATAGGCCTTGGCCATGGCGATACCCCGCCCGTGAACCTCGTAAGCGCGGCTTTCGTCAAGCTCCAGATAGGGCTCCCACTGGAACCCCGTCCCCTGATCCTTGATATCCACTTCGACCACATCGTCGACGATCTCGAAGGTGACCGTCACGAACTTATCCATATTCTCCGGCAAAAAGATGCGGGCCACGACCTCTTCGCTCCATCGGCCCTCGACCACATACACGGATTTCTCTTTCCCGGTTATGCCCAGATTGCCGTTTTCAATGGCGTTGGTGATCAGCTCCATCATGCCGTTGACGACCGGAACGTTGCGTTCGGCCAGATCGGCGATAAGGTTGGCGACCATGCGTCCCTCTTGCAGGGATCTTAGGCGGAATTCACCGCGTTGGAGCAAAGCCATCTCGGCTATGGCTTCGACTCCCCACGACATGACGTCCCGGAATTGCCGGAACTTTTCAAGCGCCGCCTGCACCACTTCGACAAGCACGGTATGTTCGTAGGGCTTGGTTACATAGTAATAGGCGCCTTTGCCTATGGCGTTAGACACATGTTCCCTGTCGCTGACCGAAGTCTGCATGATCACCGGCAACGTGATGAACCGCATGTCCGCATTCAAAGTGTTCAGCAATGACAGGCCGTCCATACGGGGCATGATCCAATCCAGAACAACGGCATCGAATCGGTCGCTGTCCGCTTCAAGAATGTCCAGCGCCTCCTGACCGTCTTTGGCGGTAACGACTTCGTATCCGGAATCTTCCAGAAAATCGCTCAAAATGTTCAAGGTGATAACGTCGTCATCAACCGCCAGGATGGTTCCCTTGCTCATCATAATCTCCTTGAATTACGCGAACTGCTCTTAAGAACGATTTCCAGTAATTCGTGCTGCGTAATAGCCGACTTGGCCGGTTCGACGACGAGTTCGGCGGCGACGACAACCGAGGCGCTTTCAAGTGCCGGGCCTGGACCGGGGATGGCCTGTTCAGGCCGAGGCAGGACTTGCGCCGGAGTGCCCTGCTCCGACGAGGATAAAATACAAGAAGTTTCGTCGGGAAGGGGAGAAAAATCCATGTCTTCCCCATTGGCCTCGATCGATTCCGGTTCGAAGCCGGATGTTTCGAGGACGCCCGACTGTGTCGGCAGTAAGTTGTCAGATTCGGTTCCGGTTTCCGATGGCGCCGCCGCGTCGCGATTTTCAGAGGCTTCAACGGCGGGGGCGGAAACGGGGGGAGGGAATATGGCGGCTGGTTGGACCGGCGGGATCTCCAATGAAGGCTGCTCGACGGCGGTTTGGGGGGATGGCGCAACGGGAACGGAAGCGCGAGGTGAATCCGATGGCGGATACCGCCTGAAAATCTTTTCCTTCGCCGCCGTCGGTCCCGAATCCGGCAGAATGACCTTTCCATGGTTCAGTCGATCCACGGTCTGAGAAATTTGCTGCGAAATTGAATCGGACAACCTGCGAAACGGTCCCTGATAGCCCTTGATTATTTTTCGGCGCCGGTCGGGACCGCAATAGGTGGTCGTGGACACGAACGCCCGATCGGAATAATTGCCCGACAACAATGTGCGTTGTATGGTGTGCAGCGAGGTGGGGAGCGTCATGACTTCGTTGATTCCCTCGCTATGACACGCCAATACCTGTTCCTTCGTCCAGTTGTAACCGATCGCGATGATTGGAATGGTTTTGGCGGGTGAAGCCTTGTTCCAGCGGACGAAACGCGCCACCGCCAAGCATCCGCCCATGGGTAGGTCGTTTTGGACGATTATCACTTCGGGATTTTGCGCCGACCGAAGCAGGTAAATGACGCCCTCGCTGTCGGCGCAATATTCGACCTTCGGCAGTCGCAGGCTTAAAAGCAAATCGCGGACGACCCTGCGTAATCCGGTATCGACGGTGGCCACGATACAGGAACAGCTTGAAAGCGGTTTCATTTGCATTGGGCGTAACGTCATTGTTGATCCCGCCTATCAGCACATCCTGGCACATCGAAAGTCCGTAAGGATCGTTCCGCTGCTTTTGCCGTCCCGCCGCGCCGTTTTTAGCCACCCTAGAAGTCAAAGAGTTGCCCGTGCCCTTACCGATACGGAAATTCGAAAGACGCTGGATTCTGGCATCACGAATTTCCGAATCGGAACACTAGCGGACGCCTTTGGAATTCAAATGCGGGCTGTAAGCCTTGTCGCTGCCCTGAATGTGTTTGACCAGCCAGTTCTTAAGAAAATTCATCACTTCCAACGACAAAGTACCGGTGACGCCGGCCTTATACTTCGCCTGCACGTCCAGAACCTGTTTGGTAAGGTCGTCGTGCTCCTTTTTGTGAGCGGCAGCATCGGGGTAGCCGGTCTTGGCGAACAGATCCTCTTCATGTTTGAAGTGGGCGGCGGTATAGGCGATCAGGCCGTCGAGAACCTTGCCGAGCGAATCTCCGGCACGGCCCGCCTGAATGCCGTCGAATAGTTCGTTAAGCATTGCGACCAGTTTCTTGTGTTCGTCGTCAATCGCCGTGATGCCGACGCTCAACTTATCGCTCCAGTTCATTAATGGCATTTTTCGTCTCCCCGTGAAAGTACAACACAGTCATTGTCAAGCAGCCGCCCTTAGCCCTGCCAGCATACGTTCCATAATTTGTTGGGTCGCTTCGTCGAGCGCGAACAGGATTCTATCTTGGCCGTTATCGGCTTCCAGCACCCTTCCGTGCACCGCTGGCCAGTCCCTGACGATCAACTCGACCACCGCTCCGGGAGCGTGTCCGGCGCAACGGTCCAGTCTGCATCCGCCCAGCGAGATGTCGACTAGGCTGGCGGTATGGACGGAACTGCCGAAACGGGCTTGAACGGGTATCGATACGGCGATCCGCTCGTATCGGCGGCGGTCAACGGAGTTTTTCACGGCCTTCAGGAAGTCGGAAACTTCCGATGTCAGGTCATGGGATTGTTCGATCAGGCTTTCGGCTGTCATCGATACCTTCATGGCCACAGCCCCGGTGCGTAACGCCCCATTGTTGACTTCATCGATGCCGGCGGTAACCTCTTGGGTTCCCTCGGCCGCTTGCTGAACGTTGCGGGCGATTTCGTGGGTGGCGGCGGCCTGTTGCTCGACCGCCGAAGCGATCGCGGTGGCGGTTTCGCTGATTTCGCCGATGGTGTCGCCAATGCCGGCAATGACGGCAACCGCTTCGTTGGTGGCGGTTTGGACGGCGGCGATCTGGGTGGCGATCTGTTCGGTGGCTTTTCCCGTTTGAGTGGCCAAGCTTTTTACTTCTCCGGCCACCACGGCGAAGCCCTTGCCCGCTTCGCCGGCTCTTGCCGCCTCGATGGTGGCGTTCAGGGCCAAAAGATTGGTCTGCGATGCGATGTCCTTGATCAGGCTGAGTACGTCGCCGATCTGACTGGTCGCCACGGACAGGCCGGCAACCACCGCCGAAATTTGCCGCGCATCCCTGGCGGCGGTGCGAGCCACGTCCGACGATCTCGCTACCTGCCGGGCGATTTCAGCCTCGGCTACGTGCAGTTCCTCGGCTGCCGCGGCAACCGACTGGATATTGGATGCGGTATGTTTCGCCGAATTGGCAACGGTCATGGACTGATTGCTGTTTTCGTCGGCGACGGTGGACATCGTGTCGGCGACCTCGCGCAGTTCACTTGCCGACGCAGCGACCATGCCCAGAACGTTTTGAACGTTTTGATTGAAATCTCGTGTCACGCTTTCCATGGTTTCCTGGCGTCGGACTTTCAACTCCATGTCTTTGATGCGTTCCGTTTCCAACGCGTGACGCTTCACTTCCGTCTCGACGAAAATAGTCAGGGCGCGGGACATCGCACCGACCTCGTCGGAGCGGTCGCCGCCGGTGATGGCGATGTCAAGTTCGCCCTGGGAAAGCCGGATCATGTTGTCGGTCAATTGGTGAACCGGACGGGTTATTCGGAGTATTACCAATAGCGATAAGCTTAAGACCACGAACGCAATCGCCACGACCAGACTTCCGAAGACGGCGGCTTCCTTCCAGAAGGCGGCCTGGACGTCGTCGAGATAAATGCCCGTTCCGATTATCCAACCCCAGGGGGCGAACCCCTTTATATAGGAAACCTTGCGCACTGGCGTGTCGAAGCCCGGTTTGGGCCAGTAGTAGAAAAGGAATCCGCCGCCGCTTTGTTTAACGATGTCGACCATGTTGATGAAAAGAAGAGAGCCGTTGGCGTCCTTCATGCCGCCTAGGTCTTTGCCTTCGAGTTCAGGTTTCAACGGATGCATGACCATTCGCGGAGTCATGTCGTTGATCCAGAAATAGTCGTTGCTGCCGTAGCGCATGGCTCTTAGCTCGGCGATCGCGTCACTCTTTCCCTGCTCTTCGGATATATGCCCGTTCCGCACCTCTGCTTCATGGCGGGCGACGACGCTGTAAGCCGTTTCCGTGAGTTGCTGGACTTTGATCTTGCGGCCATCGATAAACGCGCTGTTCAAATTGAACAGCGCGGCGCCAACGATTAGGGCGATTCCAAGGAACGATGTTGCTACAACCATCAGAATTTTTGAGCGTATGTTCAGATTGTCAAGCCAAACCATTCAATTCCTCATTGAAATTTAATCAAGAAAAAACCAACTTTTAATTAATTGGTATGCAGGCTTAATGATATAAATAGATAAATATATGTCAATATCACTAAGGTCCACTTTTGGTGTGAGTTTTATGATAGTGCTTTATATACTGTTATTCCATGGTGGTATGTTGGTGCTATAATTTATAATTATTTGAATATTTGCAACTTTGGCAAGACCATCTCTTTGTTTCGTCGTGGTTTGGAAGATTTAGGGGGTGAAAAGCGTAAAGCAATGCCTGGATGCCGCGCATCGGCTTTTTCGAGGGCAAACTTGGGGGGCAAATGAACCGACGAGCACTTTCTGGGTCGGCTCTTGAAAGGACGAAACCCCTAGGTTTTCCTAGGGGTTTCGATGGTGGGCGCTACAGGGATTGAACCTGTGACCCCTTCCATGTCAAGGAAGTGCTCTCCCGCTGAGCTAAGCGCCCGATCAGCCTCCACGCACGTGGAGAGGGGGCCTTTTAACCGCTTTTGCAAAGCTTGGCAAGTATCCCTTGTGACAGCGGCAATCGCCTATGTTACATCTTGGACATGGAAGCGTCGTCAACCATTTCCGCGGCGGGGCCATCGGCATATTCTCTTTGGGTTCCTGTGGATCAAACCGCGCCGGTGGTGTTTGCGTCTCCCCATTCCGGACGCCAATATCCCGAGGCGTTCGTGACTGGGTCGCGCCTGGATTTCGTCAGTCTAAGGCGATCGGAAGACGCCTTCGTGGATGAGTTGTTTTCGTGCGTTCCCGATCACGGTGCTCCCTTGATCGCGGCCAGTTACGCCAGGGCCTATTGCGATCTTAATCGCGAGCCTTACGAATTGGACCCTTCGATGTTTTCCGGCCCGTTGCCAAAGGCCGCCAATATCAAGTCTCCACGAGTCGCGGCGGGACTGGGCACCATCGCCCGGACTGTCGGCAGCGGAATGGAAATTTATCGGGGCAAGTTGTCCATCGATGAAATCGAGAAGCGTTTGGAGCTGTGTTACCGGCCCTATCATCGTCAGCTAGAGCGCTTGATCGCCGCTACCCACGAAAGGTTCGGCTGGTGTCTGCTGGTGGATTGTCACTCGATGCCGTCGAGCGGAGTTCCGATTTGGCGCGACCGGGGCGTGGATATGGTGCTGGGCGATTGTCACGGCTTGGCCTGCGGATCGGATGTAACCGAAAAGATCGAAAATTTTCTGACGGAGAAGGGCTATCGCGTCGCCATTAACACGCCCTACGCGGGCGGATTCACCACCAGCCATTACGGCCATCCCTCGGTTGGGTTCCATTCCATCCAGATCGAAATCAATCGCGACTTGTATCTGGACGAGGCGTCGATCAATCCCGGGCCGGGGTTCAACCGACTGCGAACGGATATGAATGAAGTGGTTCGGACCTTGACGAAATGGGCCGCGCAATGGCAAGTCAAAGCGCCATGAGCACGAAGAAATCCCTGCCCGTATCGATACGCGACGCCACCGACCAGGACATGGCGGCGGTTCAGACCATCTATGCCTTCTATGTGGAGCGAACCCCCGTCTCGTTCGAGGAGATACCGCCAACAGTGGAGGAAATGAAAAATAGGCTGGCTCAGGTCCGGGAACGGGGCATGCCTTATTTGGTCGCCGAAGAAGCGGGCGAAGTGCTTGGGTATAGCTATGCGGCGCCGTGGCGGGCGCGTTCGGCCTATCGGTATACGGTCGAGGATTCCGTCTATGTGGCGCCGTTCGTGGTCGGCCGCGGCGTCGGAACCGCTTTGCTGTCGGCCCTGATTTCCAGATGCGAAAATCTGGGCTATCGGCAAATGATCGCCGTCATCGGCGATTCCGCCAATCAAGGTTCGATCGGTCTTCATCGGTCGTTGGGATTTCGGCAGGAAGGGGTGTTGCGAGGCGTCGGGCTTAAATTCGGCAGGTGGGTGGATGTGGTGATCATGCACCGGACCTTGAACGCCAAGGGCAAGTCGCTGCCCGATGGAACGCCCGCGCCGGAATAATTCCCGTGTGGCTTGCCGCTCGTTCCCATTGTAAAGTGACCGAAAAGCAAACGGGGAGCTTATGGCCATTGCACCGATGCGGTTGATTGCGGGCGCAGGATCGATCCTGGCGCTCGCGTCGTTGTTGATTTGGGGGTATTGGGACCGGCAGGATGATCGGTCGCGCGACCAATCCGATGACCGTCCGATTGTCGCTCCGTCGCGGGTGACCCATGACGGCGACCGTGTCGTCGTGGTTTTGGACGAGTCCTCGCTGGCGGCCGGAGGGATCGAGACGGCGCAACCCGTGCCGTGGAAGCAAGGACGACGGGTGGCCACGTTCGGCACCGTGGTCGAACCTTCGGAAATCATCGCAATCATCGCCCAATATAACGAGGCCAAGGCCCGATTGGCCGCCGCCGCCGCCAAGGCGACCGCTTCGGCCGCCGCATGGACGCGGGCCAAGGCTCTTTATTCCGACGGACGATCCATGTCTCTTGCCCAGTTGCAGGCGGTCGAGGAAACCTTTCACGCCGACGAAGCTCAACGAACCGAGGTGGCCGATAAAGTCGACGAGGTAGCCGAATCCGCCAAACAGGCATGGGGCGATGCCTTGGCCAAATCCTTCGCCGAGCAAGGCGCGGCAGCCAAATCGTTGCGCAGCGGACAATTGCTTTTGGTTCGCGTCGCCGTGCCGGGCGGCGGAACGCCGCCTTCCTGGGCCGAAATGTCGTGGGATGGCGGCAGCACCGCATCCGCCCAATTGGTGACGGCGCTGCCCAGGGTCGATCCAAAATTTCAACAACGCGTGGCATTGTATTCCATTCCCGCCCGTGGCGGCCCGGCTCCCGGAGCCACCGTTTCGGTGCAATTGCCCAGCGGAGCCGAGCGGGAAGGAGCCTTGGTGCCGACCTCCGCCTTGGTGTGGTGGGATGGGGCGGCGTGGGTGTACGTTCAGGTCGAAACCGGTAAATTCAGCCGTCAGCGCATTGCCGGTCCCGACAATCAGGCCGATGGTCAAATTTTCGTGGCCGGATTAAGCGGCGAGACGCCGGTCGTTATCGAAGGCGCGCAAATCTTGCTGTCCGAAGAATCCCGCGACAAGATCCAAGTGGGCGAGGAAGGGCGTAGCAAATGATTTCGCCAGAGGGCGGTCTGCAGCATGCCCTGATCCAATTCTCGGTGCGCCACACCCGGGTGGTAATCGTGTTGGCGATGACGCTTCTGGCTTATGGGGCCTTCGGCTTGGGGCAAGTCAAGTACGACGTGTTTCCGGAATTCGCCATGCCCCAGGTGGCCATCAGGACCGAAGCCCCGGGATTATCGCCCGAGCAGGTGGAAGTCCTGGTGTCGCAGCCGATCGAAAACGCGATCAACGGCGTCGAGGGATTGCAGTCGTTGCGCTCGGCCTCGATTCAAGGGTTGTCGGTCATTACCGCGTCGTTCGATCCCGCCAGCGACGTTCAACGCGATCGCCAGATCGTGGCCGAGCGGTTGACGGCCATCGCCAACGATTTGCCGCACGGCGTCCAGGCGCCGGAAATTCCGCCCTTCACCTCGTCGACCAGCATCGTTCTGGTTGGCGGTCTGACCTCGGACACCCGTTCGGCCATGGATGTGCGATCCGAAGTGGAATGGACCATCCGTCCCCGTCTGCTGGCGGTTCAAGGGGTTTCCAAGGTGGCGATTTTCGGCGGCGACGAAAAATCCCTGCAAATCCAGATCAATCCGGACCGCATGGTCGCCATGGGGGTGGGGCTGGACGAGGTGCTGGACGCGGCCCGCAAAGCCACCGGCATGCGCGGCGGCGGCTTCATCGATACCCCCAATCAGCGCATTCTGATCGAGACCAAGGGGCAATCCGTCGATGAGGCCGCATTGCGGTCGGCGGTGATCGCCAATCGGGCTCCGGTGGTGGTTTTAGGGTCGGTCGCCGACATCGCGTGGGGGGCGGCGCCTCCCACCGGCGGAGCGACCATTCGCGGCCGACCCGGCGTTCAGTTCGAGGTCTCGGGCCAATACGGCGTCAATACCGTCGAGGTGGCGCGGCGGGTGGCCGACGCACTGGCGGAGATGAGGCCGTCGCTTGAGCGCTCGGGATTCAGTCTTCACGACGATTTGTTCCGGCCGGGCAACTTCATCGATTCCTCGGTCAGGAACATCAGCTTGTCGCTGTTGATGGGGGGCGTTCTGGTCATTGTCGTGATCTTTCTGTTTTTGTTCGATATTCGGGCATCGGCGGCGTCGTGCATGGCGATTCCCTTGTCGTTGCTGGCGTCGATCATGGGATTGAACGTATTGGGCATGACGCTGAACACCATGACCCTGGGCGGTCTGGCCATCGCCATCGGGGTGGTGGTGGACGATGCGGTGATCGACGTTGAAAACATCTATCGTCGCTTGCGCGAGAATCGGCAGTCCGCCAACCCTAAACCCATCGGAACGGTGGTGATCGAAGCCTGCATGGAGGTGCGAAGCGCCGTTCTTTACGCCACCTTGGCGGTATTGCTGCTGGTGTTTCCGATCATTTCGCTGTCGGGGCTGGCCGGGCGGTTGTTCGCGCCTCTCGGCATTGCTTACGCCTTGGCGGTGCTGGCGTCCCTGGTGGTGGCCTTTACGGTGACGCCTGCCTTGTCCATGGGACTGTTTGGGCATCGCGCGTTGCGGCCCGGCGATCCGCCGTTGATCGGGTTTTGCAAGCGCCGGTATCGGACGATCTTGTCGCTGGTTCTGCCTCATCCGCTGCGCACCGGTCTAGCCGCGTTGGCGCTGACCGTGGCGGGCGCGGCCGCCCTGCCGTTTTTCGGGGCCAATTTCATACCGCAATTGCAAGAGGGGCATTTCATCTTGCACATGTCGGCCTTGCCGGGCACCTCCATTCAGGAATCGCAAAGGTTGGGGGCGCATGTCGCCCGGATTCTGACGGATATCGACGGGGTTCGGTCGGTGTCGCAGCGGATCGGGCGGGCGGAAATGGCCGACGATGTCATGGGTACCCATTACAGTGAATTCGAGGTCGATCTGACACCCCAAGGCAGCGACCGGGAAGAGCGGTTGCAAACGGAGGTGCGCCAAGCTTTGGCGGCCATGCCCGGAGTCAATTTCGCCATCAATACCTTTCTGGCCGAACGGGTCGAGGAAACCCTGTCGGGATTTACCGCGTCTGTGGTCGTCAACGTTTATGGCCGCGACCTTGACGTTTTGGACGCCAAGGCCGCCGAAATCGCCGCCCTAATCAAGACCGTTCCGGGAGCGGTGGACGTTCAGGTGCCGTCGCCTCCGGGACAGCCGCAGTTGAGCGTGGCTCTGAAATGGCAGGAATTGCGCCGCTGGGGATTGATGCCGGTGGATGTGCTGGATGCCATTCGCACCGCCTATCAGGGCGATGTGGTCGGACAGGATTATCAGGGGATCAGAACCTTTCCCGTTCTGGTGATCTTGCCCCCCGATCAGCGGTCCAAGGTCGAGCAGGTGGCCGCGTTGCCGCTGCGTTCGGCCGCGGGTCAGGTGGTTCGATTGGGAGCCGTGGCCGAGATCAAGGAAAGTTCCGGGCGTTTCCAGGTCTCGCATCAGCGGGCGCAGCGTCTGCAAACCATCGTCGCCAATGTGGACGGGCGCGATCTGTCGCCGTTCGTCGCCGAGGCCAAGGCCCTGGTCGAGCGCAAGGTGTCCCTGCCCGAAGGCGCGTATGTCCAGTTCACCGGCGAGGCTCAGGCCCAAGCCCAAGCGCGCAAGGATTTGATGGTGAACGCGGGGTTGGCGGGAATGGGCATTATGTTGCTGCTGGCGGTCATTACCGGTTCGGGCGCCAATTTGATGCTGGTTCTGGCCAACTTACCGTTCGCCTTCGTCGGCGGCGTCCTGGCGGTGTTCGTTTCAGGTGGGCAGATGTCGCTTGGCTCCATGGTCGGTTTCGTGGCCCTGTTCGGCATCACCTTGCGCAATTCCATTCTGATGATCGCCCATTACGAACAACTTGTGGCGGTTGAAGGCCGGAATTGGGATGTTCAGACCGCCACGGAAGGCGCATTGGACCGGTTGACGCCGGTGCTGATGACCTCGCTGGTGACGGCTTTGGGGGTCTTGCCGCTGGCACTGTCGCTTCATCAAGCCGGACAGGAAATCGAAGGCCCGATGGCGTTGGTCATTCTGGGCGGGCTGTTGACCTCGATGGCTCTGAATTTGGTTATTCTGCCGACATTGGCGCTGCGGTTCGGACGGTTCAGATCGCCCGATATACTAACCTAAGTATAGATTGTGCGGTGCGGTATTTTCTTCCGATTGTAATGCCCATATAGTTCATCGCAACTCGATTCGGTGTGCGAGGTTTGCCGGAAATTCTCTGAAGGTTCGGTTTTGCAATCACTGTTGGTAAGGCGGGGATGATGAAGCATTCTGGTCGGCATCCGAAGGTTCAACGCTTTCTCGCCAATAACGAAGCGCGGCGCGCGCAGCATGCCGCCAATGCCGACATTAAATCCAAGACAGCGTTGGTCCTGGGCGGCGGCGCGCCGAATTCGGCGTTGATGGCCGGAGCCATGGCGGCTTTCGACGACCATAAAATCGCTTTCGACGTGGTGTCGACATCGGGAGCGGGCGGGCTGATAGGCCTGTTGTGGCTGGCCCCCAAATGCGGCAGCGGCGCCCAAGCGCTGCGGAAGTGGGTCGATTCCTACGTTTCCGATCCGATTTATTCGGTTTTTCCGGTTGATTACAAAGTGTTCTTCAAACCTGGAATTTTCGCCGATATGTGGCGCCAATGGCTGGCGCTGAATCCGCTTATGAACAGCGTAACCGACGAGCAGGGTGACAGCTTCGTTCAACGCCTGTTTTCCGATACGGTGCTGTTGGGAATGGCGTCCTTGTCGCCCAGCTCGCTTAATTTCTCGGACGTGGGATTGTGCGCGCGGGTGCCTTGGATCGACCAGATGGTGGATTTCGACAAGGTTAAGTCGATCGCGCCCTATTTTTACCTGAATGCCTACAATCTGACCGATCAGGTCATGGACAACTTCACCAAGGACGAAATCGGTCTGGACCATTTCAAGGCGGCTTTCGCCTTTCCGTTCATCTACGGTCCCTATGAATTGAACGGCAAGGACTATTACGAAGGGGCGTCGCATGACTGCTTGAACTTCCAGGATATGCTGGCCCGCCACCCCAATCTGGAAACCGTGGTGATTTTCGACGTCCTGGGGCACGACAGCCTGATCAGGCGTCCGCGCAATCTTTATGATTCGTGGGTTTTGTCGATGATCATTCCCCTGGTGAAGGTGGCCGAGGACAATCTGACCTTGTTCATCGAGACCGTGAATGGCGGCCGGTCGCGTAAGGATGGCGCCAGGACCGACGTGCTGACGGTGCCGTTTCCTGTTCCGGAAGATCATTTGGACGACGTGCTCGATTGGTCTTATTCCAACGGCAAGGAACTGTTCAGGATCGGCTACGAATCGGCCGTTCAATTTCTTTTGGGCGACGGGAAGCACCTTCCCCGCCGCAAATAGCTTGGATCGATTGGGGGATTTATGAGCAGCGCATCCGTTCAATCCAACGTGATCGAAAACGAGTTCGTCGGCACTGAATCGTTGAAAAGAACCGTCGGTTCCATGGCCGAGCATGTCGGGCGTTTGGGCATCGCCGCCGCCGATATAGCAGGCCGGGTCGATGATATTTCGTTACGCGCCGCGCGGCAAAAGGAGAAGATGACGGCGGTGGTCGACGCCACTCATGTAATGGCCGAAGCCAACGCGCGCATAGCCAGCGAGGCTCATAACGCCAAGGCAGCGGCCGATGCGGTCGGCTCCACCGTCGAGAAAGCCCAGGCGACGGTTGGAACCGCGCTCGCCACGATTTTGGGTTTGGTCGACGGTGTTTCGGGCATCGAAGAAAAACTGCCAGGATTGCAGGACTCTTTGGTTCAAGTTTCCCGAGTCGCCGGGAACATCAAGAAGATCGCCGGTCAGACCAACATGCTGGCGCTGAACGCCACCATCGAGGCCGCCCGCGCGGGCGATGCAGGCAAAGGCTTTGCCGTGGTCGCCAACGAGGTCAAGGCGCTGTCCCGGCAAACCGCCGAATCGGTGACCATGATCGAGGAAACATTGGGGGCGCTCAGTCAGCAGATCACCATCCTGATCGCCGAGTCTCAAGAAGCCGCTAAAATCGCCGCTTCGGCCAGGGCCGGGAGCGGCGATATCGGTTTTGCCGTCGACAATCTTCGGGAAGCGGGCGGCGCCGTCGGCCAAATGGCGGCGCAAGTGACCTCCATCGCTCAATCGGCCGAGGAGAACTCGCAGCTTTGCACCGGGATCGACGCGGATATCCGTGGCCTTGACGATGCGGCCAAGTCCACGGTCGACGACCTGAACGCAGCCAAGGAACGGTCGATGTCGCTGTTGGAAATGAGCGAGGATATGATCTCGCTGACCGCCGAAGCCGGTGTCGAGACGGTGGACACGCCGTATATTCGCCAATGCCTGCACGTGGCCAAGGAAATCTCTACTTTGTTCGAGACGGCCGTTTCGTCGGGTGAGATCAGTGAATCGGACCTGTTCGACACCAACTATCAGCAAGTTTCTGGCGTCGTTCCGCCACATTACCTCGTCAGGCACACGGATTTTTGCGCCCGCAGGCTCCAGCCGATTTTCGATCGGGTGGTGGACGGGTCTTCCCAGATTCTGGCGTGTACGGCCGGCGATATGAATAACTATTATCCCAGCATCAACGCCGCGTTCGCCAAACCTCCCACCGACGATCCAGCTTTCAACGCGGGTAATTCCAGGGCCAGAACCAAACAATTGGATCGAACTTCGCTGAACATGATGTCGTCCAACAAGCCGTTCTTGGTGCAAACCTACCGGCGCAACATGGGCACGCGGTTCGACATGATGAAAAACGTTTCGGCGCCGATCATGGTCAACGGCCGCCGCTGGGGCGGGCTTAGGATCATGGTCAAGGTTTAAGGTTTTCCAAGGCTTGCCGAACGCGATCGATTACATCCGTCCAATCGCCGGGCCGGGTTTGCCGGAACAGCCTTAAGGACGGATACCAGGGCGAGTCGTCGCGGCCGGTCATCCAGCGCCAGCAGCCGTCGAAACGGGACATAACCCAGACTGGTTTGCCCATGGCACCGGCCAGATGCGCGACCGACGTATCGACGGTGACGATCAAGTCCAGGTCGGCGACGATGGCGGCGGTGTCGGCGAAATCCGTTACCTCGGCCATGACGTTTTGGGGGCGCAAGGACGGGGGCAGCTCGTCGATCTGCCGTTCGGCTTGGCCCTTTTGCAGGCTGACGGCGACGATGCCGGGCAGCGAAAGGATTGGAGACAACAGGGCGAGCGGGACCGATCTGCGGCGGTCGGCGGCGTTGGCCCCGGCATCGTGGGGGCGGGGATCGCCGGACCAGACAAGACCGATCTTCGGCCCGGAACGACCGAAGTCGAAGCGGCGATGTTGGGTGGGCGAGACGTAAGGAATGGTCGCGGGGATGGTGTCGAGCGTAGTTCCAAACACCAACGGGACGCTCATCAACGGCAGATAAGTGTCGAAATCGGGCAGCGGGTCTTCGAACGAGACGACGCGGGCGACGCCGGGCACGGTCGACAACAACCGGACCAGCGGCGCATGAACCTGCAGGATCACCGTGGCGCCGCTGGCGGCGATGGGTTCGGCGAAGCGGGCGAATTGAATGGCGTCGCCCAAACCCTGCTCCGCCGTCAGCATAATGGTTCGGCCGGAGATATCAAAACCGGTCCAGCGGGGTCGGTCGAAAGCGGGCGGCGCAAGTTTGCCGGTGTTCCAACGCCACTCGAACTCCCGCCAGCCTTGCCGGTATTCCCCTTTGGCCAGCAGGCTCATGCCAAGATTGGTATGGGCGGCGGCCATGTCGGGGGCCAGTTCAAGGGCCGTGCGGAAGCAGGCTTCGGCTTCTTCTCGCCGTCCCAGGTCTTTCAGCGCCGTTCCTAAATTGTTATGGGCCTTGTGAAAGTCGGGGGCTAGCTTCAACGCTTGCCGACAATGGGTTTCCGCTTCCGCGGATCGCCCCAACTCGGCCAGGACGTTGCCTAGATTGTCGTGCAACTCGGGCAAATGGGGCTGAGCGAGAACCGCTTGCGTGTAATAGGGAACGGCGTCCTCCAACCGGCCCATGGCCTTCAGAATGTTCCCTTGGGTGTTGCACGCGAAACCCGATTGCGGCGCCAGAGCCACGGCTTGGACGCCTGCCTCCCAAGCCTGATCCAATCGGTTCAGCGTCAATAGCAGCGCTGCGCGATTGGCGTGGGCGCGCGGATGACCGGGATCGATGGCGATGGCGCGGTCATAGGCGGTAAACGCTTCGTCGTTACGATTTTGTCGGGCCAGACAGGCGCCCAGATTGTTGTGAGCTTCGGCGTACTCGGAGTCCAGGTCGATTGCTTGCCGGAACGCCGCCTCGGCCTGTTCGTACCTCTCCATATCCAGCAAAGCCGTTCCCAGATTGTTATGGGCCGCCGTGGATTGAGGGGCCAAGTCGATGGCGCGCCGAAAACTTTCCGCCGCGTCCTCAAGCATCCCCATTTCGCTCAGGGCATTACCCAAACCGTTATGGGCTTCAGGGTAATCGGCCCTAAGGGCGATGGCGCGGCGGTAGCAGTCCGCCGCCTCGTTCAGCTTGCCCAAACCTTTCAAGGCGACGCCCAAATTGTGGTGGGCTTCGGGAACCGTGGAAATCAAGGCGATGACCTTGCGGTAGAAAGGAACCGCCTCTTTCAAACTGCCTGCTTGATGCAAGGACACTGCCCGCGCGAACAACCGGTTGGCTTCGGCTCCGATATCGGATTTTGTTTGGGCGCGGCGTTCTTTTCGGTTCATCACAGGCCCATTCATGAAAGGTCTTCCGCCGATATTACCCAGTGGCAAGGCGTTTCCAAATTGATTTCTATCACCCAAATGGGTGATGACGAGGAATGACGACGAAGATACGATCCGGTGAATCGCCATCTCCGTGGTGAATTTAAGGCCGCCTTGTCTTCGACCCTGGCAAGGTATGGGATTTTAAATTCGTTAGTCACCGGTATACGTGCAATTCATCCTCTGCGGATGGGTGGGGGGGGCCGGGGAAGCGAACTAGACCCATGAGAGGCTTCCCCGGTAGACCCGGACCGATATCGCGTCTGTGACGTATTGCGATGGAAGCTTTGCCCCTCAGAAATTGTGCGCTGCACACAATATGGTCGTTCGGCCTTTGGCTTTCAGAAATAACAATTATTAATACTTTAAATTTGATATCCACTATATGTAGTAGTTAGGTGGGAGTTATAACGTAAATATGTGATATCGAAAATCGACAAAAACACAACTACAAGTCGTGTGCAGTTCAAATTAAATGCATATTTCGCACAATCCATTGTTTTTGCGATAAAAAAAGCTCGGTCCGAAGACCGAGCTCAAGTTTAGGGAGGAAACGTCCAAGAAAAGCAGCAAGGACATATCGGGGAGACACTCGCTTGCTGCTATGCAAAATGTAGCAACGATTTTTGTGCGATGCAAGATAAAAATTATTTAAGGCATAAAAATTATATGCCTAACAGACCTCGGCGTTGGTCGAGTGTATCCATTCCCAACCATTGCGCTGACAAAGGGCGTCGAAGGCTTGGGCCGGGGTGGCGTATTCGCCGAGCGCCGTGTAAGGCGGCTTGGGCCATGGGCCGAGGCCCAGGGACTGTACCTTTATCAAGTCGCCGTGCTGAGCGATTTCAAAAATATCCTGCGGAGCCGACGACAGGACGACGATGCTGTCCCGTCCGCTTAAGATCACGACGACCGGCTGTCTGCGGCAGGAATAATCGGTGATGAAGCTGTTCAACAGCCCCGATTGCCAAAAGGCCGGTAACGGCGGCAAACTTTGACGTGACGGTTCGTTTCTAACGGGCGGGTCGGAAACGGCGGACAACAGGGCCAGCGGATCGGGTAAGCCGAAACTTGCGGCGATGATATCCAAGCAACTGGCATCATCCAAGGCGCCGTTTGATCTGATGTGCATCGATCGGACCAAATCGCCCAGGGCGGTTTCCGTGAGAATCAATGGCATTTCAAGCCTCCGTCCTTCCCAAGGTGCCGTGTTCGGCCTGCTTCTGGGCCTGGCGCAAGGCTTCAAGGAACGATGGGGAAATGGCGCGCTCGCCGTTCAACGAATCGATGGATACCAATTCCTCGATCGGCAGGCGCTTGCGCCACCCGACGGCCTCCAACTCTGGCGCATCCAAAAAATGATCCACATGGCCGATGCATAAATAGGCCACGGGCACGATCTTTTCCGGCAAACCAAGAATGGTCTTCAAACGGGATTCGTCCAAAATGCTGACCCAGCCAACCCCCAGCCCCTCGGCCCTGGCCGCCAGCCACAAGTTCTGAACCGCGCAGACGGTGGAATAAAGGTCCATGGTGGGAATATGAGTGCGGCCCAGCACTACGGGACCGTCGCGGTCGCGATCGCAGGTGATGCACAGATTGAGAGGGGCATCCAGAATACCCTCCAACTTCAGAGTCTTATATTGGTCGCGGCGCTCGCCTTCGAACATCAAGGCCGCTTCGGCCGAGGCCTTTTCAAAGGCGTCCTTCACCTGGGCGCGAATGGCCATGTCTTGAACCAGAATGAAGCTCCAGGGTTGCATGAACCCCACCGAAGGCGCCCAGTGGGCGGCAACCAGCAGCCGCGCCAAGGCATCATCGGCGATGGGGTCGGATACGAACTGGCTGCGCACGTCCCGTCGGGTGACGATGGTCCGATAAAGCCCCTGGCGTTCTTCTTGGGTCAGGCTGTTGTCGCGGTTGGTCATTGGACCTATATTAAACGCGATAGGGGCGGATTGAAACCTGCGAATCAAAAGCGTATAAGACCGGTTCGATTTTTTTGTCCGCGCCGACAGGGGACGGACGTTAGGAATGAAGATTATGCCAAAGACGTGGACCCCGGAAAGCTGGCGGTTGAAACCCATTCAACAGGTTCCCACTTATCCTGACGCCAAACGCGTGACCGAGGTCGAGCGGGCTTTGGCCGGATATCCGCCGCTGGTATTCGCAGGAGAAGCCAGAACCCTGGAAGCGGACTTGGCCCGCGTTTCCGAAGGCAAGGCCTTTTTGTTGCAAGGCGGGGATTGCGCCGAAAGTTTCGCCGAATTCAGCGCCAACAATATCCGCGACACCTTTCGCGTCATGCTGCAAATGGCGGTGGTGCTGACCTATGGCGCGGCCATGCCGGTGATCAAGGTCGGCCGCATGGCGGGACAGTTCGCCAAGCCGCGCTCGTCCGATACCGAAACCGTCGGCGGCGTGACGCTGCCCAGTTATCGCGGCGACATCATCAACGGCATCGATTTTACCGCAGAATCCCGTGTGCCCGATCCCGAACGCCTGATCAAGGCGTACAATCAGTCGGCCGCCTCCCTTAACCTGCTCAGGGCCTTCGCCCAGGGGGGCTATGCCGACCTGCACAAGGTGCATCAATGGACGTTGGGATGCGTGGCCGGTTCGTTGCAGGGCAAACTTTACGAGGACTTGGCCAATCGCCTGTCCGAAACCTTGGCGTTCATGGAAGCGTGCGGGTTGACCAGCGAGACCACGCCGCAAATCCGAGAAACCGAGTTCTACACGTCGCACGAGGCGTTGCTGCTCAATTACGAACAAGCTTTGACCCGTGTCGATTCCACCAGCGGCGACTGGTACGATTGCTCGGCTCATATGCTGTGGTGCGGCGAACGGACCCGCGAGTTGGACGGAGCGCATATGGAATTCTTGCGCGGCATCAAGAACCCGGTGGGTTGCAAGGCCGGTCCGGGCATGACCGGAGACGATTTGCTGCGCATGATCGATTTGCTCAATCCCGACAACAAACCGGGCCATCTGACGGTGATCGTGCGGATGGGGTCGGAAAAACTGGCGGAGCGTTTTCCTCAAATGCTCCGGTCGATCGAACGGGAAGGCCGCAAGGTGGTGTGGAGCTGCGATCCCATGCACGCCAACACGGTCAAGGCGCAATCGGGTTACAAGACCCGTATGTTCGACAGCATTCTGGAAGAGGTGCGAACCTTCTTCGCCATCCATAAGGCCGAAGGAACCCATGCCGGAGGCGTCCATTTCGAGATGACCGGACAGGACGTGACCGAGTGCGTGGGCGGGACCGCTTCGGTGACCGAGGCCAGTCTCGGCGACCGCTATCATACCCATTGCGATCCGCGTCTGAATGCCAACCAAGCCTTGGACTTGGCGTTTCTGATCGCCGACCAGTTGAAGACCGAACGGATGGCGGCCCAGAAGCAGCTTAGCGCTTAGCGCTCCACCGCGCCGCCGCTGGCTTTCCAACCCAGAAACCCGTCCCGCATCCGATAGATTGGATGGGTGCGCCCCGCTTCCGCAAGCTTTTGCGATGCGGGGCCGCAGCGGACGCCCCGTTGACAGTGGATCACCAGCTTTTGTCCATCCGATGGAACCGGCACCTTGGCGGCGTCGAACGCCGACAACGGAATAAGGATCGATCCCGGGATATGCTCCAGAGCGTATTCCGACGCTTCCCGGACATCGATGACGATGGCTTCCTTGGCGTCGATCCACCCCTTAATTTCCGCTGGGCTGGTTACGATAATTTCCGGCATTGTTTCACAAGCTCCATTTTGTTCCGGTCAAAAAGCCCGGTCGATGCTGAATTCGATAGCGTCGGTCATGGCTTGTTTCAAGGGAGAATCGGGAAAAATTCCCAAGGCGTCGCGAGCGATGGAGCCGTAATGACGGGCTCGGGCGATGGTATCGGCCAAAGAACCGTGACGTTCCAAGATGGCGATGGCCTGATCCAGATCCCCCGAATGCTGATCTTGATCTTCCAGCGTTCGTTTCCAGAACGCCCGTTCGTCGTTGTCGCCGCGACGGAAGGCCAGGATGACCGGCAAGGTGATCTTGCCGTCGCGGAAATCGTCGCCGACCTCCTTGCCCAGCAGGGCTTGCTTGGCGGAATAATCGAGCACGTCGTCGATCAATTGGAACGCGATGCCAAGATTGAGCCCATAGGATTCAAGCGCGTCCTCCTCGACCTTGGGCCGGTCGGCGATGACGGCGCCGATCCGGCAGGCGGCGGAAAAGAGCGCGGCGGTTTTGGAGCGGATCACTTCCAGATAGGCGTCCTCGCCGGTGGACGTGTCGTTGGAGGTCATCAACTGAAGGACTTCACCTTCGGCGATGATCGAAGAGGCGCGGGACAAGATCGCCAGAACGGCCAGCGAGCCGTCTTCCACCATCAGTTCGAACGCCCGCGAGAACAGAAAGTCGCCGACCAGCACGCTTGGTTTGTTGCCGAACATGGCATTTGCCGAAGCCAGCCCGCGCCTAAGCGAACTTTCGTCGACCACATCGTCGTGCAGCAGGGTGGCGGTGTGGATGAACTCGACGCAAGCGGCCAGTTTGACGTGGCGTAACTCCTTATGTCCCGCCAATCGCGCCGACGCCAAAGTCAGAACCGGCCGCAACCGTTTTCCTCCGGCCGCAACGATGTGCCCGGCCAATTGGGGGATGAGTTCGACCTGGGAATGCATGCGCTCGACGATGGTCTTGTTGACCCGTTCCAGGTCGTCGGTCACAAGCGCAATCAAAGATTCCAATCCTCGGCTCTTTTTTGATCTTTCCTGTTCCAGCTGGACGACAACCGCCACTTCAAATCTCCTTGATCTTCGCATCACCATAGTGTTGCATCTTAATGTCGGTCAAGCGAACATGCTTAAATGTGTCAGTTTGGCGGAAAAATATGACTATGTACACATCGACGGATCGGTTTTACGGGGGGCGGCTGGTTCTGCGCCAGCCCAAGACCGGTTATCGCGCCGGCGGCGACCCTATTTTTCTGGCCGCCGCCGTGGCCGCGAGACCCGATGAAACCGTTCTTGATTTGGGGGCTGGGGTGGGGACCGCCGGGTTGTGTCTGTTGGCCCGCTGTCCCAAGGTCAAGGTCGAGGCACTGGAAATCCAAGGAGAACTGGTTGCCCTGGCTTTGGACAACGCCCATGCCAATCATGGCTTCGATCATTTCGTCGTTCATCAGGGCGACGTCTGCAATCCGCCGGATTCCTTGGCGGGACGCAGTTTCGACTGGGTCATGACCAATCCGCCGTGGATGGAAGCGGGGACCGGCACGTCCCCGCCCGCCCGCGACAAGGCGCTGGGCCATATGGAAACGAAAACCGATCTTTCTTTATGGCTGAAGGCGGCGGCGGGCTTTTTGCGCCATAAGGGACGGCTGGTCATGATCCACCGCGCCGACCGGATGGATGATATCGTCGCCATTCTGGTTCGGCTAAGGATGGGTGGAATCTGCATCCGGCCGCTTTATCCTTCAGCCGACAAAGCGGCGATCCGTGTCGTCGTCTCCGCCCGCAAGGGCGTAAGGAGTCCTGCCGAAATCCTGCCGGGAATCGTACTCCACCGGGCGGATGGCAATTTCACCCCCGATGCTTCCGCCATTTTGGACCAGGGCCGAGAACTGAACTGATCAGCGGGGGCCGCAGCGCCGCGCCTTCAACCGTTCCGCTTCCTCTTCCTCGGCGCAATCGCAACACAAATGGGCATGAGGATTGGCCGACAGCCTTTCCTCATCGATATCGGCGTCGCACGACCGGCACACACCGGTGGAAATGGTTGCCGACGATCGTTGCAGAACCATTTGAATGGCGGATGCGTTGAAACTTTCTGCGCGCTCTGTAGCGAAATCCACGTCGTCCATAACGTCTCCCCTGACGAAAGGTAGGAGGACACATGTCCCCCAACATGTTGTGCTTTCTCCTATAGCAGAAACACTAGGCAAAGTAAATTGACGGATTCATGTCAGTTCCGGTCGAGTCCGTCGCCCAACAGGCTGACCGTTAAAACCGTTAAGAAAATGGCAAGTCCGGGCCACAAGGCCAGCAACGGAGCGCTCCACACCTGATCCATGGCTCCGCTCAGCATGTTTCCCCACGATGCCACCGGGGGCCTGACTCCCAATCCCAGGAAGGAAAGGGCGCTTTCGGTCAGGATGATGCCGCTCATGCTGGCGGTGGCGGCGACCAGAAGCGGCGACAGAACATAAGGCAAGACGTGACGGATGACGATGCGGGCCGGAGCAACGCCGAGGGCGACGGCCGCTCGCACATGGTCGCGAGCCTTGATGGTCAGTGTTTGCGCCCGGACCAATCGGGCGACCGTGGTCCAGCCCACCAGGGCGATGATCAGTATCAGGCGGGCGATGGCGAATTCCTCGGAGGCGGCCATTTGCGCGGGGACGCCAAGACGAACGGGATCGAGGGCGGCCAGGACGATCAGCAGCGGCAAAAGCGGCAGGGCGATCACGCCGTCGGTCAGCCGCATCAGCACGGCGTCCATCCAGCCGCCCGCCCAACCTGCGGCAAGACCTGCGATCGAGCCCAGAAAAGCCGCCAGCACGGCCGTTGCCACGGCTACCGCCAGCGATACTCGTCCGCCTACCAGCAGTCGGGCCAATTCGTCCCGCCCCAGTTCGTCGCAGCCTAACGGATGGAGCAATCCCGGCGCGCTTAATCGTTGGGTCAGATCGATGGCGGCGGGTTCCGGTCCCACCCAAGGGGACAGCAGGATGGGGACCGCCAGCACTGTCAGCAGGCCCAAGGCGAGTTTGATCTTCATGGCTGCGAACCTATCCGTTAGGTGATACTATCGCTACCTACGATTCGAATGAGACGATCGTCAGCTTGATCCACCTGAAAACCAAGAGGAGCGTGTCATGCTTGATTCGGCTTACGTATATGCTATCGCGGTCGTCGTCCTCGGTTTGATTTTGCTCTTTAAAATCTTCAAAGTCGTCAATCAGTACGAACGGGGCGTCGTCCTGACCTTGGGACGCTACACCAGTACCCGCACACCCGGCATCAATATTTTGATCCCGTTCATACAGAGCATGTATAGGGCCGACATACGCGTCACCGTCCGGGAAGTTCCGCCCCAGGATTTGATCACCAAGGATAACGTTTCCGTAAAGGTAACGGCGGTGGTTTATTCCAAGATCGTCGATCCGCAAAAAGCCTTGCTTAGCGTTCAGAATTACGCAGAGGCCATCAATCAGCTTGCTCAAATAACCCTGCGCTCGACTATCGGCCAGCATGTGCTGGACGAACTTTTATCCAATCAGGAAAAACTCAACGACACGATCTCCAAGGTGCTTGAACAGCGCACGATGGAATGGGGCATCACAGTCGAACACGTTGAAATCAGGAGCGTCGATTTAACGCCCGACATGATCCGAGCCATGGCCCAGGAGGCAGAGGCCGAACGTGGCGCTCGAGCGCGGGTTACGACGGCCAGAGGGGAGAAACTAGCCGCTCAGGAATTGGCCGATGCGGCAAAGATCTTGGGGACTGAACCCGCCGCCATGACCTTGCGGACCCTGGCGACATTGAAGGAAATCGGCGCCGAGCAGAATACGACCATCGTCTTTCCGATCGACCAGAACACGCTTTTGACGCCGAGCGCGGCGCTTGCACTGGCGTTGAAACATGCCGGAGTACATTCAGGAGCTTAGCTAACCCCTCGTCCTTGGATCGAGAAGGCCATAGGCCAAGTCGGCCAAGGCCGAGGCGGTTACCGTCAATAGGGTCGCCAGCAGCAGCGCGGACAGGGCCAGATTGTAGTCGTTGCCCATGATCGCCTCGTAAGACAGCCGCCCCAAACCCGGCCATGCGAATACCGTTTCCGTCACCAGAGCGCCCGACATCAGCGCTCCGGCTTCCAGCGCCGCGATGGTGACCACCGGCAGCATGGCGTTGCGGACATGGTGGTTGAGCGTCACCCGTAACGGCGAACAGCCTTTGGCCCGCGCGGTTCTTAAATACGGCGCCCGGCTTTCGGCGATCATGGCGGCCCGCATGTGCCGGACATACTGTCCGATCCCGCCAACCGCCAGGGTCGCGGCGGGCAGGATCAGGTGGCGGAGCCGGTCGGCAAGGCTTCCCTCGAAAGGGGACAGCAGGGCCGTTGATCCGCTGGCGGGCAGCCAGTCCAGCCAGACCGAGAACACCGCGACCAGCATCAGGCCCAGCCAAAAAGTGGGAAGCGACAAGGACAGATAAGACGCCAGGACGATGAAACGATCCGTAAGACTGCCGGGCTTTGCTCCGGCGGCAATTCCCAAAGGCAGGCCGATCCCGGCCGCCAGCACCATGGCCGCGGCGGCCAACAGCGCGGTATGGCCCAGGGCGGGAATGATGATCGATCCGACTTCGCGGGCGAACAGACGGGAATATCCCAGTTGGCCCTGCAAAAGTTGGCCGACCCAGTCCCACCATCGGATCGGCCATGGTTTGCCGATTCCATAGAGGTCTTTAAGGCGGACGGCGTCGGCGGCGGTTAAATGCGGATTGCTCGATATCATCAAATCGATGGGGTCGCCCGGCATGGCCCCCATCAGGATGAAGACGATGACAGACATGATCAGCATGACGGCGAAACCTTGGCCTAACCGGGAAAACAAGCGCCAGATCATTTTTGCCAGCTCCAGTTCTCGACCCACAACGGTGACGGATCGGCATGGCCGGTGGGGGTGATTCCCCGCAATTCCCTGGGCCAGATATGAGCGTCGGATTTGAAAAACAGCGGTATGGCCGGTAAATCCCGATTGTACAGATTCTGCATTTGCCGCCACAGCGGTTTGCGGCGGATGAAATCGGGTTCCTCCTCGGTGGCGTCGAGCAGCGCGTCCATGACGGGGTTTTTGTAACCGGTGTAATTTTCGCCCGCCCAACCGTTGTCCGGGCCGGGAATCTCGGTTGAATGCAGGACCGACCTGGGCACGCCTTCCGGCGCCGAATACCAGGCGAACATGGCGAGATCGGGAAAGCGCCGCTTGGTGACGGTTTGACCGAAGAAGACGCGTGGCGGTTCCAGTTTGACCCGGACCACGATGCCAACCTTCCGCCATTGAGCTTGCAGGATTTCGGCCACCAACTCGCGGGACCGGTTGCCCGCCGTGGTCATCAGAACGAAGCCGAGCGTTTGTCCGTCTGGACCGGTGCGCACCCCGTCTTTTAGGGGATATCCCGCTTGATCCAGCAATCGCCCCGCTTCGACCGGATCGAAAATCAAGGGAGGCGTGTCGGCGCTATAGGCCTGATCCAGCGGCGGAACGAAACTGACGGCCGGTTGTTGTTTGCCCTCGAAGACGTAACGGCAAAGAGAATCCCTGTCGATCGCCAAGCTTAACGCCCTGCGGACGCGCGGATCGGCCAGACGGGGATTGTCCAGATTAACGTCGATATGTTCGTAAACCAGACTGGGCGTGGCGGTGACGACAAAACGGTCGGGGTGGCGTTTGCCGAAAGCCAGGGCTTGTTCCAACGACAATCCCAACTCGCCCGAAACCATGTCGATTCCGCCGGACAGGATGGCAGCCTCAAGGGAAGCGGTATTTTCGATCACTCGAATGACCATGTGATCGAAAGCGGGCGGAGGTCCGTTCCAAAAAGGATTGCGGTCCAGCGTTACGTATTGCCCCGGTTCAACCCTGGCGATGCGGTAGGGGCCGTTCCACAAACCTGGCGACGTTGTGTCGCGGTCATAGGCGGTGGTGTCGTGGTATCGATCCGGGGCGGCCTCGAATCGTGCTTTTTCGATATGGGCGGGAAGCAGCTTGAATTCGCCCAAGGAATTGTAATCGAAGCTCAACCGGTTCACATGCAGCGTCACCGTGCGGTTGTCGACCACGTCGATGGCGGTGACGCGCCGGTAGAACTCGGCGGCGGCAACACCCGATTGGGGGTGTTTGCCGACTTCCCAGCCCAGCAGAATATCGGCGCTGGAGATCGGGGTTCCATCGGCCCATTTGGTCCCTTGCTTAAGGGCGACGGTGATGGCGACTCCCTGTTTGCCAGAGGGTAAGGTCTCGATTTTGGCCAGTCCGTTTTCCAGGGTCGGAAGTTTTTCGCATAACAGGCAAACCAGCCGCCAATGGGAATCGTAGGCGGTCAGCGGGCGGCGCACGAAACTCAGCACGTAGGATTTGGCCAGCATGGTGTCGATGGCCGGATGAAAGGTGGAAGGAAACTGCGAAATGCCGATGGTCAGCGTTTCTTTCGCCAAGATCGATTGCGGCACCGCCCACAACGTCGCCGCCATGGCGCAAGCACGGATCGCTTTGGCAAGGGCGTTAACCGGATGCAACGTCTGTCCCGTGCGAAGAAGACGGATAGAAACGCTCGTAAATTTCCTTCACCTCTTCCCGGTTGGCAAGAAGCACGTCCACCAACGCCGGATCGAATTGGGTTCCGCCCTTTTCCCTGAAGAAGTCGAACACTTTGTCCAGCGGCCACGGCTCCTTGTAACAGCGCCGGGACGTCAAAGCGTCGAAAACGTCGGCGATGGCGACGATGCGACCGAAGATATGGATGTTCTCTCCGGCAATTCCCAGCGGATAGCCTTGCCCGTTCCAGTGTTCATGATGCTGCTGGGCGATGATGGCGACCGTCTGCAACAGGGGCCTGTGCGATGTCTTGAAGATGTCGTAGCCCAACTGGGAATGACGGGCCATGATTTTATATTCGTCATCCATCAAACGCGCCGGTTTGTTAAGAATTTCGTCGGGAATTCCCACCTTGCCGATGTCGTGCATGGCGGCGGCGTCGAAAAGCAGCAGGCAATCTTCTTCAGGCAAGCCGGATTTGCGCGCCAGCAGCAGGGCGTAATCGGACACGCGGCGCACATGTCCGCGGTCTCCTTGCTGCGGCGTTCGGCGACTTCGCCCATGGTGTGGATTATTTCTCTCTGCGTTTCCTCGATTTCCGTATTGAGAAGCGACAGTTCTCGGTTTTTGCCTTCCAGTTCCGTTTGCTTGGTCAGAATGTCCATGGTGAACTCGTTGACCTTCTCGGCCACGTAATCCAGCTCCATGGATTCATAGCGATCCAGATCAATGGCGATATGAGTGGAATAAGCCGACATCGTATTATGGATCAGGTCTTCCAGGGGCGCTTTGATATGGCGGTCGATGACCTGGAAAATGGCGGTGACGATGCCCAGAAAAATCAGGAAAAACGCGGCCCAAAACAAGTAGAGGAAGCGGAGGGACATCCCAAGATAATTGGACATGTCGATTCGGAAATCCACCACGCCCAGAACGCTGCCCGATTCCACGTCATGGCAATCCTGGCAAACGATGGCGTTGTCGGGAAGGCTGCGATAGGGAAAGGCGACGCGCAAGGAAACGTCGCCGCCGTCAAGACTGGGCAGCACGTACTGCGGCTGACCCGAACTGAACGCAAGGCCGATTACGGGGTCTTTCCGGCTTTCGGCATCCGAGGGCAGTGAGAATTGACGGGTAACGGCGTCCGAGCGGATCAGTCTGATATCCGTTAGACCGACGACATGACGGAGCTTTTCGAGGTAAACGTTTTTTTGTTCAAGCGCCGAAGCCTCCATGTGCGAGGCAAGACTCATTTCGACAACCCTGGCGATGGTCGCGCCCTTGTCCTTCATCGCCTCGGTCAACAAACGTTGAAAGCTATAGCCGATCCAAACGGTTAGGATCGCGATGACGACGAAGGCCAAGGCCAGCAATTTTTTTACGGTAATGTATTTGATGCTGGGTTTTCTGTTGGTCATACGCCTCTCGACAATATGGCCTCAAGGGCGGCGACAACCGGTTCGACCGGGATGGACGCCATGGCATCGCCGCCCCAGTTCTGTGCTTTTAAAATGGTTATGATTTTAGTGGATGGCGCGAATTTCTCTGGCTTGGTCGGGCCGAACAGGCTGACCAGCGGCGTGTTGGCGGCGGCCAGCATGTGGGCCGCGCCGCAATCGTTGGCGACGGCGGCGCGTAAGCGACGGCCAAGGGCGATGGTCAGCCACGGCGTGACCGAAGCGGCATCTTGCAAAGGCAGAAGCGCCGACGGTATGGCGTGTTTGATGGTTTCCACCCAGTGGGATTCGCTGGGACCGAGAAGGAATACCGGGCGTTTGCCATGCTGTTCCACCCAGTAGGCGACTTTGATGAAATGATCCAAGGGCCAGCACTTGACCGGGTCGTTGGACCCGGGAGCGAACCCCACATAATCCGTTTCGCTTGATGGCAACAACCGGGCCGCCTCGTCCAGCGTTTCGCCATCCAACTCCAAATCGAGAGTGTCGGGCATCGGCTTGCCGGTGACCAATTCGGCCAGTCCGCGCAAGAACCCGGCAACCGACGGCGGTTTGGTCAAGCCGTCCCGTAACTTGGCGGGACGGAAATCAGACAGCAAATACCCCAAGACGCTGGAAACGAAATAATGGTGGGAAATGCGCCTGACGATCATCGTGGTTCGGAACACCCGTCCCGTATCGATGACTAGGTCGAAACAGCGTCCGGCCAAGGGCGGCGGCCCCAGCATTTCGCTCCAATGACGTCCAATGTCGGCCTCGTTCAACACTTCGTTGATCAACGGCGCGACCAGCGGCGCCAGTTCCTTGGCGTAGACGGTGTGACCCTTGCCCGCGACCCAGGTGATCCAGGCATCGGGAAACGAATGGCGCAGATGACTGACGAACGGCAGTTTGTAGATGCCGTCGCCGACGCGTTCGGCGCCGGAATAAATCAGAATGCTTTTGGGATCGAACGTCAAGATGGATAGGCCCCTTTTCGTGTTATCCTAGGATGGCAGCGTTTATTGTTGGACGGAAGATGCCTTTTGGTTAAAGTTCACCGAATTCGCATTTGGGGAGCTGAGACTTTCAATGGACCTTAAAGATCACATTCGCGGCGTTCCGGATTTTCCCAAGCCCGGAATTTATTTCTACGATATCTCGACGCTGCTCGAACACCCCGATGCGTGGCAGGTGGCGATGGGGCGGATGGCCCGCGGGGTCCGCGCTTTTCATCCCGATGTCCTGGCCGGTATCGAATCGCGCGGATTTCTGGTCGCGGCGCCGTTGGCGCTGAAGCTGGGCTGCGGTTTCGTCATGCTGCGCAAAAAGGGCAAGCTTCCGGGCCAAACCATCAGCCATGAATACGCGCTCGAATACGGCACCGATACCATCGAGGTGCAAAAAGACGCCCAACTGAAAGGCAAGCGGGTGGTTATCCTCGACGATTTGCTGGCGACCGGCGGCACCATGGAGGCGGGGGTTAATTTGCTGCGCAAAGTTGGCGGCGAAGTGGTTGGGGCGGCGACCATCATCGAATTGTCGTTTCTGCCCGGACGCAAGCGGTTGGAAGGGTTGAACGTGCCCTACGACACGCTGGTCAGTTACGATCAGTAGGAAGAAAGTTCCGCTTAACGGCGCGGGCGGCAAGTGCTGCCCAGCGCCTGTTTTTTAAAGTGCAGCAAAATCAATAAGATAAGTCTGGCACGGGCTTTGCCACGTCCCTGAAGGATTTTAACCTTTGGGGTTTTCGCCATGACGGTTTCCGGGCTTTCGACCGCGACATTGCAAACGCTGCTTGCGCAGCTCAATTCCGGCTCTTCCAACGGCGGGTCAAGTCAAGCATCGGGCTTGCTGTCCGCGCTGACTTCATCCAATCATCCATCGGCATCGTCGTCGAATTCGGGAAACAGCGCATCGCCAGCCTACGTGTTGTCGACGGGCCAGCAACAATCAAAATCGCAATTGCTCAGCTATTCAAACATGGGCGCCCTGATCAACAAAGCCGAAAGCAGCCTGTCCACACTGATCGATCAGAACGGCCAAGGAGTCGCCGTCGATGGTTTGGGTCGTCCATTGTCCTCGTCCGTCTCCGTCGACGTCAATGCTTTGGCGGCGGCGCAAACCTTGACCAGCGGTTCCTATCCCAGCACCGATAAGAATGTGTTTGGAACCGGAACGCTTAACGTCACGGTCGGGTCGGGTTCGGTGGTGCCGGTGACCATAACCGACGGATCACTGTCGGGCGTGGCCAAATCCATCAACGACGCCACGGCGGGAATTGCCGCCACCGTCGTTCAAAACGGGGATGGCTCCTATAGTTTGCAAATCACCGGCAACAAAACGGGCGTCGGGAATGGTTTCAGCATCAACGGAATGAACGAACTGGTTTACGATTCCGGCACGGGAACGGGCACCTTGCAGGCTACCGCCAAAGCAAAGGACGCCAGCTATACGGTCAACGGCGTCACGCATACCAGTCCCACCAACGACAACGTGACCGTGGCTCCCGGCGTGACCGCCACCTTCACCCAAACCGGCGCTCAAACTCTGGCCTCGCCCATTGGGCAGTCGAATTCGATGAACTCGGCGGAAACCTTGGTGTCGGATTTCAATTCCTTGGTTTCGGCCGATCCTAGCGCCTCGGCCGGTTCATCGTCCGGATCGACCTCGATCACCAAAGTCTTGGACAGTATCGTCAATCAAAACTTCGGCGGCACCACCCTAAGCGCATTGGGGATAACGGTGGCCGGCGACGGAACCCTGTCCATCAATCAGGCTACCTTCGGCAGCGCCTTCAGCGCCAATCCGAACGAGGTCAACGCGGCGATCGGTCAAGCGGCGCAGGCGATCAAGACGGCTTTGTCCACCGGCGATGGCGTGGCGAACCAAGTGAAGGCATCGGTGGAAAGTTTGGCTGTGAAACTGGCGCAAGTCCCGTCGCTGGCGCAAATTCTGGCCGGTAATTCCTCCACCGCCAGCGGATCGTCAAGCAGCAGCGTCGCCAGCCAGATGATGTCGATGATGAGCGCTTAACCTTTGTGCTTTGAAAACAGATCGACGACTTTGCACATCAATTGACCGACCGGACGGGGTTTGGCCGGTGAAAGCCGTTGCGACAGGTAATCGCCGACGGCTTTGAACGGGTCGGTCTCGGCGGTCATCACCGCGTCGACTCCGCGTTTTTTCATTTTGTTGAGAAAACCTTCACCCGCCGATTGGGCGATGATGGCGTCGGCGTTCTGCAAAGGGTGGGCGGCTTCGCCTTCGAAATAATGAAACACCTCGTCCGAACTCAACTCGATGCGTTCGGGCTGGGCCGCGGTGCTGGAATCGAACAACAGCCAGCGTTTGGCGCGGCCTGCATGCCCGGCGGTTTTCGAGAAGTCTGGGGTACAGGCGACGGCTATCTTCATAAAATTATACTAACCGCTTCTTTTTGTTTTGTGTACCGATTCGTAGCGGGCATAGACTACAAACGTATGTATCTATCCGGAGACGGAAAATGAGCGAACATATCGACAGTCTTTCTCGGTCCGTCGAAGTCAATCGTCGCGGCTTCCTGACTGGGGTGGGCGCAGCCGTTGGCTACGCGGTGGCCGCCGGTCCGGTACAAGCCGACGCCATTGTCACCGACCTGAAAGGCATCACCGCCGGTGAAGTCGTGATCACGGCGAACGACGGGGCATCCATTCCGGCCTTCGTGGCCATGCCGACGGTTCGACCCGGACCTCATCCCACCATCTTGGTGGTCCAAGAAATTTTCGGAATTCACGACTATATCCGGGACGTTTGCCGCCGTTTCGCCAAGGTGGGCTACTTGGCCGTCGCTCCGGCGCTTTATGCTCGTCAGGGCGATCCGTCCTCAATCGCCGACATACCCACCATCATAACCTCGATCGTCGCCAAGGTTCCCGACGCTCAGGTTTTGTCCGATCTGGACGCGGCTTCCGCTTGGGCGTTCAAACATGGCGGAGACGCATCGCGCATGGGGATAACCGGTTTCTGCTGGGGCGGGCGGATCGTCTGGCTTTATGCCGCCTACTCGCCTTTGGTTAAAGCCGGAGTAGCGTGGTACGGCAAGTTGACGGGTGAGGTTACCGATATGACCCCCAAACATCCCATTGACGTGGCGGCTGCCTTGAAGGCTCCGGTCTTGGGCCTTTATGGAGGGGCCGACCCTGGCATCCCGATGGACAGCATCGAGCGCATGAAAGCCGCGCTCCACGATTCCAAAGCGCCCTGGGAAATCGACGTATATCCCGATACGCCTCATGGGTTTCACGCCGATTACCGTCCTTCCTATCGCGAGGAGGCGGCCAAGGACGGATGGAAAAAGACTCTGGAATGGCTGGCGAAATATCATGTCAGCGTGATGCCGTGACCCTGCACGACGTCAGTTTGTGGAGCCACAGCCATCGGTACGAAAGCGGTTCGGAAGCCGTGGCCGAACGGCGGACAAAAATCGCCTTGATCTTCAACGCGGTGGCCATGGTCGTCGAAGTCGCCGCCGGCATCGTGTACAACTCCATGGCATTGCAGGCGGATGGCTGGCATATGTTCACCCATGTGGGTGCGTTGGGCTTGGCGGCTTTCGCCTATTCCTATGCCCGCAAGCATGGGGACGACCCCGAATTCGCTTTCGGGACCGGCAAAGTCGGCGCTTTGTCGGGCTATACCAGCGCCGTGGTGCTGCTAATCATCGCCGCCATGGTGGTATGGGAATCCGTAGGGCATCTGATCAGCCCCGAACCCATCTCTTTCGATCAGGCCATATTGGTGGCGGTCCTCGCCGTTGCGGTCAATCTGATCACGGCTTTGGTGCTGGGCGGCGGGCATGTCCATCTCGATCATGGCGCCAGCCACCATCACAACCACGAACACGACCACCACCACGACCACCACCACCACGACGATCACCACGATCACAATCTTCGCGCCGCCTACCTTCATGTCTTGGGGGATACCCTGACGTCGCTTCTGGCCATTGCCGCTTTGTTGGCCGGACGCTATGCCGGATTGTGGTGGATGGACCCGGTCATGGGTTGCGTCAGTTCGGTTGTCATTGTCAATTGGTCGTACAGCCTGATCAAAGGCTCGGGGACCATCTTGCTGGACCGGACCATTCAAGCCGATTTGCGCAAGGAGGTATGCGACGCCATCGAGCAGGCGGGCGATTCGTGGGTGGCGGATTTACACTTGTGGCAGATCAGCCCGCGGCATCACGCGGCTATACTGTCGGTGGTTACCCACTCGCCTCGCGATCCCGATTACTACAAGTCCCTGATCGCGCATATCGACCGGTTGGCGCACGTCACCGTCGAGGTCAACCGCTGTCAAGGAGGCGAGCAATGCCATCCGTAAAGCGATCCTACGCCGACAGTTTCTTGCGGGACATTTTGCGGGCCGTCAAGGTGATCGCCGTGGTCGGCGCGTCGTCGAATGGGAACCGTCCATCCCATATGGTCATGACGTATTTGCAAAACAAAGGATATCGGATCGTGCCGGTTAACCCGGCACTTGCCGGGCAGCACTTGCTGGGCGAGACGGTTTATAAGGATTTGGCGTCGATTCCTTTTTCGGTGGATATGGTCCAAGTGTTCCGAAAATCCGCAGCGGCGGGCGAAATCGCCGATCAAGCCGTCGCCATCGGGGCCAAGGTGGTGTGGATGCAGTTGGACGTGGTCGACGAACAGGCTGCCCAGCGGGCGGAAGCTGCGGGCCTCAAGGTGGTGATGGATCGTTGCCCCAAAATCGAATTGGAGCGAGTGAGCGCGGAACGAGAATAAGAGGCCGAACGGTCGGGGAGAAACGCCGATGAACAAGATGGGAGGTTGGCGGATTGGGCGGCGCGCCGTGCTGGCGGCCGGTGTATCGGCGCTTGCCATGCCGTTCGCCGCTCGATCCGAACCGCTGGCCGTTCCCCGGTGGAGTCGAGAGCCCGGGACATCTCCCGGTCCCTACGGTCAACCGTCGCCTCGTGAGAATGGGACCGTCAGGGCGCTGATGCCGCTGTTCGGCGATGTCGCACCCGGCATTTCCACCGCCAACACGCCATTGGAGCGGTTGGAAGGCGTGATCACTCCCAACGGTCTGCACTTCGCGCGCAGCCACGGAGGCGTGCCGGACATCGATCCCGCGGCGCACCGATTGCTCGTTCACGGTAAAACGACGCGGACGCTGACCTTCGACATGGAGGCTCTGGCGCGTTATCCCATGGTGACGCGCGCCTGTTTCATCGAATGTTCCGGCAACAGTTTTCAACACAGCCTTTCGCAGCCCAGGCAATTGGAACTGGGGTTGGTTCACGGCTTGATTTCAACCGCTGAATGGACCGGCGTGCCGCTGTCCGTTTTGCTGGAGGAAGCGGGCCTGGAAAATGATGCCCAATGGCTGCTGGTCGAAGGAGCCGATGCCGTGGCGATGAGCCGCAGTCTGCCCGTGGCCAAGGCGCTGAAGGACAGTTTCGTCGCCTTGTATCAGAACGGCGAAAGGCTGCGTCCCGAGCAAGGCTATCCCTTGCGGCTGATCGTGCCGGGCTGGCAGGGCAATCTGCATATCAAATGGTTGCGGCGGATCAAAGCCGTCGACGGCCCCACCCATACGCGCGACGAAACCTCGCGCTATTCGCTGTTGCGTCCCGACGGAAAAGCCCAAGAGTTTCCGTTGCCCATGCCCGTAAAGTCGCTGATCGTCAAACCGTCTTATGGACAAATTCTTAAGCCGGGGTATCAAGCCGTTTCAGGTTTGGCATGGACCGGGACCGGTTTGATCGACCGGGTGGAGGTTAGCGCCGACGGCGGCAAGACCTGGGATAAGGCTCGTTTGGACGGCCAGGTCCGGGAATATTTACCGGTACGGTTCCGCTGGGATTGGGTTTGGGACGGCCGACCGGCGGTATTGCAAGCCCGCGCGGTGGATACAAAGGGTCACGTCCAGCCCAGTCACGCGCAATGGAAGGCGGAAAATCATCCCACCCAGCGTTTTCATTGCAACGCCATTCAAAGCTGGAGTCTCGACAGCGATGGCATCGTCGAAAATGTTTTCGTTTAAAGCGGCCCTGTGGGCGGTCTTGTCGCTGGCGTGGCTAGGGACCGCTTGGGCGGACGGACCGGGACTGGGCGTTGCCATCGACCCCAAAGACGCGTCGGCTTGGGATCTGGATATTTCGCCAGCGGGGGCAGGTTTGCCCGCCGGTCACGGCTCGGCCCGCGAAGGGGCGTCGGTTTATGCCGAATTCTGTCAGTCCTGCCACGGCAAGAGCGGCCAATCCGGTAAAGCGGATGAACTGGTGGGCGGGGTCGGAACGCTGGCAACCCGCGATGCGGAACGCACCGTCGGCAGCTTTTGGCCCTATGCCACGTCGGTGTTCGATTATATTCGTCGGGCGATGCCGTGGGGCCGTCCCGGAACCCTAAGCGACGATCAGCTTTATGCCGTCACCGCTTGGATATTGGCCGAAAACCGCATCATCGCGTCCGATGACGACATGAACGCCCTTACCTTGCCCAAGGTCGAGATGCCGAACCGGAACGGTTTCTTCGTGAAGCCGGAAGATTGGAGATAGGCGGCTCATCGGGTAATGGCGTAGCACATCGTCATTGCTGCACTGCAAAAAACTCATATCTGGCTTCACAATTAATTCGATATCATCCCTGTGTTCGATGCGGAATTTGATCGCCCCACAACAAGGATGAAGCAAATGAACAAAGCATTCGTATTAGCGCTGATAGCCGTTTCCGCCGTAACGTCGGCTTTCGCAGATGAAGTCGCCAAAAACAACGATCAAAGGGTATGGATATTTCCTCCCATTACTCAGACATTGGGGTATACGTACTCGAAACCGTTTCGGGTTCCGGTTCCCACGTCTTCGAACTTGGCCAGTTTCCCAACTTCCAGTTCGCAGAAATCCAATACCGACTCACAGCCCCAGACCGATTCCAAGGCTGTTCACTGACATTGTAAGGTTGGTTGAGGATTGCCCATCCGGGGCCGTGTGGCGTAGCATTGGCGGCGTCACACCCCACAGGGGTGTGTATTGCTGCCGGAGCGCGTCGCGGCCAACACGTTCGGTCATCGGTTGGGAAGGGAAATGTCTTGGTGATTGTAAGGGAGCCAATCCTAGAGCCGGTACCGATTGTCGCTTTGCATCCGACTCAGGTAACCGTCGGGATGCGTGAGGTTCTGGCCAAGCGCAGGGCGTGGCAGGGCAGGGACGGGAAGGACGGCGCCCGATTTCTGGGGCGCCACATGATTCCCGTCGTGGTCGGGCCGAAGGGGCACAACTACATCATCGATCATCATCACCTTGCTCGGGCATTGTATGACGAAGGGGTGCCTGACGTTTTGGTTACCGTGGTGGCCGATTTAAGGCGTCTTGATCCCGACGCGTTCTGGTTCGTGCTGGACAATCGCAACTGGATTCATCCCTTCGATGCGCAAGGAAAACGCCGCGCCTATGACGAAGTTCCTAAATCGGTCAAGGATATGGTGGACGATCCTTATCGTTCGCTGGCCGGTGAGTTGCGGCACCAAGGCGGTTTTGCCAAGGACACGATGCCGTTCAGCGAATTTTTGTGGGCGGACTTTTATCGCCGCCGGATTAAACGGAGTTTCGTCGAAACCGATTTCGAAGGGGCCTTGGAACAAGCGATGATACTTGCCAAAAGTGCCGATGCGGATTACCTGCCCGGTTGGTGCGGTCCCGTTAATCGTTAGGAAAGTCGGTCCCGCGTAACGGGACCGGATCAGACCCATTCGTTACGAGAAGGCGGTTACGATGTCGATCCTCGCCAAACATCGGAAGTTGATCGGCTTACTTGTTTTTCTTGGTCTGGCGCTGGCGACGGTTCAGTTTTCCGGACTTAAGGAGAATTTCAGCGTCCAGAATTTGCAGCGCATCGTCCTTGAGAACAAGCTAGGCGGCGTGGCGGTCTTCACTTTGCTTTTCGTGGTGGGGAACTTCATTCAGATTCCCGGTTTGCTGTTTCTTGCGGCGGCGGTGCTGTCCTTGGGGCGAACCATCGGCGGCGGTGTCACGTTCTTCGCCGCTTGCGTTTCCTGCTGCGTTACCTTCTGGACCATTCGGTTCGTGGGGGGCGACGCCTTGCGCAATTTTGACAATAAAATGGCGGCAAAAATTCTCGCGCGGTTGGATACGCAACCGATCGTCAGTGTTTTCCTGCTGCGGACGTTATTCCAAACCGCGCCCGCCCTGAATTACGCGCTGGCCATGTCGGGTCTGAAATTCCGCGATTACCTGCTCGGAACCCTTTTGGGTTTACCGTTGCCCATCCTGTGCTATTGCCTTTTCTTCGATTTTCTCAGGACCGCTTTTTAGCGGATTGCGGCCCTGCATGAAGAAGACGGTAAGGGAAGGGGCCTACGGATCACCCCGCCTTTCCGCCGTGCAGTTCCGACCATTTGAGCGGATCGTGCAGGAACGAGCGGACTTCCTCGATGGTGCGGCGGTCGAACAGGGCTTCGGTTTCGGCCACCTCCAGCACGTCCCACCAATTGGACAGATAGGTCAAATTGATGCCCATCTCGTGCAAGGTTTTAAGCGCGCCGGGAAACACCCCGTAGAAAAACACCACGAAAGCGTTGTCGACCCGGATGCCCGCTTCGCGCATGGCCGTGCAGAAGCTGACCTTCGACGCTCCGTCCGACGCCAGATCCTCGACCAGAACCACCCGTTGGCCGGGTTTGACCTCCCCTTCGATCTGGGCGTTGCGGCCGAATCCTTTCGGTTTCTTGCGCACGTACAGCATGGGCAGCATCAACCGTTCGGAAATCCATGCCGCATATGGAATGCCTGCGGTCTCGCCGCCGGCGACGGCGTCCAGGGATTCGTATCCGGCTTCGCGGGTGATGGCGGCGGCGGCCAATTCACAAATTTTGGCGCGGGCGCGAGGAAAAGAAATGACCTTGCGGCAATCCACGTAAACCGGGCTGGCCCATCCCGAGGTCAGCATGTACGGTTCTTGCGGACGCAGGTTGACGGCATTGATTTCCAACAACAATTTTGCCGTGGTCAGGGCGGCTTGTTTTTGTTCCGTAGATCTTGAGGCTGTGCTCATCAGGGCATCCCTTTCAGAAGAATTTGTTCCTATTAGGCATATTGGCGCCGGTTCGCAAGACGATATCACTCCAAGGGGGCGTTATGATTTGCGCAGGTGATTGATTTTCTACGGGGAAGCGGGCATCCTGCATACGAATCGAATAGGGGGGTTTTTCGTCGGCCATTGCGAAAGGGCGGGCGGGGGCTAATAGCATTGGGGTCATCATGAGTGAGTCGACGAATAGTATGTCCGACAGCGTGGAAGAATTTTCCGGCAATGCCGCTTTCACGGAGGTTTTGACTCCGGTCGTACCGCCTGATCCGCCGACGCCGGTCGGCTCGCACGAACCTGCGCCCGTACACCGGTCTTCTTCCCGCTCAACCGTCAAGATGATCGTTGCCGCCGTCATATCGCTGCTGTGGTTCGGTCTGTCTTTCCATTACGCGGATTCCAGCATCGGCTGGAGCAATCTGCTTCAATTACAGCCGCAGGAGTTCGGGGGACTGGCCGGCGCCGCTTTCGTGCCGTTGGCGTTTTTGTGGCTTATCGTCGCCTATATGGATCGTTCCGACGAACTGCGGAGCGTCGCGTCGCAGTTGCAGGCTCATCTTGCCCAGTTGACCTATCCCATGGAGGGGGCGGAAAGCCGGGTGCGCGCCGTGTCCGAATCGCTTCGGGCGCAAGCGTTGGAATTGGCCGATGCGTCTCGTCAGGCCACGGTGGGCGGCGATCGCCTGCACAGCGTGCTCAAGGCGCAGATCGACGCGTTGACCGGACTGACCGGGCGCGTCGGCGGCGACGCTCAGGCCGCCTTGGATACCCTTAAGGGCGAAGTCGACCGGATGGTTTCCTCGGCGGAAACGGCCACGTCCAGTTCGCACGAGGTTGAACGACTGCTGCGGCTGCAAACGCAAAGCATCCAGGATGTTACCGAACAATCGGTCGGTCGGGTCAGGGAATTCGGGGAATTGTTCCATCGTCAATTGGAGGCTGCGGACAGCGCGTCGGCACGCGCCGCCGAGCGGGCCGAGGTGATCTCGGGACGGATTCAACGCAATATGGACGCCTTGGACAGAACCTCTCAGATCGCTTCCGAACGGGCGGAATTGGTGGTTCAGGTTTTCGAACGTCAGGCTTCGTTGCTGGATGAATCCGCCAAGCAGGCGCAAATCAAATCCGATCAAATCTCGCAGGTTCTGTCCAGCCGGGTCGAATCGCTTAGCAATCTGTTCGGTCAGCAAAACGCCGATTTGGGGGTCGCCGCCGAACGTCTGGCCGAACAAACCAGCCGGATCAGCGGATCGTTGAAGCAGCAGGCCGAGGGACTTGATCAAATCACCGATCGGGTGTTGTCGCGCATCCGCATTGTCGAAGAGGCTTTGTCCGTTCAATCTCGCGAATTGTCGTCGTCGTCGGATCAGGCCATGGGCCGGTTCCGCGAGATGGAAGAACTGTTGGTCCGTCATTCCGACAGCGTCAAGGTGGTGGTCGAGGAAGCGTCGCTGAAATTCAACGAAATCGGAGAAATCTTCCAGCAGCGCCGCAGCGACATGGATGGCGCGGTCGAACGGGCGGCCGTCCGTATTCGTGAAATCGGCGAGGCGTTCCAAGGCCAAAGCCGCGCCTTGTCCGCCGCTTCCGACCAAATGCAGGCGCGTGGGCGCGAAGTGTCGGAAACATTGCGGGTTTATATCGACGACTTGCACAAGGGTGGAGAGAAAGCGTCCCAGCAATCGGAATCCATCCGTCAGACCTTGCGCAAACAAGCGGACGAACTGTCCGACGCAGCCAATGTGGTTTCCACCCAATCCCGCTTGTCCGAAGCATCCTTGAACCAGCAATCCCGCCATTTGATGGCCACGTCCGATCAGGTCATGGCCAAGGTAAAATCCATCACCGACGGTCTACGCCAAGGGACCAACGATTTGGTCGCCACGTCGAGCCGGGTGGCCGTGGAGATGGAAACGGTGGGGGAATCCTTGCGCAACCGTTCGGGCGACTTGTCCGCCGCCGCCGGCAGAGCGATGACCGAAACCACAGGGTTGACCGAAGCCCTGGGCCGCTCCATCGAGGAATTGACCCGCAATTCCGAGCAGGCCGTGTCGCGCATCCGCGCGACGGCGGACGTCCTGCGGGCTCACAACGAGCAGATCGTCAGCACCGCCGACCAAGCTCAGGCCAGCGTCAACGCCGTTGGCGAAGTGTTGAACGAACATTCCCAAAACATAACCCGCGTCGCCGACGAATCCACCAATCTGCTGCGGGCCTTCGGTCTGGCGGTTCAGACCCAATCTTCGGAACTGCACGACGCCGCCCAGCAAGTGTCGTCCCAGTCGCAGCTAGCCGGCGATTCGTTGCGTAAGATCAATCGCGATTTCGAGGAAAGCTCGAACAAGACCTCGGCCCAGGTGGTTGCTGCTGGCGATATCCTGCGCGCCGCCATTCGCGAAATGACCGCGGCTACCGAGCGGATCGCTGCCCAGGTTCGGGCGTCCAGCGATTCCATGCGCCGTCACGCCGTCGAACTTCAGGAAAGCACCGACACCACCGGGACAAGGCTTGAAAGCACGTTCGAGATGGTTCGCCAAAAGTCCAGCGACCTTGGCATCACCAGCGATCGTTTGGCCCAACAGGCCGAAGTTTTGGCAGCCACCTTCTCGTCCCAGACCGAGCGGTTGGTCGATGCGTCGCGCGTGGCCGAACAACGGGCGCAGCAACTGGAAGAGAAACGCAATCAAGCCTCGGTCGAATCGTTCCTGCACGAAGCGGCCTTCATTGTCGAGAAACTTCAATCCCTGTCGGTGGATATCGGTCGCGTCTACGGTGTCGGTATCGACGAGAAGGCTTGGCGTGAATTCCATTCCGGCGACCAGAGCGTTTTCGTTCGCAAGATTCTGAAAAATCTGGACAAGCACCAGATTGCCTCGATCAAGAACAAATTCGAGGACGACGGCGAGTTCCGCGATTATGTGCTGCGCTATCTGACCGAGTTCGAAACCTTGCTGGCTCAGGTGAAAAACTCGGACAGTCCGGATGTTTTGAGCGGAACCTTCACGTCCTCGGACGTGGGCAAACTTTACATGATTCTAGCTCGCGCTCTGGGCAGGATCGGGTAGCATCGCCCTTTATTAAACTTTGGTTAAGTCGACATGATGTAAACGTATGGCTGCCATTCGTCTTGCTGCATTGCAATAAACCGTGGAATGTGGTCTAAGAGAATCGGAGGTCACATGATGTTGATTCGCAAGCTGCATCCCGGCGAGTTCGGTCTATACGCCGATCATTTGAAGCGACTGACGCCCGAGGACCGCTGTTCCCGATTTTCCGAAGTTCATGTCGGAGACGACTTGATCGATAAATATGTCCAGGGTATCCCCGAAGACGATTTATTGATGGGAGCGTTTTACGAGGGTGTTCTGGTCGGGGCCGTTCATGTGGGGTTGGGCGGGGGAACCGCCGAAATCGGCATCAGCATCGAAACCGAATATCGCGGCAAAAGTCTGGGATCCGAATTGATGGAGCACGCCGTGCAATGGTCGCGGAATCGGCACGCCGAGCGCCTGTACACCATGTGTTCGGACAGCAACCAGTCCATGCAGGCCTTGGCGCGGCATCTGGGCATGCATATCACCCATGACCACGGCACGACCGAGGGAGTCATGGATCTGGATCCGCCGGACGTGGCTTCCTATGCCGACGAAATGACCGCCGACGTTCAAGAGGTCTGGCACGATTGGGCGCATATGTTCGAACATGTCCAGGAATTGTGGCTGGGCCAACTGACACCGATGGGAACCAGGACGATTTAGTTGGAAGCCGCCATTCCGGCGGCGAAGCCCGTGGACAGGCACCCGGTGAGCAAATAGCCGCCGGTGGGGGCTTCCCAGTCCAGCATTTCTCCCGCGATGTAAAGACCGGGGCGGGCCTTGACCTGTAGGTCGTCATCCACTTGATCCCAGCGAACGCCGCCTGCCGAGCTAATGGCTTCGGCCAGGGGGCGCGGTCTTTTTGCCGTCAATGGAACGGACTTCAGCAACCTTGCCAAATCCGCCGCCGCACTGGGCAGGGTGTTGTTCGCGCACTCCATGACTAGGGACAATGCGGGTGCGGGCAGTTTCGCCGCGCGTTTAAGTTGGGCGGACAAGGAACGGCTGCCTCGACCGTATGATAAGTCCTGAGTCAACCGTTCCAAGGAACGTCCCGGACATAAATCCAAATGGACCACCGCCTGTCCGCATAATGCGATTTCATCTCGGATCGCCGACGACAAAGCGTAAACCGGGCCGCCTTCGATGCCGGTCGCGGTCAGCATCATGTCGCCTTTGATCGTGCGGCCCCCGAAGGTAAGAGTCACGGATTTCAAAGGCGTGCCCGCGAATTTGGTGCTGAAGAACGGCCCCCAATCCGTGTCGAATCCGCAGTTCGAGGCTTTGAGATCGTTACATAGGATGTCGTGGGCGGTCAGCAGGTTCAGCCAAAGCCCATCCGATCCCAGCGACGGCCACGATCCGCCGCCAAGAGCCAGGACGGTTGCGTCTGCCGCATAGGTTTCATTTCCAAGCGGGGTCTCGAACAGCAGGCGGCCGCAATCGTCCCAGCCGGTCCAGCGGCGGCGCATCAGAAACTTTACGCCTTGCGTCCGTAATCGCCGAATCCAGGCGCGCAACAAAGGGGCTGCTTTGAAATCCTTGGGGAAAACGCGGCCAGATGTGCCGACGAAGGTTTCCACGCCAAGTCCGGCGCACCATTCGACAATTTGAGAGGGACCAAAAATATCCAGATATTTTTTAATTTTAAACGCCGATTCACCATATTGCGCGTAGAACTTATTCAACGGTTCGGAATGGGTCAGGTTCAGCCCGCCGCGCCCCGCCATTAGAAACTTTCTGCCGGGGGACGGCATGGAGTCGAAAACACAGACGTCAAGGCCGCGGCCCGCTGCGGCATCGGCCGCCATAAGGCCGGCCGGCCCGCCGCCGATCACGGCGAGCGATTTGCGACCTGAGTGCTTGCGCGGATGCGCGTTCTCGGGGACAATGGGAGTTGGGAGGGCCATGGGGTGACCATACGCTTGCTTATCGCCGAGGACCAGCAATTGATCCGCCAAGGGTTGACGGCGTTGCTGGGTAACGCGGACATCGTCATCGTCGGTGAAGCCACCGACGGTAAGGACGCAATTGCCAAGACCCAAAGCCTGAAACCCGATATCGTCCTTATGGATTTGTCCATGCCCGGCCTTGATGGGATCGAGGCCACCCGTCATATCAAGCAGGTTTCGCCCCAAGTCAAAGTACTGGTGCTGTCCGGGGCCAGTTTCGAGAACCGTGTCGCCGAATCCTTTGCCGCCGGGGCCGAAGGTTACGCCCTGAAGCAACTGGGCCAAGACGAATTGAAGGACGCCATCCATACCGTTGCCGCGGGAAAACGGTATCTAAGTCCGGGGATCGACCCTGAACTGGTGCGCGAATGCATCGAGGCGGAAGCAACCGTCGGCATAAAACTGACCGAACGCGAGCGCGAGGTCTTGCAACTGATCGCCAAGGGATTTAAGAATCGCGAGATTTCGGACACCCTGAAAATCGCGGTCAAGACCGTCGAAACTCATCGCACCAAGATCATGCAGAAATTGGATTTGCACAATTCGGCGGAATTGGCTACCTACGCCATCCGGCGCGGAATGATCGAGTAACAGAACCATGACCAAAACCAATCGCACTTTACGTCCCCGCACGTTGCAGGTGCGCGGTGGGCTGACCCGCACACAATTCAAGGAAACCAGCGAGGCGCTGTTCCTTAATTCCGGCTATGTCTACGACAGCGCCCTTGAAGCCGAACAAAGCTTCGACGGAACCTTGGACCGCATGGTCTATTCCCGGTTCAAGAATCCGACCGTCGCCATGTTCGAAGCCCGTTTGGCCGCCATCGAAGGCGCCCCGGCCTGCAAGGCCACCGCCACCGGCATGGCGGCGGTTCATGCCGCGCTGCTGTGTCAGGTGCGGACAGGGGACCGGGTGGTGGCGTCCAGGGCGCTGTTCGGATCGTGCCAGTGGATCGTGGCCGAGCTTCTGCCTCGTTATGGCGTGACCGTTCAATTCGTCGACGGGACCGATCTCGATCAATGGCGAAGCGCGTTGTCGCACCCCGCCCGTCTGGTGTTTCTGGAATCGCCGTCCAATCCCTCGCTGGAAATCATCGACATACGCGCCGTGGCCGATTTGGCTCATGCCAGCGGCGCGGTTTTGGTGGTTGACAATGTTTTCGCCACGCCAGTCCTGCAATCGCCGCTCGCCCTGGGGGCCGACATGGTGGTTTACTCGGCCACCAAACATATCGACGGCCAAGGGCGGTGTTTGGGCGGAGCGGTATTGGGCTCGGAGGAATTCTGCAACGACGTGCTGGGGCCGTTCCTTCGCAATACCGGCCCCACCCTGTCGCCTTTCAACGCCTGGGTATTGCTGAAAAGCCTGGAGACCCTTGATATGCGGGTGGAACGCGCTTGCGCGGGGGCCTTGCGTTTGGCTCAATTCCTTGCATCCAGATCGGAGTTTTCCAAGGTTCTTTATCCGGGACTGCAATCCCATCCCCAGCATGCCTTGGCATTGCGGCAGATGCGCGGCTTCGGGACGTTGATTGCCTTCGATCTGAAGGGCGGTAAGCAGGCGGCATACGATTTGATGGACAAGTTGGAAGTGGTCGACATTTCGAACAATCTCGGCGATTCGAAAAGCCTGATCTGCCACCCCTGGACCACCACCCATCAACGCTTGTCGCCCGAGGATAAATTGGCCATGGGCATAACCGAAGGATTCGTCCGATTGTCGGTCGGACTCGAGGACCCCGACGATCTGATCGATGATTTTGCTCTGGCTTTGGCCTAGGAATTTGGGGTACTGTTACCGTTTGCTTCGCCAGTTTTCCATGTCTTTAGGTTAGGCCATGTACAGTAAAACGACCCGTGGGATTTTGGTTTCGGTGAATTCCTATTTTCTCGAGGATCAATCCGTTCCTGCCGAGGGTCATTACGTGTGGGCCTATAAAGTGCGCATTGAAAATCAATCGCCCGAGACCGTGCAGTTGAAGCGTCGGCACTGGCGTATCACCGATGCTCGCGGCCGCGTTCAGGAAGTCCGCGGCGCCGGAGTGGTCGGGGAGCAACCGGTGCTGCAACCCGGCGATACGTTCGAGTATACCAGCGGGACGCCGCTGCCGACCTCGTCGGGGATCATGGATGGGTCCTATCAAATGGAAAGCGCCAAGGGCGAAGCCTTCGACGTGGACATACCCGCGTTTTCCTTGGATTCTCCGCACGAAGTTGTTTTGTTGAATTAGCCTTGCAATAGGCGACGGCGCACCCCAAATTTTGTTGGCGGCAGCGCTCATAGCAATATCGGGATAAAATCGTGAACAGACCTAAGTTCCCGTCGCCTCATCTGGCGGCCAATATGTACGAACGTCCCAGCCGGGACGAAGCCGAAGAAGCGGTTCGCACCCTGATCAGGTGGGCCGGCGACGATCCCGGACGCGAAGGTCTGGTGGGAACGCCCGATCGCGTCGTCCGCTCCTACGAAGAATTCTTCGCAGGCTACGATCAGGACCCGGTGGACATCCTTCAGCGCACGTTCGAGGAAACCGACGGCTACGACGAAATCGTGCTGCTTCGTGACATCCGGTTGGAATCCCATTGCGAGCACCATATCGTTCCGATTTTGGGCAAAGCTCATGTGGCCTATCTGCCCGATCGAAGGGTGGTCGGCATTTCCAAGCTGGCGCGCATCGTCGAGGTTTATGCCAAGCGCCTGCAAATTCAGGAAAAGCTGACGGCCCAGATCGCCAATACCATCAACGAAGTTCTTCAGCCCAAGGGCGTCGCCGTGGTTATCGAGGCGGCTCATCAATGCATGACCACGCGCGGCGTTCACAATCCCGGCGTCACCATGGTTACCAGCCGCATGCTGGGCGCTTTCCGTGACGACCCCGCCACACGCCGCGAGATTTTGGGGTTGATTCAGGGAGGAACCCGCGATCTTCATTGAAAATGGCGGTAGGGTGTGCTCTTGGGTAGTGGGAACGCCCAAGAAAGCCATTTTCATGTTCGTAAGAATCTTATGATCGATTTCCGTCCTGTCTTGTTTCTGGATGGCATCCTGTTGGCGGTCCTGGCGGCAGCCATGGCCGTACCCGCTGGCGTCGTTCCTCTGAAGGCCGCCGGTGACGGCGCCGTTTTCATCGGCTGCGCTTGCGCCACCGCCGCCGTGGGGGCGGCCATGATTCTGGGCAATCTTCCGTCCCAGCGGCTTCGTTTGAACACACAGCAATCCATGCTTCTGGTGGTATCCGGTTTGGTTCTGACCGGGTTGTGCGCCGCTTTTCCGTTCCGTTTCGCCAGTTCCCACCTAGCCTTCACCGACGCTTGGTTCGAAGCGGTCAGCGGCCTGACCACCACCGGGGCCACGGTAATAACGAATTTGGATCACACTTCGCCCGCGGTGCTGTTGTGGCGGGCGCTTCTTAACTGGATGGGCGGCATCGGCATCATCGTTCTGGCGATCGCTCTGTTGCCCGCGCTGAAGGTCGGGGGCATGCAAATCGTCGACAGCGGCCGCGAACCCGACAAGCAGGGGGTGCTGCGCGGACGGATTCTGGCCGATGGCAAGCTGCTGTTGTCCGGTTACGGCTTCTTGACCGTTTTGACCGGCGTGGGAATGTGGCTGGCGGGAATGGGGCCGTTCGACGCTTTATGCCATGCCATGTCGGCTATTTCGACCGGCGGATTCTCGACCTCGGATCTCTCGTTGCGGCATTGGGGAGCCGGGGTTCAATGGGTGGCTTTGGCGGCTATGCTGGTGGGGGCGTCGTCGCTTCCCATGGCCGTTATCGCTTTAAGGCGGCGGTCGGCGATGAGGCTGGTGGACGAACAGATTGTTCCCTTTCTGGCGACCATTGTCGGCATCGCCGTGATCTTGATTGTTTGGCGCGGCTTCAACGGCGTGATTCTGTCCGCCGACATGATTCGCGCGACCTTGTTTACGACGGCTTCGATGATCACCACCACCGGTTTTGTAGTCAGCGATTATTCGCAATGGGGCGGCGGCACTCGTGTGGCGTTTTTCATGATGGCGTTTGTCGGCGGCTGCCTGGGGTCCGCGGCGGGAGGGATCAAGATTTTCCGTTGGCAGGTTCTGGCCGCCGCTGCGCGGGTTCATGTACAGCAGATGATTTATCCTCACCGGGTTATCCCCATCGACTTCAACGGACGGCGCGTGACCGATCCGGTGATCGAGGCGGTGTTGGCGTTTTTCGCCGTTTATGTGCTGACCTATGCCGTTCATGCCGCCGTGTTGGCCGCCCTGGGATTGGATCTGATTTCGGCTTTGTCCGGCTCGGCCGCCGCCTTGGGTAATGTAGGACGAGGTATCGGCGACGTGTGCGGGCCGTCCGGTAACTGGCACTCCATCCCCAAAGCGGCAAAATGGGTTTTGTCGTTCGAGATGATTCTTGGACGGTTGGAACTGTTTCCCGTCTTCATTCTGTTTACTCCCGGCTTTTGGAAGGAATGAACAATGGGCGCGGTGTCGATGGCGTTCCGGGTTGCCGGGTGGTCGTTGGAAGTCGTGGCGGCGGCGATGATTCCGGCGCTGTTGACGGATATGGTCGCCGGCCAGCCGGAATGGCGGATATTCGGTCTTTGCATCATTCTGACCGCGTTCGTCGGCGCGGCGATGATACTGACCGCCAAGGGCCAAGCAGGAAACCCCGAGAGCAGCGCCGAATTAAGGCCGGTCATTCTGTCCGTGCTGTTATCGGCGGCGGCCGTTATCGGCGCGTCGAGCCTGCCGTTCGCATTCGGACAAGAGGAATGCGGCTGGGTGGATGCCGTGTTCGAGTCCGTTTCGCAAATCACCACCACCGGAACGACCATATTCCCGCGTTTGTCCACTCTACCGTCCGGCTTGCTGCTGTGGAGAGGGACGCTGCAATGGTTGGGTGGCGCCTGGGCTTTGGTTTTGGGGATCGCCGTGTTGCCGTTTTTGCAGGTTGGCGGAATGGCGGAATTCCGTATGGACGTCCTGGCCGGGCTGGCATTCACTCAACGCGCGAAACGGGTCGTTCTGTCCTTTTGCGGGCTTTATTTTGCGCTGACCCTGACAGTGTGGGCGGCATTCTGGATGGCGGGGCTGTCCGCGTTCGATGCCTGCGTCCATGCCATGGGGGTCGTCTCGACCGGAGGCGCGACCACCTGGAGCGGTTCGCTGGGTCATTTCGACCGGACCAGTGTTGATATTGTCGCCATGCTGGGCATGGTGGCGGCCGGTTTGCCGTTTCCTTTGCTGCTGACGGCGGCGAAAGGCAATTTTCGGCCGCTGTTCAATGACCGTCAGGTTCGCTGGTATCTGGGTATTCTGGCCTTAAGCGTGGCGGTGTTGGCGGTGGCGCTGTGGGGCGGGGAACGGAATGGAGGCTTGGCACCGATACAGGCCGCGATCAACGGCGCCTTTGCCGCGATATCGACGGTGACCGGAAGCGGTTATATTCTGCACCCGGATTTGTTCTGGTCAGGTTTTCCCGCCGCCTCTCTTTTGTTTCTAAGCACCGTGGGCGGTTGTGCCGGATCGACCACCGGCGGGTTGAAAATCTTCAGGCTTCAGGCGGTTTTTTCCGAAATTTGGATACAAATGACGGTGTTGCTGCACCCTCATGCCATCCGCGCCGTCAAACGCGACGGCTGGACGTCGTACCGTGCGGTCAGAACCCAGATCATGGGGTATGCGTTCATTTACACCATGTCGTTCGTCGCCTTGACGTTCGGGCTGGGAGCATTGGGGCTCGATACGGTTTCGGCCTTGACGGCCTCGGTTTCGGCTCTTGCCAACGCCGACTTGAAATTGGGGGCGTATCTAGGGCTATCCGGCGGCTATGGCAATCTGCCCGATGCGGCGAAAATTTTGCTGGCGGTGGGTATGGTGCTCGGGCGGGTCGAGATTCTGCCGGTGCTGGTGGTTTTCACCTCGACCTTCTGGAAGCGGTAGGTCCGACGCCCTATTGCGGAACCACCCATTTGCCCATGTAGGAATGGATCAGACCGTCCAACTGGGTGTCGATGTCGCGGGCCATGGTTTCGGTGACTTCGTATAGGGCTTTTTCCCGTTCGTTGACGGTTGCGTCCTGGGCCAGCGTCCGGGTTCTGGTAGCGCGCGCGGTCACGTCGGTTCCCACCGGCATATGGCGGGCATCCAGGATTTCCACCATCACCTCCAAGGTTCCGTCATAGCGTTCCGACTGCTCGTCCTTAAGCATCCCCTTGATGCTGGTATCGACCTTCAGGCTGGTTTTGATGACCGAGGCATCCTTGATGGTGACGCGGGCAAAGCCGACCTTGCCCACCGGACGGAGACGATCCTTGGCCCAGCGGATGATGGCGGCCTCGGGGGTGACCGGCATCAGATGCTCGTAATTGGGGGCTTTGCCGGGCGCATGGTATTGCGGAACGATTTCCATCTGCCCCACGTCCACAAATATCGGCTTGCGGTCGGTGAAAGTCAGTTCGGGCAAACGCTGAACCGGCGGTGCGGAACTGCACGATACAATGGCCAAAATGGCGATCAAACCAAAACCGGAACGGACGGCGCGGGAAAGCATGGGAGACATCCTTGTCTAAAAGTCGGGGCAGGCCGCCCGCATTGTTGTCGTTGCCGAAGGCCGCGTCAAGGCCGGTAGACACCCGATAAGTCCTGCGGCGAGAAACCATAAGACGACCGGCAGAATTCGCAGGTGACGACCACCTGCCCGGATTCGTCGGCCAGTTCTTCGATTTCGGCTTGGGGAAACGACCGCAATGTCGCCTCGATTCTGGACCTGGAACACCGGCACCGGGCCTCAAGGGGTTTGGCCCCGTGAACGTGCACCCCCTGTTGATGGAATAGCCGCCACAACAATTTTTGCGGTTCAAGATCGTCATCGAGCAATTCGCGATCGGTCACGGTGGATAACAGCATGGTGGTCGTTATCCACGTTTCCTGATTTTCTTCGGCGGTTAGAATCGGAGCGCCGCTGGTGGCGGCGGGCATGCGGCTGATCATCAGAGCCGCTCCGCGCCATTGTCCGTCGGTTCCCGGCGCGCTGGCCAAGTGGACTTCGGTATCCAATTGTTCGGACTGTTGAAAGTAGAGCCGCGCGCTGTCGGCAAGCGTCTGTCCGGTCAAGGCGACGATTCCTTGGTAGCGGTCGGTATCGGGGCCTTGATCGATGGTAAAGGCCAGATGGCCCTGGCCCAGAAGAATATCGGCCGTGGCGGAATGGTCCAGCGAAGCCAGGGCGTCAGCGTCGAAACGGGCGTAACCGCGCACATGTCCGGTACTGGTGACATCGGCCAGCAGCAGGGAAATCGGTCCGTTCCCTTGAGCCTGCACGGTGAACACGCCGTCGAATTTCAATGCTCCGGCCAATGCGGCGGCAAGACAGGCCGCCTGCCCCAACAGTCCGGCCACCGGTTCGGGGTAGGCGTGGCCGCGGATCATGCTGTTAAATGCGGGGCCCAGTCTGACCAATCGTCCGCGAACCGCTCCGGCTCCCAACTGAAAGGGAATAAGCGTATCGGTTACAGCAGGCACCAGGTCAAGATTCCCTTCTGAATGTGCAAGCGGTTTTCCGCTTCGTCCCAGACCACCGATTGCGGGCCGTCCATGACTTGATCGGTGACTTCCTCGCCGCGATGGGCGGGCAGGCAATGCATGAACAGGGCGTCGGGGGCGGCATGGGCCATCAGGGCGGCGTTGACCTGGAAAGGCGACAGCAATTGCGGGCGCGTCTGATCGTCGCAGCCCATGGACAGCCATGTATCTGTCAATACCAAGTGCGCACCGTCAACCGCTTTTACCGGATCTTCAAACAGGGTGATGCGCCCGCCCTTTTTCTGCGCCTTTCCGACGAAATGCGCGCCGGGGTGCAGCACCGACGGCGAAGCGATGCGCAGTTCAAAGCCGAAATGAACAGACGCTTGAATCCAGCTATTGACCACGTTGTTGCCGTCGCCGCTCCAAGCGACGATCTTGCCCGCCAGCGAGCCGCGATGCTCTTCGAAGGTCATGATGTCGGCCAGAACCTGACAGGGATGGGTGTCGTCGGTCAGGCCGTTGATCACCGGGACGCTGGCGAATTCGGACAATTCCAGGAGCTTGTCGGGAGCGTCGGTCCTGATCATGATGGCCGAAACATAGCGCGACAGGACGCGGGCGGTATCGGCCACGGTTTCGCCGCGGCCCAACTGGGTCTCGCCCTTGTTGAGAACGATGACCTCGCCGCCCAACTGCTTCATTCCCGCTTCGAACGAGACACGAGTCCGGGTGGACGGCTTTTCGAAGATCATCGCCAGAATGTGGTCGGACAGCGGCTTGTCGCTACCGTGAGGACGCTCGCCCCGTTTGTAACGCATCCCGATATCCAAGATCCGCCGCAAGGTCGGTGTGTCCAAATGATCAAAATCGAGGAAATGACGCAAAGGCACGACGCCTTTCCGTCCAACGGTAACATTCATGCAGCCACCTCGGCCAGCGTCTCGGAAAGGATGGTAAGAGCGTGATTGACTTCGCCTTCGCTGACTGTAAGCGGAGGCAAAAGCCTGACCACGTTATCGCCCGCCGCCACGGTCAAAAGACCGCGATTGCGAAGATTGACGATCAGATCGGTGTTGGGGGTGACGCATTTCAGACCCAGCATCAGGCCGACGCCGCGGATTTCATTGACGACCTTGGGGTAGGGGGCGCACACCCGTTCCAAACCCTGGCGAAGAATGTTGCCGATGGCTGAGACCTGATCCATGAACCCGGATTCGGTCATGACGTCAAGGACCGCATTGGCGGCGGCCATGGCAAGGGGATTGCCGCCGAAGGTCGAGCCGTGGGTGCCCGCGGTCATGCCGCGCGCCGCCTTTTCGGTGGCGAGACAGGCGCCGACGGGAAAGCCGCCGCCCAGCCCTTTGGCCGTTCCCATGATGTCGGGGGTAACGCCTATCCGCTGATGGGCGAACAACGATCCGGTCCGCCCCATGCCGGTCTGCACTTCGTCGAAAATCAGCAGAATGCCGAATTCGTCGGCGGTTTGGCGCAGACGCCGCAGATAGTCGGGATCTCCCGGAATGACGCCGCCTTCGCCCTGGATGGGCTCGACCATGATCGCGGCCGTGTCGGGACCGATGGCGGTGCGTAGCGCATTTAGATTGCCGTAGGGGACATGGTCGAAACCATCGACCACCGGGTCGAATCCCTTCATGTGCTTTTCCTGACCGCCGGCGGCGATAGTCGCCAAGGTCCGTCCGTGAAATGCGCCGGTGGCGCAAATGATCCGGTTACGGCTATGATCGCCGCCGTCATAATGGTATTTCCGCGCCATTTTAATGCAGCATTCCATGGCCTCGGCCCCGGAATTGCAGAAAAACACGGTGTCGGCGAACGTGGCGGCCACCAATTTGGCGGATACGATCTCCTGTCCGGGAATCCTGTACATGTTGGAGGTGTGCCAGACTTTGGCCGCTTGGTCCTGCAACGCCTTGACCAGACGAGGATGACAGTGTCCCAGGGCGGTAACGGCCACGCCGGAGCCGAAGTCCAGATAGCGTTTGCCTTCGGTCGACCACAGCCAAGCGCCCTCTCCCCGCTCGAAAGCAAGGTCGGCCCGCGCATATGTTGGCATCACCGTCGATATCACCGTTTCGTTCTCCGCTCCAACGCCCTGTAGACCTCGTTGAATAACGAAAAAGCCATCGGCAGTGTGAGGAAAGGAGCGAATATCCTCGCTACGCCAGCGAATGTCAAATGATTTAGCTGTTGGTAATTCCTGGGGATTTGAGCCGGTTAGCCAAGAAGGGTTTGGGGGGTGGTCTGGGAATTTGGTTGAGGTCACCTGATTTTCGCAGCCGATTTCAACCTCGCTTGGCTCATAACTAAGTAAAGCGGAAAATATTTAAAAGTGGTCCTACAATGAATGAGTTGTTCAAGCAAGTTCTTGTCTTCATTGCTTTCATTGAGTGACTTTAATACGTCGTCAAGACAATCGGTTAGCAGTTCGCGTGACACACCAACGAAGATGCCGTTAACACTCAGTGCGCACGCAATTTCAAGAAGATTGGCAAGCTCAGCAAACTGGTGTGTCTTCTTTCCCTCATTATCGGCAGACAGGAACCTCTCCCACTCACCCCGCACTGCTTCATTAAAAGACAACAGCAAGTCTGCCGAGGAATTCCGGTTCCCTCGGCGGATGCCCCATCCAGCAAATCCCAGCCCGGTTACTGTGGCAATAAATCCTGCGAAGGATATTCAGTCTCCAGACTGCATTTGGAACGACATTACTTATTCGTCGTCTCCGCAGATTGCGCCGGAGATTGGCTTGAGGACTGCGTGGTGCCACCAAGCGCTTGTTGGAGATGGCCAATGGTCATGGATTCACCAAAGCCCTGTCCATGCCGGTTGCTTATTCGTAGGAATTTAGAAATTACCGCGCTATCGGATTTTGACCGCTTCCAACAGGACGGCAAGATTGATCGCCATGGTTTGGTGCATTTGTTCGAAACGCGCATCCATGGACTTTTCCAGATTGTCGATTCGTTCGTAGACCGCCTCGCTACGGTCGCTGACATCGGCGCGGAGATGGGCCACATCCCCCCTGACGCCACGTAAATCGCGCAACTCCGCTTGAATGCGTTCGATACGTTCGCCGAGAAACTTAAAATCCGGTTCAGTCATGTCGTGTTGCGCCTTCATAACAAGGACATAATGCTAACATGAGCAAGGCTCGAATTCAGCTTTTTAATTTGTATCCGGTCGCCAGCATCCGCCACGATGCCAGCAGCAATGTCAGATTGGCGACGGCCAGGACCACCATGCCGGTGATAATGCCGCCGTCGGCGTGGCCGGTGAATCCGGCGCGGAAGCCGTCGATCATGTAAAAGAAAGGATTGGCCAGGGCGATGGATTGAAACAGCGGGGGCAGGTGTTCGGTCGAATAAAACGTGCCCGACAAAAATGACAGCGGGGTGATGACGAAATTGGTCACCGCCGCCAGATGATCGAACTTGTCGGCCCAGATTCCGCCCATCAACCCCAGCAGCGACAACAGCAGGCAGCCCATGACGGCGTGATACAAAACCAGCAACGGCAACGCCATATGCAGGGTGACGAAAGGCAGCATGGACAGCCCCACGACCATGCCGACCAACATGCCGCGCACCACGCCGCCTCCGGCCAGCGCCGCGACCTGCTCGGCGGCGGACAGGGGGGCCATCAGCAAATCGACGATGTTGCCTTGGATCTTGGAAATGGTCAGCGACGACGAGGTGTTGGCGAAGGCGTTTTGCACCATCGCCATCATGATCAGTCCGGGACCGAGAAACTCCAGGAAAGGCACTCCGCCGGCTTGGGTGGCGACCCGCCCCACCGACAGAGCGAAAACCGCCAGGAACAGCAAGGTGGTGATCATCGGCGAGATCAGGGTTTGCAGGTAGACTTTCAAGAAGCGGCGGACCTCCTTATAGAACAAGGTCCACATGCCCAGCCAATTGACCGAGCCGTGAGCGAGCGGGGTGGGAAAGGCCAGGGTTTCTATGCTGCGATCAGACATGCTAAAATTCCTAAATGTCCAAAGACCGATCGGCGAAAATCACCCCGTCGTCCCTTGAGAATGCCGCTTTGCATTACCTCGAACGGTTCGACTCGTCCAGCGCCAATCTGCGCCGGGTGCTGATGCGCCGTTTTCATAAACTGCCGGACATCCCGGACGAGGCGGCGTCCATGGTTGATGCCGTGGTCGCCAAGCTGGTGGGATTGGGGTATGTGGACGACCGGCGATATGCTCAAGCCAAAGTCGGCGCCCTTAGAGCGAAAGGGGCATCCGTCCGGAAGGTCCAGGCCGGTCTTGCCGCCAAGGGCGTGGATACGGACTTGATTCACGAGACGTTGGCCGATCTTGACGAGCAAGGCGAGGAAAGTGAGATGAAAGCGGCTGCGATTTACGCCCGTAAGCGCCGGTTGGGACCGTTCAGGCAAGTTGCCCGGGCGGCGTTTCGCGATAAGGATTTGGCGGCCATGGGCCGTGCCGGCTTTGGCTGGCAGGTGGCGAAACGTATTATCGATCAGGATGACGGATAAGCGAGGGGCGGGATCGCTCCCGCCCCTCCGAGCCTTGAATTCTGAGGGTGTGGGGGTCAGAATTATCAAGGCTCGTTCGATGTCTTCATCCTCATGCTATATAGAGTCCGGATTATCAAACCGCCATTAAAATATTACAGGACTTTTGTACGAGAACGATATCGTTTCAGGGATGGGGGCCGGTCGGAGTTGGGCCGCCGCGGTCGATCTCTTCCATCTCCGCATCGGTGAACACCCGCGAGCGGGTGTGGAACGCCTTTCCCTCCGGACCTTCCAGCGAGAATGTTCCGCCGTGTCCGTCGATCACGTCGATGATCAATTGAGTATGGCGCCAATACTCGTACTGAGCGATGCCCATGTAAAAGGGACAGCCGCCGATTCGGCCTAGGTACACGTCGCCTTGTCCGATGGTCAATTCACCTGGCAGGTAGCAATTGGCGGCGCTGTTGTCGCAGCATCCGCCCGATTGATGAAACAACAGATCGCCGTGCTTTTGTTTAAGGCGCTCGATCAATTCAAGCGCGGCCTCGGTGGCGATGACCTTTTCGACCATGTCCGTCTCCAATAACGTTCGTAACGATATATAGGTATCCGTTCGCCAAAAAGCAAAACGCGCCCGGCGGAAAAGCCGGACGCGTCGCTTAAAAAACAGCCCTCGAGGGGCGCGAGCCTAGAAGAAGCCCAGCTTGGTTTCGCTGTAGCTGACCAGCAGGTTCTTGGTCTGCTGATAGTGGTCAAGCATCATCTTGTGGGTTTCGCGTCCGATGCCCGATTCCTTGTACCCGCCGAACGCGGCGTGGGCCGGATAAGCGTGGTAGCAGTTGGTCCACACGCGACCGGCCTTAATGGCGCGGCCCATGCGATAGGCGACGTTGCCGTTGCGGCTCCACACACCGGCGCCCAAACCGTACAGGGTGTCGTTGGCGATTTCCAAGGCTTGCGCTTCGTCCTTGAAGGTGGTCACGGCCAGAACCGGGCCGAAGATTTCTTCCTGGAAAATGCGCATCTTGTTGTGGCCCTTGAACAGGGTCGGCTTGACGTAATAGCCGGAGGCCAAGTCGCCGCCCAGCACGTTGCGCTCGCCGCCAGCCAGCAATTGAGCGCCTTCCTGCTTGCCCAGATCGATATAGGACAGAATCTTGGTCAATTGCTCTTGCGAGGCTTGCGCGCCGATCATGGTGTCGGTGTCGAGCGGGCTGCCCTGCTTGATGGCGGCTACGCGTTGCAGAACCCGGTCCATGAACTTGTCGTAAATGGATTCCTGGATCAGCGCGCGCGACGGGCAGGTGCAGACTTCGCCCTGGTTGAAGGCGAACAGCACCAGACCTTCGATGGCCTTGTCGAAGAAACTGTCATCGGCCTGAGCGATATCGGCGAAGAAGACGTTGGGCGACTTGCCGCCCAATTCCAGCGTGGCGGGAATCAGGTTGTTGGCGGCGGCCTGGGCGATCACGCGACCGGTGGTGGTCGAGCCGGTGAACGCGATCTTGGCGATGCGCTTGCTGGTGGCCAGCGGCATGCCCGCTTCGCGGCCGAATCCGTTGACGACGTTCAGAACGCCGGGGGGCAGAAGATCGGCGATCAGTTCGACCAGAACCAGAATGCTGATGGGAGTGGATTCGGCGGGCTTCAGCACCACGCAATTGCCGGCGCCCAACGCGGGAGCCAACTTCCAGGCGGCCATCAGGATGGGGAAGTTCCAGGGAATGATCTGGCCGACGACGCCCAGAGGCTCGTGAAAGTGGTAGGCGACTGTATTGTCGTCGATCTCGCTAAGTCCGCCTTCCTGAGCGCGCAGGCACCCGGCGAAATAACGGAAGTGATCGACCGTCAGAGGAATGTCGGCGTTCAAGGTTTCGCGCATCGGCTTGCCGTTGTCCACGGTTTCGGCGTAGGCCAGCACTTCCAGATTGGCCTCGAGGCGGTCGGCGATCTTCAGCAGAAGATCGGCGCGAGCGGCGATCGGGGTCTTGCCCCACTTGTCGGCGGCGGCATGCGCGGCGTCAAGCGCCAGTTCGATGTCTTCGGCGGTGGAGCGTGCGGCCTTGGTGTAAGGCTTGCCGGAAATCGGGGTGATGACGTCGAAGTATTCGCCTTTGACAGGGGCGACCCATTTGCCGCCAATGAAATTGTCGTATTTGGACTTGTACTGGACTTTGGCGCCGGGCGTATTGGGAGAAGCGTAGAGCATCGCGTTTCCTTACAGGTTAGAGTTATCGAATAACAAGGTCCTAGGACGATCGCCAACCTTCACGAGCGATCCATCGCTTCGCTTAAATAGGAAGCCAGCAGTCGACTTAAGTTGATGTCGGATTTTCCGACGTCTTTGCCTCGAACCCCTTTGTTCTTTTTATGCCTGGAAGAGTGCGCTTTTTTAGGCAAAAATGGTATTCGACCTTGGTCATAAATTTTTACGGCTGTTCGTGACAAGGGCGGGTTTCCAAGCTAGTTATATGGTATGGTCTGGTTGATTCGGTCGGTTGGGGAATATTTGTCGTGAACATCGATGCCATGCGCCGGATCGATCGGCTGGCGGGCGTGCCTTTGTGTTGGCTGGCCACAGGATTGCAATTCTTGTTGCGGTCGTTTCGCCGGAATACGGCTGCTCCCAAGAAGGTTTTGTTGATCGAGCTTTCCGAGATGGGATCGGCGATTTTGGTGGATCCGGCCATGCGCCACATGCAATCCCAGGGGGCCGAGCTGTTCTTTCTGATTTTCGCAGCCAATAAGGTCAGTCTGGATTTGCTGGGGACGGTCCCCGCCGCCAACATCGTCACCATTCGTTCCGGCGCCTTGAGTCTGTTGGCGCTCGATACGCTGAAGTTCCTGATCTGGTCGTGGCGCGCGCGCATCGACACCGTCATTGATCTTGAACTGTTTTCGCGCTTCACCGCCTTACTGGCGGGATTGTGCGGAGCGGGTCGGGTGGTCGGTTTCCACCGCTTTCACAACGAGGGCCTGTACCGGGGCGAAATGCTGACCCGCAAGGTGCCCTACAATCCCCATATCCATATTGCCCGCAATTTCTTTTCGCTGGTGCAGGCGGCATGGTCGCCCATTCAGGAAACGCCTCCGGCCAAAGCGGTCTTGCCCTCCGGTCCGATACAGTTGGCTAAGGCCGGGATCGATTTCCGCGACCGCGATCGGATCGCTCAAGCCTTGCGCGACAAGGCGGGATGGGACGGGAACGCCCCCATCGTCCTGCTCAACGCCAACGCCAGCGATCTGTTGCCGCAGCGACGTTGGCCCCGCGAACGTTTCGCCAGGCTGGCCGCCAGGATTCTCGATGCCTATCCGCAGGCGCTGATTCTGCTGACCGGATCGCCCGGCGAGCGCGAGGGCTTGGACAAATTGGCCGATATGGTCAGTCATTCCCGATGCGTCAATCTGGCGGGCGAGATCAAATTTCTGGATCTTCCGGCGCTGTACGATCTGTCCGTGGTGATGGTGACCAACGATTCCGGTCCGGCGCATTTCGCAGCCGTCACCAAAATGCCCACCATCGTTTTATTCGGCCCCGAAACTCCGGCGCTCTACGGATCGCTGGGTCAGACTTATCCTGTCTATGCCGGTCTTAATTGTTCGCCGTGCGTGTCGGCATGGAATCACCGCAAGACCCCCTGCACCGACAATATTTGTTTGCAGGCGATCGATGTCGAGCAGGTGTTTTTATTGGTGCGGGACCGGCTGGGATGAATGTAAGTCTGTCAAGGATCGTTGCGCTGCTGGCGCTGGCGGCGGTGTTGCAGGCTCGCTACAATGCCGGTCTGCCCCTGTCCGGGGACGAGGCCTATTACTGGGTATGGTCCACCCATCTGCAAGCGGGCTACCACGACCATCCGCCCATGATCGCGGTGATGATCAAAGCGGCCACCGCTTTGTTCGGCGTCACGGTTTACGGCGTCAGGACCGTGGCGGCGTTGTGCCTGACCGGCGCTTTGTTTTTCATCTGCCGCATGACCGAGCGGGTTTACGGCGAACGGGCGGCGTGGTGGGCGCTGGGTTTCGGGTTCATCGTTCCGCTTAGCCAGATGGGCTACGTGCTGGCGACTCCGGACGCGCCGTTGGCGTTGTTCTGGTCGGCGGCGGCCTTTTTCGGCATGAAGGCGCTGGCCGACGAGGGGCGGTGGCGGGATTTTCTGCTGGCCGGGTTGTGCGCCGGGCTGGCCATGGCCTCGAAATATACTGGGGTGTTGATACCGGTTTCGGCGTTGGCTTTCGTGCTGATCCGCCGCCGCGACCTGCTGCGTTCGCCCAGGCTGTGGAGTGCGGTAGGATTGGCTGCCTTGGTTTTTTCGCCGGTGTTGTGGTGGAACGTCGCTCACGGATTCGAGAGTTTCGCCTTCCAATATCGCCATGGCACCGGCGCTCAATTCACGGTGTTGTGGAAAGAGTTCGGACGGTTTATCGGTGGGCAGGCCGTTGCCGCTTCTCCGGGGGTGCTGGTGTTGCTGATCATGGCATTGCGGCGCCGCCGGGACTGGTGGGCGGACGACAAGCGCCTGTATCTGGTCACCTTGTTCGCGCTGCCGCTGGCGTTGTTCGTCTACAAGGCGCTGTTCGCCAAGATCCAACTTAACTGGGCCGCTCCGGTATACTTGACCGCCATTCCCATGGTTGCCGGTTATGTGGACCAAAAGCGTCTGTTCAAGATCGGGGGGGCCGCGATCGCCGTGGCGGCGGTGATGGCGGTGGCGCTGAAATGGCCGCTGTTGTTGGGACTGTCGGGGAATTTGAACATTCAGAACCGATTGTTCGGGGGCGATCAGGCGGCGGCCGCGCTCATGGAAGTCAGACAGCCGGGCGACGCCATTTTCGCCGACCATTTGACCCGGGCGGCGCTAATGCAATTTTATTTGCCCGACCATCCTCGGGTGTCGATTCCCACCGAAAGCCGCTACAGCGAATACACCCGTTGGGATATGGGCATGGACTGGAGATCCCTGCACGGGCTTTATCTATCCAAGGACGATCATCTGACGGAACTGAAAGCGGTGTTCGGCACGGCCGAACTGGCCCAGGTTGTGGTCGCCAGCCGTCCCGGCTTCCGTCAGGAGAAATTCTATATTTACCGGGTGGGCGGCGGACGGGATTAGCGCAGTCACGCTTCCCTAATCCGGTTCGACCGAATTGGGTCGGAAGCGGACAGGTTGGTTTTTCACGAAGGACCGCAAAGCCGCAGATTGGCCTGGGCATGGGAAACCCCGCCCGCTTCGAGTTTTTCGACGGATTTCAGGGTATCGAAGGCAACTACGCTCGTGATGCTTTCTTTAAGATACAGGCGCGGGGCTTTTACAAGAGGTTGGGAATCGTTCCCGTCTTGGCGACCTCGGACAGGAACCGATACGAATCCTTAGGCGTGCGTTTCAGGGTGTCGTAATCCACGCGGACGATGCCGAAGCGTTTGGTCAATCCGAACGCCCATTCGAAATTATCCAGCAGGCTCCAGCACAAATAGCCCTTGACGTTGCAGCCGTCGGCCACGGCACGTTCCACCGCGCGCAGATGGTCGGCGAAATAGCGGACGCGTTCCTTGTCGTGGACCGTGCCGTCCGCTTCGGGGACGTCTTCGTAGGCCGCGCCGTTTTCCGAAATGAACACCGCCGGATTGCCGTAGTCGTTCTTGACGCTGGTCAGCAGATCGTACAGGCCGTCGGGTTGCACCGGCCAGCCCATGGCGGTCCAGCGCTCGGCTTTGGAATCGCCCCAGCCCACGTCGAAGGGGCGGCCCTGTTCGTGCTTCATGGTATTGGGCGAATAGTAGTTGATACCTAGAAGATCGATGGGGAACCGGATCAGGTTCTCATCGCCGGGTTTGACGATGCCGGTCATGGCTTCGGCCAGAATCGTGGGGACCCGCCCCTTCAAAACGCCGTCCAGGGTAACCCGGTTCCATACCGCGTCCCAGCGCTCGGCGGCGGCGATGTCCTTGGGATCGCTTGAATTGGGGCGGTTGGGCTGGACGTTGCTGACGGTGCCCAGGGTCAGTCCCGGATGTTGGGCGCGGATGGCGCGCAAGGCTTCGGCCTGCGCCAGATTCTGGTGGTGCAGGGCGGCCAGCATTCCGCGTTCGCCCAATTTGACGCCGGGCGCATGTTCGCCGAAACCATACCCAAAGATGGCGACGATGTTGGGTTCGTTCAGCATCATCCAATCCTTGACGCGGTCGGCCAGACGGTCGGCGACGATGCGGGCGTAATCCGCGAAGGGCTGGACGATGGCGCGGCTTTGCCACCCGCCCATATCCTCAAGCGGTTGCGGCAAATCCCAGTGATACAGGCAGGCCATCGGACGAATGCCCGCCGCCAGCAGGCCGTCGACCAGCCGGTCGTAAAAATCCAGGCCCTTTTCGTTCACGGCCCCGGTGCCGGTGGGCAGGATGCGCGGCCAGGCGATGGAGAAGCGATAGGTGTCGAAGCCCCCGGCTTTCAGCAGTTCCACGTCCTCGGACCAGCGGTGGTAATGGTCGCAGGCGGTCGCTGCGCTGGTGCCGTCGTTGATGCGTCCCTGGGCGGCGAAGGTGTCCCAGATGCAGGGGCCGCGACCGTCCTCGGTTAACGCGCCTTCGATCTGATAGGCCGAGGTAGATGCGCCCCAGAAGAAATCTTTTGGAAAGGACATGACGGACCTCCGATGGTATCGTTCTCTGATGCGGTGATTTCTAAATTCCTACAAGTGTGCAGTCAGCCCCGTTAGGAATTTAGAAAACGAAAACCACACGAGAAGTCAAAGAGTTGCTAGTGTTCTTATCGATTCGGACATTCGAAAGACGCTGGATTTTGGTATCACGAATTTCCGAATCGGGACACTAGTGTGTAAGTATGGCACGGGAAAACGCCGGGACAAATGCCTTGATTTCAACGACAATCTATTAAAACGTGATTTTTAGAACCGTTGATACGGTTGACTCTACCCAGAGGGAAACGGGTGTCATGACCAAACTTACCTTTACGGCGGAACTCGCCACCGAAATCAAGGCTATCGACGACGATCACAAGTTGCTGATCGACATTCTCAACAGCCTTCAGGACGAGATCGACGCCAACACTGCGCCGGAAAAGGTCGGCAGCACGCTGGTTGCTCTGTTGCGCCATGTGGAAGAACATTTCGCCCGCGAAGAACGCATCATGGAACGATACGGTTACGATGGCCTTGGCATGCACATGCGGCAACACCAGCAATTGCTGTATACCGCGCACGTTGTTCATAAGCGCTTTCTCGACGATCCGGCGAGTGTCGATCTAAGCGAATTGGGGGCGTTTTTGAACAACTGGGTGATCGGACACATTGCCGGGCCGGACGTGACTTTCGCGAAGTCCATCAAATCGTTTTCGGGCGACCGGACCTCTCCGGATCTAAGAACCGTGACAGTTCGCGTGCCCGCCGACCGTATCGACACGATCTTGCGGTGCGCGATGATTCTGGCCGAAACCAACGGCGCCGAAATCGAGTTGGCCAAGTTCGTCGATACAATCGGCCCGGCGGTTCCGAACCCGGCGAAAAGATAGGATCAGGAAACCTGAACGTCTCTTAGGAAATGCTCCACCATGGTCTTCAATTGACTGGTTTCGCGCGACAGGGTTTGCGCGGAGGCCAGCACTTGCCCGGCCACGGTCCCGGTCTCGCTGGCGGCTTGGGTGACGCCGCTGATGGTTTCCGAAACCTTCTGCACGCCGGCCGCGGCGGATTGAACGTTGCGGGCGATCTCGGCTGTGGCTGCGCCCTGTTCTTCCATGGCAGAGGCGATTGCCGCGGCGACCTCGTTGATCTCATCGATCCGCTTGACGATGCTGCCTATGGCCTCGACCGCTTCGGCGGTGGCCTTCTGGACCGACCCGATCTGCGAGCTGATCTCGTCGGTGGCGCGCGATGTTTGGTTGGCAAGGCTTTTCACCTCGTTGGCGACGACGGCGAATCCCTTGCCGGCATCGCCGGCCCTGGCCGCCTCGATGGTGGCGTTCAAAGCCAGAAGATTGGTCTGGGCGGCGATATCGTTGATCAGGTTGACCACGTCGCCGATTCGAGCCGAGCTTTCCGCCAGTTCCTTGACCGTCATGTTGGTGCGGTTGGCTTCGCTGGCCGCCGCCGCCGAGGCTTGCGAGGATTGCGCGACTTGCCGTCCGATCTCGGCGATGGACGATGAAAGTTCTTCGGCGGCGCTGGCGACGGCCTGAGCGCTGACGGTCGATTGGTCCGCCGCATGGGCGACGTTGGTCGCCTCGTTGTTGGTGCGATCGGAATTGGCGGACATGATCTGGGCCATGCCCTCCATCTTGGCGGATGCGTCGGAAACCACCGAGATGACATTTCGGACGCCGTGATCGAAATCGCTGCAAAGTCTTTCGACGTTCTGGTTGCGCTTCGCCTTGGCGATCTGCTCTTGCTGTTGAGCGTTGGCGACGCGTGCCGCTTCGATCATGTGGTCTTTGAACACGTTCAGGGCTTCGGCCATGCGGCCGACCTCGTCGTGGCGTTCAAGACAGGGAACATCGGCGGTCATGTTTCCCGACGAAAGCGTGGTCATGGCGCCGGTGATGCTGTTCAGCGGATTGCTGACCAGCCTTCCGAATGTAATCTGGACCCCCGCCATGATGGCGATGGCCCCAAGGACGGAGATGCCGATGATGATCAATCGGACTTTGTGCAGGGCAGCCCTTTCTTCGGTAACGCTCAGGCTGCTGGAAAAGACCGCCAGAACCTCGCCTTTTTCCTGATCCATCAACCGCGTGTGGCAGGTTGGGCAGGACTGCTTGTCCGTGCCGGTGCTGGTCCCCAGGACGATGGGCAGGCTGAACCGGTAGGTATCGCCGACAAAGCGGCCGACCGGCTTTCCTGTGGTCAATACTTCCGTGTCTATTTCGTCTTGGGCCAGTTTCGGTTCCCTGGACGCATCCTTTTCCTTCATGTAGGCAACGTTTTTTTCGGGCCACACGCTCCACAGTTTCCCGGGATAATCCTGATTTCGGCTGTTGAACCAGTCGTTGAACACGGAAACGGCTACGTTGGAGGTGTCGCCGCGCCGCTTGTCCATGGCGCTGACAACCAAGGCGTTAAGGGAGTGCAGTTCGTTTTCCGAGAAATGCTGAACGCTCTCTTCCATCTCGCGTCCTTCGTACCAGTCGAACGCCACAATGGTGAAGATCGCCAGGACAAACGTTCCGATGCTGGCAAAAGCCATATAACGGGTTTTAAGGCTGTAATTGTTTAAGAAGCTAAACATTGGAACGCCCCTCCGCCGAGCGCAGAAATGAAAGTCCCCCTGGATTCTTCTTAGTTTATGGGGGTGTTTGATCCAAATGAAAAAAGCCTATTCATACATAAGTTATGAAGTTAACCTATTTGCTAAAGTTTGGGAAGTTTGGAAAATAGGTGCGAGTGTATATCCTTATGGCTAGTCAGGGTCGTTAAACTCGACGGCGTTGGCCGCGTTCACAGCCTCTTAGGCCTTATGTGGTCGCTGGTTGGGCGATAGACAAGTTTCTGTTTACCCGAAATGTATGCGCGCATTAGAATGCGGTGTTGCCTCGGCGAACTTAAGGACGGAAGAGTTTGTTTTTTCCGGTACGTCTAGTTTATGCGCTTTCGTTCGTCTTGCTGTATTCCCACTCTTGCCGGGCCGGGGTGCTGGACGACCTTCGTAACGACAAGCCGTTGAAGGTTTGCATCTGGCCCGACTATTTCGGAATCAGCTACCGCAATCCCCGTATCGATAAATACCAGGGCATCGACATCGAGCTTTCCGCGGCTTTCGCCAAAGAGCTTGGCGTTGGGCTCGACTACGTGGAAACCAATTTCGGACAGTTTATCGAAGATATCGAAACCGGCAAATGTCATATCGCGATGATGGGGGTCGGCGTCACCCCCGAGCGCCGCGAGCATGTGAACTTCTCCGAGCCCTATTTACGCAGCGACGTCTTTGCGATCGAAACCCGCGCCAACACGTTGGTCCGAACCTGGGACGATATCGACCGTCCGCAAAGGGTGGTGGTCGTGCAAAAGGGCACCTATATGGAACCGCTTATGCGAAATGTTCTGAAACAGGCCGATTTGCGCGTCGTCGACAAACCCGGCGAGCGTGAGATCGAAATCAAGTCGGGGCGCGCGGACGTGTTCATCACCGATTATCCGTATAGTCGGTTGATGCTGGAGAAATACGACTGGGTCCGGGTTATCGCGCCAAGTCGACCGGTAAACCCCACTGACTACGCCTATGCGGTCGCCAAGGGGGATGCCGCTTGGTTGGACAGGGTCAATCAATTCGTAAATCGGATCAAAAAAGACGGGCGGCTATTGGCTGCCGCCCGTCCCTTCAATTTAGAGTCGATCATCGTTACAGAATGACCTTGCGCCCGTCATTCGGCCGCGCGCTTTGCTTTCTCGGCGACCTTTTGCGTGAAACGGTCCCAGGCTACGACGACACGGTCATGGGTCCCTTCGCCAATCAGTTCCAGTTCGTCTTCCGCCCGAACATGCCACCTGATGCGGCGTCCTTCAACGGAAGTGCAGGTCACCTTTACGGTCACCTGCATTCCCGGTGGCGTGGCCGCGACGTGATTGACGGCAATGTCGACACCCAGGCTGCCCTCGCCGTCGTCCAGGTGGGGCCTTAGCGCCTCGATGCATGCCCACTCCATCAGCCCTACCATGTAGCCGGTGGCGAAGACCTGAGGCATAGCCCGGAACTCCGCCGATTCCGGATACAGATTGGGAACGGTCTTGGCTTCGGTCACCGTGAAGACATGCGTGTGGCTATCGCCCGACTTTAAAGTGTTTTTCATTGAATTAGCGCTCCTACGCTGCCTTGGCTTGTCCCGCCACCAGTTCGACGATATCCGCCATGATGGCGGTCAGGTCGTAATCCTTGGGCGTGAAGATGCGGGCGCAGCCCTTGGCTTTCAAAGCGGCGGCATCTTCGGGAGGGATGATGCCGCCCGCCACCACAGGGATGTGCCCAAGTCCGGCGGCGCGCATGCGGTCGAGCACGTCGGCGACCAGGGACAAGTGGCTGCCCGACAGGATCGACAGGCCGACCACGTGGACGCCTTCTTCCAGGGCGGCATTGACGATCTGGGCGGGCGTCAGGCGGATGCCTTCGTAAACCACCTCGATGCCGGAATCGCGGGCGCGCACGGCGATCTGCTCGGCGCCGTTGGAATGTCCGTCCAGGCCGGGCTTGCCGACCAGCATCTTGATACGGCGGCCCAGTTTGGCGGAAACCTCGTCCACCCGGCCGCGCAAGGCGATCAATTTATCGTCGCCGGAAACGGCCATGGCTTTGCCGATGCCGATGGGTGCCCGATACTCGCCCCACACCTCGCGCAGGGTTCCGGCCCATTCGCCGGTGGTGACGCCCGCATGGGCGGCGGCGATCGAGCCGTCCATGATGTTGCGGTTTTCCTTGGCGGCGGCGGCCAATTGGGCAAGGGCGACGGCGACGGCCTTGGCATCGCGCCCCGCCTTGTAGGCGTGCAACCGCTCGATCTGTTCGATCTCGGATTTGGGATCGACGGTCAGCACCGCGCCTTCTCCGGCGTTTAGCGGGCTTTCGGCGGTTTCGGTCCAGCGGTTGACCCCGACCACCACCTGTTCACCCGATTCGATGGCGGCAATGCGTTTGGCGTTGGATTCGACCAGACGCTGCTTCATGTAGCTGGATTCGACGGCGGCGACGGCGCCGCCCAGTTTGTCGATATGGGCCAGTTCCGCCCTGGCTCCGACCATCAGTTCCTGAACTTTCGCCTCGATGGCCGTCGAGCCGTCGAAGATGTCGCCGTATTCCAGCAAATCGGTCTCGTAGGCGACGATCTGTTGCAGGCGCAGCGACCATTGCTGATCCCAGGGGCGAGGCAGGCCCAGGGCCTCGTTCCAGGCGGGCAGTTGCACGGCGCGGGCGCGGGCGTCCTTGGACAGCACCACCGACATCATCTCCAACAAAATGCGATAGACGTTGTTTTCCGGTTGTTGTTCGGTCAGGCCCAACGAATTGACCTGCACGCCGTAGCGGAAGCGGCGGTGTTTTTCCTCGGCGATGCCGTAACGGTTCAGGGTGATTTCATCCCACAGGCGAGTGAACGCCCGCATCTTGCACAATTCGGTGACAAAACGAATTCCGGCGTTGACGAAGAAGCTGATGCGGCCGACCACGGTGGCGAATTCGGCGCTGGGCACCTGTCCCGAAGCCTTGACCTTATCCAGCACGGCGATAGCGGTGGCCAGGGCGAAGGCCAGTTCCTGCTCGGGCGTGGCACCGGCTTCCTGCAAATGGTACGAACAGACGTTCATGGGATTCCATTTCGGCACTTCGCGAACAGTGAAGGCGATCACGTCGGCGGTCAGGCGCAACGACGGTTCGGGCGCGAAGATATAGGTGCCGCGAGACAGGTATTCCTTGATTACGTCGTTCTGAGTGGTTCCGTTCAACGCGGCGCGCGACGCACCCTGGCGCTCGGCGGCGGCGATGTACAACGACAGCAACCACGCGGCGGGCGCGTTGATGGTCATCGAGGTGTTCATTTTCTCCAGCGGAATGCCGTCGAATAGGGTCATCATGTCGCCCAGATGGCACACCGGCACGCCCACTTTGCCCACTTCGCCCGCAGCCAGAGGGTGATCCGAATCCAAACCGGTCTGAGTGGGCAGGTCGAAGGCGATGGACAATCCGGTTTGTCCGCGCGACAAGTTGGACCGGTACAACCGATTGCTGTCGGCCGCCGAGGAATGGCCGGAATAGGTACGAAACAACCAAGGTGCCTCACGGGTGGGGGCGGAATTCGTCATGCTTACTCACCTTAAATGAATTCAAAGAGTTGGGTTGGAAAGTTACCTTGCGCCAAGATTTAACGAAATAAACTATCATTTTGTGCATTGCAATGGTAGGGCTAAAACGCTAAAAGGCGTTTCTGTTAAACTGGTGTCCCGATTCGGAAATTCGTGGTCGCGGGATAAGGCGCTTTCAAATTTCCGAATCGAATTGGACACCAGCAACTTATTGAGTCTAGTGTGGTTTTTGATTTCTAAATTCCTTAATGGGCCGGTTTCATCGTCGTAGGAATCTAGAAAACACCGTACTACCCCTTTTGCCATCTTGCGATTTCAGGAGAGTTTGGGATGAGCTCGTTGCCGACAGCTAAGGACCTTTACGAAATCGGGGAGATTCCCCCGCTGGGCCATGTTCCCAAAACCATGTACGCCTGGGTTATTCGCAAGGAGCGTCACGGCAATCCCGATACCGCAATGCAGTTGGAGGTGGTCGACACCCCCGAAATCGATCCCCACGAAGTGCTGATCATGGTGATGGCGGCGGGTGTTAACTACAACGGCGTATGGGCGGCATTGGGAAGGCCGATTTCTCCGTTCGATTATCACAAGGCGCCGTATCATATCGCCGGTTCCGACGCGGCGGGGGTGGTGTGGAAAGTGGGTGCCAAGGTGACCCGCTGGAAAGTTGGCGACGAGGTGGTGGTTCATTGCAACCAGGACGACGGCGACGACGAGGAATGCAACGGCGGCGATCCCATGTTCTCGCCCAGTCAACGCATCTGGGGATACGAGACCCCCGACGGTTCCTTCGCCCAGTTCTGCCGCGTGCAAGCGCAGCAATTGATGCACCGTCCCCTGCACCTTACCTGGGAAGACAGCGCCTGTTACACTCTGACCTTGGCAACCGCCTATCGCATGCTGTTCGGGCATCGTCCCCACATTCTGCGTCCCGGCCAAAACGTGTTGGTGTGGGGCGCCGCCGGCGGCTTGGGCTCGATGGCCATTCAATTGATTTCGGTCGCCGGAGCCAACGCCATCGGCATCATTTCGGAAGAGGACAAGAGGGATTTCGTCCTGGGGTTGGGCGCCAAAGGCGTGATCAATCGCAAGGATTTCGATTGCTGGGGCCAGTTGCCCGACGTCGACGATCAGGCTGGCTATGCCGAATACATGAAACGTGTTCGCGCCTTCGGCAAAGCCATTTGGGATTATACCGGCAAGGGCAACGACGTTGATTTCGTGTTCGAACATCCCGGCGAAGCCACGTTCCCCGTATCGTGCTTCGTGGTCAAACGCGGTGGCATGGTGGTGTTTTGCGCCGGAACCACCGGCTACAACTTGACCTTCGACGCCCGCTTCGTGTGGATGCGGCAAAAACGCATCCAGGGCAGCCACTTCGCCAACTTGATGCAGGCCTCGCAGGCCAACCAGCTGATGATCGAACGCCGTCTGGACCCGTGCATGTCCGAAGTGTTCTCGTGGGACGACATTCCCGCCGCCCACATGAAGATGCTGCGCAACGAGCACAAGCCCGGCAACATGGCGGTGATGGTCCAGGCGTTGAAACCCGGCCGTCATTCGTTGGAAGATTGCCAGGAATAGAATGAGCGAAGGGTGCGAGTGTGGAACTCGCGCCCTTTTTGTGTTTAAGAAACATATGCTTGTCCTGAAATAGGGGATAAGATAAAAATTATTCTCTTAATGAGAAGGGTTGAATGCAAGCGGAGTGGGGCTTTTACGGCCGCAAAACGGAACTGTCGGAAATCGCCACGGTCATGAATCGGGGCCGGTGGTTTTTTTGCTCCATTTCCGGCCGCCGCCGTATCGGCAAGACGTCGCTGATTCGGGAGTTCTTACAAAGTCATACCGGTAAAAGAGTTTTTTATGTCCAAATCCCCGATGGCGATGAACGGGGGGTGGTTCAGGCGTTTCAGGATACGTTTGAAGGCCATGGCGAGGTGGAGCCGCTAGACGGTTATGATTTTGAGGATATCGCCAGGGTCATCGGTAGGGCTTGCGATCTCGGATGGATCGTCGTCTTAGACGAATTTCAATATTTTCACCGCAAGCAACTGTCTCCTTTCCAGTCCCTGCTCCAGGCGGAAGTGGACAAATTGCGCGACACCAAGGCGGGCGGGTTGATCGTCTTGGGCTCCATTCATACCGAGATGACGGCCATTCTCGAAGACCGCAATGCGCCGCTGTTCAATCGTGTCACGGATCGAATCGACATCGGCCATTGGGACTTCGCCACCTTGTTCGAGATGTGGGCGGCTCATGGCATCAGCGATCCTTTGCATTGGTTGTTTCTATGGTCGTTGTTCGAGGGCGTGCCCAAATTCTATCGCGATTGTTTCGACCAGGGGGTGTTGAAATCTGGCGCCGATCACCGTAAGGACACCCTGCGGCGGATGTTCTTTGAAGGCTCCAGTCCGTTACGGGACGAAGCCGACAATTGGTTCCTGCGCGAATTTCATGGGCGTTCGGACACCGTTCTGAAATTGCTGGCGCGGCTGGGGCCTTGTTCCCATGGCGCGTTGATGGATGAATTCCGCCGCGCCGGAACCGATACCGAAGGGCAATTGGCCGGGTATCTGAAAATCCTGATCGAGAAATATCAGATGGTCGCCAAGCGCCAGCCGATGTTTTCGACAAAATCGTCACGCAACGCCCGTTACGTCATCACCGACAATTTCCTGACCTCGTGGCTGGGCGGAATATCCAAGAATGTCGTCCAGGCACGGATCATGCCGCTGGCCCGTCCGCTGGAAAATGCCGATACGGCTTTGGCGACGATCGAAGGTTTCGCCTTCGAGAAAATGATCCGGCAATTGACCGAGGAATGTTCGCGAAAGGGCGTGGGCGATTTTGCCCTGACCGAGATGGTTGAAAGCTATTGGAACAAGGCCGACGGTTCCGACATCGAGATCGATATTGTCGCCGTGAATGGGGATGACAAAATACTGCGTTTGGGCGAATGCAAGCGCTCGGCCGACAAGTTTGATCCCGCGGTTTTCGACGGCCATATTCAACGGTTCCTGAAAACAAAAAAACAATTTCAAAACTGGACCCTTGAAAAAGTTCTTTATTCCCCGGTATTCCAAGCGGAACAAAAACAGTCGTTGACTGACCGAGGATTTATCTGTCGCGATCTAAGCGATTTTCAAAAAGCATTGACGTAACTAGGAGCCTTTCATGAGCACTGTCGTTTTGCCCGATCTGATCCCCACCTGCCGCAACGCTTTGGTTCAGATCAAGACATTCCAGGCGGCCGCCAAGGTCGCGGTTTCGGCGCTGGTGATGAAGGACGGCAAGGTTTCCGCCGAACTTCTGGACCGCCAGCAAGAGGCCGCGCACGGCTATGCATGGCTGTCGACTTACGTGGCGACCCTGACCCAGATGCTGGAATGGGCCGAGCGGCTGGACGGCAGCGGGCGGCTGGGCGAACTGGAAGCCTTGATCCTGCAATCGCTGTACGGCGAATACATCTCGCAAATCATCGGCGGCATTCCCATGAGCCAGGGCGAATATGTGCGTCCCGGCGATATGGGATTGGCATCCGGCGACGTTCACGCGCTATTCAACGAGGATGTCTCCAAGCTGCGCAATCACGGCAACACCGCCGAAGTGCGGATCGCCATCGCCAAGCATATCAAGGACGGCCATCATTTCGGTAACGCCGCGCTCGACGACGAGACGCTGGACATGGTGCGCGACCAGTTCCACCGCTTCGTCGAGGAACAGGTGGTGCCTTATGCCCATGAATGGCATTTGAAAGACGTGTTGATTCCCATCGAACTGGTCGATCAAGTGGCGGATATGGGCGTGTTCGGTCTGACCCTGCCCGAAGAGTTCGGCGGTTTGGGCATGGGCAAGACCGCCATGTGCGTGGTTACCGAGGAATTGAGCCGGGGCTATATCGGCGTCGGCTCGTTGGGTACTCGTTCCGAAATAGCCGGGGAACTGATCCGTTTGGGCGGAACCCAGGAACAGAAGGAATATTGGCTGCCGAAGATCGCCTCGGGCGAAATTCTGCCGACGGCGGTGTTCACCGAGCCCAACACCGGTTCGGATCTGGGGTCGCTTCGCACCCGCGCCGTCAAGGAAGGCGACGTCTATAAGATCATCGGCAACAAGACCTGGATCACCCATGCCAGCCGTTCGGACGTCATGGCCATGCTGGTCCGCACCGATCCCGCCACCAAGGATTGGAAAGGGCTGTCCATGCTATTGGGGGAAAAGCCCCGTGGAACCGAGGACAATCCGTTTCCGGCCGATGGCATGACCGGCGGCGAGATCAAGGTTTTGGGTTATCGCGGCATGAAGGAATACGAATTGGGCTTCGACGGTTTCCAGGTTCCCGTTGCCAATTTGCTTGGCGGCGTCGAGGGGCAAGGCTTCAAGCAGTTGATGGCCACTTTCGAAAGCGCTCGGATTCAGACCGCGGCCCGAGCCGTTGGCGTGGCGCAATCCGCCATGGAAACCGGGCTTCGCTACGCCAATGAGCGTATACAATTCGGCAAGGCTTTGATCGAGTTCCCCCGCATCGCCTGCAAGTTGGCGTGGATGGCGGTTGAAACCATGGCGGCCCGTCAGTTGACCTATTATTCGGCGCGGACGAAGGATTCGGATCAGCGTTGCGACATCGAGGCGGGCATGGCCAAGTTGCTGGGCGCGCGAGTGGCGTGGTCCAACGCCGACAACGCCCTGCAAATTCACGGTGGCAATGGATATGCGGAAGAGTATCCGATCAGTCGCATCTTATGCGACGCCCGTATTTTGAACATTTTCGAGGGTGCTGCCGAAATTCAGGCTCAGGTCATCGCCCGAGGGTTGTTGTCTTCAAGCTAGCTATAACCATACGCTCGGTATAGGGTATATATGAGAAGCTTGAGCTGTGCCGTCTGATGGCGCAGTAGGTATGCCTTGTTGACTAGAGAGGTGGGGATGGCGAAGGTTCTGGTGGTCGAGGATACCAAGTTTTTTCAACTTGTCCTGACTCAGAAGCTTGCGTTGGCCGGATTCGAAGTGGTTAGCGCCGGGACCCTGGCAACCGCTCGCAATGCCATGGAATCCGATAATGGCGAACTGTTCATCGGCATCTTCGACCTGACCTTGCCGGATGCGGCCGAAGGCGAAGCCATCGATTTGGCGTTATCGCGCGGACTTCCGGTGGTGGTGTTCACCTCCAATTTCTCGGAAGACTCCCGGGACCGCATCTTGTCGCTGCGCGTCATCGATTATGTGATCAAGGAGGACCCGTCCAGTCTGGACTACGTCGTCAATCTGGTGGGCAGGCTATGGCGCAACCGCGACATCAAGGCGCTGGTAGTGGACGATTCCTCGACCGCTCGCCGATACACCGTCGATCTGTTGCGCCTGTACCAATTCATCGTTCTGGAGGCGGGCGACGGCACCGAAGCGCTGGAAGTCATCGACCGTGAAAAGGATGTGCAGTTGGTCATTACCGATTACCACATGCCGCGCATGGACGGGTTTCAACTGATTAAGGCCATCCGCCGGTCCCATCCCAGGGAACGCATCGCCGTGATCGGGGTATCCTCGGCGGGGTCCAGCACCTTGTCGGCCCGTTTTATCAAATCCGGGGCCAACGACTTCCTGAACAAGCCGTTCTTGCGCGAAGAGTTCTTTTGCCGCGTGCAGATGAACGTGGATATTTTGGAGCAATTGGCTGAACTGCGCGAAGCCGCTACCATCGATTTTTTGACCGGCGTGCGTAATCGGCGGTCGTTTTATGAAGTGGCCGGTCCGCTGTTCGCCGCCGCGCGGCGGGGACAGGCCAAGATCACCATCGGTCTGATCGACATCGATCACTTCAAGGACATCAACGACCAGTACGGCCACGATGTCGGCGACGTGGTTCTGGCCGAGGTGGCGGAATTGCTTGCGTCCAGGGTACGCGGCACCGACCTGCTGGCGCGATTTGGGGGCGAGGAATTTTGCATTTTGGCGTTCAACGTCATGGAGAACGGCGGGGTTGAACTGTATTTCGAGCGTTTGCGCCAGTTGTTCGAAGAAACCGTGATCGAAACGCCGTCGGCAAAATATCACATCACCATCAGCATCGGCGTGTGCAATCATATGAAAGGCACGTTGGACGAGATGATCGCCGAAGCCGACACGCTGCTTTATTCCGCGAAGCGAGCGGGACGCAATCGCGTGGTGATTTCCGAATAGACGGAAGGCTATCCATGAAAGCTTTGAAAGTTTTGGTTCTGTCCATGGCCGCGGCGTTGGCGGTCGGGGTCGGTTTTCTGATCTGGGGGTTGAGTGGCGGGGCCAAGTCGCCCAGCCATTCGCCCGCCAAACCCGCGGGGCATTTCGGCGATTTCGGACAGGTCGACATCGACCTGCCGCAAGGAAGCAGGATCAGCCAAATCTTGACGGCCGGTGATCGGATCGTGGTCCGGATCGAAGGCGGCGGTTCCGACCGGTTGGTTGTGCTTGACCCGGTAAGCGGTCATGTGTCTGGAAGCTTCGTCTTGCAACCGGCGCAGTGATGCGGCTGATTCTGGCGCGCCGGTATTTAACGCAGATCGAAACCCAGGCGATCGCCGCTTTACCCTCCGAGGCGTGCGGATTGCTGAGCGGGACGGAGCGGGACGGTGCTTTCGCGGTCGAACGGCTGTGGCCCGCTTTCAACCTACTTTCCCATGAACTTGGCCGGTTCGAACTGGATCCGCGCGTGCGATTCCTGGCCGAGAAAACCTGCCGGGAGCAAGGACGGCGCGTGTTGGGGCATTGGCATTCGCATCCGCAAGGTCCGCCGCAGCCGTCGGCAACCGACTTGGCGCATGCCTACGAGCCGGATATGGTGTGGCTGATCGCCGCCGTCGAAGGAAACGTACTTGGCGATATCCGGGCGTTTCTGCCTTTGCACCCTCTGGGACTTGGTTTTCAGCCCGTGACGCTGGAAATCGTCGAGGAGGAATGATGTGACGCAAAAACACTTGCAACGCTTCCGGCATTCCTCCATAAACCCAGCTTCTCGCCATATGGCCCTCTGCAACGTCCCCATCGTCTAGAGGCCTAGGACATCGCCCTCTCACGGCGGTAACGGGGGTTCGAATCCCCCTGGGGACGCCAATGATTTGGGTCTGCCCCAAAGATGGGGGCACTGGGCGGTTTCACTATAGCCCGCCTTGTGGGAGATGCCCACACAAGACGATGACTCTTAGTCGATAGTTCTGGAAGTTTCGGGGTCTGCCCCAAAGATGGGGGCACTGGGCGGTTTCACTATAGCCCGCCTTGTGGGAGATGCCCACACAAGACGATGACTCTTAGTCGATAGTTC
>Ga0316224_1000119_pt1 | contig 126806 bp, 121 predicted proteins | sample TBH18013metaG_FD_206254 | JGI IMG/M metagenome (GOLD analysis project Ga0316224, IMG submission 206254) | Freshwater microbial communities from Trout Bog Lake, Wisconsin, USA - TBH18013 | ecosystem: Environmental > Aquatic > Freshwater > Lake > Hypolimnion/Profundal zone | place: USA...
TGCAGGAGATCCGCGCCAAATCCGGTGGGCAGCCCGACGTGGGAATGCTGATCAAAAGCCTCAAGGAAAAGCTGATGGAAGGGATCGAAGCATGAGCCTGATCAGCCAGATTTACCGCACCGACACCCCCACCACCCTCGAGCAGATGTTCGAGTTGGCCCGCACCATCTGGCACCGGAACAAGCCCGGCGATCCGGTGGTGATCTGGCCCGATTTGATGGGCAACGATTTTGACAAACAGGCGGTCTTGAACGCCGCCGCCAAGCAGTACGGAAACCGCTCGAAAAGGAAGGACAAAAAATGAAAGCCCATTCGTTTACCAAACGCCCCGGTCGCCCCAAAGCCGACAAGCCCGAGTTCCCCATGCTGGTTCGGATGCAGCAGTTCCGGTCCATGGGGGCCAAGCCGCATCTTGATCCGGTCTCAGGCAAGTTGACCGCCTCCATGCCGGTCTACAATCCGCGCAGCATGAGCTGGTCGGTGCAGCCGGTGACCCAACCGGAGCTATCGTCTTATCCGTGCGGCATCATGTTTGCCAAGGGACTGCTGACCAAATCGGAACTGGTGGCCGCCGGGATGCATGTTTGGGCGCACATTCAGATGCTGGGGCGGCGCGGCACCATGGTCAAATCCCTGTCGGCGCTGGACGTCGCCAACCAGATCGCCGAGGGCGATTGCGAACCGCTCAGTCGTTTGGCGGCATTGGGCATGGTGTCGCAGCACGACCCATTGGCGGCGGAAGCCATCAGCCGGGCCTACCGTGCGGCCAATGCCCTGCTGCTCCGCCGAGGGTATGAAGTGCATGGGGCCATCAATGAACTGGTGATCTACGAAGGGTATCAGGGCTGGTGGCTGGAACAGGACCACCCGGAAAAGACCAAGCCCTACAAGTGGATCAAGGCCGGGATGGGTGTGCTGGAAAAGCACTGGCCGGACGAGATCGAGCGCATGATTGGGGTGTTTTGTCCGTGAGGGGGATGCATGGGTTTATCGCCTCCGTTTGTTTTGAGCGTCTGCTTTGGTCAGAAAGCAAGCTGTTCGCTCCGGAGCACGAGAACATCAACAGCCGACACAAGGAACCCTACTATGTCAGGGTTGTCCGCATTATCATAATATTACAAACAACGCCGAACGAGCGGTTGCAGGGTCACACGTTGGTGTCAGGAGATGAGCCTGCTAGACTGATTCGACTTGGCGGCCAAGTAAGCGTCTTTCCCGGAAACACTGGTGCCACGCCTCCGCCACCCATGCCGGGGTAAGATTGCGATTCGGCAACAATCACAACGTCATCGGGCAGCGACATCAAGGCAAGGCCAATCGCGGCCATGTACGGCCCCTGTGAGGGAAAGCCAAAGGCTCGGGCAACGTCATCTGTTTCGGCCATGCCGAACACGATTGCGCGCGGCTGAATGCTACGCTTGTATTGCTGTTCAAGTAATCCGGCAATATGCGGGGCAAGTTTCTCGGCTGCAGCCTGTATGTTGGCATAAAGGCCGCGCAATTCTGCTAACACCTCAGGCTTGGCGGCGTTCCGCCCAGCGCTCCACGATTTGATAGTATCAATCCGAACCTTGAGGAATTCGGCAGCCTCCCGTTGAGAGAGTCCGCAACGTTCGGTTAATGCCGCAAATGGTGTTGTCGGCGTCATATTCTCACTGTCCTGCGCTCGAAAGTTCGCAATTTTACGTCTGCCAGTATACTCTATGGACGTTCGATGCTGCTGATACATTCAAGGTCTTCCTTACCCATTGCAGTGGGCTGTCCCGCCGCTTCCCCCCCCACTGATACACAAAAAGTGTATGCCGATCAAGCGATATCCGTTTTTGGGGATCAGGGGAAACATGCTCCATGGACCTCGAATAAGGGCATAGTTGAATGGGTTGCTTATGTGCGTGATAGATGCCAGCTTGCCGTGACATGGCAGCACCCTTCTCGTATAAGTGAGCAATTCGATTCTGCTTTAGGTGTCACTGTGATTGATCCTCTGCTTTCACTTGCCCATACCGTCCAATCCAATAAAGGCGTCTTTGCATTGCTGCTTGGCTCTGGCATTTCTCGAAGTGCGGGCATTCTGACCGGCTGGGAAGTGACGTTGGATTTAGCCCATCGACTGTCCACACTTACTGGCGAAGCCAATCCTACCGATATTGCAGACTGGTACAGGGCAAAATTTAAGACTGAGCCAGATTATTCCGCATTACTGGACACATTGGCCCGGTCCCCAGCTGAGCGTCGCGCTCTGTTGCATGGCTATTTTGAGCCAAATGAAGATGAAATCGAAGAGGGAAAGAAAAAACCCACACCGGCTCACCGCGCCATAGCAAAGCTCGTGGCCCAAGGTTATATCCGCGTCATTTTGACCACGAACTTTGACAAGTTGATAGAAACAGCGCTTCGGGATGAAAATATCGAGCCGGTCGTTATCAACACCCCTGACGCAGCCGAAGGTGCCGCTCCGCTTGTTCACCAACGATGTGTCGTCGTCAAGCTGCATGGCGATTATCTAGATGAAAGGATCAAGAATACTGACGCCGAGCTTGCAGAATATGATTCTCGTATAAATACGTACTTAGATCGCGTTCTTGATGAATTCGGCTTGATCGTTTGCGGGTGGTCTGGAGAGTGGGATCAAGCGTTACGGGCTGCGTTAGAACGATGCAAATCTCGGCGATATACAACGTATTGGGCAGCACATCGCTCCCCAGGATTGCAAGCGGAAGCACTTATTAAGCTGCGAGACGCGCAGTTGGTAAACATTCGAGACGCAGATACCTTCTTCACGGATTTAGGGGAAAAGGTCACAAGCCTAGATGAGCTAAAAGCGCCAGCCCCACTGTCTGAAGAGGTGGCGGTGGCGTCATTGAAGCGCTACATCGCCGAGCCACGGCATAAAATCCGCCTAAATGATCTGATTGCTGGCGAAGTTGATCGGGTTCAACTCTCGCTGGCAAACAAAATGTCATCATCGGCAGCAACCTTTGCTCCAATTTCCTCCGACGAATTTCTTAAGAGATTGCGCGTCTGCGAGGCTTCAACAGCCATCATGCGAAGTCTTTTCTTTCACGGTGCCCGGTGGGCTGAACCAGATCATTATGAGATGTTTAAAAACGCAATGCAGATGGTTGTTGTACGGGACAACCCTGGGTCATCCTATGTTGTCTGGTCCAACATGCAACTATACCCATCTGCGCTACTCATGTATGCGGGAGGTTATGGCTGCATTGTTTCTGGTAATTACGGATTGCTAAAAACATTGCTAGATGTACAAATTGACCATCGGCACGAAACGATTTCGGCATCGGACAAGCTGCTCGCAGTTAATGTCGTGGACCATAATTTGGCCCAAGAAGCATTGTATCCGCCACAGCGCCGGTACACACCTGTCAGCGAGAATATTGCTGACCTACTTACCCCTTTGGCCGAGAGGGTAACTCCTGATGCGGCAAAGCAATTCGACCGCCTGGAAGTGCTGTTGGCCTTGAATTTTATTGATAAGGCGGAACTTCCACCTGATCCACAGTGGATGCCTGTAGGGCGCTTCGCTTGGAAAGACCAAAACAATAACAATTCTGCGGCGAACACCCTGTTTGCTGAATATGCCGAAATGGGGGCTTCCTGGCCACCATTACGAGCGGGAATGTTTGGAGGGAAGTTAGAGCGGGTCCAGCGGGCTGAGGCTGCATTTAGGGCCGTTCTCTCTCAAATCAGGTGGCATTAATCAACGAGCGGCGAGCGGCTCTACATGCACAACTACTTAGCTGAGTTGTCCGTACCCGTCACCTATGAAAGTATGCTTTCAGAACAGTTCAAGATCAGGAGCATGCGGTTCGAAGCCAAGTTTGCTACTTAGATAATTTTTGGATAGGCCGTAATCGCCGAGACGCCAAAGATCATATGCTGCGGCTAGGCGCATCGAGTCCCTGTCCGGTAGTTTAATGGCGGCAAACTCCTGCGCCGGAACAAAGTTATTGCCGAAGACTTTTTCCGCCTGCTGCTGAAACAGTCGGAAGTCATCGAGCCTTATTCTCCGATCAAGTCCAGTGGCAGCACGCAACAGCAGATGATCGTGGATCATCGACAAGAAATCATCAAACGGAGGCCACGGCATGGAAAAGCCTTGCCGTTTGCACCAACTGGAAACGTGCAGCAGCATGAAGCCAGAGGAATAGATACGATTCTCAAAAACAGGAACGCTTTCCTCGTCCCCTCCGCCATCAATTTCCACCCTGTAACAGAAGGGCAAACTCATTTCTGGAATTGGATCGAAGCCCCAAAAGAACGAGCGTGAATGCCCAACCACTTCCCGCATGTGATATTGGTCCAATGCTCTTTCAGCCTGTTCAACCGTCAATCTAGGCTGCTGCGGCATCATCGTTAGGCCCCCTTCCCGAATGTTTATTCTAACAGTATTGTCACATAATTATATGCGACATGTAAATCCTACAACAACCCAAGCTGCGACTTGTATATTACTCGCAATCAATCCAATTGCTTTGGCTCGGACAGTAAAGCCTTGGAATTCTCCCAGAAGAGTGGGAGCCTCGTGTACTGCGCAAAGGGCCGCAGGGACACACACAGAGCCTCAACTGGGGGGATGGGGGTCGTAATCTTTCGCGCAATTACCCCCTGTTACCGGCCTGGGCCTCCGTGTGCAGAGTCGCACTTTTCAAACAGGGGGTCAGAACACGACCTCACCTCCCTCTTTCAACATCAAAAACAGTGACTTAGACAATGGATAGCAAGCCAGACACAGGCGCTTGGCCTGCCGACAATGTGCAACGCCGGGCCGTTGAGGCGCTGGTGCCCTATGCCCGCAATGCCCGGACACACAGCGATGAACAAGTGGCCCAGATCGCCGCTTCGATCAAAGAATGGGGATGGACCACACCGGTGCTGGTGGATGAAACCGGCATGCTGATTGCCGGGCATGGCCGGGTACTGGCAGCGCGTAAACTTGGGCTTGCTGAAATCCCGGTCATGGTGGCCATCGGCTGGACCGAGGCCCAGAAGAAAGCCTATGTCCTGGCCGACAACAAGCTCACCTTGAATGGCGGATGGGACACGGATTTGCTGAAGGTGGAGCTGTCCGACATTCAGGCCATCGGCTTCGATCTGGATCTGATCGGCTTCAGCGACACGGAACTGTCGGCATTGCTGGCGGAGGCAACCGAAGGTCTGACCGACCCGGACGAAACCCCGGAACCACCCGCCAGCCCGGTCAGCGTGCCGGGCGATGTCTGGGTGCTGGGCAACCACCGAATCATCTGCGGCTCATCGACCGATGCCCATACGGTGGAAACGCTGTTGGGTCCGGTTAAACCGCATCTGATGGTCACCGATCCGCCTTACGGGGTGGAATACGATGCCAACTGGCGCAACGAAGCGGCCCGCCATAGCGAGGGCATGGGCAACCGGGCCATCGGTGCCGGTGCCGTTGGCCGGGTGGAGAATGACGACAAGGCGGATTGGCGCGAGGCTTGGGCATTGTTCCCCGGCGATGTGGCCTATGTCTGGCATGCTGGGGTTCATGCCGGAACGGTGGTCGATAGCTTGGTCGCCTGCAATTTTGTGATCCGGTCGCAGATCATCTGGGCCAAAAGCAACTTTGCCATCAGCCGGGGCGATTATCATTGGCAGCACGAACCCTGCTGGTATGCGGTGCGCAAGGGCAAGAACGGCCATTACGGTGGGGATCGCAAACAGACCACCTTGTGGCAGATTCCAAAACCGCAAAAGTCGGAAACCGGCCACAGCACGCAAAAACCGGTGGAATGTATGAAGCGGCCCATCGAGAACAACAGCAGCCCCGGTCAGGCAATTTATGAGCCGTTCAGCGGCAGCGGCACCACCATCATCGCCGGAGAAATGACCGGGCGGCACATTTATGCGGTGGAACTGAACCCGGCCTATGTGGATGTGGCCGTGACCCGGTGGCAGGAGTTCACCGGCCAGCAGGCCATTCTTGAGGGCGACAGACGAACCTTTGCCGAACTGGCCGACCAGCGCGGTGGGGCTGTTCCCGAGCAGAAGGTTGAAAAACGTAATGGCAAGTCGCGGCGGTAAGCCCAAGCCCACCCATTTGAAGGTGGTGACCGGCAATCCCGGTCGCCGACCATTGCCGGAGAACGAGCCTAAACCACGCAAGGCGATGCCCAAGGCCCCGCCCCATCTGAGCGGCCCGGCCCGTGAGGAATGGGATGACATGGCCACCGAGCTGTACGAATGCGGTTTGCTGACCTCCATTGATCGCGGGGCCTTGGCCGCCTATTGCCAAGCCTATGGGCGGTGGGTGCAGGCGGAAGAAGCCTTGGCCCGCATGGCCGAGCGCGATCCGATCATGAAATCGCTGATTACCAAATCCGCCAATGGGAACATTTACCAGAACCCGCTGGTGGGGATCGCCAACAAGGCAATGGCGGACATGGTTCGCTTTGCTGCTGAATTTGGGATGACACCGAGTGCGCGAACCCGAACCCGGAGCGAACGGGCGCAGGACGACGAAGACCCGGCAGACAAGTATTTCTGATCCGACGACGGCTTGGGCCAAAGAGGTGGTGGCCGGGAAAGTGGTGGCGGGTCCGCATGTCCGCAATGCCTGCCGCCGCCATTTGCAGGATCTGAAGGACGGCAAGACACGCGGGCTGGTGTGGGACAAGGCGGCAGCCAGCCGGGCGATCAACTTCTTTCCCGATGTGTTGCGGCTGAATGGTGGGCAGTTCGAGGGCAAACCCTATGTGCTGCATCCATCGCAGGCGTTTCGGGTGGGATCGTTGTTCGGCTGGAAGAAGTCGGACGGCACAAGACGGTTCCGGCGGTTTTATGACGAGGAAGGCAAAGGCAACGGCAAGTCGCCCTTGCTGGCCGGGATTGGCCTGTATTGCTTGGTGGCCGATGACGAACCCCGCGCCGAGGTCTATGCTGCGGCGTCCAAGAAAGACCAAGCCATGGTCCTGTTCCGGGATGCGGTGGCCATGGTGGACCAAAGCCCGGCCTTGTCATCGCGTTTGACCAAATCCGGTGGTAATCCGGTGTGGAATTTGGCCGATCTGAAGAAAGGTTCGTTCTTCCGGCCCATTTCCAGCGACGAAGGCCAAAGCGGGCCACGTCCCCATTGCGCCTTGTGCGACGAGGTGCATGAGCATCGGGACGCCAGAACGGTCGAGTTGCTGGAGCGCGGGTTTAAATGGCGCAGGCAGCCCTTGTTGTGCATGGCCACCAACAGCGGATCAGACCGGCAATCGGTGTGCTGGCAGGAACATCAACATGCGGTGCGGGTGGCGGCGGGAACGCGGGAACCGGACGAGCAGTTCACCTTCGTGGGTGAGGTGATTGACGACGAGACTTTTGCCTTTGTCTGTTCGCTGGACCATGACGACCAGCCGCTGGACAATCCCGAATGCTGGGTCAAGGCCAATCCGCTGCTGGGGGTGACGGTTCAGCCCAGTTATTTGGCCGGGGTGGTGGCGCAAGCCAAGGCCATTCCGGGCAAGCTGAACAACATCCTGCGCCTGCATTTTTGCGTTTGGACCGAGGCGGAAACCGCTTGGATGTCGCGCCCGACCTTGGAAGCGGTGCTGGCCGATTTTGATGTGTACGAACATTCCGGCGAAGCGGTTTATCTGGGGCTGGATCTATCGGCCACACAGGATTTAACGGCGGTGAGCTATTGCGTTCCAACCGGACGCAATCAGGACGGCCAGCCAACCTATGATGCCTGGATCGAGGCATGGACGCCGGGCGAGACCTTGAGCCAGCGGGCCTTGCGCGACAAGGTGCCCTATGACATCTGGGCGCGGGAAGGCCATTTGAACTTGGCGGAAGGCCGCAAGGTGATCGGCTTCGATTTTGTCGCGGCACGGATCGCCGAGATGGTCGGCCTGTTCGAGGTTAAATGTCTGGCCTATGATTCCTATGGCTTCAAACGGCATTTCGAGCCGGAACTGGATGCCCTTGGCCTGACCTTGGAAACCGTCGAGCATCCGCAAGGTGGCAAGAAAAAGGGTGCGACCGGCCTTTGGATGCCGGGGTCCAAGCTGGAACTGGAAACCCTGATCTTGGAAAAGCGCATTCGGCTTCTGCGCAATCCGGTGCTGATCTCAGCCATTATGTCGGCGGCCACCGAGAACGATCCGTTCGGGAACTTCTGGTTCTCCAAACGCAAGGCGGTCAACCGTATTGATGCCCTGATCGCTTTGGCCATGGCGGTGGGCGCGGCCTCGTCCCCCGACGAAATGTCGGAATTGCCTGAAATTCATATCTGGTAGGTGTTTATCCATGTCGCTTCCGTCCCTATTGCGTGCCGCCTATGGCTGGATGGTGGGGCGCGAGGCGGCATTGCACCGGGACATGAGCGATGACAGCGGGTTTTTGGGGTCTGGCTATTCGGTCAAATCGGCCACCGGCATTCATATCGACCAGCAAACCGCCATGTCGTGCGATGCCGTCATGGCCTGCGTGTCCTTGCTAGCCGAAGATGTGTCCAAGTTGCGGCCCCGGTTGGTGCAGCGTTTGGCCGATGGACGGCGCAAGCTGGCGCAACTTCATCCGCTTTATCCGTTGCTGAAAACACCGAACGATTGGCAGACATGGCAGGAATTTGCCTCGCAAATGATGATAGGGCTGCTGTTGCGCGGCAATGCCTATGCGGTGATCGTGCGCAATGCCTTTGCCAAGCCGCTGTTCTTGGTGCCGATCAACCCGGATCGGGTGTCGTTGTGGGAGGCACCGAACGGCGATCTGTTCTGGCGGGTCAACCGGGTCGGGCTGCATGAGAATGCCAAGCTGGCCAATGTGCCGCTGATGATCCCGGCGCGGGATGTGTTCCATCTGAAGGGGCTGTCCTCCAACGGCCTGACCGGATTATCGAAGATTGCCCTCAACCGGGAAACCATCGGCCTGTCCATTGCCCAAGAACAACAAGCGGCGCGGTGGATGGCCAATGCCGCCAAGCCGTCCGGCATCCTGACCACCGATCAGAAGATGTCGCCGGATTCGTTCGAGCGGTCCAAGCTGGCATGGCAGCAGGCGCAAAGCGGTCTGAACAACAGCGGCAAGACAGCGGTGCTGGAAATGGGGCTTAAATGGCAGCCCCTGTCCATGACCAGTCAGGACATCGAATTTATCGCCAGCCGCACCTTCCAGTTGAATGCGGTGGCCCGGCTGTGGCGGGTGCCGCCCCATATGATCGGCGAACTGACCAAGGCCACCAACAACAGCCTGACCCAGTTGTCGCAGGAATATGTGAACTTCACCCTGTCCACCTATACCGAGATTTGGTCGCAACGGGTGGCGATGACCTTTGATCTGCCGGATGATATTGAGTTGCTGTTCGATATGTCCACCCTGCTGCGGGGCGACATCAGCGCCCGCTATGCCAATTACCGCTTGGGCATCCAAGGATGGCTGACCACCAACGAAATCCGCGATGCCGAAGGTTTGGACCCGGTGCCGGAAGGCGACAAGGTGTTCCGCCCGGTCAACATGGCCCCCTTGGATAGTGAAATATTTGAAGCCAACGATTTGGGCAGCGAAGCATCCGGGTCCGCTCCGGCGGGGGCTGGCGATGCGTCCATCAAGAACCCGGATCAAAGCCCGCATTGAAGCGGTTTCACGCCCCTAACAACCGCCGGGCCAGCAGCGATTGCATATCCCGCCGACCATCGGCGATCAGGTAAATGACGACGTTTTCGCCGATAACCCGATAGATCACCCGGTAGGGCTTGAAGGCCGCTTGCCGATAATCCCGAATGCCGAGGCTGATCAGTTCTTTGGGGTAGCTGCCGCGTTCCGGGAACTGCGATAGACTCTCGACCACTTCCATCAACTGGTCCAACACATGATCGGCGTTGGCGACACAGTCGGTTTCGGCGATGTGATCGTGCAAGGCTTCCAAATCTTGCTCGGCCCCTTCGGTGAGCAAGACCTCGTAATGGGCCGTGTTCTTGGTCATCAGGACGCTACTCGTTTAGCCCGCAAACGGGCAACCACCTCTGATGCCGGTTTAACTTTGCCCGCCGCAATTTCCTGATTGCCCAACGCCAAGATTTTCAGCAGTGCGAGGGTTTCCTGGGTTTCTTCAAACGAAGCCACATCCTGCAAGACCGCCTTGGCTTCGCCGTTCTGGGTAATGACCAACGGCTCCCGCTGCTCGGTCAGATTCGTCAGAATTTCGGCGGCGTTGGCCTTGAGGTAGCTGATCGGCTTGACTTGAGATGAATAGCGCATGATTCCCGCCTTGATATGGTGTGGACCAAATATGAACCGTATTTAGTCCTTGCGCAAGGTTGGCGCGGGTACAAAGCAATTGGGCTTTTGCCCAAACCCAATCGGAGGCCTCGGCCTCCGAACCTCCAGTTTTAATAAATAGGGTTTGGGGACGAGTCCCCAAGCAGGCGTGGACGGCAGTCCACATCCTTCACGAAAGACACGACATGCCTTATCAGCAGATCATCCGGCTTGCCGCCATCGGCCAGCCGGAGATTGATGCCGAGACTCGCATTGTGCGGTTTGTGCTGTCGGATTCCAGCGTGGCCCGTGACGGCCATACCTTGGCCACCGGCGGCTGGGACACTGCTTCTTATATGAAAAACCCGGTGGTGCTGTTTGCCCACGATAAAAGCCATGTGGCCTCTGTCATTGGCCGCATGGTCAATATCTTTGTGCAGGGCGACCGGCTGATGGGCGATGTGGAGTTCATGCTGGGCGAGATCAACCCCATGGCCGAAACCGTCTTCCGCATGGTGGTGGCCGGGTTCCTGAATGCGGTCAGCGTGGGTTTTCTGCCCAAGGCGGGTCAACCGGCCAAAAACCGCGCCCCCGGCTGCTTTGATTATTCACAGCAGGAATTGCTGGAGGTTTCGGTGGTGCCGGTTCCGGCCTTGGCCAGCGCCTTGGTGGCCGGACGGTCGGCAGAGTTCGACCTTGCCCCGATGGTAGATTGGGCAAGACAGATTATGGAGGCCAATACCGTGACCCAATCCCCGCCGCCCAAACAAACCTTCAAGCGCGATCTTGGCGATGTGGGCTGGCTGGCACAATTGCTGCAATCGCTGGCCTGTCTGCAAAGCACGGTCGAATGGGAAGCCGAGATCGAAGAGGATGGCAGCCCCATTCCGCAATTGCTGACCGAGGCCATTCAGACCTTGGGGTCGATCTTGATCAGCATGACCGCCGAAGAAGTGGCGGAATTGATGGGCGATGCCATCGGCGAAGACCGGGCCAATTCGAGCAATGGCCAACGGCTGGTGCGGGCCTTGGGACGGATGTTTGCCGCCCAAGACCGGGCTGGCCGGGTGCTGTCCGCCGCCAATGAAGACCATCTGCGCAATGCCCATGAATGTCTGACCCGCGCCGCCGATCACGTCAAAAGCGTGATGGACCAAGTGGTGCCCGATGGGGATGACGGCGAAGGCAGCGATAACGATGTCAGCCAAGACGCCGAGCGGCAGCGGGCCATTGCCGAGGCGGAAGCCTTGGTTTTGGCAGCAAAAGGATAAAAAGGGCCTCGGCCCTTGACCCATTTTGATTAAGGAATGGGGTCCAGGCCCCCAGGGCTTGGCCGCCGGAGGCATGTTTATTAATCCCACACCCAGCCGCCCCCAACCGGGCGGCTTTTTCTATGGAGACCGCAATGACCGGGTTGAACATTAAGGAATTGAAGACGGAACTGGGGGCGGTCAGCCAAGCCATGCTGGCGCAGGCCCAATCCCGCGACTTCGATCCCGCCAAACATGCCGAACTGAAGGCGCAGGCCACCAAGCTGGACGCCCAGATCCGGGCATTCGAGGATGCCGAAGCCTTGAATGCGGCTCAGGCCCAGCCGCACCATTCCAGTCCGCAGGTGCCGCAGGTCCGGGCGGTGGGGCCGGTTGATCCTTATCTGGCCAAGGTTCGCTCGGATATGGGGTTCGATTACAACCCGGCCCAGAACTTTGGGTCGTTTGGCGAATTACTGCAATCGGTGGCCCGTCATTATATGGACCGCGACCCCAGCAATACAGATCCCCGTTTGAAGGCTCTGCGGGCCAGCCGCGACATGGACGATCTGATGACCCGCGCCCCGTCCGGCATGGGCGAAGTGGACCCGACCGGCGGTGGGTTCTTGGTGCAGTCGGATTTTGCCAGCTATGTGTGGACCCGCGCCTATGACACCGGCAAGGTTTTGTCGCGGGTGGAAAAACTGCCTATTTCCACGGCGGCCAACAGCATCAAGATTCCCGGTGTGGACGAAACCAGCCGGGCCACCGGCAGCCGCTATGGTGGGGTGCAATCGTTCTGGATGGCGGAAGGCGATCCCATTACCGGCTCCAAGCCCAAGTTCCGCCAGATCGAACTGGATTTGAAAAAGCTGGGATCGGCCATGTTCGTCACCGATGAATTACTGGCCGACACCTCGCTGCTGACCAAGATCGCCAACACCGCCTTTACCGAAGAACTGATCTTCATGGTGGAAGACGCGATCATCGAAGGCGATGGCGTGGGCAAGCCGCTGGGGATTTTGAAAGCCCCGGCCACGGTGGTGGTGGCCAAGCAGAATGGGCAAGCCTCCGGCAGCCTGGTCAAAGAAAACATCGATGCCATGTATTCGGTGCTGTGGAGCCGCAGCCGGGAGAACGCGGTGTGGCTGATCAATCAGCTTTTGTGGCCGCAATTGCTGCAATTAAGCCAAGTGGTCGGCACCGGCGGCGCTCCGGTGTTCCTGCCCGCCGGGACCATGAGCGGTAAACCCTATGCCACCTTGTACGGCATTCCTGTGGTCGAAGTGGAATATTGCTCGGCCCCCGGCACCCCCGGCGACATCATTCTGACCGATCTGACGCAATACGCCTTGGCCGACAAAAGCGGTATTCAGGCGGCGTCCTCCATGCACGTCCGGTTCCTGTACGACGAAATGACCTTCCGCTTCACCTACCGGGTGGACGGCAAGCCGTTCTGGTCGAAGCCGCTGACCCCGTTCAAGGGCAGCCAGAACCTGTCGGCCTTCGTGGTCTTGGCCCAACGGTAAGATTTTCCCTTTGTTTTAAGGAACGCATCGTCATGAAACAGTTCAGCTTGACCAACATCCTGTCGCCGGACGGCTTGTTGATCCCTGCCATCGACCCCACGGGCCGCTCGGGAACATATCGCACCGTTTACGGCGCATCCCGCATCTTTGTGGTGTGCCACTTTGCCCAAGGCAATGCGGCCACCATTACGGTGGGGGTCTTGCAGGCCAAGGATACCAGCGGCACCGGATCCAAAGCCATCGCCACCGCCAAGATTTATACCAATGAAAACGTGGCACTGGGCAGCGGCAACATGGTCCAGCAGGCCGATGGGGTGACCTATACCACCGGGGCCACTTTGGCGGAAAAACTGGTGATCTTCGAGCTGGACCCCGCCGATGCTTTGGATGTGAACAACGCCTACAACACCATCACCGTCGCCACCGGGGCATCCAACCCCGCCAACATCACCAGCGCCGAGTTGTATGTCTATGGCTCCTATCTGGGCGTTTCCGGTCTGGGGCTGGATTAAGCGAGGGGAATGACGATGCCGAATGTTCGCTATAAAGGTCGTTATGACGGTGGGATGCCGGTTGTTTACGATCCCCAGACCGGCGAGGTGGTCAATGCCTCGGCCCCGGTGTTCTTCTACGACGATTTTCTGGGGGCTGGTCACACTGCCATTCCCACCACAGTTTCGTCCGGTTCCAACTGGTGCGCCAAGATCGTCAAATCGGCAGGCAATGTGACGGTGGGCGCGGTCGCCAATGGCCAGACCGGGCAAGTGGCCTTGGCCACCGATGCCACCAACGAAAAACAGGATGCGGTGCTGTACTGCTTTGACCAGCGGGCCTACACGGTCAATATCGGTCTGGTCTACGAAACCCGCATCCAGTTGGGAACCATCCCCACCCCCGGCACCAAGGCGGTGTTCGGAATTGCCGCCGCTTGGGCGGACGGTCAGAACAACATCACCCAGTATCTGCGCTTTGCGGTCAACGGCAATGGCACCTTGTTGTGTGAGACCCAAGACGGCACCACCCAATTGTCGGTGTCGTCGGGCGTGACCATCGGCACCAATACCGAATGGCATGTGCTGCGGATCGACGCTTCGGACGTCACCAGCGTCAAGTTTTTCATTGATGGCAGCCCTGTGGCAACCACGACCACCTTCCCGTTTGCCGCCACCGGAGCCAATGCCCAGGTCCAGCCTTATGCCTCGGTCTATAAAGCGTCCGGCACCTCGGTGGGAACGGTCAATCTGGATTACGTGGCCATTTGGCAGAACCGGGCTTAAGGGGAACCAGCATGACGACACCTGTTGCATTCGATCTGGCTGCGGCCAATGTGGGGGACCGCGTCACCTTGGCCGATGGCCGGGTGGTCATCATCTTGGGCGTGCGGATTTCCTCGGTGGAGGGCAATTCCATTCTGATTGCCGAAGGATGGATTGATGCCGCCCAAGTGGCGGAACCGGCTTAAGGCGGAGATCCCACATGGCACAGTCCATCAATATCCAGAAGTTTGCCGCCACCATTGCCGCCGGGGCTTCGCTCAGTGGCGAAGTGGATCTGGGGGCCTGTACGCTGTGCGGCATTGTGCTGCCCGCCGCCCTGAATACGGGCAATCTGTCGTTCCAAGTCAGCGTCGATGGCGGTCTGACATGGTGTGAACTGGCCATGGCCATTGGGGGATATATCAGCTACCCCATGGGCAATTCGCTTTATCTGGCGGTGGACCCGACCTTGTGGCGTGGGGTCAATGCGCTGAAGGTGCGCACGGGTGCTGCCGCTTCGCCGGTGGTACAGGCCACGCAAGTAATCATCACCCTGATTGCACGCCCGAATATCTGACCATGAGCCTGATCCCCACCTATGCCATCACCAGCGTGGTGACGCCCCCGGCTGGTCTGGATTTAACCACTCTGGCCATTTGGAAAGACGATTGGGGCGTAAAAGGAAATGCGGATGATGCCTTTATCCGCCGCACCATTACCCGGTGCAGCATGGCGGCGGCCAATTACTGCAATCGGGTGTTCGGGATTGCCACCTATCTGGATGTGATCCGTCTGGAACGCGGTGAAGCCTTGGGCCGGATTGCCAATGGCGAGGCCAGCCCCATTGCGGTACGCATGTGGCCGCTGGTGAGCATCCTGTCCGTCACTGAAAACCCGCTCAACGCCGCCGCCGATCTGACCGAAGGCACCGACTTTGAAACCGATCTGGGCAAAGGCTTGATCTGCCGTTTGGACGGCAATGGCAATCCCCGCACTTGGCCGATGGTCCAGATCAATGTGGTCTATCAGGCCGGATACGTCTTGCCCACCGATACCAATGAGGCCGACCGCACCTTGCCGTTCGATATTGAGGATGCGGTGGGCCGCATGGTCTGGTCACGCTATGCCGAACGCCAGCGCGATCCGTTCGTGCAAGAAGAATCGGTGGTGGGCGTGGGAACCACCCGTTACATCACCACCACCCCGGACGGCAATCTGTCGCCCGATGTGACCGACATTCTCAACAATTACCGGGTGCCGCTGTTGGGCGGCAGTTTATAAGGAAGGACCGCATATGGACAATGCCGGAACCTATAGCTTTGCCGCCTCGGTCACCAATGCGGCCACTCAGGTGACGACCGCCATCACCGATCTGGATGGCATGCTGGCTGCCACCATCGAGTTCCAGTTCCTGTACGGGCAAGGTGGGGCAAGCTGCGACGGCTATCTGCAAGTGTCCTTTGACGGTGGGGCCAATTACCGCGATGTGGCCCATGCCGCCTTCAGCACGGCCTCGGCCATCAAAACCTTCAATGTCTCCGGTCTGACCCCGCACATTGCCCCCATCACCCCGACCGATGGGGCCTTGGATGCCGACAGTGCGGTGGATGGCATGCTTGGCCCCATCTGGCGCTTAAAAACCATCTCCACCGGGACATATGGCGGCTCCACCCAATTGGTGGTAAGGCTGACGGCACGATGACTCCAACCCAAGCGATTGCGGCTTTAGACCGGGCACTGGCAGCGTCCGGCGAAGATGCCATTCTCACCCGCAACATCGGCACCAGCGCCACCCAAGTGCCGGTGTCGGTCAAAGTGCGCGTCAAGACCTATGGCTATAAGCCGCAGGCTCTCTATCCCGGCAGCCCCATTCAGCAAGGCGACATGCAGGTCATCTTGTCCCCCACCCAGATCAATGCGGCCCAATGGCCCGGCGGGGTTGCAGCCCAACCGGGCGCACTGGACCCGCGCATTCCGGTCAAAAGCGACCGGCTGACCATTGGCGGCCACGTCTATCAGGTCCAAGCCGTCGCCGATGTCAGCCGCATTCGGGGCCATATCGTCCGGTTTGAGCTACAGGTGCGCGGATGAGCCTTGCCGTGGTCAATGCCGTCAAAGCCCAATCCCTGGCCTTTACCGATTGCCCCATCTTCTGGCCCAACGAAACCATCGCCAAACCCACCGATGCCAATGGCAATCCCGCCCCCTTTGTTCTGGCCGACTTCACCACCCTTCGCAGCGAGATCATCGCCATTGGAGCCGGGCCGGGAACCCATGCCTTACGCGATGACGGTTTTATCCGCTTCCATATCTTCGTCCCGGAAAACACCGGCATTGATATGGCTCTGGGCTTGGCCGACAGCCTCGCCACCCTGTTCCGGGGCATTGCTCCCATAACCGGCCTGCAAACACTGGCCCCGTCGCCGCCCGATAGCGGCGCTCAATCCGATGACGGCCTCTATTACGGCGTGTCGTTCTCGGTGCCATATTATTACCTTTATCAAGGATAAGCCCATGCGCAGCTTCAGGATCAACACCCCGTTCACCGCGTTTGAACGGGATTACCCCCACACGCGCCTGCTGATCGAAGACGATCTGGCCTGCTGGCCGGAAGACGGACGCGAGCAGAAACTGGCCGAACTGATCGCCACCGGGCGCATTACCCCGGAACCGGTTGTGGTCCCGGCACCGGAGGCTGCTCCGGTCGTGCCGCCGCAGGCGGGATAATATATGGGCTGCCGCCCATGCCCGCTCAGGGACTCGTCCCTGAACCCATGATTTATTAAAAAATGAGGTTTGGAGGCCGCGCCTCCAATTGGGCTTGGGCGAAAGCCCAATAATCACCTTCCTTTTCCAAACCATCCAATGGACGGCGCACAGCGTCGGCACCACACAGGGGGCTTTTGTCATGGTTGCATCAACCGGCATTTTTAAGAAGATCGCGTTCCTTCAGGAAACCTCGTTCGGGGTGCTGCCATCGCCGACCACGGGCGGGCAATATCTGCGCCGCCAGCAATCCACTTTGGGCACCGAGGCGCAGTTCTTTAAATCCCAAGAAATCAACTTTGACCGTCAGCTTCGGGATAACCGCAAGGGCACCAAGATGGTCAAAGGCGACATGACCGGCGAACTGTCGCCCGGCACCTATCAGCAATTCTTGATGGCCCTGCTGGGCGCTCCGGCCACCACTGCCGCTGCGACCATTACCCTGACCGATGTGACCGCTGCTGCCACTGCACCCGGCAGTTTTACGACCGTGGCAGGCAACTTCCTGACTGCCGGGTTCAAGATCGGCGACATCGTGCGCTGTTCCGGTTGGACCACCACCGGGGCCGCCAACAATGCCCGCAATTACCGCATCAGTGCCCTGACCGCCACCATCATGACGGTGGGAACGCCTACCACCGGCGCGGCAGGCAAGCCGGAGGCGGTGGTGGCCAAGGCCGCCGGTGACAGCGTGACCATCGCGGTGGTGGGCAAAAAGGCCATGACACCGCAATCCGGTCTGTCCGACACCTCCTTCACCATTGAAAACTGGTATTCCGACAACGGCTTCTCGGAAGTCATGCTGGGCTGCAAGCCGGTCAGTTTTTCACTGAACGCTCCGTCCACCGCCATTGCCACCGGCAAGTTCTCGTTCATTGGTCAGGACATGGTGACCGGCACCAGTCAGGTGCTGGTTGCGCCCAACGCCTTGACCACCTCCGGTCTGCTGGCCGGGGTCAATGGCTCGTTGATGGTGGCCGGAACCGACTTTGCCACCATCACCGCCCTGACCTTGAACATCAACGGCAACCACACCACCGAATCCGTGGTCGGCTCCATGGCCACGCCCGGCGTGTTCCCCGGTATCTTGGACGTATCGGGCACGGTCACGGCGCTGTTCGCCGACACCATCTTCCGCGATGCCTTCATTCAAGAAACCGACTACATCGACCTTCACGCCAAGCTGGTCACGTCGCAGGCGCTGAACTCGGATTTTATCTCGTTCAACATTCCGCGCATGAAGTTCACCTCGGCCTCCAAGTCCGACAAATCCGGGGCGATCACCGGCACCTACAACTTCCAAGGCGCATTGAATGTTGCCGGTGGGCCGGGCACGGCCACCGACATTTGCACCGTGTCCGTTCAGGATTCGCTGTTCGTCTAATCCCCAACAAACCAAGAGGTCACAATGTCTCGTAAAGCTGAAACCGCCCCGGCGGCGTTCGATCTGGCGTCGGTGCGGCGCGTGGATATGGTTGAACTGATCATCAAACATCCGGTCACGGGAGCCGCCACCGATTGGATCTGGCGCATTGCCGGGCCGAGCCACAGCAAAACCGTTGAACATGCCGAAAGCATCCAACGCCGACGTTTGGACGAGGAACGGGCCAAGGAACAGGCCCGCGTCAATGGTAAGAAGTGGAAGGCCACCGAAAAAGACCCGGACGAGATCCGGCTGGAAAACGTCAAGGGCATTGCCGCCCGTGTCATCGACTTCACACCCGTGCAGATGAATGGCACCAACATCGATTACTCCCCCGACGTTGCCCTCAAGCTGCTGGCCGATCCGGCCTATGACTGGCTGTTGGGTCAGGTCATCGAACTGATCACGGACGATCAGGCTTTTTTTCCCGTATCGGCGAAGATTTAATCCGCTTCGCCGAATACACCTTCTGGCTGGCCAAGCCGCAAGAGGATGGTTCCCCCTTGAAGGACCATCTTCTTGCCGGGGCGCGGCAGGGTCACGCGACGGCTTTGCATTGGCTGTCCAGTGGCCCGCCGTTACCGCCAGCGGTGGCGCATATCTGGGCGGCATTTATCAGGCTGCATAACCGGCGGGGCGGTGGTATGGGGCCTGCGCCATTGATGTGGACGGAGATTGAGGCGTTTGCCCGGCTGACCGGGGCATCGTTCGATCCGTGGGAACTGGAGCTGATCGAGGCGCTGGACAATGTCTTTGCGCGGGTGCGCAATGATGACGGGTTCGAGTTTTTTGCCGATGAGGCGTAGCGCTGGGCAAACCGTGCGGTTCGATGTTGAATATCCTGCGTTTTTCTGTAGGATTTTCCTCACAAAGAATCTCCGGATCATCCGTGATGACTGGGGTTGTTGTGGGTCGGGGTAGTGTCCCGTCTGCGCTTTCTCTCAAGGGGCACCCTGCTCGCGTGGGTGCCTTTTTTGCGTCTGCCGGTGCGTAGGAGATAGTTTTTGTATTTTCTGAAGACGAGCAAGGGTGAAATTGACTTTGGCTCGATTGATGTCACCACGGCAGAGGCCCTTGCGATCCCGCATGGTCCCATTCGCTTGCTCAGTGGAGATAAGAAGTTCGGTCATGCCCACGTCACAGGCAACACCGACAGAATGAGAAAGCTGTCGGGACTGGGATTCCATGATTTTTGCGTGTTTGCCGAACTTGTCGCAGAAAATTACACAGACATCGCTCCGGGAGACCCTGCTGACAGACAGGTAATCATCCACTACCACCGGGGATACGGCCTGAGACTCATTCTCCAGCCAATTTTCGATGAAGTTGATGGCTTTTATTGGAGCATCGTCACCGGAATTCCTGGGCGAAAATCCCAACCAGGGGGCGTGTACACCGTGCTTAGGGAGCAGCCCGCAGCCGCAACACAAGGCCCGACGGCAAATACCACCCGGCCAATCCTCACACTCAAAAAGACAACTTAACAAAGTCGAGTGTAGGTGCGAAACCCTACCAACTGCTACCGGAGCAGCTCCGTTTTGAGGAAATATTGTCAGCCTTGCGGCCCGGTGACAATTAACCCTAACGCGTACACGGAACCCGACCTCAGAGGATATTGTACCGCCATACCCACTCAGGTGCAATATCATTCGGAATGAAGGATAACCCCAATTGCCCACCCCCATCTTCCAACGCCTTCAGGCGCGGATAGATGGCCTTGGCGATTCTGCGGTTAAGCAATTCATCGACTTCGCCGCCGAAAAACGCGACGAGGTTCTGGCGGAGGGCCGAGCCACCTCGGTGACGACCTATGTCAATGGCCGCGAGGGTGCGGCGTTGGAAACCGCCACTGTCCCCGGCGTGATCCGCTTCGAGTTCGGCTATCTGGATTATGTGATCGACGCCATCTGGGAGCTGTTGGTTCAGCAGAGTCCGTACCGGGATAAACGGGATGGAGCCAATCCTCCGACCCATTACCGGGATGAGCATTTGTTGCTGGTCAACGGACAGGAAGTGGTGCCGCCCATTCAGCAAATCCCCCGTGATGCCGAAATCGCCTTCGTCAATGTCCAGCCCTATGCCCGCAAGATCGAAAAGGGCTTTTCGGCGCAGGCCCCGAACGGGGTTTATCAGCAGGTGGCGCGGCTGGCCAATACTCGGTTCGGCAATCTGGTCAGCGTGACCTACACCTGGCTGCAAATCACCGGGGCGGGTCCGTCCGGCCCGGCCTCGCGGCACAGAACACGGCGTCAAAAGGCGCAAGACGATAACTTTCCGGCCATCATTTTCAAAAGCCTTTAGGGACCAGCAGCATGACCGATACGGTAGACCGGGCCATCTTGGAGGTGTCGGCGGTCACCACCGGCATTGACGAGGCCGATGCCCAGGTCTCGAAACTGGGCACCACCTTCACCGCCACCGAAACCAAACTGCGAGGCTATGGCACCAGCTTAGAGGCGGTAGTGGCCAAGATTGACCCGGTGACACGGGCCAACATGGCGCTGGAGGCCGGACAATCCCGGCTGAATGCCGCCTATGAAAGCAGCATCGCCAAAGGCATGGACGCGGCCAAGGCCAATGACCTGCTGGCAACCGGCTTGACGGCACTGACGCAGAAGCATGAGTCCGCATTGGCGCGGGCGGCAGCTTTGTCGGCGGGGTTTGGGGCGGTGGGATCGGCGGCGGGCGCATTGGGCACGGATCTGGCGGGGCTGGGAACCGCCCATGACGGGGCCGGGATGAAGGCCAATCAGATGCGCGAGGCCATGGTCCTTGTTCACGAAATGCTGTCGGGCAATTACCGGCGGGCGGTGGGATCGGCGACCATCGAACTGCAAAACTTTGGCCTGATGCAGCCCATTGTGGGGGCGTTGATATCGCCGTTGGGATTGACCATTGGCGCATTGGCGGCGGTGACCTTGGGGCTGACGGCGGCGTTTGCCATGCATTCGTCCAGCGTCCAAGAGGTGACCGATGCCTACAAACTATCCGGTGGGGCCATTGGCTTGGGTAAATCCCAGCTTGAGGAGTTTGCCCATGCCATGGCCGATACCGGAGAGGTATCGGTGCGGGAGGCCCGCAGCATCGAAGCGGCGGTGATGAAGGCCGGGCAGGTTCCGGCGGCGGCGCTGCAAACCATCGCCGACATGGCCAAGGACTATGCCAAGGTCTTTACCGATGGCGATCTGACCAAGGCCGCCGAGGATTTGGCGAAGGCGTATCTTGACCCCACCAAATCCGCCAAAGATTTGGATGAGCAACTGAACATCCTGACCGCCAGCCAGTTGCGCCAGATTGAGGCGATGCAGGGGGCCGGAGACAAGCTGGGGGCGTTCAATGTGCTGCAAGCCGCCTTGCGCGACCGGATCGGCGAGACGGCCAAGGATGTGGGCTATCTGGAAACCGCCTTCCGGGGCATGGCCAATGCGGTGTCCAATGCGTGGGATGCGGTGGGGAGTTGGGGCAAGAAAGGAACCTTGCAACAACAATTGGACACGCTGAAGGCCCAGAGCAGTTCGCAATCGGTGGATGCCGCCGGGAATGCCTATGACAATGCCCCGGATAAAGCCACCTTGGACAAGATCGCCAATCTGCAAAAGCTGGTGGATGCAGAAAAAGCGGTGGCCGAAGCCGATGGCGAGATGCAGCGGCAGCAATTGGCGACCAAGAACGCCATGGACATTGCGGCCTCCCTTGATCCACAGATTGCCGCTTTGGACAAAATGAAGGGCCAGTTGGCCAGCCTGAAAGCGGTGCAGGACAACACCTATGGGGCCGCACCGGAGCAGATCAAACAGATTGAGGATGCTCAGGCAGGCTTGACCTCGGCGGTTAATTCCTATGCCACGGCGGGACAAAAGGCGGTGCAGATGGCACAGGCGCAAGCGGCGGCCTCGTCCATGCAGACGGATCAGGCGCAAACCTATCTGACCGTCCGTCAAAAGCAAATCTCGCTGGAGGGGCAGGCTTTGCCCCAAAGCGAGAAGGATTTGCAGATGCAGGCGGCGCGGATTCAGGTGCAGGCGCAATTGTCGAAGCAGATGAACGATGCGGTGGCGGTGGCCGAACAACAGGCCAAAGCCAATACCGATCTGGCCAATGCGGCGGGCCAAGGCGATGCCGCCACCCGTAAAGTGGCCGAGGCCAATGCCATGGAGGCAGCCGAATTGCGGGGTGCGGCGGCGGTGGCGGCGGAACGGATCAAGCAGCGCAATGAGGAAGCGGATGCCATCACCCGCTACACCAATGAAACCGTCTCGGGGCTATCCAAGGCGACCCAAGCCAGCGCCGACATGGCCAATGCCATTCTGGCGGGTCACAGTGCGGTGGTGCAGGCCAAGGCCGATGCCTATGAGCGGGCGGCGGTGGAGAAGCTGGGAACCGAGGCGCTTATTGCCGGAACCCAAGCCTATAAGGACCGCATGGCGATCATGTCGGCCTATAACGCCGATCAAGCCGCCAATGACAATGCCGCCGGAGCCTCGGTCTTGCGCAGCCAGCAGGACCGGATTGCCCTGATGCAGCGTGAGATCGACCTGCAAGGCATGGCCAAAGAAAACCGCGATGCCGAACTGGCGCAGTTGCAGGCCATGAACGACATCGAGTCTGGCCGGGTGACGGTGGGACAAGATCAGGTCCAGACCTATATCAACCAGCAAGGACAGGTGGCAATTCTGTCGGACAAGCTGGATGCCATCAGGAAGCAGGAACAGCAATCGGAAGCGATCAACAAACAGGTGGCCAAAGACCTGACCAGTTTCATGTCGGATGCGCTGGATAAGGTGATGACCAGTACCGGCAACAAATGGTCGGCTCTGTGGGATTCCATGAAGGCGATGGCGCTGAAGACCCTGTCGGAGATCGCGGCAGCGGCGGCGGTCAAGACGGTCATTATGCCCGCCATTGTGGATGTGCTGGGAACGGTGGGATCGGCGGTGGGGGTGTCGTCGTCCAGTTCTGCCACCTCGACCTCGTCCTCCAGCCCGACCGGGGCCAGTCTGGGAGCGGCGACGGCGGGCGGCGGTTCTGGCGGCATGATGACCATGCTGAGTGCCGGATCGATTGGGGCGCAATTAAGCGGGATCGGCGCAGGCATCGGCACGGCCATTGACGGGTTTGGTGCTCAATATCTGGGGCTGGCCAACAGTGCCGGGGTTGGTGAGTTTGGGCCGACCCTGACCGCCAATACCGGTTTGCTGGGCAGCACCACCTTGTCGCAAGCCTTGCCGTTTATTGGGGCGGGGATCTCGGCCATTTTGGATTTTACCCAAGGCAATGTGGGCGGTGGGGTTGGCACCCTTGGCGGGGCGGCTATCGGCACCATGATTATGCCCGGCATTGGAACGGCCATTGGGGCTTTGCTGGGTGGGATCATCGGCGGGATGTTTGGCGGCGGTGCGCCGCAGAATGCCAGTGGCGGCAAGTTAAGCGCCTTGGATAAATCGGGGCAATTGGTCATTACCGGGAACTCGCCGGGAGAAAACGGCGGCAGCACCTCCGGGGGCGCAGCCATGGCCACCACCTTCAATCTGGCCACCAACGAAATGATGAACGCCTACGGCCTCACCCTGCCGACCGGGTTCAACACCAACTTCATGACCAGCAGCAAATATGGCGACTGGTATGCGGGGTTCGGCGGTGGGGCGGGCGATCCCGGTTATGGGACCGGCTATAAAAAGAACCCCACTGATGTGATCAACTCCATGATGTCGGGCATGATCAAGGACAACATCCTTAAATCCTCCGATCCCTTGATGGCGACGGCACTCAAAAACAGCACGGCCACCAGCTATCAGGATCTGGCCAACGATCTGGATTTTGTCAAATCGCTGGAGGCAACGGCGGCGGCGGCCAAAGGGGCGACGGATCAGTTGGGCAATCTGCGGCAATCGGCACAGGATGCGGTGACCAATGGCCTCAGCACCCTGACCACGGCCATGCAGAAAGCGGCCACGCTGGGGCTGTCACAGCAATGGACAGCAGCCCAAGCCCAGACCATCCGCAATCAACTGAACATGGTGGCCCCGCAGACGGCCCCGACCCAGACGGCGCAAACTCTGGCCAATATCCAAGGCACCATTGACGGGCTGAAACAACTGAATGACGCCCTCAATCTGGGCATCAGTGCCACCGAGTTTGCCAACGCCTTGACCAATGCCACCAATCAGGTCCGCATTCAGTACAATCAGGGCATTCAAAACCAGATTCAGGCCATCGAAGATCCGTTTGCGGCGGCCATGACCCAATTGGCCTCCGATGCCAACACCATGCGCAGCGAAGCCACCTCGGCAGGGGCCGATATGGTGGCGGTGGAACAACTCATCAACGACAAGCGGATGGCGTTGTTGCAACAACAGGCCACCACCTTGCAAAACTGGATGACCACCCAAGCCTTGGGGTCCACATCATCCCTCAGCACGTCCGCCAAACTGTCGCTGGCTCAATCCAACTTCGCCACCGCCCTGTCGGCAGCCCAGCAATCGCCCGATCAAACGGCGGTTCAGAACCTGACCGCTGCCGCCGATGCCTTGTTGCAGGCGGGACAGGCCATGTATGCCTCCAGCTCTCAATATGCCACGTTGGAGCAGATGACCCGGACCACCTTGACCCAGTTTGCCAAAGGGGTCGGACTGCCGGGCTTTGCCAGTGGGGGTGATTTTGCCGGTGGGGTGCGCATTGTCGGTGAACACGGCCCGGAACTGGAATTTACCGGGCCATCGCGCATTCTGTCGCACGATCAATCCAAGGCATTGTTGGCCGGTGGCGGTGGGGATAATCAAACCGCCGCCGAAGTTCGGGCCTTGCGTCAACAGGTGGCCCAGTTGCAGCAGGCCTTGGTGGCGGTAACGGCGCAAAGCGGGGTGGCCATTCGGGATGCGGTGATGCAGGGCGTTCAGTATCAAGGGGACGCCGCCCGCGCTGCCGCTCGCTTGGCAGCGGCACCCGCTGCGGCCAAGGTGGTCCGGCGATGAACATCTTTCTGGTGGAAATCGCTGCCATCTCGCCTGCCGGATCATTGGTGACCCTACGTTATTCGTCGGGGGCGGCCTACATGACCCAGCCGTCAGAAACCCCACCCAACACAGCTTATGAGGCCCGGCTGCTGTCAGCAGGCAATTACGAGCGCCATGCTTGGCAACGGGACACCACACGCGGCGCGGCCCAGATCGGCTATGGCACTGTGGAGATCGACAACAGCGACGGGCGGCTGGATCAATACCGCGATTATGGGTTTGACGGTCAAAGCCTGATCATCCGGTTTGGCGACAGTGCTGCCGCTTACCCATCCGGCTTTACCACATTGTTTTCCGGCACGGTCGAAGCACTGGTGTTTGGCTGGCGCACGGTCACCGCCTTGGTGCGGGATATGTTGGGAGAAACCTTCCAGCTTCCCATTCAGGCCGTGACCTATGGCGGCAGCAATGCCGGGGCGGTGGGGGTGGACGGGCTGCCCACGGATTTGCAGGGCAAATACAAGCCGATCCTGCTGGGCCAAGTGCAGAACATCTCGCCCCCTTGCGTCAACACCTCCACCTTGATCTATCAGATCACCGACCGGACCAACATCGCCATCGGGGCGGTGAGCATCGCCAAGGTCTATGACAAGGGCGTGGCCTTGACCGCCGGGACGGTGCAAACCTCTCTGGCCTTGCTGGTATCCACCTCGCCCACGGCGGGAACCTACAACGTTTATGACGGGCCGGAAGGCTGCTTCATCCGGTTGGGATCAACGCCACAGGCCAACGTGACGGTAGATGCGTCGGAAGGAAGTGCTGCCAGCAACACCGTCGCCCAGATCGTCAGCCGCATTCTGACCGGGCCGGGCGGGCAACCCGCCGCCAGCATTGCCGGTGCGGCCAATCTGGACCGGTTATCGTCCGGGCCGGTGGGCATCTGGATCGACACCGGGGGCGCACAATTGGGCGACGTCATCAATCAGGTGTTGATGTGCTGCAACGGCTATCTGATCGACAGCCGGGCCGGTGGGTGGGCACTTGGGGCACTGCAAGCTCCGACCGGCACGGCCAATGCCACCATCAGCGCCTATCAGATCAAGGATGCCAGCGGCAATGGCATCAATGTCATCACCGCCAACGATTTGGGCAGCGATGCCCCCACCACCAGTTCCAACACCCCCGCCGTCACACTGCCGCTGTACCGGGTGATTATGAACTACAGCCTCAACAACACCGTTCAAACCGAGGCGGATATTGCCGGAGCCGGATTATCCCGGTTGGGCTTTACCAAGCAGCAATACCGACAAGTGGATGTGTCCAACCCGGCCATCAAGGCCGTTCACGCCCTGTCGCCCATGGTCACCTTTACCTCGCTTTACCTAAACCAAGCCGATGCCTTGGCCGAAGCCAACCGCCAACTGGCCATGCGCTCCGTCCATCGGGACGTCATCGAACTGGTGGTGGACCTGACCGACGGCCTGTCCATCGATCTGATGATGAATGTCCAGTTGGCCATTCCCCGCTTCGATTGGCTGTCCAAGCTGTTTGTCGTCATTGGGATCGTTGACGATCTTGGCTCCACCAAGAATCCCGCCAAAACCACGCTCATTCTTTGGGGGTAATTTATGATGCTACACACGATGTCTTATGCGGGCGCTGCCCGCACCCGCCAGGGCATGATGCCCTGGACCTCGTTTTATAATAAAAATAAAGGGGGTTCTGGGGTTCACCCCAAACGGGGCCATGGGGCGGTAGCCCCATTCATGGGTCTATTGGCAGCTCTGCTACTGGCCGCCAATTCCGCCCAAGCCACCAGCCTGTGCAATGTCAGCATCACCACTGCGCAAACAGCATCGATCCAAACGGCGGTGGCTGGGTTTGGCAAGCCGCAGGCTCTGTCCATTCAGGCGAAGTTTGCCTATGTGGCCTCGGCGGCCACCAGTGCCGATGTTTATGTACAGACCACCATCGACGGGATAAATTGGGTGGATATAGCAAACTTCCATTACACCACCTCCAGCGCCCTTCAGTTGGTCAATGTCAGCGGCATGACGCCCGTGACGGTTCCGGCCAACTTTACCGATGGCAGCATTGCCGCCAATACGGTTCTGCAAGGGGTTCTCGGCGATCAGTTCCGCTGCAAGATCACCTCCGTGGGCACCTACGGGGCGGGCACCACCATGGCCATCGACATCAAGGCCCGGTAGGCCCCCGATGGCGAACACCAGCAGCAACATCCTCATCGCCATGAAGAACTATGCGGATGTGAACGCCTTCTTTGCCCCGGTGTTCAGCACCTCCGCTTACCCGAACGGCTTGGGGTTATGGTCGGCGGATACACCGCTGACCAACCTGCAAAACCGCTTCCTGTCCATCAAAAGCCGGACGCTGGATTGTGTGCCGGACTCGACGCAGTTTGTGATCGATCTCGGCACCACCCGCGACATTGAGGTGGTGGTGATCCCCACCCATAATCTGCTGACCGCCACCTCGCCCACCGCCACGGTGACGCTATATGCCGATGCGGCCTTGACCCAGATGGTCGCCACCAAAACCATCAGCGTTTACCCTTCGGTCTATTCTTGGGGATCGCTGGCGTGGGGATCGTCGTCATGGTGGGCCGGGACGGTCAGCCCGGAAGATGCCTCGGCCTATCCGCAGCCGATTCTGTTTATCTGGTCCAGCCCCCAGCTTGCCCGCTATGTGAAGGTTCAGATCAACGATCCGGCCAATGCGGCGGGCTATATCGAACTGTCCCGCCTGTTTGTGTGTCCCGGCTATCAGCCCTCGGTCAATATCAAATACGGTGCCCAATTGGCGGTGGCCGACGACACCATCGTCACCCGTAGCATGGGTGGGGCGGATTATTACGACCAACGGCCCCACCGCCGCACCATGGTCATGAGCATTGATTATCTGCCGCAGAACGAGGCCTTCAGCCAAATCTTCGATGCCGAGGTCCGCATGGGCACCAGCGGGCAAGGGTTTGTGGCCATGTTCCCGGCGGACAGCACCAATCTGGCCCGCACTTCGTTCTTGTTCACCTTTGCCAAACTGGACCCACTGACCGCCGCCGCGTTCGGCGTATCCGGGGTCTCTCTCGCTTTGCAGGAGGTCGTCGCTTAAAATGTCCATGACCTATACCGTCAACGGCAATGCCTACACCTTCCCCGATATGTTTACCGGGTATGGCTATGTCACGGCATTCCCGGCCCTGATCGGGGACTTCATCACCCAAGCCGCCTCGACCTTATCCGCCGCTTCAGGCAGTTCCACCTTGGCCCAGAACTGGGCCAGTCAGCTTGGCGGCAAGGTGGCGGGCACCGATTGGTCGGCCAAAGAATATGCGGTGGGAACGGATATCCGTGGGATCGCAGGTGGTGGTTCGGCCAAAGATTGGGCTACATATACCGGCGGGCCGGTGGATGGCACCAGTTATTCTGCCCAGTACATTGCCCAAGCGGCTGCCGCTTCGGCCACTTCCGCCGCAAGTTCGGCCTCCAATGCCGCCAGTTCTGCAGTCACCGTGCAAAACTTCCTCGCCACCATGAGCGGCACCTCTACCACCAGCCTGACCATTGCCACCGGCAGCGTCACCTTGACCACCGGGACCAATCTGAACTTTGTGGTGGGGCAGTTTGTGACCATCGCCAATACCGGCACTCCCGCCAACTATCTGCATGGTCAGGTTACAGCCTACAATGCTGGAACTGGGGCCTTGACGGTAACGGTGGGCGATACCGGCGGCAGCGGCACCTTTGCTGCTTGGACCGTTTCAGTCTCCGGGTCGCGGGGAACCATCGGGGCCACCGGCGGACTGAACGGCCCCAGCACCACCATTGTGGGATACATGCCCACTTGGGCCAACACCACCGGCACTTTGCTGGGGGCGGGCATCCCCGTGATGTCGGTGGCGACAATGTGCCTGTATTTTGGCCCCAACATGCCTGCCACGGCCTATAATTACTCCACCTCGTTCGGCGACACCAATTCGCTGGCCAATGCTCAATGCACCATCTTTGGGGCGGGAAACAGTACCGGAACCAGCGGTGGCAATGCCATCTTTGGCAATCAAAGTTCGGTATCAAGTTTAGGCTGCTTGGCGGTGGGGTCGCAGAACACCGTCGCCAGTCCGTTTGGGACAGCGGTGGGATATAATCACAATCTCAGCGGCACTGGGCCGACCTTGGCCTTTGGGGTCGCCTGCACTTCGACGGCAAACAGCCATAGCCTATTGATGGGGTACGCTGCCTCCACTTCGGTGGGCAATTCCATCGTGATCGGGCGTGGGGCGGTCAATTACACCTATTCCTGCGCCATCGGCCAGAACACCGGCGGCGCTCGTCCGTGGTCGGGCAGTTCTTTGTCATTCTCCACCACATCGCCATGGAACTCTTCCGGGCCGTCAAGTGGGCAATATGCCCAATCCGCCCGTATCCTGATGACCCAGCAGACAAGTACTGCCACCGCCACCGAACTGTTTACCGATGGCGCATCGGGCCGGATGAACGTGTTCAATCCCCCCACCAATGCCTTGCTGACCTGCCATGGGTTTGTGACGGCCCAAAGCGGAACAAACTGTGCGGTCTGGGAAGTGAAAGCCGCCATCCAACGGGCGGCCAACGGCAATGTGGCGCTGGTCGGCACGCCCACCGTGACCTCGCTGTTTACCAGCGGCACCGTCACCGGCTGGGCGGTTGCCCTGTCCGCCGATACCACCAATCAAACCCTGAAGTTCGCCGTCACGGGGTCGGCAACCCAGACCCTCAACTGGCTGGCACGGTTGGAAGCAACCGAACTGGCAATGTAGGAGGACGAGAGCATGGCATTAAAAGTTGATCTGGCCACCAGCGATATGGGCATTCCGTTCGCCGGGGCCTACGCCAACATCGAGCGGTATTCCGGCGATCAGAACGCCATTCAGGTGATCATCGCCTTTTATGCTTCACAAGCCGCCTATGCCGGTGGAGCGGTGCCGGTCATGCGCGGCATGTACGAGGTATCCGGTCTGTCCACCAAACAGTTTGCCAACGTAACCGTGGCCGGAGCGATCTATGCCCTGCTGAAAGGCGGCTCGGCCATCAACATGAACACCCAATCCACCACGGATTTTGCGTCGGCGATTGACTGCTGACGGCTGATTGATGGGGCTGCCGCCCCATGCCCTGCTCGGGGAGAACCCCGAACCCCCTTTGATTTTATTAAATAAATGGGTTCCAAGGCCCCAGGCCTTGGTGGGTGTGGGCAACGCCCACATGACTTCCAATCCTCCGACCTAAGAAGGTGATCTATGGCCATCGAAGCGGTGCCGCCTGCCGATGCGCAGTTGCAGGCATGGGAATATTTTTTGAAAGCCTTTGGGCAGATGGGCTGGCAAAGCCAACTGATTCTGGCCGGGTTGCTGATTACCTTGGTCTTGATCTTGGTGACCAATGTTCCCGGCCTGTGGCAGCGCCTGCGGGGCGGTGGGGACGAAGAGGTCAAAGACCGTGACGATACGCCCCCGCCCGCCAGTGCAGGGATGATCCAGCTGGAAAGCATCGTCAATCTGACCGCCAGCATCATCGAGCGGGTGGGCAACAAGCTGGAGGCCCTGAGTGCATCGCTGGACCAGCACGCCACCTATTCCATTCAGGCCCAGACCGCCTTGCTGGAGACCATGAAATCCTTTGGTGAAACCGTGCGGGCGCACACCCAGACGGTGATCGAAGAAAACGAAGCGATCAAAGAACTGATCAAGACCATCCACCAGCAGATGAAGGTGCTGGAGGTGCCGGTCTACGCCCAGCAAGAACGGCTGGCAGCCTTTACCAAGGCAATGGCGGGCTGTGCCGAATGCCACAAAGCCCATGCACCAGGCCGCGAGGCCCAATCCCCCGAACCGTTCAACAATGGAGATGATGATGACAGATGGCGTTGATCCCGTAGAAACCTTGGCCCGCACCGTGTGGGGCGAAGCCCGAGGCGAAGGCCACATCGGCATGGTGGCCGTGGCCAGCGTAATCAAGAACCGGGCCGATCACCCGCGCTGGTGGGGCCACGATATCGTGAGCGTTTGCACCGACCCGTACCAGTTCTCGTGCCGCAACCGCACCGATCCCAATCATTCCAAGCTGCTGACGGTCACCGCCAGCGATCCGCAATATGCCGATGCTTTGGCCATTGCCGCCGGGGTGATCGCAGGCACCATTCCTGATCCGGTGCAAGGGGCCACCAGTTATTACGATTCCCGCATGCCGACTCCACCGTCTTGGGCGGTGGGCCATGCCCCGCTGTGCCAGATCGGCCACCACCTGTTCTTTGGAGACCTTGCCTGATGCCCATCGATCATAGCTTTGTCGCCCGGCTGTGCCGTGATGCCTATACGGCCCCACCGGATATTGCCGATGCCGACCTTGTGGCCTGTGCCACAGTTACCCATTCCCTTGATGGTCATGTTTATGTGGCGTTCCGGGGGACCGATCCCGACAACATCCATGATGACCTTGCCGATCTGGAGTTTATTCCCCGCATCGTTCACGGGTTTGGGCGGGTTCATCGCGGCTTCTGGGGTGCCGGTCGCGGCATTACCAGTCAGGTGGCCGCACGGGTTGGTGGACTGACCTACCACCTGACCGGCCATTCACTGGGTGGGGCCATTGCTTTGGTGGTTGCCGCCAAACTGGCCGAAGCCGGAATGCCACCGGCCACCCTCACCACCTTCGGCGCACCACGTGTGGGCATGGTCGAAGCTGCCGGGGTGATGAAACGGCTGCTGGCCCGGCAGACCATCACCACCATGTACCGCCATGCCAACGATCAGGTTCCCCAGTTGCCGCCGCAAGTTGCGGTGCTGGAAGACTGGCAGCATCCCGTCCCCTTGACCCAATTGGGCGATGCCGAGGACCGTATCGATTGGCTGGATATCCCCAAATCCCTCGCCGACACCCTCGGCGATCACGCCATAGCGGCCTATGAGACCGCTATAACGCTGGCCACGCACGGCTAATTCCCCCTCCCGTTTGAAGGAAAAAACCATGAATGCCTATTTCAAGGCTCGTTTTAGCGAAACGAGTTCACACCTTGCTATTGCCGGATGGATCATGCTGCCGTTGCTGATGTGGGACGGCTTGCTGCCGTTGTTTTATTGGCCGTTTGGGGCCTGTCTGGTGCTGTTCCTGTTCCCCGAATCGGTCAAGGAAACCCTTAAGCTGGCCAATGTGGCCGGACTGCCGGTGCCGCCGAAGGTGCAAGAGGTGATTGAACTGGCGGTGGGCGATCAAGCCCCGGCGCTTGCTCCGGTGGTTGAAGCTGCCGCACCGCCGCCCAATCCCACGGCCACCGTTGCCGCCATTGCTGCCATGATGATCTTGGCGGTGGGGTTGGGGGCATGTGCCGGACAGGATGTTCCGTGGACGCCCCAGCAGACGGCTTATATCGAGCTGACCATAGCCACGGCGGTGGAACAGGTTGCCGCCGGTGAAATTACCGCACCCGGTCTGTCCGATGCGGACATTGCCGATATCAAGGTGGGGGCCGCGTCGTTTGAAAGCGGGGTGCGGTCGGCGGTGGCTACCATCACCGCCGGGGGCGATGTTAGCCAGCAGACCGTGTCTGCCGTGGTGTCGGCGGTGACCTCGGCGGCCAGTCACATGGGCAATCTGATCACTGCCAAGCGTGGGGCCAACATCAAACCGGAAACCGCCCTGATTATGGCCGGGGAATCGGCGTTGCAGAACCTGCCCGAGGTGGTGTCCGCGATTGTTTTGGTGGATCACGGGTTCCAGCCCAGTCAGGCCGATCTGGATGCGGCGGCGGTGCGGTTGGATGCAGCCACCAAGGCGGTGACCGGGCCGTGATCCGTTCGGTGGTGATTGCAAGCGTCCTGTTGAGTCAGGGCGCTTGCGTGCCGCAGTTGGTTATGGGGGCTGGGGCCGCAGCATCCATAACCAACTGCCGCCCGGCAGGCGGATCAAGACGTCAGCACGATTCTTGCCCTTGATAGCCCAATCAAAGACGCGATTTGCGCCAAGCATCCGGTCAAGTCGCCGTCTGCGACGACACTACTCCAGCCTGCCTTCTTTGCTTTGTAAAGCGCAGCGTCAGCGCGAGACAACCACACAAACCAAGTGGCTCAATAAAAGCCGTTTTCAAAAACGTCCACTTTCAAGAAGATTACTTGACATCATTCCCCTGAATAAAATGCGTCGAAACCAGAGATCGGCGATATTGGGCGGGAGGACAGCCGTATCGAGATTTAAATGCTGCCGTAAAGGTGGTGACTTGGGCGTAGCCAGTCAGGTGCGCGATTTGCTTGACGGGCATATTTCCCTCGACAAGAAGCTTGGCGGCCTTGTCCATTTTTTGGTCCAGAATCCACTGAGCTATGGTGACGCCGGTTGTTTCTTTAAAGGATCGGGAAAGTCTAAGCTGCGTCAAACCAACGTCACCCGCCAGTCCATCCAGATTGGGCAGGGTGGACAGATCGGCCAGCAATCTTTCACACACGGCATCAATCTTGGCTTGGTCTCGATTGGGTTGCCGTTCTAACGTATCAAGGCCGCTTAGATCGGCGATAATCCCGGCCATGATCTCCAGTATTTTACCCTCTCGGTAAAGCTTGGACACATTGCTGGAATAAGGTGTTGCCGTTAATTCGTTGAACAAGCGCCGAAAATGCATCGACATCTTCAGTGTTGTTAGGCTGTTGCAAGCCGTGCCCGCGAAAATATCCTGAAAAATCTTAGGCAGAGGCATACCGTCGCACATGGTTCGGAAGCGATCTGCCGTTACCAGAAAGGTCAGAACCTCGCCTGTTTCATGTGCGTGATGCTCTGAAACGCAAGTGTCCCCAGGATCTTCGTGAAAGAAAATATTGATATTTTCAGGAGACTCAACCACCTCTCCAACCCCGTTTAAGAGAAAGCGATCCCGTCCGTGTGTGACGGATCGGATCATCAGGAACGGTTGTTCCGTGATTATGGACACTTCATTCCTGATATGGACATTGGACACGCCACGATAGCCCAGGATTGTGCATTCAGCACCAGCATCCGCGACCGAGAACGCTTCCTTCCCAATGAAATCCGGGAACACAGGAGGTCCCGCACAGGGCATTTCATCCGAACTGAACCCGTCTGTCGTTGACCACACTCTTTTGATCGGAAGGAATAAAGTTGGCTCATCCATCCCGGTTCTCATCTCTCATTTTTCGCCAAGCATTTGGAATGCAATATGCAACTTTCAAGGATTTGCAAAGGCCTTTCGGAGGGATTGCATCGGCTTTTTACAATTGTGTCTGAAAATCCTAAATGAGTCGCAAGAAACCCTAAATCGGCATTGTTCTCCCCCCAATGTCCTCGCCGTATAGATGTGCGCGTGTCGCTCTTTTCGATGCTGGTCAGAAATGGAAAGTGGCGTTTTGAAAATTAATGTTGGGGATGGATTGGACGTCGTGGTCACAAGACAGCGCCGTGCGCTGCCGCGTGCGTTCATCCACATCCTGCCGGATATAGCCGCAATAGATGTTGATGGGGATGCCGATATCACTGTGCTGGTATCGGCTGATCGTTTGCGGACTTTGTTAGGCAGCAGCCTGTTGCACGATCCATGGCTTTCGATGCTGGGGGCTGCTGATCCTGTTTGCTTATTGGCTCAGAACATCTCGACCGTGTGTCGGGTTGCCGACGAAATTTTGCGGAACAAGTATCAAGATACCTCGCTGGTTCTGTTTATCCAGAGCAAGGTCATCGAATTGCTTGTGACGGCGGTGGCTGATGGCGACACGGAATTGAGCAATCCGATTGCTCGCGGGGTACGAGACGCTCTTTTGTCCGATCCCATGTCACCGCCCTCTTTGGATGATCTTGCCGTTAAAATCGGCGTTTCCCGACGGTCCATTGTCCACGCATTTCGGTCCGCATTCGGTATGACCGTTGCTCAATGGTTGGCGGAATGGCGCCTTCTTAGGGCACGAGAACTGGCCATCGCCACGGATCTTCCCATGTCCGAGATTTCCAGCACCCTTGGCTATGCCCACCTGTCCACGTTTACTGCGGCATTCACCAAACGGTTTGGTATGGCCCCCTCCCACGTTCGGATGAACACAGGAGCGGCGGACGGCGTAGCCCCCCCAAAGAGCAGGGGCTGCCATATCCGCATTTCCATACTCCCAGTCCATAACCCACCCATTTTAAGTTCGGGGAATTAGCGATGATTGTCTTTCTGCGTGTGTCTCGAACTGTCGCACTGACCTTTTCTCTGGCAGCATTTGCGGTCACAGAGGCCCAAGCCCAGATGTTTGCCGCCAATGCCCCCCGCCCCGATGCCGGGTCGCTGCAACAGCAGATCGACCGGGAACGCAATCAACCCCTGCCGCCCAAGCTGGCCCCGGAACAAGCGGCCCCGCAACCGCGTGAGATGAAGGCCCCCAGCGGAGCCACCATCACCGTGTCGTCGTTTCACTTTGCGGGCAATACCAAGCTGACCAACGAACAACTGGCCCCGGTGGTGGCCTCGTTCCTGAACCGGCCCTTAAGCTTTTCCGACCTTCAGGATGCCGCCACGGCCATCGCCAATTTCTACCGCGATGCGGGTTGGGTGGTGCGGGCCTATTTGCCCGAACAGGAAATTCAAGGCGGCAGCGTCACCATTCAGATCGTGGAAGCGGTGTTCGGTAAAATCCAATTCGAGGGCGACAAGCCCACCCGTGGCAGTGCCACCCATATTGTGGAAATGATCACCCATCAGCAAAAACCGGGGGAATTGCTGAATGCGGACGCCCTGGATCGCGGCTTACTGCTGGCGGGGGACGAACCGGAACTGGCGGTGGCGGGCAGCCTGAAGGAAGGTGCCGCCGGGCAGCAAACCGATGTGGTGTTGAAGCTGACCGACAAACCTTATGTGACCGGGGATGTGGGCATCGACAACACCGGATCGCGCTCGACCGGTGCGGATCGTGCCACCGCCAATCTGAACATCAACAGCCCGTCGGGAGCGGGCGAGATCATCACCGCCACGGTTCTGCATACCCAGAATTCCAAAAGCCTGTCATCGGACGGCAGTGATTATCTGCGGCTGGGGGCAACGGTGCCGGTGGGGTTGGATGGGTTGCGGGTGGGGATGAATGCGTCCTATCTGACGTACCGGCTGATTTCCGATGATTTCATCAGCCTGGATGCGGTGGGGACGGCGGGCACGGTGGGGGTGGAAAGCAATTACCCGCTGATGCGGACCCGCACCAAATCCATCTATGTGACCGCCAATTTCGATCACAAGACGTTCTACAACCAGTCGTCCCATATCGACACATCCCATTACCGGATTGAAGCGGCTTCGCTGGGAATAAACAGCAATGTCTTCGACGATTGGGGCGGCGGCGGGTCCAACACGGCCTCGCTGACCTTGGTGACGGGTGAGGTCAATCTAGACGGCTCGCCCAACAAATCCTCCGACGCGACGGCAGCCCATACGGCGGGAACATACACCAAGGTGCGGTCTTCCATCAGCCGTCAGCAGCAGATCACCGAAGAATTGTCTGTGTATGGCGGCTTGTCCGGCCAGATCGCCAGCAAGAATCTGGATTCGTCGGAAAAGTTCTATCTGGGCGGGTCCAGCGGCATTCGCGCCTATCCGGCCAACGAAGGCGGCGGGTCCGAAGCCTATATGCTGAATATCGAGCTGCGCTATCGCCTGCCCGAAGGCTTCACCGCCACCGGGTTTTATGATCAGGGCCGGGTGATTGTGAACACCGAAAATTCCTATTCCGGGGCCACCGGGCCCAACGGCTTTATCCTGAAAGGTGCTGGGCTGGCCTTGGCCTGGCAAGTGGATAACGGTCCCACCTTGAAAGCCGTCTGGTCGCACCGGATCGGCAGCAATCCTAACCCCAGCACGGCTGGTTACGACCAGGACGGCACCTTGTTCAAGGACCGTTTCTGGCTGACCGCCAGCTTTGGCTTCTAGGGAATTAGAGGGAATCATGAATAAAACCTATCGCTTAATTTGGTGTGACCGGACCCAGACCTGGGTTCCCATTCCCGAAGTCAGCAAGTCCCGTGGCTCCATGGGGTCCAGCGTTGTGGGGGCCACCAAGGGTGGCACGCTGGAAGCCACCGGACGGGTGGGACGGGCCGGATTGCTGGTCAGTACGGCCTTGGCCCTGATCCTGGCGGTCGGCGGTCAAGGTGTTGCCGGTCAGCCCCCTGCCCCCAATCAATTGCCCACTGGCGGGCAGGTGTCGGCGGGAGCGGCCAGCATCAGCCAATCCGGCAACACCATGAACATCACCCAAAGCAGCCAGCGAGCCGCCATCAATTGGTCCAGCTTCAATATCGGTTCGGGGGCCACGGTCAACTTCCTGCAACCCAACAGTTCGGCTGTGGCGTTGAACCGCATTCAGGGCAACAGCGCCAGCCAGATCTTTGGGCACCTGAATGCCAATGGGCAGGTGTTTATCACCAATCCCAACGGGGTCTATTTTGCCCCCGGTGCCAGTGTGGATGTGGGCAGTTTCCTGGCCACCACCCATACCATCACCGATGCCGATTTCATGGCGGGGAACAATACCTTTACCCGCAACGGGGCCACCGGCAGCGTGGTCAATGACGGTACTATCACGGCCGGATTGGGCGGTTATATCGCCCTGCTGGCCCCCGAGGTGCGCAACAATGGCGTAGTGGTGGCCCAGATGGGCACCGTGGCTTTGGCGGCAGGCGAAGCCTACCAATTGCAGTTCGGCAGCAACAATGCCCTGTCGAATATTATCGTGACCCCCGCCACCATTGCGGCGTTGGTACAGAACGGCAATGCGGTGCAGGCTCCCGGTGGGCTGATCATCCTGTCGGCCCAGGCTGCCGACCGGCTGCAAGGCGGCGTGATCAATACCAGCGGCACGCTGGAAGCATCGGGCATCACCAGCAATGGCGGCGTCATCAAACTGTCGGCCAGCGACAAGATTCAGGTCAGCGGCACCATTGCCGCCGATGCCGCCGCCAACAGTGCGGGCAATGGCGGCACCGTGTCGATCATCGCCAATCTGGCCAATGCGGGCAGCAATACCCAAGTGGACGGCACCATCAGTGCGCGCGGCGGCACTTTGGGCGGCGATGGCGGTTTTATTGAAACATCGGGCGGCAAGCTGAGCATCGGCAGCGGCACCCGTGTCAATACCAGCGCACCTTTGGGGGTGGCGGGTACGTGGTTGTTGGACCCCGACGGCTTTACCATCGCATCCAGCGGCGGCGACATGACCGGGGCCACTTTGTCCAGCAATCTGGGCAGCGGCAACGTGGCCATTGCCAGCACCAGCGGCAGCGGCAGTACCGGCAATATCAATGTCAAAGATACCGTCAGTTGGACGGCCCATACCCTGACCCTGACCGCCACCAACAATATCGACATCAACGCAGTGATGACGGCGGGGGCCACCGACGATACGGGCAATGCCAACACCTATGCGGCGTTGATCCTGAATACCGGGGCCAGCGGCAAGGTCGTGACCGGCGGCACAACCAGCGGCTTTACGGGCCGGGTGGATTTTGTCAAAGCCAACGGCACCACCACCCGTGCAGGCGCTGGGTTTTTGCATATTAACGGTGCCAATTATACCGTGCTTGACGGCATGGCGGCGTTTGATAATGGAACCATGGAATCCATGACCAACACGAACCCGGGTGGCGCAGGCAAGTATGCCCTTGGTGGGAACCTTGATGCGTCGACATATACGCGATCTGGTTCCGTAGACCCCAATGGCGGCTGGGTTGAGAACAACGCAGCTGGCTATGTCCTCGACGGCCTTGGGCACACCATCAGCAATTTGACCATTAACCCAACTTGGGCCTATGAAGGGTTGATTGGTACCAACTACGGCACCATCCGTAACCTTGGCATCAGCAATCTTAACATGACATCGAGCCATAGCAGCCTTGGATTCGTCGGCGTGAACCGAAGCGGAGGGCTGATCGACAACGTCAAGGTCACCGGCACCAACAGCATTACCGCACAATCTGGAAATTATGGGCACGGCATTATCGCGGGCTGGAATTATGGAACGGTCAGCAATTCCACTCTGCACGGCACGATCAGTCTGGATGTAGATATCGGCGGTGGTGCGGTTGGTCAGAATCTTGTCGGCGGATTGGTCAGCAACATCACCAGCGATGCCACGGTGCAATCTCCGCGCAGCTCGGCATCTGCCAATTACGGCTATAATACGATTCTTGGCGGCATCATCGGCAAGAACGCGGGCACGGCAACATGGCTTATCAATAGCGGCAACGTAACGATCCTGGGAAGCCGCGGCGCCAATCAGAGCCCCGGCGTTATTACCGGCAGTGACGGCATTGGCGGTCTTGTTGGGGTCAACGGGTTTTACGGTAACGCCCACAATTCGGCGATCTTCGAAAATTCGACGTTTAGCGGTCAGGTTCATGCCGGCATGGGTTCTGCCGCCGTGGGCGGTCTGGCCGGCGCCAACTTTGCCATCGTGAGGAACAGCGCAAGCAGTGGCGGCATTCAGTCCGACACACACAGTTATGGTGTCGGGGGGGCCGTAGGGTTTTCAGCCGGAGGTCAATACGGCACGGCGACGATTAGCAACGTCACCGTTTCAGGGACAGTCACTTCCAGCCTGGCTCGTGGAGTAGGCGGATTGGTTGGTGTGGCTGGCGATGGCACCAATTTTCCAAGCAGCATCGATTCCAGCTCTAGTTCTGCATCGGTCACCGTGACTGGGGCATTTTCCCTTGATGTGGGCGGCTTGGTTGGTCACAATTACGCTGGGAGCATCAGCAATAGCCACGCTACCGGCAATGTCTCGGGTGGTTTCTTTGTTGGGGGGCTGGCTGGGTCCAATCAATACGGCGCAATAAGCTCAAGCTATTCTACCGGAAATGTATCTGGGAGCAGCTACGTTGGGGGGCTGGTCGGCTATGGCAAAAGTGTAAACGCTAGCCCAGCAACCATTGCCAATAGCTGGGCCAGGAGCAACGTGACCGGCACGGGCAGCTATGTGGGCGGCTTGGTCGGTAATGTTGGTGATTCTATTGTTACAAACAGCTTTTACGACCTCGACAGCGTAACGGTCACAGTTGGCGGCAGCACCAATCACGGCATCACCAACACAAGCAACGCGAGTGCAAGCACAGGTGTCGACGGCAAGGGGGTCACACCCTATGCGCTTTATACCCGGCAGTTCAACGACTGGCTGAACAACAACAAAACCTTGAACATCGCCAGTTATTTTGACCTGGCTACAGGCAGTTATTCCGCGGGCAGCCTTAAAGTAACCAACTCCAGCAATGATCTGACACTACAGAACAATATCCGCAACCTGCTGGGGTTTGTGTACGCTTATACAGACAGCATTCAAATCATGAACAACCTGACACTTCAGACAGGTTTCTGGCTGCCCTATTTTAAAGGGCCAAACATAGCATCTGGAACGGGGAACCAAATTCAGATTTCAGGACTGAACGTCACCCAACCCATGAATGACAATATCGGCCTTATCGGTATCCTTGGCGAACACTCTATGATCTCCAATCTTCAGGTGTCGGGCAGTGTTAGCGGGGGCAACAATGTTGGTGGGGTGGTGGGCAATGGTCTCTACGGGTCAGGTTTGACCAACGTTAGTGCGAACGTCACCGTCACCGGCTCCGCATGTCTGAGTCATAACTGCAACACATACAGTAACGTCGGCGGACTGGTCGGTTATGGCACCTATATGGCCATTTCCAATTCGTCTTCCACTGGCAACGTGAGCGGGCAAAACAACGTTGGCGGATTGATGGGTTATGGAACAAACGGAACCTCCATTATGTCAAGCCATGCTTCCGGCAACGTGACCGGCAGCAGTTATGCAAGCGGTTATGGCGGTACGGGCGCGGGTGGTCTTGTTGGCAAATTGTATGGCGGCGGCGTCATTGGCAACAGCCACGCTACGGGCGTTGTCCAGGGGGCCTATTCGGTTGGCGGGCTGGTGGGAAGTGTCTCTGGCTCCACGGGAACCTCTATTTCCGGCAGTTATGCTAAGGGAAACGTCACCGGCCAATCGAGTGTGGGCGGTTTGGTTGGCTATAACGCATACGGAACCATTTCCACCTCCTACCTTAATGGGGGAATATCCCCCGTCACCGTTACGGGCGTTGAGTGGGTTGGGGGGCTGGTCGGCTCCAGCAGGTACGGCCATCTGAATGGCGATGCCAACCAAACCGTGATCGCCAACGTCCTGGGTGGCCAATATGTTGGCGGTTTGGTAGGGGTCAGCCAAGGTGATGCGATCAGCGGCTTCGTGGTGGGGGCCAGCAATGGCAGCAATACGGTCACCGGCGTACAATCCAGTGGTTATGTTGAGTATATGGGCGGTGCAATCGGGTCAGCTAATAATTCGACCATCACCAACCTGACCTCAAGGATGACCGTCATTGCAACAGATACCAATGCCAGCAGTATATTCTATGTGGGCGGTTTGGTCGGCTACCAATACGGTGGCAGCATCACCGGCTCCCATACCGAGGCCGGGAGCGTCAGTGCAGGACATGGGAACAGTTTAACGGCAAGTGTCGGCGGACTTGTAGGTCAGATGATGTCTGGTGCCAGTATTTCGCGATCTTGGTCCAGCATCTCGGTGACGGCAACCGGAACCTTCGGAAGCCTCACTGATGTTGGTGGCTTGGTCGGCAACGCGGGATCTCAGGGGGGTACGCTCAGCGAGGTGTTTGCCTCGGGGGGCGTCACGGCCAGCGATGGCGCCATTGGCGTCGGCGGGTTGATCGGAACGCTCGGGGACGGATCATCCATTGTTACGCTGCATGACGCCTACGCACAGGGCTCGGTCAATGGCGGCGGCAGTAACACAACCAAAGTCGGCGGGTTGATCGGTTATGCCTATGGCGCGGATATCCAGCGCGTGTATGCGCGTGGTGCCGTGAGCGGTGGCGATCCAGGCTCTACCGGCGGCTTGATCGGCACAGCCAGCGGGGGCAGCACCGTTGCCGACGCGTTCTGGGATACACAAACCAGCGGACAAACGGCCAGCCCAGGCGGTGGAACGGGCAATACCACTGCCGATATGAACACCATGTCCACCTTTACCAACTTCGACATGAACACCCAGCAAAGTCCAACAATCTGGAAATTTGCTGCTGCCGAAAATAGCAGCTATCCGCAATTGTGTTTCGTGGCTGGTAGTTGCACGACGAATCAAGGGGGCAGTTCATCTTCGTCCAGCAGTTCCAGCGGCTCGTCTTCGTCGGGCAGCTCCAGCGGTTCGTCCTCGTCGGGCAGCTCCAGTGGTTCGTCTTCGTCGGGCAGTTCCAGCGGTTCGTCTTCGTCGGGTAGCTCGAGCGGGTCGTCCTCGTCGGGCAGCTCCAGTGGTTCGTCCTCGTCGGGCAGCTCCAGCGGGTCGTCCTCGTCGGGTAGCTCCAGTGGTTCGTCCTCGTCGGGCAGCTCCAGCGGGTCGTCTTCGTCGGGCAGTTCCAGCGGGTCGTCCTCGTCGGGTAGCTCGAGCGGGTCGTCTTCGTCGGGTGGAAATACCCCACCCAATCCGCCTCCATTGCCGCCGTCTTCGTCGGGCAGTTCCAGCGGATCGTCCGGGTCCTCGTCTGGCAGCACCTATGTGCCGCCTCCGCCTCCGCCGCCCAGCAATCCCGTTCCGCCGCCAGCGGCTCCGTTGGGCAATGCCCCGTCTTCAGGCGGTGGCAACACCTCGTCTTCAGGCGGCGGCAACACCTCGTCGTCGGGCGCGGGATCGTCCGGTTCGACCAATCCCTTCGGTTCGTCATCCTCATCCAGTGGCGGCAGCAATTCCAGCGGACCGTCCAGCAGTGGCGGACAATCGTCTGGCGGCAGCAATCCCAATGGGTCTTCCAGCAGCGGTGGTCAGTCGTCGGGCGGCGAGCAAGGTCCATCCAGCAGCGGTGGCCAATCACCGGGCGGTGAGCAAAGCTCTTCCAGCGGTTCGTCCTCCTCCGGCAGCTCCTCCTCGTCGGAAAGTTCGTCCGGTACGGCTAAACCCGAGGCCCAGAATGCGGTTGCCAGCGGTCAGAATGGCAGCACGGCCAATGGCGGCAATGCCGGTTCCACCATCGTGACCAGCACCGGCATTTCCATCACCTTGGTGCAACCGCCATCGGTGCAGCAATCCGGTGCCATTGCGGTAACGGTGCCCAAGGGCATGGCCGCGTCCGGCTCGGGCTTCTCGTTCGCCCTGCCCACCCAGGTGGTGCAGGTTGAAGGCGGCGCGGCTCCGGTTCAGGTGACCACCACTGGCGGCACGCCGCTGCCCGCATGGCTGCACTATTCCCCGGACAGCCACACCATTGTGGCCACGGCAGTGCCCGATGGCGGCTTGCCCATCCAGGTCGTTGTGACCGTCAATGGGGCCAGTTCCACCATCGTGATCTCGGAAGGTGCACAGTAAGTGACCGCCATCAGGCCCGTTTCCGCCACCCACGGCATAGTTGCCGCCGTGGGTTTGGCGGCTTTCAGTCTCGCCTTGCTGATCCTGCGGCTGGACCGGCCCTTTGGCGACAACATGGGCAATGCCGCCCTGTTTGCCATCGGCGTCACGGCGGCGGCGATCTTTCTGGTGGATTTGATCTGGGGCAAGGCTTATGCGCGCCCCTCGACCGGATTGGATTTTGGCCTCAGCGATCCGTCTTGGCCCCGCACTTGGGTCAAGTTCACCGGGTTGCTGGGGACGTTGGCATTGTTGGCCGGGCTGTATTGGCTGTTTCCCGAATACCACGCCAAGCTGTATGACCGCTATTACGCCATGCTGCTGGCCGTGCTGCCGTTCTGGCTGGTGTTGGCTTTGCCCTATCTCCATTTGATCGACCGCCATATGGTGCAGCCCCGTGACGGCTATTGGCAGATGGGCCAATTGGTGCTGGGCAGGTGGGATGGTCTGGACCGGCAGATGCTGGGGCAATACTTGCTGGGCTGGGGCATCAAAGGCTTCTTTCTGCCGCTGATGTTCGGCTATATGTGCAACGATATGGCCCGCTTTCTGGCGGTGGATTTTGCTGGGCTGACCAGCTTCCACGCTTGGTTCGACTTTCTGTACGATCTGGGATTCTTTGTGGATGTGGGGCTGGTCTCCATGGGCTATCTGCTGTCCCTGCGCCTGACCGATACCCATTTGCGCTCGGCCGAACCCACCATGCTGGGCTGGGCGGTCGCCTTGGTCTGTTACGAGCCGTTCTGGTCGCTGATCGGGCGGCAATATCTGGCCTATGACAGCGATTATAAATGGGGCGCGTGGCTGTGGAACACCCCGACGCTCTATGCCATCTGGGGCAGTGCCATTCTGGTGCTGGTTGGGATTTATGTGTGGGCCACCATCAGCTTTGGGGCGCGGTTTTCCAACCTGACCCATCGCGGCATCATCACCAACGGTCCCTATGCCTGGACCAAGCATCCCGCCTATGTGGCCAAGAACCTGTCGTGGTGGCTGATCTCTATCCCGTTTGTGGTGCATGGCACCGCCGATGAAACCCTGCGCCATTGTGTGCTGCTGCTGGGGCTGAACGGTATTTACCTGCTGCGGGCCAAGACCGAAGAACGACACCTGTCCCGCGATCCCCATTACGTTGCCTATTCGCAGTGGGTAAACGATCATGGCATGTTCCGCTGGGTGCGGCATGTGCCGCTGCTGAACCGTCTGACGTGAACGGAGAGAATGTGATGACCAAACAATTCATCGGTGTGGCCGGTCTGCCGCGTTCGGGGTCCACTCTGTTGTGCCAGATGTTGGCGGACCATCCCGATATTCATTGCGAAGGCCACAGCTCGCCTTTGTGCAATGCCTTGCTGGCCACCCGCAGGGGCATTAGCGATGATCAGTTTATGCTGTCGCAGTTGGATGTGCAGTTCGACCAAAGCTATGCCAATCTGAAATCCGCGATGCAGGGATTTCTGCACGGCTGGCACGCCCAAACGGATAAAGCCGCCGTGGTGGACAAGAACCGGGCTTGGCTGCATTGCATCGAGCTTCTGCTGGAACTGGATCCCAACGCCAAATTACTGGTGCCGATCCGGGAATTGGGACAGGTTTACGGCTCGGTTGAAGCCCAGCACCAAAAGACCATCCTGTTGGATTTTATCGATCATCTTGCCGATTACGACCGCTTTGGCCGCGCCGACCAATTGTTTGCCAAGGACAAGTCTATCGGTGCTCCCTTATCCTCGATCCAGGCCATTCAGGATTTGCCGCAGGCGGTCAAGGATCACCTGTTCTTTATCAAATTCGAAGATCTGATGGCGCATCCGGTGGAAACCATGTCGCACATCTTCGCTTGGCTGGGATTGCCGCCGCACAAGGTTAATCCCAAAAAGCTGACGCCCAGGCCGCATGAAAGCGACAGCCACTACCGGCATAAATATCTGCACAAACAGCACAGCAAGCTGATCCCGCCCGCGTTGCACGCGGTCCCGCCCCGGATTCAGGGGCACATTGAGGTCGCTTGTGCTTGGTATTATGAATGGTTTTACCCCAAGCTGGTCCGCAAGAACCCAAATCCTTAATTCAGAACAGACGGAGACGATGATGAAATCGTTGATAACGGCGTGTGCCTTTTTTATGGGAGTGGTCGCGGCAACGCCCATGGTTATGGCTCAAACCCCCGGGGCCGAGCCTGCCATTATCGACGGTTATCGCTCGGCCCATTTCGGCATGACCGAAGCCGAAGTGCGTAAGGCGATTAAGACGGATTTAGGCAGCAGCGACCCCACACAAACCACCAACCCGACGGAACGAACGACCATTCTGGCGGTGACGGGCAAAACGCTGATTCCCGATACACCCCCGGCGACGGTCTCGTACATTCTGGGGGCATCCAGCGCCAAGCTGTTCCAGGTGAATGTGGTCTGGGGCGACAATGGCGGGGCCGATGTGGGGCAGATCGTATCAACAGCCTCGGCCTTGACGTCCTATTTTATGGCCAAAGCCTCCTATGCCAAGGGCAGTGTGGCCGCTAACCAGCAACTTCCCGATGGCAGCGTTCTGGCCTTCCGGGGAATGGATGCCAAAGGCCACGCTGTGGTCATGCGCTTTATTCCGATCCAGGAGCAGAAGGACGGTACAAAGGATAAACCGACCGATGTCAAGAAGGCGGTGCTGGTCCTGTCCTATGTTGCTGACCCTGCCAAGCCGGATGTATTCCACATCGAGAAAGGGCAGTTCTAGAGAGGTAAGGCGGTGGGGATCACCATTACCAATCCCTATTGAGGCCACCGCAGAGAAGGTTCGCCTCAAGCCCCTTCTCCTCCGCCATTGACCTAAATCCCCGACGGAATCGGCATCCAGGTTTTACCGGCCGACGCGCTTGCGATAGTTCCCATCATCTCCAGACCTTCCAGCGCTTCGTCGATACCAAGCACGTAAGCGTTCCGCGAGGGGGAACCGTCCTCTAGGTATCGGGCAAGGCTTTCCGCGACGTCCTGATAATAATTGGCGAAGGCCTCGACGAACCCCGCCGGATGGCCGGCCTTGAAGCGCGTGTAGCGCATCTGGTTTGAAATCGCCGCGTCGGGACTTGAGCGGTCTAGAATGTAGCGGCGACCGCGATTGTCGGCCATCAGAAGGACCTCGGGGGTTTCTTGAAGCCACTCGACGGCCCCCTTTGTCCCGAATATGCGAACCTTCAGCCCATTGCGATAACCAAGAGCGGCCTTGCCGTACCACATGCTACAGGTGATGTTTCCCGAATACTTCGCCAGACAGCTGACGCTGTCGGTTATCTGGCCGAAATTGCCGTAAGTGCTGCTCATCGAGGCCAATTCAATGGGGCTTTCTCCGGTCAAAAAACTTACGATGGAATGGGTATGAACGCCCAAATCCAGCGACACGGTCGGTATCTGGCGATCGTGAAGCCGCCAATCCTGCGGAACGATCGGCGTCCCGTCGTTTCCTAAACGGGCGAACCCTTCTTGCGGCATCTCGATATGGATTTGTTCGATGTCTCCAATGCCGCCCCTGCCGATAATGTTTCGCAATTCCCGCAGCATCGGATAACCGGTGTAGTTGAAGGTGACGGCAAGAAACCCTTTTTTGCGCGTCAACATGTCGCAAATCTCCCGCCCTTCGGAAACCGAACTTGCCAACGCCTTTTCACAGATCACAGGAATTCCTTGAGACAGACAGGTGACGACTTGGTCCTTGTGTTGGGGCGTCGGCGTCAAAATAACCATCGCGTCGATATGATCGGATTCTTGACGAAGCACTTGATCCAAATCGGAATAGACGCGATCCGCCGTCACCCCGTATTCGATAGCCGTCCTTGCATTTATCGCCGCATCTCGGCTGAAGCAGCCCGCGACCAATTCATAGCAATGGTCCATTTCAATGGCGACGCGATGGACTTTTCCCACCGCCGAATTGATGGCCCCCCCCAAGAAGGCCACCCGCATTTTCCTTTGCGGCAGATTTTCTGTTGGCGTCACGATCTTGCGTCCCATGGTGGATAGATGGAAATATGGCTCGCCAAATTCGGGGTGATCTTGTGCATTTCATCCCGACTGTCGAATTCGGCGAACAGTATGGCCAATTTGTCGAACGGCGCGGCCTTGAGCATTTTACCGCTTTCCTTAAGAGGGACGGTCCGCACCTCCTTGGCCGGGATGCTGTGGGAATACATGAAGGCCGCAACGGGCGATGAAACGGAAATGGTGTGGCGCCCGATACAGCGCGGATTCGACGGTGCCGTCACGTCGGGGATTTCTTCTTGCACGAAGGGCTTAACGTAAAGGTCGATGTAATCCACCGACGTGGAAAGCTCGATCATCGTATAATAAAGATCGCCTGGGCAGCGCCGCATGCATTCGATAATCCAAAAGGCCCCGCCGCTGGCTATGAATTGAGTATGTAGAAGTCCGTCCGTCAAGTTCAAATGATTCATAAGTTTGGCCGTCTCCGCCCGGACTGCGTCCTTGATTTGGTCGGATAAGGATGACGGATGACAAGAGCAATCCACTTGATACGGATAAACGGTACAAAATTCGTCAACGAACACGTCGAAAGCAATATTTCGATCTTTAATGAACGCCGAGTGGCTATAAAGATTGCCGTCCACGAATTCTTCGATCACCACGCCCCTCGACCGCGAACTGGCGACGGCATGGGAAACCGAATGCTGTAGGTCGGCCGGCGAACCGACTTTGGTCACCCCCCTTCCGCTGAAGCTGTCCGTGGGTTTCACCAAAACCGGATAGGTCAGGTCGCCCGAAGAAACGGGGGCGTTCTCGTCGAGATGAACGAAACGGGGCGACCGCAGGCCGCCATCGCGCATCATCCGGCGAAATTGCGCCTTGGTGTGCAGAATGTCGGCGACATCGAAGCTGTCGAACCCCGCGAAACCGCAGTGCTGGGCCACCCACGCGCAAGACATATAGGAATAATCGTTACAGGACGGGACGATGTAATCAAAACCCTCAGCCCGAACAAGGCGAAGCAGTGCGTCTTTATCCGAGTAATCGATGAAATACGATCGGTCCGCGTAGCCATGACACGGGTCTTCTGCAATCGATCCGCACACGGATACATGGATGTTGCGGCTTTTTAGGCGAAAAAGGATAGGAACGGCACTGAAGCTGCTGCCAACAAGGAGCGCTCGCTTGATCATTCAGGAAATCCTAGTCGCCATTACCATCTGATGTAGCTTTAACGGATTGAGTCACGACATACAAGACCGTTGGGTGCTTGAAAATTCGGCGGCTGCAAGTATTCAGCACATGAATTTATCCCAAATCGATTCAACCCTCCCTTAACTTTTTTATAGTACCTATCCAATGACCATGAATATCCAAGACAGTGGTATGAACGCGAAATTTATGGGTTGAGGACCATGCCTCTCGAGGATTGCCGTTTTATTGACCTGCCAAAGATCCACGATGTTCGCGGAAATCTGACGTTTGTCGAAGGAGACCGGCATGTGCCGTTCCATATCAAGCGCGTCTATTACCTTTATGACGTTCCTGGCGGCGCATCGCGCGCGGCGCACGGTCATAAGCGGTTGCACCAGTTTGTCGTCGCCATGTCCGGCAGTTTCGACGTGTTGCTCGACGACGGTCGCGAAACGCGTCTGTTCCATCTGAACCGTTCCTATTTCGGCCTTTATATCCCCCCCATGATGTGGCGGGAGATGAACAACTTCTCGTCCGGCGCGGTCTGCATGGTGCTTGCCTCGGAATACTATGACGAGGCCGATTATTTTAGGGAATACGGCGATTTCATCAATGCCGTTAAAGGAACTCCCTAGTGGACGTGCGGTTCCTGGACCTAAAGGCGCAGCACGACGAGATTGCCGATGAACTTCGCACGGTCTACGAAACCGTCATGGCGTCCGGATGGTATGTTCTGGGTCGGGAACTTGAACAATTCGAATCCGAATTCGCCCGGTATTGCGGCGCTAAATTCTGTATTGGCGTCGGCAGCGGACTGGATGCCCTTCATCTGATTTTACGCGCGATGGATATCGGACCCGGCGATGAAGTCATCGTGCCGACCAATACGTTCATCGCCACTTGGCTGGCGGTATCGTCCACCGGCGCCACGATCGTTCCCGTCGACCCCGACCCGCTGACCCATACTATGGACCCGGCGCTTTTGTCCGACGCCGTGACATCGCGAACCAAAGCGGTGATGCCGGTCCATCTTTACGGGCATCCGGCGAAGATGAACGAAATCGAGGCGATCGCAAGCGATCGCGGCATCGCGGTCGTCGAGGATGCCGCTCAGGCGCACGGGGCGCTCTATTGCGGCAAGCCGGTCGGTGGGCTTGGTCGCGCGGCCGGCTTCAGTTTTTATCCAGGCAAGAATCTGGGCGCGATTGGAGACGGCGGCGCCGTCACCACCAACGATTCCGATCTGGCCGAAAGCGTCCGCTTGCTTCGCAATTACGGTTCCCGGAAGAAGTACGAGCATCTTGTCCCCGGCTTTAATTCCAGGCTTGATGAACTGCAAGCCGGATTTCTTCGCGTCAAGCTTCGGCATCTGGATCGCTGGAACAGTCGTCGACGCGAGATTGCCGCCCGTTACATCGACGAACTAAAAGACAGCGGCTTCGGTCTGCCCGTGTGTTTGCCGTCGACGGAACCGGTGTGGCATTTGTTCGTCATCACCCATCCACGACGAGATGCCTTGCAGCGCCACCTGGACAGCCATGGCATTGAAACGGTGATCCACTATCCCACGGCGCCCCATTTGCAGTCGGCCTATGCCCGGTCGGGATACAAGAAAGGACAATTCCCGATCGCCGAGCGCTTGCAAAACGAAGTCCTCAGTTTACCGATCTATCCCCAAATGCCCGATGAACAAGTCGCCAAGGTCATTGCCGCGTGCCGGTCATTTTGAACAACCAAAAAACTAACATGCGGATTAGAAATATGAAATAATGTGCCAGAAGATGAAAAAGCCATGAATGACATAATATTATCACGCGCCATTGATGCTCATATTCAGGGTAATTACGACGATGCGATAAGTTTATACGCGTCAATAAACATGGACAAATACGCCGACCTTGCAACATCGAATCGCAATCTCACTACTTTTATAACGTCCATGTATCCCGATGGATTCAATCGATCAAACAGCTTGGGCAAAGCCGCCGATGTTTATCAGGGTCTTCTTGATCGCTATGACATGAAGACCTCAAACCCAATGCACGATCTGATCGCGGCAAGCCAGATATCAAACAGCATAGGTATAATTGATTTTATATCTGTATATTTTGTAATAAGCTCGGCAACTGGTAAAATAAAAGAATACGATGAACGGCTCCATAATTTCCTAATGTCGTGGTGTTGCTATTTCAAAGCATTTGCCCATGTTGTCGAACGCGAGAAAATGGTAGCCAGGGCGACACAGGTAAATCTTCATGAGATGCAATATCTGGACGACAATACGCCGACTCTTCAGATCAAGCTGGCCGACTACTTCGCCCTTAACGCCAAGGTGGAAATTGAACGCGCCGAATTCTTCCTGCCCAAAGATGGCGACCCGCTTTTAAAGGACCTCATAACGGCGGGAAAAATTTTTCTAATGAATTCCATGGGACTGGGGAAAAACATTCTTTCCGATCTCAGGCAATTCGGAAACGTCGGCTTACGAGCATGCAAGGGAATCTGCTCGGCGCTGGTTGACCTTTGTAAGGAGTTCGACCCCATAAATATAGTGGCGCGCGATTCGACCTTGTTGATGGGTGACGTCGCGCACATTTTGCTGAAAAACCTACATTTAAATGAAATTGTCGGATACAAGGATTGGGTCGTATTCGCAGGATTTTCTTATTCTTTCCATGCCACGGCGGTACAAGGCGGATATGTTTCGAGAAGACTTATCGACGCCAAATGTCCAGACCAAGTTTTACTGAATTTTTCAGACTTTGATATTATAGACAAGATGGGTCACGTTGTATGCGGTGAACATTTTGTTTATGACACAAGCACCATTGTTGGAAAAATTCGGTCTAATCGGGCTTTTGAATTTACCGGAATGTGGGGCGATCACGGCAATTTGTGCGCGGTAACGTTGCAGTCCAAGACATGGACGCTTTGCATGTACAAATCGCCTTTCGAAGTCAGCGGCCTTGTCTGCAATCCGGACGATATCGTGATCTCGGATTCCGTGTTCGGAATGGGGAAATTCGCTCACTGGATTCTTGATGTTCTCCCAAGAATACTTTGGGCGTCGCGGCAATCCGGGGGACGGTCCAACATCATTCTATTCAAGGAACCCAATTCTTACGAGCAGGATACCCTTGAACTGGCAGGCATCGATTCCAAACGCGTGCATGTGTTCCCTCCCCCGTCTTTCCCGGTGAAGATGAAGCATGGACTGGTTCCGGTTCCCAATTGGCCCAGCACTCATTCCATGGGGGGAGATATCTGGTCGCTGCACCCTGAAGCGATCGCCATGGTTCGCCAAGCCCTTTACGGCGACGGCAAATCCCGATCTCCGTTAGGCACCCGCGTGTACCTTCCGCGGGGATGGAGGACGTTTACCAACGTTCGTGAAATCGGCGAAGTTTTCGAGCGGCACGGCATCGAGACCATCGACGTGACGTCCCTGACATGCCGCCAACAAATCGACCTGTTCTACGATGTTGATTTGCTGGTCGTGGCCGCCGGAGCCGGACTGGTCAACATGCTGTACATGCGCCCCGGCACCTCTGTTATTTGCCTTAACGACAACATACCGGTTCTATACTTAAAGCTTGCCAATATCGTCGGGGTAAATGTTGTAACCGTGCTCAGCACTCCGGACGTTCTACATTTCGGCGTGGATTACGTTATCGATCCGCGTGATCTCGAATTGGCGCTCCAGTCAATTTAGGCCGTGAACTCATACCCGCGGGTACAACAAATATCCGTCCAGATACAACCCGTCCAGGCCAAGGCGCAGCAGGGCGTCCACGGCTTCGTCGGGCGTTTCGACGATGGGTTCCGTCTTGCCGTTGAACGATGTGTTCAGCAGCACCTCATATCCGGTCAATTCGCCGAATTTCCGTATTAAATCATAAACCGGCCCGCATTCCGGGGTGGCGATCTGCACCCGCGCGGTCCCGTCCACATGAGTCACTGCCGGCAGATTCCGGCTATTGACCCGCCCGTTGAACAGCATGAAATAGGATTCTTTGGGAACATGGGTAAAGTTTGCGGCACAACCTTGCTCGGTGGCGATGGGGGCAAGCGGCCGCCACGGCTCGCGGCTTTTTACCTTATTGACACGAATGACGTTCTCCACCAGCAGGGGCGATGCCAAAATTGAACGATGCCCCAATGCCCTGGGGCCGATTTCAGCGCTGCCGTGGAAAAAACCAATAATATTGCCGGACTGCATATCGCGCGCCGCCAATTCGATGGCCTGTTCTCCCGTGGCGGCGACATAAACCTTATCCGCCCACCGTTTCAAAATTGCGTCAATGGAAACCTCGTAAGCGTCGCCTAGATACGCGATCGCGGGCGAAGCCCTTTCGGGCCGCTTGAATCCCGCGTTGAACAGCAGCGCCGCCCCCAGGGACAAGCCCTCGTCGTTCACGGCGGGCGGACAAAATACCGGACCGAAAAGTTCATTGATCAAGCTGTTGGCGGGACAATTCAAAGCAACTCCACCGCTTAGGACAATGCCGTCGTAGCGGAAGTTGTGACGCTTGGCGAACGCGACCGCCGATTTCAACAGTGCCAGCGCATTCTGCTCCAAGATGCGTTGCGCGCTTGCCGCGATGTTGGCATGGCGCTCGGGAGGGAATGAAACGCCATCCCAGGCGGGTAAAGGAGTGGCCGCATCGCAATATTTCTCCAGCCAGAAATCCGCCAAATGCCAACCGCCATCGAACGCGCCGAACTTCTGCATTTCGCCCAACAGTCCGGTTAGGTCGGTAGCCGCGTAAATGGGCATGCCATAGGCGGCCAGCCCCATCATTTTTCCTGGCCCGCCCGAGGTGCCCAACCCAAGGAATTGCGACACCCGCTCATAAAACCACCCGCCCCAGAAACCGTGCGGGTGAATGGAAATAATTCTATCCGCCATCCCCAGGAAGATTCCGCCGGCCTTGAAGTCGAAGCCTCCGCCCCCATCGAAGCTGATGGTCAGCGAATTTTTGAACGGACTATACATATGAGCATAATTGGCATGCGCCAGATGATGAGCCACGAAATATGATTTCTTGGCCGAAACCCCTTTAACGCTTAGCCGAATGTCCTGCATCAAGTGAGGCGTGAAATCGGCGACCTGCAAGTCGGTCGCTATCTGATCGAACGTCCTGACATACCGATTGTGCGGATAGGAATATTGAAAAGCTTCTTCAATGGCGTAGCTTTGACGAACCTTGCCGCGATCCGCCCAAGTGTGAAACGTGTGGTACTGATGCACGTCGGACAAGGAATCAATGAAGCTCATGCCCGGCTCGATGCGCATCGTCAGCCTTGCGGGCTCGTCCAAGGCGATTTCCAGTTGTCCGTCGAAATCAATGATGGACATATCCTGAGTTGTCGTAACGACGCAGATATCGACATCGCTCAGGTGAATAGAATGTTTTGTAAGAAAGTCAAAAATATCGTCGGAAGAAAGCCCCAATGCATGCTTGACGCGGACCTTGCGCTCTTTATCAAAATAACCCAGCAGATTACCATCTTTAAAAATGGACATATTAGCGTCATGACCGAAGTGCAACCCCAGCACAATCATTATATTTGCTCCGTACTATCCGTTAATATTCGTACAAATTAGTTTCTTCCTGTTTCAATCATATTTAACAGCTCGGCGCGCAAGGCAGCCGAGCCGGGGGTGGAGTGGTCCATTTCGGCGCAAGTGTCGCACGGTGACATCTTTGGGTTAAACCCCAGAAGATTCCGTCGAAAACTCGACATCATTTTAGATCCGTATATATCAAAGATCGTATTGGAGGACGAAACTTGGCCAATACGAAATTTGTCGTTGGCGCTATCGCCCGAAAAGAACTGACAACATGGATAAACGTACCCTTCATGGGTAACCGTCAATTCCCGGAACGGCCGGACGCATGGCGCCGTTCGACCGCGTTTGCTTAGTGCTGATAAAGTGCCCGCCCGGTCGATACCGAATTCCCCCCAATTATCGGCCATCACGAAAATCCGCAAGTCTTTATGAAATACCTCGGCACGAACGGAAACGTTTGGAACGACCTTATAATCGGCCGTCATGCCGATCCGTTGGAAGAACTTGGCAAAATGCCGCAAACGATCTTGATCTTCATAGGGTTGATCCTTGCCCGGATGCAACGTCACCAGAATGGCTTTCAATCCCGCATTCGCCAGTTTTTCGACCATCCGACCATCCAAGTAATCCCCGTTGCTGTGCATTTTGATAAATGTCGCAGGCAAGCGCTCCTTAACGTCCGCAATCTTGTCGACGATCGTTTCGTCGGCCAACGGCTCGTTATAGAGTTGCAACCCCACAACCGAGTCGTAATTGATCGATTTCAATTGCGACAGCACGGTGTCCCACGTTCCGTCATCGATACGATTTTGTACGGAGCGGTCGAAAAATCCAAGAGGGCAGTAACCACACGTTCGGTTGCAGTACGATGACGTTTCAATCAGAACAACAACAACATATTTCTTGAACAAGTACTTTATATAATCGCTGTCTTCTCGATATGACGACAAAAGAGAAAGAATCTCAGCCTTGTCCTGAGCCAGGAACTCCGGCCAGTATAGCGAGGCAGGCAGTTTGTTAAGCTTCATTTCAAAGTTATTCGGCATAGTCTTATTTCCACGCTCCGCCAACGCGCCGTTATTCCTTGACCGAGAAAGCTTTGTCCGCGTTCTGACGCAATTCGATCCGATAGGCGGAGAAAAACCGGCATTGCCGAGTATGGATGATTACCTGTTAAATTGGAGTTGAGAAACGCCGGATTCCGAATGCGGTAATGCACGACATTAACCGGCGGCGCATTTGATTGTCTGGACAATCCATGTGGAAAGGGCTTAGCGTTTGGTTGTAGCAGCCACAGCTAAAGTATGGGGGAAGAGATGGTCGAACGGGAAGATATAAATGCCAGCGTCGAAATGGGCTTGGCGCAGTTAATGTTGGAACTGCACGCCCATGGCGATGAGACCCTGGAGATAAAAGCCATCTTGACTCAAATCCTGCAACGGCTTGCGGCTATTGAAGCCAAGCTGGAGCAGCGAAAAGAATAGCCGTCGGCGTTTTTCTTCATTCGCGCCGCATCGGAAGGCCGCCACCATTAGTCGTTGACGCCCCCTATTCGCCATAGAAACGCCCGTCACCCTGGGACGAAACACTAAGACAAAAGGCCGGAACATGGTATATAAAATTCGGTAGTAGCTACCCGCCTCCGAGTGCCGCCATGTTTTCGATATCAGCCATTAAATCCTATCGGCCCCTACTGCTCTTAATGGTTGCGGGTTACGGAACCATGCTGATCGCACTGATCTTCGTCGTTAATCACCTTGACGGCGACATCGATGCCGTGACGACCCAGACCAAGGAAATTCTTCAACGCCCCTTCATGGTCAATAAGGCTGAATTCTTTGAATCAGAGGCGATGGAGATCACCAAAAACTTTCATCACACCTTGATCGGATTTTCTCTATTCTCGGTTTTTTCCGGGGTTATAACGGCCATCATCGCTCTGAAACTGCTTATTGGCCGGGATGAAAAAATCGCCAGCCTGAACCGATTGTACCAAACCCGGAGCGTTATTGATCAGGCGGTTGCGCGGATACCCAGCAATGACGAACTGTTCACATTGGCGTGTCGCTGCGCGGTTGATGCCGGCGGCATGGTGATGGCGTTCATCAGCGTTCACGACGACAAGACCCATCTTTTTCATCCGGTAGCGCGCTACGGCATCGAATCGGAATACGTCGATTGTCTTAGTCTTACGTCCGATCCCAACGAGCCTGAAGGCAACAGCGCCATTGCCACGGCGTTTCGTGAAAACCGAAGCGTTACCGTCAACGGCTCTCCCGGCAGTTCGATGGTGCAATCGCGAAACGAAAAGGCCGTTCATCACGGTTGGCGCTCAAGCGCCGCCTTCCCGATTCTCCGGGACGGCAAGCCGTTCGCGGTGCTTTCGGTCTGCAACGTCCACCTTAACGCCTTCACCCACGACATTATCTCCGAGCTTGAGCAAATGTTGCGCAGCATCTCGTTCGCCGTCGACAACCGGGTCCGCGAAGACCGCAGGAAAGAAGCGGAAGAATCGCTGCATCTCGCCGCGCAGGTCTACGAATCAAGCAGCGAGGGAATGGTGGTCACCGACCTTCTTGGCATCGTTTGCAATGTCAATGCTGCGTTCTCCCGGGTGACGGGGTACACCTACGAGGAAGTCATTGGAAAGCCCATAAGCATCCTTAAATCCGGTCAACACGGCAGTGCGTTTTACACGGAGATGTGGACCTCTCTCAATACCGTCGGTTACTGGAAGGGCGAGATTTGGAATCGCCGCAAAAACGGCGAGATTTATCCCGAATGGCTGTCGATCAATACCGTCTACAGCGACGGGGTGCCTTTCCGCCGCGTCGCCCTGTTCACCGACATCACCGATGAGAAAAAGAGCCAGGATATCATCTGGCAGCAGGCCAATTTCGATCCGCTGACCGGATTGTCCAACCGGCGCATGTTCCTTGAACGGTTGGATCAGGAAATCAAGAAAACCCGTCGGACGGCGCTGCCGCTTGCGCTTTTGTACATTGACCTTGACCACTTCAAGGAAGTCAACGATACGCTTGGGCATGATATGGGGGATCACCTATTGAGGGAAGCCGCCGAGCGCCTTCGCAGTTGCGTTCGGGAAACCGATGTGGTCGGACGATTGGGAGGGGATGAGTTCACTGTGATGTTGGTTGACCTGGACGATCTCGGCAGCGTCAACCGCGTTGTGGAAAACATCCTGCCTAAAATTGCCGGCGCCTATACGTTGGGCGGACAGATCGCCTACTTGTCCGCCAGTATCGGCATCACGCTGTACCCCGAGGACGCCGACAACGCGCTCGGATTGCTCAAGAATGCCGACCAAGCCATGTACGAGGCCAAACGCATGGGCCGCAACCGCAGCAATTACTTCACGCCGTCGATGCAGGAATCAGCCCTGAACCGCGTCCGGATCGCCACCGATCTGCGGGCCGCGATCAAAGAGAACCAGTTCCAAATTTACTATCAGCCGATTGTCAACTTGGCGACCGGCGAGATCGCCAAGGCCGAGGCCCTGGTTCGCTGGCAGCACCCCACCCGGGGGTTGGTCAGCCCCGCCGACTTCATCCCGGTCGCCGAGGAAACCGGACTGATCGTCGAGATTGGCGAATGGGTGTTCCGCGAGGCGGCGAGGCAGGCGTCCCGGTGGAAAAAGACCAATGGAACCGCCATTCAGATCAGCATCAACAAATCCCCCGTTCAGTTCCGTCAGCCGGACATTGATCACCACGCATGGTCCGACTACCTTATCAGCCTGGGATTGACGGGCGAAAGCATCGCCATCGAGATCACCGAAGGCATGCTTTTGGAAAGAGACGACATGACCGAAGCATCGCTCATAAGCTTCCGGGATGCCGACATCCAAGTATCCCTCGACGATTTCGGCACCGGCTATTCGTCGCTTTCCTATCTGAAGAAATTCGATATCGACTACCTTAAGATCGATCAATCGTTCGTGCGCGGCCTCGTCACCGGTTCAAGCGACGCGGCATTGTGCGAGGCCATTATCGTCATGGCCCATAAATTGGGAATGAAGGTCATTGCCGAGGGGGTCGAAACCGCCAGCCAGCGCGATCTGTTGATAGCGGCTGGGTGCGATTACGGGCAAGGATATCTTTTTTCCCGCCCGGTGCCCGAGAAGGAGTTTACCAAATTCCTTCGATCGAATGGGCTGAATTAATTACCGCCTGTCACCTTGATCTGTTGACATCGAGCCATTGGCTGAAAGCGCTTGCCGTCATCGGTTTGCCGAAGTGAAAGCCTTGCCCGATCGTGCATCCGAGGCCGCGGAGCAATTCCGCGTCCTGATCGGTCTCGATGCCTTCGGCGACCACGCTCATGCCCAGTCGTTCGCACAGGCTGACGATGGCCCCGACAATCTGGGTCTTCATAACATTGTCGGCTACGCCGGTGACGAAGGAACGATCGATCTTCACCACGCAGAACGGGAACTGGCTAAGGTAAGATAGACTGGAATATCCGGTGCCGAAATCGTCCTGGGCAATGGAAAAACCGTGCGCGCGCAAACTGTTCAACACCGACGACGCCCGAACGGGATCGGACATCACCGCGCTTTCGGTGATCTCGATCTCTAATACGTCGGGAAGCACGCCGTGGGTTGAAGCGATATCGATCACCCGTTCGACGAACCCTTCCGAGAAAAGCTGCAAGGTCGAAACGTTGATGGCGATCGGCAAACAGGTCTCTCCGTCTTCACGCCACGCGGCAGCCTGACGGCAAGCCTCCTCTATGACCCATTCGCCAATCTTGACGATCAGCCCCGTCTCTTCGGCCAGCGGGATGAAGTCGGAAGGCTGGATCTGGCCGCGCTCGGGATGACGCCAGCGGACCAGCGCCTCAATCCCGCAGACGGCCCCATCTCCGATCGTTACTTTCGGCTGGTAATACAATTCGAAATCGCCGTTGCCAATGGCGATTTTAAGATCGCGCTCCATCCGTGCCCGTATGGCGACGCGCTCCATCAGTTCGGAGGAATAAAACCGGACGGCGTTCTTCCCCGCCGCTTTCGCCGAATACATGGCGATATCCGCCTGCTTGATCAGCGAAACGGCGTTATCGCTGTCATTGGGATAGAAGGCAATCCCCAGCGAGGCGGTAACCTGAATCGTATCGTCTTCGATGCGGATCGGCTTCGATATCTCTCGGATCAGCTTTTCCGCCATCAAGGATACGTCCTCGGCGGATTCGACCGTGTCGAATAAAACGACGAACTCGTCGCCGCCCATTCTTGCGGCGGTATCGGCGGCGCGGATCGTTTGTTTGATGCGTTTCGCCGTCTCTCGCAGCAAGATGTCGCCGCTGTCATGGCCCATGGTATCGTTAACCGTCTTGAAACTATCGATATCCAGAAGAACCACCGCCAACCGGTTTCCCAACCGCTTCGCCATTTCGATGCCGTGCTCCAGGCGATCCCGCAACAGCGCCCGGTTGGGCAGGTCCGTCAAAGAATCGTGGTACGCAAGGTGGCGGATAGCGGTTTGATCCTCTTTGAAAGCGACGAAATGCGTGATCGAACCATGGTTGTCGCGCACCGGAGATATCGTCAAATGTTCCCAATAATGGGTGCCGTCCTTGCGCCGGTTGCAGATGTCACCGATCCAATTGTCGCCGGACTTGATGGTACTCCACAACGACTGATAGACCTTTGGATCGGTAAGGCCCGATTTAATGACGCGCGGCGTATGGCCGATCACCTCATCCGCGGAAAACCCGGTCTTGTCGCAAAAGCTGCCGTTGACGTATTCGATTACGCCTTTGTCGTCGGTGATGACGATGGACACGGGACTCTGATCGGCGGCATGGAACAAGGTGTTGACCTTTTCCGTCACTCTCACGAACACCAGTTGGATGATCGCCAACGCCAGCGCCGTGGCTAACGCGGCCGCCACCGAAATCCACCCCAACAATCGTTTCAGATCGTTGAACTCGCTGGTTGCCGACAATTCACTGGAAAACACCGCGATAACGTCGCCAATCTCTTCGCCGATCACATCGCCGTGACATTTCAGGCAGACTTGTTTGTCGGGAACAGGGATCTTCCCAAGAATAATCGGCGTGCTCAAACGATAGCTGTCTCCGACAAAGCGGCCGATTTGCCGACCGTTGGCGAGGACTTCGCGGTCAATGGCATCAAGAGCGGTCTTTGCCGGCCGCTCCGGCGCTTTTATCGCCATGTAGGAAATCAGTTTTGGACTCCAGACGCTCCAGACCTTGCCTGGGTAGTCTCGATTGCGTTGCTCGAACCAGTTGTTGAAGACCGTGATCGCCACTTGGCCGGGATCGGTTCGGCGATGAATCATGGCGCTTACCACGACGGCGCGCATGGAATCGATCTCGTTCTGGGAAACGAGGCGAAGATTGTCTTCGATGCGGGAATATTCGAACAGACCGATCGCGGTGACGACCAAGCCGCTGAAGACGGTTGTCCCGACAGCGACAATCAGCATGAAACGGCCTCTTAAGGTCAGGGCGTTAAACCATGAAAATACCTTAAGCCCCCTCGCCACAACCATCGGAACGTGATCTCCCCGCGACCTGATTCCCTAATCGACCTATTCCATATAGGTAGCCAAACCCATTACGTTATGGTTAAGGTAACCTGAAACGGGGCGCTGGGGAAGTTCCAAACGACGCCCGGCCCTTACCCGGCCATGTCCTAATTCAGTACGGACCCTAATGACTCATCAACACGGGAATGGGCATGTGTTCGAAGATTTCCCGCGTGACGCCGCCCAGAACAAGTTCGCGCAGGCGGGAATGCCCCCAAGCCCCCATGACCAGCAAGTCCGCATCGCATTCGGCGGCGCCGTCGATCAAAGCGGTGGTCACCGGGTGATTGGCCGATTTGCGCGATGCAACCGCGTGGGAAATCCCGTGGTCGTTCAGGTAAGCGGAAATCCGCCCCATGGACGCAGGTTCGCGGCTGTCGGAATTCACACTCAGCACGGTGACGGACTTCGCCTTTTTCAAAAAACTCAAGGAGTCGCGGACGGCGCGGCTGGCCTCTCTGCTGTTGTTCCAGGCGATAACGATACGCTCGCCCACTGATGCGCCGCCAAAGCCAAGCGGCACGATCAAGGTCGGGCACGCGCAGACAACCACCAAATCGGGGGTTTGGAATTCCATTTCAACCATGGATTCCGGCGACGGGTTGGGTTGTGCCGCAACCAAAAGGTCGTAGCCGAGCGCTTCTTCGGCGATGGTTGAAAGCAGGGCATTGTCCAAAATCTTGTCGTCGACGGACACCGTGGCGTCAGTCGTCATCTTCCTGAACCGCGCCATGGAAGTTTCCGCCGTGTTGCGCAATTGCTGTTCAAGAACGGGAAGGAATTCGGCGGTTTCAGCCCCCCAGAAAGATGATGCCAAGGACGGAACGGCGTAGCAGCCCCGCACCTTGGCATCGAACACAGCCGCCACGGCCAATCCTGCGTTCACGCACGGCGCCAACCCGCCGCCATCGGTCAAGTGGATAAGAACGGATCTCATGACGGCCTCGCAGTTTGTTCAGGGAGAGGAGATGGACACCTTTTTCGTTTCCGTGTTCCCGCCATTCACCTTGGGCAGAACGACGGTAAGCAGCCCGTTGTCGAACGAAGCGGCGATCTTGTCGCCATCGACATTCCGCGGCAGCGGAAACGACCGCTGAAACGAACCCGCCGAACGTTCACGAATGTGATAGTTCTTGCTTTTCTGCTCGTGCTCTTGCGTCTTTTCGCCTTTGATGGTCAGAACCTCCCCAGAAACGTCGACGCTAAGGTCTTTGGCCTCGACGCCGGGGATTTCGGCGGTAATGACGTATTCGTCGCTTTTTTCTTCAAAATCGACGGCGGGACTGAATCCGCCCGAAAACAACCCCCAGTTCCACGGAGGACGAAGACCGCCGCCTTCCGTTTTGCTGGGAAACCAGGACGACGGCTGCATCACCGCCTCGAACAGCCGGTCGAATTCCTTGCGCAGCTCACCGCTGCTCACCCACATGCCCTCGCCGCCTTTGGCGCCGCCTTCAGGGGGGGTCGTTTGCATATTTTCCGTTGTTTTAACTTCCTTAGCCATGATCTGTCTCCATTGATGAAACGGGCCTACGAAGCAGCGTGGATTATACCGGTCACTATGGTTGTGCGCAATGACGTGGCTCAATCGGTCAGGTGGTGCGAGCCTTAATTTTGTTTTTAAGCGCCGTGGCCGCCCGCCAATACCCCAATTCGGCGCCATCGACGAAATGAATGTGGCGGTCGGCGGCAAAGTCCCCGACCAAACAGGTCATGACCGTGGCGTTGGATCGAGCGGTGCCGAACTGGATCAGGTTCCGATCTTCCATGCGGGCGAGCAAAGCATCGATACGGTCGGCTTCTTCAGCGGTGACATCCAAAATCATTCGAATGCCTCCGGCCATTTTACGATAGTCGGAACGCTCCGACAGGCTTGCCTTGTAAGCGTTCGTATCCAGCCAGCCGATCCGCTGATTCTTGGCCGCTTGCGCTAAGCGCATCACGAAGCTTCCGACCAAGGCCTTGATCAAACGGGGAATCTTTGCCATCCCCGATGCGGTTTTCAATTCGGTTCCAAGCGCGCTCCATGTCGGCGTCCTGATCGTCATATCCTGCAAGTTTCTTAGGGGAGCGGCATCGAGAGGAAGAACGATCTCGCTCAACCCGGTCTCGACCTTGGCCAAAATCTCGTCGGAGGTTCCGGTCTCCACCGGATCGACGATCACGCATAAAATCCGGCCGCGCCCGGACGGAACCGGCCGCCAGCGGCACGACAGTTCCTCCAATCCGGGCAGAAGACCGGGTTCGGGGTCCAAGCGCCACTTGGCATCGGCCTTCACCCATTTTTCGGCGGTAGGCACGCCGCCGCCCAAGAATTGCCCGAAGACGTTGCCCTTGCCGAAATCCTGCAAGGCGGCATAGGTGGCGTGCCCCCCAGCCTCCAGAGCATGAACGGGAACCATTCCCACCCGTAACGGAATGTCGAAGTCTTCCTTGGCCCAATAAGCCAGGGCTTGCAATATCCGGGCGGCGTCTTCCGCCTTGCCGGGCGGGATCAGGGCGACGGCGCCGTCGCCTCCGAATTGACTGGCGCAAGGACCGTCGGCGGAGCCCATCGTTCTGGTCATTACGGCGATCATGGCGCCTGCGATGAAATTGATTTCCTTGTCGCGTCCGTGGGCGACCAAACTGGTGCTTGAAACGACATCGGCCACGGCTACCGACCAATCGCCGCCCAGCCGGACGTATTGTTTAGGATCAAGCGCCTGTTTGGAGAAGTCGCGTATGGATGGTATCGCCATGATCCCGCTCCTTGCCGAAAGCGTTTACGCGTTTAGCAGTGCGGCTCTTCCAACCCGCCGCCCAACGCGGTGAACAAATCAATGGATGACTTGAACAAATCCGACCGGGCCGAAACTTCGGCGTCCTTGGTGCTGTACAAAGCCCGCTGGCTTTCCAGAAGGCTAAGGAAATCGATGGCGTGCTTATCAAAGGAATAGGTGCTGATGTCGTAGGCTTGCTGGGCGAAATCGGCGGCCCGCACCAGCGCCTTGCGCTGTTCCCCCGTCAGGCGCAGCGTGGCCAAGGCGTCTTCCACGTCGTGAACGGCGCCGATGATGACTTGGTGATAGGTCTCGATCATCTCCACGTATTTAGCGCGATTCTGACGGACGGCGGCCGCATTCTTGCCTGCGTCGTACAAAGGCTGCGTAAGCGTGAACAGCATGTCCGAATATTTGAACTGGTTGGAAACCAAGTTGTTCATATAGTACGAAGACCAACCGCGATCATAGCTGAAGGTAAAGTCCGGCAGCATTTTCGCCCTAGCGACCTTGATGTCCAGTTCGGCGCCGATCATCGTAGCCTCGGCCCGCCGCACGTCGGGTCTGCGGCACAAAAGCTTCGAAGGAATCCCCGGCCCCAAATCCGGGGGACGCAAATCGTTCAGGGTTCCGCCCTTGATGTCTATTTCCGACGGAGTCATTCCCAGCAAGGCGGCCAGTTTATTGAACGCTTTCTCTCGACTTAACCGGTGAATGAACAGCACGCCTTCGGCATTGGAGACGGTGGTTTCCTGTTGCAGCAGTTCCACTTGCGTGGCATCGCCCTGTTCCATGCGGGTCTTGACGGCCTGAAGGGAATTGCGGGCGTTGGACAGGTTGTCTTCGGCAACGGCGATATGATCGGTTTCGGAAAGATAATCCACGTATGACTTGCTGATGTCCGACGCCAAGGTCAGAGCCACGCCTTCACGGTAGTGAACGCTGGCCTGGGCCAGTGCCAGCGCGGATTCGGCGGCGAAACCGTTCTTGCCCCATAGATCGACTTCATACGAGGTTTTGAAGCTTAACGTGGACAAACGATAATAGCCGGTGGTCGACGTTGCCGCCGCGCTTTGCGCGCTGGTCTGGGACGGGACCATTGTTTCGGTGGGATACAGGTCGGCATCGGCGATTCTGGCGCCCTCTTCGGCCTGAGCGATTCGCGAAACGGCTACCTTGAGGTCGTGGTTGTTCTTCATGGCGGAATCGATAAGACGGTTCAGTTCGTCGTTATGAAACGTTTCCCACCACGCACTTGCCGGCGACGTCAGTTGATCTGTTTTGTTTTGACCGGTAGGCACGTCCGATTTGGACGGCTGATCCACCACCGGCTGATTGACGCTCGGATCGTTGTGAAATAAATCGGGCAGCGAGGGGACGTGCAAATTGCGCACATGGTCGTCGATGATCGCGCAACCGCCAAGGGCCGAGGCGATCAAAACAACCTGCGTTGCGAAAATTCTTGCGATGCGCCGATCCGACAAAACGACTTTCCCCTCGATGAACGTCCCCTTCTCATACATCGAAGTGGACTCGTGATCCAGCACGGATATCTCTGACCTTAGTATTCTCAGGAATAGTGACTGAGATGTTAATTTGTGCTATAAAGGGATTCGAGAGAGGTTTTATGTCGAATCCAACCAGCCGAATTGGGGGGGCGCCGTCGAATGTGGCGGCAAGCTACTCCGGTGTTACGCAGACTGCGGAGGGCGCCGCTACGCGCGCCTCGGCGGCGCCGCGCGCGGCTGGTTCCGGCAACCCCGGCTCCGGGCGGGGGCGCGTCGAACGCGTCGTCGCGTCTTCCCAGTCGGCGGATCAACTGGATCACGCCGCGCCCCGGGGCAGCTACATCAACATCTTGACTTAGTTTTGCGCGCACCAATCCTGGGCGATCTGTTTCGCGCGGGCCGCTTGGCGAGGCTGAGCGGACTTGCTGAGCCGATCCCATACGTCCGGCGCCACCGGACGGCCCTTGCGGGCGGCCACGTCGGCAAAGGTCAGGGCGAAGAAGGGGTTGCGGTCCTGCCAAAAGGACACAAGCGCGCTAAGCGCGTCGGGGTCGTTGGCGCAGGCCGCCGAGCTTAGCAGCCATACGCCCTCCGTCCGATCAAGCGGCAGGGTTATTCCGTCCAACTTTGCCAATCCCAATAGGGTCTTGGCTTTGGGCAGCCCCAAATTGGCCGCCGTGATCAGCCACTGCTCCCCATCCGCCATGGCGGGACGGACGAAAATCAGATAATCGGGGGCAACCGATTCCTGCCGCGCGATGGCGCTTCGTCCAAGATCCAACGCGCCGCTCTCATCCCGAGCGTAAAGGCGGACGGTTCGATAGACCGGCCCCGTCCAGTGATCGTCGGCATCCTTTTCCTTGTCGGGAATGCGCCACGACGCCGGTTGATGAAGTTCCAAATCGGCAAGCCGCACCATGGCGTCCGGGGACCAATCCAAAGCCGCGTCCAAAAACCAGCGCCGCGCCTCGCCATAATTGGGAACGCCCCCAACCCCCTTTTCAAAAGCGCTGCCCAGCGACAATTTGACGGCGGGATTATGCGTGGTCAAAGCCCACTCGCTCAACCAATTGACACCGTCCTTGCCTTCGAGGCCGTAGGACATTCCTTTGAGAAATAAATCGATATACCGTTTGCGGGCGCCAACGTCGCCCAACTGTCCGGCGCGAAACCACCAACGGGCGGCATCCTTTTCCGATCCCAAGGACTCATGAATTTTGGCGGCGGCGATCGCGCCTTGCAGGTTGCCGTTCTTCCCGGAAAGCATAAACCAAACCAAGGCCTGCCTGATCGCCTTCTTGTCTTTGACCGAAGCGATGCGTTGGACGGGCGCCATCTGTTCACCCATTTGGAATTGGGCATCGGCATCGCCTTTCGCCGCCAGTTCGGCAACCCCTTGACGGCGGTCGGATTTACCCTCACCGCTTGGATGAGCTTGAACATCGGCCGGTTTCGATCGGGCGGCCCAAACGGAACTTATCGGTGCGAACGAGGAAAAAATCGCCAAGGCGAGGGCAAGGACGTGCGGTTTCATGGAACGCATGATTCCACTTTGCGCCGTTGCTGTAAACCGCATCTGCGAACTGGCTGTTAGAATCTCAACCCGACGCTGGCGCCAAGCCGGAACGTGTTCGACGGCTGCATCATGAAATCGTATGATTGGGACGTAACGCGCTGTGCCGTCGCGTAACCGCCGAAATAAAAACCGGGCGTGACGGATTGGTTCCAAGAAAGCGACAACGAAAGCCCCGTCGAATAGGGGTCAAAGGAATCGAGCCCGGATGTCTGCGTGTTGGGACTGAACGTCGATGTCGGACGCCGCCAGTCGTAGCCAAGCGTTATGGCGGTACTGCCCGGATACCCCAGAACCGCGGCGCCGTAACTGGCGGACAAATCGGCGGAAGCTTCCCCATCCTTGCTTCGCAGCGCCGAAGAAAAGCTGTACGTACTGTTGGAATACGCCACGTATCCGCCTAGGGCCAATTTGTCGAACAGCGTCCCGGTCGCCGAGGGAAGGAACAACTGCGTCGGCACCGATGGTTGCGAGGACTGGACCGGCGACAGCGCGCCAAAGCTTAACCCATGTATGTACAGCGCCTCGATGCGCCGATCGCCCTGGGCAATATCGACGCCGCCGGGAACAAGGCGCGGCCGCGCGGCGTCTTCCTCGCCGGCGAACGAGGGCGCGGAAGCAATCAAACCACAAGCAACGAAACAATACAGGCGTTTCATAACATGACATTCTCGTCAAAATAAGACGACGATTATATAAGATCGTCCTCGGGCAGACGCAATGCGATTCGAAATTATTCGGCAATTCTCAGGTAAAGTGTTGCGCCGCGGCAACGCAGTTGACAGGGCGGAATTAGGCGGGCATTACCTATCCGCCCCGCCTCCACATGTTAAAAGGATAGGATCGATGTCTGTGCTCCGAATCTGTTTTCTTTTTGGAGCTGCCTTTTTAATCGCTCCCTTTCCGGCCAATGCCTCCGACACGAAAAGCTTGGGCGATTTTGGCGCTTGGCGGGCGTCCGAGTTTCCGGAAGGCGGAAAGAAGGTTTGTTTCGCCAGCGCCTTCGCCGATCGCACCTTGGGCGGCGACAAAGGCCGCAAACCGACCGTTCTTCAGGTTACCAATCGTCCCAACGATCCCGGCGAGGTCAGCCTGAACGGCCCGTGGGGCTTTAAAAAAGATTCGGATGCGGAATTGCAAGTGGGGGCCATGAAGAATACCTTGTTCACCAAGGGCGAGTTTGCCTGGACCAAACAACCCGGCGAGGACAAAACCATCGTCGCTTCGATGCTGAAAGGCCGGGATGTGGTCGTTCATGCCACGCCCGCCCATGGAACCGCCATCACCGACACCATTTCTTTGGACGGATTCGGCAAGGCATTGGCCGCCATCGACAAGGAATGCGGCGTGAAACGATAGGATAATGACCGACGTTCGTAGAAACCTGATCGGCTTAAGCCGCGAAGAACTGACGGCGGAAATGGTCGCCATCGGCGAAAAGCCTTTCCGCGCCAAGCAATTGTGGCATTGGTTGTACAATCGCGGCGAAACCGATTTCTTCCGGATGACGACCATCGCCAAGGACATGCAAAAGCGCTTGGACGAATTGTTCGTGGCCGAGCGCCCCAAGCTGGACCAGGAAATGTCCTCGGTGGACGGAACCCGTAAATGGCTGCTGGGCTTCGCTGACGGCAATCAGGCTGAAACCGTTTATATTCCCGACACCGACGAGGGACGCGGAACGGTCTGCATTTCGTCGCAAGTCGGATGCACGCTGACCTGCGCCTTTTGCCACACCGGAACTCAATTGCTGGTTCGCAATTTGACATCCGCCGAAATTGTCGGGCAATTCATGGTCGCCCGGGATTCTTATGGAGAATGGCCGACCCCCGATGACGGCGGCAGACAATTGTCCAACGTCGTGATGATGGGGATGGGCGAACCCATGTTCAATTTCGACAATGTCTCCAAAGCCTTGAAGATCGTCATGGACGGCGACGGCATCGGCATTTCCAAGCGCCGCATCACCTTGTCCACGTCGGGAGTGGTCCCGATGATGAAACGGTGCGGCGAGGAATTGGGGGTCAATCTGGCCGTCAGCCTGCACGCGGTCACCGACGAGTTGCGCGATCAATTGATGCCGATCAACAAGAAGTATCCCTTGGCGCAACTGATAAAGGCGTGCCACGAATATCCGGGCGCATCCAATTCCCGACGGATCACGTTTGAATACATCATGCTCAAGGGCATCAACGATTCCGTTCAAGACGCCAAGAAACTGTTGAAGCTGATCAAAGGCTTACCCGCCAAGTTCAACCTGATACCGTTCAATCCGTGGCCGGGGGTGTCTTACGAGTGTTCGACGGAAGCCGACATTCGCCGTTTTTCGGATATTTTGCAGGACAACGGCTATTCAGCGCCGGTTCGCGCCTCCCGGGGCAGCGACATACTGGCCGCCTGCGGGCAATTGCGCTCGGAGAGTCAAAGGCAAAAGTGCACAAGATTAACCGCGCGCTTGGCCATGGGTATCGAAGACGAGCATCATGGCCGCCAAGCCATTTCTTGATGTGTCGGCAAAGGCATGTTAAGCCAGACGAACATGGAATAACCGAACGGGGCGCTAATGAAAAAGGTCTACTCCGATGCGCGCAAGGCGCTTGAAGGAATTCTCTTCGACGGAATGACCGTCATGTCCGGCGGTTTCGGTCTGTGCGGAATTCCCGAGAACCTGATCGAGGCGTTGAAAGACAGCGGCGTCAAGGGATTGACCGTCATTTCGAACAATGCCGGAGTGGATGGCTGGGGGTTGGGCAAGCTTCTGGAAACCCGCCAGATTCGCAAGATGATCTCGTCCTATGTGGGCGAGAACAAACTGTTCGCTCAGCAATTCCTGTCAGGTGAACTGGAACTGGAGTTCAATCCGCAAGGCACCTTGGCCGAGCGCATTCGCGCCGGTGGCGCCGGCATTCCCGCCTTCTTCACCAAGACCGGTGTCGGCACCGTGGTCGCCGACGGCAAGGAATTGCGCGAATTCGACGGCGCGACCTATGTGATGGAGCGGGCGTTGCACGCCGACGTGTCGATCGTCAAGGCCTGGAAAGGCGATACCGAGGGCAATCTGATCTTCCGCAAGACCGCCCGGAACTTCAATCCGATGATGGCGACGGCGGGCAAGATCACCGTCGCCGAGGTCGAGGAACTGGTCGAACCGGGACAGATCGATCCCGATGCCGTTCATACCCCGGGCATCTATGTTCAACGCATCATCACCAGCGTCAATCCGGAAAAGCGCATCGAACAGCGCACCACCCGCAAGAAAGCATAGGAATATCCTCATGGCTTGGACTCGTGAAGACATGGCTGCGCGCGCCGCACAGGAACTGCGCGACGGATTCTACGTCAATCTTGGCATCGGCATCCCCACGCTGGTCGCCAACTACATTCCAGAAGGCATGCACGTTACGCTGCAAAGCGAGAACGGCATGCTGGGCATGGGGCCGTTTCCGTTCGAAGGCGAGGAAGACCCCGACCTGATCAACGCCGGCAAGCAGACCATTACCCAATTGCCGCAGACCAGCTATTTCTCTTCCGCCGATAGCTTCGCCATGATCCGCGGCGGGCATATCGATTTGTCCATTTTGGGCGCCATGCAGGTTGCCGAAAACGGGGATCTCGCCAACTGGATGATTCCCGGCAAGATGGTCAAGGGCATGGGCGGCGCCATGGATCTGGTCGCCGGAGTCAAGCGCGTGGTGGTGGTGATGGAACACACCGCCAAGGATGGCGAGCATAAAATCCTGCCCCAATGCAACCTGCCGCTGACCGGCTCGGGCGTGGTGGATTTGATCATCACCGATCTGGCGGTGTTCACCGTCGACAAAAAACGCGGCGGACTGACCTTGATCGAACACGCCCCGGACATCACCGTCGACGAAATCCGGACCAAGACCGGGGTCGCGTTCAAGTAGGCGGCAGGATCACTTTTTCCGGGCCGCCGGAATATCCGTACAAGTTCCGTGCGCGACTTCCGCCGCCATGCCGATGGTTTCGCCCAAGGTCGGATGGGGATGAATGGTTTTGCCGATATCGACCGCGTCGGCACCCATTTCGACGGCCAGAGCCACTTCACCGATCATATCGCCAGCGCCGGGACCGACGATCGCCCCGCCGATGACCCGGTGGGTTTCCGCGTCGAACACCAATTTGGTGAAGCCGTATTCGGCCCCGTTGGCGATGGCCCGGCCCGATGCCGCCCACGGGAATTTGGCGGCTTCGATTTTGCGTCCGGCCCTTTTGGCCTCGTCCTCGCCTACGCCGACCCAGGCCACTTCCGGATGAGTGTACGCCACGCCGGGAATGACGGAGGCGTCGAAATGGCTTTTCATGCCGGTGGCGGCTTCGGCGGCCACATGGGCCTCGTGCACCGCTTTGTGGGCCAGCATGGGCTGGCCGACCACGTCGCCGATGGCGTGAATATGCGGCACATTGGTCCGCATCTGGCTGTCGACCGGAATGAACCCGCGTTCGGTCACGGCGATCCCGGCCTTGTCGGCACAAATCTTCAACCCGTTGGGGCTGCGTCCGGCCGATTGCAGAATCATGTCGTAGCGTACCGGCGACGCCGGAGCATTCTCTCCTTCGAAGGTCACCCACAGACCGTCGGCCTTGGCCTCTACCGCCGTGGTTTTGGTTTTCAGCATGATGGAATCGAAGCGGTGGGCATTCTGCTTTTCCCAGACCTTGACCAAATCCCTGTCCGGTCCCTGCATCAGTCCGTCCAGCATCTCGACCACATCCACCCGACTGCCCAAGGCGGAATACACCGTCGCCATTTCCAGGCCGATGATGCCGCCGCCGATGACCAACAGTTTTTCCGGTTTGGCGCGCAATTCCAGGGCGCCGGTTGAATCGACGATGCGAGGATCGTTCGGCAGGAACGGCAAATGGACCGCGGCACTGCCCACGGCGATGATGCATTTCTGAAAACGTATGATCCGCTTGGTCCCGGTTTTATCCTGGCCGCTGCCGACGGTTTCCTCGACTTCCAGATGGTTGGCGTCCAGAAAGACGCCAAAGCCCCGAACCATTTGCACCTTGCGCCCCTTGGCCATGCCCGCCAGCCCAGTGGTCAGCTTGCCCACCACTTTTTCCTTGTGAGCCCTAAGCTTATCAAGATCGACGACGGGTGCGGCGAAACCGACTCCCGCTTCGGCCATATGCTGGGCTTCCTCCATGACCGCCGCCACGTGCAGCAGAGCTTTGGAGGGAATGCACCCCACATTCAAACAGACGCCGCCCAGGGTGGCGTAGCGTTCCACCACGATGGTGCTCAGCCCCAAATCGGCCGAACGGAAGGCCGCGGAATAGCCGCCCGGCCCGCCGCCAAGGACCAGCATTTCGCATTCCATGTCGGCCCCGCCCGCGTGCTTGGCCGCCGCCGGAGCGACCGGCAAGGGAGCCGCTTCGGACGGCTTGGGCGGAAGAACGGCGGTTGCCGCGCCCCCCGCCGCCGCTTCGACCCGGATCAGCAAAGCGCCTTCGCTGACCTTGGCCCCGACCCGCACCAGGACTTCCTTGACGGTCCCGGCGACTTCACTGGGCACCTCCATGGTGGCCTTGTCGGATTCCAGCGTGCAGATAGGATCGTCGATCTTAATTTCGTCCCCGGCCTTCACGAACAGATCGATGATGGGTACGTCGGCGAAATCGCCGATGTCCGGGACTTTCACGTCGATGAGACTCATTTTCGTCGTCCTCCCGAACTAAAGCGTGACCCGGCGGAAATCCGCCAGCAGTTGCGCCAGATAGACATTGAAGCGGGTGGCCTGGGCGCCGTCGATGACCCGATGGTCCGCCGTCAGCGACAACGGCAGAATCAACCGAGGCGCGAATTGCTTGCCGTCCCAAACCGGTTTAATCGCGCTTTTGTTGACTCCCAGAATCGCCACTTCCGGAGCGTTGATGATGGGCGCGAAATAAGTGCCGCCGATTCCGCCCAGACTTGAAATGGTGAAACATGCGCCCTGCATGTCGGCTGGTTTAAGCTTGCCGTCGCGGGCCTGCTTGGCCAACTCGCCGGATTCCTTGGCGATATCGAACACCGATTTCCGATCCGCATTTTTGATCACCGGAACCATCAATCCGCTGGGCGTGTCGGCGGCGAAACCGATATTGTAGTATTTTTTCAGCACCAGATTGTCGCCGTCCAGCGACGAATTGAAGTCGGGGAAGGTCTGCAAGGCCTTGACGCAGGCCTTGACCAGAAATGCCAGCATGGTCAGCTTGGCCCCGCCGCCTTTTTCGTTCTCCTTGTTCAACTGAACGCGGAAAGCTTCCAGATCGGTAATGTCGGCATCCTCGTGAAACGTCACGGCGGGAATCATCACCCAATTGCGGGACAGATTCTGCGCCGAAATTTTCTGGATGCGCGAGCGCGGCTTAAGTTCCACGTCGCCGAATTTGGCGAAGTCCACTTTCGGCCAGGGCAACAGGTCCAGAACCCCGCCGCCGGTCACCCCCCCCGATGCCGAAGCGACCGGCCCCGAAATCGAACCGGTCATGACGCCTTTGACATAGGCGGTCAGGTCTTCCTTAAGAATGCGGTGCTTCGGCCCGGTAGCGCCGACCCGGGTCAAATCCACGCCCAGTTCGCGGGCATAGGCCCGGACCGAGGGCGAGGCATGCACCTTGGCACCCGTCGCCGGGGCGGGAACCTGTGGCGCCGGAACGGCGGAAGGCGCGGCAACCACTGGAACGGGCAGCGGCACGGCGACCGGAGCCGGAGCCGGGGCCGACGCCGGAGCGGCTACGGCGGGGGCGGTGGACGCAGCCGCTTCGTCAACCCTAATCAGCACCGATCCCTCGCTGACCTTGTCGCCAACCTTAAACAATATTTCGGTGACGGTGCCCCCCGCATTGCTGGGAACCTCCATTGCCGCCTTGTCGGATTCCAAAGTGCAAATCGGATCGTCGATTTTGATGGCGTCGCCGACCTTAACAAACACATCGATCACGGGAACATCGGCGAATTCGCCAATATCGGGGACTTTGACTTCAATGATTTTGCCCATTTTTCTTTCCCCCTTATACCGTGACCGGATTCGGTTTATTGGGGTCAAGGCTGTACTTGACCAGGGCGGCCGCGACTTTTTCCCGTCCGATGACGCCGTCGTCGGCCAGCGCCTTGAGAGCGGCCAGAGTGACCCAGTGGCGGTCCACTTCGAAGAAATGCCGCAGCTTCTCCCGGGTGTCGGATCGGCCGAATCCATCGGTTCCCAGAGTGACGTAACGCGACTTAACGAAGGGGCGGATCTGTTCCGAGTACAGTCGGACGTAATCGGTGGCGGCAACGACCGGGCCAGAAGTTCCTTCCAGACAGATCTCAACGTGGCCTTTCCTGGGCTCCTCCAAGGGATGCAACATATTCCAGCGCGCCACGTCCTGACCGTTGCGGACCAGTTCGTTCATGCTGGGGCACCCCCACAAATCGGCATCCACGCCCCAATCTTGCTTCAGCAATTGGGCGGCGGCGATCACTTCGCGGAAGATGGCGCCCGATCCCAGCAATTGGACCCGGGGGGCCTTGCCGTCGTCACCCTTCTTGAATCTGTACATGCCTTTGATGATGTCGGCTTCCGCCCCGGCTGGCATGGCCGGATGTTCATAATTCTCGTTCATCACGGTGATGTAATAAAACACATCCTCTTGGTTCTGGTTCATGCGGCGAAGGCCGTCTTGCACCACCACGGCGACCTCGTATTGGAAGGTAGGATCGTAGGAGACGCAATTGGGCACCAGAGTGGCCAGGACGTGGCTGTGGCCGTCTTCATGCTGCAACCCTTCGCCGTTAAGCGTGGTGCGCCCGGCGGTGCCGCCGATCAGGAAGCCGCGCGACCGTTGATCTCCGGCGGCCCACACCAGATCCATGGTCCGTTGCAGACCGAACATGGAATAGCAGATGTAGAAAGGAATGGTTTGGATACCGTGGACCGAATAGGCAGTGGCGGCGGCGATCCAGTCGCACATGGCTCCCGCCTCGTTGATACCTTCCTGCAACACCTGCCCGGTCTTCGATTCCTTGTAGAACATCAACTGGTCGTGATCTTCCGGAACGTAATTCTGTCCTTCCTGATTCCAGATACCGATCTGACGGAACATGCCTTCCATGCCGAAGGTCCGCGATTCGTCGGGAATGATGGGAACGATGTTCTTGCCGATGGCCTTGTCCTTCAGCAAAATGTTCATGATGCGGACGAAGGCCATGGTGGTGGACAGTTCGCGCCCCTCGCCCGAGGCGGGCAGCAAGGCCGAAAAGGCGTCAAGCTTAGGGATCGCCAAAGGCTCGGCCTGACGGCGGCGCTGCGGCAGGAATCCCCCCAACGCCATGCGGCGTTCATGCATATATTTGTATTCTTCCGAATCCGGCGAGAACTTCAGATAGGGCAACTCGGCGATTTTGTCGTTCGGCACCGGCAGATTGAACCGGTCGCGGAAGCGAGTGATCTGCTCGAAGTCCATTTTCTTTTGCTGATGGCTGATGTTCATGGCTTCGCCCGCTTGGCCCATGCCGTAGCCCTTGATGGTTTTGGCCAAAATTAACGTCGGCTGTCCCTTGTGCTCGACGGCCGCCTTGTAGGCCGAGAAGATTTTGAAGATGTCGTGACCGCCGCGGTTAAGGCTCCAGACGTCGTCGTCGGTCCAGTCGGCGATCAGTTCCTCCAGCTCCGGCGTGTTGAAGAACTTCTCGCGCACATAGGCGCCGTTCTTGGCCTTGAAGGTTTGATACTCGCCATCCAGGCATTCCATCATCCGCTTTTTCAGCACGCCCTTCTTGTCGCGCTGCAGCAGCGCATCCCAATGGGTCCCCCAAATCAACTTAATGACGTTCCAGCCCGCCCCCCGGAACTCGCCTTCCAATTCCTGAATGATCTTGCCGTTTCCCCGGACCGGACCATCCAGCCGTTGCAAATTGCAGTTGATGACGAAGATCAGATTGTCCAGACTCTCGCGCCCGGCCATGCCGATGGCGCCCAACGACTCCACTTCGTCGGTTTCACCGTCGCCCAGGAAAGCCCAAACCTTGCGGTCCTTGGCCTGGATCAATCCCCGCGAGTCCAGATATTTCATGAAGCGCGCCTGATAAATGGCCTGGATCGGCCCCAGCCCCATGGAAACCGTCGGAAATTGCCAGAAATTCGGCATCAGCCACGGATGCGGGTACGAAGAAACGCCCTGACCGTCGGTTTCTTGGCGGAACTTGTCCATTTGATCGTCGGTCAAACGGCCCAACAGATGGGCTCGGGCGTAAATGCCGGGAATGGAATGGCCTTGAAAGAAGATCAAATCGCCGCCGTGGGCCGCGGTCGGAGCGTGCCAGAACCACGAAAAACCGACATCGTAAAGCGCCGCGGATGAAGCGAAGGACGCGATATGCCCGCCGACATTGCTGTCCTTGTTGGCCCGAACCACCATGGCCATGGCGTTCCAGCGAATATAGTTGTGAATGCGGATTTCCAGATTGGGGTTGCCCGGATATTTGGGCTGCTGGTCGGCGGGAATGGTATTGATGTATCCGGTGGTGGCGCTATAGGGGATATCGATTCCCACTTCCCGCGCCTCTTGGATCAACAGCTCGATCAGATAATGGGCGCGTTCTGGTCCTTCCTGGGCGATGACCGCATCGATGGCGTCAAGCCATTCACGGGTTTCCTGGGGATCGATATCGGCACCAAACGAATTGACGGGCATATCGGACATCTTCGCGCCTCCTGGCGATGGGTTCGGGCATTTATTCGAGAGGATTTTTCAGGCCTAATTCCCCTTTCGGAATATCTTATGAATCCACAGCGATTTAGCGAGAAGTTTATGTTCTCGATTAACAGCGGGACCGGATAAAAAATCGGAAGGCGAGACGAAATCGAAATTCGGGGGGCGCATGCGCCCCCCGATTTGGCTACCCCCCGTGCCGGGCTTTTATGATCAGGTCCAAGATTTCCGAGGCGGCGTTGGGCACATGGGTGCCGGGTCCGAAGATGGCGGCGACGCCGTGGGCTTTCAGGAAGTCGTAATCGCGGGGCGGAATGACGCCGCCTGCGATAACCAGGATATCGTCGGCGCCCTGTTTCTTCAACTCGTTGATCAGTTCGGGAACCAGGGTTTTGTGACCGGCGACCATGGTCGAGGCGGCGACCACGTGGACGTCGTTCTCGATGGCTTGGCGGGCGGCTTCCTCGGGGGTTTGGAACAGCGGCCCAATATCCACGTCGAAGCCCAGATCGGCCAGAGCGGTTGCGATGATCTTGGCCCCGCGGTCATGGCCGTCCTGACCCAGCTTGACCACCAGGATGCGCGGACGACGGCCCTCGTCCTTGGCGAACTTGTCGGCCTTGGCGACGACTTTGGCGAAGTCCTGATCGTCCTTCCACACTCCGCCATAGACGCCCGAGATGGATTGAACGGTGGCGCGATGGCGGGTGAATTCCTCTTCCAGCGCCGACGAAATTTCGCCCAAGCTGGCGCGGGCACGGGTGGCGGCGACCGCCAATTCCAGCAGATTGCCTTGACCGCTACGGGCGGCCTCGGTCAGCGCCTTCAGGCAGCTTTGCGTCTTGGCGTTGTCGCGGGTGGCCTTGATCTTTTCCAAGCGGGCGATTTGCTGCTCGCGTACCTTGGTGTTGTCCACTTCCAGCGTATCGATCTCGACTTCTTCGCTGGGCTGGTACTTGTTGACGCCGACCACCACGTCCTCGCCGCGATCGACGCGGGCCTGACGGCGGGTGGCGGCTTCCTCGATGCGCAGCTTGGGCATCCCCGACTCCACCGCCTTGGTCATGCCGCCCAAAGCCTCGACTTCCTGAATCAGTTTCCAGGCTTCCTCGGCCAACGAATTGGTCAGGCTTTCGACGTAATAGCTGCCCGCCAGCGGGTCGATCACGTGGGGAATGCCGGTTTCCTCGGCGATGATCAATTGGGTGTTGCGGGCGATGCGGGCCGAAAACGGCGTCGGCAGGGCGATGGCCTCGTCCAGCGCGTTGGTGTGCAAGCTTTGGGTGCCGCCCAGCACGGCGGCCATGGCTTCGATGGTGGTGCGGACGACGTTGTTGTAGGCATCCTTCTCGGTCAGGCTGACCCCCGAGGTCTGGCAATGGGTGCGCAGCGCCATCGATCCGGGTTTCTTGGGGTTGAACTGCTTGATCAGCCGCGCCCACAGCAAACGGCCGGCCCGCAATTTGGCCACCTCCATGAAGAAGTTCATGCCGATCGCCCAGAAGAACGACAAGCGCCCGGCGAAATCGTCGATCTCCAGTCCGCGCGCCAAGGCCGAACGCACGTATTCCAACCCGTCGGCCAGGGTAAAGGCCAATTCCTGCACCGCCGTCGCCCCGGCTTCCTGCATGTGATAGCCGGAAATGGAAATGGAATTGAACTTGGGCATATGCTTCGAAGTGTATTCGATGATGTCGGCGACGATGCGCATGCTGGGCGCTGGCGGATAGATATAGGTGTTGCGGACCATGAACTCTTTCAGGATGTCGTTCTGGATGGTTCCCGACAGCTTATCCTGGGAAACGCCCTGTTCCTCGGCGGCGACGATATATCCCGCCAGCACCGGCAGCACCGCCCCGTTCATGGTCATGGACACGCTCATTTTATCCAAGGGAATGCCATCGAACAGAATCTTCATGTCCTCGACGGAATCGATGGCGACCCCCGCCTTGCCCACGTCGCCGACCACGCGCGGGTGATCGCTGTCGTAGCCACGGTGAGTGGCCAGATCGAACGCCACCGACAGGCCCATTTGTCCGGCGGCCAGATTGGCGCGATAAAAGGCGTTGGATTCCTCGGCGGTGGAATAGCCCGCATACTGGCGGATGGTCCAAGGCCGGTGGGAATACATGGTGGCGCGCGGTCCGCGCACGAACGGCGGAAAACCGGGCAGCGACCCCAGATGGTCCAGTCCTTCCAAATCGGCTGCGGTATAAAGCGGCTTGACCGTGATCCCTTCCGGCGTTTCCCAGTTAAGTTTATCGAGCGATTGCCCCTTTACATCCTTGCCGGCCAAGTCTTGCCAATCGGACAAATTCTGTTTGGGAAAATCGCTCATCACTACGCCTCCTATGGGGGATGTACGGATCGGGGCCAAAACTATACCCTAAACCGCAAGGGCCGGTATACCAGATCAATCGACACAGGGCAAAGGACGCACCGCATGAGTTTTTTGGACAGCATCGTCGAATGCAATCGGCACGACCTAAGCAAATATCGTCCGTTCGTCGTAGACCAAGCCGTCATGGGCTGGGTGCGCCACGACCTAGCCCAACGGCTGACCGCCTTCGCCGACCTGTTCGTGGTGACGGATGCCAACGTCGCCATCCATCCGTCGCTGAATAGCGAGGCCCTGCGCAGCCAAGCGTTCGACCGATTCTCGCGCCAAGTGGTGCGGGACTGGGGCGTCCCCGCCTTGAAAGGCGAACTTTATCCTGTGGCCCGCCGCTGGGGTCAACAACCGTTGATGAAAATGGACCGGTCGATGGTGGCGCTGTTCGGCGTGCCCTCGCACGGCGTGCATGTGAACGGCGTCGTGCAAAAGAGGAACGGGCTTCATTTATGGATCGGCACCCGGGCCTTGAATAAATCGGTGGCGCCTGGAAAACTGGACAACATGGTCGCGGGTGGACAACCCCACGACCTGTCGATCATGGACAATCTGGTCAAGGAAGCCCACGAGGAGGCCGGCATCCCCGAAGCCCTGGCCCGCACCGCGCGGTCGGTGGGCATGATCTCGTATGTGCGCGAGGACACCTGGGGACTGCGTCCCGACGTGATGTTCTGCTTCGATCTGGATGTTCCCGAAACCTTCGTCCCCCAGAACACCGACGGCGAGATCAGCGGGTTCGCGCTGATGCCGGTGGCGCACGTCGCCCAACGGGTGCGGGACACCAAGGATTTCAAGCTGAACGTCAATCTGGTGATCATCGACCTGCTGATCCGGCACGGCTTGCTGACGCCGGACGGCGAACCCGACTACGTCGATATCGCGCAGGGATTAAGACGGGGCTTCAATCACATCCTCGACGTGAAATAATGACAATCCGCGCTCGTTTACTGCGCATCGTGCTGGCGTTCGGACCCGGTCTGGTGGTGATGCTTGCCGACAGCGACGCGGGCAGCATCATCACGGCGGCGCAAAGCGGGGCTCGGTGGGGCTACCGTCTGCTGCTGTTCCAGTTCCTGATCGTCCCGGTTCTGTTCATGGCCCAGGAATTGACCGTGCGGCTTGGCCTGGGAACCGGCAAAGGCTATGGCGAACTCGTCTTGAAACGGTTCGGCCGGGGCTGGGCGCTGCTGTCGACCGCGACCTTGGCGGTCAGTTGCATGGGAGCGCTGGTGACGCAGCTAAGCGGCTTGGCCGGGGTGGGATTGATGTTCGGCATTCCCATCGCGCCGACGGTGATAGTCGCGGCGATCATGATCTTCGTCATGGTGTGGACGGGGTCCTATCACTCGGTCGAGCGCGTCGCCATCGCAATGGGGTTGTGCGAGGCGGCTTTCTTCCTGGTCGCCTGGAGGGCCGCACCCGACGGCGCCGAGATGTCCGCGCAAATCCTGCATATGCCACTTATGGATAGCGATTATCTCTATCTGCTTGCCGCCAACCTGGGTACCAGCGTAATGCCGTGGACGATTTTCTACCAGCAATCGGCGATCATCGACAAAGGGCTTGGCGTCAGGGACATGAGGCTGGCACGAATCGACACTCTGCTTGGCGCCGTTTTCTGCCAAGCCGTCACCATTGCGATATTGGTGGCGGCGGCGGCAACCATCGGCAAACAAGAAAACGGCGTCAATCTTGACACTGTCCAGCAGATCGCGGACGCGTTCGCCGTGGTCCTGGGCGGCTCGGTCGGACGGGCGGTGTTCGCCGTCGGGCTTTGCGGTGGGGCGCTGGTGGCAACCGTCGTGGTCTGTTTGGCGTCGGCATGGGCCATCGGCGAGGTCACCGGGATTCACCATTCGCTGGAGCATCACCCCAAGGACGCCCCCTGGTTCTACGCCGCATTCGGGGTGATTCTCGCCGTGGGCGGCGCGGTGGTGGCGTCCGGCGTCAGTCCGGTTCAACTGTCCATCGGCGTCGGCGCGCTGAATGCGCTGTTCCTGCCGGTCGTCCTTGGCTTCCTTTATCTCCTGGCCCGCTCGGAATTACCCGAACCGCTGCGGCTTAAAGGGTGGTATGCCATGGCGGTCGCGGTAATTTTCCTGGTTACGACGGCTTTGGGACTTTATTCTTCAATCTACGGCGCGTTGGGATAATAGAGAACTGCATGGATTATGACACCGCCTTTTCCGGCTTCGGCATTCCGCTGAAGGTTTTTCTGGTCGATCTGCTGTTAAGCGGAGACAACGCCGTTCTGATCGCCTTGGCGTGCCGTTCGCTGCCGCCCGAAGTCATGCGCAAGGCGGTGTTTTACGGAACCATCGCCGCCATCGTTCTGCGCTTCGTCATGGCGGCCCTGGTCGGCGGCCTGTTGCTGATTCCCGGTCTTAAGCTGATCGGCGGGATCATGCTTCTGGTCATCGCCATCCAACTGATGATCGGAGACGACGACGCGGAGGTTGGCGAAAACGCCGATACGGCAAGCGATGACCTGTGGACGGCGGTTCGTATCATCATCGTCGCCGACGTGATCATGAGCATTGACAACGTCGTCGCGGTGGCCGCCGTGGCGCAAGGAAGCCTGGGGTACTTGGCGCTGGGGCTGCTGCTCAGCGTTCCGCTGCTGATCTACGGCAGCATTTATGTAAGCGGCATTCTCAACCGGCATCCCTACCTTATCACCGCCGGAGGGGCGCTGCTGGCCTGGACGGCCGGTGATCTGGCGGTTGGCGACCCGGCGGTTTCCGGCTGGATCGACAGCCGGGCTTTCGCCCTGCGCGTCGCCGTTCCGCTGGCTGCCGCCGTGTTTTCCGTTCTGCACAGCAAGATTATCGCCGAACAGCGGCGGACAGCTCCGGCGATCGGCCATGACGGCGGATCGACACTGATCAGCGGATTGTCGATCGCCCAATTCTTCGACAGACAATTTCGCGTCGACCAGGATACTCCCGCACCACCGATGCCCGTCGTAACGGCGCCGAAACAGCAGGACGAGGAACGGCCGGAAACCTCCGGCGGCAATAAAACGCTTGTTATTGTGTTTCTCATCGGAGCCCCACTTCTATACCTTGCTCTGATGGCTTATTGGTTTTTGGCCCATTCCGGACTGTGACGGTCGACATGACGAAGGAAGATCGGCAATGAACACGAATATCGATCCCGCTCCGGATGGGGAGGCGATGACACCGCGTTTCATCACCAGCCTCGGCGATATGCTGGGACGGCTTTGCGCCAATGCCGGATTGGGCCGTAAAGGATTGTCGCTGATCGCCGCCACGGTCGTCTTTCTGTGGCTGGTTTCGGGAATATACAAGGTTCAGCCGGATGAACAGGGCGTAGTGCTGCGCTTCGGCGCCTGGATCGAGACTACCGATCCCGGTCTGCATTTCCATCTTCCCGCGCCCATCGAAACGGCGCTGCTGCCCAAAGTCACCCGTGTCAACCAATTGCAGCTTGGCAAGGATTCCGGTTTGGACGCCCCGCCCACCGGCCGTCCCATCAACCACAATCAGATGCTGACCGGCGACGAGAACATCGTCGAGGCCGATTGCGCGGTATTCTGGCAGGTCAAGGATGCCGGGCGCTATCTGTTCAAGGTTTCCGATCCCGAGGGAATGCTCAAGGTCGCCGCCGAAAGCGCCTTGCGCAAGGTCGTCGGCCACAACCCCATCCAGGCCGCGTTATCGGATCAGCGCCAGCAAATCGCCGACGAGGTCAAACAATCCCTTCAACAAGTGCTCGATGCGGAACAGACGGGCATCCTGATCACCCAGGTTCAGCTTCAGCGCGTCGACCCGCCCTCGGCGGTGATCGACGCTTTCAACGACGTTCAGCGCGCCCGCGCCGATCAGGAACGGGCCCGCAACGAGGCCGAGGCTTACAGCAACGACATCCTGCCCCGCGCCAGGGGCGAAGCAGAACGCATCAAGCAAGAGGCCGAGGCGTATAAAACGCAGGTGGTCAATTTGGCCCAGGGCGACGCCAAAAGCTTTTTGGCCATTTACCAATCCTATCTGCTGTCGAAGGATGTCACCGCTTGGCGGCTTTATCTCGACAGCACCGATCAGTTGTTGAAAAAGTCGGCCAAGGTCATCATCGATTCATCGGGCAAGGGAGTATCGGGGGTAGTGCCCTATATGCCCATGCCCGATGCCGTCGCCAAACCACCCGCCGCTCAGGGAGCAGCCAAATGAACCGCGCCGTGATCGCCGCAGCCGCCGCCCTATTCGCCCTATGGGTTGCATCGTCGTCCCTATACGTGGTCGATGAAACGCAAACGGTGCTGGTCGTTCGCCTGGGCAGACCCATCAGCGCCACCGCCAATCCCGGCCTGAAATTCAAAATGCCGCTGATCGATTCGGTGATCTTTTACGATGCCCGCCTGTTGCCCTTGGAACCGCCGTCCGAGCAGATCATTCTCGGCGACCAGAAACGCATCGAGGTGGACACCTATACCCGCTACCGCATCGAGGATCCCTTGCTGTTCTACCAGTCGGTTCGAACCATCGAACTTGCCCGCGCGCAGTTGTCCCAACTGGTCAGTTCTTCGGTGCGCCGGGAACTGGGACGGGTGCCGTTGCGCGCGCTGCTGTCGGAAGAACGGGCCCGCATCGTCGACGTGGTTCAGACCGAGGTCGCGCAAAAAGCCAAACCGCTGGGCATCGACGTCATCGAAGTCCGGCTGCATCGCGCCGACCTGCCGCCCGAAACCAGCCAAGCCATTTACGACCGGATGAAATCGGAACGCGAACGCGAAGCCAAGGAGCTTAGGGCGCAAGGGTTCGAATGGGCGCAGGAAATCCAGGCCCGCGCCGAACGCGACCGAACCGTCATCCTGTCCGAGGCCCAGCGCAGCAGCGCGATCACCCGCAGCGAAGGCGACGCCGAAGCCAGCCGCATTTTCGCCGAAGCCTTCGGTAAAGACCCGCAGTTTTATAAATTCTATCGCTCGCTGCAAACCTATCGTCAGGCGCTGGCCGATTCCGGCCCGACCCTGGTGCTGTCGCCGAATGCCGAATTTCTGCACGACCTGACCGGCGGACCAAGGAAATAGTCTCCCCTCCTCGCCCAGAAATGGTCACGCTCTTGCCCAGATTTCGCCCCAATCGGCTGGCTTCATGGCGTGGCTTTCAACCAAGGAGACCGTCATGCATTTTCTGCTTCTCGCCTTTTCCGCCCTGGCCCTGACCGCCGCCGTTCTAGTCATCCCGCCCCCGCCCGCCCTGGACGAGGAATAGGCCGCCGTTGTTTATCCCCCGGCAGAACCGCCTCTTAAAAATGCCGTCTGAAATCCATGTGTCCATGAAGAACGCGGACGATGAGAATGCCGTCCGCGATCTTCCGATAAAAGACGATATGGCTGTTGCATTCCATTTTCATGTAGCCGGTGCGTATGGCGCTTGCATCTTGCCCAATATCCGGAAATTCCGACAGTTGCTGAAACGTTTCATGCAGTCCAAGCACATACGCTTCCGCGCGTTTAACGCCCCATTGAAGGATCGACGCGCGCGCGATCGCCACCAAATCGCCGTCCGCCTTACCTGACAGCTTATAGCGAGCCATTCGTGTTTCCGCTATTTTCCTCTTTCACCGCATCCCAGATGTCATGGACATTGCGGTTGCTGATGCCGCTATCCTCACCCTCAATGAGAGCTGCGCACAGCACCGCATGTTTCGCCTCATGTTCTTCAAGAAGGCGCAACCCCGCCCGCATTACGTCGCTTGCGTTGCTATAACGGCCTTTCCCGACTTGGGATTCCACGAATCGGGTAAAATATTCGCCAAGACTGACCGATGTGTTTTTGCTCATGGCGGAAACCTCCTCACCGTTTATACCAAAATTTGGTATAAACGGGAAGTTTTCCGCTCGCCTACCTCAGACTGGCCTCGATGTTGCCGCCATCCACCGTGACCACGCAGGCGGTGGTGCGCTGGGCCAAAGCCAGCCAGACGAAGGCGTCGGCGACATCCTCGGCGCGAACCTCCTGATGGAGAAGATTGCCGCCCATATATTGCGCTCGGGTCAAGCCGCGAGCCTTCGAGCGGGTCTCGATCATTTCATCGGTCAACAACCCCGAGCGGATGCGGTCGGCGTTGACCCCGTTTGAACGCACGCCGATGTCCCCGTATTCCAGGGCGTACTGCTTGACCAAGGAGAACGTCGCCGCCTTGGGCAGTCCGTAAGGACCGAAGGCCTTGCCTTGATTGACCGCCTGTTTGGAGACGTTGAACAGCAAGCAGCCGCCGGTCCCCTGCGCCTTAAAAATCTTTACGGCGGCTTGGGCGACGTTCTGATGGGCGAAGAAATTGAGTTCGAAGGATTGGCGCAGCACCGAATCCTCCACTTCGCCAATTGGACCTTGCCACGCCGCGCCGGCATTGGACAGGACGATGTCGACCCCGCCGAAGGTCGCGGCGATCTTGGCGAACGCAGCAGCCACCGCCGCCCGGTCGGTAACGTCCACCGCCAGTCCCAGCGCGGTCTTGCCGCATTTCTTGGCGATGGAAACCGCAGCCGCCTCGTCCAAATCCAGCACGGCCACCTCGGCGCCCTGCTTGGCGAAGGCCATGGCCGCCGCCGCGCCGATCCCCGATCCGCCGCCGGTCACCACCGCGATCTGGCGGGCCAGGGGCTTTTCCGCGGATTTGCCCAGCTTGGCCTGTTCCAGCGACCAATATTCCATATCGAACAAATCGGTTTCCGGCAGGGCGGTGAATTGCCCGACCGCTTCGGCATCGGTGATGGTGATCACGGTATTGACGGCAATGTCCGAGGCGATGGCGGCATCCTTGGCCGAAGCGCCGATGCCGAACATCCCCAGACCGGGAACCAAGGCAACCCGGGGCAGCGGATCCAACCGGGTCTTGGTGCCGCCCAGGCGGACGTTGTTGCGGGCGAAATAGGTATCGTATCCGTCAGCATAGGCGTTTAGCGCCGCCCTTGCCTGTTCCTTCCAGCCATCCAAATTGTCCGCCCGCGGCGCGGGCAGGATCACGGGAATATTCTTGGTGCGGATGGTATGGTCGGGTGTCACCACCCCTTGCTGGGAATAGCGAGACAAATCCGCCCCATTGACATAATTCAGAATTTTCTCGGATGTCCGGAAGTCCACGACCCATTTCCGCCACGCCCCGTCGCCCAAATCCTGCGCCAACAGGCCCCGCAGAATCGGCGCGACCCGATCCGCCGTAGCTGGCTTGGCAGGCAAGGGCGCCGTGACGAACACCGATTGCTTGCCCTTGGCCAGACGCCGCTCGGCCAGATCGACCTTGGCGATCATTCGTTCGTAGGCCTCTTTGGCGGTCTCGCCGAATGTAAAGATGCCGTGTTTGACCAGAATCAGCCCCTCGACCTTGGGATTGGCTTCGTAGATTTCCGCCGCCGCCTTGGCCAAGGCGAAGCCCGGCATGATATAGGGCACGTAAGCCATGGTCGAACCGAACGTCTCGCGGCACAGAGCCTCGCCGTCGGGCTGATCGGTCAACGACAGAATGGCGGTGGAATGGGTGTGGTCGATGAATTTATGTGGCAGAAAGGCATGCAGCAGCGTCTCGACCGATGGATTGGGCGCGGCGCTGTCCATAAGATTGCCGCGCTGGATGTTGACCATGTCCTCGTCTGACAACGCGGGCAAGGCGCGATAATCCAACAGCGGCTTCAAACGAACGGACGGCAGTCCGGCGGGCTCGATATTGCCCATATCCCAGCCGGACCCCTTGACGCACAGCACTTCGACCGAACGGCCAAGCAGATCCTTGACCTCGGTCTTTACCGACGTATTTCCCCCGCCGTGCAAGACCAGCAGGGGATCGCCGCCCAGCAGCCGCGTGGTGTATACGCGAAGGGCGATATCCTCGTTAACACCAAGGGCGGCATAATGATCGACGGCGGTTTTGGCATCGGTATCGGACCACAGGCTTTTCATGGATTACTCTCTTAATCAGATTGAAATATCTTCAAGAACGACGCGGTTCTTTCCGGATTGTTTCGCCATATACATGCGATGATCGGCTTTCTCTACCAATTCTTCCCACGTTTCCACTTTGTCGATCTCGCGTTCGCTGACGCCGATGCTGGCCGTGACCTTGTCCCCGTCGGGACGATCGCCCAGCCCCTGCTCGTGAATGCGCCCCAACGGCTTTTGAGCGCCCGACTGATCGGTGTTTGGCATGACGATCAAAAACTCCTCGCCGCCCCAGCGAATAAGAATGTCGGACTGGCGCAGAAGCCTACGCAGCGTCCTGGCTGCGTTTTTAAGAATGTTGTCGCCTTCGTCGTGACCGAATGCGTCGTTGACCGACTTGAAATTATCCAGATCGACGAAGGCCACCGAAAACGGCTTGTTCAAGCGCTGCCCCAACGAGAAATAAACATCAAGCAATTCCTCGCCGATTTGACGGTTGTAGGCGTCGGTAAGACCGTCATGCGACGATTGGGTAATCAGTTGCTGCATGAAATGCAACTGGCTCATACCCGCCATGGTGGCAACGACGCTCAACAGCGCCAGCAGCCACAGCACGCCCAGATGAGTCTCGAACGGCAGGATATGATAGCCCGAAACCGCGACGTACAAAGTTACCAGCCACACCGGGATGCTCAGCGAAGCCCCTTCCAAGGCGGTAATTGGGAACACGGCCAAACCCGAAATCATCACGAAGGGTAAAAAGGAGTAACCGGCTGCGATGGTTTCCTCCAATTGCCCCTTGATTTCGAAATTCGACAACAAGGGCTGACTGACCAGAAAAAACACCGTCGGCACCAGCAGCAGCCACACCAAGGCGTGATGAGCTGCGATTATGCCTTTGGAGTACCGGTAGAACATCGCCAGCAGAATGAAGGCTCCCGAAGCCAACGCCCTTAGAACGCCGAGATAAATCCCCAGCCTCCCGGGAAAGACCAACAAATCGACGGGAATCCACAAAGGCGTCAGAACGGCGAATACGGAAGCGACCATTTTCGCCCGGAATAAAATAACCTGCGCCCGCCGCCTTTCGATCAGGACCGGCTGTTCCTTTCGAAACAACAAGTTATAGTATTGCGACAGAAACACCGATACGTTCCCTTCCCGGTAGCCTTGGGGAGTATCCTACACTTATCCGTCCGGAAATCACTGATCTATGTCCTTCGAGTTTTCGGGAAACAGCGCCCTTAAGCCTTCCGGACTGGCCTTGCACCGGCCCCGTTCCGTAATCAACCACGTAATCAATCGGGCCGGCGTCACGTCGAAACCGTAATTGACGGCGGGTGAACCGTCGGGAGTAACCTGCACCTGAACCATGGCCCCTTCCCCGGTCCGGCCGAAGATGTGGGTTTGCTCGGCTGCGCTGCGTTGTTCGATGGGAATTTCCTTAATTCCGTCGGCCACCGTCCAGTCGATGGTCGGACTGGGCAGGGCGACGACGAAAGGCACCCGATTGTCGAAAGCGGCCAAAGCCTTGAGATAGGTGCCGATCTTGTTGCACACGTCGCCGTTGCGGGTGGTCCGGTCGGTGCCGACGATAACCAGATCGACCATGCCGTGCTGCATCAGATGCCCGCCGGTATTGTCGGCAATGACCGTATGGGGAACGCCATGCCAATTAAGTTCGCGGGCGGTCAGACTGGCGCCTTGATTGCGCGGACGGGTTTCATCCACCCACACATGAACGGGAACGCCCTGGTCGAACGCTTTGTAGATGGGCGCGATGGCCGTTCCCCAATCCACCGTCGCCAGCCATCCGGCATTGCAGTGGGTCAGGATGTTGAAAACGCGCTTGCCATCCCACAATTCCCGGATCAGGGCCAAGCCATGGTCGCCGATAGCGGAATTGATCGCGACATCCTCGTCGCAGATTTCCGCCGCCAAGGCCCATAAACTTTGCGCCCGACGCTCTGTCGGCATGGCCAAGGCGTGAGCTAGGCACCGATCCAGCGCCCATTTCAGATTGATGGCGGTGGGTCTAGTGGCGTGCAAAATATCGTAAGCGTCGCGCAGCCCCCGGTCGTCGGGCGCGGCGCGAGCCGCCAAGGCCATCCCATACGCAGCCGTCGCTCCGATCAACGGGGCGCCTCGCACCCACATCTCCCTGATCGAGGCAGCCACATCGACCAAGGTCTTGAGCCGCGCCACCACGAATTCGTGGGGAAGACGAGTTTGATCGATGATTTCCACCGACATGTCATCGGCGGACGGCCAAATGGTGCGGGTCGGCTTTCCGTTTATTTTCATCGTTTAAGGACTCGCCCCGCTACCGCGTCAAGCTTCGCCACCATCTTGGGATCGCGTTTGTCGCCATGGGTAATCAGCGCGGCATCCAAAGCGGTATGACAGCCTTTGGAACACAGGTCCGTCCGCTTGCCGATCTTGGGGGTAATGGCCTTGACCAGCGTCTTGGCCCGGTCGGCATTGTCCAACAGAACCTTGACCACCTGATCGACCGTTACCGCGTCATGGTCGGGATGCCAGCAATCGTAGTCGGTGACCATGGCGATGGTGGCGTAGCATAGTTCCGCCTCGCGGGCCAATTTGGCCTCGGGCATGTTGGTCATGCCGATCACGTCGCACCCCCATTGCCGATACAGATTGCTTTCCGCCTTGGTCGAGAATTGCGGCCCTTCCATTACCAGATACGTTCCGCCGCGCACCACCGGTATGCCGCATTCCAACGATGCTTCGACGATGATGTCGCCCAACCGGTCGCACACCGGATGGGCCATGGAAACATGAGCGACCAGTCCGCTTTCGAAAAAACTTTTGGTCCGCGCGAAAGTGCGGTCGATGAATTGATCCACCACCACGAAGGTGCCGGGCGGCAGTTCCTCTTTCAACGATCCGACCGCCGAAACCGACAGAATTTCGGTGACGCCGGCCCGTTTCAGGGCGTCGATGTTGGCTCGGAAATTAAGTTCGGAAGGCGGAATGACGTGCCCACGCCCATGACGGGGCAGAAAGACCAAGGCCTGACCGTCCAAGGTTCCGAATAACAATTGATCGGACGGTGTCCCGAAAGGGCTTTCCACCGTCACCCATTGGGTATTGGTCAAGCCGGGAAGATCGTAAACGCCGGAACCGCCGATGATTCCCAAAACCGGTTTCACACTCAAGGCCATTGCTCCTCAGAAAAAAGGCCGCCGTACACAAACGGCGGCCCCTTCGCGATACACTCGACGATCAATGATGAACGTCATTCCAAATCTGCCGCTTCAGAGCGTAAAGCAGAACCGTCAAGACCGCCAGAAACCCCAGCACCTTCAGGCCAAGGCTCTTACGGGCGTCAAGTTCCGGCTCGGCCGCCCAGTTCAAGAACGTGGACACGTCCTTGGCGATCTGTTCCTTGGTGGCCTTGGTGCCGTCCTTGTAGGTCACCGCGTCGTCCGCGATCGGCGGAGGCATGGAAATGGCGGGCGAGAAATATTTGTTGAAATACTTCCCATCGGGAACCGTCACGCCTTCGGGCGGCGTATCCTCGAACCCCAGCAGCAGCGAATAGACATAGTCGGGTCCGCCCTTTCGCGCCTTGGCGATCAACGACAAATCGGGCGGAAGCGCGCCGTTCGCGGCGGCTGCGGCCTTATCGTTGGGGAAGGGCGAGATGTAGGCGTCCGCGGGACGACCGGGACGTTGGAAATAGTTTCCGTCATCGGCCGGCCCGTCTTGCTTTTGCCGCTCGGCGGCGACCGCCTTGATCTCGTCTTCCGTCAACCCGATGGCCGACAAATTGCGATAGGCCACCAATTTAAGGGCATGACAGTTGGAGCAGACTTCGTGGAACACTTGAAAGCCGCGCGCCAGCGCCGCTTTGTCATAGCGTCCCAGAAACCCCTCGAACGAAAAGCCGGGCGACATCAATTCGGGGCCCTCATGCGCCGCGGCCGGAATGGACGCCTGCACGCCGATCAAAACGGCAAGCGCCAACGCGCCTTGAAGATATTTCCTCATTTACGATTTCTCCGTCGAAGACAAGACTGGAGCCGAAATGCTGACTGGCAGCGGCCGGGTTTTTTCGATCTTGCCCAAAAGGGGTAGGATAACCAGGAAGTGGATGAAGTAGTAAGCCGTCGCCAATTGGCCGACCGTCACCAACTTATCCGACACCGGCTGACTGCCCACATAGCCGAGAATGACCGCGTCCACCAAAAGCAACCAGAACATTTGCTTGTAAATGGGACGGAAGACGGCCGAACGCACCTTGGACGTATCCAGCCACGGCAGGAAGAACAGCAGAATGATCGCCGCGAACATGCCGATCACTCCCAGCAGCTTGGCGGGAATGATCCACAAATCCTGAGTGAACGAACGCAGGATCGCGTAGAACGGCAGGAAATACCATTCGGGAACGATATGCGGCGGCGTCACCATCGGATTGGCGGGAATGTAGTTGTCGGGTTCGCCGAAGAAGTTGGGCGCCCAGAACACGAACCCCAAATACACCATCAGGAACAAGCTGACGCCGTACAGGTCCTTGATCGTATAATAGGGATGGAACGGAATGGTATCGTCCTTGGTCTTGGCCTCGACCCCCAACGGGTTGCCGGATTTGACCGTGTGCAGCGCCCACAAATGAACGAACACCACGGCGAAAATCACGAACGGCAACAGGTAGTGCAGGGCGAAAAACCGGTTCAAGGTGGGATTGTCCACCGAGAAGCCGCCCCACAGCCACGTTACGATCGGCTGGCCGATAACGGGAATGGCCGAGAACAGATTGGTGATCACGGTCGCCCCCCAGAAGGACATCTGTCCCCATGGCAACACGTAGCCCATGAAAGCGGTCGCCATCATCGCCAGAAAGATCACCAGCCCCAGCCACCACAGGATTTCCCGCGGAGACTTGTAGGACCCATAGTACAAACCGCGGAAAATATGGATGTAGACCACGATGAAGAAAAACGTCGCGCCGTTCATATGCAGATAGCGAAGCAGCCATCCCCAATTGACGTCACGCATGATTCGTTCGACCGAATCGAAGGCGATAACCGCGTTGGACGCGTAATTCATGTCCAGGAAGACGCCGGTCAAGATCATGATGACCAACATCGTCAGCGCCAACGACCCGAAATTCCACCAATAATTTAGGTTTTTCGGGGTGGGATAGTGCGATGTGCTATGTTGAAGCAGCGTAAAGATGGGAAGCCGCTCGTCAATCCAAGCGATCACCTTGTTGTCGAAATGAGATTCGCTCATGGCGGGTTTTCCTTAGCCGATGCGGATGGTGGTGTCGCTCAAGAACGCATAAGGCGGAACCTCAAGGTTCTTGGGAGCGGGGCCCTTGCGGATGCGGCCGGAGGTATCGTACTGCGAGCCGTGGCAAGCGCACTTCCATCCGTTGAATTCGCCGCGATCGTCGCCGGGCTTCTGGCCGCTGGGAACACACCCCAGATGGGTGCAAACGCCAAGCATAACCAGCCACTCGGGCTTTTTGACGCGAGACGCGTCGGTTTCCTTGTCGCGCAAATCGGCGCCGTCATCCTTGGCCGCCTGAGCGATTTCATCGGGAGTGCGACGCCGGATGAAAACCGGCTTGCCGCGCCACGCGACGGTAATGGATTGCCCCACCTGCACGGTGGAAATATCCACCTCGGTAGTGGACAACGCCAATGTGTCGGCGGCCGGGTTCATGCTGTCGATGAACGGCCAAATTGCCGAAACGACGCCTGCGGCGCCAACCGCGGAGCTGGCGATTAGCAGAAAATCCCGCCGCGTCTTGCCATCCACGGGAACGGGGTGGGCGTGAGAAGCCTGGTCGGCCATGTGACTCCCTCTCGACTTACCGGACTGGCGCCGGTTTTAAGGAAACGACCGGTGCGGCTAAAGTTCAAAGAACCCTGTTGCCACACCACACGAAAGTGGGCTTATTAAGCACAACATTCGTATCCGTTCAACTGTGAAAGCTGCAAATTTGCCGATAAATCTTTTGTCCCTGGTTCTTTATCAGCCCGATATCCCGCAGAACGCCGGAGCCATGCTGCGGTTGACGGCTTGCCTTGGTATCCCGCTGGAGGTCGTCGATCCCTGCGGTTTCTTATGGGACGACAAACGAATGCGCCGAAGCGGCATGGATTATCTGGACAAGGCCACCATCATCCGCCATCGGTCGTTCGATGATTTTTATAACGGCCAACGCCGGGTTGTCCTGCTGTCGACCAAGGCCTCGACGACGCTGTACGATTTTTCTTTCGCCCCGGGTGACGCCATTATGGCGGGACGGGAAAGCGCTGGCGTCCCCGACGACGTCGCGGCCCGTCTTCCCCATCGGGTCCGCATACCGATGATGCCCGGCTTGCGTTCTTTAAACGTGGCGTTAACGGCAGCCATGGCAATAAGCGAAGCCATGCGTCAATTGGATTGTTTCCCGGAGAAATGATGAATCAGGCACCATTTCTGATGATAGCCACCCCCTGCTTCGGCGGAATGGTTACGCAACTTTACATGACCTCGGTGTTAAGGCTGATCCAGTCCGCTCCGTCATTGGGGTTCGGCGCCACCTTGGCCATGCTGGGATATGACAGTCTGGTGCCTAGGGCAAGGGCCACCCTGGTGGGTGCTTTCCTGGACAATCCCGAAACCACGCATCTGTTGTTCATCGATGCCGATATCGGTTTCGAAACCGAGCAGGTGACACGGCTGCTGGCGGCCGAAAAAGACTTCGCGGCCGCCCTATACCCGGTCAAAGCCCTTGACTGGGACCGGATGCCCGAACGCTGCACCCGCGGAGCCGAACCGCTGGCGCAAGGACCGCTCAACTATGTGGGAAAGTTTGCCAAGGGTTCGGACGCCAAGCGCGACGGCGACTTCGCCACCGCCACCTACGCAGGCGGCGGCTTTCAACTGATCCGGCGGACGGTGATCGAGAAAATGACCGCCGCCTATCCCGAAACCAAGTTCTCCAAATTGCTTGCCACCCCGACCGGCGAACGGCCGTCGGAAAATCTGTTCGCGCTGTTCGATACCTTCATCGATAAGGAAACGGGGGAATACTTAAGCGAGGACTACGCCTTTTGCCGACGCTGGCGCGACATCGGCGGCGAAATCTGGCTGGACCGCAACAGCCGCCTCACCCATACGGGTGCGTTCGACTATCGCGGCGATCATGCCTACCGGCTAAGATCGCTGGACAACCTGCCGCCGATTTAGCTTTCCGCGCTTTTGTTTGGCGGCGGCGTCTGACCGGGGCAGGACGGCGGCGCAAGTCCCCCCCTGGATTTCCCGCAGCTCTGCCCGCAACCGCAGTCGGGAGAGTTGACGTTGGAAATGGTCCTGAAAGTTCGACGCACTATGACGCCGGCGATGATCGCGCCCACGGCCGCAACCGACCCCACGTCCCACATGACATCAATAGTCATTTTCAACTCACCTGCATATGAAAGGGGTTTCCCGTCCGGAAACCCCGCCTGCAGACGCTAATACAAATCATTTTCAAACGCAACGCTATCTCCCCGCTCTTAATCTTCTTCTCGATCGCGTCCTTGAACTTGCGACGGCATCCGTTCAACCGTCAATCGCTCTTGAAATATTTTGCAGCCGGGATCATTCTAAGGGCTATGGTGTATGCATAATGGTTGTGGCAAGGAAATTGTAAAATGCTCGAACGACCAGAACGGGGAACGGCGGCGGAAACGGAAACGGAAACGACAATTCGGTCTCTTATTTGGTCCGATGAGTTGTCCGTGGGATCGGAGCCCTTGGACAGAGATCACAAATCGTTCTTCGAATTGTGCAATCTGATAACTCATATCGATCACAACGATACAAATATAAAATTGATCATGCCCAGCGCCCTGACGATTCTTGAGGAATACGTCTGCGGACATTTCTTTCGCGAGGAAAAAGCGATGAAAGCCGCAAAATTTTCAGACCTCCAGGCGCACATGCTAATTCATACTATATTTCACGACCGCGTAATTTCCATTATCGATTCCTATTCCGGCGGACACTTAACGGACATTGACGAATTGGCTGAAATGGTCTGCAACTGGGTTCAAGCGCACATTCAGGAAACCGACATGGCCTATAAGGATGCGATTGCGAATATTTATGTGGACGACAGACCGATCGCCTTTCTAACCGCCGATCCCGAGAACCGGTTTTATCTCTTCTCGCCATGACCGTCGCGCGGCCCGGTCGGTGGGCGGAGACGCGAAATTTCCACAGTGTCTTGACGGCATTTGTGCGAGGCGTATTCTTGCCGTGCTCCGTGGCGCGCCTAAACAAATGCGCACCATAGGGGGAGTGGAGGCAATGTCAGAAGTCGATCCGATCAGAATTGATGAAGTAATAACTTCGGAAACGCCGGAAGAACCAGCGGCTGATACGGAGACGCGCTTGCCGATCGTCGATGAACGGCTCCTGGAGTCCTTGCCTATCGACTTGGGAGAAAACGAGGATGTCGATGGCGACGGCGCCGAAGGCATGAACTCCGCCGATATCGAGGCGCTGCTCAAGGACGATGAGGAAACCGACGGGGTCCCGCCTCTCCCCTCCGCCGCCGAAGACTTGGCCCAGGAAGAAGTGACCGAGGATGAAGAGAGTATATACCTGCCGTCCGTCGATGACTTCCCCCCCGCGACCGTTACGTCCGCCGATGTGTCGCCCGCGCCCGCCTTGATCGCCTCGGTACAAACCCACAGTCAGGCCATTATGGCTTCTGTCGCCGCTTTCCAAGAGGCGGAACGTAAGGAAAAAGAAGCGGCCATTCTTGCCGAGCGAGAAGATGCGGATCGCCGTCTTGGCGCCTTGCAATCCGAACTCGACGCGGCTCTGGATGCGGCAAGGACGGCCCAGGATGAAACCGACGCCATCCGATCCGATGCCGATGAGGTGCTGGCGCAACTTTCGCAAGCGCTCGATCAGGTCCGCAAGCATGCGGCGCTGGTCGCCAATTACCGGCAAGAGATCGATTCCTTGAACGTAACGGCCTCGGCCGCCCTTAAGGAAGCGGAAGGCGCGAAAGATCAGTTAAGCGCCGAACGGCATAAATACGAGGCGATGGAAGAACGCGTCCTGCAAGCCGAACGGCGGATCGCCGACGAGGAATCGGCGGCATTGGCGATGCGGTCCGAAATCGAATCGCTGCGGCGGATTCTGTCGGGCAGCGGGGTGCGCCCGATAACCTCGCTGGTTGCCAACGACGACATGGGGGCTTACGGCACGGCTATTTTTCCCGTCCAGGTTACCGCCGTCATCGACTGCAAACCGGGACGGAACGGCGCCGCCGAGTCCGGGGTCGGCGTGGTCTTCGACGTTCGGATGGTGGCCGCCATCCCCCCTAACCCGGATCAATTCCGGAACGGCATCGAAAATGCGGTCGCGCTTGCCCGCTCGCTATTTCCTACCGCTTCGCTATCGATCATCGTCGGCGAGGATTGCGATATTACCGCATTCCGTTCCCGCTACGGCGACGTTACCTTCGTTTCGGCTCCTCTTGACGACAGCCGCCGCAAGGCCGCGCGGGTTCTGGCCAATGCCGCCGGTCATCTGCGGCGCGAAGGAACCGAACCGTCATGACCTTCTTTCGCTGTCTTGGCGATGGATTTGATTTTATGAAACTCTATGCGTTGAATTCAAGCGACACACGGCAAGCGGGCGGGCATGGATAACGCGCGCCTCCTTCCCGTCGCACTCGCCAATCTTCGCGCTTCGGCCGGGTTTCTAGAAAAGCTGCTGCCATTGTGCGAGCAAGCGGCGGCGGTTTCGAAATCGGCGGGAACATCCCACCAAGCCGACGAACAAACGGTTCTGGCCGTATCGTTGCTGGCTGCGATTACCGAGTCCCTGCTGATGGAAATCGAACATTGCCAACAGCATGGCGGAAGTTTTTCCGCCCGTCAGGTAATCGCGGCGGCACTCGGCCAGTCTTCCGATTCACCGCCACCCGATGAAAACGCCGACAGACTGCGAATGCGCGTCATCACGGATTTGTGCTTGCAGCAAGGCGACGTCTACCGCAAGCGCGCCCTTTTGCTATCGACGGAAATCAGTTCCCTGCGCAAAACCGTCGCCGATATTTGCGCCGAGCTGGCCGCGACCCGGAATATCCTGAACAAGTAATCACAACCGCCACCTGACTCCGCTCGTGGCTTCGATCGGAACCTTGACGACGATGTCGTGGCATTTGATGCAGCGCCCGGCGGGCGGGTGAGGCATGCGCGAGACAGGCAGAATGGGCGGGCCAACCTTGCGAACGCGGGAAAGGTTTTCCAGAATGGCGCCCACCGGGGTCTTGAATTGAGATCCCGGAGGCGGCCCGCCGACAAATAGATGACAATGCTTGCAGTCCCCGACGAACGGGTGGGGCATGCCCGTGCCGGGCTTGATCGACGGTATATGTTGAATGCTGACCAGTTTATAACGTACCGGCGGCTTCAGAAGACGGTCCAGCGGGCTAAGGATCGACGGATCGGTGGGCAGCGGCAACCGTCCCATCACCAGTCCCGTGACCCGCCGTATGGAAGAAATCCCGCCGACCTTGTCGGGGATGCCGTCCCAGATCAGACCGCCCACGATAGCCGCCAGCAAAGCCGCCATCAAAAAAGGCATCAGCCGCCCCAATCGGGATCGCACCGGAACCGGGCTTATCGGGTCGGATTCATCCACAGCGCAAGTCCTTCGTCATCCCGCAGCAGGCATGTTGCGCCCGCCACGGCGATGGATTTGGCATACAATTCCGAATTGGGGCGATTGGGATCGAACCGGAACCCAACGCCGCTGACCCTGGCGTTGGCGAGCGACGGACAGCCGATCTGTTGCAAATAAGACTGAGGCGCAAGCGATACCTCTTGCAGCTTGCCGGTCCCGTCGTTGATCCAGATGTGAACCTGTCCCCACCCCGCTTCGATCCCGACCGTCAGCACCTCGGTAACCCGTCCCCCGAACTCCACTGGCGGCGAGGGTATAAAGGGGGTTGTCCCGGGAAGACCTCCGCCCGCCATACCGCCGGGCGCGGCGGCGGTAATCGCGCGCGCGCCGGACGCGGGAAGCGCCGCCTGATCGCCATAAGGCAGAACGGCATCGACAACCAAAGCAGTAAGAAACACCCCTCCTAAAGCCAGAACCGCCTGGCTTGGGTTCCTGGGCATGACGTCCTTGATCCGATGCAGGAGTTCCCGGGCCATCGGATCATGCCGCTGCCAGTTCGGCATCGGATGCCGGAGCGGGACTGACGAACAGACGGACGTCACGGGCATGGGGGATTTCTTGTTGGATGCGGGTCTTCACCATTTCGGCGATTCGCGTGCTGTCCTTGACCAGCAGATTGGGATCGACCCGCAGGCGAATGTCCAAATGGACCTCTTCCCCGACATTGCGCCCCCGCATGAAGTAAATGCTGTGAACCTGGGGCGTGTCCATGGTGACCCGCCATGCGGTTTCCAGTATCTCCACGTCGACCGAACTGTCCATCAGACCCTTGACCGCCTCGCCGATCAATTCAACGCCGATCTTGCCCACCAACAGCGAAACGCCGATGGCGGCCAGGGTATCGGCGATGGGAAACCCCAAATCCGAAGCCACGACGCCCACCAGAACCGCAACCGACGACATGGCGTCGGAACGATTGTCCCAGGCGTTGGCGATGATGGCGGGGCTGTTGTTTTCGTTGCCCACACAAACTTGGTAGCGGTACATCAGCTCGTTGGTGGCGACGGTCACGGCGGCGCCGATGGCGGCGACGATGCTGGGAGCCTCGAGATTGCCGGACATGATCTTGATGACAGATTCGTACATCAGCAGCATGGCGCCCGCCAACAGAATCATTCCTACGATCGCCGATGAGATATATTGGATGTTGCCGTACCCGAACGGATATTTTTCGTCGGCGGGCTTGTCCGACATCTTCACGCAGAAAATGGTCACGGCGCTGGCCACGACATCCGCGCCGGAATGCAACGAATCCGCAAGCAACCCGGCGCTGCCGCTAAGCAGCCCCAGCGTCCCCTTGAAAAGGGTCTGGCAGATGTTGACGTAAAAAGCCCACTGGGTGACTTCGTCGCGACAGTCTTTGCAATCTTCTAATTTCATCGGTTCATATAATCCAAGATACTGCTGCCCAGAATGCGATAATTGCCTTCGACCTTGATGCCCTTGATATCGCCGCTGACGACCAAAGCCAAAGCATCCCGCCGTCCCATCCCCAGAATGCGAGCCAAATCGACCGTGTTGTAAATCCGGTGAGGCAGAACATCTTCCGCGAAAACCTTCTCGATCAGCGTAATCGCGCCGTGAGCGAACGTCAGCAAAGCCCCGCCACGCACCAACGTAGTCCAAATCATTTGGGAACTCCTTGCGTCAAAGGCAGCAATTCCTGGAACATCTGGGGCGCAATGATCGGGGTGTCGCCGCCTTCCTTTTCCTGGAAGTACTCCATCTTCTTGAACCCGGTCATCTTGGCCAGATAATCCCAAGGCCATTTGGTGATCTCGATATTGTAAGAGGCCATGGCGATGTTGTACTCGTCGCGTCGCTGCGCGATGCGGTCCTCGGCCTCGACCAGATCATGCATCATCTGCTTGTAGGTTTCCGCCGATTGGATGTTGGGATATTGCTCGACCACCGCCATCAGCTTGGACAACCCCAAAAGATCGGCCCCATTGCCGCCCATCAGCTTTTGCATGCTGTCCGGCAGCTTGCCGGTCATGCCCTCGGTGCGTTTGTCGGAAGCATGGCCGAAAATGGCGTGTTCCAACGCGGCGTGATTCAAAGTCAGCTTAACCAGATTTCCGAACAGATTGTCCCGCCGTTGAATGGCGACCTCCATGTTTCCCTGCTTGGACCGTGCTTCTTCGTACATGACGATGAAGGTGTTGTAGCGCAGCAGCAAAGTGGTCAATAAAACCAGAATCGAAACAAGCGACGAAATCGCCAGCAGGTTGATGGTGCGGGCGTTGACGGGCTGTTGCTGCCCCACTTCCTCGACGACATACAAATTGGCCAGCCGTTCATCGGACTGCTTGACCCGTTTAAGCGACGGGATATCGATAATTTCTACCGTCTCGGTCTCACTCATAATCCACTATGCCTCTTCGTTCCAATGGCCCGGACGCTTACGCGCCGCCATCCAGTTCGTTGGCTTTCTTAAAATACGGCATCGCCTGATCGTGTTCACCCATCTGTTCATAGCAATAGGCGATCGCGCGCGGCACCTTGCCGTCGGCCGGACGCAACTCCTGCGCCGCTTTGAAACTTTCGACGGCCTGGGCGAAGCGCCCCAAATTGTCCAACGCCACTCCAAGCCGGAAGCGCACGTTGAAATTCTGAGGATTGGCTTCCGCCACCTTGGTCAACGGGGGGACGGCAAGATCGTATTTCTGAGCTTGGGCATAGGCCAGCCCCAGCACCGTCAATGCCTTGACATCCTCGGGCGCCATGGCCACGGCCCGTTCCATCAGCTCCAACCCTTGATCGACAGCGCCGGTTTTGACATGAGCGATCCCCAGATGCAAAGCCACGTCGGCATCGCCGGGATCGGCCGTCCAAACCGGTGTCAGTGCCGTTATCGCCTGCTCGTAACGGCCGGCACGAGCATGCGCCAACCCTTTGTCCCGATAATAGGAAAGACGTATGTCGCCATCGACGGTAAACGTGGACTGGAACGCATCAACCAGCGCCACCCCCAGTTTCCTGAAGACCGACAGCCCGTAATAGGCATACAGACCGGCGTTTTCAAAAGCATCCCGAGACGATTTTGCCATATTCTAACTCCGTAACGCACCCAAGGCGCGCACAACCGATTGCTCCATTCCACTATCCCGGAGCCGCCGACATTGGCGCATCGACGCGGTACGTATAGAGAATTTATCGAATAACATGGCACGCCTCACAAGGGCCTCTGTTTTCATGCGGACTCACTCCGCCGCTGGCGACATTACGTGAAATGACCGGGGGAGGCAAGCTTATCAGGTCCGGATCCGGGGCCAGTTCCAGGCCCGTTCCGACCGTATGGCAGTCGGTGCATTGCCCCCGATACGGGTGGGGACGAGGGTCGCCCGGTTGAATCATGGGCGCGCCTTCCACCTGGACGAATCCAAGACCGCGCTCGGCGCGCAGCGTCAAACCCAAGGTGCGGAAGGCATGCCCGTCCTTGCGGATCACGGTCAGGTGAACCTCGTTCCGATTCATCACCATGCGCGAGGCTTCTTGCAAGTCCTCGATAGTTGCGATGGGAACATCTTCCACCTTGACGATCACGTCGCCAGCCAGCAGCCCGGCCTGGGCGGCATTAAGCGTCACTTCGCCCAGCAAGGCGCCGCGCAAGCCGACGGGGAAATTCAGTTTGCGCGCCAGTTCGACGGTCAGCAACCGAGCGTCCATCCCTTGCCAGTGTCCCTCGAATACTTTCAGCGTGCGGGGAAAATAATTGGGGGGCACCGGGTCGGCGGTGTTGGGTGCGGTCGGGCCAAGCACCGCGGTCTGCTGCTCGGGCGGCTGTTGGGGCTCGGTGGTCATTTGGGGGGCGGAGACCGGCAATTGCATCGCAACCGGCGCCGCGACCGGAACAGGCTGTGAAGCATCGATTGCCGCCGGACCCGACGAATGATCCATCAGCCCCACATACAGAGCGACGACGCTGACGATCGCCATCAGCAACAGGAGCTTCGTATTCTTCATCGCAACAGCATCTTAACGGCGATGGCCGCCATGGTCAGGGCGTAAATGCCCTTCAACGTCGGCAGCGGCAGCACCCGCAGCAACTGTGCGCCCAGCAATCCCCCCGCATAGGCGCCGGGGATCATCAGCAGCGCCAGCGTCACGGGGGCCTGCCAGTGGATCAAGCCGGTGCTGGTGCCGTGCAGGAACGCCACCACCGAACCTGCGACCGAAGCCCAGAACACCAGCACGGAGCTGTTGGCAATGGCGTTTTGCAAACTGATTTTGCCGATGTACCGCTGCAACGGCACTTCGACGACGCCGCCGCTGATGCCGAGAATGCCGCTGATCAGCCCCATGGGCAGCCCCAGCACGGCCGAGCGCACGACACCGCCGTCGGGCAGCTTGAACTTGTCCGCCAGTTTGGGGGCGTCCGTCGAACCCGCCTTCGCTTCGGCGGGCATCTCCGCCAGCGCGGCCTCGAGATCGTCGCCGGTTGGCCGCCGCACCGCGACCTCGGATTCATCGGGATTGAGAATCTCCAGCACCGCCTTGAAGGCCATGATCATGGCGAACAGACCCAGCAAAACGCCAACCACGTTGTCTCCGATGGCATTGCCGATGAAGTATCCAAGCACTACGCCGCCCACGCCCCATGGAACCAACGGAACGACCGTCTCCCACTGCACCAGACCCGCTTGATTGTTACGCCAAGCGGATGCCCCGTAAACGGCGACATTGGTCAAGAACGCCACGGGCCGGATCAAATACATGCCATAGCCGAAGAACACCATCATCCCGGCCACTTGCAGCACCCCGCCGCCCATGGTCATCATGCCGCCGGTGATTCCGGCGGCCATGGCCAGAGCCAGCAATCCCAGAACGTCGCCAGGGGAGTAACCGGCAATGGTAAACCCGCCCGCGTGATCGGTATCCAGCAAGGGCTGCTGCTGCTTGGCTCCCGCGAGATTGACGCCCGTAGCCGGGCCGTTGGGCGGCGCGCCCGCCAGCGATCTTGCCTTGGCCCACCACGAGGTCGCCCCGGCCGCCACGGGAACGGTGGAGCCCGCCCCTTGAGCGGATTGCTGGGTGGTCTTGAACCGCAACACATCCTGGAAATGCGAAATGACTACCTGAGCCGGTATGGTATAGCCGTCGACACGGCCCCCTTGTCCCTGCACGGCGATGTCGATTCCCACCAGTTCGCCCTGAGCGTTCACCAGCGGTCCGCCATTCTGTTCCCAGCTATAGACGGCGTCGGAACGCAGCAAATGGGTAATCTGCGTCCCGCCCACATCCAAGCTTACGTTGGACGATTGCACCAAACCCTGACGCACCACGGCGCTGCCGCTCATGTTGCGGCCGAACGCGAAGACGTTCTGACCCGGTTGCATCCCCTGGGCGCCGGCCATGCGGAAGAACATGAACCGCTCCGCCGTTTGCAGCTTCAGCAAAACCAAATCGTGCGTGGGAACGGTCTTGACCACTTGAGCGGGAAAGCGCCGGACGCCCCCCGGAGTATAGACCTGAACGTCGATGCCGGGCAGATTCGCGACCGAATGCAAGGCGGTTACCACATAGCCGTTCGCCCCCACGATCGCCCCGGCCGCAACCGGAGCCGCGTTCACGCCCGCGCTTCCGATACCGACGACCGCCGGGGGAACCGTAACGTAAAGCCGCTGGGTGTCGACCATCGCCACGTCGCGCAGCAGGAACTGAGTCACCGAAAGATCGGCATTGCCACTGAAGAACTCGTCTTCATCGTAAGAGTCGATGATGTACCCCCCCCAGGCGAAGGTGATCAGCACCAACAACGCCAGAACCATCGCGGGTACTTTCCAAGGGCGTTCGCAGAAAACCGTTTTGTTTTCATTGAACTCTATGGTTTCGCCTGTCTCTATCATCTCAGCCACGCACTTTCGCTTGTTGTTTGGCCCGTCAGAATCATGACGTATACGGTCGACAATCCCAAAAAAATCCCCATCAGCGGCATTCCCCACCGCATGTATTCACGGTGCGAAAAATCGCCGCCCGCCGGAACGCAGCTTAAGATGCCGGGATGCTGCTTGACGAACCACGCATATTGGTTGGCCACCAGGGTTCCGGCCGTGCTTCCCGCCAAGGCCCCGGAAGACCCGGCCATGATTCCCAACGCCAGGGCCCACCACGATGCGTCGCCGTAGCCGTCGATTTGCAAGGTGGCAGCCACCGGCGCGAATACCGCCGCCGTGGTGCCGCCGCCGACGAACAGGGTCAAACCGGCTGCGATCCATAACAGCAGCACCGCCCGCGCCCCGGCATGTCCCGCCGTGCTGGCCTCCAGCCAGTTGACCATCCAATCAAGCACCCCGGCGGCATTCAGCGCCCCCACCAGCACGAACAGCCCCAGGAAGAACAGCAGGTCGTTGCCGCCGCAGGCGAAAAAGATTTCCTCGTCGCGGAAACGCCCCAGCAGCAACGCCACCAACCCTCCGGCCAGGGCAACCCAACCGGGCCGGATATTGGCCTTGCCCGCGAACACCAGGGCGGCCACCACCAGGCCGAAAATCACCAACCCCGACCGAAGCAGGGTCCTGTCGGTATGGGGCGTCAGCAAATCCCCGCTGTCGCCGTCCTCGGGAACGGCCGCCGTCGTCGACTGCCCCCAATCGTCCTTGAGCCTAGCTTCGAAGAACAGCAACGTAACCGCCAACAGAATCAGGCACGGCACCATCATTCCCGCGATGAAGTCGTTGAAATGCAGCCGTCCCGCCGAAGCGAGAATCATGTTGGCGAAATCGCCGATCATGGTCGAGGCGCCGCCCAAATTGGCCGCGATGATTTCGGCCACGATCACCGGAACGGGATTGAGACCGATGCGGTAGCACACGCTAAGGGTCACCGGCAGCACCACCGCCATGGTCGCCAGATTGTTGGTGATCAGGGCGATGCCATAGGTCACCAGCGACATCATCACCAGAACCCACAGAGCGCTTCCCTGCGACCGCGCGGCGGTTCCGGCTGCCAGCACGGCGAACACGCCGGAACGCGCCAGCAGGGACGAGATGGCCGACATGCCGAAGATCAGCGCCAGTGTTTCGAAATAAATGGAGTCCAGCGCCATCCGCAAGGAATACTCCCCCGCCAGTTCCCCGACGGCCATCACCAACCCGGCCCCGACCAGAACCACCACATGGCCGTTATCGGTTCCGCGGTACAGGACCGCGAACACCGCGATAAACACCAGGATGGTCAGTGCGGCGACCATCGGATCATCCTTCCGCTTTGATCAGCATGGCCTCTTCGTAATCCAGCGGCTCTTGCGAATAGGTGGTGACGATCTCGCCGTCGCCCTCCCAGGCGTCCGCGGCCACGTGCAACGAAGCGATATGACGAATCTGCCGACAAACCGCCGACCGGACGTTTTCGCTGATATTGTGGGCCTGTTCCACGGTGACGTCGGGTTCGACCGCGACGATCATGTCCGCCCAGATATCCTGGCCCACGTAGCGGGCGCGCAGATGCTCGACGCCCTTAACCCCTTTTACCTCCTCGGCGGCGCGCACGATCTTGGTGCACATGGCCGGAGAGACGCTGTGATCCATAAGGCCGCGATAGGAATCCATGAATATGCCCTTGCCCAAAATCAGCAAGTCAACGGTTTCCCACAACGCGACCGCCGTATCGATCCACGGCATGTTCATGTAGTGGGCGCCGATAATCCCCAGCGCCACCGCGCCGGACGCCGTGGCGTCGCCGTGATGATGCTGGGCCATGGTGCGGATGATCGGACTGTTGGTCTCGTCGGCGACGCAATGGGAATACATATAAAGACCGAAATTGACCCCCACCGACACCAGCGCCGCCCACAGCACGATCAAATGCGGCGTCATGTGCGATTCCGAGTGGAACAACAGCGAAATGGCATGGATCATCAAATAGACGGTCAGGGACAAAAACAGGATCGAGACGACCATGGACAGCAGAAACTCGATCTTGCCGTGGCCGTAGGGATGATCCGCGTCCAGGGGTTTCGAGGATACCGTCATGCCGATTATGACGGTCAGGGCGTTCAGCATGTCCTTCAACGAATACATGGCGTCGGCCAGCATGGCCTGCGAGCCGCCCAGCAGCCCCACGAACGCCTTCATGACCATCATCACCAGACTGACGACCAACCCAACCCAACCGATGCTGCGAGCGCAGACCGTGCAACTGCTCTTCCTCATCGCGACTCCACCGTTGCCTCGTTCATGGCCCGCCCTTGCCGATTTCTATTTTCTAATGACAATGCTTTTCCCTTGCGACGCGGTATTGGCGGACTTCTTGTCGCCCCTGCTTAGGGCCTTGCTGAGCACCGCCAGCACCGCCACCGCGAATCCCAAGAAGAACGTCGTGCCAAGCACCACGAAATGCGGGGCGACAACCACCAACGGCCCCAATCTGGTCTCGACCATATGCGAGTTGGACGAAGCCAACAACACGATCAGCCCGCCGAAAATCAAAGCTAAGACCAGCTTTACCATGCCGTCGACCGTTCCTTATCCAGTAGATCAACCCCCGGCGACATCGCCCAGTTGACTCCAATATTGCGGGGGCAGTTCCTCGGCAAGACGCAAAGCGCCGCGGCTGCCGTCAAACGTAGGATCTCCCACACAGGTTACTTTCGCGTCGCCATAGGCCCGCAGCTTTTCCTCGATATAAGTTCCGATCCCGCGCATGCGCGATCCTCCGCCCGCCACCACGATGTTCTTCAACACCGTGCTTTGATATTCGGGCTGGAACGTAGGCAACAAGACTTCGATGCTTTCGATGATATCCTGCATGATCGATTCGCAGGCTACCCGCACGCAATCGGTGACGTCGCATTGGACCGGCTTGCCGCCCGCCCGGAACTCGGCGATTGCCGGAGCGGGCGCGGGACCGACGAACGAGAAGGCTTCCTTCACCGAACGGGCCACGTTGGCGTTGATCTGCAAATCCGGATACCGCTCGACCAAAGCGTTTTGAAGCCGTTCGTCAATGTAGTTCCCCGCCTTGGTCAGCGTCACCTGATCCTCGGGCGCGGGAACCGTCCCCTTAAGGGCGCACAAATCCGTGGTCCCGGCGCCGATATCGATCACGATGGTATTGACCAGCTTGTCCAGACCGTATGCCACCATGAACGGTTCCGATACCACCAGCGCGGTATTGACCACCTCGTGCGCCATTTTCAGCAGTAACGCCTTATTGCCGCCCGAGGCGCGCGCGGGAACGCCGATAACCGCCAGAATTTCGTCGTTCTCGGCCGGTTCGGCCAGTGAAATCACATGTGTCAACAGATGGCGGGCCACTTGCAAGTCGCGCTCGCTCAGCTCGCTCAACACCCCGTCTTGCAAGGGATAACGCAGTTCGAGATACGACCGCATCTCGTAGGCTTCGTCTCCCACCACGTATGGACGGCCCAGCAGCTTCAGACCGATCACGTCGCGCGGATACCCCACGACGGACTTCAGCAGCAGCTTCTTGCCTCGGTTGGACAACACCGCCGTGTGCGAGGTTCCCAGATCAATACCGAGAAACAGCTCGCTCGTCTTTCCACCTTCACCGTTGCTCATCTTGACCTCTCCCTTGCAACCAAGTCCAATTCGCCGGACCCGCTATCATTTCTCACACGTCTTATTCGGCGTGGCGCACGTTCCGCAGCCGATTTTACCGGCTTTCTCGACCACATACGAACCCAGCGACGCGCCGCCCTTCCACAGGCCGCCGACCGCCTTTGACCCCAGCGAGAAAGCGGCGGATGCGCCGTCGCCGACCAGGGAGACCAAGCCCCCGACCAAATTCTCCACCGGAATTTCCGTTTGTCCGCTTGCTGCGGGTTTCACGGGTTCACTACCCCTTTCCGCCTGCGGCGAGGCGGCCCTTTCCGCCTGCGGCGAGGCGGCCCTTTCCACTTGCGGAGAAGCGGCCTCTCCCGCGAAACGCTCGAAGTACGGCGTAATCTGCGGCGGTGTCAAAGGGAGAATAACAGGTTCCAAAGCGGGGGATTCCGAAGTCGCATCCATAATCGCCACATCCTCTATCGAAGGTTCTTCAACCGGCAGTGCCTCGACCAAACTGTCCTCGACCGGATAAGATTCGGGTTCGGGTTCGGGTTCGGGTTCAGAATGGGCTTCCGGCTCCGCCGATACCGCCGGTTCGGTCATAGCCGCCTTGATGGCCGCGACTTCCGCCAATCTGGCGGCCAGCAGCAAAGCCGTCGGAGTAGCGATCGGCGGGGGCGGAGGGGGCGCCGGTTCCGGTTCGACGGCAACGGCCGAGCCTTCGAACGCGGTTTCCACCGCTTGCGGCTCGTCCACGTCGATTTGAACGACCTGCGGGGCGGGTTCGGGTATTTCCACAAGCGCCTCGTCGACGACCGGAGCCGGTTGTTCCGGCTGTTCGTCGGACAACACTATGGCATCGGCATAGGTCGGAACCGTAATCACCAGCGGGGTCGATTCGACCACCACGGGTTCCATCGGCTGGGCATGCGATTCCAAAGGCTTTTTCCACACGTTGCTAAGCGACAGCAACGACTCGTCCGGTTTGATTTGCGGCCGCGCCACGCGCTGGGTGATGACCGTTTCGTCGCCGCCCCGGGGCTTCGCCTTGGCGGTCCACGGCGATTGATCCAGAAGTTTGGCCCACAGATCGGGAGCGTTCACCGACGAAACCGGGCCGGTCTCGCTGGACGCGACCACGACGGGTTCGCCAATGGGTTTGTCGTCCTGACCCGGGCGCTTACGCCCGCTTCCATCCCCTTTGGATTTTACTGCCATCAATTCCCCCATCTCATCGCTACGGGCCTAGGCCCTTAAAGAACCACGACGTATTCTTGTCCGTTACGGTTAACCTTGACCATGATCGGCATCGCCGACGCGGCAGCGGCCTTGATTGCGGCATCCAACTGCGCCGCATTGGAAACGGGGCGGTTGTTCACCTCGACCACGATGTCGTTGACCCGCAGACCGGCCACCGCCGCCCGCGATCCCATCAGAACCTCTCCCACCACGGCGCCTTTCTCGACCACAGCATCTTGCGGCATCCCGCCCATCTGCGGCTGCATTCCGGCCATCTGCGGCTGCACGGCGCGGAACGTTTCGATTTCCAAGCCCAACCAGTTGAATTCGTTCGGTACGCGCGGAACCGGAGGAACCGCCTGAGTCATTTGCCCCGCCATTTGGCCCGGTTGGCCCATGCCGCCCGCCGCGCCCATGGGCGAAGGATTGAGCGGAACGGCCGTCTGAGCGGCAATCGTCACCCCGGTCGCCCCGACCACGATTTGCCTTCCGGTCAGTTCTCCTTCGTGAAGAACCCCCAACCGTACCGACTGTCCGGGAGCCGCTGCGGCCAGAAGCGCGACCACGTCTTGCGGATGGGATACCGGGCGACCGTCGACCTTGACCAGAATGTCACCCGCCTGCAAGTTGGCCAGTGCCGCCGGGGTTCCGGCGGATACCGCGCCGATATAGACGCCCCGCCCGGCCGGTTGCCCGGTTTGCTGGCCAAGCGTCGGCGACATGGGCGTCAACGTCGCCCCCATCACCACATGACCGCCGCCGTTGCCTCGCGGGCCGGCCACGTTCATTGCCAAACTGCCCGGCGGCGAGGCGAACTGATAGGGGCTGCCCGCGACCGTCATGCCCGTTCCCGTCTGCCCCATGGAGGCGGCGTTGCCGGAAACGATCTGATGGCACATGGCGCAATCCGCGTTCTGCCGTCCGTCGGTGTGCGGCGAAGGCGTGCCCCGCGCGATTGGCGGCGGCTGCACGCCCGGAGCGGCGACCGTCATGCCCGTCGGTTGACGCCCCGCCATCGGCGCGCCGATGATCTCGTGACACAGGGCGCAATCCATGTTTTCCCGCCCATCGGTATGAGGCGCGGGCGTATTGGCGGCGATGGCCGGACCGGCCGCACCCAGCGATTGTCCCGCCCCTTGCGGCATGGCTCCCGCTTGCGGCAACGCAATCAGCCCCAGTTTCGGGCCTTCATTGGTCGCCACCGGAAGGGTGGCGATCTCGTCCATCACGAATTTGCGCGCAAGATTGCTGGAAACCGCGAAGCCGATCCCGGCGAATGCCCCGTTCGGGGTATAGATGGCCGTATTGATTCCGACCACGGCCCCATTGCTGGCCACCAGCGGACCGCCGGAATTGCCCTGGTTGATGGCTGCGTCGGTCTGCAACAGATTGGTATGGGTCACCCCTTCGATCACCATGGACTTCCGCTTGGCTGAAATGATGCCCCGGCTGACCGTCATGTCCAGGCCGAACGGACTGCCGATGGCGATAACCTCGTCGGCGACGTTGACCGCATCGCTGTTTCCCAGCACCGCCGGAGACAACTGCGCCTTGGGAGAAACCTTCAGCAAGGCCAGGTCCAAAGCGTCGTCCATCTTGACGATATCCGCCGGATAGCGGCTGGAACCGAAATCGTCCTGCACGGTCACCAACACCGAGTTGGCGCCGCGCACCACATGATAATTGGTCAGGATATAACCGTCGCTGCGCACCACCACGCCCGAACCGATATTCTCGACTGCCCGCGTCATGGGCGAGGCGAAATGCATCTGACCGTCCACGCCGCCGCCGCCAAGCATGGCCGCCGGATCGGGCGCGGCCGCGCCGCCCGCCGACGAAGCCGTGACGCTGACCACGCTGTTGCGCAGCACCGACACAACGTTGGAGAACATCCCCGGCGCGGACGCCATGCCCGTCGGAGCCGCCGCCACCCCGGGCGCGACCTGATCGCCGAACTGCCCGCCCACCATCGGTATCGCCACGGGCACGGTTTGCGCCAGCGGCCCCTTTCCGGGACCGGGATCGATTCCGGCCGGAGCGTTGGCGACCTTGGTCGTATCGAATTGAGCCAGCAGAGTGCTTAATTTCAAACCACCGGCGGTGGATTGCCGCCACAGCAGCGATCCGAACAGCACGACCAGCGCCACTACGCCGATCAGGTAGAAATAGCGCCTCATATGCTTGGCGCAGTACGGGCTTTCCTCGGCCGCGACCGTAGTCTCGTCGAAATCCGTTATGGGATCACTCATTGCCTTCGGTCTCGAATGGTTGTTCCGCCGCCTTCCTGCCCAGTCCGCGAGGCAGACGAACCGTCTTCACCCCCGCCGCCAAGGCCACCAAGCCGAAGATGATGAATACGATCGGCATAGCCCCGCGCAAAAACTCGGTCACCGACCACCACCAGGCCGTAAGTCCCCACAGCCCCAGCGCTAACCCCAGCAATCCGACAATAACACTGACCATCTCTTACTCTCCACCGATGCGGTTATGCAGAAAAGTCTTTCCGCCCCCCATAAAGCACCTAACCAAACCCATAGATAACAATACCATAGAAACAATCCCCCCCCGGTTGTAGGGGTTTATACAGCCTTGTAGCTGTCCATTTTAATACTCAGGACTAGGTAAAATCTTCCACAACCCTTGTTTTGCGCCGTTCCATCAGAAACTGTTGTATGCAAAGTCCTGTTACCACAAAATTACCGGCACCACAAAACAGAAATGGCGCGGGCGGCCCCAACAGATCAAAAAGGATACCGCCGATTTGGACAAAGAATATAATTCCTATCCCGCCGATCACGTTGAAGGCTCCCAACACCGATCCAAGCATATCGCGCGGCGCATGATCGACAACCAAAACCTGCGGTGCGACGAAACACCCCGCCTGTCCCGCCGAAAACAGGGCAATCGGCGCCAAAATCCACCAATCGAAGGGATTGACCACAAACCCCATGGCCAGAAAGCCCATGGCCGACAAAGCCGTCCCCACGGCAATGGCCTGGATGCGCCCGAAACGGTCCATGAAAACCCGCCATATTGGGATGCTGCATAACACGACGCCCCCCATCAAGCCGATCATCAGGCCCGCGCGCGCCGCTGCGTCTTCCTGTTTCATCCCCACCAAATCGGCGAAGTACAGGAACCACAGCATCTGGAACAGGCCGACGAACACCATGTCGCTGCGCGAGAACAACGACCCGAAAAACGCCAGCCCCAAACGGGGTTCGCCGCGAACAAGGGCGTAAATGCGCTTCCACGGCACCGACGGTTCATGGGTGCGAGGGGCCACATCGACCAGCAGCAGGCGCGATAGCCACGCCCCCGCCAGCGCCAGAACCGCCGTCATCACCATGGCGAAGACAACCCCGGTATGCCGGGGAATCTGCATCAGCACCGCATAGACCAGCGTAACGCCGAACGACATCATGAAAAACGTATTGGACATGGTCTTGGTTCGGGTTTCATCGGTGCTGAAATCGCCGGCCAAGGCCGACAATTGCGGCCAAACGGCGCTGGTCCCCAGCGACATCACCACCCGCGACAGGTAATAGACCGCCAACGCGCCCCCTGCCGCCACGCCGAACCACGAGCTGGCCGGAGCCAAAAACGCCCCCGCGGCCGCCACCAGGAATCCGGCGGCGATAATCCGCACCCGCCCCAGTCGGTCGGACAGATAGCCCAGATAGCCGACCGCGAAAATGTCCAAAACTTCGGTGAGAACTTGCACGTTGGCGTTGATGGTCCCGGCCTGGGCGAAAGGAATTTCCAGGACGTTGCGCAGAAACAACGGCTGCACCGCCACCACCAAGGTCATGAAGATCATGCAGAGTGCCGAGAGCAGATACAGGGCGTTGCGTTCATGAGGTTGAACTTTTGCGAACACAATCATCACCGGAAAGATATCGGACCCGCCCCCCGCAGCCGGTCGGCTTCCATCCGTTTATACCCTAACCGCCGGAAGATTTGAAAGCGATAAATCAGCGGTTTGCAAAGCGGTGCGGTTGGGGCAATGTTGTTCCATTGGTTCAAGAAACAAGCGAGTTTCCACGATGCGTTTCCTGCCTCCTTCCACGGCTGACGGCGATGAGAACGACCGGTCGCGGGGCCTGCGCCGGATGCGTCTGCTGGCCACGGGGCTGCTGCTGGCCGTGACTCTTCTGTTCGCGGGCACCTACGCCGTTGAAACCCTGTTCTTCCCGGATCGGCTGCCCCTGGCGTTAAGCCTGATCCGCGCCTTCGCCGAAGCTTCGATGATCGGAGCGCTGGCCGATTGGTTCGCCGTGGTGGCGCTGTTCCGTCATCCCCTGGGATTGCCCATCCCCCATACCGCCGTCATTCCGCGCAAACACGCCCGTATCGCCAACGCCATCGGCCGTTTCGTATCCATGAATTTGCTGACGTCGACCGCCATGGCCCAGCGTCTGGAAGAACTGGACCCCTCTGGACGGCTGGCGGCTTGGCTGGACCGCCCCGAAACGACGACGCTGCTTGCCCGCCGCATCGCCGCCGCCTTGCCCGCCATTTTGGAAACCATCGGCGAAAGCAGGCTGCGCGGAGCGATCGGCGGCGCCCTTCACCGGGGCATCGACATGATCATAACCCCGGCCAAAATGGCGAATGTGCTGTCTTTCGCGGCCAGTCAGAATTATCACCAATCGCTGCTCGATTTGGCGCTTGACGCGGTTCGGGATTTTGTCGCCGCCCACGACGCCCTCATTCGCGGAAAGGTCGCCGAACGGTGCGGGGAATGGGTTCCCGTATGGATCGAGAACCGCCTGTCCGACGCGATCATCGGCGGCATAGGCGAATCCCTGGCCGATTTGCGCGATCCCGCCCATCCCCAACGCGGCGAGATCGACAAGTCGCTCCATCAATACATTTCCCTTATGGCCGATTCGCGGGAATTCCTGACCCGGTTGGAGGACGTGAAAACGCAAATCAAGGCCGACCCCGCCATCGAAGCCTATCTGGAACAAATCTGGGCCGACCTTTACGGGCAAATCGCCGGTCAAACCTCGACCTTCGAAACCGTGATCGCCCAAACTCTGCAAGACCTGTCCCAGCGGCTGAGAACCGATCCCGGTCTTCGTTACGCCGTCAATCGATGGCTGCGCTACGCTCTCGAACGGTTTTTGGTTCCTCAACGCGAATTCATCGGCACGGTCCTGTCCGATCTTATCATGCGTTGGCGCACGGATTCGCTGGTAAGCAAGCTGGAAAGCCATGTCGGCCAGGATTTGCAATATATCCGCATCAATGGAACCATCGTCGGCGGAATCGCCGGAATAGCGATCCATCTGATCGTCACCATCCTGTCGAAATAACCGATCCTACCGGGCCGCCGCCGAAGCCCTTCGTTTCCACATTTCCACCGCCGCGACGTCGCCGCCGTCCTGCTGTTCGACCACCGCCATCAGCTCCATCGCCGCCGCCGAGGGGTTGGCCTTGATCGACGCCACCAGATGCAGACGGGCTGCGCCCCAGTGCCCATCGGCGACCGCCTGCGCCCCCAAGACCAGATGACTTTCCGAGTGATCGGGATTGGCCTTGACCAAGGTCTCGATCCAGGCGGCGCGCGTGGCCGCATCCTCGCCGTCCCACAGTGGAGACGCCTGCGTCAACAAGGCATAGGACGGTTTGGACCGCCAAAGATTGGCCAGCACGGCCATGGCGTCGTCCCGGCGCCCAAGCGCCACGTCCAATCGCAACGCCAATCCAGCCGCAGCCGGATCGACGGGATCGAAGGCAAGCGCCTGCCCGGCCAAGTCGCGGGCGCGTTGCGGATCGGTGGCGGCCAGCGACGATGCTTGACCCGTCAAAACCATGTTCCGCCATTCGGACGGCGCCGGTCCCGCCAGCGTCAAGGCCGTTTCCCATTCACCGGCCCCGATCGCCGTCGTCAGCGCGTCCCGGTCCAGCGGCGTTTCGGCAACGGCGGAAGGCGCGGGCGGCGGTTCCGCCGCGATCACGGCGGGGGGTGGTGACGCCGGCGGGGCCGAAACGGCGCGACGCGGCGGCGCCACACCGGGTTTCGGTGCTTTCCATCGCTGCCACCACCCAGGTTTTCTGCCAGCCGCCTTGGCCGTGGACAAGGGCGTCGCGGCATCGGGCAAGGCGGCCGATCGCGGCATCAACCGGTCCAAGCGTTCGGCCAAATCGGGGCGATTCAAATTACGGGACGCCAAAGCAGACAGGCGGCGACCATTTTCCGTATCCCCGGCGGCGGCGGCGTCCAACGCCTCGATCAACGCGTTCAGTCCTTTTTCCACCCCTTTCGCCTTTCGCGATCTGCGCAAGCGGACGGGCAAGGCGGTCAGAGAGGACAGCCCCTGTTCGATCACGAACAACACCACGAAGACCACCAGCAACGCCACCAGCAGGATCGGGACATTGGATTCGATCCGCCACCCCAGCCATTCCAGCACCACTTGTCCGGGATTGTCGGAAAACCACAAGGTCACGAAAATCACCGGGGCCGACAACAGCACTAAAGACAACAGGCGCAGCAGCATCTCGCTATTCTCCCGCCGCCGCTTTGGCCAAAGCCGTCGCCGACAGTTCGGACAAGGCGGCATCCACCGCCACTCGGGCCGAGGCCGCCCTCAACCAAGCGTTCAGGGCGTCGCCGCCCTGCCCCGCCACCGGCTGCAACACCGTCACCGCCGCATTGAAATCGCCCAAGGCCACCAAGCGCCCGGCCCGAATGATGGCGCCGGACGGAGATCCCGTCAGCACGTCGCCCGGATTTTCGGTCCGGCGCACATGGATCGCCGACCCCACCCAGCGCAGGACCCGAGCCATCAGCGGCGACGCCTCGGCGCCGGTTGCCTCGCGCAGCGCCGACGACGATACGTCATGGAACCGGAGCGCCAGCGAGGCCCTGCTTTCCACACCCGCGCTGGCATAGGTTTGAATCAGCGCCAACCCGTTGACAATACCGGCGTTCGCCGCGTCCGCCGTCGCTCCGACCGTAACCGCGGCGGCGCGCAATTCGGTTTCGTAAGGGGCGCCGCGGTCCACCGCCTCGCGGAGATGACCAAGGGCCAACAGGAACAACGGCAACCGATCCTTCCGTTCGACCAAGTGACGGACGCTGGCCGCCGTGTTTTCGATGCCGTCGATTTCTTGCCGAAGCTGCGCAAGATCCTGCGCCACTTTTTGCTGATCGACGCCCGAACCGGCGCTTGCGGACGAGGAACGCAAGGATTCCTCGGCCTTGCCGATGCGCCGTTCCAGCACATCCAGCCGCATCGACAACGACTGAATGGCGGAGTCCTGCCGATCCGCCCGGGTAACGGGTTGAAACGAAGCCTGATCGCCGACCGTATCGTTCATTCCCGCGCCGGGGGGCGCATTGACAGTTCCCGCGCCGGAGGGCGCGTTGACAGTTCCCGCGCCGGGGGGCGCGTTGACAGTTCCCGCGCCGGGGGGCGCGTTGACAGTTCCCTCGCCGGGGAGCGCGCCTGTCAATTTTCCTAAATGAAGCTGATTGAACAGGGGCTGGAGCGCGGGCCACGCGGCCACACCGCCCAGTATCGCCAGACCGACGAACACCCACGGCAGAAGACCGCTTCCGGCGGAACCCCGCCCCGGCGGACGCGCCGCCGCTTGAGGCCTGCGAACGGTAGTCTCGGCCTTGTCCGGGTTAGCCATTAAAGACTGTCGGCCACCCAACTGACCAACGGCAACTTCCATGCGCGTCGGCAAACCACCGAAACCAATCCCAGAACCGAATAGGCCAGCACCAGCATGGCGCTGCCGCCGAATATCCATTCGCCAACCACAGGAATGTGCAGCATGAACAGCGCCAGCATTCCCCACATCCAAATGACCAGCCCCTGACGAGCATGGAATTGGACGAAGCCGTCATCCCGCGCCAGCAGCAAAGGCGCGAAACACAGGACTCCCAAATAGGATATCCCGGCTAAAATGATTGAACGCAAATTCATCTCGCTACGGACAACAGCATCAGACACGATCAAATCCCCTAACCATGGAATGCGCCGAAAGAATCTCTTCCTGGGTGATTAATACTACATTCGTGGGCAAATCAAACAGAAAACTACATATTGTCCGCGTTGCAAGACACTCGCAAATCGCTACGGAAGGTCACGAAGCCGTACCGGCCGCGACCATTTCCTTTCGCTTCCGGGACCATTGCCTAACGCGATATCCCAAAAGCAAAACGACCGCCGACGCGTAAACATAGGGTTCGCCGTTTTCGTGAGTGGCCGCGAAAATGAAGTGGCACGCGACCATGGCGTTGATCAGATAGGTCATCCGATGCACCGCCTTCCAACGTTTTCCCCCGATCTTCTTGATCTGTTCGTTGTTGGAGGTCAGCGCCAGCGGGATCAGCATGCCGAAGGACAACAAGCCCAAAATGATGAACGGACGCTTGTAAATATCGGCCAACATGTCGTCCAGGTTGAACGCCCATTCCAGACTGACATACGCGATCACATGCAACACGGCGTAAAAGAAAGCGTACAGACCGATCATGCGCCGGTACTTCGCCAGATTCTTCACGCCGGTCAATTCCTGCAACGGCCGCAACGTCAGAGAAATGATAAGGAAGGTAAAAGCCCAGTCGCCCAAATAACGGTTAATGAAACCGACGGGCGTTTGCGACAGCGATTCCATCGACAGATAACCGCCGATCAAGCTTCGTCCCAGCAGCCAAACGAAAGGCAAGGCAGCGGTCAGGAACACCAAGGGCTTCCAATCGATCTTGCGGCGACTGGTCAGATGGTGGCTGTCGGTCTCGTCGATGCCGTTCAGCAACAGCCAGCCCGCATAAAGGGTGATCAGCAATTTGCCCGTCCCCATCAGGGCGAACGGCGCGCGCGGCCCCACGGCGTCGAAATAATATCCGCTGCTTTGCACCAGCATGATGATGCCCGCCCCGCCGGTCACATAGGCCATGCCCAGCATCGACCCAAGGATCGCCTTTGGCGAGGCGTCCACCGCCAGAACCTTCAACGTAACCAGACACCCGGCATGGCCGACGCCGATCAGCACCAGCGGCAGCGCCGCCAGCCAGTTGAACGGATTGTCGAACAGCACCAGCGTCATATACCCAATCGCCGACATGGACAGCCCGGCGCCGATGGCCGATATGCGCGAGTGACGCTCGATGAAGGCCTTCCAAACGGGAATGGTCAGCAATATGGCCGCTCCCATCAGTCCGATCATTACCGCCGCATGGGCGATAGCGTAAGAACGCGAGACGTCGACCATGTCCGAAACCGACAGGCACCACAGCGAATAGAACAGACCGATGATGATCACGTCCGCCCGCGAGTAAAACGCGGCGGCAAAGGCCAGTTGCATCCGGGGATCGCCGCTGACCCGGTCCCACACCTGCCGCAACGGATGCGCATCATGGGATTGAGGAACGATCACGTCGATCAGCGAACGGCGCGTCAAGCCGTACCCCGCCACGGCAACCGCCAAGGGCACCGCCAAAATCAGGATCAGACCGCTATCCTGCAAGGTCATCTGCAAGATGATGGCCGACAGAACGGTACTGCCCAGAACCGTCATGAAGATCACGTTGCCAAGCAATCTGGGACGGTTGTGATAGTCGGACACGTCGCTGGCCAGGGTTGTCAGTTGCAGTTGAACCGAATCCGCCCCGCTGGACAGCAAAACCCGCGTTACGTAAAACAGGGCCAAGGCGCCGAACCCCGAGAATAGACCGATAAAATAACCGAACACCGATAGGATCGCCCCCGCACCGACGATCGCGAAACCGGCCACGATCACAGGCACGCGGCCGCGTTTGTCGGATTGCAGCCCCATCCACCCGACACACATCACCGCGATGATTTCAACCACCACCATGATGTCGGCATTGATCGCGCCTTCCTTTTCGAAGGAGATTCTTAAAACCTGATCCAGAATCAACGGCTGAACGGCCACGGTCAATTCGGCCACGAGCGCCGCGAGCGCGCTTAGCAGATAAATGACGTTCCATTGCACCGGCGAGAACGTCGCCGTTTTCGCCATGTTATTCGGCATCCGCGGCCCCCTCGTTACGCAGCCATAATCCGCTCATATGCCGGTCGCGCAACCGGCAGAATTCGCCATTGACCATCAGACTCATGGCGTAGGCCGGCGACGGATTGTCCGGAGTCTGATCCCGAAACGCCAAACCCTTGACGAACATCCCCGCGCGCACATGGCAACCGCCCGCCTGCAAATACCATCGGGGGGCCAAGTTGATCCAAACGGGATCGTTGATGCGATCATCCAACAGAATATACACGTCGGACCACTGCGATCCGGCCCCCGAACCCGCCACCTTAAGCACCCGCCCCTGAAAGCGATAGGGCGGAATGGTCAATTCCTCTTCGCCCGCGCCCATCGCGGGGCCGAATTGAGCCGTGTCGGGCAGAGATTGCGGCAGCGCGACGGGCAGAGACCGCGGCTGTGGCGCGGACGACTGCGGCGCCGCCACGGCCCCGCCGCCCTTGGGAACGATGGTGTGGCAGTTCGCGCAGGTCATCTTGGCGCGGTTATCGGTATGTGGGGACGGCGTCCCCGCCACGATCGGCAAAACGGCGCCGGGCGGAGCGTTGGACGCCAGCTTGGGCTGAGTGACGATATGACAACTTGAACACACCATCTCCTCGCGCCCGTCGCGATGGGGCGCGGGCATGCCCGCCACGATCGGCGGGGCCATCTGATAGGTGTGATCCTCCCATGGATTGATATTGAACACCGCCGTTAGAAACAAGGCCAGGGCAAAGGCAATCCCCAAGGCCATGATCCAAACGGCAACGTCGTGATGGGACTCTGCCTTTGCTTGAGCCAAACTTTCGCTTCCCTTACGTTACGGCTGATTTTTATCGCACCGAGCGTTTCTTGGCCGACGCGGGCTTGTCCGTCGTGGACGCCTGCTTCGTGGAAACCCGGTAACACAGAACTTCGATTCCATCCTCGTTGGGAGCGAAAACGGCTTTCCATTTGCGGCTGACCTGTTGGAAATCGAACATATCGCGCTTGGTTTTCGGATTGGAGTACAACTCCTCCAGGATCAAAACTTCGCCAACCGTACCCACCGGCTTCAACCGGGCCGCCAGCGAAATCGAATTGGCGATCAGTTCGTCATGTCCCTCTTCGTCCTCGGGACTGCGCACCGTCGCCACGCCCCAATTGACCGCCACATAGGATTCCACATCCATGCCCCGCAGCATGTCGATGTACAAACCGCCGCACCGCAAGGCGTCGGAGGGATTTTCAAAGCCCGCCAGCAACGCGTTTCCGGCCAAGGTCATGGGAATCCGCACGTCCGGCGGGAAACAGGTCCGGTTATAGTGCGCCATCAAATCCAGCAAAGCTTTGCGATCCGCCTTGCTTTTCTTGGCGATTTGTTTCGAATACAAGGCCAGGATCGCCATTTCTCGGGTCGCATATGAAAAGACTCGGTTATCGGAGAAATCGTCCTCGACTACTGGCGCAGCAGCCTCGCTGGCGACGAACGCGACGGATTCCGCCATACTGTCTTGTTCAGGTTCAGGCTCGGGCTCGAATTCCGCGACCGGTTCCCGATCGAATTCCGGTTCGGCCTCGCTGTCCGCCTCGTCTACGGATTCGATATCGGCAGCCAATTCTTCCGCGATGACGGTCGGCGGCTCGGGTTCGGAAACGGGCTCGGACTGTTCCCGTTCTTCTGGTTCGGACGACACCGGACCATCCGCCAAGGCGAACAGGTCGTCGTCACCCGCGTCTTCCTCTTCCTCTTCCTCTTCCTCTTCCTCTTCCTCGCTTACCACCTCCGCGCTCGTTTCCGCTTCGGTTGCGAGTTCTTCCTCGATAACGTCTTCTTCTTCTTCGATAACGCCTTCTTCGGTCACGTCTTGCTCGGCGGCGAGTTCTTCCGCCAAATCCATTTGCGGCACGGCGTCGCCACCGACCTCGGGGTCCGAGACCAACAGAGCGGCAATCTCGTCATCGGCCAAAGGCTTGTCGTCTTCTTCATTTTCCACGAGCGGGGCAAGAGCCTCGGACGACACTTCCGCGGCGGCCCGAACCATATGGCTCACCCCCCGGGTCGTGACGGACAGGTCGGCGCCGTCGAATCGGGCTCCGGCGGTTCCCGCGTCGGTCAGATTGGCGCCCGCCAACGCCGTATCTTGCAGGTTGGCCCCGGCCAAGTTGGCCGAACACATCGACGCTCCGAACAGAACCCCGCCCGTCAGATTGGCGCCGGCCAGATTGGCGCCGGAAAGCTTCGCCCCGGAAAGATTCATTCCGCCCGAAAGATCGGCGCCGGCCAGATTGGTGTTGCGCAAAACCGCCCCGGCCAGGATGACCCGCTGCATGCTCGCCCCGGCAAGGTTGGCTTCGGTCAGATCGGCGCCGGACAAATCGGCATCGTCAAGACAAGCCCCCGCCAGATTGGTTCCCTTCAGCACCGCCCCGGCCAGGATCGCCTTGCGTAAATCGGCGCCGGACAAAGACGAGCCGGATAAATCCATACCGGATAAATTGGCGCCGCTAAGATCGGAACAGGCCAAATCGGGCCGCACCGCCGGATCGTCTGCCCGCCATGCGTTCCAGATTCCCGCGCCACGCCCAAGCAATTGCAAATGATGCATGTTGCCCATAATAAAACCTGATACCCTATTCGGACCAATTGGTTACAGTACACCCTCTGGCTAGAAGGTGTAAATAGAGTAGAACCGTTACGAACAATAGGCTTGAAGGTCTTACCCCTGGGGCGAAATGGCGGCCTGCAATTCGTCGTCGGACAAGTCAGACGAATACTGACGTTGCTTGTAGTACGCGTAAAGCGAAACGGCTCCGGCGACACCGGCAAGTCCCAGAAGCACAGGCCCCCAGGCACCCGCGCCGATACCCAAGCCCAGCGCCACGCCCTTGGCTCCGAGTATGGAACTTCCGGCATTGGCGGCGGCGATGGGGCCGCCGCCCGCCGCTGTCCCCGCCACCAGAATCATGCTGCCCCCGGCGGCCGTTCCACCTGCCGCTGCCGCGCCGCCGACGGCGGCTGCCGTCTTGGTCGCCGCGACCGGAGTGAATTTCGCGGCGATCGCGCCGCCTGCCGCAGCCTTGGCCGCTGTCGCGGAATACGGCGTCAGCACCAGGAATTTACCGACCGTGCCGCCCACCACCGGACTTTTCACGACCGTGAACGAATTGCCGACCAACGCCTTTGCTTGCAGACCGTTCTGCACTTTCAGCCCCACCATGCCGCCATTGGCGCCTGCGGTCTTAAGATACAGCATTCTCGCGGCCTCGGTGCCCGCCGTGACTTGCGGCTGAGCCACGGTAACGGTCTGACCGACCAAACCCGGCAGTTGGGCGGCCGCGACGCCGCCTTCGACTTTAAGCATGATCAACTGGCTGGCGGCGGTCGTCGCCTTGGCATTGGCCGCCGCTGGATACAGCGCGACCCAATTGCCCACGCCGCCCATGGCGACCGGAGCTTTGCCGACCATCACCGACTTGCCCAGCAACGCTTTCATCTCGGCGACTTGGCGAGCGGCGTCCAGCTTCACCGTAACCGCCGCGCCCCCGTTCGCGGGCGTCAAGGTCGCCATGTTCGTTGCGGCGGAAACCTTGGAAACGGTCGCGGATTGTCCGGCCAAGGCCGCAACCGATCCTGCCTGCAAAGCGCTTTCAACCTTGATTAGGGCGACATCGAGCATCGATCTTCTCCAGTGTTATTCCTTGTTCGCGGGAACGCCGTTAAGCGCCCCGGTAACTTTCCGGACGACTTGCTTGGCCATACCGGTTATTTCGGACGATGCGGTCTTGACCGCGCCCAGCACGGCATCCCCTTTGCCCAGGGACAGAATCCCATGCCCGCCGTCTTGGATCAAGCGCATCACGCCCAAGCCGAAGTCCTCGACGGGGATAGTCCTGACTTGTTCTCCGGCGACGGTCGCAACGGGGGCCGGGTGCGCCACGGGCGCGATCGGCGTGGGAACAGCTTCGTCCGACGATTGATTCTCTGCATTAAATTCATTCATAACAACACTCTCCTTCAAACATGGCGGCTTGTCCACCATAATTTAGCTATGCTTCGCGGCGTCGCTCAATCTCAAGTTGGTATTCCCGCTCCAGCTTGTCCGTCACGCGTTGCTGTTCCAGGCCGATCCATTCCGTTATCCGCGCCAAGGCCGCTTCTTTGTCCACCAAAAGCTGGGCATCCAAGGCTCGGCGAAGGCTTGCCTCGTCTTCGTCCAACACCGCCAGCCGCTGCCGTCGAGCGTCTTCAAGCTCCACCTCCAGCCGTTCCAGGCGGGCCTCTCGAAGGTCCAACAATTCCTCGTCCATCTCGGCCAAACGTTCCGACCGATTGGTGGAAACGTCCAAATCGGCTTCCAGCGCGTCGATACGATCTTGCCGCCGCTGTTCCATCTCGGCTTCCAGCGCCGCGATCGACGCGTCGCGAGCTTCGGCAATCGCCCTGTCCACGGCGGCGGTTCGCTCCTTCTGGATTTCCAGCATATTTGCTTCCATCGCGGCGAAGGCCGCTTCCGCCACGGCCGAAAGTTCGTTCATGCGCTCGGAGCGGGCACGGTCGATTTCGGCATCCAATTCCGCCAAGCGTCGGCGCTGCATCTCGGCAACCCGCGATTCGTACTGAACCATGTCGTTTTCCCGGCGGGCCTGTTCTTCTTCAAACGCCGCGGTCAACGCCGCGATTTCTTGTCCGAGCGTGTCGCGCCGAGACGCCATCTCCTTCAATTCCGTTTCGACCCGTTGCAACACGCGCCGGGAATCGTCGTCGCCGACCGTCCGCCCCGAGGACGCAACCGGCTTGCGGTTGATCCACAACAATATGGCGATCATCCCAACGGCAACGGCCAGGAATACTTCCACGCGGTTACTCCTTAGCCGATACGGGTTACAAGGTCGATCAGCGCCATATGATCGTCAACTCCGTTGCCGAAGGCAAGAAATGTTCCCACCGAAACGCCCTCGGAATTGGTGGTCACGTTCGAATCGCTTAGCCTTATGGTCACCTTTAAGGACGAACAAACCAGACTTTCTATCCGCACTGGCACGCCCTGCCCGGCCCTGAACTCCACTTGACTTGGCGACAGGGTCAGTCCCTCGGTGCAGTGACGGCGCCCGGATTCGTCACGCCAATAAACATCCAGCGCCCGGGCGGGAAGATTCGCCTTGAACTCGATGGGTTGCGGCGGCGGAGGAGGCGGCGGTGGCGGCGGTGGCGGTGGTGGTGGTGGTGGTGGCGGCGGTGGAGGTGGAGGTGGCGGCGGTGGAAGAGGTTGCAAAGGTTCGGGCGACGGCTCGATGGCGACAAAGGACTTCAAAAGCGGCGGAGTCGAAAGCTCCTCGTCATCCGTTTCAAATTCACTTGACGCATAGGACCGTTGCTCGACCGGCTTGCCACGACGACGACGCCACCACCAGAAACCGGCGCACCCCGCGCATGCCGCGGCAAGGAAGGCGAGATCCCGTTTCCAATTTCCGCTGCCGTCTTCCCCCTTACCGCCCTTTCTGCCGTTCAAGATTCGACGGGTTTCCCAGCGCATGGCATCCGTCGCCGCCGCCATCTGCGACGCATCCTGGACTTGTTTGCCCACATAACGGATTTGCGAAGCTTGCGCCCACGCCCTCATGCGCGCCGCCTTTCCGGAAAGATCCCATACCACCAAGCGGTTGGACAATGACTTGCTCATGGCACGGGCGTGTTCGGTCATCAGCGCCATTTGCCGCTGTTCATAAAAAGGGGCGAAGTATTCCTGGATTTCCTTCTTGGTCGCTTGCGCCTGTTCCCAGTCCGCGTACTGGCTTGCCAACGCTGCGTAACCGGCATCCTTCAACCAAGCGCGGTTCTTGGCGAAATCGATCGTCGACGGATCGCCGCCGACGATCAGCAACACCATGTCGGCATTCGCCGCATTTGAATCAGCGGCCAATTCGGCCAAAACCGGTTCGGGATCGAAGGTGGTCGAGGCACGGTCCTGCTCTGACAAAGCGGTTAGAAGCGCCGCTTGGTCGGCGCCGACGGAAACAGCGGCTTTAAGTCCCAAACGAAAAGACGTCGCCACCACGCTGACAGGTTCGGAACGCGTGAATAGAACGGTTTCAGCCCAAGCCTTGGCCGCCGCCGGAGCCATGGCGTCCGAACGGTCCACCACCACCACCACCACCACGCGAGCGGGCGTCTCCTCGACGGCTTCCGCCGTTACGGACCACAGGCTTGCGGTTAAGGCTGCTAAAACGAAACTTCTGCGAAACATCCCCCAGGTTGCCCCCCATTTACGTCCGATCCAAAACAACATACCGGACGCGGCTTGATTTTGCTTGAAAAATCACGAGGTCGCAATGATGGACGCGGCAATGAAAGAACATCACCGGTACGCAGGAAAACGGCCCGAACCCCGAAGGGTCGCGGGCCGAAAAACTAAACGAGCGGATTAGATCGCGGCGGCGATCGAACTGATCAAAGGCAGACGCCATGCGCGACGGAACGCCACGGACACCAAGCCAGCAACGGAAAGCACAAGAATGGCCATGGACGAAAAACCGAAGAACCACTTTCCCAGAACCGGCAGATGAAGCGCCAGCAACGACAACACGCTCCACATCCACAGCACCAACCCCTGCCGAGAGTGAAACAAGACGTATTCGTCTTCCTTGTTCACGATCAGCGGAACAAAGCAGAGAATGCCCAAATAACTAAGGGCGGACAGAAAAGGAACCTTATAGCTGCTACCGGCGGCCACATTCAAATTTCCAGCTTGTGCGCTCATGATCTTTTCCCTTTCTAAGCGGCCTGCTCGTCGGATGATACGGCACGGCGTTTTTTGTATATTTCATACAGCGATACGGCGCCAGCCAAACCGGCGACCCCCAGCAGAACGGGCCCCCATGGCCCCAGTCCCAATCCCAGCCCCAAGGCGACGCCCTTACCGGCAAGGAACGTATTCCCGGCCATGGCGGCCGAAACGGGACCGCCGGCAACGGTGACGCCCGTCGCACCCGCCGCTCCCGCCGCGCCGACCGCAGCAGCCTTGGCCGGACCCGCCGCCGCCGCCGCTTTCGCGGCCGGAGCCGTCGTGCCGCTTTTCACCGCTGCCGCAGCCTTGGTCGCCGCACCTGCCGGAGCCGTGGCGGCGGTCTTGGCGGTTACGCCCTTGGCCGCGGCCGTCCGCACAGCCTCGCGTTCAACTTCACCGACAGCGGCAGCCTTGACCGCCGTTCCTTTGGCGGCGGCGGCGGCCTGCGCCGTTTCGCGTTCAACTTCCCGAGCCACGGCGGCCTTGACCGCCGTTCCCTTGGCTGCGGCGCCATTCGCCACGCACACGGGATTGTTCGCGGCGGTGCCTATCGCCGCCTGGGTTTCAACTGCAACTGCCATAATACCCCCTTGTTCGCATGCCCACGCCCCATAAAAGAGAATCTAGGCCTTAAGCTCATCCGCCAAATCGTCGTCGGAAGCGTGCATACCCTTTTCCTTGACCCGCGCTTCCAAATAATCGGCGCCGCGATCGAACGCATATTTGGCGGCGATACCCGCGGCCAACGCCACGCCCACCGAGATGGCGAGACCGCCGCCGACGGCGCCGACGGCCGCCGCGCTGAACGCCGTCGCCAGCCCCGCGCCGGCCGTTTCCTTGGTTGTGTCCAAGGCCGCCTCGCGTTGCGTTATCTTGCCGTCTTTCAGCAATTGTGCGTTTTTAGAAACGGCGCCTACGGCACCGACGATTGCCCCAAGAATCCCAACGCCGGGAACCGATTTCGCCAGATACGGCGCAAGCTGAAATGCCATTAGATCCTCCCCACACCGCCCCACAAACCAAAGTCAGGTATCGAGGCGTCACAATCAAACGATCGCCTAAACTTATATATAACCTTGAAACCTGTTGGCAACACTTTTCTTCATCAAGAACAGTTCTAATTAACGCTTCCATTCCGTTAGCGAACAACACTTTGGCGATACATGTTTAGGGGGGGGGGGGGGGGGGGGTTTAGGTGGGCTTCATTTTCCGGTCATATCGCTATGCCTTTTGTCCATGGCGCGCGGCCATTTTATCTTGCTCCAGGGGATATTGAGACGAATTCGCGTTCCGGGTCCCAAGGCCCATTCGGCCAGCCCCTTGACCAAAAAAAACGCCGCCGTCGCCAAAAGAAGCACCACGAAGATGTGAACGAACAAAAGAGCCAACACCCCCGCCAAGCCGACAATCGCAACAGGCACCCATTTTGTCGCCAAGCCGCCGCCCGATCCGAACACCCGCATAACGCGCGCAAAAAAATTCATCGCCACCCGACCTTGCTGCAACCACCCTTTTCTATCATACTCCGAACGTAGTCTGACCCGCCACAATCATCACCCTTTTTGGACGGGTAT
>Ga0316224_1000121_pt1 | contig 125849 bp, 116 predicted proteins | sample TBH18013metaG_FD_206254 | JGI IMG/M metagenome (GOLD analysis project Ga0316224, IMG submission 206254) | Freshwater microbial communities from Trout Bog Lake, Wisconsin, USA - TBH18013 | ecosystem: Environmental > Aquatic > Freshwater > Lake > Hypolimnion/Profundal zone | place: USA...
GCATCAACCGGATTGCCGCCGACAACGGCAAGACCAAACTGGTGGGCGATTGCCTGTACGAGGAATGCGCCGCCGTCGCCGGAGCGATCACTCCCGTTCCCGGCGGCGTCGGTCCGATGACCATCGCTTGCTTATTGTTGAATACGGTGGTGGCGTTCAAGAACCGGATGGGAGTCTAACTGGCGGATACCGTCCGGTCTTTGCGCCGCGTTACCTGCAACTGGCCGTCGGCGCCCTTGACGTAGGTGGTTTTCCCCACCGCGAGATTATCCAGAATGGTGATCAGGGCGCGGGGAATCGCGCCGAATTCCTTCGATCCTCGGGATTCGGTGTTGTAGACGGTAATGGAGGCGCGAATCATGTCCTTGGAAACAGGTTTGCCGTCGTTGCCGATCATGGGGTTCCTCTTTGTTCGGGTTGTCCTTGACTTTTATAGTCGGGCATCACCACATTGACAACAACACCCGAAGGGGAGTCCCGGCGTAACGGGGACTGAGAGGCCGGCATCGAATGCTCCGGCGACCCTTTGAACCTGCACCGGGTCATGCCGGCGAAGGGATCGGAAGGAAGGTTCCCGTTCCCCTTGTTGTCCGGCTGGCCCCATTTGGGGGAGCTATCCTTATGCCTGACGACATCGCTGCGTTTACCGTTACCACCGGCCCGTTGCCGGGGTCTAGGAAGATACTCGTTGACGGGACCATGCCCGGCGTTCGAGTCGCCATGCGCGAGGTTCATCTGGAGCCGTCCTCGGGCGAGCCTCCGGTGCCGCTTTACGATCCGTCCGGTCCTTATACCGATCAGAACGCGGAGATCAACATCCGCCACGGGTTGCCGCCCATCCGCCAGGAGTGGATATTGGCGCGCGGCGACGTGGAAACCTATGCCGGACGCGCCCATAAACCCGAAGACGACGGCTTGAAACCCGGTGAAACCATTTCGGTGCCGGTGTTCGACCGGACCGGTCGCCGTCCCTTGCGGGCCAAGGCGGGTCAAGCGGTGACTCAACTGGCCTATGCCCGCGCCGGGATCGTCACCCCGGAAATGGAATATGTGGCTATCCGCGAGAATCTGTGCCGGGCCGAAGGCGCCACGGTTCGCGACGGCGACGATTTCGGGGCGGAAATTCCCGATCAAATCACTCCGGAGTTCGTGCGTTCGGAAATCGCCCGGGGCCGCGCCATTCTGCCCGCCAACGTCAATCACCCCGAATCCGAGCCGATGATCATCGGCCGCAATTTCCTGACCAAGATCAACGCCAACATCGGCAATTCGGCGGTGGCCTCGTCGGTGTCGGAAGAGGTGGAAAAGATGGTGTGGTCGATCCGCTGGGGGTCCGACACGGTGATGGATTTGTCCACCGGCCGCCACATCCACGCCACCCGCGAATGGATCATCCGCAATTCGCCGGTGCCCATCGGCACGGTGCCGATCTATCAGGCGTTGGAAAAGGTCGACGGCAAGGCCGAGGATCTGACCTGGGAGATTTTCCGCGACACCCTGATCGAGCAATGCGAGCAGGGCGTCGATTACTTCACCATCCATGCCGGTTTGCGTCTGGCCTACATTCCGCTGACCGCCAAGCGGGTGACCGGCATCGTCAGCCGGGGCGGCTCGATCCTGGCCAAATGGTGCTTGGCCCACCATAAGGAAAACTTCCTGTACACGCATTTCGAGGATATCTGCGAGTTGCTTAAGGCCTACGACGTGGCGTTCAGCCTGGGCGACGGCTTGCGTCCCGGCTCGATCGCCGACGCCAACGACGCCGCCCAGTTCGCCGAGTTGGAAACCCTGGGCGAACTGACCAAGATCGCCTGGAAGCACGATGTCCAAGTGATGATCGAGGGGCCGGGCCATGTGCCCATGCACAAGATCAAGCACAATGTCGAAAAGCAATTGGCCCTGTGCGGCGAGGCGCCGTTCTACACGCTGGGTCCGCTGGTCACCGACATCGCGCCCGGCTACGACCACATCACCAGCGCCGTCGGGGCGGCGATGATCGGCTGGTTCGGCACCGCCATGCTGTGTTACGTGACGCCCAAGGAACATCTGGGCTTGCCCGACCGCGAGGACGTCAGGGTCGGCGTGGTGACCTATCGGCTGGCCGCCCATGCCGCCGATCTGGCCAAGGGCCATCCCACCGCCAAGCGCCGCGACGACGCGCTGTCGCGAGCGCGGTTCGAGTTCCGCTGGAAGGACCAGTTCAACCTGTCGCTGGACCCGGAAAAGGCCAAGGAGTTCCACGACCGCACCCTGCCTTCGGAAGGCGCCAAGCTGGCCCATTTCTGTTCCATGTGCGGGCCGAAATTCTGCGCCTACGAAATCAGCCGCGAAGTCCGCGAGATGGCGGTTTCGGAAGCCGAGAAGGGGATGGAGCAAATGAGCGAGAAATTCAAGGCCGAGGGCGCCGAGATTTACCACCACACCGACGCGGCCGAGTAGGCTCTAAGCAATGTCCGTCAGCGAGAAGTCGGTTCCCTTATACAGCAACGGGGAACCGCTCGCCTTGGCGAGGGCGTAGCTGAAACAATCGCCGTAATCGAGATTGGCGGGATGACGGCCCTTGCCGTATTTCCGCCAAGCGATCCGGGCGATTTCGGCTTGTTCCTGATCGACGGCTTCGCCCATGCCCATTGGGGTCATCGGCCCCAAACCCCCGGGTAATGAGACCGGTTTTGCCCCGTTGTTGCCCTTCCTGCCTTGCGACACCAAGGCGCTTGGCCTATGATGCGCTTTCGCGATGGTTGAATCAGGACGGCATTCGCGGCCAAGATGTTGAATGTCCGGGCTGTTCGATAGAGGCCATGGGCACTTTCCATCTCCCTACTAACACATCGGGCCATGAAAGGCGATTAAAGCGATGTTAGTAATTCGCTGCTACAATTGGATACCGCCAAGTCTCTCAGAAAATGAACAAATTCAGGTGGGAAGGAAAATATCCATTGTCGGCCACAAGGCTTTCGTTATGGCTTTAAAGGCGCGAATAACAAAAAATCAAACTTTTTCTAAAGAAGAACTGTTCTCTTATTCAGATATATTCATGGACGCAAAATATTTGCGCGACAATAATTACAAATCAAAAATACAACACGGTAAATTTGAAATAGTTTTATCATCAGTTATTTTGTTAAGTGTCATTGTGTATGTATTGTATAATATGAATGCGAGATTCATTGTTATATCAGGGTTGTTGGCAAGCATGGCGCTTACGGCGCCTTTTTACTACTCAATGACCAGAAGGGTTGATCGCTGGGCACAATCTCTTGTTGATGAATACAACAAATCAATGGAAGCGAACACGGGACAGGGCTAAGTGTTACCCACAGGATGCTAAAGAGGAGGTGGAATGACCGACGATCGCCTGACTTACACGGCACAGAGAATACTTTCAGCGATAGCCAGATCTCCACTCGGATCGCTTTCCGATATCCCTGACTGTGGCCCTGCCACAGGAGAGACGCTTGATCGGCTCGAATTATTTGGCTTGGTCCTATTGCAGGCAAGTCACTGGTCGCTCACGGCAGAAGGTGCAAAAGAGTTCCAGAGGCACCTTGTGGCACAAGTAACGGCGCACGAACAATCATAAGACGCAGGCCGCCACCGACTGGTTATGGCACGTACTTGACATTCGATTTAGCCCCGCTCTGGCAGGGGTGACGCGGGATATTGACGGTTAACAAGCTCTTTTCCCATCGACCTGCCGCCCTAGATTTGTATTGCAGTATGCGCTACAGCCTTGGCATTTTAGAGTCCTATTCACAGGAGGCGGGTTATGAGCATAGCCAAGCGAAAGGAGCATCCTCTGTCCATGAGGTTGCCGGAAGCGGACATCTCCTTGATCGACCGCGCCGCTAACCTGCGGGGACGGTCGAGAACCGATTTCGTTCGCGAAGCCGCCGTTCGCGCCGCCGAAGACGTTCTGATGGAAAGCGGTCTTGTGCGAATGAGCGATCAGGGGTTCGCGGAGTTTGTTTCCATCGTTTCCGCTCCGCCTTCTCCGGTCGCTCCGATGGTCAGGATTCTGAAGCGCCCGGCGCCCTGGGATGCCAACAATATCGGTTGATCGGTCACATGGCGCTTTCCGCTCCTGAATTGCTGACGGCGGCTCACGACGTTTCACGGTTTTCCTGTGGCAAACCCGCTCTCGATCATTGGCTTCAGTCTCGAGCGTTATCAAATCAGGACAAGGGATTTACCGTCGTCCTGGTGGTCCATGATGCGGGTCGGGTGGTGGGCTATCATGGACTGGCCCCGACCTCGGTGGTGCCCGTCGTTCCGCCAAGATCGATCAAGACGGGACAGCCTCCCAATCCGGTTCCGTGTCTGTTGTTGGGACAATTGGCGACCGATTCCCAATGGACGGGACAAGGGATCGGCACCGGCCTGTTGCGGCACGCTTTGATCCGCTGCGTCAAAGGCGCGAACTTGATCGGCGGGCGTGCCCTGATCGTTAAAGCCATCGATAACGATGCCGCGTCGTTTTGGGCGAAACGGGGTTTCCTGCCGTCGAAGGACGATCCGATGACTTTGTTCCGGTCGATCGCCGACATCGCCGCGTCGTTGAAAGACGCCGGAATCGGTGGTTGACGTCGCGTATTTCGTCCTTTCCCATTGAACCGGCGGCGGAACTGGTGTAGACACTCCGGCTTCGGCGCGGCACCCCTGGAGGCTGCGCTCTTTTGCATTGAAGGAGAGTACCATGAGCAGCGTTGCATCTTTCGCCGCAACGGTTCGCGAACGGGTTGGAAAGGGGGCCGCCCGTGCCACGCGCCGTTCCGGTCTGGTTCCCGGCGTCATCTATGGGGATAAGCAATCTCCCATCGCCATCGCCATCGACCCCCGCGTCATTTGGTCCGAGCTGAACAAGCCCGGTTTCACCACGCGGTTGTTTTCCATCGATCTGGGCAAGGACGGCAAGCACAGTTGCCTGGCCCGCGATGTGCAATTCCACCCCGTTACCGACCGTCCCCACCACGTGGATTTCCTGCGGGTCTCCGCCGATTCGGTGGTGCATGTGAAGGTTCCGGTCCATTGCGTCAATCACGACAAGTCACCGGGCATCAAGCGCGGCGGCGTGCTGAACATCGAGCACCACGAAATCGAAGTAACCTGTTCGCCCGGCCATATTCCGGCTGAATACGTGATCGATCTGGCCGGTTTCGAGATCGGCATTTCGATTCACTTGTCGCAAATCGCCCTGGGCGAAGGCGTCAAGCCGTATCACTTGGCTGCGGAAGCGACCATCGTGACCATCGCGCCGCCCACGGTCAGCCGCGAAGCGACACAGGCGGCAGCCGAGGCGTAAGTCATGCTGCTGGTGGCGGGGCTTGGCAATCCGGGTTCGGATTATGCGGGGACTCGCCACAATATCGGGTTCATGGCGGTGGACGCATTGGTCCGCCGCCATTCTTTTTCGCCGTGGAAGGCTAGGTTCCAAAGCGAGGTTTGCGAGGGAACGATCGCGGGCGAGAAGGTGGTGGCGTTGAAGCCGCAAACGTTCATGAACCTGTCCGGCCAGGCGGTCGGACAGGCGGCCCGCTATTTGAAAATCACTTTGGGCCACGTGCTGGTCTTCCATGACGAATTGGATTTGGCGCCGGGGCGAGTGCGGGTAAAGGTCGGGGGCGGCAGCGGCGGCCACAACGGGTTGAAAAGCATCGACGCCCATTTGGGGCGGGACTATCGCCGGGTGCGGTTGGGCATCGGTCATCCGGGCGACAAGGATTTGGTTACCGGTTATGTGCTGCATCCGTTCGCCAAGGCCGACCGGCTGTGGCTGGAACCGCTGCTGGATGCCGTCGCCGAGTCCTTTCCCGCTTTGGTAACCGGGGATGACGCGGGTTTCATGAACAAGGTCTCGGTCGCCATGACCGGAATATCAGGGGGAAAAGATGGGATTTAATTGCGGCATCGTCGGGCTTCCCAATGTGGGCAAAAGCACCTTGTTCAACGCCTTGACCCAGACGGCGGCGGCACAGGCGGCCAATTATCCGTTCTGCACCATCGAACCCAATGTCGGGCGGGTGGCGGTTCCCGACGCACGGCTGGAAAAGCTGGCGCAGGTCGCCAAGTCGGGCAAGATCATTCCCACTCAGTTGGAGTTCGTCGACATCGCCGGTCTGGTCAGGGGGGCGTCCCGGGGCGAGGGGTTGGGCAATCAATTCCTGGCCAACATCCGCGAGGTGGACGCCATCGTCCATGTCCTGCGCTGCTTCGAGGACGGCGACATCACCCATGTGGAAGGCTCGGTCGATCCGGTCCGCGACGCCGACACCATTGAAACCGAACTGATGCTGGCCGATCTCGATTCCCTGGAAAAGCGCATCGTGCCGTTGGAAAAGAAAGCCAAGGGCGGCGACAAGGACTCCAAGGCTCAGGTCGATGTGATGATTCCGATCCTGGCGGCGCTGCGCGAGGGCAAGCCCGCCCGTTCGGTAAAATTCGACAGTCCCGAAGACCGGTTCATGGCCGCGCATATGGGGTTGCTTACCGTCAAGCCGGTGCTTTACGCCTGCAACGTCGACGAGGACAGCGCGCAGTCGGGCAACGCTTTTTCTGAACGTGTGGCGAAAATGGCCAAGGAGCAAGGAGCCAGAACGGTGATCATTTCCGCGGCGATCGAAGCGGAAGTGGCTCAATTGGGCAGCGAGGAGGAGCGGGTCGAATACCTAAGCGCCTTGGGGCTAGAGGAAACCGGCCTGTCGCGGGTGATCCGCGCCGGATACGGGTTGCTGGATCTGATCACTTTCTTTACCATCGGCCCCAAGGAAGCCCATGCCTGGACCGTCGCCAAAGGCTCCAAGGCCCCGCAGGCGGCGGGCGTCATCCATACCGATTTCGAGCGCGGCTTCATCCGGGCCGAAACCATCTCGTCGGACGACTTCATCACCTGCGGCGGCGAGGCCGGCGCCAAGGAAGCCGGCAAGATGCGTCTGGAAGGCAAGGAATATCTGGTCCAGGACGGCGATATCTTCCACTTCCTGTTCAATGTATGAGTGGAAATAAGGGGTTCATGATATCGCGAAATATCTTGATACTGTGGAATCCGTTTGATTGAACCGGGCGCTAGCTCAGAACGGGCGTGCAAGCCTTTAAGCTGAACTTGTATTCAATGGGTCTTGGGCCAGCGCGTGCCGGAACCAGTTGAAGCGATGCGGTTTGTCCCTGCTTGTCGAACAATTTCAGCGTCCTAGATGTAATCGATGGATACATAGGCTCTTTCTGTTCTTGTCCTAAGTTCTGCGGCGGGCCAATAAATTGGTCGTTTTCATTAACGGCCGAACTGGGCTGCGGGATCGGTGTTCTTTTCATGACTTTGATTCCTATGGGTGCTAGTCATTTTTCTTCATAACAATTTGTATCTGACAATGCACATAAGCATGCTGCGCCTTAACACGGCAACATGCAATATTATTCGTTCATGTCCGTTGAAATAATCACAAATATATTCAAAAAAACAAGACGCTGAAATGTCATAATCTTATTTGTGCGAATAAAATATAAATATTATCTTAAGTTATGCATTTCAATATGCGAATATGTAAAAATAAGTTGTATTAAAATTATTTGACACCATATGTGTTAAGCTCAAATGTCTTTATAAGATTAATATCGCTTCCTTCGGTTGAGGGGAGCGGATGTGTTTGGGTTTCGATGCGGCGAAAGCGCCGATACCGGTTCACGCAAAAAGGAACGTCGAAGACTGGATGCAAGGGAAACAATTCTGACGTAGACGCGAGATTGAAAGCGTGAAATGGCCCATGGAAAGTTTGGTTCGATGAACAAGACGCATATGCCTTTCCCGGTGAATGACGGGCTTAAAGGAATTAACGACTTGGCTTTGTTTCTCAACAAATCCAAGCTTGTCGGCGGCTGGCATTTTATCGCGGGAACGCGGTTCGATCAGACCGTGGTTCGAATTGAATTCGACACCCCCGCCGACGCATATCCGGCATGGAGGAAATATTGTGAAGAACGATCCGTCACGCATTGGTAGGGTTTCGAATATCGACGTATCATGAAAAATATAACCGAAAACAATACTCATTTGGCTCAAGGTGTCGCCAGCACGTTCAGGGTGTTTGCGAACTGGAAATTAAATGAGGGTGAAATACGCGGAATTTTGGGCTTTCCCATCGGCAATCAGCTTGCCGAATGGCAGGCGGGAAATTTATCAAGCCTGACTACAGACGTTATCAATCGGTTGGGCGATGTTGGAGAAATCTATCGTTTGCTTAGGACCCATTCGGCGGGTGCATCCGATTGGCTTCGGATTCCTCTTGCTCATTTCGGCAACCGTCCCCCTATCGATCGCATGACTTCCGGTAACGTCGGCGATCTGGGATCGGTTCGCGACTTCCTGAAATACCATTGCGGCACAAGAATTCCGACGGTAGATCGAAGCTAGAGTAGAGATTTCCTGACCGGGGACTTATAACGTCTTAAGCGTCGCCCCTGTATATAATAGGGTTGCTTCGGTAAAAGCTGCTATTTATCCTAATTAGCGCCGTATATGCATCCGGTTCCATTTTTCAATGGTTGGGGTGTCGTGGCGTGTTTAACGGACGAAATCAAAAATCGTATGTTTTTCTAAAGAGGTAACGTTCAAAGGCTTGCTATTCGGTGTGCGGGGGGATTGCCGAATTTCACGGCGTTCTTTGGCGGGGTGGTTTGAGGAGCGGGAAATGGGGACGGATGTTTTTGCCGGAGCTGAATACAATCGTTCGCTATCCGATAACGGCAGGTATGTGGCGTTTGTCGAGCAAGCGGTAAAAGATTACGAAACCTTCCGGACGTTCAAGACCAATCCGGACTATCGGGCCATTCTTGAACACGTCAGTCCGGAATTGGGGCTGATGTATTTGAATGTCGTTGCCGGGCAGACGCCGTACTTTTTCGAAATTTTAGATCGATTTAAAATAAACGATCTGGTTGGATCGCCGCAAAAGATTCAATACGGCCCCGTGGAGATTAGCCCAAGCACGTTGCGCTACGTCAAGGTTGCGTCCGATATTGTCACCATGTTCGGAGCGGATATTGGCGACGTTGTCGAGATCGGGGTCGGCTACGGCGGGCAAATGCTGATCCTGGATCAAGTTTGCGCTATCTCTCATTATACGCTATTCGATTTGAAGCCTGTGCTGGATTTGGCTTCCAAATATTTGGAATGCCATATCCTTAATTCATCCTATAATACGTCAACCATCAATCAATTCGATGGTTCCGCTTGCTATGACTTGGTGATCAGCAATTACGCGTTCTCGGAACTTCCTTCACGGTTGCAGAGAGTCTATATCGAAAAAATCCTGCAAAAGGCCAAGCGAGGCTACTTGACCATGAACAGCGGTCTTAGCAACAGCGTGTTCAAAAATGACAAACTGTCATTGGATGAATTGCGCGACCTTCTTCCAGAATTTAACGTTCTGGATGATAATCCGCTGAATTATCCGGGAACCTATATCATCGTTTGGGGATTATGATTTTTCGTCGGTCGTCGGGGCGGCGGTTTTCCGCGTCAGGCCGCTGGGCAGCATGCGGGACAGTACATTGTCCTTTAAAATGAAATGATGACGCAACGCGGCCGCTATATGTACGGCGATCAAGGCCATGATGCCGTCGGCCAAGATTTCATGGCAATCTTCCCATAGTTCTTTTAGGTCTTTGTCCGGCCCGACCAGGGTCGGCAATTTCAGTCCAAACAAATGGATAGGGTGATCGCCGAACTGGGACTGCAAAATCCCCGAAACCGGCAGCAAAAACATCAGGCCGTACAAACCAAGATGTCCCGCTTGCGCCGCGATCTTTTCGAGCTGCCCCATGCTGTCGGGCAAAATCGGAGTTCCTTTGTTCAAGCGATAAACAAAGCGCATAACAGCCAATAGCAGGACCACCACGCCGATCTGTTTGTGAATGTCGTGGAGTTCGCTACGAAGGTCGCCCTTGGGCAAATCCACCATCACAAGGCCGATCGCCAACAACACGGCGATAAGAAGCGCCATCGTCCAATGCAGGGTTTTTGCCGTGAAATCATAACTTAAGGGGGCCATAGGTCATCCTATATGAAAAAAAGCGGGTGCTTTCTCGTTCCTGGAGAAAGCACCCGAATCGTATCAGGCGGCGACCGAAGTGGCAACGGCCGCCGTTTGGCTGGCCGTAGCGGTTGCTGCCGTGGAACTTGCCGTCGTCCCGTAGGATTGGATAGCGCTTTGCAAATCCGTCAACAGCTTGGAAATGTCCGTTTGGACTTGACTGCTGCTGAACGGGTCGTTCAGGGCGGACGTGTTCCCGCTGGGGGTGGTGGCCGAGCCGGATTGCCCGTCGTCAGCGTCACCATCGTTGGAATGATGGTGGTGGTGGTGATGCCCGCCGACTTGACCGGGAACGGGATTGGGCCCGTCCGTGGCTTGCGCGTCGGTTGACGCGGCGGTTTGCGAGGCGCCTGCCGTAGCGGATGATGCGGGCGTGCTTGCCGCCGTTGTTCCGGCCGTTGCGGACGGGTTTGACCCCGTACTCGTCGGAGCGGAGGCAAGCGATTGAAGTTCCAGAAGAATATTCTGCAACTCGGACGACAATTGCTGGAACGGGTTAGCAGCGTCCGAAGCCGATCCGCTTGCGGACGTGCCGGAGGATGATGCCTGATTCGTTCCGGCGGTGCCAGTGCTTCCCGTCAGGGTGGCGCTGGCCGAGGTCGAAGTAAAACTTCCGGCCTCCGTGTTTTGGTTCGCCTGCATAGAGTGAAGCAACCACGCGAGTTGCGACGAACTACCGGCTCCCGATATGCCGTATGTCATGGTTTTGTTCCCACGATGGACCATTCCCAAAGCCGTTCTATGCCTTGAGACTGGAGTTGGTGCGTCATTCCACGCGGCTGGGTGTGGAGCAAAAACCGTGCCAGTTCACGTTGTAAAGATATTGTTTGCAATCAATGCGTTATGTTTTTGGGCGAGGTGGTTCTGGGAAGATCTTGCCGGTCAACCGGCAGAAACTGCCGAACCGATTTAACCGCATACCGGTTTTCTAATCGATGATGCCGCTTGAGGGATGCTCGGGCGGGTCGCTGACGCCATAGATTTCGTCCCCCAGAATGTCCCGCACCGAAACCATGCCGGCCGGTGCGCCCAATCGGTCGACCACGGGGACATGACGAAAATTGTTCTCGTACATGATGTGCAATACGCGCGAAACCGGCGTGTCCATGGTGACGGTGATAATCCCTACCGTCATTACCTGGGACACGGGAACCGTCGACGGGTCAAGTCCTTCGGCGATAACGCGCTGGATGGCGTCGCGCTCGGAAAAGATGCCCGACAACCGCCCCCGGTCGGTGACGATGACGGCGCCGACATTCGCATTTTTCATTGCCTTGGCTGCTTCGAGCACCGGCGCATTCTCTGAAAGTGCGACCACCTGCCTGCCGGCAACCACATCGCGTACAAAGCGGCCACCCATTGAAGCCTCCGTTTCCATACATCCGACCATGCAACTCTAGCCTAAAGTTTGCGCTCTGGCGAGAAGATCGATTGATGACGCGGAATCGAGTGGTTGCTAGTAATATATAAATATATTGTATAAAATTTTATACAAAGTTAGTATATTTTATATAAATCATAGTTACAGTATGTGTTAACAGTCGTGTCGTAGTCGTATATGTTGACATTTCATTGTTGTTGTGCGCCAATGTTGGTGTTGTTGTTCGAGGTGCGTTATGTCTGTGTCGGAGATTCACGCGGAAAAATCGGAATTTGCGCTTAATTCCAGTCGTGCGGCAATGGGTTCTGTTTTGATGGCGCCGTTGGCCGTATGTTTGATTTTCGGTTTTGTCGATGGCATACGAATGGCGGTGGCTCAATCCGTCATTGATTTCACCGCTCAACAGATGAGCCGGTGGAGCAGGGCGCACGGTTGGGCGGCACCAACCGATTTGATGACGTATGCGGATCGCGATTTGAAGGTTTCGTCGCATCAATCGCCGGTAATGGACGTATCTCTTTATCCGTCATATCGGGGCACGACCATTCAGGTCCGCTCGACCTTCATTTTCTGGGCGCCCAAATTTGTCAGGTTGATGATCCCCGGCGCTTCCCATGGACAAAGCGCCATTCTCTGCGCCACATCGCAGGCCTGAAAACAATTCAAGCCCGCGACGCCAAGCCGGTGGGAATGCGGACGACCACGCTGGAGTGATCTTCGTCGGCGCCGTTCGATTCGATGGACCCGCCGTGCATTTGCACGATGCGCTGCATCAGGGCGCGGCGCAAACCGAAGGAATATTCCACGGGCACTTCTTTCAATTGGTTCTTTTTCGAGACCACCGTGAAGCAAATATCCTTGCCGTGCCGATTGACCTTGATCTGAAGATGTTCGCTCACCGGCGTGGTGACGATCAAATCGTTCAGTAAAGTGAACAGCACTTGCTTCAGACGCCGTTCGTCGGCGACGATCCAACCGATGTCGGTCGGGCAATCTAAATCCATATGGACGCGGAACTCGCGGGCGCGTTCGCGGACCAGGGCCATCACCGAAATCAACAGCGGTATGATATCCACGGTATTGAGTTCCAGGGTCAATTGTCCGGCATCGACGGCCACCAAATCCAAGATATCGGAAACCAAACCGTCAAGAATCGTTACTGATCGCCAAATGCCCTCGATACCGGCGCGGTGTTCCGACGACAGGCTGTGCTTGTCGTCCTTAAGCAGTGCCTGTGTGGTATTGATGATCGAATCCAAAGGTTTCTTGACCTCGGCCGAGGCGTTGGCGATCACTTGGCTTTTCAAGGAATCGTCGGCGGCCAGGACTTCATTGCGGTCGCGAAGGGCGCGTTCCTTGCGCTGGGTATCGGTTACATCCAACCATGTCAGCAATGTCGCTCCGTCGGGCAGCGGGACGCTGGCGCAATCCAATATCTTGCCGTCACTGCGTTCAAGGCGGCCGCTGGAAACCCGCCGTTCAACGAACCATGTCCGCAGCCTTTCCCGGACCATGCTCCACACCTCGTCCGAGGCGAAGAATCCGTGCAGTTGTTCGACGATATCGGTGCCGTGCGGTCCAGACGACAATTGTTCGGGACTAAGACCCCACAGGCCGGCAAAGGCGGGATTGAACAATTTGATGCGGCCGTCGCTGCCCACCACCACCAGTCCCTCGTGCAAATGGTCCAAGGTTTCGCGCTGCACCGCCATCATGGTGTTGAACGACCGTTCAAGGGCCAGGGTATCGGTGACGTCTTCGTAGGTCAGAATCAGACCTCCGTGGGGGTGGGGTGAAACCACGCGCCTTAACGTGCGGTCGTCGGGCAGATGCAGCAGCGTTTCGACGGGTTGGATCAGCGAGGTGAACAGGCGGATCTCGTCGTCTTTATAGGCGCGGTATTCCACCACTTCCGGCAGAATCCGGCGTTCGCGCAGCAGATCGAGCATTTCGCCGTATGTGGGCAATCCGTGCAGCCATTCCGGGTCCAACCGCCACAATCGGGCGAAAGCGGTGTTGTTGAAGGTCAGCCTTGTGTCTGCCGAGAAGATGGCGATGGCCGTGGCCAATTGCTCCAGCACCTCGCGTTGGACCGACAGATGGCGCTCGATCTGGCTTTCCAGTTCTTCCAGCGGGGTTTGATCCTGGATGAACCCGGCGGTCATCAGATGGTCGCCAAGGGCGAACGCCGATTCGGTCAGAGACACCAGTCGGCGTTGTCCGCCAAGCACAAAATGGAACCTCCGCGATCTAGGCGCGCGAGCAGCCCTTGCCCTGGCCGCCAGCGCTCGGGCCTCGCGCACCGAATCCTCGGAAGCCAATTCGATTTGCCTGCCGACCACTTCCTCGGGCGAGCCGGCTTCGACCGACATGGCATAGGCGTCGTTGACAGCGACCAGGGACAAGTCTTCGCCACGCAGCCATACCGGCATGGGCAGCGCGTCGAGAACGCCTTTGAAATTGGCTGCCTGGTTGGCGATGGATTGCAATTGCCGATCCAGCGCCGACAGCGCCTGCGCGGTTTCGGTGATGTCGCCCGCCCACAGAATGTCGGCCAGCCACAGGCCGCTTTCGGTGGCGATGCGCAAACCGTGAATGCCGATTTGACGGGGTTGATCGGCCATTTCCAACACCGCGTCAAAGCCAACCCCCTGGCTCGACATCCGGGCGACATGATCGGTCAGACTCAAAGCATCGGCCGGAGTGAACGCGGCGGCGACATCGTCGAAACTGGAATCGGCACCGTGAATCAATCCCAACAGGATGGCGAGACGGCGCGAGCACAGCACCCGCCCATCGGCCAGCCAAGCGAAAAAGCCGTCGGGCGCCGAGGACAGCAATTCCAACAGCGCTTGTTCAATGCCTTCCGAAAGCTCGGCCTGTCGCTTCAATTTGCCCAGCCGAACGCGCGACAACACCAATGCGAACAAAGCGATAAAAAGCAGCACCGCCAACGCCAGCGACGCGATGACCAGAGTTGTCAGCCATTCCTCGGGTATTGGTAAGATCGTCGTTCCCCTAAACTCGGCTTCGTTTACCGGGACATTGCCGTTTCAGACGCCGCTTGGCAACTGGTGCCGCAATCTGCTAAAGCCATCCCATGCTGCAAAGAGCTTACAATTGGATGATGGATAAGGCCACCCACGATCATGCGAAACCGTGGTTGGCGGCGATATCTTTCGCCGAAAGTTCGTTTTTTCCGATTCCCCCCGACATCATGCTGATCCCCATGGTGCTGGCCTGTCCCCGGGACTGGTTCAAGTTGGCCGGACTATGCACACTGGCCTCGGTCGTGGGTGGGTTTTTCGGATACGCCATCGGCTATCTGGCCATGGACAGCATAGGGCAATGGCTGTTGGGCATGCTTGGGCTGATGGACAAGTTCGAATCGCTGAAGCCCTGGGTCGCCGAATACGGTGTGTGGTTGATCCTGATCAAGGGCATGACGCCGATTCCCTACAAGCTGATCACCATCACCGCCGGGGCGTTCCATTTCGATCTGCTGTCGTTCGCCCTGGCGTCGGTCGTCGCCCGGGGCATGCGGTTTTTTCTGTCGGCCATCCTGTTGTGGCGGTTCGGCGAGCATGTCCGCACCTTCATCGAAAAGCGACTGACCCTGGTCACCACCGCCATCGCCGTGCTGCTGGTCGGCGGCTTTCTGGCGGTAAAGCTGCTGTAGGGTATGTAGGACGCGGATCCCCGAAAGGGGGATGGCGTATGATGCCACCCGATTTCCGACCTCCGATTAGGAAAAAACAATCAGCTATTTCCCCTGGGGCGGATCGCGACCGATCCTACTCCATAATCAACACGATCAGTTCCTTGGGGCCGTGGACGCCGTAAGCCAGGGTCTGTTCGATATCGGCGGTTTTCGACGGACCGGAAATCAGCAGCAGGTTGGTGGGCATGGCGCGGTTCCAGTGTTGGCTTGCCATCATCGAGGTCAGGGTGTCGTGGATGGCGTTCGCCTCCAACACGGCGATATGGATGGGGGCCAGCAGGCTCATCAGCCGGGGCTCGTCCGCGCCTGGACGCAGGACCAGACTGCCGGTTTCGGCGATGGCCCCCGCCGTCCCGGTCAAAGCCGCGTCGATGCCGTGAACCAGCGTATCCTTCATCTCCTCGACGCAGCGGTCGTAGGGCACCAGTTCCGGAGCGTCGGGATTTCCCGCCCAGGCTTCGGCAAGCGCCCGTCCCAAGGGATGGGCGGGGGCAATCAGCAACCGTCTGATGCCGCGATTGGCCAGAATGGACAGCAGCCGTTGCGGCCAAACCTGGGACTCCACCGGGTGGACCTCGCCATGGGCGGCCTCGATCATGGTGGTAAAGCGGTTTTGCCGCTCCGGTTCGGCGATGACGGCGGGCCGCCAGTCCGGTTGAATGACGCCAACCGATTCGGGAGCCATCCGCAATCGCGCCAAGATGGAAGACCGCGCGTTTTTAACCATCGCCAAACCCCTCGCTGGCCGCTTGTTCGTGCAAGGACGCGCGGGCAAATTGCGGACGCGTTCTGACTAAAGTCCATCTTTTGAATAACCGGCCGGGCATCAGGTTGCCGAAGCGGGTGGCCCCCCATAAAAACAGGCGATAAAGCTTGGGCGACGTGTTGACCATCGTCCACATCGACCAGATGGTCCGTTCCAGGGTGCCGCTAAAGTGGCTGTGGGCGACGGCACCGGTGGGGTTGACGCTTTCCTCGCGCAGATGAACCAGGATGTCGGGGATTGGAATCTTGACCGGACAAACCTCGGCGCAGGCGCCGCACAGGGTCGAAGCGTGGGCCAGATCGCCCTTGGCTTCCAGTCCGTCCAACTGCGGCATCAGGATTTTGCCGATCGGTCCGGGGTAAACCGCGTCATAGGCATGGCCGCCGACGCGCCCGTATACGGGGCAATGGTTCATGCAGGCCCCGCAGCGGATGCAGCGCAAGGTGTCGCGCAAATGCGGATCGGCGTAAACTTTGGACCGACCGTTGTCCAGCAGCACCAGATGGACCTCGGTGGGACCGTCTTTTTCGCCGGGGCGGCGCGGCGACGAAATCATGTTCACATAGGTGGTGATCGGTTGCCCGGTGGCCGAACGCGGCAGCAACGCCAGCAGGGGCGGAATGTCGGACAGCGATTCGACCACTTTCTCGATGCCGGTCACGGCGATGTGCAGCGACGGCAGGGTGGTCGACAACCGGCCGTTGCCTTCGTTTTCGATCAGCACCAGGGTTCCGGTTTCGGCCACGGCGAAATTAACCCCGGACAGTCCGGCGTCGGCGGCGGCGAACCGCTCGCGCAGCACCCGCCGGGCGGCGGCGGTCAGCGCGTCCACATCCTCGGTATAAGCCTGATCGGGGATGTTGTCGGCGAACAACCGGGCGATCTGATCAAGATTCTTGTGGATGCACGGCATCACGATATGGGACGGGGTTTCGCCTGCCAACTGGATGATGTATTCGCCCAGATCGGATTCGATGGCGTCGATGGCCTGTTGTTGCAAATGATGGTTCAGGTGCATTTCCTCGGACACCATCGACTTGCCCTTGATGACCAAGCGGGCGTGATGCTTGCCCAGAATCTCGCTGATGATGGCGTTGCCTTCGGCGACGGTTGCCGCCCAATGAACCTGGATGCCGTTGGCGGTGCAATTGGCTTCCAGTCGTTCCAGCAGGTCGGGCAGCTTGGACAAGGCGTTGGCGCGGATGGCGGCGCCCTTGTCGCGCAAAGCTTCCAGTGCTTGGCGGTCGGGGAATTGCGCCTTGCGCTTTTCCATCAGTCCGTCCATGGCGCGGCGGAAATTGGCGCGCAGGCTTTTATCGCTTAGGGCGACGGCGGCTCTTTGCGCGAATCCGGTGGGGCTATTCATGACTGCGTTCCCACAGAAATTGAGCGAGATGAACGGGGCGGACGGGATGACCGGCCTTTTCCAGCGTGCCGCCGATATTCATCAGGCAGCCGCAATCGCCCGACACCACCGCCTGGGCGCCGCTTTCGACGATGGCGGTCATTTTATCGGTCGCCATGGCCGACGAGATGTCCGGCTGCTTGATCGAGAATGTGCCGCCGAAGCCGCAGCATTCGGTCTCGCGGGCGAAAGGAACGATCGTGACGTTGGATAATTGCGACAACAGGCGTAAGGGCTCGTCGACGATCTGCATTTCGCGGCGCGAACTGCACGAGGTATGGAACGCCACCCGGATCGGTTCGCCGTGATCGCGCAGGTCGATTTTCAGTACATGAACCAGAAACCAGCTGAATTCGTAAATCCGATCAGCGAACGCGGCGGCGCGGGCTTCGTCATTGGTGCCCGCGAACATCTTGGGATAGTGGTGGCGCATCATCCCCGCACATGATCCCGAGGCAACCACGATCGGCCAATTTTCGGAGAACGCGTCCAATTGGCGCGTTGCGACCTCGATGGCGTCGGGGGCGTAACCGGAATTGCGGGCAGGTTGTCCGCAGCAGCTTTGGGATTGAGGAAAAACCACCGTTATTCCTTCGCGCTTCAACAAACGCATCGCCGCCAGTCCGGCTTCCGGATAAACCGTATCCATCAGGCAGGTGCCGAAGAAATAAACTTTTTCCGGTTTGTCCAACGTTCGCACTTGGTTTGTCTCCCCAATCCTTCCGGAATTGTAGCAGAAAGCCCTTTGTCAAGGGACGGAAATGTCTTTCGCATCAATAAAATTCGCTGTGTGAGGCGGTTCACATACGCCCCTTTTCCCCCGGGCTAAGGTCGCGGCAGGTTCATTCAAGGAATGGAGGCTATCATGTCCGCCACCACATTGATGTTTTTGGGCAGTTCGGTGTTTGTCGCCGAAATGATCGATGTAGCCGTCTCGGATGTGCGGAGTTTCCAAATTCCCAATCGCATACCGCTGATTCTGATTGCTTCGTTTCTTGCTGTCGCCGTGTTCTCGGGCATGGGGTGGACTGATTTTCTGTCCCATATCAGCTCGGGATTCGTTTTGTTCGTCTTGTCCACGGCCCTGTTCATGGGCGGAATCTGGGGCGGCGGCGATGCCAAGTTGCTGCCCGCCGTCGCTTTGTGGGTCGGTTTGGTGGGGCAGCCTCGGTTTCTGTTGGTCATGGCGTTCGTGGGCGGATTGCTTGCCGTCAGCGCGCTGATGGTCCGGCACATGCCGCTTCGCCGTGTCGCCTTCATTCATGCGTGGGGCGAGAATTTCATGACGTCCGGACAAGTTCCTTATGGCTTGGCCATTGCCGCCGCCGGAATCGATTGGTGGTTCGTTTCGGTCATTCCGCAATTCGTGGCGGGGTCATGAATGCCCCTTTAGGATAAGAAGACTTTTCTTGGAACCCGCATTGACGCATAATGGTCGGCCAATATCTTGGGTGCCGATGGGAGCGGGACATGTCGGGTGCAGAGGATTTGCTGGTGAAAACACCGCTGTTCGCCGACGCCACGGCGGAAGAGCTGGGTAATCTGACCAAGCAGGCCGGCAAGATCGGGTTGGCGGCGAAGCAAAATCTTTTTTCTCGCGGCGATCCCGGCACTCAACTTTACGTCCTTATCGAAGGCGCCATCCGCATAACCGTTCTGTCCGAGGACGGACGCGAGGTGATGTTCGCGCTGGTTGAACCCGGTCAAATTTTCGGCGAAATCGCCGTTCTCGACGGCGGCCCGCGCACCGCCAGCGCCACCGCCATGATGACGAGCAGGCTGATTTCCATCGATCGAGCCCATTTGTTTTGGTTCCTGGACAGGAAACCGGCCCGCTACGGACGGCTGATCACGGTGTTGTGCCAGCGCATTCGCGCCGCCGATGAATTGCTGGAAGATTTATTGTTCCTGTCCGCCCGGTCCAGACTGGCCAAACACCTTCGTTCACTGGGCGATAAGATCGGAAAGTGGGACGGCGATTCGGTTACCATCCGGTTGTCTCAACAGGATTTGGCCGACAATCTGGGCGTCAGCCGGGAATTGATCAATAAAATCCTTAGCAAGTGGGAAAGTTCGGGATCGGTCAGCCTGTGGCGAGGCCAGATCACCTTTTCGATGGATTCCGAGCTTGATGAAAACGAGGGGTTCTAGCGATTCGCGCTCACACGCGATCACTCTACTTAATTTATACGGCCCCCAGCCGGGCGCAAACCTTCCGGTTTGCTTGGCCGCCGCCGCAATGGCGGCAAGAGCAACATGATTCAGTGTGAATGCGCATTGCTTTAGACTTTCCCCATCCGCAGGCATTCGATCAGGCGATTGAACGCGTGACCCAAATTCCGCTCCGCTTCGACGCTTAGCGGTTCTCCCAACTCGAAACTGTCGCCGCGAATGGCCATGGTCCAAGTCTGGGGCAGCGGCATATTCAGTTTCCGGGCCACCTCCAGCACGCAAGCGGGCGATAGCGCATGGGTGGAATGGCTGGCGTCCTTTTCCGCGCTGATTTCGGTCAGGGCGAAGGGAGGAGCGCACGCTACGCTGGCATCGACGAATACCGCGGTCGCGACGTCTTTCAGGTCCAAAGCGTGTTCGATCTGGCATTGAAAGTCGGTTTGGACGATCACCTCGACCGGCAGGCTATGGGAAACACCGTCCTGGTCAAGCCACTGCTCCAGGCGGTCGACCAGCGTCGACCCCAAGGAATCGTCGCCGCGACTGGGATTGCCGATGCCGAACACCAGCCATTTTGGTTTCGGCACCCCTGAAGCCGGGGACATTTAATCGTTTTTGACCATGGAATCGACAATTGTCCCATCGGCATCGACCAGTTCCACCAGCAACGGCATCTTGCCCAAGGCATGAGTGGCGCAGGACAGGCACGGATCGAAACAGCGAATGGCGACCTCGATATGGTTCAGCAGTCCCTCGGTGATGGTGCGGCCGTTCAAATAGCGGCGCGCCACCCGGCGCACGGCCTCGTTCATCGGCTGGTTATTGTGGGTGGTGCTGACGATCAGGTTGCACATGGTCACCAGATCGTCCTCGCCCACTTGGTAATGGTGAATCAGCGTGCCGCGCGGGGCTTCGATGATGCCGACCCCTTCCGACCGCCGCTCTCCCTGTTTGATCAGTTCGCCGTCCAGCAGGTCGGGATCGTTCAGAAGGTCGCGGATCACTTCGGCCGCATGCAGCATCTCGATCATTCGCGCCCAGTGATAAGCCAGAGGAGAGTGCCACAAGCCGCCGCCGCGCGCGGCTTTGAAGGTTTTGCGTTCGGCCTCGGCCAATTCCGAGGGGATGAAATCGCAATTCTGGACGCGGGCCAGCGGTCCGACCTTGTACCAGCCGTCTTCCTTGCCCTGGGCGATCAGATAGGGGAACTTCATGTAGCTCCACGATTTGACTTCTTCCCGGATCAGATCGTGATAGTTCTGGTCGTCGACGCCGTCGAAAAGGATGCTGCCGTCGGCATTGCGGCCGCGCAATACGCCGCCGTAGAAATCCAGCGCGCCGTCGCCGGGACGAACCAAGGACATCATCTTGGATTCGAAATGTCCGAACTCCCTGAATTCCTCGCCGCCGTCCGTCGCCAGTTTCCTGACGATATCGACCGCGCCCTTGGACCAGGCTATCATCTGGTCGATGTCTTTTCTTAACGAATCCCGTTCGGCGACGCTCAGCAATTTGTTGATGCCGCCTGGAATCGATCCGGTGCCGTGGACACGTTTGCCGGCGGTGATGCGAATCGCTTCCTGTCCGAATTTGCGCAGCTTGACGCCTTGCACGGCGATATCGGGATAGGCCTCGGCGACGGCCACCACGTTGCGTTTGGCCACGTCGGCGCCAAATCCGAACAGCAGATCGGGTGAAGACAGGTGGAAGAAATGCAGGGCATGGGATTGCAGCATCTGGCCGTAATGCATCAGGCGTCTTAATTTCTCGGCCGTTCGGGACAAGGGCAGGGCGCCAACCACCCGGTCCATGGCCTTGGACGCGGCCAAATGGTGGGAGACCGGGCAGATGCCGCACAAGCGCTGCACCATGACCGGCACTTCCCAATAGGGGCGGCCTTGAATGAATTTCTCGAAGCCCCGGAATTCGACGATGTGAAGACGGGCTTGCTGCACGTCGCCGTTGTCGTCCAACAACAGCGTGACCTTGCCGTGGCCTTCTACCCGCGAGACCGGTTCAATGGCGATGCGGCGCAACCCCTTGGGGTTCGAGGCGGTTTCCAATTGGAACGTCATGATCGGCCCTCTTTTCTAATCGAAATGGCGCAAAGGATAGGGAAGGCTGGGGGTCCGTCCGGCGATTAGCTCGGTCAGGAACGTCCAGATGGCGTCGCCCGAGGGCGGGCATCCCGGCAGGAAATAATCGACGCGGACGATTTCGTGAATGGGATGGACCTTGTCGAGCGGCAGGGGCAGTTCGGGGTCGTTGGGAATGTGCGCTTGCTCGAGGTCGATAACCGGGCCGGTCTGATAAGTCTCGATCAGGATGTCTTGCAGGTCCAGGTGATTGCGCTGGGCGGGCAGGCCGCCGTTGATGGCGCAAGCTCCGATGGCGATCAAGGTCTTGCAGTTGGCTCTGAACTCGCGCAAGACATGGACATTCTCGTTGTTGCAGATGCCGCCTTCGATGATGCCGATGTCGCAGGGGCCGCAATGCTTGATGTCGGTGATCGGCGAGCGGTCGAATTCAACCAACTGAAGCAGGTCGAGCAAACGCTCGTCGATGTCCAGAATCGACATGTGGCATCCGAAACACCCCGCCAGCGAAGTGGTGGCGACGCGCAGCTTGGGTTTGGCTGGTTTGACTAGAGCGGTCATCATACCGTCTCCTTCTTGGGAAGGCCTTGAACGCTGATCGGCGTTTCATCGTATTTGCGCTGTCCGATCGGGACCGAGAAACCGTGCCGTTTGTGCAGGATGACGCCCACCGGACAAATGTTGGCGGCCTTGTCGGCGGGGTCGATATTGGTATCCGCTAGGCGGCCGGATTCCGCGTTGACCGCCAAATGTTTATGGATGCCCCGTTCGGTCAGGGCGAAAATCGATTTGCCGTCCATGTCGCGGCTGGCGCGGACGCACAATTCGCAGAAAATGCAGCGGTTGAAATCCAGCAGGATGTCCGGGTGGGACGCGTCGACCGGACGGTCGGGATAAAACAGGGTGTAATGCGGGGTCATGACTTCGTGGTCGTAAGCCTGCGCCTGAAGCTCGCACTGCCCGCTTTTTTCGCAGGATGGGCAAAAATGGTTGCCCTCGACGAACAGCATTTGCAGCAGGACCTTTCGTTCCTCGCGGATTTCGGGGGTGTTGCTTTCCACCTCCAATCCCGCCGCTGCCGGGGTGGCGCACGACGAGACATGGCGTCCGCCGACCTTGACCACGCACAGTTTGCAACTGCCGTGGGCGGGAAAGTCGGGGTGCCAGCACAGATGGGGAATGTAGATTCCGGCGTCTCTCGCCGCGGCCAAAATGGATTGCCCGGGCTCGAAGGCGATCTCTTGTCCATCCAGGGTGAAGGTTTGGCTCATGCGTGTTCCTCCGAGATATGCGCACCTTTGTCGTCGCGGCCGGTAATCTGTCTGGCCCGCTCCAAGGCGGCGTCCAAATTGAAGGCGGGTTCGAAATCCTGGTGCAGCATCCGCTTTTCATAGGCGGGGCGGAATTTCTTCAGACCGTCCAGGATGGGATTGGCCGCGGCTTGGCCCAAGCCGCAATGACTGGCGGATTTCAAAACCCGGTTGAGGACTTCGATTTCGGCTAGGTCGGGCTTGGAGCCGTACCCTTGCGACAGTTTGTCGAGATAGCCGCACAGCAACGACGTGCCGACCCGGCATGGGGTGCAGAAGCCGCAGCTTTCGTGGGTGAAGAAATGCACGAAATTGCTGGCGACCTCGAACATGTCGCGGCCGCTGTCGAAGATCATGAAGGCTCCGGCGGTGGGGACGTCCTCGAAGGCGATGCGGCGGCCGAATTCGGACGGGGCCAGGGTGACGCCGGACGCGCCGCCCACTTGCACGGCCTGCACGTCGGTGGCGCCGCACGCTTCCAGAACGTCGCTGATTTTGACGCCGAACGGGAATTCATAAATGCCGGGCTGGGCGCAGTCCCCCGAAATGGACAACAGTTTGGTGCCCGACGATTGCGCCGTGCCCACCTTGGCGAAAGCGTCGCCGCCCTGGGTGGCGATCAGGCACGCCGAGGCCAGGGTCTCGACGTTGTTGACCGAAGTGGGACGGCCTAGATAGCCGTGGGTTACCGGGAAGGGGGGGCGAATGCGCGGGGTGCCGCGTTTGCCTTCCAAGGATTCAAGCAGGGCTGTTTCCTCGCCGCAGACGTAGGCACCCGCGCCCATGTGAATCTCGATGTCGAAATCGAAGCCGGGTTGCGACAGGATCGAGCGGCCCAGCAGGCCCTTCGCGCGGCGGCTGGCCAGAACTTCCTCCAAATGCTGGCGCAAGTACCGGTACTCGCCGCGCAGATAAAGGAATCCCTGTTTGGCGCCGATGGCGTAGGCCGCCAAGGTCATGCCTTCGAACACCAGATCGGCGTAGCGGGTCAGCAGCAGACGGTCTTTGAACGTGCCCGGCTCGCCTTCGTCGGCGTTGCAGACGACGACGCGGCCCAGTTCGGGATCGACGGGGGCCTTGCGGCAGAATTCCCATTTCTGGGCGGTGGTGAATCCGGCCCCGCCGCGACCGCGCAGCTTGGACTTTTTCATTTCCTCCATCATGCCGTCCGGCCCTTTCGCCAAGGCGGCGCGCATGGCTTCCCCGTGGGTGATGCTGGCGTTGAGCAGAATGTCCTTGCGGTGGATATTGTCGTCGACGGCGAACAAATCCTGCGGCCATTGGTCAAGCGGAGTATTCTTGCGGATCAACTCGCTGATCAAGTTGACGCGCTGATGGGTCAATTTGGTGACGGTCAAGCCGTTGACCAGAATGGCCGGTCCCTGATCGCCCATTCCGGTGCACGAGGTCGGGCCGATGCTGACCAGTCCGTCCTCGGACGTCTTGCCGGGTTGAAGCCAAAGTTTGCGGCACATTTCGTCCATCATCGCCCGGCTGCCCAGCATGCGGTCGATGATGTTGTCGGAGAACAAAACCCGGTAACGACCGTTGGGCCGAGCGTGAAGAAAGGTGTAGAAGCCCACCACGCCCTCGACGCGGGCGCGCGACACGTTCAATTGACGGGCTATCTCCGTTACGACCCTAAGCGGCAGCCAAGTCAGTTCCTCTTGGATTTCGATCAGGATTTGCAGAAGCTGCTCGGGGCGTTTGCGATGACGCGAGACGACGGCCTCGACGACCAAGCGCCAATGTCTTTGCTGCTCCGAGTTGGGGGTTTGAACATCCGGCATTCTTTTCTCCCCTCTTAAGGTCGACCGTGCGTGCGACTATCATCCAGGCCCAATCTAACCCATTATAAAAAAAATATGAATGAGGAATCGTCACTATCCGAAGGAAAATATCGGAAGCGAAAGAATTTTATCTGTGATTGTTTGGTTAAAGTTATCTCGAAAGTTCATTTGATGTAGATCAAATTTCGCTGTGTTTATAAATACTTTTACATATACCTTGGTTATATATAGAATATAAATTAATATATTATAAAAAATAGGTAGTTTTATTAAATGATATGTTCACAAATCTTCCAATGTAAATCGGCGTTTGCCAACCAAAAGATGCATTCGTCAAGTTGAATTTTGCCGGATATTGCTTTTGCCGGTCGACAAGGCCATTCGAAGCGAGATGCGGCTTGCCAACCAAAATTTCCCCCACATATCTTGGGACAAGAGAGATCGGGCGGTAGCCGGTTCGGGGTCGGTCGGTCTTGTCGTTCAACGGAGTGCCCATTATGGAATTTGAGAACTATACCGATCGGTCGAAGGGATTCATTCAATCCTCGCAAACGTTGGCGTTGCGCTTGGGGCATCAGCGTCTTCTTCCGGAACATCTGTTGAAGGTTCTGCTTGACGACAAGGAAGGCCTTGCCGCCAATCTGATGCGCGCCGCCGGCGGAGATCCGGCCAAGGCTCTTGCCGGTGTCGATTCCGAATTGAACAAGCAGCCCAAGGTCGAAGGCTCGGGCGCGGGCGGTTTGCATCTTTCGTCCGAGTTGGCCCGCCTGTTCGAGCAGGCCGAGCAGATGTCTAAAAAGGCGGGGGATTCGTATGTGACCGCCGAACGGCTGTTGCTGGCGCTGGAGCTGGCGACGGGAACGCCCTCTGCCAAGATTCTTGCCGATAGCGGGATCACGCCGCAGAAGCTGAACAAATCCATCGAGGACATCCGCAAGGGCCGGGCCGCCAATAGCGCTTCGGCGGAGGATCAATACGACGCCCTGAAGAAATACGCCCGCGATCTGACGGCGGCGGCGCGGGAGGGCAAGATCGATCCGGTGATCGGCAGGGACGAGGAAATCCGTCGCACCATCCAGGTGCTGTCGCGGCGGACCAAGAACAATCCGGTGCTGATCGGCGAGCCCGGCGTGGGCAAGACCGCCGTGGTCGAAGGACTGGCCAACCGCATCGTCAACGGCGACGTGCCTGAAACGCTGAAGGACAAGCGCCTGATGGCGCTGGATTTGGGCGCTTTGGTCGCGGGGGCTAAATTCCGCGGTGAATTCGAGGAGCGGTTGAAGGGTGTGCTGTCGGAAATTTCGGCCGCCGCCGGGAACGTAATTTTGTTTATCGACGAGATGCACACGCTGGTGGGGGCGGGTGCCGCCGAGGGCTCCATGGACGCATCCAACCTGTTGAAACCCGCCTTGGCGAGGGGCGAACTGCATTGCGTCGGCGCCACTACGCTTAACGAATACCGCAAATACGTGGAAAAGGATGCGGCCTTGGCCCGGCGGTTCCAGCCGGTTTTCGTCAGCGAACCGACGGTGACCGATACCGTTTCCATCCTACGCGGCATCAAGGACAAGTACGAGCTTCACCACGGCGTGCGCATCACCGACAACGCCCTGGTGGTGGCGGCGACGTTGTCCAACCGCTATATCACCGACCGTTTCCTGCCCGACAAGGCGATCGACCTGATGGACGAGGCGGCCAGCCGTCTGCGCATGGAGGTGGACAGCAAGCCCGAGGATTTGGACGAGTTGGACCGCCGGATCATTCAATTGAAGATCGAGCGCGAGGCGCTGAAGAAGGAGGACGATACCGCCTCCAGGGAGCGGCTTAAACGATTGAATGAGGAGTTGGATGAGCTTGAACAGCAGTCGCAGGAACTGACCAGCCAGTGGCGGGCGGAAAAGGAAGCGTTGGCGTCCTCGACCAAGGTCAAGGAACAGCTGGACCATGCCCGCACCGAGATGGATATCGCCATGCGCGGCGGGCAGCTTCAACGCGTGTCCGAACTGCGCTACGGCATCATTCCCGAATTGGAACGGCAACTTGCCGCCTCCGACGGCAGTCAGCACCAACTGGCGCAAAAGGCCGTGACCGACGAGCACATCGCCGCCGTGGTGTCGCGGTGGACCGGCATTCCGGTGGACAAGATGCTGTCGGGGGAGCGGGAAAAGCTGCTGGCCATGGAAACCCATTTGAAGGCGCGCGTCATCGGCCAGGACGAGGCGCTGGTGGCGGTTTCCAATGCGGTGCGCCGGTCGCGGGCCGGATTGCAGGACCCCAACCGTCCGATCGGTTCGTTCCTGTTTCTCGGTCCCACCGGCGTCGGCAAGACCGAATTGACCAAGGCTCTGGCCGAGTTCCTGTTCGACGACGAAACCGCCATGGTCCGTATCGACATGTCCGAATACATGGAAAAGCATTCGGTGGCTCGTCTGATCGGCGCGCCTCCCGGCTATGTCGGTTACGAAGAAGGCGGGGTGCTGACCGAGGCGGTGCGCCGCCGTCCCTATCAGGTCATCCTGTTCGACGAGATCGAGAAGGCCCACGGCGACGTGTTCAACGTGTTGCTTCAGGTGTTGGACGACGGCCGCTTGACCGACGGTCAGGGCCGTACCGTGGATTTCAAGAACACGTTGATCGTGCTGACCTCCAACCTGGGCGGAGAAATCCTTGCCAATCAGCCCGAAGGCGAGGACACCACCGAGGTCAAGGAAGAGGTCATGGAGATTGTTCGCGCTCACTTCCGCCCCGAATTCCTGAACCGTCTGGACGAGACCTTGCTGTTCCACCGCCTGGATCGGGCTCATATGACCGGCATCGTCGATGTTCAGTTGCAACGTCTGATCAAGCTTCTCGACGATCGCAAGATCGAACTGGACGTGGACGAACGCGGCAAGCGCTGGCTGGCCGATACCGGCTACGATCCGGTTTATGGCGCCCGTCCCTTGAAACGGGTCATTCAGCGCCACCTGCAAAATCCGCTGGCGGGGATGATCCTGTCCGGCCAAGTCAAGGACGGTCAAACCGTCACAGTGTCGTCGGACGGCAACGATCTGCTGGTCAACGGCGAGGCGGTATAGGCGTTACGTCCTAATTCGGTATGGTTCCCGGCTTGGATTGCGGTGCGGCGGCGATCCGTTGATTGGGATTGGTCAAGCGCGCCAGAAGAACGTTCAGTCTGGATTTGTTGTCGCTGAAATGGTCGAACTCCCTGCCGGTCAATTTGGTCCCGGTGGGGATTTTGACGCTGGTGGGATTGATCTGGGACTCGCCGTTCAGAATCTCGTAATGCAAATGCGGCCCGGTCGCGCGGCCGGTGGACCCGACGAACCCGATGATTTGTCCTTGGGTGACGTGTTTGCCGGGGTAAAGGCCTTGGGAAATGCGGCTCATATGAGCGTAGGCCGTTCCATACCCGTTGCCGTGTCGGATGCGGACGTAATTGCCATAGGCGCCGTTAAAACCCGCCTTTTCAATGGTGCCGTCGCCGGCGGCCATGATCGGAGTGCCGGTGGGGACGCCGAAATCCACGCCTTTGTGCATCTTGGTGTAGCCAAGCAGGGGGTGCATTCGCATGCCAAACCCCGATGTGATCTTGGCTCCGTCCACGGGAGTTCTGAGCAGGGCCTTCTTCAAGCTTTCGCCCTTGTCGTTGAAATATTCCACCAGTCCGTGGGAATCCTCGTAGCGGTACATGGCGATGGGGTGACCCGCCAGGGTAACAGCGGCGTAAAGCATTTCTCCCGAGCGCAGCAGTTTACCCTTGTTGTCGTAATAGCCTTCGAACATGACGTCGAAGGTGTCGCCGGCCTGCACGTCGCGCTGGAAGTCGATGTCGTAGCTGAGCGCCTTGATCATTTGGCCGATGACCGTGGTGGGAACTCCGGCGGAAAGCGCGCTGTCGAACATGCTGATCCGGATCGCCCCGGAATAGTGCACGATCTCGCGGCTTAATTGGCGTTTCGATTCGGTGGCGGTAAATTGCGACGCGTCCTTGCGGTTGACCGTAATGGTCCGTGACGGGTCCGGGTTAAGGGTGATGGACAGCAAATCGCCGCGCCCCAATCCTTCGGGGGTGTGCGCGAAAGTGACCGTCACGTCCTGGCCCGCGCGCAGATTTTTTACGTCGTAAACATCGCGCAACGAATCGATCGCCTCGGACGCTTCGGCGCTTTCGATGCCGATGGACAGCAGTATGTCTTTCAGGGTGTTGCCGAAATTGACCGCCACAGTTTTCTCGACGGGCATGCGAAGACGCTCGTCGATGATGCTGTCGGCCTCGGCGATTTCGGAGGACGGATGCCGTTCCGATTCATAATCGGCGAAGGCGATCGGCGTCGTGTCCAAGGCGGGCGGGGGCTCGACCAAGGCGATGAAGGGGCGCGCGAACATAACCGCGCCTCCCGCCATGGTGCTTATGATGACCGCCGTTTTAAGGCTGCGTCTTATCTTGGCTGAAACGGAATAGGCCAAGGATTTGGACCCCCCCAAAAAACGCTTAATGTTTTATGGCAGCGTGAAAAATGAAAATCAAGCCGAAAGAGGCGGTGTTTTCTGTTGACTGTTGCGCATTTGCCTCGTTCCTCTCCGAACGGTTAATATCCGGAGGAAGCAAAAACAGCGTGTCCAGGCCCTTGCCGCATGAGAAAGGCTATGAAAGGAATGTGAAGAAAGCGTAAAAATAGGTAGGGAGAAAGGGCGGATTCGGATGATGGAAGAAGCAATCTGCGGTGTGGTTTTGGCGGGCGGACGGTCGCGACGGATGGGACGCGATAAGGCGTTGGTGCAAGTTGGGAGCTGCCCTCTTGTCGAGACCGTAAGCCGTCGTTTAAGACAACAGGTCCGCTCGGTTTTGATCAATACCAATGCGCCGGAAGGTTTTCCTGATTTGGGATTGGACGTTTTGCCGGATGCGATGCCCGGGTGGCTGGGGCCGTTGGCCGGGATTCTGACCGGATTGGAATGGGTCAGGAATCGTTCGGGAGATAACGGCTGGCTGGTCAGCGTCGCCGTGGATACCCCCTGGTTTCCGGACGATTTGGCGGCAAGGCTTTACCATGCGGCCCGGGAACGGAAGGTTTCCGCCGTCATCGCCGCGTCGGGAGGGCGAGTGCACCCCGTGTTCGGCGTGTGGTCGGTCGCGCTGGCCGACGACTTGCGGCACGCCTTGTCGGTTACGGGAACCCGCAAGGTGATGGATTGGGTGGACGGCATCCCTCACGGTGAGGAAGCTTGGCCGACCGATCCGTTCGACCCGTTCACCAATATCAATTCGCCCATGGATCTGGGGCTTGTTAACCCCCTGCATCTGCCCTAGTTATATATTAATAACGAACTCAGGTATTAAGCTCGACAATGATTGATCCTTTTGGCCGCACTATCACCTATCTTCGTTTGTCGGTTACCGACAGGTGCGATCTGCGCTGTGTTTACTGCATGCCTGAACATGTGGAGTTTCTTCCCAAATGCGATGTTCTGTCGCTTGAGGAACTTCAGCGCTTGTGCGGAACGTTCATCGGGCTGGGAATCCGCAAGATCAGGTTGACCGGCGGAGAGCCGCTGGTTCGCAGGAACGTCTTGACGTTGATCGAAGCCTTGGGCGCGCGGGTGAAATCCGGGGATATTGACGAAGTGACGTTGACCACCAACGGCACTCAATTGCAGCGGCTTGCCGGGGATTTGGCGGATGCCGGGGTAAGGCGGATCAATGTGTCCATGGACAGTCTGGACCCCGGGGTGTTCAACCGGGTGACCCGCGGCGGCGATTTGAAGCTGGTGACCGACGGGATAGAAACGGCCTTGGCGGCGGGGATAGCGGTCAAAATCAACACGGTCGCCCTTAAGGGGGTGAACGACGGCGAATACGACGATTTGCTGGTGTGGTGCGGCGACCGCGGGATCGATTTGTGTTTTATCGAGACCATGCCGATGGGCGATGTCGAGGACCGGCTCGATCGCTATCTGCCCCTTGACCAGGTTCAAGACAGTCTGGCCCGGCGATGGACTCTGTCCGATAGCGCTTACAGCACCGGCGGTCCAGCGCGATATGTCACTGTTCTGGAAACCGGCACCAGGGTCGGGTTCATCACTCCCATGACCCATAATTTCTGCGAAGGCTGCAATCGTGTCAGAGTGACGTGCACGGGCACTTTGTTCATGTGCCTGGGACAGAACGATTCAATGGATTTGCGAGCGCCACTCCGTGCCTCTGAGGCGGACGACCTGTTGCGGGCGGCGATCGTCGAGGCGATCGCCCATAAACCCAAGGGGCACGATTTCGTTATCGATCGTGACCATCAAGGTCCGTCAGTCGCCAGACCGATGAGCTTGACCGGGGGATGATTCGCGCCACCATCGCGACAGCGCCGGGATGGTGGGGTCCAGGAACCGGCCGCCTTCGCCGATGATCGTATCCCAGTCCGGCCGGTATCGGCTTGCGACCGAGGTCAGAACCGGAATTCCCCTTTCCAGCGCACAGAACAATTCTTGCAGTACGCCCTTGCCTTCGGCTTCGGCGTAAGCGAATTTGTTGACGATCAGCAAATCCACGTTGGCGTCGATCTCGCGGCGCAAGACGGCGGTGGCGTCGCATAGTCCGATGGGGTCAAGTCGGCAGCCGGAAGATTGTTTGCCCAACGGCTGCGAAATCAAATAGCGCTCGCCGGTGCGGATATCCACCAATTCCGCCTGGGACAGGCCGTCGGGGTGATGGGTGTTGACCTGAACCAATCCGCCGACGTTACAGCCTTCCGCCAGCAGAATCCGGGCGAAATCGGCCAGAATCGTTTCGGTGCCGTCGCCCTTCTCTGTTTGCATGACGCCTAAAGTAAACGGAATCTCCATAGTTTTTATCCTACAAGCTTACCGTATCCGGAGCAAACTCCGACTTGTGCGAAAGGCGGATGGTCCGTAAAACACTGGCATGGCTGACGAAGAAGACACTCAGGTAGACGCGTCGATCCCCATGCCGGCTGCTTCCGGGCAGCCGGGGATTCTTCGCGACCGTTATACCATTCAGTCGGCGCACCCCATTTACGACTTATCGACCGGTTACGCCGACGCTTTCGTTGCGGAAGACCGCAAGGAGCCGAACCGCCGTCTGTTCGCTCTGGTGTGCCGGCAGGGCATTCCGTCGCGCATCAGCGTGATGCGGACCATCAAGGGTATGAGCTTTCTTGGGTTGATGCAATTGGTGGAGTGGGGTCCCACGGCATGGCCGTTGGCTGGCCGCCAGTGCATGACGCTGATCTACGAAATGCCGTTGGGAAAACGGGTCATGTCCGATCTGAAGGATGAAATTCCCCGTTTCCAGGAACACGAGATTTCCCGTCGCGTGGTCGAGCCAATGGTGGCGGTGCTCAAGGAATTCTCGGCGAAAGGGGTTACGCATCGCGCCATTCGGCCGACCAATTTGTTTTTCATGGATGACCGCGGCGACCGCATCGCACTAGGCGATTGCGCGGCCAGTCCCGCCGGGATCGATCAACCAGCCGTCTTCGAACCGATCCCTTCGGCCATGTGCAATCCGCTGGCGCGCGGCACGGGCAGCGAGGCCGACGATATGTACTCGCTTGGGGCAACCTTGGCGGTACTGATGATCGGCAGGCTTCCCACCATCCAAATGGATGACGAAACAATTCTTCGCAATAAGCTGGAATACGGCAGTTACGCCACCATCGTCGGCGACAACCGCATGCCCTTGGCCATCGTCGAGTTGCTGCGCGGCCTGCTGTGCGACGACGCCAATCAGCGATGGACGGTCGATCTTCTCGATTTGTGGGTGCAGGGGCGCAGAATGACGCCGGTTCGGCCCAAACAGGAAAAGCGCGCCGCGCGCGCCTTCCCGTTTCAGGGGCGGGAATACCTGACCGGCAGGGAATTGGCGGCGGCTTTCGCCCGGCAGTGGGAGGCGGCCATCGCCACCGTGCTGGAAGGAAAGCTGGAACTGTGGTTGCGCCGGGCGGTGGAAGATAAGGAAAAAGCCGAGGCGGTGGCCGATCAGGTCCGTATGGCCGTAACCGCGACAACGGAAAAAGATGCAGCCGAGCACGTCATGCTGGCCAGGGTTCTGATGATGCTCGATCCCTTGGCCCCCATCCGGTACAAGGGTTTCGGCGCGATGCCCGAAGGCATTGGATCGGCCTTGGCGGTTATGATGGCCAAGCAGATGGACACCAAGTTGTTGGTGGAAATGATCCGCCGCGACGTTTTCAAGAACTATTACGAAGTTCAAGGCGCACAGCGCGAAGACCCCCTGGTGGAAAACAACTTCCGTGAGATCCGCAACCAGATAAGCCAAATGGGATTGGGATTCGGTTTGGAACGGGCGCTATACGAACTTAACGACGCGTTGTCGTGCCAAAGTCCGCTGGTGGGCGAATCCTACGTGGTCGATATCAAGGAATTGCTGCCGGGCTTGAACGCTTACGGCTCGTCTCACGGCGATGCCAAGCAATGGCCCTGCGACCGTCACATCGCCGCTTTCATCGGCGCTCGGGCCAGAAGCGACGTCGACCGCAATTTGGCCGCGGTGAACGATCAGGACAAATCGAAGGCCCTGATGGCGCTGCTGAACATGCTGGCGGTTTTCCAGTACCGGCTGGGGCCGGAAAGCATGCCTGGTTTGGCCGGGTGGGTGGCCAAACTGGCCTCGACCATGGTCGAGGGATATCACAGCCGCGAAAAGCGCAAGGAATTCGAAACGATCCTGCCCAAGATGGCCAAGCGCGGTTCGGTGGTCGAGATCTATCAATTGCTGGACGATCCCAATTCCAAGGAAAAGGATTCCAACGATTTTGCCTGGGCGCAGGCCCAATACATGGCGGCGGAAGAAGCGATCAAACGCATCGAAAGCCAAGAGGAAGACGTGATGTCGGGGTCCGACCGGGTGGGCAAGCAGGTTGCCGCCGTGACCGGCATTATGGTCGGCATGCTGGTGGTTACAATTGTCGTCATCTTGAAAGTGTGGTGACCGATGGCCAAGAAACCTCAACCCAAAGAGGATAAGAAGGGTGCCGCCGCTAAATCGGACGGCGTCAACAAAATGGTGGTGGTCGCGCTGCTGGTGGCGGTGGTTCCGTTCTCGCTGCCTACCTGCATGGTATTGGCGGCGGGCATGTTGCCGACCCTGGGCGCGTATTTCAGCGAAAAGGGCGACGACAGGTACGCATTCCTTTGCGTCGGCGGGTTGAACATCGCAGCCTTGGTGCCGTACCTGTTCGGCATGTGGTTTGGAGTTCACACCATCGACGAAGCCACTCATCTTCTGACCGATTCGGCGATGCTGCTGTGGGCCTATATGTCGGCCTCGGCCGGCTGGATCATTTACAAAGCCATGCCGCCGATTATCTCGGGATGGCTGAAAATGAACACCCACAAGCGCATCAACGGCCTTAGGTCGGCACAGAAAAAGCTGGTCGAGGATTGGGGGCCGGGGGTCATCCCGGCGGGACTTCAAGCCCCGCCGACTAAGAAATAAGGCTGGGTCGCCTACGTCACAAGGCGCTTTCCAGCAAGGACTTCTTGATCTTCTCGAAGGCGCGGACTTCGATTTGGCGGACCCGTTCGCGGCTGATGCCGTATCGTTGCGACAGATATTCCAGCGTCGCGGGTTCCTCGGTCAAGCGCCGCTCGATCAGAATGGCCCGTTCCCGGTCTTTGAGAGTGGAAAGGGCGTCGCTCAGCAATTCGTGCCGCAAGGCGAATTCCTGACGGTTGCCCAGCGCGGATTCCTGATCCTCTTTATCGTCTTCCAGCCAGTCCTGCCACTCGCCTTCTCCGTCGGCGCGAATCGGGGCGTTCAGGGAATGATCGACACTGAACATGCGGGTATTCATGCTGACCACATCGTCCTCGGGAACGTCCAGGGTCTCGGCTATCTTCTTTACGTTTTCGGGAGACAGTTCGCCTTCGTCGAACGCCTGCAATTTGCCCTTAAGGCGCCGCAGGTTGAAGAACAGTTTCTTTTGCGAAGCGGTCGTTCCAATTTTTACCAACGACCACGAATGCAGGATGTACTCTTGAATGGCGGCCTTGATCCACCACATGGCATAGGTCGCCAGACGGAATCCGCGATCCGGATCAAATCGCTTGACCGCCTGAACCATGCCGACATTGCCTTCGGAAATCAGTTCGCTCAAGGGCATGCCGTACCCGCGATAGCCCATGGCGACCTTGGCCACCAGTCTTAGGTGGCTGGTGATCAGCCGGTTGGCGGCAACCGGGTCCTGGTCATCCTGAAATCGCTTGGCGAGAGCGAATTCCTCGCCGGGCTCCAGCATGGGGAACTTGCGAATCTCCCGCATGTAGCGGGACAAATTGTTTTCCGGCGCAATGATGATGGTGGGGGATATGACCGACATGCCAATCTCTCTTGCTTCTGTTCGACGCGAGCACCCGGAACGGCGGTTGACGAACGGTCGTCACGGTCACTACGGAAGATAGAATGGCACAGTAATTTACTCTGGTATAGATCATTTTTTAAAACTGATCTAAAAAAAAGATTAATCCAGTTAAATCCATTGGTATTTCTTGTTCAAATATAAGGTGTTCACCCGTTCGTGGGTGATCAAAGCCAAGAATAAATGCGTGCAGCGCTTGGCGATGAAAGCTCGTAAGTCGGTCTTTGACCGCGGCGGGCAGGGGGGTGACGCGCGACGGCCTGCCGCCGCCGCCATAGGTGTCGTCGCCTATCAGCGGATGGCCGATCGAGGTCAGATGAACGCGGATTTGATGGGTGCGTCCGGTGGCCAGACGGCATTCCACCAGCGACACCGCTCCTCCCAGCAACGGGCGAACGACCTTGTATCGGGTCAGAGCCGATTTGCCGCCGCGGGCGACCACCGCCATTTTCTTGCGGTTGGTGGGTGAGCGGCCGATGGCGCCTTCGATTACACCGCTGGAGGGCGAGGGGCAGCCCCAGACCAGGGCTAGGTAGGCCCGGTCGATGGAGTGGCATTCGAATTGTTTGGCCAAGCCATGGTGAGCCATGTCGTTTTTCGCCACCACCATGATTCCGCTGGTGTCCTTGTCCAGGCGATGGACGATACCGGGGCGTTTGACTCCGCCGATGCCCGACAAATCTTGCCCGCAATGGGCCAACAGGGCGTTGACCAGGGTTCGATCGGGAGAGCCGGGCGCGGGATGAACCACCAGCCCAGGCGGTTTGTTAAGGACGATCAGGTCGTCATCCTCGTACAGAATGTCGAGAGGAATGTCTTGGCCGACGGGGATCGGCGGGGTGCTGTCGGGGACGGTCAAGGAAATCGCCATGCCCGCCTTGACCTTGGCCGAGGCGTCGGACAATGCCGCACCGTCGGCCTGGGCTCCGCCGCTTTCGATCAGGGCTTTGATCCGGGTCCGCGACAGATCGGGCAAATGCGTGCTTAGCCAGCGGTCAAGCCGTTGTCCAGCTTCGTCGGCGGCAACGGGGGGCAGGGTGCGAAGTTCGGTCATCGCCACCATGCTACATGGAAAACGGGGGGGATTTGAAGGGGGCTAAGGAGGCTTGCCCCCCTACCCCTCTTCCGGATTCCAGATCACCTGCCCCTTAACATCATAGGCTGGAATATAATTCTCAACGATGTTCTCAAGAATGTTCGGATAGGGTTGCTGAGTAATTACCCGTAGCCGCCATACGAAAGATAGTCTTCCTTGGAAGAAGGGCCGTCTTTATATTCGCTAATAAGTTGCTATGCATCTTATTTTGGTGACCGGCGGAGGGGACACTTCCGTAACTCCTTGACAGGATTATCTTTAAGCAATGCTCGCCGAGCCAGGACAGAAGGTTGCCAAAACGCGGCGCGATTACAATCGGCTCGTCGCCAACGAAATGATGGAGGATTATGCCCTGCGCTATGTCCCCGCATCGTTCCGCAAATGGTCGGAGCTTCTTGTCGCCAATGCGGCCCTCGGCGGAATTTCCTTTCTGGCATTGGAAGCGATTGGCGCCTCCGTTGCCATCAGCTTTGGTTTTCCCAGCGCCTGCTGGGCGATCCTCGTGGTCGGCGGCATCATTTTCCTCACCGGACTGCCAATCACGTATTATGCCGTCAAATACCATGTCGATATCGATCTCCTGACCAGGGGCGCCGGATTCGGCTATGTCGGCTCGACCATCACCTCGCTTATCTACGCTTCCTTCACGTTCATTTTCTTCGCCCTGGAAGCGTCCATCATGGCTCAGGCGTTGGAATTGTACTTCCATATTCCCCTAGCCCTCGGTTATGTGCTCTGCTCCGTCGTCGTCATTCCGCTGGTCTTTTTCGGTATAACGCTGATCAGCCAACTCCAAGTATGGACCCAGCCCTTATGGCTGGCCATGATGGTCGCGCCCTATGCCTTCATCTACCACAAGGCGCCAGAAACGTTTTCCGAACTCCTTTCCTTCGTCGGCAAGTCTGATAACGGCGGAACCTTCAGCGCGCTCAGCTTCGGCGCGGCGGCGACCGTATCATTTTCCCTGATCGCCCAGATCGGCGAACAGGTGGATTATCTGCGTTTCATGCCGGACAAGGGATCGGACAATCGCGTCAAATGGTGGCTGGCTCTGCTTTCGGCCGGACCGGGATGGATCATTCTCGGAGTGGCAAAACAGCTTGGCGGCGCGTTCCTGGCCTTTCTCGCCATCCGAAACGGCCTGGATTTCGCCTCGGCCACACACCCGGTACAGATGTATCTGGCGGGGTATGGTTACGTGGTGTCCGATCCGGATCTGGCTTTGGGTCTCACGATACTTTTTGTCGTCATCTCTCAGGTCAAGATCAACGTCACCAACGCCTATGCGGGTTCGCTCGCCTGGTCCAATTTCTTCTCCCGCATTACTCATAGCCATCCCGGCCGCGTCGTGTGGTTGCTTTTCAATATCGTGATCGCGCTGGTGATGATGGAATTGGGCGCCTTCGAGGCTCTGAATAAAATATTGGGACTTTACGCCAATGTGGCGATCGCTTGGATCGGCGCGGTGACGGCGGATCTCATCGTTAACAAGCCGCTCGGACTCAGCCCGCCGATGGTCGAATTCCGGCGGGCGCATCTGTACAACTTCAACCCGGTCGGTACGGTCTCGATGCTGGTGGCATCGGTGGTGTCCATCGCCGCCTATATCGGCATTTTCGGGCCTTATCCCCAGGCCTACGCGCCCTTTATCGCCGTAAGCTTGGCGTTTCTGCTCGCGCCGCTGATTGCCCTGCTCACCAGAGGCCGCTATTACATCGCCAGAAGCAGCGGCTCTAGCGATGCGAAGCCGGATGTCTGCATCGTCTGTGACCAGACCTACGTTACGCCGGACACCACCCATTGCGCCGCCTATGAAGGTTCCATCTGCTCCTTATGCTGTACATTGGATGCCAGTTGCCAGGATATGTGCAAGAAGCAAGACGGTTTCCACAGCCCGATCGGAAACCGCTTCCGAGGGGTGCTGCTCTCGCGCTACGTCCGCTTTCTGACCCTGTTCCTCCTGTCGGGGACGCTGGTGGCGGGGGCCTTCTGGCTGGTTTACAGCCAAACGGATATCGTTTTCGGGCCGCAATTGGCGTCCGGCGCCATTCGCGATTCCGAAAAGGGTTTTATCAACCTCTTTGCCGTCATCATGGTTCTGCTGGCCGTGGGCGTCTTTTTGTTCGTCCTGACACAGGAGAGTCATTGGCTGGCCGAGGATGAAACCGCCGACCGTAACCGCCTCCTGAAAAAGGCCAATCAAGATCTGGAATCCACCATTGAATCCTTGCGGCGGATGCAGGAACAATTGGTCGAGGCCGACAAGATGGCCGCGCTGGGCGGTTTGGTGGCGGGGGTGGCGCACGAAATCAATACTCCCATCGGCGTTGTTCTAACCGCGGCGACTCATCTGGAGGTCGAAACCGGCAGGACCGATGCGCTTTATCGGGCGGGGGATCTGAGCGAAGACGGGTTGACCGACTATTTCGGCACCGCTCGCCAAGCTGTGCAATTGATGACGCTGAACAGCAAGCGCGCCAGCGACCTGATCCAAAGCTTCAAGCAGGTGGCGGTGGATCAAACCGGCGGCGAACGCCGCACCTTCAATTTGGCCTCCTATATTGACGAAGTGCTGTTGTCGTTGCAACCGCACCTGAAGAAAACCCTGATCACAGTGACCGTCGTCTGTCCGACGGATATCCTTGTCGACAGTCTTCCCGGAGCCTTGTCGCAGGTGCTGTCCAACCTGATCATGAATTCGTTGACCCACGCCTTCGACCCAGAGCAAAGCGGTCACATCGATATTACGGCGCGGATGGCGGATCAGGCTGGCGAGTGGGTGGAACTAATCTATCGGGACGATGGCTGCGGTATTCCCGTCGAACTGCGCACCAAGGTCTTCGATCCCTTCTTCACCACACGGCGCGCCAAGGGCGGCAGCGGCCTTGGGTTGCACATCGTTTTCAACATCATGCATCAGTCGCTGAAGGGGTCGATTGAATTGGCGAACACGTCAGACCGTGGCGCCGTCTTCACTTTGCGGTTCCCGCGCAATCTATCCCCAAGCCTATTTCCACGGAGACTTTAATGACGGAAGAAAAAAAGCGGCTAAAACTTAAACCTTCATCAGACGGTTCGGCAGGTCAGCCTTTGCGCAAAGGCTGGCGCGTTCTGGTGGTCGATGACGATGACGACGTCCATGCCGTCACCCGCATGGTATTGAGCAAGATGCAGTTCAAAGGGCGCGGCATCGAATTGCTAACCGCCTATTCCGGTGTCGAAGCCCGGAAAATCCTGGAGCGGGAGCGCGACATCGCCGTTATCCTGCTGGACGTGGTCATGGAAAGCGACGACGCCGGTTTGCGTCTGATCAAGGTGATCCGCGACGAGATCGGCAATCAGTCGGTCCGCATCGTTCTGCGCACAGGACAGCCAGGCCAGGCCCCCGAGGAAAGCGTCATCATCGATTACGATATCAACGATTACAAAGCGAAGAGCGAGCTTACCTCGCAAAAACTCTTCACCACGGTAATCGCCGCGCTTCGCTCGTTTGAAACCATCATCTCGCTGGAGAAAACCCGCGATGGTTTGGAGAAGATTCTGGAAAGCACCAGCACCCTGTTCCAGGTGCATTCGATGTCTCAATTCTCGTCCGGCGTGCTGACCCAGCTGTCGGCATTTCTGGGCTGTCAGCCAAATGGAATCATGTGCGTCCAGTTCGAAAACGATCCCGGGCACATTGGCCGTGCTTACGTCGGGGATTTGCAGATTCTTGCCGCCAGCGGCATCTATGCCGAATGCGTGGAGAACTCACTGGATGAAGAGGAGTGCCGCAACAAACATGAGATCGCGCTGGAGCTTGCCCGCAAGGCGCTTTCCGAGCATCAAAACCAACTGACCGACGATTTTACCGTGCTCTACATCGAAACGGGCGCCGCTCACGCAGCCGTGATGTTGCTGCATGGCGGGCTGAGCCGCGCCGACGAAGGCGATCAGCGCTTGCTGAAAGTGTTTGCCTCGAAGATATCCATCGCCTTTGCCAATGCACTGAATTACCAGAAGATGATCAGTGCCGAGATGGCGGCCACTACCGACTTCCTGACAGAACTCAACAATCGCCGCCAATTGCTGCGGCTGGGCGTGCCGCTGGTGGCGGGCGCGTTTCGCGCCGGGACGCCGATTACGGTGGCGATGCTGGATATCGACCATTTCAAACTGATCAACGATACCTTTGGACACGATGCGGGGGACGGGGTGCTGAGACGCGTCGGCGCCCTGATGCAGGACCGCTTCCGCACCAGTGACGTGGTCGCCCGTTTCGGCGGCGAGGAATTTTGCGTCATCGCCGCCAATCTGGACCGCGATGCCGCATATGACCTTTTTGATTCTTTCCGCCGCTCGTTCAATGAGCAGGTGTTTGAAATCCAAAATCAGCGGGTGCCGATCACCATCAGCATCGGCATTACCACCGTCATGGAAGAAAGCCTGGACGCCATGATCATGGCCGCCGATGAACAGCTCTACCGTGCCAAACAGCAAGGGCGCAATTGCGTCGTGGTTGGGTAAGGCGTTTTAGTCTCTGACCTATTCACAGTAAGGCTCTATACGCCCACTTCGCGGTGCGAGACCCGTTTCATCGACAGAAGCAGGCAGATCGCCGCCCAGGCAATGGTCACCGCCAGCGAGATCAGGTAGGGCTGTTGGGAGAACAAATCGACGGGCGATCCGTAGAACGGCGCGCGGACGATGTTCAATGCATGGTGGACGGGGTTGATCATCATCACGAAGCTCATCCATCCGGGAACGCCCGAGATGGGAAACAGCGCGCCCGACAGCATCCACAGCGGCATCAGAAACACCATCATGATGGCGTGGAATCCTGCGGTAGAGCGCATTTTCCACGCCAGCATGAAGCCCAGGGCCGAGAAGCCCAGGCTGGACAGAACGAAGGCGGCCAACAGCAGGATCAGGCTGCCCGCCCCCAGGTGCAACCCCAGGAACGGAGCCGCCAGAGTAAAGATCAGGGTTTGAATCAAGGCGATGCAGGTGCCGCCCACCACCTTGCCCAGCACGATGGTCAGGCGGCTGACCGGCGATGCCAGGACTCCTTGCAGGAATCCGGCGTCGCGGTCCTCGATGATGGTGATCGAACCGAAGATGCTGGCGAACAGCATCATCATCATCATCACTCCCGGATAAAAATATTCCAGATAGCTGACTTGCTCGATTCCCTGCGGGCGGAACGATCCGCCCATTCCGGCCCCAAGGAACAGCCAGAACAGCAGGGGTTGGGCAATGGTGCCGATAACGCGTTGGGGCTGGCGGGCGAAGCGGATCAGTTCGCGATGGGCAAGAGCGGCGACGACGGAGATCATGGTTCAGGTTCCGATGTTATGGGGCGGTTGGGGCACGGCTGGTGACGTGGACGAAAACGTCCTCAAGGTCGGGACGTTTGATCGCTAGCGACAGGATATCCGACCGGCAGCGTTCCAGGATTTTTTCGGCCAGGGGCAATCCGGCGCCGTTCTCGGTTTCCTCCAGACGCAATTCGTCGCCGTGTTCGCGCACGGCAAGACCCATCTCGTCGCGCAATATCCTGGCGACTTTAGCGGTGTCGGAGGGTTGCAATACCACCATCTCCTTACCGATCATGGCGCGCAGCGCGGCGGGCGCGTCCCATGCCAGCAAGTGCCCGTCCTTCATGATGGCGACGCGGTCGACGTCTTCGGCCTCGGTGAAAACATGGCTGGTCATCAGAACGGTCATGCCCCGCTGTTGTTGAATCCGGCGCAAGGTGGAGATGAAGTTGCGACGTGACGCCGGGTCCAGGCCGGTGGTGGGCTCGTCCAGCAACAGCAGTCGGGGATTGGTCATCAACACCTTGGCCAATTCCACTTGGCGGGCTTGGCCGCCCGACAAAGTATCGACCTTTTGATCCAACCGGTCCTTGACGTCGGTCCAGTCCAAAGCTTCGTCGCGGCGTTTGCGGTAATCGCCTTTGGCGATGCCGTAAAGGGTGGCGTGAATCTTCAGATTTTCATCGACGGTCAGATGCTTGTCCAGGGCGGGACTTTGAAAGACGACGCCCAACAGGGGGCGAATCAGGTGCGGGGACTTGATCAGGTCGTTTCCGCCGATGGTGACCGTGCCCGAACTGGGCAGGGCCATGCCCGACAGAATGCGGAACAGCGTTGATTTTCCCGATCCGTTAGGGCCGGACAGAATGACGAATTCGCCGGTTCCGACGCGAAGGGAAAAATCGGAGACCGCCGTTCTGGGCGGAAGTTTCCTGGTCCCAGGATAAACATGGGTAAGATGGTCGATTTGGATCATTGAAGGTCTCTCGGGCGGTTGTTCCAGATTTCGGCGGCTTGACTGAGAGCCGACGGAATCGATAAGGCGCGGCCTGAATAGCGCAGCGCGATAGCGATGGTGCCGATGATGGCGGTTTGTGCCATGTCGTTTTGTTCGTGTCCGGACCATAATGCGGGCAGCCGACTCAAGTCCAGGTTTTCCTCGTCCTTGCGCACCCCTTGCGCCAAGGGAAGCCATTCCTCGGAGCCGCAATGGCCGTTGTCCAGATAAAACACGTCGCAGTTTTTTTCGGGTCGCCGCTCCGCTTCACCGCCGTCGCCCTTGAAAACGGCCATGCGCGGCTGTTCCAACAACAACGATGTCTGTTGATGAACGGCCAGATAAGGGGGGTGGGTGACGGCGGTCAGGGTAAAGGGAGCCCGGCTTGGATTGGTCAATCGGCCGACGGTGTGCAACGGCGAACGCAATCCCAGAAGATGTTTCAAATCCATGATCTTCTGCATCGGCGGGGACAGGTCGGCCAAAGCCATGTAGGCGAACCCGCGAGCGTTCAGGGATCGTTCCGCTTGGGCTTGATCGCGGCAGACGTCAAGGCCAAGCGCGGTCAACGCGGGACCGGTGTAGACCCTGCCCGTGGTGTGGTCCTCGGCCCCGTGCATGAAAACGCGGATTCCGTGTTTTCCCATAGCCAGCGCGGCCAGCAGGTAAAGGGGAAGTTGACGCGACTTGCCCGCCCAGGCGGCCCAATCCACATCGACGCCCCAGTCGCCGGGGGCAATGGTGAAGGTCGTTCGGCAGGCTTGTACCATTCCGGCTATTTCTTCGGGAAGCTCGGTCTTGACTCGCAACAGGCACAGAAACGCGCCCAATTGAACGGGTTCGACCATTCCGGCGAAAACCATGTCAAGCGCCTGTCGGGCTTCCTCCTGGCTTAACGGCCTGGAAAGATTGGGACCTTTACCTAGGGCGCGAACGAATTGGGAGAATGGGTGTGATTGCACGGGGGATATTCCTGCTGATGAAACCGTCTATCTAATTAACATAAGGTTGTGGCATCTTGCGACCAGGAGAAAATCGATCTTGAGACGGCATTCGGCAACTACCCCCATTCACCGTTCATTCATTCGATGGCGCATTAGGGCGTCCCGGATGATGTCGGACCATCCCCAATCGGTTGTGGGGAAATTCGTTCATATCGCCTTGGTTACCTTGATCATTCTTAATGTTCTCGCCGTCACTTTCGAGTCGGTGGAAAGGTGGAGCGTTGTTCACGGCCCTATATTCCAGGCGTTCGATACGTTTTCGGTCGCAGTCTTCACCGTGGAATATCTCATAAGATTGTGGGTCGCGGTCGATTTGCCAAGCCCTCATTTTCGCCATCCGTTTTGGGGGCGCTTAAAATGGGCGACAACGCCGTCCGCGATCGTCGATTTGATGTCGATCGCACCGTTCTTTCTGGGGATCGCTTTCGATATCGATTTAAGGGTGTTGCGCGTCTTGCGTATCTTCAGGGTCCTGAAGCTTTCGCGTTACTCGTTGGCGTTGACGGTGATCGTCGATGTGATCCGGCAGGAAATCCGGACCATTGGCGCCATGCTGATCGTTCTGGGCGTCGTTTTGGTGATTTCCGCAAGTTTGATCTATCTGGCCGAGCACCATGCGCAGCCGCAAGTATACACGGACATTCCCACCTGTATGTGGTGGGCGGTGGTCACCATCACCACATTGGGGTATGGCGATATGGTTCCGGTCACGACGCTGGGAAAGTTCGTCGCATCAGCCACGGCGATAACCGGTTTGGGCATGATCGCGCTGCCGTCGGGGTTCCTGGCGTCAGGCTTTTCGGAACAATTGCGCATTCGTCGGGAAGAATACCGAACCTTGGTGGACGACGTTCTCGAAGAAAGCGGTCAAATATCGCGCAGCCAACGAATGACTTTGGACGAAGCGCGTCGGGATTTGAATCTGACCGAGGACAGCGCCGTGGAGATCCTGCACGACGAGATCACCGAAGGTCACTTCACCTGCCCGCACTGCGGAAAATCGTCTCGAACAGAAGGTTCAGCCGAAGCCGGCCTTGACCAATAGCTGGTGAAAATGGCGCAAGGTTTCTTGCGCGGCGGCAGGGTCGGTGATGCCCTCGATGAAACGGGAATCGAAATTGGGCTGCCGCAGCAGGTTCAGGATGCGGGTGCGGGTACGATCGACGGATTTTCCTTGCGGAGGCAGAATTCCCGCTGCGCAGAACTGAACCAAGCGCTGGGCGCGGTCACGCAGGGACGAATCCGCATGATCCAACTTTTCGATAATTTCCTCTTCGACCAGGAACCTGTCGATGATCGCGTCGATGTGGACCAGCACCCGTTCCTTGACTTGGTCGGGAAAGGGCGTCGGGGCCAGGGCTCTATACGCATTGGTGGCCCTGGACAAGCGCTCGCGCAGAGACAATCCCTTTTCGCAGAACTCGTCCAGGGTGCCAAGTTTCAGAACATCGTGAAATTTCCGGCACATATCCTCGGAATGCTCCTCGGCGTACTGGCTAAGGATCAATTCACTGAGATAGATTATTCCCGTGGCCGCGTCGGGCATGGCCCGGAACGTGCCGAGGATCGCGGCTTTGCGTCCGGCGACGCCGCCTTGAATTACCAGCCGGGTGTATCGGGACGTAAGCGCCTCTGCCGTGTCTGAACCGGAAATGAAGCCCACCGGAGTAAGAACGCGGTGGATGATTTTTTGAAACTCGACCATCTCCTTGTCGGTGCCGTCGCGGCACAACGGCGATACCGACCGGATTTGCCGGTGGGCGCGGTCGATGATGCTGGTCTTGGACCGCGGATACAGTCCGCCGGAAAGGACGGCGTTGAGCTTGGTCACGGTGGAGGCGGCATCGCTGTAATCGGGGGGGAATTTCCCGTCGGCCAAATCGAACATGCGCATGATGGCCCGGCCGAGGTTGGTCTGCTGGCCTAAGATATCCTGAAGAACGTTGGACATCAGAACGTCGGAGATGACGTTGTCCAGCATCTCGATGGCGTTGGGATCGGTTTCTTCTTCCGCCAAGTCCAGCAAGCGGTCCAGCTTTCCCAGCCACGACCGGTAAGTCAGCAGGTCGCGCGACAACGAAACCATTGCCAAGTAGTCGCTGGTGTCTTCCGTGAATTTTAACGAGCGCAATAGGCCGCTCAATGATTCGCCCGGTTTGGGCAGCTTAAGTTTCTCAACCTTCCGCGCCCTGGCCGAAATCCGACCGATGGCCTTGAACACTTGGTCCTTTCGCTCCTTGACGTCTTACCCGGAGTTTTGGGTCTGTAAAAAGGCGACGCGATCCACCGCCGAGGACATCAGGGTTTCGGTATCCTGAAGGCGCTTGAATTCCTTGAAATCGTATAAAATTTCGGTGGGGGTGATAAATACCTTATCGCAATAGGCCCGGAAGATGCGGTTCATGAATTGGCGGCTGGCGAAGCCGTAATAGTCCCCGTCGGTTTCGCATGTCGGAGGAATGGCGTCGACCGAGCCGATCCGCAGCTTGTCGTTTTCCTTGACGGAGCGGGTTTCGCAAAAAATTTGCGTTTCAACGATGGCATTGTCGGCTCTTAGCCAATTGCGGAAAATCCGGACGCCCTGACACTTGCGATCGGCAAAAAGGCGCGCGGCCGCGTTTCGGGCATCGTCCTCACGATCGAGAACGATATCCGCGATCCACCGTCCATCTTTTTGCACCTGAACTTCAAAGGTGGCGCGCGACGCCGACATCCCATTCCCGCCTAAGTTAAATCGGCCCATTGGGCCTTTTTCCAGAGATACCAACAAAGACGGAAGTATGACCACAAAAATTCACTGAAAGCTTAAAATTTTCAAGATGGAACTTGCGGGCAATAAGGATTTGTGAGTTCACGCTGTGTCCGCCATGGGGTAAGGTTTCGGTCATGACCAAATTGCAAAATAGCTTGCTTCACCCCGGTCAAGGCAAAATCTCCCGCCATCGGATCGCCGTGGCCGGGGTGTTGATCACGCTTGCGGCTACGGGACTTTCGTCCTTGGCGGCATGGCGCAGCTATACCCAAAATGTCGAGGGCGCGGCGGAAACCGTTTCCGCCACGACCGAGGTGTTGAGCCAAGGGGTGACCCGAACCTTGGACTCGGTTTCCACATCCCTGGACAGCGTCGGCGAGAGCGTGATTATGATCAATCCGTTCACCGGCTTTCGATCCGTGAAGGATAAGGCTCTTAGAATACTTAGGGAATCGCCGCAAATCAGACAAATCCTGGTTGTCGATTCGAAGGGCTTCGTGGTCATGGATACCCACGGCGAAGAGGGAGCCTCGGTGGATTTGACGTCCATGATGTTCAGCGATTCCGCCAGCGGCAGCGTTCTACGTTTGGGCAATCCGGTTCCGGGACGATTTCTGGACGACAGGGAACAGGCTCAATCGGGGCAATGGGTTTTGCCGGTAACCAAGCAAACGCCGGGGCGCGACGTTTCTTCCTACAAGGTTGTCGTCGCGATTAATCCTTTCTATTTCTCGTCCATGCTCGATTCGGCAAGATTAAGCACCGACGGCGAAGCGGCCCTGATCCGCTTCGACGGTCAGTCGCTGGTGTCGGTTCCGACGCCTCATGAACTGCCTTTGCCAAAGGTCGAGGACAAGGTGGTGCGCCGATTGGAAATCACCGACCATGGCCGGATCGACGATACCGGCATATTTTTTAAGCGAAAGGGACTCGTGGCGTTCGAGGCTTCGGAATTTTATCCCGTTGCGGTGGTCGCGAGCGTCAGCAACGACGACATGGTCAGACAATGGCTGCGATCCGACTGGCAGCTTTTGCTGGCCTTGGCGGGCACTCCGTTGTTGCTTGTCGGACTGACCCGTTACATGATTCTGACCATGGACGATCGATTGCGGATCGCCGAATTGGAAGCGGCCAATCAGGCCAAGGGCGACTTTCTCGCCATGATCAGCCACGAAGTCAGAACCCCCATGAACGGCATTCTCGGTATGGCTCAGCTGGCCTTGGATGAAGCCCACACGCCGTCCTTGCGCGAACGTTTGAAGATCATTGCCTCGTCCGGCGAGGCGTTGTTGGCCATTCTCAACGACATTCTGGACTTTTCGCGCATGGATCGGGGTGTCGCCATCCCCGAAAGCATTGAATTCGATCTGGTTGAATTGGTGACCGACGTCGTGGCTTTGATGCGCGAGTCCGCTCGCCAGAGAGGACTTGAGACCATATTGCTGATTGCGGAAGGCGTGCCGAAACGGGTTTCGGGCGACAAATCGCGGTTGCGGCAGATTCTGCTTAATTTGATCGGTAACGCCATCAAGTTCACGGAAATCGGTCTTATCGAAGTTTCCGTCGGCATGGAACCTTCGAAAGACGGCGAATTGCGGCTGCGTTTTCAGGTGCTCGATACCGGCATCGGAATCGATTCGGAAGCATTGCCCATGATCTTTTCCCCCTTTACCCAAGCGGATTCCAGCATCAACCGGCGCTATGGCGGAACCGGTTTGGGGCTGGCCATTTGTCGGCAACTGGCCGAACTGATGGGGGGGAGCATCTGGGTGGAAAGCGAACTTGGCCTAGGCAGCCGGTTTATTTTCGTTTTGCCCTTCGAACCCGTCAGTTCGCCAGAGCCGGTACGTTTGGAAAGTCCTTCCGTCGCGCACCGGGAATTGTCGATCCTGGTGGCGGAAGATACCGAGGTCAATCGGTTGGTGGTCAAAGCCATGCTGACCAAATACGGACATCGGATCACCGTGGTCGAAGATGGTATTCAGGCGGTCGACGCGTGTCGAGACGCTACCTTCGACTTGATATTGATGGATGTGCAAATGCCTGGAATGGGGGGAATGGACGCGGCCAAGGCGATCAGAAGCATGGAACAGGCGGCCGCCCGCAAAAGAACGCCGATCATCGCGCTTACGGCGGCCGTATTGCCCAGCGACCACGAGTTATGCCGTCAGGCCGGAATGGATGGGTTGATGGAAAAACCGTTCAAGGAAAGCAAATTGGCGGAATTGATCGCTCATTTGAGCTGAGAATTCCGGTCCAGCCTAAGCGTAAGGCAGAAGGCGCCGCCGCCCGACAGAACGAACATGGACAGATCCAAGGGGCGACACTGATAGTCCCTGTTTCCAAGCTTGGTTTCAAGACTGGGCGGCGGTTTCGACAGGAACAGGGTTCTGCCGATGTTGACGGCGTTAAGACTGAATGCGGCCGCTTCTGCGGCTGTGGCGACGATGCGGTGCTCGGGCTGAACCTGCTGCTCCAATAAAACACGGGACTCCCGGGAAAAAGCTTCCGGGTAATAGAGAACTTCGCCCCCGGACAATACCGAAAAGCATGTGTCCAGGTGGTAGTACTTTTCGGAAGTCAATTCCAATCCGACGACTTTCTTGCCGAAAAAACCGGCCACATGATCCATGGCGCGGCGATCCGAGCGCGGCCCCCATCCCGCCCAAAAAAGCGACCTATGAGCATCCCAAATGCAATCTCCGGCTCCTTCCTGGAAAAGCCCCGCCGGGAATTGCTCCACCGATTTCAAATATCCCCTGTCTTTCAACGAGGTGAAAAACTCAAGGAAACAAGCTTCTTCGCCTTGGCGCTGGGGGTGGCGGAAACGGGCCAGTAACGCCTTGCCATCCAGGACGATGGCGGCGTTGGCGGGAAACACCAGATCGGGCAGATGAGGAACGCCCGGCATGGTCACTACCTCGGCACCCGCATTTTCCAGGCTGGTTTTCAGAATCGTCCATTGCTTACAAGCCAAGGCATGGCAGGCGGCAGCGTCCCGTTCCCATTGATCGGGATGCATCCAAGGGTTGATGGTATAGGACACTTCGTAAAATTCGGGGTCGGTCATCAGGATGGTTCCGGCCATAGCGTCCTCCGTCGCGCACACGTCCATTTTGCAAACACACGCTAGTGTCCCGATTCGGAAACTCGTGATACCAAAACCCAGCGTCTTTCAAATTTCCGAATCGATAAGAACACTAGCAACTCTTTGACTTCTAGTGTGGTTTTCGATTTCTAAATTCCTAACGGGGCTGGCTGCATAATCGTAGGAATTTAGAAACCTCCACACTAGGAAAGGACATGGTTTTTGACCAGTGACAGATTGACGAAACCCATTATGTCTTTTTCTTGGGACGCACGCATCGGGCCTTCCCCGATTTCGGAATCAGGCATTCCTTGTCGCCGTCGCCGTCGCGCAAATAAAGCACGGTGCCTTTCGCCGTCTGGCCGATGGAAATATTCTGATAGGAATAATCCTGCAAACTTGGAGCCTTGGCGATATCGCGGAAAATCAGCAAGGGGCAGCCGCGTTGCCAGTCGCAAATCGCCACCGATTCCAAACTGATAAGGATCATTCCCGGCAGCATGGCGGTTCGGGTCTCGACCGGTCGGCCCGCCTGCTCGGCTTTGGTCAATTCCGCATGGGCGAATTTGTCCAGCGCTTTATCCTGCACCGGCGTGGTATGAAAATAGAAAGTCAGCATCTGGCGGCCGCGCGGATCGACTTGCTGCTGGGCGGCGGCGCAGTGGCAAAACAGCATGACCGCCATGGCCGCCATAGGGATCGCGATGCGCATAAGGAAAATATCTCTATCGTCCGTTTCGACCTTGGCTATTATCCGGCTATGACGGATGAACGCAACATTTTCTCGTACCGTAAGTTTTGGGCCAGCCGGTTCGGGACATCGCCATTCCTGCCCATGTCCCGCGCCGAGATGGACCAACTGGGTTGGGACGTTTGCGACGTGATCCTGGTCACCGGGGACGCCTATATCGACCACCCCAGTTTCGGAATGGCGGTCATTGGTCGCCTGCTCGAGGCGCAGGGGTTTCGCGTCGGCATCATCGCCCAGCCCGAATGGCGCGATGCCGAGGCGTTCAAGGATTTGGGCAAACCTGCGCTTTTTTACGGGGTTACGGCCGGAAACATGGATTCCATGGTCAACCGCTATACCTCGGACCGGCGTATTCGCCACGACGATTCCTATACCCCGGACGGTCAGGAGGGGCGTCGCCCCGACCGCGCCGTCCTGGTTTACGCGCAACGGTGCAAAGAGGCCTTTCCCGATGTGCCCGTGGTGATCGGCGGCATCGAGGCGTCGCTGCGGCGAATCGCTCATTTCGATTATTGGTCGGAGAAAGTCCGGCGTTCGGCGCTGGTGGATTCAAAGGCCGACATATTGCTGTACGGCAATGCCGAGCGGGCGGTGGTCGCTCTTGCCCACGGTTTTGCCGCCGGAAGTTCCGTCGCGGATATGGGCGCGTTGCGGGGAACGGCGGTGGTCGTTTCTCAACCGCCCGAGGGGTGGGAACTGGCCGACTATACCCAGGTCGTCGACGATCAGGCGCCCGCCTTGATACCTAAGAACTGCAAAGTTGCGATCCGTCTGCCGTCCTACGAGGCGGTCTGCGCCGACCCGGTTTTGTACGCCCATGCCAGCCGATTGTCGCATTTGGAAAGCAACCCCGCCAACGCCCGCGCTTTGATACAAGCTCACGGCGCTCGGCATGTTTGGATCAATCCACCTCCGGTTCCGTTGACCGGCAAAGAATTGGACGGGGTTTACGAGCTTCCTTACGCCCGCGCTCCGCACCCGTCCTATGACGGGCACAAGATTCCGGCATGGGAAATGATCCGCTTTTCCGTTTCCATCATGCGCGGCTGCTTCGGGGGTTGCAGTTTCTGTTCCATTACCGAACATGAAGGTCGACAAATCCAAAGCCGGTCGGAAGAGTCCATCCTTCGCGAGATTGAACGGATCCGGGACAAGACCGAAGGTTTTACCGGAACCATTTCGGATGTTGGCGGCCCCACCGCCAATATGTGGCGATTGGCCTGCAAGGACCCCAAGGCCCTTGCCGTCTGCCGTCGGTTGTCTTGCGTCTATCCCGACATCTGCGTCAACATGGGCACCGACCACGGCCCGCTGATCTCGCTTTATCGCAAAGCTCGGGCCTTGCCCGGAATCAAGCGGGTTTTGGTGGCGTCGGGCGTGCGTTACGATTTGGCGGTGCGCGACCCCGCCTATGTCAAGGAACTGGTCGCCCATCATGTGGGGGGGTATCTCAAGATCGCTCCGGAACATACCGAGCCCGGTCCCTTGTCGCATATGATGAAGCCGGGAATGCAGGCTTACGACCGCTTCAAGCTCCTGTTCGACAAAGCGGCCAAGGAAGCGGGCAAGGAATTGTATCTGATTCCCTATTTCATCGCCGCTCATCCCGGCACCACCGATCGCGATATGCTGCAACTGGCACTGTGGCTGAAACGCAACGGATTCCGCCTTGACCAAGTGCAAACCTTCCTGCCGTCGCCCATGGCCTTGGCCACCGCCATGCACCATACGGGCTATAATCCACTGCATCCCATTAGGCGCTCGCAGGGCGAGACCGTTTACCGGGTTCTGGGATTGAAGCAGCGGCGGTTGCATAAAGCGTTTCTGCGTTATCACGATGCCGAGAATTGGCCGATCCTGAGAGAGGCCTTGACCCGCATGGGGCGTGCCGATTTGATCGGTAACGGCAATCGCCATTTGGTGCCGTCGTGGCAGCCCCGGGGAACTGGAATGTCCAGAGGCGAAGGCGCGCACCAATCAGGCGCGCGCAATCCAAAGAAATACCCGAATAAACCTCTTCGTTAAGGATCTAGCCGGTTAGCAGCGATCCCGACCGAGTGCCTTTATAAGGCGAACCGTCATCGCCCCAACTGATGAAGCTGTTGGGGCCATCCCGTTTCCATAGCCACTCGACGGAATAAATCCGGGGCGGCAAACAATGCCGCGGCAATCGGATAGGATCGCATGTTCGCTCTCATCATTCCTTACGGTCGCCTGCGCTAAATGCGAGTGCGCTTGCATAATATATGCTTCATATAGAGGTATTGTTTGCGCCTGACAACGGCATATTTTGAAATATGTTATCATAGTACCGTGTATGCGATATGATGCGTAAAATGCACTCCATATGAATGCTGATAATATTGTATAAAATCATGTATATAGTAATATATTGCGGTTCAATCGCAATCGTGGCGGTGCGACATGCGGTTGCTGTGTTTGTTGCGTGCGGGGTGAATGGGGGTAAAATTCTCGACTTTTTGCGTGAAATAAAATTTCATGGTCATAAGGCGTGATTTGTTGGGTGTCGTATAACGATCGCGAGCAATCATGGGTGGAAATTGTACGCCTGTGTATTGCTGTAAATGCAACTTATTTCGATAAAAAATATATAATGCAGCGCAAAATGCATGGTTAGCAAAATAATTGTTACGTATCGTAACTTAGGTTATTGACTCTCTAATACGGGTGGATATAGGGTATTCGGATGCACACCTATTTTTAGATTTTCCATAAAATATGTCTGCGCAAGGTTATGGCAACCACGAATGAGGAACGTATTATGTTAACATCGATTACAGATCGGCATGAATTGCAATCTCCGGATGTTGATTGCTCCGCTGCTTATCTATGCAATCGGGCGGCAACCTCTCAGGCATTGCTGACGTTTTTGTCCCAGCTTGAGACTTTGTCACGGCAGGCGCTGGAGATTCAATCGCCCGAGATGATCGGGCATTTGGTCGATTTTATGAAATCCTCGGAACAAAATCGGATTGAAATCGGCAAGACCTTGAAACGACCGTTGCGCCCGACATTCGATCGCTTGGCGCGCCGCTATCAGGAAGACGAGCTTGGCCGACTATCGGATATGGCGACATTACGCAATCGGCAATATTGGGACCGCACCAATGAACGATTGGAAGCTGCGCAAGTGCGTTTGGTGATCCGCTGGCCGTTGTGCGAGAGGACCTTTAAGCAAAGTGCCGAAAACGGCCTGACCATCATTGCCGATCATTCGTATTCGGCGGGGTGGAGTCTGGATGCGACCGCCGCGCGGCAAGCGCGTTTCATGTCCGGTCTGACCGCATGCCGCATCCTGGCGCTATTGGGCGGCCATTTCGCTCGGGCAGTGAAGATTCATAAGGAATACGGGGCGTTGCTTCTGCCCGAGCAGGCGCGGACCGTCGCGAAGCAGATGACTCAAGCCGAGCGGCTGATCAAGGCGGATATCCTGGCAGAATCCATCGTCGGCAATAACGATCAACAGGCGTGGACCAAACGGGCCAGACAGGCGGCCGGGCTTGAATATCCCCGCGATAAGCAATTCCGCGAACAGGTGGAGCAGGCCATAGCCGATCGCCATGCCATCCGCGACGCCGAGAAAGCTTTATCGCTACGTTACAACCGTTGTCGCGTCACATTGGCATCGCTTGGAGCCTGCGGTCGGCCCAGACCGAAAACCTTGACCGACCTGTTCGGCGTGAATGCGGAAGTGATAACGTCCTGGAACGCGCTGCCCGCCGTGTCGCAAGCCTCGGTTCGCCGCATCCTGGCGATGAACGCCAAAGGGGAGGACCCGGCGGATACTCTTGCCAGCCGCCGGTTGTGGTCTTACTTAAGCGGAGTTAGGGTCGTGGCTCCACGGCATTATCTTGATATCGATTACGATCATCCGCGTTTTGACATTCTGCCCTTCGCCCTGCGCGAGGAGTTGATGAAAACGCTGTATCGCCCTGACAAGCCCGAGGATTTGGAACGAAAAAAAGAAAACGAACGTGGCGCGCATCGTTTGGCCGCCAGCGTGGCCAAGCGCATTGTCAACGAATCATTGCACCTTTATGCCAGGGAGACCGGCATCTTGACCGACTACAGCGAAATCGCCTTCGATCCGTCGGCGGTCCTTGATCCGGCTTCGGACATGTGGGACGCCGATACCATCAACATCGCCGCTCGCGGCGATCTGCAAAACATGATCACGCGGCATTTGGATTTGAACGACGGAAAATGGCCGGACTCGGACACCATCCGGAACTGGGCCGGTCAATTGGATTTACGCTGGGGTGCGCTGATCGGTTACGCCGTCCGCACAGAAACCAATGCGGACGAACCGGACGCGATCACGGCAGGTGATGCGGTCCAGGCCATATATTCCGAACCTTCCCATCCCATGGAAGCCGCTAATCTACGGCAAGAATTACTTGCGAGGCGTTGAAGAATGCGCTGATCGGCTCGCCTCGGCACAGTTTCATCTCGTCCGCGCTGGCGGCTGTGATGACTGAAGCCAAGGTCTTTCCGTGACCGATATCGATGACGATTTCCGAATTAACCCCGCCGTCCAGCCGTTCAACCACCGTGCCGTCGAACCGGTTGGAGGTGGAAATCTTCAACGCCGGTTCGGGGCGGGCCAGCATCACGAAAGACGATTTTACCAGCGCCACCGCTTCGCGTCCGACAACGATGCCCAGCTCTTGGGCGCTGTCGTTGGTGATTACGGCGATGATCGAATGCTGTTCGGAAACGCGCAACGTCACTTCCACGTTGACCTGGGCTTTGCGGATGTCGACGACGATTCCGTGAAACACGTTGCGGGCGCTTGTTTTCATGGACAGGCTCCAAAAAAGAAGTTCGGAATCCACATCGATTCCATCCTTGCTGATCATCGCTGAAATTTGGGCAAGTTTTTCTTCCAACCGCCGGAACGCGATGATCAGACGCCGACCCTCGTCGGTAACGATCGCGCCGCCGCCTCGGCGTCCGCCGGTTTGGGTCAGCAAGGCAGGTCTGGGCATCAGATTGTTGATGGCGGCAACGGCGTCCCATGCCGACTTGTAGCTTATTCCCAGTACTTTGGCCGCCTCGGTTATGCTTCCGGTATGAGCGACCGATTCCAAGACGGCGACACGGTCCCTGCCCACCAACAACCGTCCGTCGCTTTTAAGGGAAAGCAAGGCGTCGATCTTCATCCGCGGTGACATTGGTCAGTCTCTTTCTCGATTCGTTGGGGGGAGCGAACTGTCCGGCATGGTCGTCGTGCGGAAGGGGAAAGTCAAATCAAGGTTTTTTCATGACCCATTGTCATTACGGTCGTTTCGACGGATAGTTAAGCCGCCTCGGCGGCGGCGAAACCGCATGCAAACGGGGTGACGGTTCGTCCGATTCCTTAACCTCGAAACTGGGGATATAACCGTGGCGCGTTCGCATCGGTCGGTGTTGTGGCTTCAGGCCGGAAGTTGCGGCGGTTGCACCATGGCGTTCTTGGACCGTTTCTCTTCCGAGCTGGAAGCGTTGGGTTTGTCTCTTCTTTGGCATCCGTCCATAAGCGAGCAAAGCGGCGAGGACGTCACCGCCATATTGGCGGATGTGATCCAAGGGCGGATCGTCTTGGACATTTTGTGCGTCGAGGGAGCGGTGTTGCGCGGCCCAGGCGGGACCGGCCTGTTCAATCGCTTCGCCGGAACCGGCAAGACCATGATGGAATGGATACGCCTGCTGGCGCCCCTGGCCCGGTATTGCGTGGCGGTCGGATCGTGCGCCGCTTACGGCGGCGTGGTGGCGGGCGGTTCGGATCCCACCGACGCGACGGGGTTGCAGTTCGAGGATTCGGTCGTCGGCGGGGCGCTGTCGAAATCCTATCGTTCGCGGGCCGGTTTGCCGGTGGTCAATGTGGCCGGATGCGCGCCTCATCCAGGATGGATCGTGGAAACGCTGTTGGCTTTGTCGTCCGATCAAATGACCGATGGCGATCTTGACGTGCTGGGACGGCCCAAGTTCTTCGCCGATCATTTGGCGCATCACGGATGCGCCCGCAACGAATTCTATGAGTTCAAGGCCAGCGCCGAGCATCTTTCTCATGGCGGGTGCTTGATGGAGCACCTGGGATGCAAGGCGACGCAAGCGGTTGGGGATTGCAACGAACGGGGTTGGAACGGCGACGGATCTTGCACCAAAGGCGGATTTCCCTGCGTGGCGTGCACGTCGCCAGGATTTTCCAACATCGGTAATTTCTTGGCGACCCCAAAGGTCGCTGGGATTCCGGTCGGATTGCCGCTCGACATGCCCAAGGCGTGGTTCGTCGCTTTGGCGGCCTTGTCCAAGTCGGCCATGCCTAAACGGGTACGCGCCAACGCGGCATCGGATCATGTGGTTCTGCCGCCCAAGTGCCAACGGGATGGCGGCGAATGACGCGAACAATCGTCGGGCCGTTCAACCGGGTTGAAGGCGATTTGGAAGTGGCCTTGGACATCGAGGGCGGCGTGGTCTCGCGCGCCGAGGTCACCACCACACTTTATCGGGGCTTCGAACAAATCCTGGTGGGGAAACCGGCGATGGACGCCTTGGCGATCGCGCCGCGCATCTGCGGTATTTGCTCGGTGTCGCAATCATTGGCGGCCGCCGCCGCGTTGCGTTCGGCAATGGGGATCGATCCTGCCCCAAACGGCGTTCTCGCCGCGAAAATCGCCCATGCGGTTGAAAACATGGCCGATCATTTGACGCATTTTTATTTGTTTTTCATGCCGGATTTCGCACGTCAGGACTATGCGGGCCGTCCGTGGTTCGAGCAAATCCGTTCCCGCTTCAAGGCCGTCGAGGGACAAGCTGCGGGACCGGCGCTGCATGCCCGTTCGCAGGTGATGCAGGTGATGGGGCTGTTGGCTGGAAAATGGCCGCACAGCATGGCGTTTCATCCGGGGGGCACCACGCAGTCGCTGGATTTGGGCGCTCGTGTGCGGCTGACCGGATTGTTGTCCGGATTGCGCACGTTTCTAGAGACCACGGTGTTCGGGGCGGACCTATCCGCGCTCTTGTCCTTGACATCGAGACGGCAACTTGAAGCTTTCGCCGAGGCCGAGGGAGCCGACGGGGATTTCGCCCGTTTTGTGAGGATCGCGCTGGATTTGGGACTGGATCGCGCAGGCGGCTTCGCCGGTCCGTTCCTAAGCTTCGGGGCCTATGACGGATTGTTTCCCGCTGGATCCAGCGACGGCGATTTTTCCCCGGCCACAGTGTCCGAGGATCTAAGCCACAGTTGGATGACCGGAAACGTGGAATTGCCCGGTCATGGCGAAACGCGTCCCGACGCCCACAAACCCGGCGGCTATTCCTGGGCCAAGGCGCCGCGTCTTGACGGACGCGCCGCCGAGGTCGGGGCACTGGCCCGTCAGGTTGTGGCCCAAGATCCGTTACTGAGCGGCGAAGTCGCCGGAGTTGGCGGGTCCACCGTCTTCTCCCGCATTTTGGCGCGTATGGTGGAATTGGCTAAAGTCCTGACGGCCGCTGAACGGTGGGTGGATGAAATCCGTCTTAAGCAACCGTTTTGCGTTCCGTCACGGCCCGTCGCCGACGGTTCGGGCATCGGATTGGTCGAGGCCGCGCGGGGTTCGCTGGGACACTGGCTGACGATCCGGGACGGAAGGATTGAGCGGTATCAGATTATCGCGCCGACAACCTGGAATTTTTCGCCCCGGGATGTCCATGGTCAGCCCGGCCCCTTGGAACAAGCCCTGGCCGGACTCGATGTGGGAGCATCGGGCGCGAAGTCGCCGCAGGTGCAGCATATCGTGCGCTCTTTCGATCCATGCATGGTGTGCACTGCTCACTAACTTTTCACTCCTTGGAATCTTAGTTTCCGCTGCGTCCATGCGGTCCTTCGTTTGCTGGCCGACGAAAACGGCGGGAAATCAATAACACTAATCCTGTAAGGGTAATGGCACGCAAATTGCCTTATTCATCTGCATATTGGGTGTCAGTTTTATGCGGCGCCGCAGCATGAGTATGGGAGGCATAAGGCATGGGAAGCGTTAACGAGATATTCGATACTGATCGCGAAACCCTCATCAGAACCGAGGGGCGGCTTGGTATGGCGCGACGTGACTTTCTTCAGTTCTGCGCGACGGTGGCCGCAACTCTGGGCTTACCCGCCGGGGCCGAGGCGATGGTGGCGAAGGCGGTCGAAACCGCTCCCCGCCCGCCGGTGATCTGGCTGCATTTCCAGGAATGTACTGGCTGTTCCGAGTCGCTGTTGCGCGCCGAGCACCCCACTCTGGAAAAGCTGATCCTGGACGTGATTTCGCTGGAATATCACGAAACGCTGATGGCCGCCGCCGGGCATCAGGCCGAAAAGGCGCGCCTGGACGCCATGGCCAATTACAAGGGCAAATACGTTCTGGTCGTCGAAGGGGCGATCCCCACCAAGCAGGACGGCATTTACTGCAAGATCGGCGGCCACACAGCCATCGATTTGTTGAAAACCTGCGCGGCCGACGCCGCGGCGGTGATCGCCATCGGCTCGTGCGCGTCGTGGGGGGGGATGCCTTCCACCATATCGCCTCTGTCCGATTCCAGTCCGACCGGGTCGTCGGGCGTCGCCGAGGTCCTGGGAAAGCCGGTTGTTACGATCCCGGGATGTCCGCCCAATCCTTATAACTTCCTGGCCACGGTCGTCCATTTTCTGACCTTCGGCAAATTGCCGGAAGTTGATTCGAAGGGGCGTCCCAAGTTTGCATACAGCCGCTTGATTCATGAAAATTGCGAGCGCCGCGCCCATTTCGACGCCGGGCGATTCGCCATGGAATTCGGCGACGACAATCACCGCAAGGGTTATTGCCTCTATAAGCTGGGCTGCAAAGGCCCCGAAACCTACGCCAACTGTTCGGCCATCGGCTTCGGCGACGCCGGTGAAAACAACTGGCCCGTCGGCTGCGGCCATCCGTGCATCGGCTGTACTGAAAAGGGCGTGGGGTTCCAGAAGCCGATCCATCAGGTTGCCACCATGGTCAACATCTATCCGCCCGCCCAATATCCGCGCGTGGTCGAGGAGCAGGGCAAGGGGGCTTCGATCGTTACCGCCGCAGCCGTGGCCGCCGTCGCGGGCGCGGCGGCGGGCGCCGCCGCCATGATGACTCGCAATTTGGGTTTGTCCCATGCAGCCGAAGAAGCGGAACGCGAGAAGGCCAAGGCCAAGTCCGGCAAGGGTAAAACAGGAGCTTGATCATGAGCAACCGTCGCAAATTCCTAAAGGGGGTTTTGGCGGGTGGCGCGGCAATTACAGCCGGAAGCGTCGCTGCGCCCGCCATCGCCCGTGAAACCAAGAAGCGGCCAGAGGAAGCGGAGGGACTGCTGTACGATGCCACTCTTTGCATCGGATGCAAGGCGTGCGTTTCAGCCTGCAAGCGGGCTAACGACAATCCGGCCGAATTCTCGACCCAGGACCATCTGTGGGATACGCCCCTGGATACGTCCGCTTATACGTTCAACGTCATCAAGATGTACCGCGACGGAACGATGGAAACGAAGGATCAGGAAACCAACGGGTTCTCGTTCATGAAGGTGTCCTGCATGCACTGCGCCGATCCGTCTTGCGTTTCGGCTTGCCCGGTTACGGCCATGACCAAGAATCCGGTCAACGGCGTGGTCGGCTACAATCCGGACAAGTGCATCGGCTGCCGGTATTGCGTGGCGGCCTGTCCTTTCGGCATTCCTAAATATCAATATGATTCGCCCACAGGTAAGATCGGCAAGTGCGAATTGTGCAGACATCGCGCCAAGGAAGGGCATTACGCGGCATGCGCCGAAGTCTGCCCGACCGGCGCCACCTTGTACGGCAAGACCGCCGATCTTTTGGTAGAGGCCAAACGGCGCTTGGCGCTGCAACCCAATACCCCAACGAAGATTCCTCGCGGCCAACTGGGCGGGGCGGACCAAAGCTACGAAGCGCCCATTGGCGGGCATTATCTTCAGCACGTTTACGGCGAGAAGGAATACGGCGGGACGCAGGTTCTGAAGCTTTCGGGCGTCAATTTCCAAAAAGTTGGCATGCCCGATTTGCCGGAGGATGCGGCGGCGGCGCTGTCCGAAACCATCCAGCATACGCTTTACAGCAATCTGTTGATGCCGTTCGGTTTGTTGGGGGTGATGACCGTTGCCGCCAAGCGTAACGTCAAGCCGGGCTCGGACGACGACGACCAGGGGGCAAATCATGGCTAATCATCAACATACGGCTCCGGCCCCGATCGGCGGCTCTATCATCAATCCGGTTACGGTGGTGTGCGGGGTGTTCGTGGCGATCATGCTGGCGGTGCTGGCGGTTCGTTTCTTTTTCGGCCTTGGGGCGGTTACCAATATCAACGACGGCTATCCGTGGGGTATCTGGGTGGTGGTCGACGTGGTAATCGGTTCGGCCTTTGCGTGCGGCGGTTTTTCGGTGGCCATGCTGGTCTATATCTTCAATCGGGGCGAGTACCATGCGCTGGTGCGTCCTGCCTTGTTGGCCTCGCTGTTCGGCTATACGCTTGCGGGCGCCGGGGTAATCTTCGACTTGGGGCGCTGGTGGAACTTTTGGCACATCTTCACTCCCGGTTACGCCAATACCAACTCGGTCATGTTCGAGGTGGCGACCTGCATCTCCATCTATATCGCGGTGATGTGGATCGAGTTCTCGCCGACTTTCCTGGAAAAGCTGGGCAAGACGGAAGCGAAGAAGAAGTTGGGCAAGGTGCTGTTTTTCATCGTCGCTCTCGGCACGGTGTTGCCGATGATGCACCAATCCTCGCTGGGGACGCTGCTGGTGGTGATGGGCACGCAAATCCACCCGTTGTGGAACACGCCATTGCAGCCGTTGCTGTATCTGCTGACGGCGGTGGTCATGGGCTATGCGGTGGTTCTGTTCGAATCCTGCGTGGCGTCGTCCGCCTATCGACGCAAGATCGAAACCCATATGCTGACACCCTTGTCCAAGGTCATGTTGGGCTTGCTGGCGGTGTACATCGTCGTGCGCTTCAGTGATGTAGTGGCGCGCGGCGTTATGGCGCAGGCATTTGCCGGATCGCTGGAATCCCTAATGTTTTGGGTTGAAAACGCATGCTTCGTCGCTCCGTTGCTGATGTTGCGGACGGAAGAGCGCCGCCGCAATCCGGCCAAGCTGTTTCTTGCCGGCATCCTGTTGATGCTGGGGGGAGCGTTGCTGCGGATCGACGGGTTCCTTATCGCGTATGAAACAGGCGATGGTTTTAACTATTTTCCAGCCCTTCCCGAAATCATGGTCACGATCGGCATGTTCGCCGTCGAGGTCATCGGATACATCGTTATAACCCGCCGCTTCCCGGTTTTACCGCGTGAAGCAGCAAGCCACTGAAGCATGGAGACAGCACAATGACTCGCGTAACCATTGATCCGATTACCCGAATCGAAGGACACCTGCGCATCGATGTCGATGTGGATGGCGGCAAGGTAAAGAAAGCGTGGTCGTCCGGCCAAATGTGGCGCGGCGTCGAGTTGATCCTGTTGGGTCGGGACCCCCGCGACGCTTGGGCCATCACCCAGCGCATCTGCGGCGTGTGTACGACGGTGCATGCGGTGACCTCGGTGCGGGCTGTTGAAAACGCCTTGCAGTTGGAGGTGCCGCTTAACGCCCAGTATATCCGCAACATGATCATCCTGGCGCACTCGATCCACGATTTCATCGTTCACTTCTATCATTTGTCGGCCCTTGACTGGGTCGACGTGACCAGCGCGCTGAAGGCCGATCCCGACAAGACGGCGGCGCTGGCCGAAAGCCTGTCCAGTTGGAAGCTGAACGGCAAGCAAGTGATGCGACAGACGCAGGAACGCCTTAAGACCTTCGTCAATGGCGGGCAACTGGGGATTTTCACCAACGGCTATTGGGGCCACCCGGCGATGAAATTGCCGCCCGAAGTCAATCTGCTGGCCGTCGCCCATTATCTGCAAGCGCTTGACGTGCAGCGCCACGCCAACAAGATCGTCGCCATTCTGGGATCGAAATCGCCGCATATTCAGAACTTGGCCGTAGGCGGCGTCGCCAATCCTCTGGCCACCGATTCACAGACCGTCCTGACGCTGGAACGGCTGATGGCGGTCAAGGAACACATCGACGCCTTGGACGATTTCGTCAAGAACGTCTACATGGTCGATGTGGCTGCGATCGGGGCCTTTTACGCCGACTGGACTAAGTACGGTTCGGGCGTCACCAATTACCTGTCGGTTCCCGATATTCCTTTGGACACCAAGGGAACATCTTTCGCCTTTCCCGGCGGCTATATTCCCAAAAAGGATCTTAGCGCTTACAAGCCCATTACCAAGTTCGGCGACGAATACTGGGTCAAAGGCGTTGAAGAGGCGGTCAAGCACTCGTGGTACACCTACGACAAAGCCGGGCCGTTGCATCCCTATCATGGCGAGACCAAACCCAACTACACCGACTTCGTCGACAACGACAAGTATTCGTGGCTGAAGTCTCCAACCTTCTACGGCGAGTCAGCCCAGGTCGGCCCCTTGGCCCGGGTATTGAATATGCTGGCAGCCGGTTACGAACCGGCCAAAAAGTACGCCACGCAGACCTTGGACACGGTTTCGTCCTTGGCCAAGACCACGGTCGGTTTGGACGCGATGCATTCGACCATTGGACGGCATGCGGCTCGCATGATTTCGTGCGCCATCAACGTCGATCTTTTGGAAGAGCAATGGGATTTGCTGTTGGCCAATATGGCCAAGGGCGATCTGACCACCTTCAATAAGCCGGTCTTCCCCAAGGGCGAGATCGCGGGTGTGGGCTTCCACGAAGCGCCGCGCGGGGCGTTGTCGCACTGGGTCGTCATCGACGACGGCAAGATCAAGAACTACCAGTGCGTGGTGCCGTCCACATGGAATGCCTGCCCGCGCAATGAAAACGACGAACCCGGTCCTTACGAGGCGTCGTTGCTGGACAATCCCATTGCCGATCCGGAACGCCCGTTGGAGGTTTTGCGTACCGTCCATTCGTTCGATCCCTGCATCGCGTGCGCCATTCACGTCACCGACACCGAGAACGACACGGCCATAACGGTCAAAGCGTCATAAGGCTGGTTACGGATATGCGCGCGATCGTGCTTGGCATCGGGAATACGATCCTCAGCGACGAGGGGGTGGGGGTGCGCGCCGCCGAAGCCTTCGAGCGCCGCTATCCATTGCCCGAAGACGTAAGGGTGATCGATGGCGGCACAGCCGGCATGGAGTTGTTGGACGACTTGTCGGATGTCGATTTTCTGGTGGTTCTGGACACCGTTATGGCGGGCAAGCCTCCGGGAACCATCGTTCAGCTTGCCGGGGATCAAGTGCCTGTGTTCTTTCGCAAGAAGCTGTCGCCTCATCAGATCGGACTGGCCGACGTTCTGGCAAGCCTGGAACTTATCGGTCATTTGCCCAAGGATGTGGTGGTTATCGGAGTGCAACCCGTCACGTTGGAACTGGGAACGGACTTGTCCCCGGTTGTTGCCGATCGAATTCCGGAGCTGGTCGATATGGCGGCGGCGGCCTTGATCGCGCGGGGGTATCGTTTGGAAAACCCGATCGCCGGGGCCGCGTAGAATGTGCATGGCGGCTCCCTCAAAGGTCATTGAAGTCAGGGGGCAGACCGCCGTCACGGAGTGCTTCGGGCAACGGCGGGAAGTCAGTCTGCTGCTGCTGACCGACGAAGTGAAGGTGGGCGACTACTTGCTGATCCAGGCGGGCGGCTTCGCCTTTGAATGTATCGAGGCCCAGGAAGCCGAAGTCATATTGACCGAAATCGAAAGCTTGCTGGCGATTTCCGACGATGAGGACGTCCGGCCATTGGGGGCATGGTGACGGAGCGCGTTCATGCCGCCAGTCCCGCCGACTTGGTGGAAACGGCATTTTTCCGCATCTATCGCGACAACATGGCCGACGTGCCCATTCACAACAAGGCCTTGTCCGTCGAAGCCGTCGATTTCCAAATCTGGCAAGGCCATTGGCTGGGCATTCTGATCACGCCTTGGAGTTTGAGCGTATTGCTGGTGCCGGGCAGGGCGGACGGCTGGGATATGCCGGGTGCCAATCAAAGGCGGTTTGTTAAATTTCCCGCCGGTAACATCGCCTTTCTAGGCAATGAGGAACCGGAGCTTGGCGAATTTCAGAGCTGCGCCCTGTTCTCAAGCATGGCTCAATTCAGGTCGCAATCCGAGGCAGTGCAAGCGGCGCGCGCGGCGCTGCTGGCGTTGTTCAAAAGTCCCGACGAACAGCCGCCGCCCCCGACGGATAAACCCTCGGAAAATTCGACGCTATCTCGCCGCCGTCTGTTCGGGCTTGGTCGGACGTAATGGGTGGCAATATTGTTGCCGTGATGGCAGCCAAGTAACCACTCTAATTCAACGAAGACATTCTTTCGGTGGATAGGTGGTATGTTGCAGATAAAGCGCCTTTCCATCCGGTGCCAACTGCGCAAGAATGGCGATGTCGATACGGTCGGTCAAGAAACCGGAAGATATTGCTTGGCGGGCAATGAATTTGGGAAAGAGCGCACAAAATTTCTGGATGGAGTCCGCATGAACGACAACGTTATCGATACCGAAACCGAGATCGGAATGGCATGCGGCATTTGCTGGTGGCATTACGATCCGGCGGTGGGCGATGACCAATGGCCGGTGGCGCCGGGAACGTCATTCAAGGATTTGCCCACCGATTGGCGCTGCCCGGTTTGCGACGCGCCACTGACTAAATTCGAGAAAGCCCGTCATGATTGAGGCGGAGGCAGTGGCCAGCCAAGGGGGCATTGCCCCATGAACATCGCGGCGGGAAGCGGAGACGTCACCATTAGGGCAGCTTTATCGGAAGGACATGTCCGGTCCGCCCAGATCGTTTCGACCAGACCGGTTGTAGCGGCTCGGCTTTTCGTGGGACGACCGGCCGAAGAAGCGCCCGTTCTGGCCGGACGGCTGTTCAGTTTATGCGGCTATTCCCATACCGTCGCCGCGCGGCTGGCGGTTGCGGCGGCGAAGAACGACGCCGATGTCGACGACAGGGATTTTCCATCGGGACTGTTGGCGGAACGGATCGGCGATATCCTGCGCTCGTTGGTGGTTGGATGGCCCGAAGGTGAAATCGCGGGCGTGTCGACGCCCGCCGAAATCGGTTTTGTTCGCGAAACCCTGGCGGCGTGCCGGGATCTGACCGGCGGCGACAAGGCGGGCATGGCGGTCGGCCGGGTTTTGGATGGACTGAAAGCCCTGGAAGTCGGCCGGACGGACCGGCTGCTATCCCGGTCTTTGGCCTTGGTGCCTTCCGGGCAGGCGTTTCTATCCGTTCCCCCCGATCCGTTGACGGAAGACGACGACAAGTCCGTCATCCTGGGATTGGAATTTCAGAAAGAGGCGTTCGCCCAAATGCCGCATTTGTCGGGGAGATGCGCCGAAACCGGCGCCTTTAGCCGATGCCATGCGCTGGTTTCCAGCCATGGGTCGGGTCTGTCCGCCCGCATGGAGGCGCGAATTCGCGATTTGGAACAGGCGGCGCTTGCGCTGGCCGACGGGGTCGATGGGCTTTTCGCCTTGGGCAGTTTGAAGGCGGGCCAGGGTTATGGCGTGGCGGAAAGTCCGCGCGGGCGTTTGTATCATTGGGCCAAACTGGACAATGACGGTGTGATCGCCGATTACGGCATCGTCGCGCCCACCGAATGGAACTTTCACCCGGCCGGGCCGTTTGTCGCCAATCTTCTTGGGGCCAAGGTCGGCGAAGCGGCCGGGGCGCATCGTTTGATCGCTTTTCTGGCGGCCATGTTCGATCCCTGCGTTCCCTTCCGGGTGGTGTTGACGGAGGACGGCCATGCATGAAATGTCCTTGGTTGAAAGCGTGATCGACCTGATCAAGGATCAAGCCCGCAAGGATGGATTTCGTAAGGTTAGCATCGTGCGTTTGGCCGTTGGCGAGTTGAGTTCGACTTTGCCCGACGCTTTGTTGTTTTGTTTCGAGGCGGTCAGCCGGGGCACCATCGCCGAAGGGGCGGTGCTTGAGATCGTTACCGTGCCGGGGCAAGGCTGGTGTATGGATTGTACCAAGACGGTGCCATTGTCCGAACGGTTTGGGGCTTGTCCCGAGTGCGGCAATTATCATGTGCAAATGACGTCCGGCGACGATTTGCGTCTGTCGGAATTGGAGGTGGAATGATGTGTACGGTATGTGGATGCGGAACGGCCAAAGTCGAAGGCAAGAACGAAAGTCACGATCATCCCCATGATCACGATCACGGACATCGTCATTGTCACGGGCACGATCACGACCATGACCACGATCATGACCATGACCATCATCATGACCATGACCATCATCACCACGACGATTCCATCGATTACGGCGGCGGTATAGCTGGTGTTCATGTGGCTGGCCTGTCGCAAGAGCGGATCGTTTCCATCGAAAAGGACATTTTGTCCAAGAACAATTCCTATGCCGCCGACAATCGGGCGCAGCTGGTCAAAGCCGGGGTTTTCACGCTCAACCTGATGTCCAGTCCCGGTTCGGGCAAGACCACCTTGCTGGTCAAGACCATCGAGGCGCTGAAGGACCGTTTTCCCATCGTGGTGATCGAAGGCGACCAGCAGACCAGCAACGACGCCGACCGCATCCGCGCCACCGGGGTCAAGGCGATCCAAGTCAATACCGGCAAGGGGTGTCACCTGGACGCCCATATGGTCGGCCATGTGCTAGAGACGCTTCCTCTTGCCAAAGGCGGGTTGCTGTTCATCGAGAATGTCGGCAATCTGGTCTGTCCCGCCGCTTTCGACCTGGGCGAGGCTCATAAGGTCACGGTGCTGTCGGTGACCGAGGGCGAGGACAAACCGCTCAAATATCCCGACATGTTCGCCGCGTCGGATCTGATGCTGCTTAACAAGGCCGATTTGCTGCCTCACTTGGATTTCGATAAAAACGCCTGCTTGGTCAACGCATTAAGGGTTAACCCCAAGCTTCAGACCATGGTCGTCTCGGCCAAGACCGGCGAAGGTCTGGACGCATTCCTGGATTGGATCGCCGCCCGCGCCGCCGCCTGCGCTCAAGCGGCCGAGTAGGCATGGGCCTGACCATGCCTTTGCCCGCCCGGCGCCTGCGGCTTAGGGTTCGGGGAACGGTGCAGGGAGTGGGGTTCCGCCCTTTCGTCCATGGTCTTGCCCAGCGTCTGCATTTGGCGGGTTTTGTTCTTAACGACGGCGACGGCGTGCTGGTCGAGGTGGAAGGCTGGGACGTCGACGGGTTCGTCCGGGCGATAAAGGAAGAGGCGCCACCCCTGGCCCGTATCGATGCGCTGGAAGTGGCGGCGGTCGCGCCTGACGGTCGGCCGGGCTTCGCCATTCTGTCCAGCGAAACGGGAAAGGTCCAAACCCGAATTCCCGCCGATGCCGCGATCTGTCCCGATTGTCTCCGCGATTTGTTCGATCCGCACAGTCGCTTCCACCTTTATCCGTTCGTCACCTGCACCCATTGCGGGCCGCGCTACACCATCACCCGGGGATTGCCCTACGACCGCCCGCAAACCTCGATGCGGACGTTTCCGCTCTGTCCCGCCTGCCTGCGCGATTACACCGACATCGCTTCGCGCCGCTATCATGCCGAGACGCTGGCCTGTCCGGTCTGCGGCCCCCGGTTGGATCATCCCGTCGACCATATTCTCGATTATCTGGATCGGGGGCTGATCGTCGCCTTGAAGGGAATCGGCGGCTATCATCTGCTGTGCGACGCCACGAGCGAGCAGGCGGTGGTCCGCTTGAGGCAGCGCAAGAACCGCGAATCCAAACCGTTCGCGGTGATGGTGGCGGATACGGACGCGGCCCGGAGCATCGCCCATGTGGGTAAGGCTGAACGGGACATGCTGTGTCACCGCGCCCGGCCGATCGTGTTGCTGCAATCGCGTGGGAAAGTGGCGTCGTCGGTGGCTCCCAATCTGACTCAGGTGGGCGTGGTGCTGCCCTATGCTCCTTTGCATCATCTGCTTTTCCGTTCGAACCGCGACCGGGTGCTGGTGGTCACCAGCGCCAATCCTGGCGGCGAACCATTGGTCACCGATGACGACGATGCCCGTCTGCGTTTGGCGGACATCGCCGATACGATCGTCGGACACGACCGCCCGATCGTGGTGCGGGCCGACGATTCGGTGATGACGGCGCATCGCTCCGGCCCGGTGTTGGTGCGCCGGGCGCGGGGCTTTGTTCCCGATGCCGTCGATTTGGGCGAAGACGGACCGGCGGTGCTGGCGCTGGGCGCGCATTTGAAAACCACGGTGACGGTAACCAGGGGGAGCGAAGCATTTGTCTCCCAGCATGTGGGCAGCCTTGACAATGCCGCCACCATCGCCTTTTACGAGGAAACGGTCGCGCATCTGCTGGCCTTGACCGGCGTTCGGCCCGAGCGCGTCGTCTGCGATCTCCATCCCGATCTTTACGGATCGCGCATCGCCGGTCGGTTCGGCGTGCCGGTGGTTCAGGTCCAGCATCATGCGGCTCACGTGGCGGCTGTGGTGGCCGAGCATCGCGTTCGCGGGCCGGTCTTGGGGGTGGCGCTGGATGGCCACGGATATGGCGCCGATGGCGGCGCCTGGGGCGGTGAACTGATTCTGCTGGACGAGGATGGCTGGCGGCGGGTGGGGCATCTGGCTCCGCTGGCCATGCCGGGCGGCGACAAGGCGGCCAGGGAGCCGTGGCGGATGGCGCTGTCTATCTATGATCGTCTGGGCAGATTGGATGAAGGGGCTAGGCGTTTCGACGCTTTCGAATTGGCACGCCTGATGCCGCGTCTGACCATGCTCCGCACTTCCAGCATGGGCCGGGTGTTCGATGCGGCGGCGGCGTTGCTGGGGGTGTGTTCGGTCCAGCATTACGAAGGTCAAGCTGCCATGGAATTGGAAGCCCTGGTGCAAACCCCCAGAATCCTGGATGCGGGTTTCGCGATAACGGACGGGGTGCTGGATTTACTGCCGCTGCTGGCGGCCTTGGCCGATCCGGATATCGACAGGGTTACAGGCGCCGAGCTGTTCCACGGAACGGTGGTACGGGCTGTTTCCGAATGGGTCGCCGATCAGGCCGAGCGTCTGGGCATAACGACGGTGGCGTTGGGCGGCGGCTGCATGGTCAATCGGGTCTTGGCGGACGGGCTTGCTCAAGCCTTGACGCGGCATGGATTGCACGGATTGTTTTCGTCGCAAGTTCCCGCCGGCGACGGCGGATTGTCTTTAGGTCAGGCGTATATGGGGAGATTGCCGAAATGTGTTTAGCGATACCAACTCGCGTGGTCGAGCTGTTGCCGGGACAAATGGCCAAGGTCAGTTTGGATGGGGTGATCAAGATTGTGTCGCTGGCTTTGGTCGACGATGTTCAGACGGGCGATTACGTCATCTTGCATGTGGGCTACGCTTTGACCAAAATCGATGAGGACGAGGCCTTGAAAACGCTCGAATTGCTTAGAGAAGCGGGAGTGGCGGCGGAATGAAGCATGTGGACGAATATCGCGACGGCGATTTGGCCAAGGCCATCGCGGCAACCATTGCCGCCGAGGCCGTCAGGCCTTCATACCGCTTCATGGAGTTTTGCGGCGGTCACACTCATGCCATCGCCCGTTATGGCATTGAGGACTTGCTGCCGCCCTCGATCCGGATGATCCATGGTCCCGGCTGTCCGGTCTGCGTCCTGCCGATCGGTCGTATCGACGAAGCCATCGCGTTGGTGAAGACCCATCCCGAGGTGACCCTGTGCACCTATGCCGATCTGATGCGGGTGCCTGCGTCCAAGGGGCAGAGCCTGTTGCGGGCCAAAGCCGACGGCGCCGACATCCGCATGGTCTACTCTACCCTGGACGCCATTGAAATCGCCAAGGCCGAACCAAATCGCCATGTGGTGTTCATGGCCATCGGGTTCGAAACCACCACGCCGCCCACCGCCATGGCCGTGCGCATGGCCGAAAAGCTGGGGCTGACCAACTTCTCCATTCTGTGCAATCACGTGCTGACTCCCTCGGCGATCGGAGCGATTCTGGATACGGACGCCGACGGTGTGAAACTGGACGGGTTCGTCGGTCCCGCCCATGTCAGCGTCGTTATCGGCACCGATCCCTACAAACCCTATGCGCAAAAATACCAAAAACCGGTGGTGGTGACCGGGTTCGAACCCTTGGACGTGTTGCAGGCGGTGCTGATGCTGGTCCGCCAAGTCAACCAGGGCCGTCATCAGGTGGAAAATCAATATATGCGGGCGGTGACGTCCGCGGGCAACGTCAAGGCTCAGAAGGAAGTGGGCGCCTTGTTCGAATTGCGCGAAAGTTTCGAATGGCGGGGGTTGGGTTCCATCCCCTACAGCGCCCTGAAGCTGCGCAAGGAGTTCGAACGGTTCGACGCCGAACGCCGTTTCGGCGTGACGCCCGTGAGCGCGTCCGACAATCCGGCCTGCGAATGCGGCATCATCCTGCGGGGACTCAAACGCCCGGCCGACTGCCGTCTGTTCGGAACCGCCTGCACGCCCGACACGCCGATGGGCTCGTGCATGGTGTCGTCGGAGGGGGCCTGCGCCGCTCATTGGACCTATGGCCGTTTCCGTCAATTGGAGCAAGCATCGTGACCCTTCATAAAGCCGTTCACCGCAAACTGGACATCGTCAATGGCCGGGTGGACATGTCCCACGGGGCCGGAGGCCGCGCCATGGGCCAGCTGATCGCCGACATCTTTCACGCCGCCCTGGACAATCCCTTGCTGCGCCAGGCCAACGACCAAGCCGCGTTCGACGTGCCGGGCGGACGCATGGCGATGACCACCGACGGCTATGTGGTGTGGCCGCTGTTTTTCCCCGGCGGCGACATCGGTTCGTTGTCGGTGCACGGCACCATCAACGATCTGGCCATGGCCGGAGCCAAGCCACTGTATCTTTCCGCCAGCTTCATCATCGAAGAAGGCTTTCCGCTGGCCGATCTGGAACGCATCGCCCGCAGCATGGGCGAGGCGTCGCGTCGCGCCGGGGTGCCGGTGGTGACCGGCGACACCAAGGTGGTGGAGCGGGGCAAGGCCGACGGCGTGTTCATTTCCACCGCGGGCGTGGGGCTGATCCCCCCCGGTTTGAACTTGTCGGGCGATCTGGCCCGGCCCGGCGATGTCGTGCTGGTGTCGGGGACCATCGGCGATCACGGGGTCGCGGTCATGTCCAAGCGCGACAATCTGGAATTCGAAACCGAAATCCTGTCGGACTCGGCGGCCCTGCACGAATTGACCGCCGCCATGGTGGTGGCGGCCGATGGCGGACTGAAGCTGATGCGCGACCCGACTCGGGGCGGCTTGGCCGCCACCTTGAACGAAATCGCCCATCAATCCAAAGTGGGGGTGCGCATCAAGGAAGCCGCCATTCCCATCCGTCCGCAGGTGGCGGCGGCATGCGAACTGTTGGGGCTCGATCCTCTGAACGTCGCCAATGAAGGTAAGCTTGTGGCCGTGGTGGAGCAGGGCAAGGCGCAAGCGGTGCTGGATACGATGAAGGCCCACCCGCTGGGGGGCGACGCCGCCATCATCGGGGAAATCATCGCCGACGATCATCATTTCGTGCAGATGGTCACGGTGTTTGGCGGTGGGCGCATGGTGGATTGGCTGGCGGGAGAGCAATTGCCGAGAATATGTTAGGGGGGGGTAAGAATGAACGCAGTGGAACGGCCCATGGATGGCCTTAAGGAACCGACGGCGCAAACCACCGTGCTGGTGGTCGATGACGAGATCAGGTCGCTGGAATCCTTGCGGCGGGTCCTGTCGGGGGATTTCGAGGTGATTTGCGCCGCCAACGCCGCCGAGGCCGAGGCCGTTCTGGCGGGCGACATGGTTCAGGTCATCTTATGCGATCAGCGGATGCCGGGCGAAAGCGGCGTGGAGTTTCTGAAGCGGGTGCGCGATTTGTGGCCCGATCCCATCCGCATGATCATCTCGGGCTATACGGATTCCGAGGATATCATCGCCAGCGTCAACGAAGCGGGTATTTTCCGCTACATCACCAAACCGTGGCAGCCCGATGCGCTGATCGGGATCGTTCGCGAGGCCGCCGATCTGTTCCGTTATCAAAAAGTCAGCGGCAGGACCGTGGCCGAAACCAGACCCACCCCCAGCCGCATGGCGCGCGCGGTCAGCGAACGGCGTCGGGTGGAAAAGCGGCTGTTCGATTTCAGCCGCATCACCCATACGGCGGACTCGCCCATGCGTGGAACACTGTCCCTGGCCGAGCGGGCTGCGGATTACGGCATCTCGGTTCTGATCACCGGGGCTTCGGGCACGGGCAAGGAATTGCTGGCCCGCGCCATTCACCACGGTTCGGAGCGGTCGGGCCAGCCGTTCGTGGTGGAAAATTGCGGAGCGCTGCCCGACGAATTGCTGGAAAGCGAGTTGTTCGGCTACAAGCGCGGGGCTTTTACCGGAGCCTATAACGATCGCATCGGTCTGTTCGAAGTGGCCGACGGCGGCACCATTTTCCTGGATGAAATCGGCGAGACCTCGCCTTCGTTTCAGGTCAAGCTGCTGCGCGTCCTTCAGGAAGGGGAAATCCGTCCCTTGGGGGCGCAACGTCCGCGCAAGGTCGATGTGCGGGTGATTTCCGCCACCAATCGCGACCTGGAGGCGGATGTCCGGGCCGGACGGTTCCGGCGCGATCTTTATTACCGGTTGGCGGTGTTCCCCATCCATTTGCCCGAACTCAAGGACCGGCCCATGGATATTCCCGCCATCGCGTCCCGCATTCTGGTCGAGGTCAACCAATCCTTCGGCCGCCGGGTCAGCGGGTTCGCCGGTGAAACGTTGCGGTTGATGATGCGTTACGATTGGCCGGGAAATGTCCGGGAGTTGCAAAATGAAATTCAACGCATGGTCACGCTGACCGACGGCGACGGCGAATTGCCGGCGCACGCGCTTGGTCCAAATGTGCTGAACGGCGTTGACGGAGCACAAGGAACGGCCGAGGTTGGCGGCACCCTCAAGGATAGAGTCGAGGCATTGGAAAGCTCGGTGATCGCGGAATGTTTAGCTCGTCTCGGCGGCAATATCAGCCACGTCGCCGCCGAACTTGGACTGTCCAGGGTGGGGCTGCGCAACAAGATCGAACGCTACGGGTTGGCTGCGGTCGCGGGCGATGACTGATCCGGCGCGCCCCGATTCGGGGAATCCGATCGCCCCCGGAAATCTGATCGCCATGGTGACCGGCGGCGATTCCATCGCCTTGACCGGCGACAGCGAAACCATGTGGCTGGACGTCATCCATAAAATGGACGAGGTTTATTCGGACCTGTTGCGCTACGAATCGGATTTGGAATGGAAAAACAAGGAGTTGGAGGAAGCTCAAACCTTCATCTCCAGCGTTGTCGCCTCGGTTTCGGACATCTTGGTGGTGGTTGACGGACGCGGACTGATTCAACAGGTCAACCCTGCGTTTTTAAGAGTTTTGCTGCGTGACGAACAGGAACTGCTGGGCTGTTCCGCGGCCGACTTCATCGCCGATCAGGATCGCGGTTTCGCCATGACCATGCTGATCCAAAACGGCAGTTTGGAGGAAAGCCATGCCGAACTGAGGTTTTTGACCGCCGTCGGGCTGTCGGACGTGATGGCGGTCAATTGTTCGGCCCGGTTGGATCATCTTGGTCGCCGGGTGGGAACGGTGCTGACCGGACGCCCGATCGGCGAACTGCGAAGGGCTTACGAGGCGCTGCACAAGGCGCATCTGGAATTGCAGCAGGCCCAGCGCAAATTGGTCGAGCAGGAGAAGATGGCAAGCCTTGGCCGACTGGTGGCCGGGGTGGCGCACGAGCTTAACAATCCCATCAGCTTCGTTTACGGCAACATCCATACCCTGGAACGCTATCGTCAAACCCTGGTCAAATATTTCGACACGGTTCACCTGGACCGCGAGCAGGCCGAGAACCTGCGTAAGGCGTTGAAGATTGATGCGGTTCTTGACGATTTGGAATCGTTGATCGAGGGAACGCTGGAAGGCGCGGCCAGGGTGAGCGAGATCGTGCGCAATCTGCGCAGGCTTTCGTTCAGCAAGACCGGCGACCGGCAAAACGTCGATTTGGAAAAAATTCTTCGCACCGCCAGCCATTGGGCGTCGCGCAGTAAGAAGTCCAAAGCCGAGATCGAGTTTTCCCTTGTCCAAGGCGTGCAGGTGGAAGCCCATGAAGGGCAGATTCACCAAGTGGCGGTCAACATGATCGACAATGCCTTGGACGCCGTGCGCGGCATGGATAATCCGAAAATAACCGTCACTCTGCGGCAAAACGAACGCGACGCCATCATAACGGTTTCCGATAACGGTCCCGGCATCGCCGCCGAAGCGTTCGACAAAATCTTCGAGCCGTTTTTCACCACCAAAACCGTGGGCGAGGGCACCGGACTGGGCCTGTGGATCAGTTACAACATCATCCAAGATCATGCCGGCACCATCGTCGCGGCCAACATTCCATCCGGGGGGGCCTGCTTTACCGTGACCCTGCCGATTGAATAGGTTCGTTTAGGCATGCCTGCAAGAAATGTTTGCCGCCGCCGCGTAAAGCCAATGCCGTCAGGATTCCAGTTGCGTAGGCGCCGGTATCGATGCCGATCCGGTTGGGGTGGTCTTGAAGCGTCGGGTACGGAGTATGACCGTGGACGACGATCTTTCCGTGGAAGCTGGTCGAACTTAGAAACGGTTCCCTGATCCACAGCAAATCCTCGACGCTTTGGCGCGGCAAGGATATGCCGGGCCGTACTCCCGCGTGGACGAAAAAATAGTCGCCGACGCTGAACCGGGTCTTGAGGGTGCGAAGAAAGGCCACATGATCGGGACAGACCGCTCGGCGGGCCTCGTCGCGCAATTTGTAAAGGTTTGCCGGGTCGCTGGTGTTGCCGTCGACGCGGACGCCGTAACTGGCCAAGGTCTCGACGCCGCCGAACTGGAACCACGCATATCCGGTTTCCGGGTGGTCGAGAAAATCCAGCATCACCTGTTCGTGATTTCCCTTAAGGCAAACGCATTCGAACGCCGGAAGGCAAAACGGATCCCGCATCAACAATTCGACGACGGCGCGGCTATCGGCGCCGCGGTCGATGATGTCGCCCAGAAAGATGATGATCTTGCGGTCCGAATCGTAAGGTTCGGCATCTGCTTCGATCTTGGACAAAAGCTGCATCATTAAGCGCAGGTTGCCATGAACGTCGCCCACCGCGTAGACTAGGAAGCCATCCGGAATTTTCGGGCTCTCTCCCGAAGGAAGCGATTGGGAGTGTGATCGACTGAACAGATCCATGAGATTGTCCTAATCCCGGTCGGGTTCTTTCGCCAGATCTACCCAGACAGTGAACCGCGAGCCGTTGCCGGGTGATGATTTGACTTCGATGTCATGGCCGAGCAAACGGGCGATCCGTTGGACGGCGCCCAGGCCTAGGCCGTGATCGTCGTCTTGCGAGACCGAAGCCAAGCGGACGAAATCTTCAAAGATCAGATCAAGGTGGCTCCGATCTATGCCGATGCCGGTATCGACCACTTGAATGCCGACCTGCCCCGGCCGATGGCGGCAGCCCAGCAACACTCCGCCCGCGTTGGTGTAGCTTATGGCGTTGTTCACCAGATTGCGCACCAGCCGCGCCAGCAACAACGGATCTGTCTGGATAGTGACGTCGCGGGTGAAAAGCAGATACCGCAAGGACTTGCTCTGGGCCAAAGGCTCCATCTGCAAAAAAATCCGTTCCAGGAACGGCGCCAGTGCAACCGGCATTGTCGAAATTTCGATTTGTCCCAATTCCATTTTGGAAACGTCCGTCATGGACGACAACAACGAACCGGTCGCTTCGATGGCCTGCGTCAGCCGGTCGACGATGGCGGCGTTGGGCGTTCCCTCCAAGCGTTTGGACAGGACTTCGCCAAACATGGCGGCGGCCTGCAAAGGTTGGCGCAGGTCGTGCCTTAGGGCCAACAGCGAACGGTGGCGCGCGCGATCCTCGTTGCGCTGTCTTTTCAGGCGCGTTTTAAGGGCTTTCTTCAAGGAGCGATAGCGGACGCCGACAATTCCGGCGTAGATCAGCGCAAGGACGGCGGCGGCGATCGCGGCCGAAGTGATCAATGGCGGCCAATTGACGGGAACGTCAGGCGGCAAGGATATTCCCTCCAAACCCATAGCCGACGCATTGTATCTTAAAAGTCGAGAAATTAAAACTCCTGAGCCGCTTCGTAGGTTTCGGTGGCTTCGATCCACAGAGCTTCGGCGGCTGCCAGTCGTTTTTCCACGTCGGCCAACGTCTTGCGAAGCGCGGTCGGCTTGTCGGCGGGGCCTTGATATAAAACCGGGTCGGCAAGCTTGGCCTCGATGTCCAGCTTGTCGGCATGAAGCCTTTCCATCTCCCTTTCGGCCTTTTCCATTTGCTTCTTCAATGGCGCCAACTGGGTTCGCGCTTGCGCGGCGGCGCGACGTTCGTCCTTGCGTGACAGGGCGGGTTCGTCCTTGTCCTGGCGCTTTTCGCTTTGTCCCTTGTCCAGCAGCATGCGGCGATAGTCGTCAAGGTCGCCGTCGTAGGATAAGACCTTTCCGTCATTGACCAGCCACAGGCGGTCGGCAACCAGTTCGACCGTGCGGGGATCGTGGCTGATCAGAATGACCGCCCCCTCATAGACGTTAAGGGCGGCGACCAGGGCTTCGCGGCTGTCGATGTCCAGATGGTTGGTCGGCTCGTCCAGAACCATCACATGGGGCGCGTCACGGCTCATCAAGGCGAACAGCAGCCTTGCCTTCTCGCCGCCGGACAGCGATGCGATCGGTTGGTCCGCCCGGGTTTGCTCGAATCCGAACCGGCCCAAATGGCCGCGCACTTTGGACTCGGGCAGGTCGGGAAGAATGCGGGCCATGTGTTTGTAGGGCGTATCGGCGGGGTTGAGTTCTTCCGTCTGGTTCTGCGAGAAATAACCGATGCGCAATTTTTGCGGACGCGAAAGGCGGCCGGTCATCAACGGCATTCGTCCCGACAGAATGCGGGCCAAGGTGGACTTGCCGTTTCCGTTGGCTCCCAGCAGGGCAATGCGGTCATCCATGTCGATGCGAAGGTTCAGGCCGGACAGAACCGCCTTGCCGTCGTAGCCCGCTTGGCCATCTTCAATGGACAATATGGGCGGGGACAACGGATCGGGCGAGGGAAAATCGAACACCACCGGGTGATCTTCGACCACGGTGACAACCGGCCCCATCCGCTCCAGCATTTTGACGCGGCTTTGCGCTTGGGCGGCTTTGGTGGCCTTGGCTCGGAAACGGTCGATGAAGGATTGGATCTTGCGGCGCTGATCCAACTGCTTGGCTTGAGTCTTGGCCGAAAGAGCCAGCCGCTCGCGTCGGGTCTGTTCAAAACGGTCGTAGTTGCCCGCATAGGAAACAAGCTTTCCACCCGCTTCCAGGTGGACGATGCGTTCGCAAACCTCGTTCAGCAACTCGCGGTCGTGGCTGATGACGATCAAGGTATCCTGCCATTGCGCCAAATAGGTTTGCAGCCATAACGTCGCTTCCAGATCCAGATGGTTGGTCGGCTCGTCCAGCAACAAAAGTTCGGGGCGACTGAACAGGACAGCCGCCAGCGCCACCCGCATCCGCCACCCCCCTGAAAAAGAGGACAGCGGGGCGTCCTGCCGGTTCTGGTCGAAGCCAAGACCATACAATATGGCCGATGCCCGCGCCGGAGCGGTGTGCGCGTCGATGGCGGCCAGCCGTTCGTGGATTTCGCCGATCTTAAACGGGTCCTGGCAGATCTCGGCTTGTTCCAGCAAATGCGCGCGTTCACGATCCGCCGCCAGGACGAACGCTATGGGCGATTGGTCGCCGTCTGGCATGTCTTGGGCTACGCCGCCGATGCTGGCCCGTGGGCGCAGCGAAATTTCGCCGCCGTCCAAGGTCGCCTCGCCCATGATCAGACGGAACAACGTGGTCTTGCCCGCGCCGTTGCGTCCGACCAAGCCCACCCGCTGACCCAGGGGGATATGGACGGTGGCGTGGTCGAACAGAATCCTGCCGCCCAATCGATAGGTTATGTCGTTCAGATGAAGCATGACGGGCTCAATACCATGCCGTTTGCCGGAAGCAAACCGTCACGGTTGGTAAAATATTTCGCACCTGCCGCACAAGATATTGCTCTTGGCGCGGGTTAGGTCTATATAACCGCCCCGTTCACTACTCATTTGCGGTTCTGGCTTTTCTAAGCAGGCAACTCCGAAAGGAAAATTTCATGCCGATTGAACGTACCCTGTCGATCATTAAACCCGATGCCACCCGACGCAATCTGACCGGCAAGATCATTGCGCGTTTCGAGGAAGGCGGGCTTAGAGTTGTCGCACAGAAGCGCTTGCGCCTCAGCAAAGAGCAAGCGGAGCAATTTTACGGCGTTCACAAAGAGCGTTCGTTTTTTCCGGATTTGGTTTCGTTCATGATTTCGGGACCGGTGGTCGTTCAGGTTCTGGAAGGCGAAAACGCCGTCGCCCGCAACCGCGAAGTCATGGGGGCCACCAACCCGGCCAATGCCGCGCCCGGTACGGTTAGGGCCGATTTCGCCGAATCCATCGAAGCCAATTCGGTGCACGGTTCCGATTCGGCGGATAACGCAGCCACGGAAATTGCCTTCTTTTTCTCGCAGACCGAGATCGTCGGCTAATTGAGGTGATTCATATCCCTGCTATTTTATAGTAGGGGGGGTTGTATCTTGGATGTTTCGCCACATATCTGTTCTTGCGGTTGTGTGGTCAACTATTCCGTCCCTCTAGCATAGGCCATATGTTGGGACATAGTGCACTTCTTGCAGGGTTGTTATCGCCGGTTCGTCAAGGGAAACTGTCTTCACGAATCGGAATCTGGTCATCTCTAACAAAGGGAGGATGCTATGGAAGTCCTCGAGAAAAGGAATGGTGGAATAGGATCTAGGCGAGCCAGTCGCGGTCGCACGCCCTCTGGCAAGCCTAATCCTATTGATGTGCATGTGGGGACGCGCGTTCGTTTGCGCCGCACCTTGATGGGCATGAGTCAGGAAAAACTAGGCGACGCCTTGGGTCTGACCTTTCAACAGGTTCAGAAATACGAACGTGGAGCCAATCGTATCGGCGCATCCCGCCTGTTCGATCTCTCGCGGGTTCTGGAGGTTCCGATCTCTTATTTCTTTGAGGAAATGGAAGCCGACGTGCAATCCGCGAGTCCTCGCCACATGGTTCGTGCCGTGGAAGAGCCGCCGGAAGCCGTTAAGAACGCCATGGCCAAGCGCGAGACGCTGGAATTGGTGCGGGCGTATTATCGAATCGTCGATCCTTCCGTCCGCAAGCATGTCTACGATCTGGCCAAGGCGCTTGGTCCGAAAGATTAACCCGCGATTTGGTCAGGGAAACAAGGTTTCCAAGAGCCACTCGGATTCTGTCTGGACGTAAGATCGCCGCTCGTGCAAGCGAAAGGGCTTGTCTTGCCAGAATTCGATGCGCGCGGGGATCAACCGGAAACCGGACCAGTGCGGGGGTCTGGAAACCGTTCCCAGGCCGAATTTGGCGGTGAATTCGGCGATACGGCGTTCCAATTCGAATCGCCCTTCCATAGGTCTTGACTGTTTGGACGCCCAGGCGCCGATCTGACTGCTGCGTGCGCGGCTGGCGAAGTAGGAATCGGCGTCTTCCGTGGAGACGGCGACGATGGCGCCCTCGGCTCGGACTTGCCGCTTCAAGCTTTTCCAATGCAAACAAATGGCGGCAAAGGGGTTGTCGGCCAAGTGTCGGCCCTTGACGCTTTCCAGATTGGTGTAGAAGGTGAAACCCTGCTCACTCCAGTCCTTCAACAGCACCATTCGAACGGATGGCCGCCCTTGAGCGTCGGCGGTGGCCAGCGCCATGGCGTTGGGATCGTTCGGTTCAGACCGTTCGGCCTCGGCCATCCATTGGCCGAAAAGGGAAAAAGGAGTGTCGGGCGTCTTGGTCATTTGTCCGTCTTTGTTGTAGAGTGAGGGTTAGCTTTATTGCCATAGAAACGCCCAATTCGCTCTTTAAATTCGGCGGATCAGATCCAGAGGATGTCATGTTGACAAAAACAATAACGATTTCAATGGCTAGCTTCGGAATGTTTTTCTTGTGCGCGCTTACGCCGCAGTCCGCCGCCGCAGAAGGCATGGGGTGGTTTCATGACGAAAACGCCAAGTCGAGCCCGCTGCTTCTAAATGTTCACGACCACCATGAAATGCACGAATTCCGCGAGCGTCGGGTTCATTTTTTCTCACCCTTCGAATTGGGAATATGGACGGCCGGTGGATGGGTTGAGGGATGGTATGCCGGGCAATACGGCTGGTGGTGGACCACGGGCGGACGGCGCTACTGGTATGCGCATCCGGTTTATCCTTATCCGCCGATGGTTTCCGAAGTTTGGTATCCTCAGACGGTGGTTATTCAGCCGCAGGCTCCCGCGGTCGTTCCGCCTCCTCCCCAGGGGGTTGCCGTGCCGCCGTCTCAAGCTCAGCAGATGTGGTACTATTGCGATAACCCGGCGGGATATTACCCCTATGTCCAATCCTGCACGATTCCGTTCCGGGCCGTTCCGGTGCAGCCGCATTGATAGTTTAGGAGAAGAAAATGAAAAGACCGCCTTTCGTTTTCGTGGGACTTGCCGCCGTTCTTGCTGTCGGAGGATGCGCCGAAACGCCGACCGGTCCCCATGTTCAGGTGCTGCCCGCGCCCAACAAACCGTTCGAGGTGTTTGCGCAAGAACAGGCGATGTGTAAAAAATACGCCTCTGACGAGGTTTCGGGGCAAGCCGACCAAGCCAACCAAAAGGCTTTGGCCGAATCTTTGGTTGGCGCGGCTTTGGGCGCGGGAATTGGCGCCGCTACCGGAGGCGGGCATGGCGCCGGTGTCGGGGCGGCCGTCGGTGGTACGGCGGGAACGGTCGTGGGAGCGGCCAGTTCAGACCGGTCCCGTCTTAGCATTCAGCAGCAATACGACAACGCCTATAGCCAGTGCATGTATGCCAAGGGCAATCAAATCGTGTCGCAACCGGCCGCCATCCATGTGATTCAACCAGGATATTATGGGCCGCCGCCAGTGGTTTACACGGCGCCGCCGCCGGTGGTTTACTCGCAGCCGCCCCAGCCCCAAGGCTATGCCGCGCCGCCCGGGGCTGCCGCACCGCCACCCAATACGGCACCGCCTGCGACCCATCCCCAAGGTTATGCTGCGCCACCCGGAGCTGCGGCGCCGCCGCCCAATATGCCGCCACCACCGATGAATTAGAAAAACTTTTTTGTTACACAAGGGAGGATGGCGTTTTATGATGAACGCCGTCCTTCATCTTTTTGGGTGTGTTCATTGAAAGATCCGTATCAGGTTTTGGGCCTGGCAAAAGGCGTAACCGCAGATCAGATAAAACAAGCATACCGCGCCTTGGCCAGGGAACTGCACCCCGACGTTAATCCCGATGACAAGAAGGCGGAGGAACGTTTTAAGGAAGTGACGGCCGCCTATGATTTTTTAAGTGACGCCGACAAGCGGGGAAAGTTCGACCGCGGCGAGATCGACGCGAGCGGAGCCCCGATCCGCAGGGCGAAGGGGTCTCATTTTAAAAGCGGCAATTTCGGGACCGGAGGTTTCGGGGCGGGGCCATTCGATTTCGGTAACGATCCAAATGAGATCCTTGCCGAAATGATGCGGCGCAAGGAAAAGGGAAAAAGAGCATGGGGAAGTTCCTGGGGGTTCGGGGGGGACGACGGTCCGGGGGAAAGCCCCAAAACCGGTCAGGATGCTCATCACAATTTGAAGGTTACGTTTGAAGAAGCGGCAAAGGGCACGACCAAACGGGTGACCCTGGCCACCGGCAAAAGCCTGGATGTCCGCATCCCCGCCGGTTCCGCCGACGGTCAAACCCTGCGGCTTAAAGCGCAGGGTTATACCAGCGTGATGGGCACGGCGGGAGACGCCTTTATAACCATCGCGGTCGAGCCCCATCCTCATTTGGTTCGTCGCGATCTGGATTACACCCTGGACCTGCCCATTTCGGTGCAAGAAGCGGTGTTGGGCGCAAAAGTCACCGTGCCGACCGTCGACGGGCAAGCGGCGTTGACGATTCCGCCCAATTCCAATACCGGAACCGTTCTGCGCATGAAGGGCAAAGGCGTTAAGCTGGCGGGCAAAAGCGCCGGCGACCAATTGGTGACGTTGAAGGTCATCCTGCCCGACGACAACGCCGAGTTCCGCAAACTTGTGGAAAAATGGGGCGGCGGCAATCCATACAATCCCCGCGAAAGAGCCGGGCTCTAATTGGCCGAAAGCACGATGTTGCGGACCAAAGGATAAATTTGGGTCTCCCACTTCTTGCCGCTGAACACGCCGTAGTGACCGACGCCGACTTGCATGTGGTGGCGGCGCATAAACGGCTTGATGGCGGAGCAAAGTTCGTGGGCGATACTGGTCTGTCCCAATGCGCAGATGTCGTCCCGCTCGCCCTCGACGGTAAGCAGGGCAGTCCTCCTGATCACGGAAGGGTCGACCTTGCGCCCGCGATAGGTCATTTCGCCCTTGGCTAGCAACGCCTGCTGGAAGACGACATCAACGGTTTGCAGATAGAAATCGGCGGACAGGTCGAGCACGGCGAAATACTCGTCGTAAAATGCCTTGATGGTCTCGGCTTCGCTTGAGCGTCCGTTGGCCAAGTGGGCATAAAGATCGTCGTGAGCCTTGTTGTGACGGTCCATGTTCATGGACATGAACGCCGACAGTTGCACGAATCCCGGATAGACGCGCCGACCGGCGCCCTTGTGTCCCAGTGGAACCAGCGAAATCAGATTGGCTTCAAACCAGGATAACGGCCTGGATGTCGCCAAGTCATTGACCTTGGTCGGATTGATGCGCGTATCGATCGGTCCGGCCATCAACGTCATGCTGCGCGGCGTGCAAGGGTGGCCGTCCTCGGCCATGACCGACACGGCCATCAGCACCTGTACGCACGGCTGGCAGACTCCCAGAACGTGGGAACCCGGTCCCATCGCCTCAAGAAATTGGATGATGTAATCGACGTAGTCCTCGAATTCGAACTTGCCCGCGCTTAACGGGACGTCACGGGCGTTGTGCCAATCGGTGATGTAAACGTCATGGTCGACCAGCAAGGTCCGCACCGTGTTGCGAAGCAAGGTGGAAAAGTGGCCGGACAACGGCGCCACAACCAGAATCTTGGGCATGGATTGCCCCAGATCGAAATCATCGTCTTTTTTAAAACGCAACAGCGTCCCAAACGGTTTGGTCAGGGCCGCTTGCTCGGTAACGGCGACGGTTTGGCCGCCGATGGAAATGTCGGGGATGTCGAAAGACGGTCGATCATGGGTAAAGCGCGCCCGGGACAGCAGGTCGCAGGAAGCGGCGAACCGTTGGATCATTCCAGAATGGTCGCCGTGGGCAAGCGCCGAGAATAGTTTTGCCGCTCCGTGGGCCGCCAGTCGGAACGGGTAGGCGACATCCGACTGCACCTGATACGCTAAATACATCATTCCCCATGCTCGGCTGGAAATTAAGACGGACCCCAGTCGGTTAAATATAGTGAATTTTATGCCGCACTGCGAGATAATAGTGCGGGCGCTTAGTGGGGTGGATTTGAAATTCCCATCGGTGCTATGGTTCCTATCTGGGGAATTTAAAACTCGTCGCGCGCCTGGACGCGGCGATCAAAGGGAACTGGAAATGTCTGCTGCCATTCTGACCGTATCGAGCAAGAATTATTCGTCGTGGGCCTTGCGCGGCTGGCTGCTGTGCAAGCTGGCCGGACTTGAGTTTACCGAACGCAAGGCATCGCTTGACGATCCCGGCATGCGGGCGGAATTGCTGTTGTTGTCTCCGTCGTTTTTGATTCCCATGCTTGAGCATAACGGGGCGAAAGTGTGGGATACCTTGGCTATCGCCGAGTATTTGAACGAGGTTTTTCCCAAGGCTGAGCTTTATCCCGACGACATCGTCGTTCGGGCCCATTGCCGCTCCATTTCGGGGGAAATGCATTCCGGTTTTTCCAATCTCCGTTCGGCTCTGCCGATGAATCTCAAGGGGCGTTTTCCCAAGTTTCGCATCTGGGCGGGGGCGACGCCGGACATCGAACGGATCGCCGAAATCTGGCAGGGCTGCATCAAGTCCTATGGCGGTCCCTATCTTTTCGGCAAGAAATTGACGGTGGCCGACGCCATGTACGCGCCGGTTTGCACTCGTTTCAAAACCTACGACGTCAAGTTGGATCCGGTTTCGGGAGCCTATCGCGATGCCATTTTGGCTTGGTCCGCTCTTCAGCAATGGACCAAAGAGGCGTTGGATGAACCCGAGGAAATGGAAGAACTCGACGTAGAGTTCTAGGGGGCGGGCTTCTTTCGGAAGGTCGGGAACAATGCAGGTCAGGGGACAGACTTATTCGCAACCGCTTGTCTTTACGGCGGTATTCAGGTCGTTGCTTATCGGCGTTTCAACTTGGCTGCTTTCGTTGTCTCCCGCCTTCGCGGTAGACGTCGATTATCATTTGGGGCAAGGCTTGAGCGTCGGCGATTTCAATTTCGCCGGATACTCGAATATCGTCGGGGATTTGCCGGACGGCAGTAAACGCAAGTCGCTGACGTTTGACGATCTAAGTCTGTTCGCCAGCGGTCATCTCAATCGTGCGCTTAACCCGTTTGTCGAGACCGAACTGACCGGCTATACGATCCTGCATGGCGGAGGACCGCAGATATCCAACGATCAGGTTCATGTGGTGGTCGAGCGCTTGTACAATGACGCGCAGCTTTCCGACAATTTCACGCTTCGTTTGGGCAAGATGCTGACCCCCGTCGGTGAATGGAACCAGATTCACGCAGCGCCCTTGGTGGGGACGACGACGCGCCCGTTAAGCACCGCGAGAGGTTTCAGCAATTACACCAGCGGATTGTCCCTGCTCTATGCCTCGCCGTCCTCGAATTTGCCGGATATACAAGTTTATTATCAACCGGATAAGGAGATTCTGCCGCTTCCCTTTTCGGAAGAACGGCAATACGAACGGAGCGAAGGCGCGCATGTCAGTTGGCCCATGGGGTTGACGGACAAAATCGGAGTTTCGTTTCAGCGAACCGGTTTTGTGGGGCGCGGAGCGATTCAATATTTGGGCGGTTTAAACATACGGCAGACGTTTGGAAAGTTTACCCTGGACGGGGAAGCGACCTATACTAGCCTTTCCGGCCAAACGGATAAGACCGCCCGTTCGACCGAAGGCGGCGGGTATCTTCTTGGTTCTTACGCCTTGACGAGCGCATGGTCGGTGCATGCTTGGTACGAGTATTATCAGAAACGAGAAGAGCCCGACGCGATTCAGGATGTTTTGTTTGGCGTTTCCTTCCGTCCGTTGCCGCCCTTGGTCTGGAAGCTTGAATATCTGAGGAATGTCGGTAATGCCGTCGATACCCCGAACGGGGCATATGTATCCTTTTCGGTGTTGTTCTGAAATGCGCCGGTTTTTTCCATACGCGGTTTTAGGCGGGTTCCTGTGGTGCATTCCCGCTGGCGTTAGCGCCGAGCGTGTCGACGAGGTCTTGATTATCGCCAATCCGTCCGTTTCCGTCGGCACCCTGTCAACGCGCGAAGTCTCCGAGATCTACCTGCTGAAAACCACGGCATGGCCGGATGGGCAACCCATTGTTCCCATCAATCGCGAAGTATCCAGCGATACGCGCGCGAAATTCACCAGCGATGTCCTTCATGAAGAGAACACCGCCCTTGCAACCTATTGGAGCGAAATGCATTTCAAGGGACGGACTCCCCCGTTGATTCAGGAATCCGATCAAGCGGTTGTCGCGTTCATTCAGAAAGTGCCGGGCGCGATCGGCTACATACGATCATCGACGCCTCACCCGGATGTGAAGCTGCTTGGTCGCGTGCAGTAATGAGATTTTTCAGCCATTCCATTTCGCGGAAAATCCTGGCTTCCTTCATGGGCATATATTTGGTCACGTATCTACTGACCGCCGCCGTTGTGTTCACCGGTGTCAGAACATCGATCATCGATGCCGAAACCAAGGCGCTTTCCGAGCAAGCCAACAGCAAGATCGAACGGTTGATCAATATTTTCCGGTTGAATGCCATCAATCTTAAGGCGTGGTCCGAATTGGACGTGATGAACGATCTAATCACCGGCGACATCGATAAACGAGTGGCAAGGACCCTGGAGACCCTGAAAAGGCAATATCAGCTTGAGGGTGAGATTTACGCCTTCAATACCCAGGGGGCGCTGGTCGCTTCCTCGACGCCCGATTCATTGCCGCGTGATCAGATCAAGGAAATCCCCAAAGCCTGGGTTCCCCCGGTGTCGGGCCCACTGTTCATCGACAAGCATCCGAATCCTTACGGCAAGGATGATATCGTCGCCTTTGCAATTCCCGTCGCGGCCAGTTTTTCCAAGGAATACAGTATTGGCGCCATGGTGATGACCTATCCGTGGAATGCCGTCGAAGATCATTTGTTCGATAACGCGCTAAGCATCGCGCTGATAAAAATCAGTTCGGGCGGTACGGTTCTGGCGTCCAATAAACTACGGATCGATCAAGAGCTGCCGATTGTCAATGTTGACGGCCAAATCACCTTGGGCAACCGGGACTACATCGTCGGACGTTCCTTTTCCAACGACTCGGCGCTGACCGATTGGCAGGTTATGACGCTGCGGCAGACCAGCGATGCGATGCGCTCGGTCCGAAAGGTCGCCGTACAACTTATGTCCCTTGGACTGTTTCTTGGCGCACCGGTGTTGATGGGGGCGCTGTGGCTGGCGAAAAAGCTGACAAGGCCGGTGGAGGAACTGACGGCTTATGTGCAGGTTATCGGCAATACCGGGAATCTTGGCAAACGGATTGGGGTTTCCTCGGACGATGAATTGGGAATTCTGGCTCAATCCTTCAATCACATGACCGACAGGCTGGATAAAAGTTCCCAGGAACGTGACCGGGTCGTTCATGAATTGGAGAATCTGACCCATACCCTGGAAGAAAAGGTCTTGGAAAGAACGCTGGAATTGGAAAACGCCAATCAGGTGCTGACCAAGGCGTTCGACGATCTCAAGGCGGCCCAGGGGCAACTTGTCCAAGCCGAGAAAATGGCGTCGCTGGGGCAGTTGGTGGCGGGGGTGGCGCACGAACTGAACAATCCGATCGCCTTCATGTACGCGAATTTTCCGCACCTGGAATCCTATGTGAGGACACTGCTCGATTTGATCGACGCCATGCGCAAGGCCGCGACGTTCCCCGAGATTTCCGAGCGGTTGGAAGGGCTGGTCGCCGAAGCCGAGATTGATTACATTCGTGACGACGTTCTGAAAATCATCCGCAGCGGCAAGGACGGCGCGGCACGGGTCAAGGAAATCGTTCTTTCGCTAAGGAGTTTTTCCAGGCTTGACGAGGCCGAGTTCAAGGACGTTCTGCTGGAAGACGGCATCAATGCCACCTTGGCGATCCTTCATTATCATCTAAAGGGTCGGATCACCGTTGAACGTGACTTTCAGTTGGTTCAGACGGTGCCGTGCTTCCCCGGGCAAATCAATCAAGTCTTCATGAATATTATTTTCAACGCCATCCAGGCGATCAAGAACGAAGGGACGATCCGCATTTCCACCCGCGCCGACGGTCCCTGGGCGCTGGTTCAGATCGAAGACAGCGGACCCGGGATTCCGCAAGAGATCATGGATAAGATATTCGATCCGTTCTTCACCACCAAAAAGGTCGGCGAGGGGACCGGATTGGGATTGTCCATATCATACGGCATCATGGAGAAACACGGCGGCAACATATCCGTCCGCAGTGAGGTCGGGAAGGGAACCGCCTTCGAACTTCGCCTGCCGCTGAATGCCGTTTCGATGACCAAGAAGGGTGCCGCTTAATGGAAAAAACGCGCTTTCTGTTGCTTTTCGTGGATGACGAACCCGACATGCTCGATACGTTGACCCGTTCGTTCCGCAAGGAATACGACATCGTAACCGCCAATAGCGGACAGGCGGGTATTGATGCGATTAAACAGCACGATGTCGATCTTATCATCTGTGATCAACGCATGCCCGATTTGACCGGAGATAAGGTTCTCAAGTTCGCTCGCGAGCACAGGCCGGAAGCCATCCGCGTGCTGCTGACCGGTTATTCCGACATGGAATCGCTGGTGAACTGCGTCAACGAAGCAGGTATCTACAAATATATCACCAAGCCGTGGGAACCCGAGAATCTGCGGCTGACGGTGCTCCGGGCTTTGGAAGCGCTAAGTTTGGAACGTAAATTGAACGCGGTTTCGGAGCAACTTAAGGAATCTTACCAGAACGCCGTGACGATGTTGTCGTTTGCCTGCGAAGGCAAGGATGAAGATACCGGACAACATGTTCGCCGTATTCAGCACTTTACCGAGAAGTTGGCGCTGGCGATGGGGCAGAATGCGATCGATGCCGAATATCTTGGCGTAATGAGCATTCTTCACGACATCGGCAAGCTGTCGATCCCCGACGCCATTCTTAAGAAACCCGCTAAACTTGACGATGCCGAGTGGGTGGAAATGAAACGCCATCCCGAATACGGCGTTAAAATCCTGGGGGAAGCGCCTTACTACGCCAAGGCCAGGGAAATCGCCGGGGGCCATCACGAGAATTACGACGGCAGCGGATATCCGTGCGGCAAGCAAGGCGAGGACATCCCCCTGTCGGCACGGTTGGTCAAGGTTGCGGACGTTTTCGACGCGCTTACGTCACGACGTCCTTATAAAGAACCGTGGACGGTGGAACGGGCGATGGCCGAGATAACGTCGCAATCGGGCCGACAGTTCGACCCCGCGGTGGTGGATGCCTTGGGGCGTATCGTCGCGGACGGAACCGTTGCCGAGATTATGGCGCGCTTCCAGGCGCCCCCAGGGTGACGCGGTCGTTTCCGATTTGAGGTTATAGCGACGGGATGCTGACTTCGAGGCTGCCGGATACCGATTTTTTCTTCTCGACGGTTTTGATGGCGGCGAAATATCCGCCGATACAGGCAACCCCCAAGGCGCCCAAAGCGATCATGCCGACCGTCGGGCCGATCACCGCGGTTAGGGGCAACCCCAGCATTCCGCCCGCAATGATCTTTGGGGTGGCAAATTTCAAGCCCGCTAAGGTTCCGTCATACATTTGCACCAGTCCCCCTACGTTTCGACGAACATGCTATCCGATTCATCGAGAAAAATTCTATAACCTATGTACATTACTTACGTACATTACCTCTGTATATTTATCGCCCCCCCCCCCCCGAGAGACAAGTAAATTTTCATGTCGATACCGATATTTTTTCGCGACCACAACTCGTAGTCGGATGCCTAAAAAATTAGGCGGCGGACTTTTCGTCCTGGGCTTCGGATGACGAAACGGTTTGAACCGGCGGTGATTTCCGCGCGGTCGTTGAACGCGAGAACGGACGCGAAACCGCAAGGAAACCATCTTTGCCCAGCCGCAGCATTCCAGCCAACATGTTCTCCACCGGGACAACCCCGTTCTTCCTGGGCGAAGGCCTATCACCCGCGCCGTATGAAGGGCTACTCGGTATCGCGCGGCGAATGATCGTGATCGCGCTGTTTTCCAGACGCGCAAGAAGGTTGAACAGTCGAAAGGCTTTTCTTCGTCCCTTTTCGCCGAGCGCGGAATAAGTTCCGCCGCGCACCGCGCGCGATGCCCGTTTCCCGGGGGGTGTTTGTAAGAAACCAAGCATCAGGACGTTTTTAATCAGCCATGCCCCGACAACGACCAAGGTCTGCACGATCAGCCCTTTGGCGGCGACGCCAAGGGCGACAAGTAGCAGGGCGGCGATAAGGGCGGTGGTCAAGCTGTCTTGGTCCTGATGTTCAGATAGGTTGCCGTTGGGTTAAAAAGGCACGGCGCCAGAAATTTCCGATCCATGTAGACACGACATTAACCCAGCCAGGACCGTGTGAAAAGTTCAAAACGGAAAAGGTAACGCGTTACCATCGGATTTGCGAGGAGGCTCTGTGTCGAATGCTGTGTATTTATCGATAGGGGCTTAATCGCCATATGGTATAAACAGAGTATATCAATAAAAATACCGTCAAGTGATTTGATCTGCGGACGCGCGAATCTTGTGTTTTCGTTAAGATCCGAGTAATATAAACGGCAGTGGCTGCATATGATCGTCTGTGGTGTGGCGGTGCCGCGGTTCGTAAGGTATGGTCGGTTGGGGACGGGGGATTTTGTTGTCGAATAAGGATGCATTCGTTCGAGGCCGTGCCATCATGCTAGTTTGGAAACCGGAAATGTCCGTCGGGAACGATATTCTCGACGAGGACCATAAAAGCATCTTGTCACTTGTAAGCCTGTTGCAGGACGCCTTGGCCCATGGTGGCGAGGAGATGGTTGTCGAGTCCGCGATAAACTTGTTGAAGGACTACGTTAACGGGCATTTCATCCGTGAAGAAATGGCAATGCTGGCGGCGAAGTATCCGGATGTGGAGGCTCATATAAAGGAGCATGTCCGGTTTACCGAAGGAATGGAAAAGGCGATCCAAGCGTACCGCCAGAATCCGGAAGGCGCCGTCGAGTCTCTGGCGAAAATGACTGGTAAATGGTGGGCGGACCACATACTGACCGTCGATTCTAAATACAAGGGGTATATCAAGGACGAGCATGTGGACACTCGCCCTCTGGGTTTTCTGGCGGGAAGCTTCGATCCCGAAGACGATAACGACATTTTTGGGAACTAGCGCAGTGCATTCGATCTTCTGTCAATCCCGTCATTCTTTCTGCTTCATGTAGACTCCTATGGTCAACATTCAGGGGTGTCGATGTCTGATTGCCGATCATGATGTGTTCATGCGAAGAATGCTGCGTGAAATGCTGCGTTATTTCGGCATCGGACGGATTGAAGAAGTCGGAGATGGCGGCCAGGCGGTGTTTCAGATTGAATCCGAATCGTTCGATCTGCTTATCATTGAACTCAAAACCCCGATTCTATGCGGCAAGGAACTTATTAGCCGGGTGCGGCGCTCCAAGGCTCCGATCGATACGTCGATTCCGATCATCGGTTACACGGATGGGGTGACGCCAGAATCCGTGTCGGAATGGCGCGATGCCGGAATCAGCGAAATCATGCTGAAACCATTTTCTTCCGGAGTGCTCTACAAGAAGCTGAACTCCGTGTTGTTGACGCCAAGACCCTTCGTTCGCACGGAGCATTATGTGGGGCCGTGCCGCCGCCGCAAGAAGTCGACGGGCTCCGGGTATTTTCGCCGTAAAGAGGACAAGGAACTGCTTCAAAGCCAGGAAGCAAAGCAGGAGCCGAGCGTTGCCGCCCCCGCGGGCGCCGTCAGTCAGGCGGCGTTGTCCCAGCAATTCAAGAAATAACGGACGGACTCTGTTCCATGGATGAAAGAACGCCCTTCCCCTGTGAGAGGGGGGGGCGTAGCTGATGGTTTTCACTGCTTGATGATCCGAGCGGGCGTTGGCAATAAACGGCGCATAATATTTTTATTGGCAATGAACTAAAATAATAGTTGCTTAATGCAGCAATAGTTTCTGAGTGTCTGCAATGGTTATTTCGGTGATCTCTAAAATATACGTTCTATAACTGAATACGAAAGGAATACTCATTAGTCGGAGGTGCGGTGTGATGGACTTCAAATTATCTGTTTGAATAGTGGCAAACTATCCTTATGGATAATTTTTTTGGATAGTTAGATAATTGACTCTTGATGGCATGACGATTAGCTTTCAAGGAATTAATGCGTTGAGAGGGGCGGTGAAGTCGTTGCTTTTCTCTCAGATATGAATTTGCTGCGTCAGATCTTGATCAGATTATAAAGGCTTCGTGCCTTTATCCGACGCTTCTATCAGACGCAGGAGGGGTGAGATGATCAGAACGGAACATGTTGTCGTACTGGAAAGTTCCGCGCCCTGGATAAAGTTGATCAGGTTGGTGCTTAGATCGATCCAGGTGGAAAATGTTAGCGGGATCGAAAGCCGCGAGGCGATGTTCAGGACCCTCCGGACCGCCAAAGTTGATGCCCTCATTCTTGCGCATCGCATTAACGGAATATGCAATCTTGATATTGTTCGTCAAATCCGCGATGGCCGGACCGATGCCGCGCTTGATATTCCGATCTTCCTACTGACGGATGACGTCGATGATAGTTCACAATCGCGGAGATACCGCGAAGATGCCTTGGCGATGGGGGTGACGGATTGCATCAATCGGCCGCTCAGCATAAAAAACTTGGCGTTTCCGGTTTGGAACGCCCTAAGCGCGGCCGCGGCCGACGAATGCGCCACCGTGGCTTTGCCCTTCGACATGGGGGCCGTGGCAGCCCGTCAAACGATGAGACGCCAGATCGGTGAACGCCTGATCGCCAATTGCATATGACCGCTTCGAAACGTTGAACACCTATACGAACCGCCTCCTTCCTATCAGACTGATTTTTCCATGGATTCGAAGCCTGGGTGCGTAAGGTCGATCGCTTCCCTGTGATTGACCGGGTTTCATCGTCCCCCGTGAAAAAGTCCTTCGGCGTTGCCTCGGTGTATTTGTTCACACCCTACTTCATAATCTTCAGCAATAGTGCGACACTGGCTCCCCATCGTGACGATGGGGCGGTTTTCCCTTGCGCCGGTAGATGGACCGTTGGGAGGCGGTGATGCTGGATAACCTTCGCACAAAATCGGTACGAGTCTTTAAGCCCTTTGGTGTTTTCAAAGACAATGGCATTTACACGGTTTTCGTTTCAGTCGGTTTGTGCGCCATCGCATTAATGTTGCGGTTGGCAATCGCCCCGGTAGAGGCGGGCATCCAATATGTAACTTTTTTCCCCGCCGTTACCCTTGCCGCGGTCATTAGCGGATATTCAGGTGGATTAATCACCACGGTGCTGGGGATGGCGATGGCGACTTACGTATTCACGCCCCCCTATTATTCGTTATCCATGGATGTGTTAAAAACGGCTTTCTGGTCGAACGTGGTGTTCTTTATCGACGGGCTGATCGTTTCCTGTTCTATCGAGGGGTTGATCCGGTTTCGTCGGCAATTCATTCAGAAGTTCGAGGAAGCCTGCCTTGCCAATGCCAAATTGGCGGACAGCTCACGGCAATTTCAAGATATCCTCGACAACCTGTTCGCTTACGTCGCCTTGCTCGATATCGATGGCAAGATCGTGGAGATGAATAAAGCGCCGTTGAAGCGGGCGGGCTATGCCCGCGACGACGTGATCGGCCGGTATTTCCACGAAATTCCTTGCTGGTCGTATGATGTCGAGACTCAAAAGAAATTAAAGGCGTCCATCGACGCCGCTCGAACCGGGCAGTCCTTGCGGTATGACGTGATCGTTAAATTGGCGGATGAACTGGTTCCCACCGATTTTCAGATTTCGCCCGTGCGGGATGGAACGGGAAAAATCGTTGGTCTGCTTCCCACCGGGGTGGATATCACCGAGCGCAAGATTGCCGAAAACAAGCTGCGTGAAAGTGCGATCATCAGCCACCAAGCCAGCGTTCGGGCCAAGGCAAGCGAGGCTCATCTTAAATCCATTTTCGACGCCAGTCCCGACGCCCTTCTGATCAGCAACGATAAAGGGCGGATCGTCATGGCCAACCAGCGATTTGAAAGTTTGCTTGGCTATACCGCCGAGGAACTGCTCGATAAACCCGTCGATGTTCTGGTGCCCGCCCGGTTTCGCGTGGACCATCCGTCCATGAGGACGCAATTTATCGCCACTCCCGAGGGCAGGAAAATGGGGAATGGACGTTCCATCTGGGCACTGAGAAAAAACGGCACCGAGGTCGAGGTGGAAATTAGCTTGAGCAACGTGCAAACCGATTGGGGATCGTTCATCGCGAGCGCGATGCACGACATCACGGAACGCAAACGCGCCGACCTTGAATTGCGCATCGCCGCCACAGCGTTCGAATCCCAGGAAAGCACGATGGTGACCGATGAATCAGGGGTAATCCTTAAGATCAACCAAGCCTTTACCAGGACCACGGGGTATGACTCCGATGAAATCGTGGGGAAAAGACCCAGTATTCTCAAATCGGGCCGTCATGACCGCGAATTTTACGCGGCGATGTGGGAAACCATAAATCGCACGGGGGGATGGGCCGGGGAGATATGGGACCGCCGCAAGGATGGAAGCATTTATCCCAAATGGCTGAATATCGTCGCCGTTAAAAATCCCAAGGGAGAGGTAACCAATTATATCGGAACCCACACCGACATCAGCGCGCGAAAACAGGCGGAGGAAAAAATCAACGCCTTGGCGTATTTCGACCAGCTTACCGGCCTGCCCAATCGGACGCTTTTGGTCGATCGCCTTAATCAAGTTTTGTCGGCCAGTTCCCGCACCGGGGCCTATGGCGCCCTGCTGTTCATAGACCTGGATAATTTTAAAACCATCAACGATACCCTAGGCCACGACACCGGAGACGAGCTGCTGAAATTGGTGGCGGATCGCTTGAATGCATGTGTGCGCGCGGGCGATACCGTAGCCCGTTTGGGCGGCGACGAATTCATTTTGATGCTGGCCGGGCTTAGCGCTCTTGAAAGAGGGGCGGCATCCCAGGTTGACGCGGTGGGCGAGAAAATCCTGGAACTTCTCAATCTGCCGTTCCAGCTTCATAAAACGCAATCCCGGTGCACGCCCAGTATCGGCGTGGCGCTGTTCAGGGGACAGGGTAATACGGTCGACGAGTTGCTGAAACAGGCGGACATAGCCATGTACAAATCCAAGGCGGCCGGTCGCAACGCGATCCATTTTTTCGATCCCGAAATGGAAAGCGCCATGGTCCAGCGAGCGGAATTGGAGGCCGATTTGCGCGGTTCCTTGGAAAACGATCACTTCGTGATTTTCTACCAGCCGCAGGTCATGAATGAAAAAACCTTATCCGGAGCTGAAGCGCTGGTCCGCTGGAAGCATCCGTCCAGGGGTATGGTTTCGCCGGCCGATTTCATTCCCCTGGCGGAAGAAACCGGGTTGATCCTGCCGTTGGGGATATGGGTCCTGGAAACCGCCTGTAAGCAGTTGGCGACCTGGGCCGACCAACCAAGAATGTCTGGATTGAGGATCGCAGTGAATATCAGCGCCCATCAAATCAGGCAGCCGAACTTTGTCGAACTGGTTTTGAATATAGTCAATGAAACCGGCGCGAATCCCAACCGGTTGAAGCTGGAATTGACGGAAAGTTTGATGGTCGAAAACATCCAAGACATCATCGAAAAAATGGAAGCGTTGAACGCGGCGGGGGTAACCTTCTCCCTTGACGACTTCGGCACCGGCTATTCGTCGTTGTCGTATTTAAAACTGTTGCCGTTGAAACAGTTGAAGATCGACCAGTCCTTCGTCCGCGACGTGCTGACCGATCCGAACGACGCGGCAATCGCCAGAACGGTCGTGTCGTTGGGGGAAAGCCTTGGCTTGGACGTCATTGCCGAGGGGGTGGAAACAAAATTGCAGCGCGATTTCCTGGCCAAGATTGGCTGCCACGCCTATCAGGGATATTTTTTCAGCCGCCCACTTCCGCTTGAGGCCTTCGAGGAATTCGCCAATCGTTTCTGATCCCGCGGGGTGGGACCACCAATCCGGGACGTTCGGCTCGCGATATGAAAAGCATTGGGTGGGTAAATACAATATATATGGCGGTGTGACATTTTGGCATCTGCCGAGAACGGTGCGCTCGGATGGACTTCCTTACGTTTGAACGGTTCAATGACGTAAGGATGTAAAGGTCTCAATTCGCACAAAAAACCCGTTTCGATGACTGGTTTCCTTATCTGGCGCAACCGTTAATGCCATCAAGAACATCAAGCGAAAACAAGCTCGACACTGTTATGAACGCCGAGTCCCACGATGTTTCTCCTAACGCGAGATTCTTCGGGTAGGTCGATTTGATATAAATCACGGCGACAGAAAAATTATATGATACCCGATATGTCGCTTGTTACTTCACGTGGCTGTTTCCCTTGTTTCGATGGGGGAACGTGGCCCTTGACTGTGGCATGGAATTTGACATACAGAGCTTGGCTGGGCCAAATTTGTCCTCTAAACGCCTGAAGTTGGGTCGGCTTCGGAGGGGATGGCTAGGCCAATGTTTTAAAGACCTTAATGTTGGGGGAACGATGCAGAACGACAGTAAAACTGGTAAACAATGTTCAAAGTGGGAATGGATTTGCCAAAACAGGGTTAAAGTATTATTCGCTGCGGGCTTCTTCTTCGGCGGTATTATTTTCTGGGGCGCGTTCAATACGGCGCTGGAACAGACCAACTCGCTTGAATTCTGTATCTCTTGTCACGAGATGAAGGATACGGTTTATCAAGAGTACAAGCAGACCATTCACTACACCAACCGCTCCGGCGTCCGCGCCATCTGCCCCGACTGTCACGTTCCGCGGCCGTGGATCTTCAAGATGATTCGCAAGGTGAAGGCCGCCAAGGAAATCTATTACAAAATCTTGGGCACCGTCGGTACACCCGAAAAGTTCGAGGAACATCGCTTCGAGTTGGCCGGTCATGTGTGGGAAGCCATGAAGACGACCGATTCCCGCGAATGCCGCAACTGTCACGCCTTCGAAGCCATGAATCCCGATAAGCAGAAGCCGCGCGCCCAAGGACAGCACGCTTCGGCCATGAAGGATGGCGGAACCTGTATCGATTGCCACAAGGGCATCGCGCACAAGGATGTCAGCAAGCAGTTGCTGAAAGACCAGCCTCAACCCGATAACTTCGACGTCCAATAGACACTAGGGAGAAATACAGATGAAAACTTCAACAGCCGCTTTTGCTTTCGCCGTAGCCTTGGCCTCGACACCCGCCTATGCGGTCGACTGGACCAAGGTGACGGGCAAGGACGTGATGATGCTCTATCCGGGGCAGTCCTCGTTCGAATGGGTGATGACACCGGCCGACCATTCCGGCGGCGTCAAGATCCGCGAGGGCAAGAACTGTCACGAATGCCACACCGGCGAAGAGAACACCATGGGCGACACCCTGGTGTCCGGCAAGAAGAACGAGCCCACCCCGATCGCCGGCAAGCCCGGTTCGGTCAAGGCCACGATCAAGTTCGCTCATGACGACAAGAATCTGTATGTCCATCTGGACTTCGCGCCGGGCGTGCAGCCCAACGCCAAGATGGACAACGATTTCGAAACCAAGGTCACCATGATTTTGAACGACGGCGGTGTTCCCGAATCCAACCGGTTCGGGTGCTGGGGCGCTTGTCACGACGACGCCCAGGCCATGCCGAGCGGCACCGGTTCCGAGCGCACCAAGTATTTGGGCAAGACCCGGCAGAAGGTATCCCGCCAGGGTGGCGGCGACGCCTTGAAGTCTCCCGAGGAATTGGCGGCGCTCAAGGCCAGCGGCTATAGCCTTGAATACTGGCAAGCGCGTCTCAATCCCGGTGCCAAGGCGGTTGCCGCTGCTGGCACCATCTTCGACAAGCGCGAGGAGATCAAATCTCCGGCCGTTACCGCCGACGCCACTTTGGCCGATGGTACATGGTCGGTTACGCTTAGCCGTCCGCTGGCCGCCGGCGCTCCTTACAAGGATATCGCCGCGGGCAAGACCTACACGGTTGGCTTCGCCATCCATGCCGGTCATACGGCCCATCGTTTCCACTATGTTTCGATGGAACGCACCATGGTCCTTGACAGTGGCGCGGGGGATTTCGTTGCTGCGAAGCAATGATGCAAAAATGGTACACTCCGGCCGCTTATGCAAAAAGCGGCCGGAGATTGGTGCCAATGTTACGGTTTTGTGGAGATTCAATCTTGCGTAACGTACACATACAAACGTAAGGTTCCCTCTCCAAAGGGTGTGAATTTATCTTTGCCAAGCGTGGGAATTACGTTGGGGGTATCATGTTTATAAAAAGAAACTGGCTTCTGGGCCTTATCTGTAGTTGCTTGATCGTTGCCGCCGGTTACTCGACCGCTGTAGCAGCGGAATCAGAGGGTGGCGCTGGCGGTGAACCTGCCTATGCAGCCCGGGGTGCCGATTCGTGCATGCGTTGTCACGATAAAGGTTCGCCGATGAATATCCTTAGAACGGCACACGCTGTTAAAGGCGATGCGCGGACCCCGTTCGCGCAGCACTATTGCGAATCGTGTCACGGCGCCAGCCCTGAACACATGAGTTCGCCGAACGGCAACAACGGCAAGCGCTCCTTGCCCGCGGTTGTCTTCAAGGGTGAGAACAAGTCTTCTCCCGAAGTCATCAACAAAGTCTGCATGGGCTGCCACGAAAACGGCCTGCGCATGAACTGGAAGGGAAGCCAGCACCAAAGCAACGATATCGCTTGCGTGGATTGCCATACCCTTCACACTACCTCGGATCCGATGCTGACCAAGCAGGCTCAGCCCGACACGTGCTTCAAGTGTCACTCCGAACAGCGTTCGGACAGCTATCAGTTTTCGCATCACCCGATTCGCGAGGGTAAAGTGGTCTGCTCGGATTGCCACAATCCGCACGGTTCCGCCGGACCTAAGCTGCTCAAAGAAGTGCGCGTGACGGAAGTTTGCTACAACTGCCATACCGAGAAGCGCGGCCCGTTCCTGTGGGAACATCAGCCGGTGCGTGAAGATTGCACCAACTGCCATACGCCGCACGGTTCGCAGAATGCTCGTCTGTTGAAAGAAAAGATGCCGTTCCTGTGTTACGACTGCCATACGGCAATCAAGGGCGACGACATGGGCAGCTATCCGGTTGGTCGTAATCAGATGCCGTCGCATGGGACTTTCCAGTACTTGTCTGGAGCTCGGGCCTGCATCAACTGTCACTCGCAAATTCATGGATCGAACAGCCCCGTCGGCGCGTCGTTCATGAGATAAACAGGGGAATTTAAAATGAACATTCGCAATTCACTCAGGATAACCCTGCTTTCCGGTGTCTGTTTGCTACCACTGGCAGCTTACGCGGCAGATGCGGACGACAGTTCAGGTTTCGACGTCACCGAAGGTGCCGCAGCGCAGGGGGCTTCACAGCCCTCTGCCGGGAACCCCGGCGAACAGGAAATCTACGACAATTCGGTCGATATCGGATTGAGGGAACAGAGCAAGGCGTCGGCCGCATTCGGGCGGTACAACGGCAGCTATAACGGCGGAGTCGACGCTGTCGGCGACTTCCGTTTCCAGAAACGCGAGGACTGGAAAAGTGGCGATACTTATTATTACGACTTGAAGGGTCGTGATCTAAGCTTCGGCGCCCGCGACAACTTCGATATCGCGCCTAACAGCTCGGTCGATTTGCGCGTCGGAAACCAGGGGATCTGGGGCGTAACCATGGGGTGGAGCGCGTCCACCTATACGCAATCGGATAATTTCCATACCCTGTTTGACAAAAACGGCCATACGGTTGACGGCTTCGCGCGTGCCAAGTATAGCATGACGTCCGCCGATGCCGGTCTGGCTTATCAGGTCGTGGATTCTGTCGGAACACGTCGCGACAAGGGAACCTTGGGGATCAACTATGTTTTCGGTGATTGGACTGTTACCGGCGGATATAGTCATGAACACAAGGAAGGAACGATCGAACAGTCGCTGACCAACGCGGGCAGCAACGGCGGTTTCGCGTACTTCCCCATGCCGATCAATTACGATACCGATCGGTTTGATATTGCGGCTGCGTTCAATACGGCGAAGTTGCAAACCAAGTTCACCTATACGTTCTCCAACTTCCAGGACAACAATGCGGGGGGCTTTACCTACTCTCCGTATTTGGCCGCGACGACTGGGTCGGTATCTGGTATTTATTCCCAGGCGCCCAACAGCATCGCGCATACGTTTGGAACGCAAGTTGGCTATAATATCGACGACGTTACCCGGTTGAACGCCAATCTGTCCTATGGGCTCCAACTCCAGAACGACACGATGGATCAGCCGACACTGAACGTCTATGATCCGACTTCAAGCTACATTTTGCCGAAGTCGTTGAATGGGTTCGTGCAGAACATATTCGGCAACGTCGCTGTGATCTCGCATCCGACGCACGAGTTCGATTACAAGGTTGCCTATACCCTGGATCAGCGGCAAGTTAATACCGGTGAAAACTCGGTGTGGGCGAACAGCTATGCCGACAAGTACAGCACGACAATCACTGAAAGATTGTCGTTCCCCGAATCTTGGACAAAGCAGACTGCTATGGTCGAAGCTGGGTATAAGATCCTGCCGTCTACGAAAGTTACCGCCGGTTATACTTATACCAACTTTAATCGTACCGAGGCTTTGGTTCGCGATTCAAAGGACAACGATCTTAGCTTGAAGATCAGGACGACGTTTACTCCGGATGTTATCGGGTCGGTAAACTATGACCACTCGGTTCGTTCGGCGTCAGCTCCGAATTTCAATATTTGGCAGTTCTGGAATTCAAGCGATTGCCAGTCCTCGACGATGTACTACTCCAAGTGTCAGGCTATCCCGACCTATGAAGAAGCGCGCACGCGTGATCAGGTGTCTGGACGTTTGACGTGGAACGTCAATCATGATGTCAATGTAGGCCTCGTATCCAAGTACGCAGCCGACAATTATCCCTACAAGGTCTATGGCGTCGGACGGGATGATAAGATTTCGGCTGGTCCGGATTTGACCTATCGAGTTACTGACGATGCCGATGCACATTTCTTCTACACCTACCAGCACATTTACCGTGCGCTGGTCGATGCCGGAACGAATACGTCGACGACTGACAACAACAACAGTGCCTATGGAAATGATACAAGTACCGCTGGTGTCAGCGGTTCCTGGAAGGTTTCCCATAGCCTGAAGCTTAAGAGTGAGTACGTATTTTCTTACGGTGCGGAAAGTGTCAATCAAAGCGGTATTTGGGCCGCCAGTTCCGGGTTGATTGGCGATAACTCGCTGCCGCAGGTTACGTCGATGCTCAACTCGTTCAAACTTAACGGTGAATACGAGTATATGCCGGGTGTGTCTATTTTCTTGGGCTACTCGTTCGATCGTTTGATTATCAGCGATTGGCAAATCTTTGGGGCGACCAACGAGTCGATCCCCAACGATGGCAACCCCAGCTACAATATCCACACTGTAACTGGACGCGTCGCGTTCAAGTGGTAGGATAAACGATAAACCAGTGGCCCTCCCCAAACGCTTGAACAAGGCGTTTGGATAAGAGGGCCACTAATTTTTTGAATTGTGGAATCGACTTGAATTTTGGCATAAGCCGCCAATATTCAAATTATCCCCAAGCGTAACGATCGAGGAATTCATGCGTTGTACATATGTAATTTCCGGTATCGCTGCTCTGATGCTGGCTACGATATCCGCCGTCAGTGCCGCTGATTTACCGGCTGGACACCCTCCGCTTGATCAGGCAAGGCAAGCCACCCCGGCAACTCATAGCGGCGAAGTCCTTGAAACACTACCGGCGTCATCTTACTTGTACATCCGTGTCAAGGGCGCCGAGGGTGAGGAATGGCTGGCGGCAATGTCGGTTGACGTTAAGGTTGGCAACAAAATCAAATGGAACGATGGGTCAATTCAACGCAATTTTAGCAGCCCGTCATTGAATCGCAAATTTGAGTCGGTACGATTTGTTGAAGTGATCGAAAAGGCCGACTAAGCTCCTGCCAGGGCAACTAGAGCATTATGAGATATGGTTGATTTCATAATGCTCTCGATTCATTTTTCGCCCTCGCCGGGCGGGCGCTTCCGCGCCCTTGGCCGCCGCCTCAATGGCGGCAATCGCGGGATGGCTCTGCTTAATTTCATCCCGCTCTAATAAGTCTTTATCTTTAAAAGAGTAGCCGTGATGTTTCTTAAAAGAACATCATGGCTTTTTCTTTTTAGCCAATAAGTTATTAATGATTGCGTTTTGATAAACAATGAAAGTATTTGTGAATGCCGTTGTATTGTTGAAAATTCATAAAATTATCCTTATGTAAGTTTTCGTGATAATTAAGTATTATATTTGATGACTTTCAGTAACATAATTAATAATGAGTGTATAGCTTATATTACAAATTTATATGCAAATAAAATACCGCATTGCAAAATGACAATTTGTTTCGAATTGCCGAATAAGGCTATATCATTAAATTATTGTGGAAATTTATAGTGGACATGAGTTAAAATTATACATTGTCGGGTATGGGGGCCTTCGGAAAATATTGAATACCCACGCTGGGTAAGATTTATCCAGACAATAAGGGAGTGGTGTCGGCGTAAGCAAATTGCGTTCATATCCACCCGAAGGTTGCTTGGCATTGTGCCGCTTTCCCGAACAACAAGGGAGTGAAGCAAGTGAACCTACTAACAGCGTTAGCTATTTCCATAGGCGCTTTAATTGTCGCTTGGGTCTATGTTTCCGTAGGGATGCCGGATCTTAATTTGGTGGTATGGGCCGGGGTGGTTGCCTGGGGATCGTTCTATGCCGCCGGTGGTGGTGTGGAAGGATTGCAAAAGGCTGTTTTGGCCAATGTTTCCGGATGCGTTTGGGCGTTTCTCGCACTGATGATTTTTACTGCGATGGGTGACGGCGGCACTTTGGTTCTTGCCATTTTGGTCGGTCTTGCCGCCGCCGGTATGGTGTTGCAGGCCAATATCCCGCAGTTGGGATTTATTCCAGGAGCCTTTTTGGGCGCAGCCACATGGGTTGGCGCAAGCGGCGGCGCGGAGCTGTCTCAAAAAGGGGTTATGATCATAGTGTCCTTGGTGGCGGGAGCCGTTCTCGGCTTTGCGTCGGAAGCTGCCGGTAAAAAGCTGGCGGGAGCCTAATCGCGTATCGTTCGGAAGGGGAGCTGCTTGTGAAGGGCGCTCCCCTTTTTAATTGTCTAATCCGCTTGTCCTAATATTTGCAGCAACGGGACGATATGGTCCCGATAGCGTTTCCAGCGACCTTTGCTGTTGCCGTGAATTGGTTGACGCACTTGTTGCGAGCTGGCGGTCATCACCGGTCTGTCGTTGGCGTGAAAGGTCAGGCACCGCTCGTTCCACGGCAGATCCAAGGCATGCAGCAACCGCCGCGTCGATCCTTCCGCATCGGCAACGATGTCTTCATAGGACGCTTCGATAAAGTGGGACGACGGCAGGGTATCGCGCCAATGGTCTGTCAGCCGCTCATACCCCTGCCAGTATCGGCCCAATTCGTTCATGTCGAATGTGAATTCCTGCGCACCGCCGAACATGGTGGTGTAGCAGGACAGGCAGGTATCGATGGGATCGCGACGGCAATGCACGATTTTGGCGTTGGGCAACGTCGCGTGAATCAATCCTGCATATAGAAAATTTTCCAGGAATTTGTCGGTCAGACGGGGTTTGTCCTTTTCAACCCATTGCTGGGTCAGTTGCAGATACAGGTCGCCGAGTTTTCCGGTCAACGTCGGGTTCAGCATCGTCGCTACCAAAGGATAGGGAATGGCGTGGCCATTACCCTGACGCAGGCTTTGAACCACCGTGCGGAAAGCGGCGATTTCCCCAGCACCGGCGACGTTAGGGTGCGACGCTAAAATCTGCTCGACCAGCGTGGAGCCTGAACGGGGCATGCCGACGATAAAGATCGGCCGGACGGAAAGATTGCCGCCAACTTTCAAAGCATCGATCGTGTCCTTGGTCAAGACCCGGGCAATTTCCGCCATCTGGGCAAGCGCCGCATCGACATCGTAAGAAAAGGTTCTGCGATACAAACCGTTTCCTTGATGAAAATGTGGAAAGGCCCGATCGGCGTCATTGATGTCCAGCCAAGCCTTGCCCAGGGTGAAGTGCGCCATGATTCGTTGCTCCAGCGGCAAAGCCGCGGGGTCGGTCAACAGCCCTTCAAGCAACGGAATTTCGGGGTCGCCGGGCTGATAGCGCTTCAAACCGCTGCGATTGTAATAAACCGGAATGGAATGCGGGTTGACCGCCAATGCGGATGCAAAAGCGTCCATGGCCGGATCGCGGCGGCCCAGAACGGATAGGGCGATTCCAAGTCGAAGAAACGCGCCGTCGTCGGTAGGGTTAAGAAGGGTGGCCTGCCGAAAGGAGTTAACCGCCTCTTCGATGCGTTGCTCCATCATTAGTTTTTCACCCTGCGACTTCAAAGCTTCTGCGTCCACGGTATCCCCCTGACGGACCGGCGGCGGGTTTGCCAGCATCGATACTCTAAACGGTCTGAACGGTTTCCGCCAACGCCGTCGCTCAATCGACCCAGGATAACGGTCTTTTGCTTCCGTTCGTTCGGTGACATTGTGTCTGGTGAACCAAATAGGCAGAGGACGGGCGGGTATGGGCCATGAAATCGAGCGAAAAAGCGAAGACGAACCGTTCGCGACGATTCTGTCCAGAATTGCCGCGCAAAGCGGTCGCAGTCCGGTTGCATTGCTAATCGAAATCGCCATGCTTCGCTTCGGCCGTGGACGGCTTTCGATGCGCGATTATGTCGCCATGCGCTTGTTCGACCAAGATTGGTACGGTTCGGTCGATAAAAGCGGGTTCGTCGGATTCCGGAAGTCTCAGAAAATTTGGATGCAAGCCAACTTCCGCGTGGATTTGTTCGGGTTGGTCAACAACAAACTGGCGGCGGATATTCTGTTCGCCGCCCACGGGTTTCCGGTGTTGCAGACCGTCGCGTTGTTTCGCGAGGGTGTCGGAATGGAAACCTACTTCTTGATCAAGAATGCCGTGGAATTGGGGGCGTTTCTTCGCAACGCCGCCAATTACCCCATGTTCGGAAAACCGATCGGCGGCCATCAAAGTTTGGGGTCAGCCAGCCTTGACCATTATGACGCCGCCGCCGACCGTTTGGTTACCACCACGGGAAAGATCGTTGGTATCGATGAATTCGTAGCGTTTGTGCAATCAACCGCCGCCGCCGGTTATCTGTTTCAACGGCGCCTGTCGCCTCATTCCGAAGTGCGCGCCATTTGCGGGGATCGCCTTGCGACGGTGCGTCTTTTGACCGTCGTCGCCAACGGGAGGCCGAAGTTGCTGAGGGCGTGCTGGAAAATCCCGGGCGGCATCAATGGGGCCGACAATTTCTGGCGGGACGGCAATCTGTTGGCTACGCTGGATATAGAGACCGGGCGTGTGGTTAGGGTGGTGCGGCGCGCGGGGGCGGATTTCGACGAGGTAACCCACCATCCCGATAGCGGCGTATACCTTAACGGGTTTACGATCCCCAATTGGCGTCAGGTAACGGAGCTTGCCCTCAAGGCCTCGCGGGTGGTGGAGGATTTGCCGCTGGTCGGTTGGGACGTGGCTTGCGTCGATGATGGCGCGGTGCTGGTCGAGTTAAACGAAACCCCCGATTTCCGATTGCATCAGATCGCGGATCGGCGCGGAATATTGAGCGATGAACTGAGCGACTTTCTGGCGGGGAGAAGAAACGACGCGGCGATCGGCATCAAGGCGGCCGTTCGGCACAACAAGGGGCAATAAGGGAAGTTCCGTCACTCCATGACGATGTCGGTGGAATCGGCCGCCGATTTAAGAACTTCCATATCTTTTTCAATGCGGGCCGCCCCAGTCTTGGCCGCGTCGATGATGGGCGCGAACCCTTCCGGTCCCGCGAAACGGTCAAGGAAGTCCTTAACCCGCCCCAATTCTCCGATGGCGAGATCGGCGCGCCCCGATTCGACCAAATGCGCGAACTGGCGTTCGACCCGGGGCGGAATGCGGCGCAGCAAACCGGCGCGGCGCAAAGAAAGTACCTTGAAGGTCATCACCGTGGCCAGCAATTCGGCATGCGTCCCGATATCCAAGGACTCGAACAAGAACTCGATCAGGTCGATTTCGCCGAATTCCAAGATCAGGAATTCGCTGTGAGTCTCTTGCCAGTCGCGAATGAACAAAGTGATTTCGCGCATTTGGTCGGCGAATTCCAAGGCGAAATATTGCGGGTCCAACATTCGCCACGCTTTGCTGCTGGCCATGGGCAACCGGGCGGGCAGGCCGAAACCGATGGAAAGGTTTTGGGCCACGCTTAAGAGCCGGTCGTCCTGAGAAAGTCTAGTGTTGCGCGGCCAGCATGCATAAAGAAGGTCAAGCGCGTTATTGTCGTCGACGTGGATCGGTGACGCCAGCAGCACCGCAAGCGCGTCCTGATCCAAGGGATCCGCTTCGTTGATCACAGGCGACATCAAAGGCGCATTCATAAAAGTGTTCCGCTTCTTGCGCGCGCGCGGCTGCGCATTAAATCAGTCAAGCTTTAAAGCAATAGCACAAAAATCTTCTATCGTCAGCGTTTCTGCGCGTCGGGTCGGATCGATGCTCAAGTCTTTGAGAATGAAATCGACGTCGCCTAGCGATTTAAGGCTGGAGCGCAACATCTTCCGGCGTTGACCAAAGGCCGCCGCCGTGACTTTCTCCAAGGCTTCCTTACGCGCTTGCGCCAACGGCTTGGGACGGGGCGTAAGCGATACCACCGTCGACATGACCGCGGGCGGCGGCGTAAAGGCCTTGCGATCCACATTGAACAACGGACGCACGTCACAGAGCCATTGGGCAAGGACGGAAAGCCGACCGTATGCGGACGTCCCCGACGGAGCCGCCAAGCGATCGACCACTTCCTTTTGCAGCATCACCGTGATCCCCGCAAAGGCATCGATGCGCTCGAACCATTGGATCAGTAACGGGGTGGAAATGTTGTAAGGCAAATTGGCGACGATGCGGCGCGGCCCGGTTCCCAGTCGGCTTACGTCGATGTCCAGCGCATCCGCCGCGATGACCTCCAATTTGCCGGGGTAGGCCTGGGCCAGTTCGTGGGCGATGGCGACGGCGCGTTCGTCGCGTTCGATGGCGATGACGTGGGCGGCCCCCGTCTCCAGCAAGGCTCTGGTCAGACCGCCGGGACCGGGGCCGATTTCGATAACCGTGCCTTGACTAAGGTCGCCCGCCGCGAGCGCGATCCTTCGGGTCAGGTTCATGTCCAACAGAAAATGCTGCCCCAGCGATTTCCGGGCGCTAAGGCCGTGCTTGGCGATGACCTCGCGCAACGGAGGCAGAGGATTAAGCGGCGCGATGACGGGCAATTTCATCTGCCATTCGCAATGCGGAAACCAAGCTTTGTTCGCTGGCCCGGCCCGTTCCGGCCAAATCGAAGGCGGTGCCGTGATCCGGCGAGGTGCGCACGATGGGCAAGCCAAGAGTAATGTTGACGCCGCAATCGAACCCCAAGGTCTTCAACGGAATCAGGGCTTGATCGTGATACATGCAAAGAACCGCGTCGTAGGTGGAACGAGCCTGCCGATGGAAAAGGGTGTCGGATGGTTTCGGTCCCCGCGCATCGATACCCATTGTCCGTAAGCGGTTGATCGCCGGGATGATGATGTCGATTTCCTCGCGCCCCATGTCGCCATCCTCGCCGGCATGGGGATTAAGCCCGGCCACGGCAAGACGGGGCGATGCGATGCCAAAATCCTTGATCAGGGCGGTGACGGCGGTTTTGGCGGTTTCGACGATTTTGTCTTCGGTCAAAGAAGAAATTGCTTCCGACAATGACACATGAATGGTTACCGGAACGACCTTCAAATCCGGGCAGGCCAGCATCATCACCTCGCTTTGTTCCAACTTCAGCAAGGATGCAAGGAATTCCGTATGCCCGGGAAAGGCAAACCCTCCCTGACGCATAACGTGTTTGTTGATGGGATTGGTGACGATGCCCCGGGCCTTACCGGTCTTGCAAAGATCGACTCCGGTTTCAATGGACCGGACGACCATGCCGACCAGGGCGGGGTCGGGATGTCCCGGCCTGACGGTCATCCCCAAATGGAGAGGCAGAACCGGCAGGGCGCTGTCGAATGCCGCCGCAGCCTCGCCGGGATCGGAAATCTCGGCCAGGGGGACCGTCCATCCCTGGGAATGGGCCGTTTCCGTCAGACGGATCGGATCGTCGATGACAAAAAAGGGAGGAAGGTTCGTATCAGTTCGGCCAAGCCACGCCTTAAGCGTCGTTTCCCCGCCAATACCGGCGGGTTCGCCCATGGTTACCGCTATCGGCTCGATCCCGGTCACAATCGGGTATCGATGAAAGCGAAGCGGCGAAGATCAAGCAAATAGCGATTCGCCAGCAGTTCGATACGCTCCAATTCAAGCTGGCGGCGAATGGCGTCGCGAGTGGGAAGAGGAGCCAGTTTGTCTTCGCGAGAACACACCATATAAACGGAAATGCCGCGCGGGTCTTCGGCCGGGTGCGACGTTTCTTTCGCGGAAACATTCATTAACAGCATTTGCTCGGGCTTCGCCAAGCCCGAGATATTTACTGGCCCGATGCGCTCCACGCTGACGGCGGCTTCCTTTTTTCCTTTGGCGTCGAAAGCGTCGCAATCCTTGATGCCGCCGACAAGGGCTTCGACCTTGGAGAATAGAACGGCTTTCGACGGGGGGTCCTTGGCCGGAACCGGAAGCACCATTTTGGAAAATACGATTGTCGATTCGGAACCGGGCACGCCCGTGCCGGCGACGCGGCGACTGATCAGCGCCAAGATATGAAACCCCTCGGTCGTGGGTATGAGCTTCGAGGCGGTTCCCGGCGACATTTCCTTGATCACGGCGAACAACTCGTCATCGACGCCGCCTTCGGAAATCCACCCTAAATTGCCACCGTTGGAGGCGCTGGGCGCCTGGGAAAACTGCGAGGCCAAGACCGGAAACGGCGCGCCCGCCCGCAATTGCTCAAGCAAGCGGTCGCCAAGATTTTTGGTCTGTTCCCGCTGAGACGGGGAATCGACTTGCAGAAAGATATCGGCGACCATGTATTCGGGTTTGCCCAACCTGCCGGCAATGATTTGCAGACGTTCGGAGATCTCGTTGTCGGTAATCTTGATCGAAGGCATGAACATGCTATGCGACAGCCGCTGCCAGGTCATATCGGCGGTGAACTGTTCGCGAATTGCGGCGGCGGACACGCCTATTTTGCCAAGTTCGCGCGCCAAAGCTCCTTCCGCCATGTTGTTCTGCTTTTCAAGCTGCGAGATGTATTCGTCGACTTCCTTCGATGGCGTGCTGACTTTGAGCCGCTTGGCATCCTGCATGATCAGGCGCTCGTCGATCATTTTTTGCAGGGTCTGCGTCACGACACGCTTCCTGGCGTCGACGCTGTCCTTGATTTGGGAAAGAGCCATGGACATTCGGACGCGTTCGTCCAGTTCCCGCATCGTGATGACGTCGTCGTTGATAACGGCGGCGATTCTGTCCGCGTCCTCGGCGAAGCCGTAATGCGGGCGGCAAGCGGCGGCGAGGAAAAGAGCGGCGAAAAAGATTATTCTGAACATAAGACTAATCCGAGAATAAGGTGAAAGGCATTTGACCAAAGCTTTTCAGCACAATGTTCACGCCGACGGTGATTCCTGCCAAATAGTCGTTCTGATAGGTGAAGTTCCGTACCACACTGCCGACGATAGCGAAACACTCATCGTTATATGTTAGCTGCGCCCGCCACCCAAGGGGTTTGCCGCGCGAAAGCAAATCATCCTGATAGGTTCCCTTGAAGGACCAATATCGGCTAATTTCGGAGTTTATAGAATAATAAATTTGTTGACTGCCGGCGACAGCCGCGGGCGAACTCGATATGCCTCTCACGAAATTGTAATAGCTGACGCCGAAATTGAGCGCTTGAGGTCCGGCCCCCGCGGAGATTTCGTTGCGATTGGTCGAGAATGAATTCCGGTCCAGTCGCATGCGGTCGGTAATCCTGAAGTTCCCACCCGGTTCAACGGTCACGCGCGCCAGATAATCCGAGAACGAGCCGTTAAATCCGGTTATGGCGTTGAATTGCGAATCGGAATGACCTCGCCATCCTTGAGCGAATTGGGCCAGAATGTCGCCGTGCCGAGTCAGCCCCATCCATCGGAGGCCATAGGCGCCGCGAACACCTTCCTCGACGCGGTCGAGGCCTGTCATTCGGTTGGGCTGAAAAATGTTAATGTCGTCAAACTCATAATCGATGGAATCTTCGTTGGGCAACCTGTGGGGGTTGCCCGCGTTGGGACTGGCCGCAATCATGCCCATAGGCGTGATGGTCTGGGGAAAAGTCATGGAATTGTTGACGAACGGATACGACCAGTTGATCGACATCAGCGGAACCGCGCGGTCGGCGAAGGTGGAACCGTATTGGGCGTTGCCGTCGGAATGATAGGCATCGGTTTGCGCCGATGTCGCGATCTTCCATTCTCCGCCAATTTGGTCGCGATAGGGCAAAGTCCACCCGATTTTGTTGGAAACGCGCGATGCGCTTGTCCCGGACAGGCGCATGTAAGTTAGGGTATCGGTCGACCAAGTCCAGTAATCGTTCCATGCGCCGGGACTGCTTATGTGGGTGAAACTGGCATGGGGAAGGGTCCACGGAGCCTTGGTTGCCGCGTCGGTTTCCGGGGTAATGCCCTGAAAGCCGAAGCCCTCGATGTTGGCGTAGTCCTTTTGCCAGAACCCCTCGGAATAAACGCGAGAGACCAAATAAGGCTTATCCGAGGGAAGGGGATAACCGTAAATAAGATTATACGTGTCGTCGGTCATCCGAGACGCGAGGTATCCCGCCCGCCAATTGTCGTCGAGGTCGAATTGGCCCTTGCCGTAAATCCGGCCGCGAAATTTATTGGTCGTCGGGTCTTCCGCGAAGCTGATCGAGTTGTTGACGGCCCCGTAATATCCGGTCCAGCGGTTCTCAAGGCCAATGTTGAGGCGGCTCAAGACTCCGCCGTCGGCGGAACCGGGATTGGGTGCTTTGGCGATCTGGTTAAGCATCAAGCGGGGGTAGATGGTTATGTCTTCCTGGGGATTGAGAACCCAAAAATAAGGAAGAATCACATTCGGTCCCAAGTTTCTGCTGTCGCCCACGGATGGCGTCAGAAACCCGCTTAGACGTTTGACCGATGGGTCGGGCGCGGAAAAATACGGCGAATAAAATACCGGCATTCCGGCGACATCCAGCCAGACATCCTTGTATTCGACGATCTTTTGTTCCTGGTTATGGGTCACTTGGCGGCTGACGGCCTGCCACAAAGGCTGTTTGTCCGGGTCGTCCTTGCAGGGTTCGCACGGCGTGTAGGTGGCTTGGTCGAAATCGGTGCGGTTGCCCCCCGAACGAGTGGCGGATCTTGCCGCCACTCGGGACTTGTCGATGGCCAGATATCGGATTTCCTTGGCGATTCCCGCTCCGAAATCGTTGGTCAGTTCCAAGTATTCGGCCTTGGTTATCTCTCCGGTCGGTTCGACCAGAACCACATGCCCGGTCGCCGTGACGATGCCTTGTCCGACGTTGTAGGTTACCGTGTCGGCAAGCAGATGGCGGCGGCCTTGAAAAGCTTCGACCGCGCCCCTGGCCGTGACGATGTCCAATTCCTGGTTGTGACTAACTTCGTCGGCGGTCATTTTGACCGGTCGGTCGCTGTCGTCGTCGGTCGTTTTGCTCCGTTGGGATTTGGCGGTGCCGACGCCTTTCGACGGTGCCGTCGCCAGGGCCTTGGGAACGGCGGCAGTTTGCGGATTGGCGGCGGCGGACCATGCTTGTCCCCACCCGCCGACTTGCGGCCAAACATGATCGTCGGCCATTGCCGCCGCATAAGGGAAGACAAGGGCGCTCGAAGACAGAAGCAGGGCGGCGAGTCGTCGCATCAGGGCTCCATCCTCTGTAGGAAAGGACGTCTCCAGCCCACCCCATGTTCGCGCAACACGAACACTCCGCCGAAGATGGGAATCAGGGCCGCGGCATACATCAGGGGCACGAAAATTAAATTGGCCGTAGCCAGATTGGTGGCGGCGAGAGACGCCGCCTCGGTTAGTATCATCGTGGTTGTGGCAAGGCCTAAATCCCGCAGATGCCCCCGGCGGTTGAAGCCGGAAGGCAGAAGAAAGGCAAGGGCGATCAGCGGCAGGCTTAGATTGTACAGCGGCGAGCTGAAACGCTGGTGTATTTCGACTTTCGCCTTGCGATATTCGCCCGTGGAGACCGGGCCTTTGTGAACGTGATAAAGCTCCGACAGAGTCATTTCCCGGGCATCGCGGCGCCGGTCGCCCTCCTCATTGAGGGGGGTGGCGAAATCCAAAGTGTATTGGTCGAAATACAAAACCGAAAGCGTTCCGTCCTCGACCGTGACTTGCTGGCGGTTGCCGTTGATCATCAACACTCTTGGACCGTTTTCCGTTTGCACCAAAGCGCCCCGTTCGGCCATCAGCGTGACGGGGTGGTCCGCCTTCCTGCGATCGTGAACCAAAAGCCCGATCAATTCTCCCGCCGGCGAGCGCGCACCCACATAGATCGTCACGCCGTCGCCGAATTTGTTGAATGCGCCCTCTTGAAGCAGGACGTTGGAAATGTCGTTGCGGATCGACCATTGCAGGTCGTGAAAGGAACGCACCGTCCACGGAATGAACCAAAGGGTTAAAAAAATGCTGAACAGAGTGGCGGCGCTCGCCAGCACCAGGGCGGACTGCGCCAGCGTCCAGTGGGACAGTCCGGCGGCCCTCATCACCACCAGTTCCCGGTCGGTGTTGAGTTTGTTGTATGTGAACAGGGTCACGGCGAACAGGGATATGGGGATGATGACCACCAGGAAACTGGGCATCAGCAGCGACGTCAATTGCAAGAAACGGCCGACCGACAGTCCCTTGTTGACGATCAATTCGATGAAACGCAGGGATTGGGTAAGCCACATGACGCACAGCAAGGCCACGGACACCAAGGCCAGTCCGACCAACAATTGACGAAAAATGTAGCGCGCTATCCCCAACATCGGCAGGATCATACAGAGCCTCCGATTACCGCACAACCTTTCCTGGGTTCATCAGTGCTTTTGGGTCAAAGGCGGCTTTGATCCTGCGCATCAGGTCGATATCCACGGCGGGTTTCAGTCGGATCAATTCGTCGGCCTTCAACTGGCCGATGCCGTGTTCGGCGGCAAAACTTCCGCCCATACCGGCTACGACGTCATGGACGATTCGGCTGGCCTGTTCCCACAACGACAGAAAGGCTTGACCATCGGCGCCCGCCGGTTGCGAAAGATTGAAATGGATGTTGCCGTCGCCCAAATGACCGAAAGCAACGACACGCACGCCCGGGACAAGGCGCTCGACGGCGGCGGATGCCGTTTCGATCAGGTTGGGTATGGCCGAGGCCGGGACCGAAACATCGTTCTTGATGCTGGCCCCGGCGCGTTTTTGCGCGGTGGGAATTTCCTCGCGGATGCGCCATAGGGCCTTTCGTTGCGCTTCCGATGCGGCGATGACGGCGTCGGACGCCCAACCGCGATCGATGGCGGCGGACAGGACGCTTTCCATGATGGCGTCGAGGCCGTTGGCTTGCGAGGACTCCATTTCCAGCAGCAGATACCAGGGATGGCGATCGGCGATAGGATCCACGGCGTTGGGTAAGAACTCCGTCCAGAAATCCAGGGCGATGCGGGGGATGATCTCGCATCCGGCCACCCGATCGCCGCTTTCGATCTGGGCCAGATCAAGGATGGATAACGCCGCCTCGACGGAGGGCAACGCGATAAAGGCGGTCTCGACCGAACGGGGTTTGGGGAACAGCTTCAGCATGGCGGCCGTAATGATGCCCAACGTGCCCTCGGCCCCGATGAACAAATGTTTCAAGTCATAGCCGGAATTGTCCTTGCGCAACGCTTTAAGGCCGTTCCAGATTTGGCCGTCGGGCAGTACCGCTTCCAGCCCAAGGGTCAAGTCCCTGGCGGTGCCGTAACGCAAGACGTTAAGGCCGCCGGCGTTGGTGGATAGGTTCCCGCCGATCTGGCACGAGCCTTCGGCCCCAAGACTTAACGGGAACAGCAGCCCAACACTGTCAGCCGCTTGCTGAACGGCGGCAAGAACACAGCCTGATTCGACCAGAATGGAGCGATTGAGAGGGTCGACGGCGCGAATGCGGTTCAGCCGAGACGTGGAAATGACCACTGATCGGCCTTCGGGCACGCCGCCGCCGCACAAACCGGTATTGCCGCCCTGGGGAACCATGGGAAGGTTGGCTTCCCAGCAGGTCCGCACCACTTGGGAAAGCTCTTGGGTCGTGGCGGGTTTGACCACGCACAGGGCGCTGCCGCGGTACAGTCCCCGCTCCTCGATCAGATGCGGAGCCATCGCGTCTCGATCGGTCAGGCAATGGGATGCTCCGACGATGGCGGATAGGCTGTCGATTATCGGGCTGTCGGTCATTTCGGCGCCGCCGCCCGGCGCAAGCGGTCGTTGATGGCGACGCCCAAACCATGCTCGGGGATCGGCGTTACCGCGATGGCGGAAAAGTCGGGGCGGTCCAAGTCTCTCATCATGGCGAATAAGTTTGCCGCCGCTTCGGTTAAATCCCCGCTAACGGAAAGATTGAGCGTCGCCGTGGGATGACCTGGGCCGAAGGCCAGCAAAGCTTCGCCGGGTCCGGCTTGGACCTGGTCAAGACGCATGGGGCGGGACGGGGCGTAATGGCTGGACATCATTCCCGGAGCCTTGATGGGGCCTTCGTTGGTGCCGATGCCGACGGGTTTCGACAGGATCGCTTCGATTTGGGGGGCGCTGATGCCGCCGGGACGAAGGATGACCGGATGCTCCTGGGACAGATCGAGAATGGTGGACTCAATCCCCACCCGGCAGGGGCCGCCGTCCAGGATCAAATCGACCGAATTTCCCAAGGACTGTTCCACATGAAGGGCCGTGGTCGAACTGATCGTTCCCGAAAGGTTGGCCGAGGGCGCGGCGACGGGGCGTCCCGCCCGGCCGATCAAGGCCAGCGCGACCGGATGGTCGGGCTGGCGGACGGCCACGGTATCCAATCCCGCCGACGCCAGCAGGGATAGGGGTGATTTGGAACGGCGCGTCAGGACCAAGGTCAACGGACCGGGCCAGAACCGAGTGATCAGGGCTCGCGCGGCAGGGTTCAAATCGACCAGGGTTTCCGCCTGGGCGGCGTCGGCCACATGCACGATCAAAGGATTGAAAACGGGGCGGTTTTTGATTGCGTAAATGCGGGCGACGGCCATGTCCGAGGTTGCGTCCGCCCCCAGTCCGTAAACGGTTTCGGTTGGAAACGCCACTACCTTGCCCTGGGCCAGCAGGGCGGCCCCGCGGTCGAGGGCGGCGTCGGTGGCCGGTTCAATCATCGCGCTTTGCCCGGGCCAAAAAGTCGGCGTTCAAGAACTTCGGTTTGCCGTAGGCCATGGGCATTCCTTCAAACGAAACCACTTCGCCCCCGGCGGCCCGCAGGACCGCATGGGCGGCGGCGATATCCCATTCGCAGGTGGGGCCGAAGCGGGGATAGAAATCGGCGCTTCCCTCCGCCACCTTGCAGAATTTCAACGACGATCCCGCATAATCGATAGATGGGGAATCCAGGCCGGAAAGCCAGCGGGTCAAGGTTTCCCGATCGTTATGAGACCGGCTGGTCACCACCACAGCGCCCGATGAAGGCGGGGGACGACAGGCGATCGGGCGGCGGTTGCCGGTTTCATCGACCGCATAGGCTAGGTTCGGAACGGAGCCCGCCCACAGCAGCGACATGGCTGGAGCGAAGACCACGCCGACGACGGGTTGGCCGTTTTCGACCAACCCGATATTGACGGTGAATTCGCCGTTGCGCTTGATGAATTCCTTGGTGCCGTCAAGCGGATCGACCAGCCAGAACGGACCGCCGCCGATGGCGGGAATGCGTCCGGCGGCGACCTCTTCCTCGGCGACGATGGGAATGTTGGGAATCAGTTTGGCCAATTCCGGCAGGATGACTGCCTCGGCCCGCTGATCGGCCTCGGTTACCGGAGAATTGTCGGCCTTGCTGGCGACGGCGAAATCCTGGCCGTATACGTCCATTATCACCCGGCCCGCGCCGCGGGCGATGGATTCCAGTTGGGGGAGCAGAGAAGAATATGTCATGAGAGCTTTGTTTATGCTAATGCTGCGGCCCGGTCAAATTAGGATGTTTCTCGTAAAAAAGTCCCTCACATTCGTTCGGTGTACTTTTTCACGTTTTAGATGCCAAATCTGCCCTTGAGGCGGCTCTACGGTGCGGATTTGACGTTGTTTGAGTTTGTATTGGAACAATTAGTTCCAATACAAAATATGTTGAAAAACCTTGTTTTGTCGGCGACGGGCCGCCCCTAGCCGATGAAACGCCGAATCTCTTTTGAATTAAAGTGCACAGAGCGATAGCGAAGGACTTTAATTCAAGAAATATTAGGATGTGTCGATGGTTCGTAAATGGGGCCCCTGGCTGTTGAAGGGCGGTCTTTCCGTAGGATTGACGTGGTGGCTTTTGTCCAAGATCGATGTGGGCGAGGCTTGGGCCAAATTCCAGTCGATGAAACCCGATATGCTGGCATTGGGGGTCGCCTTCATGCTGCTGCAATTGGCCCTGGGCGCCGTCCGCTGGGGTGTGGTGCTAAGGGCGCTTAGCGCTGAACTGTCCGCCTTCAGGATCATGAAGCTTTATTATATCGGCGCTTTTTTCGCCACCGTGCTGCCTGGGCTGGTGGGCGGCGACGCCGTGCGTGTCTGGTGCACGGTCAAGGCCGGCGTTCCGCTGTCCATCGCGGTCAATTCGGTGATGCTTGAGCGGGCGGCGGCGGTTTTGTCTTTGGCGGTGTTGGTGGCTTGCACGGAACCGGTGTTGCTGGAGCGGGTTCCCGAACTGCCCGGCGCCTGGATTTTTCCGTTGTTGTCGGTCGCCGGCGTCTGCGGCGTATTTGTACTGTCGGTGCTGGATCGGTTGCCGGAATCGTTAAGGAAGTGGCGCGCGGTTCGCGCCATGACCTATCTGGCGGCGGATACGCGCAAGGTTGCGTTTCATCCCGTTACGGCGGCGGCTTCATTCTTTTCGGCTCTGATCGGCAACGTCAATTTGTCGATGGTGGTGTGGGCCCTGGCCCGCGGTCTGGACATGCCGGTTTCCGCCCTCGATTGCCTAGTGCTGGTGCCGCCGGTCTTCTTGCTGACCACCTTGCCCATCTCCGTGGCGGGGTGGGGCGTTCGCGAAGCCGCCATGGTCAGCGCGTTCGGTTTTATCGGCATCGCTCAAAGCTCATCGCTGGTGCTGTCCATCGTGTTCGGGGTTTTGAACATGATTACCGCCGTTCCGGGCGGTCTCGCCTTTCTTTCGGTTGGGGGGAGACATCTTCCCAATCCTCGGGAATTAAGCGAGAATGAGACACCGGAAACATCCCTGGAATCTTCATAAGGAACAATTATGAAAATCACGTTCGCCAAACCGGAATTTCCCGCCCAAGGGGCGATTGTCGTCCCAATTTACGAGGGAAATATATGGGGGCCGTTGGCGAAAGCCTTGGACGAGCATGTGGCGGGCGCGCTGTCCCGCGCCGCCGCCGCCGGACGGTTCGAGGGCAAGAAGGATCAAAGCGTGGCCATTCTCGCGCCCACCGGTTTGGCGGTGGACCGGGTAATTCTGATTGGCATGGGCAAACCCAAGGACGTGACCGAGTTGTCGGCGGAGGCCTACGGCGGCAAGGCCGTCTCGCTGGTCCAAACCAGCGGAGAGGAAGCGATGTGGCTTCTGGTGGAGCCGGTGACGGGGGTGCCGTTGTCCGATGCCCTGTTCGCCGCCCAGACGGCGATGGGGGTACGGCTTAGAAGCTATCGGTTCGACAAATACCGGACCAAGGAAAAGAAGGAGGACAAGCCCAAGCTGCGCAAGGTGACCGTGGCGACCGGCAATTCCGCCGGGGCCAAGTCGGCGTTCGCGCCCATGGACAAAGTGGCCGACGCGGTGTTCATGGCGCGGAATTTCGTTTCCGAACCGGCCAACGTTATCCATCCCGAATCCTATGCGGCCGAGATCACGAAGCTGGAAGCCTTGGGGCTGAAGGTGGAGGTTTTGGGCGAAAAGCAAATGCGGAAGCTGGGAATGGGCTCGCTGCTGGCGGTGGGGCAGGGGTCGGACCGGGAAAGCCAACTGGTGGTGATCCGCTGGAATGGCGCGGCCAAACAGGACGATCCCCCGGTCGCCTTCGTCGGCAAGGGCGTGACGTTCGATAGCGGCGGTATTTCGCTGAAACCCGGCGCGGGCATGGAAGACATGAAATGGGACATGGCCGGGTCCGCCGCCGTGGTCGGGGCTATGGCGGCCTTGGCCGGCCGCAAGGCCAAGGCCAACGTGGTGGGCGTGGTCGGTCTGGTCGAGAACATGCCGTCCGGCGGGGCGCAGCGTCCCGGCGACGTGGTCGTATCGATGAGCGGGCAGACCATCGAGGTGATCAATACCGATGCCGAGGGTCGGTTGGTCTTGGCCGACGCCCTTTGGTATACGCAACAGGAATTCAAGCCCAAGGCGGTGGTGGATTTGGCCACTCTGACCGGTGCGATCATCGTGGCGTTGGGCAACGAATATGCCGGGCTTTTTTCCAATGACGACAAGCTTTCGGTCAAGCTGATCGACGCGGGCAAGAAAACCGGCGAGCAATTGTGGCGGATGCCCATGGGCGACGCCTACGACCAGTTGATCAAGTCCGATATCGCCGACATGAAAAACACCGGTGGACGCGACGGCGGCTCGATTTCGGCGGCGCAATTCATCAAAAGGTTCGTCAAGGACGTGCCGTGGGCGCATTTGGATATCGCCGGCATGGCTTGGTTCAAGAAGGACGGCCCGGTTACGCCCAAGGGGGCGTCGGCCTTCGGGGTGCGCATGCTGGATCGGCTGATCGCCGACAACTTCGAGGATTAGGATACTGTGGCGCGGATCGGTTTCTATCATCTGGTCCGACAGCCGCTGGAGCAGGTCTTGCCCAAACTTCTGGAAAAGGCTTTGTCCAGCGGCGCCAAAGTGGTGGTTCTGGCCGGATCGAACGAACGGGTCGAATTCCTGGCCGATCATTTGTGGACCTACGGCGACGCTTCGTGGCTGCCTCACGGAACGGCCAAGGACGGGAACGCCGCGCTTCAGCCGATCTGGCTGACGGCAACCGAGGAAAATCCCAATCAGGCCAGCATCCTGGTGGCGTGCGACGGTGCCAGTCCCCGTGTCCTGGAGCAGTGGGAACGATGCCTGGATTTGTTCGACGGCAACGACGAACACGCGGTCGCCGCTGCTCGAAGCCGTTGGAAAACCTGGAAGGACCAAGGTCACGAACTGGTCTATTATCAGCAGACAGAACGCGGCGGCTGGGAGGAAAAAGCCCGCGGTTGACGGAGCATGTTAATAAGGGGCGGCGTGTCGTCGATCGTTTCGTACCCCATTCGCCCATATAGTTTCTGCGACGGATTGCCCCGCTCGACCAACAAGGTCACGGGAAGGTTGGCGCGATCCGCCTCGTCATTCAACATGGTCATGACGCTTTCGCCGATGCCCTGTTTGCGGTGATGAGGGTGTAGGGTGATGTCGATCAGGCGGATATGATCCTGACCTTTCCACGCATAAACTCGTCCAATCTTCTGGTCGTTCCGACACAGAACGGCATAAGTGGCGTGCGGATACGCGGCAATTAAATTGATGTGCTCCGCCATGAACCGGCTGGTTAGAAGCAGGTGTCGGTCGTTTTGCCCTAATGGCGGCGTTCGCGCATCGGCATTGCGGGCGTTGGCATAGATTTCATACAGAAATTCCACGTCCCGTTTCCATTTTGCCAGAATCAGCGACAGCCGCAGGGTTTTAAGCGCTTTGTGACGGCGCAACATGAAATGATCCTTGGTATATGGAAAATCCGGTATTGCGGGTGGGTGGAAGAAGTTATTGTCATACATAGCGAAACTCCTTTGTTGTTGAACCAATTTAGATTGGTAAGTTATCCGGTCCAATTATCTTTAGTAGAATATTATCTTGTACATACTCGCTTATATAAAAGGATTTATAAACCGACAACCCTAGTGGATTGTTGGCTTTTCTAGATAAATGTGTGGTTGATATTAGAAGGGTGGGGTGCGCAAATTTGGAGTTGGCACGATCCCTGCTTTATCTGGAACGTCAAGTGGCATACAGTGCGGCATCCTTGGGGGCGTTAATGGTGGTTTTTCGTCGATTATCCGCGATGGCGATCGTAACGGTCCTGGCCCTAGCCGCACCGGCCCAAGCCGCGATGCCGCTGCCTTCCTTGGCCCAGGACTCCCGATGCGACGCCTACACAGCCCAAGTCGAGCAGCGTTATGGGATACCGGCGCGTCTTCTCGATGCCATTTCGGTGGTCGAATCGGGGCGGTGGGATACGTATCGGCAGGCAAGCGTTGCCTGGCCATGGACGGTCAGTTCCGGCGGAGACGGCAAATATTTCCCCAGCAAGGCCGAGGCCGTCGCCGAAATACGACGTTTGAAGGCCGCCGGGGTCAAAAATATCGACGTGGGCTGCATGCAGGTCAATCTGATGTATCACCCGGACGCCTTTGCCAATTTGGATGAAGCCTTGGACCCCGCCGCCAACATCGCCTACGCCGCCCGTTTCCTGAAGGGCTTATTCGAAGCCACGAACCATTGGTTGACCGCGGCATCCTATTATCATTCCCAGACGCCGTCGCTGGCGGCGGAATACCGGTTGAAGCTGGAAAAGATTTGGAACGGCGGCGCAGGAGAATCCATGACCCGGTTGGCGCGCACCGCCGTGCCGCACACGGCCCAGCAATTTCCGCGTCCGTCCTCGTCGACCCAAGTGGACGCCATGCGCACCGAGTGGCATGCTCGCAACGACCACGGCGTGGGCGACGAAGCCCGTTCCATTGCCGACGCCTATCGCCAAGCGCGCATCGCCGAATACATGTTGAGACGGCAGAAGATGATCGACACTCGCGCCGCTTTGCACATCGCCAGGGGCAATTAGGACTGGTTCGAACCGGTTAAGGTGGACAATGCTTTCGGATCGCACAGCCGACGAATCGCATACCCGCTCGTCGCCATATGAAATCTTTCTGATTTTCCTGCGGCTTGGCGTCACCTGTTTCGGTGGCCCGGTCGCCCATCTCGGTTTTTTTCGCCAAGCATTCGTCGACCGTCGCCAATGGTTGAACGACCGGACTTTTGCCGATCTCGTAGCCCTGTGCCAATTTCTTCCCGGTCCGGCCAGCAGCGAAGTCGGCATCGCCATCGGTCTGTTCAGAGGGGGCGTTCCGGGCGCGTTGGCGGCCTGGGCGGGATTTACTCTGCCCTCGGCACTTGCCTTGACGCTGTTTGGACTGGCGCTGAACGGGATGGGGGAAAGCGCTAACGGCGCATGGCTGCACGGCCTGAAAGTGGCTGCGGTCGCGGTGGTGGCGCAAGCCCTGTGGGGGATGGGGAAGACTCTATGCCCGGATGCGATCCGCGCCAGCATTGCCGTTGCGGCGGCACTTTTCTCCTATTTGGTTCCCGGAGCCTTGGGACAACTCGGCGTAATCGTCGGCGGGGGATTGCTGGGCTGGGCGGTGCTTGCTCCGCTCAACGAAACGCCGCACCGTCCGCTTCCCGTCCGCTACGGCAAATCCGCCGGGGTGGCCGCGCTGGCGATCTGCGCCGTCTTGTTGGCGATCCTGCCTTACGCGGCGGAGCAAAGCGGTAATCCGGTTTTGCGTTTGTTCGACGGCTTCTATCGTTCCGGAGCGTTGGTGTTCGGCGGCGGGCATGTGGTTCTGCCGATGCTGCAAGCGCAGGTGGTTCCAAGCGGATTGGTCTCGAATGACGCGTTCCTGGCCGGATATGGGGCGGCTCAGGCCGTGCCCGGTCCCTTGTTCACATTCGCCGCCTATCTCGGCGCCGTATCGACGCAAAGTCCCAACGGCTGGGTTGGATCTGCCATTGCGTTGGTTGCCATTTTCCTGCCCGCGTTTCTGCTGGTCATCGGAGCCCTGCCGCTTTGGGAGGACGCCCGCCGACTTCCCGCCATGCAGCGGTCTATGTTGGGCGTTAACGCCGCCGTGGTCGGCATGTTGCTGGCGGCTTTTCATCATCCGGTATGGAGCAGCGCAATTTTATCGACCGCCGATTTCTTGCTTGCCGTCACAGCGCTTCAGTTGCTGATGTTTTGGAAAACGCCGCCATGGCTGGTCGTGGCGGTGTGCGCTTGTGCAGCCGGTCTGGGCTGGAGTTAACGTCGCGTTCCGTCAATGAGCCGAAGGAAAAGCGGCAAAACGGTGCAAAAGGGAAATTTATTCTTGCCGTCCCCAACTTTTAGGGTCACCGTATTAACGGTCGACTTGGCGTCGATTCCCGATAGGGTCGAAGCTAACGAGGTTTACGTCCGGCTTGGAATTTTCCGTGGGGGAAAATCGATTGGGCCAATCGGCGAATAAGCTCTATGAAGCGCTGGTATTGCTGGATCGTCCACGCATAGAGGAGATCTTTATACAGGCCGTCGGACACGCCTCCCCGTTGCAGGTCATCGAGGATATGATGATCCCGGCCTTGCGTCGGCTGGGCGATGAATGGAGCGCCGGCAGGATTGCGTTGTCGCAGATATACATGGGCAGCCGAATCTGCGAGGATCTCGTCGAGCGCGTGCTTCCCGCTTCGGCGGTTGAGCGGAAAAGCTACCCTCCGATGGCCATCGTCCTGCTCCACGACTACCATACTCTGGGCAAACGCATCGTGCTTTCCGTCATGCGGGCCAGCGGGTTCAACATTCTCGATTTCGGACATATGGAGACGGACGAACTGGTCGGGCGCGTCCTGAGTTCCGATGTGAAAATACTGTTGATTTCGGTGCTGATGCTTTCTTCCGCCCTTAAGGTGAAGGATGTGCGGGCGGCCCTGGACGCCAAAGGCGCCCGGGTGCGTATCGCCGTGGGCGGCGCGCCCTTCCTGTTCGACTCGAAACTTTGGCGCGAAGTGGGCGCGGACGCCATGGGGTATAACGCCGCCGACGCCGTCGCCATCGTCCAAGACTGGCGGAAGGACTGGTCATGACGACGGCGATGCAAAGGGTCATGACGGCAATCGGTCAGCGCGAACCGGATCGGGTGCCGGTGTTTCTGTCCGTCACCATGCACGGGGCCAAGGAACTGGGCCTATCCATCCGCGACTATTATTCTCGGGCCGAGAATGTGGTCGAGGGCCAGATGCGCCTGCTGGACAAATATCGTGGCGACGGCCTCAATGCCGCTTATTACGCAGCAATCGAGCTTGAGGCGTTCGGCGGCGAGACCATCTTCTTCGAAGACGGGCCGCCCAATGCCGCCGGACCCGTTATTCTTCGCGACGAGGACATCGATCGCCTTGAGCCGGTTCGGATAACCGATGCTCCGGGTCTTGTCCGCGCGCTGGAAACAATTCGCGGCTTGAAGGAACGGGTTGGCGACACGGTGCCCATTCTTGGTTCGGCGATTTCGCCGTTTTCCTTACCGGTCATGCAGATGGGCTTCGACCGGTATATCGAACTGATTTACGAGCAGCCCGTTCGATTCGCCAAGCTGATGGCGGTCAACCAGGCATTCTGTGCGGACTGGGCCAATGCCCAACTGGCGTCGGGCGCTACCGCGATCGGTTACGCCGACCCGATGGCGTCGACGACGAATATTCCCCGGGAGATTTTTCTAAAGACCGGCTATCCGGTGGCCAAGGAAACAATCGGCCGGATCAAGGGGGCGACGGCGTTTCATTTGGCCTCGGGACGGGGGTTGGGCATCGTCGAGGACATCGTCGCCACGGGCGCGTCGGCGGTGGGTGTCAGCACCTTCGAGGATTTGGCCGACTGGAAGGCGGCTTTGCGCGGGCGGCTGACCCTGATTGGCAACTTGAACGGGGTGGAAATGCGCCGGTGGTCGGCGGAGCGGGCCGAAACGGAAGTCAAACGGGCGATTGCCAAGGCCGGACGCGGGGGCGGTTTCATCCTTACCGATAATCATGGCGAGATCCCTTGGCAAGTGCCCGATGCGACTTTGCTGGCGATCCGCGATGCCGTCGACCGGTGGGGACGCTATCCTCTGGATTGGGTGGAATAGCGCCATGACCGGCAAGCTGGACATCATCTGTTGCCGGATTCTCCACGCGGCGGTTGCCGCGGCGGTTGCGGACGAGGGCTGGGCGGACGTCCATGTCGCGGCTTTTCCCGCCAGCTGCGGATGTCGTCCGGCGCGGTGGGAAGATCTCCGTCCATTGGTCGAAGATGGTTGCACGCAGGTGGTGATCATCGGCGGCGACAACGGCCTTGATGGGATGGGATATCCTGCCGCGGATTGGCCGCCCGTTCGGCTGTTGCTGGAGATCGGAACCGTTCAAGACCCCCCGCTTACGCCTGACGAACTGGTTAAAGCGGTTGGAATGCCGGTGGTCCGTCTTGCCGTGGGCATCGAAAATGTTCGACATCAGTTGGGCCGAATAGTGGCCGAGTGGCGTTTGGAAGAGGAGCGGCGGCAAGCGACCGCGCGCGACCGCGACTATGCCGGTGAACTGGCCGATCACAAGTCGGCGATGGATTTTCTGGGGCGGGTATCGTCGTTGAAAGAAGAACAGGAGACCATTGCCGTCATCGAAGAGATGTTCACCATGCTGTTCGCCCCACAGGAATTCCACTATGTGCGTTTCGAAAACGGCGCGGCAATCGCCAACAACGCGCTTTCTGCCGATCTTTCGCGGCAAGTCCAATCGTTAACCGGCGACTGGGCCTGGACGGATGCTGGGACGGGCTTTCTTCTGCGCATAGCCAAAGCGGGAGAAGTGCTTGGAATCGTCGTCGCCGACCGTTTCGCTTGTCCGGAATATTGTGACCGCTACCTTAATTTGGCCTTGTCCATCGTCAATGTCGCGTGCTTGGCCATCGATAACGCCCGCACATACCGGCGTATCAAGGAGACGGACGACGCCCTGCGAAAAAGCGAGCGAAGCTTGAAGATGGCGCAGGCCATCGCCCATCTCGGTCATTGGGAACTGGATGTGGAAACCAGGGAGGTACGATGGTCCGACGAGACCTATCGGATTCTCGGCTACGAACCGGGACAGTTTACGCCAAGCTACGAAACGTTCTTCAAAACGATCCATCCCGATGACAGGGAGCTTGTTGCCGGTCTCATCGATAAGGTCGACGTAGGTCGCGGTTTCGACATCGAATTCAAAGTCGTCCTGCCAAACGGAAGGATACGGGTATTGCACGGCGTAGGCGAGGGAATCTGCTTCGGCGAACAGATGCAGTCGCAGATCATCGGCGCGATCCGGGACATTACCGGGCCAGAACGGTCGGAGTTGCTGGGCGTCATCCAGGACATTACCGACCGCAAGGAACTTCAGCGAAAACTTGAACAGGAAGCGCATACCGATCCGCTTACCGGCTGCGCCAACCGGCGCTATTTCTTGAAATTGGCGGAATATGAAATAGCGCGGGCCCGTCGTTACGATGGGGACGTGTCGGTGTTGATGCTTGATCTGGACCACTTCAAGGCGATCAACGACCGCTACGGACATCATGTGGGGGACTTGGTCTTGCAAAAGCTGGTTAAGGTTTGTCAGGAGATCTTGCGCTCCGAAGACGTGTTCGGCCGCCTGGGGGGCGAGGAGTTCGCCATTTTATTGCCGGAGACCGGAAGCAGAAAGGCCGTGGACGTGGCCGATCGTTTGTGTCTGGCTGTGGCTGATTCGGAAGTGTCCTTGGAGGGGACGCCTCCGATCCACTTTACGACGTCCATCGGCGCCGCCACTCTGGCGCCCGAGGATCACGGTATCGACGAGGTTCTCGACCGTGCCGATCAGGCGCTATATAAGGCTAAGAGCGCCGGACGCAATCAGGTCGTTGCCGCATGAATCGCCCTCTACCTTATTGAATAGAGACGGATTCAGCTCTTCGGTGAATCGCATCGGCGATTCAATCTCAAAGCATCCGGCTTGTCTTATGATTTTCCGAGCTCAGGAGTAAGAATAGTCCATCACCGGCGGGTTGCAACCCGCCGGTGATGGAAGGGGATGGATCGTGCACGCGCTGACCGTAGCAGGGTCG